>OCTA010000013.1_pt1 | contig 237118 bp, 198 predicted proteins | sample 1538991 | NCBI WGS metagenome assembly OCTA01 (sample SAMEA3539302, study PRJEB22396) | soil metagenome | biome: tundra; feature: field; material: soil | place: USA | collected 2010-05 | depth 0.15 m
GCGCCGTGCTTGTCGCGGTGTTGGTGGCCGTGCTGGTCACAACCGCGGTTCCTGTCCCGGTCCCGGTTTGCGTCCGGGTGATCGTCCCGGTTGCTGTGCCGGTTGCCGTTTGAGTGGCCGTCACCGTGTAGGTAATAGTCGGGGACTGCGCGGTCAGGGGCGAGGCACCGCTTTCGGCCGAGGCGACACCGCCATCCACGCTACCCTGCGACTGGGCCTTGATCCGCGCCGTCAAGCCCTCACGAGCGGCGGCTTGATTCTCGGGGGGGTGAGGTCTGGCAAGCAGCGACAAACGACAGAGAAAGAACCCCGGCGAACAGGCGACTTGTTCTCATGAGCCTACCTAGAACTAGGGTTTCGCCGACTGAAACTGATTCGGCGAGCGCGGACAATTGGCACGTCTAACAAGCGCGGCGAATCACTGTCAATCAACAAAAGCGCACCGATTTTCCGAAATGGCGGTGGCGGCCCCCTCACTCCGACGGTGGCTGTCGGGAAAAGGGTTGCGGAAATAAATCGACGCAATCCCTGCCTCCATCCCGCCCAGATTCCTGCATCGGACGGCCACGTCCCACGCGTGCGCGCGGACTCGCTCTGGGGAGTGGTGACCTCAGGTGGCGTCCCCGCCCCCCGTCGGCAGTCCGCACATCGCCCATCCCGGCCCCGCGGCTAGCGCGATGCCAAGGCCCTGCGCGCCATGCTTTTCTCCTTCAATTCTGCACGCATGCCCGATGCGTGGGGCTCGACGGCGGGCGAGCCGTCCGCGCCACCGAGCTGGCCTGACCCTTGCTCCGGTAGAGAGCGGTGTGTGCTTCCGACTGCGACCTTGGAAGACATATCCGCACAATCCCCGGAGGCAATGGAATGAACCGCTCTCACAAGACCCTGGTAGTTGCCACATGGCTGTTTCTCTTCGGCTCCTGCGGCAACGGTGGCTCAGCTGCCCCAACCGCGGAAAACAGCCTGTCGTGGACCGGTGGCGCTTCGGGCAGCAACCTCGGCACGGGTGGAGCGACCGACTACGGCAGCGTCACCGGTGGAACAACCGGGGTTACCTCCGCGGGCACAGGAGGCATGGCTGCGCGCTGCGTGTCTGCCACTTGCGCGAGCCTCGGCATCACGTGCGGCGAGGTCAGCGACAACTGCGGGAGCATCCTCCAGTGTGGAACCTGCGCGCAAGGACAGATCTGCAGCGCAAGTTCCAAGACCTGTGTCGCGCAATCCGAGGCGTGTGGGGGGAACAACGGATGCGGCTTCGTCGCCGACGCTTGCGGGAATGGTTTCACTTGCAGCAAGGCGTGCGGCTTCGGGACCAGGTGCGAAAATAATCAGTGCACAGCGTGCAATCCGATCGCGTGCAACGGCCGCTGCGGCAACATTCCCGACGGCTGCGGAAGCGTGCAATCGTGCGGCACCTGTCCCGCGGGACAGGTCTGCGATGCCATCGTCTTCACCTGTGGCGCGTGCCAAAAGGTGACTTGCGCCAACTATCCTTCCACGACTTGCGGCACGCTCTCCGACGGCTGTGGCGGGGTTATCACCTGCCCTTGTGCAAGCGGAGGAACGAGTGTCCCGCGCGCGTGTGTCGAGGCGGGCGCCGACTGTGGCAAGATCGGTGACCACTGCAGCGCAGCCGTCACCCACGACTGTGGCTCGTGCACGGGGGGCAAGGTCTGCACCAACAACAAGTGCACGGCCTGCACGCCCAAGACCTGCGCTTCGGCCGGCAAGAATTGCGGCACCCTCGACGATGGTTGCGGCAACAAGCTTACCTGCGGCACTTGCCAGACCAACGAGATCTGCTCCTCCAATCTATGCACGGCCTGCACGCCCAAGACCTGCGCCTCGGCCGGCAAGAACTGCGGCACCCTCGACGACGGTTGTGGCAACAAGCTCACATGCGGCACTTGCCAGACCAACGAGATCTGCTCCTCCAACCTGTGCACGGCCTGCACGCCCAAGACCTGCGTCTCGGCCGGCAAGAACTGCGGCACCCTCGACGACGGTTGCGGCAACAAGCTCACCTGCGGCACCTGCCAGACCAACGAGATCTGCTCCTCCAACCTCTGTACGTCCTGCACGCCCAAGACCTGCGCCTCGGCGGGCAAGAACTGCGGCACCCTCGACGACGGTTGCGGCAACAAGCTCACCTGCGGCACCTGCCAGACCAACGAGATCTGCTCCTCCAACCTCTGTACGTCCTGCACGCCCAAGACCTGCGCCTCGGCGGGCAAGAACTGCGGCACCCTCGACGACGGTTGCGGCAACAAGCTCACCTGCGGCACCTGCCAGACCAACGAGATCTGCTCCTCCAACCTGTGCACGGCCTGCACGCCCAAAACCTGCGCTTCGGCCGGCAAGAACTGCGGCACCCTCGACGACGGTTGTGGCAACAAGCTTACCTGCGGCACCTGCCAGACCAACGAGATCTGCTCCTCCAACCTGTGCACGGCCTGCACGCCCAAAACCTGTGCAAGCCTGGAGCAAGCCTGCGGGACCATCGACGACGGTTGTGGCCACAAGGTGACCTGCGCGGGCTGCGCCGCCACGCAGGTCTGTCTCGCCAATGGTAGTTGCTGTCAACCCGCCACCTGCGGCAATGCCTCGGGCGCGCTGTCGGACGGCTGCGGCGGAATCGTCAACTGCTACGGGGACTAAGGAAGCCATGTCGAAGACACTGTCACATGTCGCCGCCGTCTCTGCCCTGCTCCTGCTCGTCGGACTCGCGGCCTGTTCGCCCGGATCCCCTGTCGGAGATCCCAACAGCGCGGCGGGCAGCGGAGGTGCCGTGTCGCTGAATCTCTCCACGAGCACGGGTGGCAGGGTCGCCTTGAAACTGGATGGCGGCTCTCCCTCGACACCGACATCGACCTTGAACTGCGGCAACAGCGCCAGCAGCATGACCCAGCTGCCTGCCGACTTGCTCCTCGTGCTCGATCGCTCGGGATCGATGACGAACAGCATTTCCGACGACGCCCCCTGTGACCCAGCCAGCGGCACCTGCGCCCAACGCTGGACCACCATGATGGCGGCCATGCGGACCGTGCTCGCCACTTCGCCCACGAGCATCCATTGGGGTTTGAAGTTCTTTTCGACCCCCGGCGTGTCCAGCGGCTCCGGTTCGACACCCGTGGGCTGCGTGGTCACCTCCGATGTGGAGGTGCCTGTGGGCACTGACAATGCGGCTGCCATCACGGCCAACATCGCGACGACTTCTCCCAACTACAATACGCCGACCCGCGCGGCGGTCGAGGTCGCCGTCGCCTACTTGAACGCGGTTCAGGACGGACGCTCGAAGTACATCTTGCTGGCCACCGATGGCCAGCCCAATTGCCCGGCTACGGGCGATGTGGCAACGGCCACCGATCTCGATCCGGCCATGGCCGCCATCGCCGCCGCGCGCTCGGCCGGCATCGCGGTCTATGTCATCGGCGTCGGGCCGTCGGCAGGGAACTTGGACGAGATGGCGTCGAGCGGAGGGACCAACAAATTCTACCCGGCGCTCAGTCCGCAAGCGCTGACCGCCGCACTCAATGCCATCGTCGGAACGGTCGCCAGTTGCGTCTACACTATGTCCTCGACGCCACCCGATCCGAACAACCTCGGCGTCTACTTGGACAAACAACTGGTCCTCGAAAGCGCGACTGACGGCTGGACGCTGACCAGCCCGAACGCGGTCACCTTCAATGGCCCGACTTGCGAGCGAATCAAGACCGGCACCTACAAGAGCGTTCAGGTTCTGTTCGGCTGTCCCGACAAGTCCGGGCTGCCAACAATCATTCCTTAGGGCAAAGGGAAACAACCTACTGAGCCGCAAATTCGTACGCGCCGATGTCGAATCCGGCGCCGGCCGGCCTGGCGTTGCCGTCGCCGTCGGTGGCGGGGGCGCCTTCGGTGGTGCCGCGATCGATGCAGGGCGAACTGCTCGACAGATGCAAATTGCTCGAATACGCAACGTACTTCGGGTCAGCCGAAATGTTCTTCGCCGTGCCGGCCAAGGCGTTGACCTGGACCGCGGTCAGCGCGTCCGTGCTGCCACGATGGTAGAGAACGGAAGTGTCGTTGGCCGAGGTCGTCGGGCCGGGATAGAGATCGTTGTTTTCAACCACGCGAGCCGTGGTATTCGAGAGCTCATCCACCGCGATTCGATTGCGGCAGTTTCCGGCGGAAATGATGTTGTTGCGCAAGATGCCCGCCGATGCGGCATCGCCTGCCGACCGATCGATGGCCACGCCAATGCTTTGACAATCGCCGGCCGAGCCCATGGGGTCGATGTCGTTCGAATGAACGTCTGGCTCTCCAGCCGAGGCTCCCAGCAGAATCAGCACACCGTAGAATGTTCCAGACGAATTGCCGGTACACTGACCGCCAAGAATGCGGTTGTTTTGCAAGCGAGCCGGCGCGTTGTCGAGCACCACGCCGGTCGAAGTGTCAATCCCGCATCCGGCCACGATCAAGTTGCTGTCAACCAGGGATGTCCCACCAAGGAGACTCAGCGCAACGGGTTGGCGGCCATTGGCCGCGCTGATGCTGTTGCCCGCGACTGTCGCGCACGCCCCTGATTCGCAGCGCAACGTGGCCAGATTCGCGTTTGCCACATTGCCAGAGAGAGTGCCCGATCCCCCACACAGGTTGTTCGCAACAATCGACGTTGTCGTCGGCGAGGCTGCAGTGACGTACACGGCTGACGAATCGGGCGCTCCCACGGAAGCCCCCGCGCCAGCGCGACCGCGAATGCCAAGCACCGAATTTCCGGCACCACACGATGAATTGCAGAATCCCTGCGGATTGCCGTCGCAGTTGTTGCGCAGATTGACCGAGCCGCCGTTCACGTACACGCCGATGGCGGCTTGGCGCCCCTGCCCGCCCGTGATCGCGGATCCGACGATGGTGGCTTGACCGCCACTTTCCACGTCGACCCCGTAGGTGGTGTCCGCGGCCGGCGTGTCAGTGACGAAAATACCGCTCAACGTGACGCCCACGCCTCCGCTCACCAAGACCGCGGAGATTGGACCTGCCACGGCAGCGCCGCTTGTCGGCGAGTAGCGCTCGATCACGAATCCACTCAGCTCGGTGGGTCCAGTCACGCTTTGGTCGAAAACCACCCCTTGTTCAGAAGCCGCGAACTGCAAGGTCGTGGTGGGCGGCTGGCTATCCGGGCAGTAGGAAAGCCCGGAATCGGTGCGCGCGTAGTTGCCCTGAACCCGGCCGCCGTTGGGCATGACCAGGGGTGCGTCCATGGCGTAGGTGAAGGTGTCGTCGCACGTGGCTCCGCCCGCGACGCAGATGCGCTTGGGCGACCCGCCATCCTGGGCATTGGCGACGGTCATGGCGGCAGCGATGGTGGCAAGCGGCTTGGCGACCGTTCCGTCGCCCGTGGTGTCGTCACCGCTGGGGGCCACCACCACGCAGTCCGCGGCGCAACCCTCGTCGATCATGCCGTTGCAATTGTCATCGAGGCCATTGCACAGCTCGACGGCCGCGGGAAGGACCTCGCCCGTGCAGGCGCTCCAAGCGCCGCCGGTGCACGTTTGCAAACCCGCGTGACAAACGCCGAGAAGCGGATTGCCGGGCGACGAACAACTGCGCGTGTCCTGCTCGCGACAAAGCGGCGCCGAATCGACGGCGACCTCGACGACACCAACATCCAAAGGAGAAGAGAGGTCCAGGCCGGCGTCGGGCAGGCCGACGTCAATCAACAAGGGAACGTCGCGCGCAACATCCGGGACTATCGACGTATCCCGAATCGAGTCCTGCCTCGCATCATCGCCGGGCCCGCGCACGTCGCGGGTGTCGCTGGAGACGTTCCGGGTATCCGGCGATGCCACATCAACCGGGACGCCTGCCTCGCTCGAAACGCCAGCTTCGCTCGAAATGCCTACCTCGCCCGATGGATTGGTGCCGTCCAATGCGGCATCGGCCACCGGCCCGCCCGCGTCTCCCGCGGGTGCATCGGCGTGTACCGGCTTCGTATCCGATGGACTCGTGCCAACTTCGACAGCATCCGCAGGCCTGTCTTGCCCCACAGACGCGTCGTTCCGCACGACCTTCTGAACGTAGGCCGGGTTGCGCTCTTGGCAGCCCGAGGCGACCAAAGCCCAAAGCAATCCCGTCGTGACCAGACAAATGCGCTCAGTTTTCAAGCAATTTCTCCATCGCCAGGTCGTCCGATTCTATCAGTTAGTGTGCAAGTCAGACCCATTCCTTTGTAAAATGACGAAGCCATGCCAACCCGACATCGCTTGCTTCTGTGCCTGGGCGCCATCCTCTCCGCCACTCCAACGGCCAGTGCCCAAACCTCGGCCGCCGGCTCGCAACGCGTGGCCATCGCACGCCTGGAATTCGAGGGCAGGATCCCCGAGGGACTTCAGGATCTCTTCGCGCAACGCTTGGTGCAGGGGCTGTCGGCCGCGCGCTTCGAGGTGCTGCGCGGCAGCGACGTGCAGCAGAAGCTGTCCGGACCGAACCAGGCATTGGCCTCCTGCCAGAATGCTGGCTGCTACCCGGCCATGGCCAGTGTCCTGGCCGCGAGCTACCTCATCACTGCGCGCGTGGCCGAGAGCAACAAGACCTACACCATGGTCATGGAAATCATCAACGGCCGCACCGGCGGCGTGCTGGCCAGCAACCGTGAGCGCTGCGAGACCTGCGGCGCCGAAGAAGCAGGCGAGAAAATGGGACTGGCCGCCTCCGCTTTGCGCGATCGCCTGGAAGCCGTGTCGCGGACGCCAGCACGTTTTACCATCCGCTCGCGACCGGCTGGGGCGACGGTAGTCATGGATGGCAAGCAAGCGGGTGCCACGCCGCTCGAGACCGAGCTGGCGGGCGGACCGCACAACCTGAGGCTGGTATTGCCGAACCACGATGCCCTTTCCCGTGCCTTCACCGTGGTCAGCGGCGTCGACGAGGCCATGGATCTGGAGATGGTGGCCATTCCCTCCAAGTTTCCCTATCGCGCGGCGGGATGGGGAAGCCTGGCCGGTGGGGCCGCGCTCCTTCTCACTGGCGTTCTCGTCATGACCCTCGACAATCACGAAATCGCCTGCTCGGCCGACCAGCAGGACGTCAATGGCCGGTGCCCGTGGGTGCGTTCGACCAAGTGGTGGGCGGCCACCATGATCGGCGTGGGCGCCGCGTCCGCGACCGTGGGCGGGGTCTTCCTGTACCTCGCACCACAGCCAGGCACGACGACCATCGGCGCAAGCGCTGGCGTCGCTGGGACGTTTTGATTGTAATGGGAACCCTGAAAGGGTTCCCAAGCCCTCCCGCGACGCTTCGCTGCCGGCGAGGGCGAGGGCGAAGCCCGAGGGGGTGGCAGGGTGGGCAGGCAGGTCCCGAGGGCCGGCAGGCTACGCACGCGTTTGTCTATTCGCCGAGGCGCGCCTTCACGCGGCCGAGGCGGGCCTTGATGCCCTCGTCATTCGGCGTGAGCGCCTGCGCGCGCTTGTAGGCGGCCTGGGCCTCGTCGTAGCGCAAGAGCTTGAAATAGGCGTCGCCGACGATGACGTGGTACCTGGACGTCTTGGGCTGCAGGCGGGCCGCGCGCCGGCCGTAGTCGAGTGCCTCGGTGTAGCGCGCGCTTTCGAACGCCACCTCGGCCAGGCCGGCCACTGCATCGGGATTGCTGGCATCGGCGCGCACGGCACGGTCGAAGGCAACCTGGGCGCGCACGAGATCGCCACGGGCCAGCGCCCCGCTGCCGTCGGCGGCCGCCTTGGCCGAGGCGGCGCGATCGCGTGGCGCGCCCTCCTCTTCCGAAGACGCGGTCGCGGTTGCGGACGCCGTATCAGCCGAAAGTGAGCCTTTCTTCTTGCCTGGCTTGGCGGGCTCGGGCGGCGGAGCCGGCTCGACCGGGGCGGCCAGAACCGGAGCTGGTTTCTCTTCGTCCTTGCTGTCGGCCCGCTGTCGCGAAACCGAGTCCTTGGGGTCGAGCTCCGCGACCATCTGGTAGTAGCGCCGGGCCTCGTCGCGTTTCCCGGCATCCCACAGCGTTTGCGCCCGCCGTCTGAACTCGTCGGCCAGGCGCGCGCTTTGCCGGCCTTCCCTGTCGATATCGAGCAGATGCGCGAGGGCCACGCGAGCTTGCGAAAAGCGTCCAGAAGCCGCGGCCGAGAACAAGTCAGCGGCGGCGCGCGCGGTTTCATCGACCGGGCGGCGCACTCCTCCTGCGGTTCCAGGCGAAGGCTCGGTATCGCCGGTCGCGCGCGCCTCGGTCGCGAGGCCGAGCTTGGTGCGCAGGTCCGCATCGCCGGGCAAAAAGCGCAAAGCCTCGCCAAAACGCACCGCCGCTAAGTCATTGAGCTTGGCTTCGAGGAGCGAATTGCCCAGGCTGCGAAACTGATTGCCATAGAGTCGGCGCAAGAGCGCCGCGCCGCCCGAGGCCGTGCCCAGCCGCTTGGCCTCCGATTCAGCCTTCTGAATATAGAAAAGCGCCGAATCGTTGGCGGGCTCGAAAAACTTCTCGGCGCCCGCGGCAACCCCGGCCTTGCGCAACCAAGGGGCGACGGTTTCCGGCTCGTCGGTCTTGGTGACCTCGACGTAGACCGGCGTATAAGTGACGATTTCCTTCGGGCGGCGAAGGCCAAAGTAAAGCGCCAGACCCAGACCGACCACCGCGACGGCGCCGAAGCCAAGCGCCATGCGCCGCATCCGCCGCGAGCGTGGCGAGGGCATGCGCTCGGCGAGTTTCTTCTGCCAGTCCTCGTCGACCGCGGGCAGCTCAAGATCGTCCCATTCGGTCTGGATGTGGGCCGCGATCTGCGCCTCGCACAGCATGGCCTCGACCACCGCCATGCTCTGCGGCCGCTCGGCCGGATTCTTTTCCAGCATCTGCAGCACCACGGTTTCGAGCTTTTCCGGGATGTCCAGTTCGGGCGCGCGCTGGCGCAAGGGTTGGGGCTTGTCCGTGATGTGCTTGGCGATCGTGGTCAGCAGATCCTCGTTCAAGAAGGGACAGGATCCGGTCAGCATTTCGTAGGCCATCGCGCCCAGCGAATAGATGTCGCTGCGATGGTCGTAGCCCTTGTTGCGAATGCGCTCGGGCGGAAGGTAGTCGGGCGTGCCCACGATGCGATCGTTGGGCCCGGCACCCTCGGGCGCCGGCTCGGCGGTCATCAGGCCGGCAATGCCGAAATCCACGACCTTGACCATGCTGCCGCGCCGGCCGCTGGTGGTCAGCATAATGTTGTCGGGCTTGACGTCGAGGTGGATGATGCCCTTGTCGTGGGCGGCGGCGAAGGCCTTGCACGCCTGGCGCAGAATGGGGATCACGCGCTCCGGGCCAAGGGCCTTGTCCACTTCGAGCACGCGGCGCAGGGACGGGCCGTCGATGTACTCCATGACATAGAAGACCTGCCCGTCGGGCAATTGGCCGAAATCGGTGACGTCGCAGATGAAGGGGTTGCCGATCTTCGAGGCCGCGCGCGCCTCCCGGCGGAAACGCTCGATGGCCTCGGGGTCGCGGGCGACGTTGGCCAGCAGGGTTTTGAGCGCGACACGCTTTTCTAGATCGACGTGTTCGGCCTGATACACCGCCCCCATGGCGCCTGCCCCGATGCGCGTGACGATGCGGTAGCGCGTCCCTGGGATGATTTCACCCGGCGGCAAGGGAAGCAGGTTGCTTCCCGTGGTGGACCAATTTCGCTCTGAGGTTGTTGGTCTTTCCAATTTCAAGTCCGATGCAGAAGGCCGACGACTCTCGCCGACACGGTTCGCGATGTTATCACGCTGGGAGAACGAGCGGACCTGTGGCATTTTGAGCGCATGCCCGCCCCGACCAGTCCGCGCAAGAAGTCCCTCATGCCCTCGACGCCGCTGCGCCGCCGCCTGCGCGGCCTGGGCCACCCCCTGGATCCGGTGGTCCAAATCGGCAAGCAGGGCGCCACCCTTGCTGTGTCCAGGCAGGTCGGCCAGGCACTGCTCGACCACGAACTCATCAAGGTGAAGCTGGGCTCGGAGTGTCCCGAGACGCGCTTCGAGCTGGCCGAGCGATTCGGCGCAGAAACCGGCGTCAACGTGGTCCAGATTCTCGGGCGCACGATCTTGCTCTACAAGCGCCACCCCAAGAAGCCCAAGTACGAGAAGGTGGCGACGGCCAGCGACGAAAGTAGTGACCGCCGCGGGCGCAAGCCCGAGCGTGGGCGCGCGGCCCGGAGGCCAGGGAAACGATGAAACTCGACGCCAGCCTGCACGACCGCGTGCTTGCCGCCGCAGGGGCCGTCGGACAGCAGCTCGATGCCGAGGGTGTCGCGGTCGCGGTGATCCTCGGCTCGGGCTTGGCCAGCGCCGCCGACCGTTTGCAAGACGCCCGGTCGGTCGCCTACGCCGCCCTACCCTGTTTTCCCGAGCCCACCGTGGCCGGTCACCCTGGACGTATCCTGTGCGGCCGCTGGGGCGAGAAGAAAGTCCTGATCTTCTGCGGTCGCGTCCACGCCTACGAGGGCTATCCCGCGGCCGAGATCGCGTTTCCCGTGCGCGTCGCCGCCACCCTGGGCGCGCAGACGATGATCGTCACCAACGTGTCGGGCGGCATCGAACCGTCCTACGCCGTGGGCGAGATCGTCGCCATTTGCGACCACATCAACCTGACCGGGGCCTCGCCGCTGGTCGGCCCCAATGATGAACGCCTGGGTCCCAGGTTCATCGACATGGGTGAGCCCTATGCCCCTGCCCTGCGCGACCTGGCGGCTTCCGTTGCCAAAGAGCGCTTCGGCGCTCCGCTGCGCGCGGGCGTGTACGTGGCCATGCCCGGCCCCTCCTACGAGACGCCCGCCGAGGTGCGCATGCTGCGCATCCTTGGCGCCGATCTGGTCGGCATGTCCACGGTCCACGAGGTCATCGCCGCTCGTCACGCTGGGCTAGCGGTTCTGGGCCTGTCCATGGTGGCCAACCCAGCGGCTGGCATCCAAAGCGCGCCGCTCAGCCACGAAGACGTCACGGCCGCAGCGACGGCTGGGGCGGCGCGCATGGGCGAATTGCTCGAAGCCGTGGTAACGCGATTGCCACCAGCAGCATCAGACTTGTAGAGACTGACTGCTCACCAAGGAGACCGTCGTGGAACACAAGCTGCCTGAACTGCCCTACGCCAAGACCGCCCTGGCCCCGCACATCTCGGCCGAAACCCTCGAGTACCACTACGGCAAGCATCACGCCACCTACGTCGCGAACCTGAACAAGCTCATCGCGGGCACCGAGTTCGTCGACCTGTCCCTGGAAGACATCGTCAAGAAGTCCTCAGGTGGCATCTTCAACAACTCCGCCCAGGTGTGGAACCACTCGTTCTACTGGAACTGCCTATCGCCCAAGGGCGGAGACGAACCGAGCGGCGCCTTGGCCGATGCCATTGCGAAGAACTTCACATCTTTCGCAGCCTTCAAGGAGAAGCTGACCAACGCCGCCGTCACGCAGTTTGGTTCTGGGTGGGCCTGGCTGGTCAAGAATCCCGACGGCTCGCTGGCTGTCGAGCAGACCAGCAACGCCGCCACGCCGCTCAAGGACGGCAAGAAGCCCCTGCTCACAGTCGACGTCTGGGAGCACGCCTACTACATCGACTACCGCAACGCCCGCCCGAAATACCTGGAGGCGTTTTGGAACTTGGTGAACTGGGACTTTGCGGGCGCGAATCTGAAGTAGCGAAGCGCGGAAGCCGCGGCGAAAGCAGCTACTGCCCGCTTCCGGCTTCGCCCGCGCCAGCCTCACCCGCACCGGCCTCGACAGCACCAGCCTCCACTGGCATAAGAGGCGCCTCGGGAATTGCGGTAGTACCAGCGTCGGGACGGCACATGCAGCAGCCCCAGTGTTGCAACACGCACTTTCCCGCAATGCACTCGGGAAATCCAGGGCCACAGTCGAATCCGATGTGGTCTTTGCAGTTCAATGCGAAATCGGTTTCTAGACCCGCCGCGGGCGAGGCGCGATAGACATCGGCGTTAGCGGCCACTCCGCAATAACCAATGGTGCTGGTGCCATTGCAAGGATCCATGAAGGGCTGGCCTCCAACGGTCACGCAATCGCTGGCCGTTGCACAGGCAACCATGGCCGGGTCAGCGAGGTAGCTCTGCCAGCGCGATACCATGTCCGAACACGCATTCCCACACTGCACCGGCACTGGAGGCAACTGCCAGGAGTAGGCACAGGCACAGCAGGTTGAGCCTGAACAAACGGCGGTACACTCCGCCGGGACTGGATACACGCTACAGTCAACCGAAGGACAGACTTGCTTGCAGCCCGAGGGAAGAGTCGGCCCACAACGTTGGCAATCGCTTTCGCTCGCACCAGCTGGACAGGTCATACGGTCGGGGGCGCCGAGATCGGCTGAAGTGTCAGCAGAGCCATCGGCAGCCGGATGAGAGACGGGACCATCAACGTCCACCGACGAGCCGGCGGAGCCATCGTCGTAGGTTGGCAACGCAGCCGGCCCGTCAGTACGCGGCCGCAACTTGCCGGAGTCGCTACCACAAGACACCAAGAGCGCGGCCATGGCACCGCCCACCGGCGCCGCCCTTGGTGCACTGGTCGGCAGCGCGTTCGATTCTTGCCACTCGGACAGTTGCGACCCGACGGGCCTAGCCGTGGGCGCAATCTTGGGCTTCATCGGTGGACTGCTGGTCGGCTCCGCGGTGGACAATGCCGTTCTTGCTTTCAAACCCGCGACTTCCCAGCAAATGACCTTGTTGGTGCTACCAATCTACAAACCCGCGACGGGCCACACAGGATTGGCATTGCGCGGAATCTGGTAGGTTGAAGTCGCGGCTGGTGACCGGCCGTTTTTCCCGCATGTACGCTCGGAAACGGCTGTAGGCTCGCGCTTCCACGAGGAGCACGAACATGAAGGCCGCCATTCTTCAGGGTGATCGCGCAATCGGCGTTGCCGAGGCGCCGGATCCGCGCATCGGGCCGGACGAGGTCCTGGTCAAACCCAGCCATGCCGGGATCTGCGGAACCGACATGCACATCTTTCGCGGCGAGTTTCACGACCGCGTGAAATACCCCGCCATCCTCGGTCACGAATTCGGCGGCATCATCGAAGAGGTCGGCGCCAAGGTGCGCGGCTTTCGGCCCGGCGATCGCGTGGTCGTGGATCCCATCCTTTCGTGCCATGCCTGTCCCGCGTGCTTGGAAGGCCACATCAACTGTTGCGCCAACCTCAAGCTCCTGGGCATCGACCTGCCGGGCGGCTTCGGCCAGTACGTGGCCGTGCCGCAAAACCGCCTCTTTGCCCTGCCCGAGGGCGTCCCGATGAAATATGCGCCCATGATCGAGATGTACGGTCTCGGCCATCACGTGCTTGCGCGCGGCCGGGTCCAGGCCGGCGAAACCGTGGTGATCCTGGGCGCGGGCAAGCTGGGTTTGTCGGTGCTCGATGTTCTCTGTCACGGATCGGGCGCGTGCCTCACCATGGTTTGCGATCTGCAGCCACTCCGTTTGAACGTGGCTGGCAAGCTGGGCGCAGATCACGTCGTCGACGTGGCCCGAGAAGATCCGGTCGCGCGGGTGCGCGAATGGACCGGCGGTGTTGGCGCCGACTGTGTGATCGAGTGCGTGGGTCACTATCACGACGTGGCCGGCCGCGAGGCGCCGCTCGCGCAAGCGGTGAAGATGATCCGTCCCGGCGGCCGAGTCGTCACCGCGGGCATGGGCGAGCAGCTCTCTGCCGTGCACTTCAAGACCTTGGTGGTCAAGGAAGCAGAGATCATCGCCACGCGCGTGACAGCCGGCGAATTCCCGCGCGCCATCCGGCTACTCGACAAAGGCCTGCTTCACCCCGAGTTGCTAGTCACCGGCCAGCTTCCTCTGCGCGAGGTGCAGGCCGGATTTGCGGCCGTGGATGGCGAGGATCCATCCACAATCAAGGTGGTGCTCGACGTGCAAGCGACGTGAGGAGGTCTTTCATGAAGAAGCTCGATCTGCGGCGGAAGTACAAGCACCTTTATCAGCCTTCGGCTCGCAAGATCGAGGTGGTCGAGGTTCCCGAATTGTCCTTCGCCATGCTCGACGGTCGAATCGAGAAGGGCCATGCGCCGGGCGACTCGCCGGCATTCCTGGAGGCGATCCAGGCGCTATTTGGAATTTCGTACACCCTGAAGTTTCAGTCGAAGCTGCGCAAGAAGAACGCCATCGACTATTCGGTCATGGCGCTCGAGGCGCTGTGGTGGGTCGAGAACGGCCACTTCGAGCTTTCACAACCCGACAACTGGTGCTGGCGCGCGATGATGATGCAACCCGAACATATCACCGCCGACATGTTCGCCGAGGCACTGGTGCAGCTTGCTCGCAAGAAGCCTTCGCCCGCACTGAAACGGCTGCGCCTCGAGCGCTTTGACGAAGGGCTGTGCATCCAGACCATGCACATCGGCCCCTACAGCACCGAGCCCGCAACCGTCGAACGCATGCGTGCCTTTGCCCAGGAAAACGGATACCTGCTGGCGAACCAGCACCACGAAATCTACCTCGGCGATCCACGCCGAAGCGCGCCCGAGAAGCTCAAAACCGTGCTGCGCCACCAGGCCGAGAAGCGTTGAGAGGCAACTCAACCTGACCTTCAGCGGGGCATCTGCACGCGCGAAAGCTGTCGGTCGGCCAATTCCTGGCAGGCCTTGTCGCATTCCTGGAATTCCAGGGCCAGCTGGGCCTGCTCGGAGAACATTTTCGGTGCAAGCCTACCTTGGTATGCGCCCTGCGCTCGCAGGATAGAGTACTATCGATCCGAACAAGGGAACACGATGAGATCAAGGTCCGCTCCGCTCTGGGTCCTTTTCCTGCTCTGTGCGTGCGGTCGGTCTGGGCTTCTGCACGGCGTGTTCGGGGCAGGTGGCAGATCGGGAGGGGACGGGCCCGGTGAAGGCTCGGCTGGCATCGGCGGTGGCACGGGCACGGCCGGCAGCACGGCTGTCACCGGCAATGGCGACTGCCGCAACACGCAGACTGACAACAACAACTGTGGAACCTGCGGGAATGTCTGCTCGGCACTCTCGCCTTCCACGGCTCAGTGTACGGCCGGTCGCTGTCTCGTCATGCTTGCCACCGGGATGGCCCAGCCCCTGCATATCGCCGTGGACGCCACCAGCGTCTACTGGACGAATGACTACGACGGCACCGTGATGAAGATACCCAAAGGCGGTGGCACTCCCACCACGCTTGCTTCTGGCCAATTCCCCTCTGACATCGCCGTGGACACTACCAGCGTCTACTGGACCAACAATGGGAGCGATACCGATACAGTGATGAAGGTGCCTGTGGGTGGTGGCGCTCCCACCACGCTTGCCTCCGGTCAGTCCGACGTAGTTGGCATCGCGGTGGACACCACCAGCGTCTACTGGACGAACGGCGACGGCATTGGTCCTGTTATGAAGGTACCTCTGGGCGGTGGCACTCCCATCACGCTCGTCTCCGGGCAATTCTCCCCCAATCGTATCGCCGTGGACGGAACCAGCATCTACTGGACGGAAGGCTACTCTGACGGCACTGTGATGAAGATACCACTGGGCGATAGGCGTCCCATCACGCTCGCCTCCGGGCAGTCCGACCCCATCGCCGTCGTCGTGGACGCCACCAGCGTCTACTGGATTGACCGGAGCACGATCTTCAACGGCAGCGCCGAGGACAACTCCGGCTCGGTCATGAGGGTCGCCCTGAGCGGCGGCACTTCGACCACGCTCGCTTCCGGGCAGGACTTGCCCACTGGCCTCGCCGTGGACGCCACCTGCGTCTACTGGACCAACCAGGGGAGTGGAACGGTGGTGAAAGTGCCTCGGGGCGGCGGCACCCTGACCACGCTTGCCTCCGGGCAGTCTGGTGCTTCCGGCATCGCCGTAGATTCCACTAGCGTCTTCTGGACCAACTCCTACGGCGGCACCGTGATGAGTCTGAGTCCCAAGGAGTGAAATCCTGTTCCAGTGCCCTATCTGAAATCGTGGGAGAGGCGCGAGGCGATGGTCGCGAGGCTGCGTTGTCCACCCGTTGTCTGCGGCCATCTTGCCCGCCAGCGTGCTAGGTTTCTCTTGGTCCTGCCCAGCCACAAGTGAACCAGAAAGCCTTCTCGTGCGCCAACGCCCCACCGCAAAGTACAAATCAGACGACGATCAACTCCTGCGTCAGGACATTCGTCTTCTTGGACGAATCCTGGGCGACACCATCCGCGAACACGCCGGCTCAAGCACCTTCACGCTGGTGGAAGGGATCCGGCGAACCGCCATCGAATATCGCAGCGGTCGGGCGCGAGCGAGTCTCGGCCGCCTCGAACGCACCATCGGCGCGCTCGATCAGTCGCAGGCCAAAAACGTGGTGCGCGCATTCAGCTATTTCCACCAGCTGGCCAATATCGCCGAGGATCGGCGCCACGCTCAGGATGGCAACGGGGCAACCGCAGTCGCAACTCAAGAAGGCAGCATGGGCTTGACCTTCGAGCGTTTGCGCGCGGCCAGAGTCCCGCCGCGTGACATCGCGGCCTTCCTCAATGGCGCGACCGTGCAGCCGGTCCTCACGGCACACCCCACCGAGGTACAGCGCAAGAGCATTCTCGATCGGCATCGCGCCATCGCGCACTGTCTGGACCTGCAAGGCACATTCGCCGACGCGAAGGACATCGAGCACGACCTGCGCCGAGAAATTCTTCTGCTTTGGAAGACCAGCGAGCTGCGTTCGGCCCAGCCTTCCGTGATCGATGAGATCACCAACGGTCTGTCCTATTTCCAGCGCACCTTCTTCCAGGTCATCCCCGAGCTCTACGCCGAGTTGGAAGATCGGCTGGGCGAAGGCATCCGACTTGCTCCGTTTCTTTCCATCGGCAGCTGGATCGGCGGCGATCGCGATGGCAACCCAAGCGCCACCCACGAAGTCCTGGAACGTGCGCTGGCCGAGCAAGCAAAAGTGGCTTTTGCGCACTATCTCGACGAGGTCCAGGCGCTGGGCAGCGAGCTTGGACTTTCCAGCCGCTACATCGAGATCGGTCCCGCGCTGCTTGAATTGGCCGAGCGCTCCGGTGATCGTGCGCAAAGCCGCGAGCAGGAGCCCTTTCGGCGGGCGCTGATGGGCATCTATGCCCGATTGAGCGCCACGGCCAAGAACGCTTCGACGCTGGGCGCGCAGGCTGGCGTCGAGGATGCCAACGCCGCCGTGTATCCCTCGCCCGCCGAGTTGATGTCCGATCTCGATACCATCGACCGCGCGCTCACGTCGCAAGGTCTTGCCCTCATCGCACAGGGTCGCCTGCGCAAGTTGCGCCGCTCGGTGGAAGTCTTTGGGTTCCATCTGGCCTCGCTGGACCTACGCCAACACAGTGGTGTCCACGAACGAGCCGTTACCGAGATCGTGGCCAGTGCCTTCGGTCGTGACCACTACGGGTCGCTGGCCGAGGACCAGCGTCAGCACCTGCTGCTGCGCGAGATCGCCACCGCGCGCCCGCTTGTGTCCCCGCACTTGCAGTACACCGAGGAGACCACCGAGCTTCTGCGCACCTTGGAGACCGCCGCGCGTATCCACCGACGATTTGGCCGCGCCGCCTTGCCCAATTACGTGATCTCCATGAGCAAACACCCGAGCGATCTGCTTGAGGTGGCGGTCCTCTTGAAAGAGGCGGGTTTGCTCAGACCTGGTCCCGCCCCGAAGCTGTCAGTCAACGTCGTCCCGCTCTTCGAAACCATCGAAGACTTACGCGGTTGCGCGAGCATCATGGATCAGATGTTCTCGTTCCCGCTCTGGAAGCGTCTTCTGGGAAGCGGAAACAATGTTCAAGAGGTCATGCTTGGCTATTCCGACAGCAACAAGGATGGCGGCTTTCTGAGCTCGAACTGGGAACTGTACAAAGCCGAGCTGTCCTTGGTTTCTGTCTTCGCCAAACACGGAATTGGTATTCGTCTATTTCACGGCCGGGGCGGCACGGTTGGCCGGGGCGGAGGTCCCAGCTACCACGCCATCTTGGCCCAGCCCCCCGGCAGCGTGGCCGGACAGTTGCGTTTGACCGAACAGGGTGAGGTCATCGCCAGCAAGTACGGCGATCCCATCGTTGGCCGGCTGAACCTGGAAACCTTGGTCGCGGCGACCACCGAGGCGACCTTGCTCGGGCAAAAAAGCCTGGGCCCGGACGCCGACATTTTTTACGAAGCCATCGAGGAGATGTCCGAATATGCCCTGGCCGCCTACCGCGATTTGGTCTATGGCACGCCCAACTTCATCCGCTATTTCCGCGAGGCCACGCCCATCAATGAAATTGGCGACCTCAATCTCGGCAGCCGCCCAGCCAAGCGCACACCATCCGATCGCATCGAGGATCTGCGCGCGATCCCGTGGGTATTCAGCTGGGGCCAGTCCAGGCACAGCCTGCCGGGTTTCTTCGGCTTCGGCGCCGCGGTCGAACAGTACCTTGGCAAGGGGCGCCGCAAGCGCTTGGCGCTGCTGCGCTCGATGTACCTGCGCTGGCCCTTCTTTCGCACCCTGGTCGACAAGCTCGACATGGTCTTGGCGAAGACAGATATGAGTATTGCCGCGAGGTACGCGCGCTTGGTCGGCGATGAACAATTGCGCAGCGATATCTTTGGCCGCATCGAACAGGAGCACGCGCGGACGCGCAAGGCGTTCTTCGCGATCACGGGCACCAAGACCCTTCTGCAGGGCAACCCTTCCCTGGCGCGCAGTCTGCGCCACCGCATCCCCTACATCGATCCGCTCAACCATTTGCAAGTCGATCTTCTTCGCCGCTTGCGAGCCCGCGGCAGCCAAGACACGGAGATGCGCCGAGCGGTTCACCTGACCATCAACGGCATCGCGGCCGGCTTGCGCAACAGCGGGTAGCGAAAGCAAACACAAACCCGTCCGCCTTCTGCTTGCATGCCGGCCGAACCCTGTGGGTCGCGTTCTGCACGGCCGGCCATCCACGCCGGGGTGCGCCCGAGAAGCTCAAGACCGTGCTGCGCCACCAGGCCGAGAAGCGCTGAGAATCAGCCCAACCGACCTTCAGCGGGGCATCTGCACGCGCGAAAGCTGCTGGTCGGCCAATTCCTGGCAGGCCCGGTCGCATTCTTGGAATTCCAGGGCCAGCTGGGCCTGCTCGCGGCAGAAGTCGCGCATGGCATCGTCGGCGGGCGAACAAATCGACTTGAGGTTTTGCACGGTGCGCGCAAACAGCGCTTGGCGCTCTAGCGCGGGCATGTCCCGAATGGCCCTGCGCTCGGCGCCTTCGCTGTGAAACAGAAGGAGTATTGCACCAGCGATTGCGACGGCGAGCGCGGCCCACTTCACCCACGCGGGCACCCGGCCAAGATGCGAATGTTCGTCCGGCTCTTCCGATTCCATGGGGTCTTCGACCAGTTCCAATCCGTTGGGCATGATAGTCCTATGTGCACGCATGCCGCGTGCCACTTTCCCGAGAGTGCGGGAAGCCGCACGGACGCGGGGGCGACCGCCCTCCCCTGCAATCCGCAAGTTGCAATCACCTATGGGATTGCAACCTGCACGGTCGGCATGAATCCTGGCGAAGGCGCGACGGCTGGACGGCGGTGCGCTAGAATCCCTTCGTGGATCCGCTGAACGTCCTTATTGTAGACGACGAGAAGAACATCCGGCACACCCTGCGCGTGTGTATCGAATCCCTGGGCGGAAAAGTCGGCGAAGCTTCGTCGTCGGAGGCCGCCATCGAGGTCATGGGGCGGACGAGCTTCGACATGGCCTTCCTGGATTTGAAGCTCGGCACGCAGAGCGGCCTCGACCTCATCCCACGGCTGCTGGCCGAGAATCCAAATCTGACCATCGTGGTGATCACCGCCTACGCGACGATCGAAACCGCGGTCGAGGCCATGCGCCGTGGGGCTTGGGACTACCTGCCCAAACCGTTCACCCCAGCACAGATCCGGCATACCCTGGATCGCGTGCTCAAGCAGCGCTCGCTGACCAGGCGTGCCGCCGACCTGGAAAGCCAACTCAGCGCGGAGACGCCGGACGTGCTGCTTGCCTCGGCCGCGCCCTCGGTGCGCGCGGTGATGGACGTGCTGTCCCGGGCCGCGCAGTCCGACGCGGCGGTGCTCTTCCGCGGCGAGAACGGCACCGGCAAAGGCGTGCTTGCGCGGGCCTTGCACAAACAGAGCAAGCGCGGCGAGCGACCCTTCGTGCTGGTCAACTGCCCCACCCTTTCCGAAGAGCTTCTGGCCAGCGAGCTTTTCGGCCACGCCAAGGGCGCCTTCACGGGCGCCGTCCGCGATCAAGTCGGCCGAGTCGAAGCCGCGGAGGGCGGCACCGTCTTCCTCGACGAAATCGGCGAGATGCCCGGCAACCTGCAGGCCAAGCTCTTGCGCTTCTTGCAGGAAAAGCAGTTTGAGCGCATCGGTGAAACGCGGACCCGCCAGGCCGACGTGCGCGTGGTGGCCGCTACCAACCGCGACTTGGACGCGGACGTGCGCGACGGCAAGTTCCGCGAGGATCTGTTCTATCGCTTGAACGTCGTCGAAGTGAAGGTCCCGGCTTTGCGCGAGCGGCGCGAAGACATTCTGTCCCTGGCCAGACACTTTCTCGCCTTCTTCGCCCGCGCCACGGGCCGGGCCGTGCCTGAACTTTCCCCCGCCGCGGAGCGCGCACTTGAGGACTACGCGTGGCCTGGCAACGTGCGCGAACTGCGCAACGCCATCGAACGCGCCATGATCCTCTGGCCCTCGCCGCGGCTAGAGCCGCAGGCTTTCCCGGAACGCATCGCCGGCGCCAAAGAGCGTGGCCCCTACGTCGGCGGCGACTACAACGTCGAGGCCATCGAGCGCGCCCACATCTTGTCCGTGATGGCGCGCGCCTCCTCCCTGGATGCCGCCGCTGCTATCCTAGGCATCGACAGCTCGACCCTGTGGCGCAAACGCAAGCGCTACGATGAAGCGGGCTGAAACTAGGGTGCTGCTGCGGTCGAGCCCGTGGGCTGGCCGAACTGACGATCGAGCGCCAGATTGAGTTCGAGGACGTTGACGGTGGGCTCGCCCAGGAAGCCAAAGTCGCGGCCCGAGATAGCTTCATCGAGCGATGCCGTGATACGAGCGGCGCTGACCGCGCGTGCATGCGCCACACGCGGGACTTGCCAAAGGGCCGCGCCAGGACTGATGTGCGGATCGAGGCCGCTGCCCGACGTGGTGACGAGCTCGGCCGGGATTTCACCGACAGCTTCGGGGTTGTCCTTGCGCAGACGCTCGATGTCGGCCTTGACCCGATCTTGCAGCTTGGCCGAGGTCGGGCCGAAGTTCGATCCGCCCGAGGCCAAGGGATCATACCCATTGCCAGCCGCCGACGGGCGTGGCTGGAAATAGGCCGGGTTGGCGAAGGTTTGTCCGATCAGCCGCGAGCCGACGACCTTGCCACTCTCGTCCTTGGCAAGGCTGCCGTTGGCCGCGGTCGGGAAGATGACTTGTGCCAGCGCCGTCATTCCCAGGGGATAGAGGATGCCGGTCAGCACCAGGGTTACCAGCGTTGCACGCAGAGCGATGACAAAGGTCTTCATGACTAGCTCCTCAGACGAGATGCAGCGCCTTGAGCGCCAAATCGATGATCTTGATTCCGATGAACGGCGCAACGATGCCGCCCAAGCCGTAGATGAACATGGAGCGCCGGAAGAGCGCCGCCGCGCCGAGCGGACGATACTTCACCCCGCGCAACGCCAACGGGATGAGCAGCACGATGATGATGGCGTTGAAAATGACTGCGGACAGGATGGCGCTCGACGGTGAAGCCAGGCCCATCACATTGAGGGGTGCGATCTCGGGGAATGCGCCCATGAACATGGCGGGCAGAATGGCGAAGTACTTGGCGACGTCATTGGCGATGGAGAAGGTCGTCAGCGCGCCACGGGTCATGAGCAACTGCTTGCCGACCTCGACAATCTCCAACAACTTCGTTGGATTCGATTCCAGATCGATCATGTTCCCGGCTTCTTTCGCCGCCTGGGTGCCGCTGTTCATGGCCACGCCAACATCGGCCTGGGCCAGCGCCGGAGCGTCGTTGGTGCCGTCGCCGGTCATGGCCACTAACTTGCCCTTGGCCTGCTCGGTCTTGATGAGGCGCATCTTGGCCTCGGGGGTGGCCTCGGCGAGAAAATCGTCGACGCCGGCTTCCTTGGCGATGGCAGCCGCGGTGCGCGGATTGTCGCCCGTGATCATGACGGTGCGAATACCCATGGCGCGGAAACGCGCGAAGCGTTCTTTGATGCCGCCCTTGACCACATCGTTCAGGCGCACGACGCCGAGCACGTTCTTGCCTTCGGCGACCGCGAGTGGCGTGGCGCCCTGATCGGCGATCTTCTGCGAGATTTCCTCCAAAGCCGCCGGCACCACGCCGCCCATGGATTCCACCCATGACTTGATGGCGTCGACCGCGCCTTTGCGGATCTTGCGCCCGTCGAGGTCGCAGCCGCTCATGCGGGTCAGGGCAGAGAACTTGACGAACTGCGCGCCCAACTGTTCCACATTGCGGCCGCGTAGACCAAACTTCTCCTTGGCCAGCACCACGATAGAGCGGCCCTCCGGCGTCTCGTCGGCGAGGCTGGCGAGCTGAGCCGCATCGGCAAGCGCATTCACCGCGCTGCCACCCACGGGAATGAATTCGGTCGCCATGCGATTGCCGAGCGTGATGGTCCCGGTCTTGTCCAGCAGCAAGGTATCCACATCGCCGGCAGCCTCGATGGCGCGGCCGCTCATGGCGATGACGTTCTTGCGGATCAAGCGATCCATGCCGGCGATACCGATGGCGGATAGCAAACCGCCGATGGTCGTGGGAATCAGGCACACCAAGAGCGCGACGATGACCGTGGCCGAAAGGCGAATCGACGAATACGCCGCCAGGGGCACCAAGGTCACGCAGGCGAGCAGAAAGACGATGGTCATGCCCACCAGCAGGATGTGCAGCGCGATCTCGTTGGGCGTCTTCTGCCGGCTGGCGCCTTCAACGAGCGCAATCATGCGGTCGAGGAAAGTTTGTCCAGGATCCGAGGTGATCTTGATGACGATGTGGTCGGAGAGCACGCGCGTCCCGCCCGTCACGGCCGAACGATCGCCGCCGCTCTCGCGGATGACCGGCGCGGACTCGCCCGTAATGGCCGACTCGTCGACGGAAGCCACGCCTTCGATGACCTCGCCGTCACCTGGGATCAACTCGCCCGCGTCCACGACCACCAGATCGCCGATGCGCAAGGAATCGGCCGCCACGCTCTCCTCGGGTCCCTTGGGGGATTTCAGCTTACGTGCGGTAGTTTGGGTCCGCATTTTGCGCAGGCTCGCGGCCTGGGCCTTGCCTCGGCCTTCGGCCACGGCCTCGGCCAGGTTGGCGAAGATCACGGTGAACCACAGCCACAGGGAGATGCCGATGGTGAACCACAACGGGGCCGAGTGGGCCGTGGGCGCGATGGCATCACGCAAGGCGATCAGCGTCGTCAGAACGCTGCCGATCTCGACCACGAACATCACGGGGTTGCGGATGACCTTGGCGGGCGAGAGCTTGCGCAGGCTCTCCTTGCCTGCCTCCTTGAGAATCGAACGATCGAACAGAGCGATGGCTTGAGCTTGAGGACGCATTAGAACACCTTTCCGGCGGCGGCGACGAAGTGCTCGGCCACCGGTCCTAGCGAGAGTGCGGGGAAGAAGGTCAGGGCGCCGACGATCAAGATGACTGACACCAAGAGCGCGGAGAACAACAGTCCATGTGTCGGGAAGGTCCCTGGCCCGGCGGGCACGGTGCGCTTACCACGCATGGAGCCGGCGATCGCCATGACGGGAATCATCATGAAGAAGCGGCCAAAGAGCATGGTGAGGCCGAGCGTGGTGTCCCACCACGGCGTGTTCGCATTGAGCCCGGCGAAGGCGGAACCATTGTTGCCGGCGCCGCTGGAATAGGCGTAGAGAATCTCCGACAGGCCGTGCGGACCGGCGTTGTTGAGCGACGACGTGCCGTAGGACGCCACGGCGGACCACGCCGAGAAGCCCAAGATGATCAAGGGGAAGATCAGGATGTAGAGCATGGCCAGTTTCATTTCCTTGCCCTCGATCTTCTTGCCCAGGTACTCGGGCGTACGGCCGACCATGAGGCCCGCGATGAAGACCGACATCAACGCGAATATGAGGATGCCGAAGAGACCGGCGCCCACGCCGCCAAAGACCACCTCGCCGAGCTCGATGTTGACGAGCGGGACGATGCCGCCCATTGGATTGAAGCTGTCGTGCATAGAATTGACGGCCCCGCACGACGTGCCGGTCGTGACCGTGGCGAAAAGCGCGGAGTTGGCGACACCAAAACGCGTCTCCTTGCCCTCCATGTTGCCGTGTCCGTGGTCGACGGAAAATGCGGACATGGCGGCGCTCGGACGCGACTCCGAAGCGTAGGCGGTCGTAATCCCGGCGGCTAACAGGAATGTCATAGCCGCCAGCAGGACCCAGCCCTGCTTCTGATTTCCGGCCATGCGGCCAAAGGTGTAGGTCATCGCTGCTGGAATGCATAGGATGAGCAGCATCTCGATAAGATTGGTGAAGGGTGTCGGGTTCTCGAACGGATGCGAACTATTGGCGTTGAAGAAACCGCCGCCGTTGGTACCCAGCTCTTTGATTACTTCCTGCGACGCCACGGGGCCGAGGGGAATGACCTGTGCCGCGCCTTCCAGGGTCTTGAGGTGGAGGTAAGGCGCGAAGTTTTGCACCACACCCTGCGACACCAATATCAACGTAAAGATCACGCTGATGGGCAGAAGCACATAGACGATAGAACGGATCACATCGACCCAGAAGTTGCCGAGTCCCTTGTCGTCCTTCTCGCTGGGCTTGCGGGTCAGCCCACGCGCCAAGGCCAGCGCGGCGCCAAGTCCCACGGCGGCCGAGGTGAAGTTGTGCCAGGCCAGACCCGCCATCTGGGTCAGGTAGCTCATGGTGGTCTCGCCCGAGTACGACTGCCAGTTGGTGTTGGTGTTGAAGCTGACCGCGGTATTGAAGGCCAGATGCTCCGCCGGTGGCGCGAGCTTCTCCGGATTGAACGGCAAAATGTGCTGGAGGCGCTGGATGAAATAGGTCACTAGCACGCCGAGCACGCTGAACATGAGCAGCGCGGCCGTGTACTCCTTCCAGTTCTGCGCCGCCGGTTGCTTGATTCCGCACAGGCGCAGAAGACCGCGCTCGACCACGCCCAGAGTGCGCTGGAAGGGCCGCTTCTCACCTTCAAACACGCGGTAAAGATAGATCCCAAGCGGCTTGGTAAGCGCGAGAATCACAAGCAGGAAAAATACAATCTGAAGCCAACCGTTTGCGGTCATCAGAAGCGCTCCGGTTTGATAAGTGCGTAGACCAGATACACGGCAAGGGCCACCGCTAGCAGGCCACCCAGCGCATAGTCGAGACTCATGGTTTTCTCCTAGCCGAGACGTTAGAGTTTTTCGCACGCCTTGGTGTAGAGCCAAGCGCCAGCGAAGAAGCCGATGGTGATGAGGGTGAAAAGTAGATCTTTCATGTGGTCACACCGACTCCCACAGCATGGCCCGTGCCAGACTTTCAGCGCTGGCAAGGCGAACGATCGCGGGGCGGACGGCATCCCAAGGGTTGCAAATGGAAACCAGGCCAGTCGAGAAGGTTGTAAAATGCAGTACTGCTGTCCGTTCAAACGCGGTTTGACAAAATTCGGATAGAAATCTCCTGGAGAAACGCACACTCCTGGTAAAGAAGGTTTGGCTTACCGCTTGCTTCTTCCAACATCGGCCGCACCTAGACACCCATCATGACCACCCCCAACCTGCGTCCGCGTGCCGAGGATTTCCTCGAGCTGGTTCAGAAGAGCAAGCGCGGACGGCTCAAGCTCTACATCGGCTTTGCCGCCGGGGTGGGCAAGACCTATCGCATGCTCGAAGAGGCGCACGCCCTCAAGAAGCGCGGCGTGGACGTGGTCATCGGATTCATCGAAACCCACGGCCGTGCCGAGACCGCCGCTTTGCTCCAGGATCTGGAGATCGTGCCCTTGCGCCAGATGGAATACCGAGGGGTCACCATCGAGGAGATGAGTCTGAATCAGATCCTGAAGCGCAAGCCCGAGGTCGCCCTGGTCGACGAACTGGCGCACACCAATCCGCCCGACAGCCGCAACAAACGTCGCTACCTAGACGTGCTGGAACTCATCGACGCCGGCATCAACGTCATCGGCGCCTTCAACGTGCAGCACCTCGAAAGCCTCAACGACCTGGTCGAGCGGGTCACTGGCGTGGTGGTGCGCGAAACCGTCCCCGACAGCTTCCTCAAACAAGCCGATCAGGTGGTCAACCTCGACCTGACCGTCGAGGATCTGCAAGAGCGGTTGCGCGCTGGCAAGATCTACAAGGCCGATCGCATCCCGTGGGCGCTGGAGCATTTCTTCAAGGAACAGAACTTGGCCCATCTGCGTGAACTCGCTCTGCGCGAGGTGGCCGAGAGCATCGAGCGCTCCGCCGCCGTAACCCGACCTATGCTCGGCGACGGTAGCGGGGCCCATGTTTCGGCCACGCGCAGCCGCGTGATGGTGTGCGTGTCGTCGGGATCACCGCGCACGCCCATGCTCGTGCGCCGGGGGTCACGCATGGCGGGCCGATTCAACACCGATTGGTTCGTGGTGTTCGTCGAGACGCCGAGCGAGACGCCCAATGAGATCGACGCCGAATTGCAGCGCCACCTGTTCGCCAATATCGAGAAGGCCAAAGAACTCGGGGCCGAGACTGTTCGTCTCAAGGGCAAGGATCCCGTGGAAGCAATCCTCGATTTTGCCCGGTCGCACAACATTGGGCACATCATCGTGGGGCGCTCCCAGCAGGCCTGGTGGAAGCAATTGCTCGGGCGCTCGATACCACTGCGCCTGGTTCGCGAGGCCGCCCAGTTCGACATCCACATCGTCTCGCTTGAAGACGAGGTGACCGGATGACCTTTCGAGGCAAACTCATGCTCACCATGGCCCCGCTGGTCGTGGCCCTGGCATCGGTCGGCGTGGTCTCGGGCATGGTGACAGGCATCTTGGCCCGGCAGCCCGCCCACATCTGGAGGGACAACTACCGCAGTGTGCTCGCTGCCCAGCGCATGAAGGAAGGCATCGAGCGCATCCACGAATCCGCGCTGCAAGAGCTGCTCGGCCGGGAGGAGGCGGCGCCCTCGGTGGCAACCAGTATGGAGCTATTTGAACGCGAGCTCGCCGTCGAGTCCGACAACATCACCGAACCCGGCGAGGGCGAGGCCGTAGCCAAGATGCGCGCGCACTGGACGGAATTTAGACGGATCTTCGCCGAGTTCCGTGCCACGACCAACCTCGCAGCTCGAAAGGAGTTCGCTTTCGCCACCTTGAACCCGGCGTTCAAGAACGTAAAACAAACGGCCGACGAAATTTTGGACATCAATCAGGACGCCATGATTCTCAAGGGTCAGCGCACCGAGCAGCGCGCGGCCCGATTCGAACGCATCCTGACCGTGGCGGTCATCTTGGCTTCGGTTTTGGGCCTGCTGGCATCGGTGAGTCTGACCACGCGGCTTTTACGGCCGCTCGGCGTCGTGTCGGCGGCCGTGCGACGCTTCGGCCAAGGCGACCTGCAGGCGCGTGCCCGCGTGCAAGGCGAAGACGATATCGCCCAGCTTGCCCAGGAGTTCAACACCATGGCCGACCACCTCGAGCGCTATCGCAGAAGCTCGCTGGGCGAGCTGTTGCAGGCGCAACAGGCATCGCAAGCCGCCATCGACGGCCTACCCGACCCGGTGCTGATGCTGGATGCGGCCGGAAATCTCCAGGGCACTAATGCGGCGGCCCGCACCATCCTGGGCATCGACCCGGACGAGAGCGGAAGCTCTTCGTTCGAGAAGGTAGATCCCGGCGTACGGTCATTGCTGGACCGGGTGCGCGCCCATGTCGTGGGCGGTCGCGGCGCCTATAGCCCCAAGGGCTTTGAAGAGGCCTTGCGCGTCCCCTCGCCGGATGGCGAGCGCATCTACGTGCCGCGGGCAACGCCCATCTATGGCGAAAACGGCAGTGTCGCAGGCGCGGCCGTCGTGCTTCAGGACATCACCCGGCTGTTCCGTTTCGATGAACTCAAAAACAATCTGGTGGCAACCGTCGCCCATGAATTCCGTACGCCCCTCACCTCGTTGCGCATGGCCATTCACCTGTGCACGGAAGAAGCGGTGGGCCCGCTGACCACCAAACAGGCGGACCTAATGTTTGCCGCCCGCGAGGACTGCGAGCGCTTGCAGACGATCGTCGATGACTTGCTCAATCTGTCCCGCCTGGAGTCGGGCGGCATCGACCTGCAAAAGCGCAGGGTCGAACCGCAATCGCTTGTGGACCTGGCCATCGACGTGCACGGCGCCGCGGCCAAGTCGCAACAGATCACCTTGCGCTCGGAAGTCTTTCCAGGCTTGCCCGAGGCCTTTGCCGATCCGGATCGCCTGCAACTGGTCTTTACCAATCTAATCAGCAATGCGCTCCGCTACTCGCCGGCCGGCAGCGAGATCGTCGTGCGCGCCCTGGCCGAGACCGGCCCAGCAGACGCCTCCGCCGGAAACACCAACGGCCACATCCGCTTTGAAGTCTGCGACCAGGGCCCCGGTATTCCCGTCGAGCATCAGGAAGCACTCTTCGAAAAATTCTTTCGCGTGCCCGGCCGTCCGGGCGGTGGCGCCGGGCTCGGCCTTTTCATCGCGCGCGGTATCGTGCAGGCCCACGCCGGCCGCATCGGCGTCAGCAGCGAGCCAGGCCACGGCTCCATCTTCTGGTTCACCATCCCGGCGGCACCAGATCGGCCCGTATAGGAATCACCATGGCACTCCCCCTACAAGCCAAGGTCGGACAAACCCTCGATGGGCGCTTCTTGCTCAGCGAGGAAATCGGCCGCGGCGGCATGTCGACGATCTTCAAGGCGCAGGATCTGCAGAACCAAGACAAGCCGGTGGTGGTCAAGGTACCCCTGCCCGCCTTTTCCAGCGGCGTCGGTGCCTGGTCCATGTTCCAGCGCGAAGAGGAGATCGCCCGCCAGCTCGACCATCCCTACATCCTGAAATTCTTGCCCCTGGCCACGGGCGCGCGCCGACCCTACCTGGTCACCGAGTTCGTGCCTGGTATCACGCTGGCCGATCGACTTGCCCAGCAGTCGCCCTTGCCGGAGGTCGAGGCACTGTCCATCGCCAGCAAGGTTTGCGAAGCGCTGGAGCACGTTCACGAACGGGGCGTCGTTCACTACGATCTCAAGCCTGGCAACGTGATGCTGTGTCCGGATGGAACCATCCGCCTCATCGACTTCGGCCTGGCCCACACCGCGATCACCGCCCGCTTCACCCTGTCCGGCGGAGTACCGCCGATAGGTTCCTCGGACTACGTCGCGCCCGAGCAAATCAAGCGCAAACGCGGGCGCAAGAGCGTCGACATTTACGGGGTCGGCACCCTGCTCTACGAAATGTTGACCGGCAAGACGCCTTTCCCCGGTGACGATCCCTTCGTGGTGGCCAGTGCGCGCCTGCTGGGCGATCCGCCCGCGCCACGAACCTTGAATCCGGCTATTTCACGCCAAGTCGAGGAGATCGTACTCAAGGCGCTGCGCCGAGATCCCGACGAACGCTACCCCAGCGCCGCGGCCATGAAAGCGGATCTCGATCATCTGGATCAGGTCGCGGTCACCGGCCTTTCCGAGCGGCTACATCCCGTCACGCGCTGGCGTCGCACGCTCCGTTTCGCCCGCCACATCGCGACCTGGGTTTTGCTGCCGGTGGCATCGCAGGTCATTCTCTTCTTGCTGCTGTGGCACCACCTCGCGCACAAGTGAAGACACGCCAGCGATGACTGTTCGACGATCCTTCGTACTCTCCGAAAGGCAACATGAGGACTAAAACAGAAAATCTTCCGTGGTTGATTGGGGGAGTGGTGTTTTTGGTATTGCTTCTGGCCTTCTTGTTGTATTTCCGCCAGGAAGCAAACTCGGCCCAGCAACTCTCCGACAAGGCCAATCGCGTCGATATCGTGGCGCGGATGCAACTCGGTCTTGCCTCCGAGTCCGAGGCCGAGAAGAGCTCTGTCCTTGCCATCACCGACACGGACTCCCAGATCTTCGCTGACCAAGCTCGCGCCGCGACCGCCGGGGTCGAGCGAGAGCGCCAGGAGATCGGTGTATTGCTGGCGACCGTCGGCACCAAACGCGAGCAGGACCTATTGGCCCAGTTCACCGATGCCTTCGGCAATCTCAAGAAGTTGGACGAAGAGGTGCTTACCCTGGCCGTAAAGAACACGAACCTCAAAGCCTACAGTCTATTGTTCGGGGCAGCGGCAAGTACGCTGGCGGAAATGGACGCGGCCCTCTCGCGCGTGATTGCAAAGCACGCAGACTCGCCTGGTACCCAGCGGGTGATGCCCATGGCATTCGGCGCCCGAATCGGAGTACTGCGAATCCAGACTCTGCTCGCGCCCCACATTCCGGAAGAAAACGACGCGAAGATGGATCAGATGGAAGCCTTGATGGCCAAGGAGGAAGCGCAGATCCGTGGAGATCTCGATGGCCTCACGTCCTTGGCCAAGCCCAAAGGCGACGCCGACGTGGTAGCGGCAGTTTCCCAATTCAGCCGTTACGAAGAACTCAAGGCACAGATCCTGGCACTGTCGCGTGAGAACACCAATGTCCGCTCGCTGGCCTTGTCTCTGAACCAAAAGCGCAAGGCGACGGCGCTCTGCTTGGATGCTCTAGGAGCACTGAAAACCGCCATCCTCGAAGAACCGATCGCCGGCGTGACCTACGGTCGACCCGAAAAGCCTCGGTAACACGGGCTCAGTCGAGGCATCGATGCGCGATTTCTTCTGAGCTGCCGGCTGTTGCCAAACAAGTCCGGAGGGAAATACGCACCTCCCGGCCACGACAGCGATCCAGGTCCGGTGCGAAGCGGCGGAAGAGATCTTGTTGCCAGCGTGCGCGCAGAACAGGATCCCGGTAGCCGGACTCGCTGAGTTCAAGATCGATGAGGCGCTCCAGGATCGCCGAGCATTCGCTGGCGCTTGCGGGATGGCCATTGCAGCCCGAGACGCCGACAAGCAACAAAAGAGAACTCCACCACAAGAAGCGCACTTGTCTTTACCGAAAGAAGTGCACGCGGATGGGCGGTGACTCGGACGAGATCGGCTGGCCGGCCCCGTCCCACGCGGGCTCGAACCGCGTCCGCAGCGCACATAAGCTCGCGGCGGCGCCAAATCCGAATCCTGGATCGCTGAGGAGGTCGACGTGCTCGGCACGACCGTCGGCACCCACTCTCGCTTGCAATACCACCGTCTGCTCGTTGACTTGCTCGGCGTCGGCTTCGGCCGGCCACGGGCAGTTCCAGGCGGACTGATCGAGTGAGACTGCACGGGCTCGACTGCGCACGCTGGGCAGTGCGCTTCTGGGTGCCTCGGGCGCCACGGGACCGAGGGCGGCCGTGCGACTGGTTCCACTGCTGGTCGTCGTGCCGCCCGCATACGAAGTGCCCGAGCCGACAATGAACGCGGTGCCGGTGAAATCGGCTAGCTCTGGAGACACAGCGGCGAGCCGTCCCGCCTGTGCGGGTTGCGTCGCGCGAGCTTGTTGCGCATGGGGTGCCCGCGCGGATCTAGAAACCGCAATGTGAGGCGCTTCCGCCACCGGCACAGAGGACGGCGGTGCAAGTGGAGGCGGCGGCGTGACCTCGACCGCACGCTCTATCGCAATGACCTCATGAATGCGCGCCGCCATCTCCGCGCTCCAGGGGCCAAGAGATCTTCCCAGGTGGCTCACCAGCGCGAACGCGCCACCATAGAGCGCCAGCACCACCACGCCGCCCGCGGCCAGCCGTCTCCATCGGCCGGCAGGCTCGGCGAGAAAAACCAGATCCACGATGCGCGGTGAACGGGTCACGAGTTTGGTCAATCGAGGATAGCGCATGAAAGACGCCTCACGGTTTCCGCGGCTGGTCCTGAAGCGCGCCGAACGCCACCCGAGTCAGTCCGGCGCCCTTGAGAAGATCGAGCACGTGGAGCACGCGCCGGTGTGGCACCTCGCCGTCGGCTTGAATGACAGCGCGCAGATCGCGATCGTCGGCCAGGGCCGCTCGCGCTTTGTCCGCGAGCACCTCGTCGTTCGGCAGAGCAGCGCCGTTGACCAACATCGGCCCGCGCACGGGCACGATCACCGACAACACGACCTGCACCTCTTCGCCGTGGGCCGCGTGGGGAAGATCGAGCGGGACGGCCGGAGTCACGATGATCTTCGCGGTCACGATGAAAATCACCAGCAGCACCAGCATCACGTCAACAAGCGGCGTCACGTTGATGCCGGAGATAATTCCGTTTGCGGCCTGGCCGCTAGGCGCCGCCATCTGCCACCCCCCGCAAGCGTGATGTTTCTTGCGGTCCGTGTGCGTCGTCCGCGATGTACGCGAGCACCAGGTTGGTTAACACCTCCGCCCCGGAGAGCAGCGATGTCACCCGCCTTTGCAAATAGTTGTAGGCCGCGACCGCGGGCAAGGCGACCAGGATGCCGACCGCGGTGGCGACCAGCGCCTCCGCGATGCTGGACATCACCGCCTGCGAAGCCACCTGACCCGCGGCAGCCGCGTGGCCGGGCGCGGAGTTGCCGAGCTCCTCGAAGGCGTGGATAACGCCCACCACGGTACCGAACAGTCCGACGAAGGGCGCGTTGTTGCCCACGGTCGCCAGGAAGGCGAGCCAGCGTTCGAGCCGCCCGCGTTCGAGGGCGGATGCGCTTTGCATGGCCTTTTCGGCGGCCTCGGTGCCGCGCTCGGCGAGACGCAAGCCCGCGTCCGCCACGCGTGCCGCAACGGCAGGACTGGCTTCGAGCACGCGCCGTGCGCTTGGGAAGTCGCCGCTTGCCAGGTGTTCGTCGAGCTCGCGCGCGAGGGCTTCGAGATCTCCGCCACGACGGCGTAGATAGAGCCAGCGCTCGACGGCCAGCACAAGGCTTGCCATCGATAGTGCCCCCAGAAACCACAGGACCCAGCCCGCGCCCGAGGCGAGAAGGATCCGCTTGACCGTTTCGATGGTGTTCAAGGCTTACCTCATTGCGGCGAGGGATAGTGGCGATCCACGTAGCAGAGCCCATCGGAGTTGAGGTGGCCCTGGGTGCTTTGATCGTAAGTCGCGTACTCGTAGTAGTCGGCGAGACCGGACACGCTCTGCGCATCGAAGGCCATGGGGCCGGTGAACTGGGCGTGAACATCGGTGGGCGGGGCGATGCAATAGCGCCAGTAGAGCGGATTGCCGGCCGCGTCCTTGTACGCCGGGGCGTAGGGAACTCCTTTGGCCATTTCGAGCGTCACGGTCGGAAACACACCGTTCTGTCCCTTCCCAGCCACGGCCGCCGCGTACTGATCGAAGTGCATGGGCGAATCGTGGAGCACGCTGTCCCAGAACGGATGGTCCGTGTGAACGGTGACCTGCGCGATGACGGATTGGTCGGCCTTAAAGAAGATGCCACGTTCGGATTCCTCGCCCGAAAGAGCTTTGCCCGAATTGTCGGGGTTCTGACAATTCACGTACGAGGTCGGCGACTTGTAGCACAGACGGAAATTGACGCTTTGGCCGGTTTGCGGCCAGCCGGCATACTCGGTCGCGTAGTAGCTGCTGGGGGCGCCGGGCGTCGTGCAAGTGGCGTCGCTGCCCATGAATGTTGCGGTGCCCACATAGAGAACCACGCACGCGTTGGTGGCCATGTCCTGGTAGTCGGCCAGTCCCGCACCGTCGAGGTTGACGTTCATGGCGCCCGAGGCGGCGGGAACCAGGTCGAAGCCGAAGGAGTAGGGCGTGGAGCCGCTGGTGTCGAAGGCCGCGTTGTTCCCGGCCGGATAGTTCTGGTGCGAAAGCGCCGCGATGGGAGCCGCTTCCTCACCCGGGCCACCCTTGCCCGGAAGATAGGACGGATCGCTGTGGGCCAAGTCGATGGCCCAGGGGCCGGTCACTTTCGCCACTGTGGACTCCGTGCAAGACTGGTCGCCTGGCCTAATGAAGGGACCGTTCGAAAGCGTGATGTTGTCTACGGTGACTAGAAGTCGCGTGAAGTGCACGTCCCAGCCATCGACGAAGGCGGTGTCGCCAGCATTGATGGGCGGGAACGGGTAGCCGGTGAGCGCCAAGACCTCTCCCGAAGCGGTGAAGAGCACGTCGCCCGCTTTTAGATCCGTGGGCGGAGGCGTGAAGGTTTGTAGCGAAACCGCGCCTGAGGCAGGTGTGGGCCAGGTGGTGGCAGGCGCCGCGGTGCTGGCGCAAGTCACGGTTTGTGGGCTGCTGCTGGAGCAAGACCCGAGCACCACGGCCAAAGCCGTCGACGCGAGCAGGCTCGCACTACCGATGATACTGATTCTCTTCGTTCGCATAGTTGTCTCCTTGGTGTTGGTCGTTCAAAGCAAGTCGGTCCAGGAAAAGGTGTAGGGGACCGTCTGGCGCAGGTTGGTGTAGAGCTGGAATCCCGTCGGCGAGTAACCGGCACTGCTCGGGTCGTCGCTGAGGGCGTAGCCACTTGTTGTCGCGTCCGTTGGCAACTGACTGAAGTCGACGCCAGCGAAATAGCGGCGCGGATCGATGCGCAGGAGCAGCCCGCCCGTGGTTTCGATGGGAACGGCATCGATGGGCGTGACGATGCGGGCCTTGCAGATCGGATCGCCACCGGCCGCGCCAGAGTTTGCGGCTTGTCGGTTCGAGCTGATGGTGACGGTCCCCGTGAAAGGGAAACTCGCCCCGGCCTGTGTCGCCGTGCCGGCCACGACCAAGATCGGCGTGGCGTCGACCGACGCATTGATGTCTCCGCCGGTCAGCCACACTTGACCGATCAGTGCCGCGGGCTCAGTGATGCCGTGGGCCTTCGCCGGGAACAACTGCAATCCCGGATTGAGCAAGTCAACATCCAGCCCCGACGTCTCTTGAGCAACGTAGGTGCCGGTCAAGTAGCAACCCGTCGCTTGCCCGCCAGAGATGGGCCGGCTCTCGTCCAGATACACGGCGCCGATGTGGAGCTTGGCCTGATTGAGAACGACCTCCCAACCTGCGCTATTCGTGAAGGCCAGCGGTTCTCCTGCCACCGCATCGGCTGGACCTGCCGCCGCGACCTGGAGATCCACCGTCTGGCCACCGGTCTGTGTGACGCAGCCCGAAGCTGCCACCAATGCCAGTGTGAAGAACCACGCTTGTTTCATCACGCCCCTCCAAAGTTGAAACCCAGGGTCAGGAACAGGGCGCGCGGCGGCCCCGCGGTGAAGGTGCGATCCGGTACCAGCGTCGACTGCGGCTGGCTGTGAAAATCGGAGGCGTAGTTGTATTCGCCCAATCGGTATTGCGTATCGAGGAGGTTCGTCGCCGACAAGCGAAGCTGGTAGCTGGCCCATTCCGCCGAGGCCGAAACGTCGATGGTGAAAATCGTGCTGCTGACCTCGCCATAAGGCAGCGGACGCCGCCCGACATAGGTGATGCCAGCGCCCAGGGTGGTGCGAATGGGCTTGCCGAGCACCGTCCAGGGGAGGGTTCGAAAGAGGGCGCTGTCCGAGCGAAATACAATGCCTGGCACGTACGCGACCGCAGTGCCGTCGTCGTTGTAAGTCGCGCGCACCAACGTCAAATTCGCCGACTCGTCGAAGAACGAGCCCGTCAGTCGCAAGGCGCCCAGCCAACCCGTGCGCGTGGTTCCGACACCGAGCACGTTTCGTCCGGCCGTCTGATCGAAGATCAGATCGCGGTCCACGACTGTGCGGAACACCACCGAACGCGCGACCACGGTCGCACTTCTCACGTTGCCCGCGTACGCGACGCCGCCTTCATAGGCCGTGATGCTGGCAAACGCCGCTTGCACGTCCTGGGTAATGTAGTTGGGGTCGATGGAGCGGATCCCTTTGCCGTAGCTGGCTGATAGGGATAGGTGCCGGAACGGACCCGCGATGAGCGAGGCACGCGGCAGGAAGGCCACGCCCGCGGTCGAGGTGACCTGGTCGGGCTCGCGCGGCCGACCGTAGTTTTGCTGGGTAAGGCAGCTCTGGTCGATGGGTGGATTGGTGGTCGATGGGTGCGCGACGGTCTGGGCCGCACAGTTGTTGAGAACGCTGTAGCTGACGATTTCGGCGCGCCCACCACCACGCAGCGACAGCCAGCGCAACGGGCGAAGATTGAGATCGCCATAGAGTCCAATGTCGCCGAGCTGCGAGTCGAGGTCGGTGTCGGTCTTGTAGGGAACACCCGTCGCGGCTTCCAGCCGCTGCTGCGTGCCGTTCGCCTGGTCGCCGCGTGCAAAGTAGCCAAGCTCCAGCTCTTGGCGCAGCCCGAACACGTCGGCGTGCAAGCGAGCCGAGCCGCGCGCGCCGATGGTCAGCTCATGGACGTTGAGATCCAGGGTATCGCCACGTTGGCCATGGATCGATTGCAGCGGCTCTTGCACGTCGAGCAGGAAGCCCGTGAAGTTTTCGATGAGTCGCATGTCGCGCTTGATGAGGAAGATCTGCTGTGACAGTACGGTGTCGCCAGGATGGGATTCGATGTCGGCGGCCAGCGAGTAGCGGGAAGCATCCCCCCCTTGGGGAACCGCTTCGTGCGCGAAGCTCGACATATCGTAGCTGTCGTAGAAACCGATCTTGCCCGACTCGTAGTCCTCTTCCCGGATTATGCCGGCGGTGTGAAAATGCGTGGTGTAGGCCTGCGTGCTCAGGCGAAACGATCCCGTAGCCCCGAATCGTCCCTCGTATTGCCCCATCGCCGAGCCACGCTGGGCATCGCGGTTCTGGCCGAAGCCAGCCGTCTTGTAGATCTCGGCGCCGGCAAAGGTGTGCGTGCTCTCGCCGGGCGGTCCCCACAGTGCGAGGAAGCGCTCGGTGTCGAAACTTCCGATGGTGTATCGCGCGCTCATGCCCCGCTCGGCCAGCCCGAGCTCGTAGTCGGCGCTGCCCGCCACCGCGTAGTTGCCTTGCCGTGGATCGAACGGCCCTTCCACGACGTGCAGCGACTCGACCAATTCGGGGATGATGAAGTGTGTGTCGGCGTAGCCGTTACCGTGCAGGTTTCCGCTTTCATTGATGGGAATGCCCCCGACCGAGAACTCGATATCCTGCCCCTCGCGCGCGTCGAATCCGCGCATGAAGACCTGTTCAGCGTGTCCTTCTCCACCTTCATTGGTCAGCAATATCCCTGGGGCGAGCTTGAGCAGTTCGGAGGCGTTGGCACGCGGCACCTCGGCAAGCTGGTCGACGCGTACCTGGAAATCAGACGCCCCTCGACTGACAGGCGGACGGCGGCCAAGCACGGTGACGTCGAGGGCAGATGACGCGGTTGGCGGCACTACTGGCGCGGGCTCGGCGGGGGAATTGGCGGGTGGATTGGCGGTCAACAGTGGCGGGGCCGTGGGGGCCGGCGCTGGCGCTGGCGCGATTACGGGTGGCGGCTCGAAGTGGAAGAGGACCTGAACTCGGCTCGCCACCGCGACACCACCGCGGAGGGCAGGCTGAAAGCGCCAGTGGCTAGCTGCCTCGATCGCGGCTCGGTCGAGGTGTGCTTCCACACCACGGGCCAGCCCCACGCCCGTAACGTTTCCTTCGTTGTCTACATCGACGTTCACCGCGACGTCGCCACGCGCACGGTTGGCAGCAGCCTCTTGTGGGTACGAAGGCTGCTGCTGTTCCAACACCTGCGGTGGCTCAATTGAGAGTGTTTCCGCATTTTGCGCACGCGCGCCTGGCTCCGCTGCAAACAGGGCGCAGAGTCCGAACGCAAGACACAGACAGCGTTGAAAGGATCGTGAAGGATCCCAAGGATGAATGAGGGCACGGAGTGGAAACATGAGATCTCCTCGACAGGCCCGAGAAACGGGGAATAGGTACACAGATGACGGCGACGACGTACTACGCGCGCACCGGAAAAGTTCGCCCTGCGCGAGGCTGACTTCCCTTGCGGGAACCGGCGCTCAAGGCGAGCGGAACGTGCTCGACATCGGCATGTTGCGGACCGCGCGAAGCTGTCGCTTCGGTCTACCCCTACCGACGGTGCGCGGCCAGCAAAGCTGGCCGGCTCACACGCAGCTAGGCCGCTGGTGGGGAGGTCTTCGGCGCGCTGGCGAGGACGAACGCGCGTCCAGGGCGCCGTGCTGGTTCGCTGGCCGGCTGAACGACAACCGGCGGCGGTGCAAAACGAATGGCCAGTCTTACCAGCTGTGTCCGCGCACTCGTTCGAAAGGCCAACACCACGGAGCAGTGATCGTGTGACGCGGTCTCGGTATTGTCGGCCCTCTCCATCCCCGAACCGGTCGCGCGATGGCGCGCGGGAGATGGTCCCAGGTCCGACACGATTCCAACATCAATTGCCTCGCCGTGCTCAGCGCATTGTACGTGCCGAACATTGGCCTCGTGCCAAGATGTCGAGAACTGCGCGAATCCAACCGCGGCGACGAGCGCCGCTGCGAACAGCCGGGCCGCCAGGCCACCCTCTCGGGGCAGAAACGGTCCATTCGTCTTCATTCGCGCAAGCATCCCGAGTCCAACTGTGAAACACGCATCCGCCTTGAGCAAGTCGAATGTTCCCATACTATCGCGGAAACCTGGGGTCCCAGGCCGGCATCGAATCACACCTCGCTTTCAGGGAAGCTTTCCGGATGGCCGGACGGCCAGCCAATGATTGCCAAGAACACGTCCAGGACGAAAAACCCGACGGCAAGATCGTTGAAGAGCATCGCCAGAGGCGCATCGGGCCAAAGTTGGTTCGCCGCCCAAAGCAGAAAGGCAATGGCCAGCAACATGGCCTTGGCAAGATCCCTGCGTTCTGGGCGAATCACGGATTGATGAGCGAGGTAGGCGAATGCAATCAGCGCGAGAGGGAGCGCGCCGAGGACATCGTGCGCGCGTGCCGGAAAGAGCTTCGGGAACAGATCCCATGCCATGAGCACGGCGATGGAGGCGAGCGCAATCGCCCCCATCACCAGCGGCACACCTCGATGGGCACGGTCGAGACGAATAAGCATCAGTTGGAACTAATGCTGCAAGCAGAGCGGCATTGGACTGTGTTCGACGATTTCGCGCGTACCCGAGCCGTGAATCAGCTCTACCAGGCGCGAGCGCGCGAACGCGCCCATCACGAAAAGGCCGGCGCCAAGATCGCGGCCGAGTTTCACCAGCGCGTCGCTGGTCGGCAACAGCGAAACGATATTCTGAGTGAATGCCTTGATGCCAAAGGATCGCAGTTTTTCGACTGCGCCGTTGGCGGTGTCCCATGCCTTCGCGCCATCGTCGCCGACCGTGGCGACGTGGATCTCCCGCGAGCCCGCGAGCCCGCTTTGCGCGAAGCCGGCCAGCGCGTGCTGGGCGGGCTCGCTGCCGTCGTAGGCCACAAGTACGGTTTTCCCAAGGTTGGCTGGTGCTGCGGAATTGCTCTCGGGGATGAGAAGGACAGGATGGGTGGAGTGGCGCAGGATCTTCTCACGCGTCGCCGAATCCTCGGTCGCGGTCATGAAGCGAAAGTTCGCATCGCGTCCCATCACGGTGAGATCGTGGAGGCCCATCTCGCCGATGATGCTCTCTGCTGGCCGCCCGACGATCTCAAGCTCGCGCGCAACCACGCCTTCCGAGCGACAGCGTTGCTCGAATTGCACGAGCCACTCCGCGGCCTGCGCACGTGCATCGGCAAGCAGGGCCTTGTCGCGTTGGTGTTTGAAGCTCGATCCTCCGATGCTACCGGGACCGGCAGTGCGGATGTCAGGCTCATCGACAATGGCCATTCCCACGAGAGCCGCATGCCGCTCGCGTGCAATCTCGATCGCGGTTCGTGTTGCCGCCGCGCTACTCGGCGAGCCTTCGAGACAAACCAGGATATCCTTGATCATGACGTTCCTCCAAGTGGCCCCTGATGCGTTTCCTTGCTGGGGCCACACCCTAGAATCGAAGCATGGGGCATGCCATAAGGCGGGGCATGGAACGCGGGATGTTGCCCTGGTGTTTCTCTGCGCGAATTGCATGTTGCACGACTGGCCGTCGCAAGACGTTGCAGCTTCGGCTTCCTCAAGGCAGGCTCCGCGTTCCAACGGCTTGGCAGACTTGTTCGACAGCCAGTAGGTAGACGGCCACGCCTCTTCTACGCCGCCGTCGGAGTCACTGTCTTTCGATCTCTCTCTTCATGAAGATCGCACCATCGGTTACGACCTTGCTGCCGGGCATCAGCCCACTGAGAACCCGAATGTTCCCATCAACATCGGGGCCGACATATATACGTTGCATGCGGAAGGAATTCCCGGGCATGGCGAGAACGACGAGTGCTCGATCTCCTTCGTTGAGCACGGCCTTGGCGGGAATCGTGATGTGCTTGCGACCAGCAACGCTATGAACCTCGACCTTGGCGAACATCTGCGGCTTCAATCGATGATCGCGGTTGTCGATTGTGCAGCGAATCTTCACCGTCCGTGTGTTGCCATCGACGATGTCGCCGACGTGCCCCACCTTGCCCGCGAAGGTTTCGCCTGGGTAGGCCGGGACGGAGACGGTCACAGCGTCTGCCTCGGCCACGAGCCCCATGTCTTGCTCATAGACGTCAGCCTCGACCCAAACTTGATCGAGATTGCTGATGGTGAGCAGCGGCGTCGCCTGATCTGCCCGCACCTCTTGGCCTACTAGAACATTCCGTTCCACGACGACTCCTGCGACCTGGGATCGGAGGGCCACATCGACGGCCGGATCAGTCGCAGATACGCCGAGAGAGCGGAGTTGTGCGACGGCTCGGCCATAGTCCGACTTTGCCTTGCGAAAATCCCCTTCAGCCTGGGCCACCTCCTTGTCGGCGACCGCACCTTCGACCTGCAGCTTGTGTACGCGATCAATCGACTTTTGCGAAAGCGACAGATCCGACACTGCCTTCTGTGCATCCGCCTGGAGCTGCCCCACGTCTGGCGAAGAGAGGCGGACCAGTGTTTGCCCCGCGCGAACGCGGTCGCCAAGCTTGACCAGGACGGCGACGGATCGCCCATCGATAGGCGAGGCAACCCGCTGTGTGTGGTCTTCGTCGAACCCGACGCGGCCAGGAAGCGAAACCGAGGTCGCGCCAGATGACTCAGACACGGTTTCAGTCTTTACGAATGCCAGCGGTGCGTGGGCCGGATCGTACGCAATAGAGCTGGGCGCATGGTCGAGCGCTGGCGCCTTTGGCTCTCCTTCGTCTGCGCGGCTTAGGCTGCAAGCGGAGGAAGTCAGGACAAGACAGTACAGAACAAGGGTCATCGATTTGTTGGATTTCATGGTTTCACTCTCCTGCCGCGTACGTCACATCGACGGCGGCCTGACGGAAGTCGTAGAGCACTCGAAGATACTGGGCCTTGCTATCGAGGTAGGTACGCTGTGCTTCAAGAAGTTCGAGAAGCGAGAGCGCCCCCGCCTGGTACGATTTTTCTGCGACGTGCAGGGCGGTCTCGGCCTTTGCCACCATTCCGCTGCTTCTTTCGCGATTTTCCGCTGGCGCCCCTTCGAACACCTCAAGCAGGGTTTGCGAACGCTGCGCCTTGCGCACAGCCTCGATGACTTCGTGTCCAATTTGCAGACGCAGGCGTTCGACGTCGTTCTCGGCCCGACGGATGTCGAGGCGGGCGCGCCCAATATTGGCCTGGTTGCGGTCGAAGAGGGGCAAAGGCATCGACAGGCTCAGCGCCAGGGTATTGGGGTTATCGCCGGACACCGTGAAGTCGCTGTGGGTGTAACCGGCGCCGAGCGAGATGTCTGGATAGGCTTCTCTCTGTGCGGCACCGAGTGCGGCCTCGCCTTGCCCACGTGCCGCCCTAGCCGCACGCAGGTCCGGCCTGCGTTCGAGGGCCTGCGCGATAAGGCCTTTGAGGTCATAGGTCGGTCGCGTGTCCGGCTGTACAAGAAGTCCCATACCGAGGTCGCTTGGCGAGTTGAATCCAAGCAGGGCCGAAAATTTCTGGCGGGCGAGATCGAGTTCCATGTCCGCTTCGACGACGTCATTTTGGTAGCGCAGACCTTCGAGTTCGATCTTGCGCAGCTCGGCCTCCGAGATGTCGCCCACCTTGTACCTTGCCTGGGAGAGCCGCAAGGTCTGGGCATAGCGGTCTGCCACCTCGTGGGCAAGATCCCGCTCCGATTGTTCGCGCACGACATCGGCGAAGGCCGAACGCACGGTGTGGACGATGTCGCGGAGAACATCCTCGGTTAGGAGGCGTTGGTGGTCCACGCCACGACTTGCAGCTCGCGTGCGCGCGCTGCGCTTGGCCCACACGTCAATCACCTCACTGATGCTGATGGATTGGACCGTTTGGCCGGCAAACCCAGGTTGGGTACTGATGGCGTTCGTGGTGGCGTTGGCCTTGCCGAGCACGAGGTTGCCGATGGAGTATTCAAAGGTCGGGTTTGGATAAATGCGCGCCGCGACCACGTCCAGTTGCGAAACCTCAATATCGAGCTTGGCGGCCATGACATCTCGATTTCTCTGCAATGCTAGTGCCACCGCCTGTTCAACCGTGAGTCCTTGCGCGTAGACCGACGAAGAGACGAGCGTCAGGGCCAGCACAAGCAGATAGCCGCGTCGCATGCGGTTCATGGCGACTCCCCGTGCTCGGTCGCGACAGGCAGGCTAGGCGTCGGGCGACCGTTCCCTTTGACCCGGCGGCGCGCGGCGCGTCCACTACCGAACCAGCGATCGGCCAGCTCATACAGCGTAGGCAAGAGCAGCATGGTGAGAAGGGTCGACGAGATGAGCCCTCCGATGATGACAATGGCGAACGGCCGTTGAGTATCCGAGCCGATGGCGTGGGACATCGCCGCTGGCAGCAATCCCAGCGACGCCAAGAGCGCCGTCATCAGCACGGGCCGCAATCGCTGCGAAACAGCCTGGACGATCGCATCCTGGCTGTCCGGCGTGCGCGCGCGTGCCTGGCGGACGTACACGATCAGGAGAACGCCGTCCATGACTGCCACACCGAACAACGTGATGAACCCAACTGCCGACGACACGGACAGCGGCGTGTGCGTTGCGAACAGCGCGAAGACACCACCCACGGCCGCGAACGGGACGTCGAGAAGGACGACGAATGCCGGCAGCACCGCGCGGAAGGCCAGGCAAAGCAGTCCGAGGATTACAAGGATGGAGATAGGAACAATGACTTCCAGCCGCTTCATAGCGCGGCGTTGGTTTTCGAACTCACCACCCCAGGTCAAGTAATAGCCTTCGGGAAGGGCCACCTCACGCTTGACACGCCTTTGCGCCTCGTCGACGAACGAGCCCATGTCGCGTCCGGAGATATTGCACTTGATTGCAAGAAAGCGCCCGCCTTGCTCGCGGTTGATCTGCGTCCGCCCCGTGTCGACATGCACGTTGGCCAAGGACGCCAGGGGAAGACGCGCCTGACCATCCTCGCTCACCGGGATCTCAAGCCGCCCGACCGTTGCCACGTCGCCCTCGACCACGTCGGGCAGTCTCACGCGCACGCCGACCTTGCGCTCGCCCTCCCACATCTCGGTCGCAAGTTTTCCCCCGAAGCTACTCTCAAGAACGTCCTCGACATCGCGCACCTGCATCCCGTAGCGCGAGATTGCCTCGCGATCAATGTCCGCGACGACGTGTTGCGCGGTTCCGGCGCGATAGATCTCCACATCGCGGGAGCCGCGCGTGGCTCCGAGGACGCGCCGAACCTCCTCAAGCTTGTCGTGCATCAACTCGAGATCTTCGCCGTAGATCTTGACCACGATCTGCCCGCGTATGCCCGAAATAGACTCCTCCACGCGGTCTTTGATGGGTTGGCTGAAGTTGTACTCGACGCCTGGTCGCTTCGTGAGCTCGGCCCGCATCGCCTCGACGACTTGCTCTTTGCTGCGATGTGAAGCGCCCTTGGGCCACTCGCTTTCCGGACGCATGGAAACGAAAGTCTCGGCTTGATTGGCAGCTTCGTCGTCCGTGCCGTCCTCGGGGTGCCCCTGCTCGGTCAGAACATCCTTGACCTCGGGAAACCTCAACAGCGCTAGACGGGTTTCCCGCAATACGTCCGCACCACGGTTGAGCGCGATGGCACTTGGCATGGTGACAGTAATGTGAATGTCTCCTTCGTTCATCTCGGGCAGGAATTCTGTCCCCAAGCGCGGAATCAGTATCACCGCCACGACGAGCAGGACCACCCCGATAAGGGGTGTGGCGACAGGGAACCTAAGTGCAGCACGCAGTCCGGTGAGATACCGCGCGCGCAACCACACAAGGAAGCGCGGATCCTTCTCCTCAACGCGCTGGTTCTTGAGCAAGACCGTCGTTAGCGCTGGTACGGTCAGCATGGTGAATAGCAGTGCGCCGATCAGCGCGAACGCATAGGTGAGCGCCACCGGCCGGAAGATCCGTCCCTCCACCCGTTGCAGTGTGAAAATTGGCATCATCGCGGCGCCGATGATCGACATGGAGAAAAGCGTCGGCCGCACTACCTCCTTGGCCGCACGCGCGATGACTTCGGGCACCTTTTCTGGCGGCGGCTGCTCTTCCGCCAGATGGCGGTAGGCGTTCTCGACGAGAATGACGGCCCCATCAAGCAAGATTCCGAAGTCGATCGCGCCCATGGACAGGAGGTTGGCCGGAACGCCCGCGTAGTAGAGGCCGACGAACGCCGTTAGCATCGCGAGCGGCATGGTGACCGCCACGGCGAAGGAGCCACGGATGGCGCGCAGGAACAGCCACAGAACCAGCGTCACGAGAAAGGCGCCTTCGAGCATGTTGTGACCGACTGTATGTAAGGTGGTATCGACGAGGCGTGTGCGGTCGTAAAATGAGACTATTTTCATCCCTTTAGGGAGAACGTCCCTATTGATTTGGGCGATGGCGGCATTCGTCGCGTCTAGAACATCGCGCGGGTTCTCGCCGCGCCGGAGCAGCACCGTTCCGTCGACAGAGTCAATGTCAGCGTTACGAGCGACCGCCCCGCGCGGGGGCGTGTACGACTCGACGACCTTGGCCACATTGCGCACGAGAACTGGCGTTCCGTTCTTGGCCTTGATTACCGTGGACTCGATGTCCTTGGGCCCGCGCAAGTATCCGCGCGCGCGCACCACGAACTCGGACTCGCCATGCTGCAAGTACCCGCCCGAGGTCGATGCATTCGATTGGTCGATTGCATCGACTAAGTCTTTGAGGGAAAGGCCCGTTGCGCGGAGTCTCGCTGGGTCCGCGAGGACGTGGTACTCCTTGATGAATCCGCCAAAGCTCACGACGTCGGCAACGCCGGGCACGCGCATGAGATGCTTGGCGACAACCCACTCCTGCCAGCTACGAATCTCGCTCGGCGTATGATGATCGCTTTCCAGTGTGTATTGGTAGATCTGCCCAACAGGTGTGTCGTTTGGCCCGAGCTGCGGCTGCACGCCTGGGGGTACCTCCGCATCCGGCAAACGCTCGGCGATCTGCTGGCGCGCCCAATAGATGTCGACATCGTCTTCAAAGGTCACAATCACTTGGGACAGGCCAAATGAGGTGATCGAGCGCTGCACCAGCATGCGCGGCGTCCCTGTGAGCGCGCGCTCGACCGGGATCGTAATCTTCTTCTCGACCTCTTCAGCAGCCTGTCCAGGAAAAAGCGTGATCACCATGACCTGGACGTTGGTGACGTCTGGGAAGGCCTCGATCTTGAGCTTGGAGAAAGTAATCAGACCGAAAACGACGAACGCCCCAGAAGCCACCAGGACGAGGACGCGCTTCTTAACCGAGAAGTCGATCAGGTAGTTGAGCATATTCCCGCAATCGACGCTCAGCCTGCTACTTCGACTGGCGCGGTTGCCGCTTGAACGATGGCACGCACGTCGATTCCGAAGTGGGCGATCATCCTGCCCACGGTCGGGTACGAGACTCCCATCGTTCGAGCGATCGCCGTGCGCTGCCCGTGGAATTCCCTGATTAGCAGTGTGAGGTAATCGCGTTCCACCTCCTCGAGAGTCGGAAAGTGGACGCCACCATGACCGTCTGAGCCCGCCGTTGCGCGAAAAAGCTCGGCCCGCAGCTGGGTACCTTGTCCGGCTTCATCAAATACTACGATTTCATGCTCACCAACCTCATTCGACGTGGCCAAGGCCGCAGCCCGCTCGACGATGTTGCGAAGCTCCCGAACGTTCGCGGGATAGGTGTGCGACAGAAGCTTCCGCTCCGCCGCTTCCGAGAATCGTAGTCGTGGCCTATTCTGCCACTCGGCGTAGTGCCTAAGGAACCGCGTCGCCAAGGGCAAAATGTCTCCTGTACGCGTTCGCAATGGTGGGATGACGAGTCTGCCGACATCCATGGCGTGAATCAGCTCCTGATTGAGTCCATCGTACCGTAGTAGCTCGCTGACACTCAGCCTTGAGCCACCGATGATCCGAAGCGGCTGAGACGAGTTGTTTCGATTCGCCATCATCTCCGTGACCCACTCCTGCCCGATTGGCCGAAGGTTCTCGATGTCCTCGATGAAGCGCGTGCCTTCCACCGACTGACCACGCGTGTCCGAAAGGCCGATCTGGTTGGCCGGCACAATCCGCAGACTTTGTTGGCGTGCTACCGGATCCGCAGCGTGAATCATGCGCGCCAGCTCTCCTACCCCCGTGCCCCGTTCACCCTGGATCAGAATGGGCAGGCCGGGAACCTGTGCCAACCGATTTGCCATTTCCACGACCTGTGACAGCCCCGGCGAATCGAGCATCCAAAATCCCGGGACCTCCCCGGCAACGCTCGCAGCCCGCCGAATTTCCAACGCGCGAGAGATTTCGGGTTGTGTCTCTGACTTGAGCTGAGTAATCATGACTTCTCCCATCGCCGAGGTTGTCTTTGGGTGGACAGATTGCCCCCGTGCTTACGGACCGGCATCCGGTGGCGGACACGCGCTGCCGTTGCAAAACGGGTTCGAACTAGAGGTGAGCGGGGTCGGGCAGCAGTAGGCCTCCGCGCAGGTTGGAGACTGCTGGCAAGTGAGGCCGCTGTTGCATTCATCTTCTTGTACCGCCACCAAAGCAGGATTGCAGCGATCCCCTTCCGCCCCCTCCTTGCACCCGGTCCCGAGTGCCAGTGTTGCGACGGCGATCACGGCAAGAAGGATTCGCACGCCTATGGAATTGATATCTGCCGAGATTGTTCTCTTCATCATGACAAATTCTCCGAGTTCTCTTCTTTGATTTCCAATTGCGGGTGTTAGAAACGGGTCAACATTGCGATAATGATTCGGTCATCGGTCTTGGACAGATCCGGCCGCCAACCACTCGGTATAGCGGTGTTCACGTAACCGTCCGGTGACGTAACGCCTCCGTGGCCAGCGAAGTATGGAACGTCGGCTTGACGGTGGTTGTACTCGATATCGATCGTGATCAACTGGCTCGGCATGTACTGAATGCCGGCCGAGTAGTCAAACGCATTGAACTTTGTACCGTTGTTATAGTCGAACGCCGTCGTAGGAGGTGACACGCCAAGGGGCTGGATCAGAGAGCTGCTGGATGCATTGCCCGTCGGCGACAGCACAAGATAACGTCCGGGGTTACTCATAAAGCCTCCACCAACGTTCACTGCAAATTTTTCGCCAAACCAGAGCCGATGGTAGGCCATGGCGCTGAGGAAGTGCTGCGTGCACGGCGTAGCTTTGCTACAATGGCCCTCGGTACCTGAGCCACCAAAACCAACCACACCATCCCCACTCTCCCAGCCGATATCGGCGGTAATGGAGAATGCCGCCCGAGTGATCCTGGCGACCGGTTGGGTAAGGTTCAGCCAGCGCATCTGAAAACTGTTGTCCGAGTGAAACCGTATCCGACCGGGGGCGTCCTGGGTATCAAAGCCAACATAGTCGTTGGTAATGAAGGACAGATACTCGGTGGGGCGATAGGCGAGCACGCCCCCAAAGCCCGGCATGCTGTTGAATTTCCCATACGTCTGCCATCCGTTGATGAGCCAAAGCTCTATCTTAAACCTGTCGGTAGGGAAGATTTGAGCGCGAAGCCCGTTGAAGAACCATGGCGTATTGTCCGAGGTGAACGACGGCAGGTACATCCAGTTCTCGAAGTTGTCGTAGGAGAAGAGGCCGACGTAGGACATAAAAATGCCAGCGTCGAGATTGATGCCGTGTAGAACGTCCCAGTGATAACCACCCCAGGCTTCGCTGACGTAGCGAAGAGCAGTCTGCAGGTCGAACTGGCCGCGGTTCGTGCTTGTGTCGTTGCGCGGAACCAGCGTCGAACGAACCCCATATTGTGTCATCAAACGGGCCCGACCACCTTCGGCGTGAAAATCACCGCCAAAGCCAAGGAAGGCCAGGGTGAATTCATTGTTGCGAGAGAGGGCGGTAGATCCGACAACTGTATTGTCTATGGGATTATTTCTGGACGCCGTATAATTGACGTCGATCAGCAGTGATGGAGTGAAGTATTTGGTGTCGAGCAGAGCCGTCTTCTGTCGGTTGTTTCCGTTGAGCCAAGTGAAGTCGGCGAACGCAAACGGCTCACTCGCCGGCGCCTCCGCGAGGGCCGCGGGCGGGGATTCCGCCGCCGGGAGCACAGTTGCTGCCGAAGATGGCAAGGCGGTGGTTGGGGCGGAAGCAGGAGCCTCCGTCGCGCCAAGAGTGGCCGATTCAGGGTTGCCCTGTGCCATTGCGAGCGAACTAGGCGCAATGGCCACCGATAGGACACAACCAATAAGAATTCGAAATCGCGTTGTCAATTGGTGCCACCTTTCATTGTCACGTTGTAGTTGCGATTCACTTTCATTTCATTTGTCAACGTAGCAAGGGGGTAGTTAAAACCGGGTTAAAAACCCTGGACCCGAACGCTCCAGGGTCTGTATTTCCGCTGTGGAAATGTGCAAGAGACGTGGACGAAACATCGTGCAAAGTGCACTGTCCGAATTAGCCTCATCGTGCGCGCAGTCGCCCGTGTCGACACATCATCTGTGTTGCCGCGGCGGTGGGACGCATGTCCCTTATTGGCTGCTGCCGCTTGTCCCGATATCGAGCAGGCCGCTGGCGTGCGCCTGGCCCCCTTCAGAACCAGGTCCAATCGGGTGTCACCGCGGGCAGCGAGAGACAACCGGCGGGTGAGCTATGCGGGCTTGGTCGTGGCCCAAAACCTTGGAAGTCCACATATCCACTTCGTCACGTTGAACAGATGTCCCTACACTCCCGCTGGGTCAGCGGTGAAACGTCTTCAGGCCCGCTAGCGCAAAGCGCTCGACCAGTCGACGCAACACTCCGCAGGACCGTTTCTTCGGCAGGATTCGGAGGCCTCTAGGTCCGGCCAGTCTTCAAACTCTTGCCCTAAGTGGCGCTCGTGACCAGTACCTCAAGGACGTCGATTTCCGCAGTGCGGCATTCCGACCTCAAGATTCGTCTGGTAGGCCGGGCTCGGCGCCCGGATTCCATTTTCATATCCCTCACCAGGGTATTCTGAGGGCGACTTCCTACTTGCCGAGCGCGGCAAGCGGTCGATGGCTAGTCGGAGCATCGTGGGTAGGGCCGCGATGAACGATCTGCCCACTCGAATCGACTTGCAGGAGTGTCGCCTTGCCGCTCTTGAGGATCTCTCCCTCGTACACGCTCCGGCCGTCCAACGTTTCCCTGCAAAGTTCATCCACGCGACCGCCGTTGGCCTCGCGCTGGAAAACCTGTTGCACTTGGGCGGGCAGATCGCTCAGGGAATAGGGACAATGGCGAGGCCGGCGGACACGCGTTCTCCTCTCGCTAGCCATCCGACGTATTCAGCCGGTAGCCAAGGCCGGGTTCATTGAGGATGTATTTCGGGTACGCAGGATCTGACTCCAGCTTGCACCGGAGGGCATGCATATAGACCCGAATGTAGGTGTTTTTGCCCTGGTAACCCGACCCCCACGTTTCTCTAAGAAGATCGCTGGTGGCGACCACTCGATCGCAGTGCCGTGCCAACGTCGTGAGCAGCTTGAATTCCGTCAAAGTAAGATGTACCTCGCTTTTTCCACGCGAAAGTCGGCGGGTCGCGAGGTCTAGAACGTACACCCCAAAGGAAACCGAAGTGGCGGTTCCGCCGTCCACACGTGCATGGTTGCGAAGCGTCGCTCGCATGCGCGCCAGCAGCTCAGGTACCGAAAAGGGCTTGGTCAGGTAATCGTCCGCCCCTGCATCCAGTGCCCTTACTTTTTCCAAGTCTCGTCCATGACCCGACACGATGATAATGGGAGCAGTGCTGTTGGCCCGAATGGTGGGGACCAAAGCCAATCCATCGATGTCGGGAAGTCCCAGATCCAACAATACGAGATCAGGGTTCCTGGTTTTTACTTCCTCCATCGCGCGCTGGCCGGTGCCTGCGTCAAACGTGCGATATCCCTCGGCTGCAAGTGCCATGGAATAGACACGGGTCAGGTTTTGATCATCTTCGACAACAAGGATGGCCGGGCCGTTGTTCACTTGCACACCTCGATACAACTGATACAACTGATATGCAAGACATAGACCGCTGCCGTTAGGAGTCGGAGTCAATCAATTTCCACCCTCCGCGGAATTTACAGGGATCTTCGCTGCTCCTGCCGAGAGCGAAATGCAGGACTCGGCCATTTCTATGATGCAAATTGCAAGCTACTCAGACGTGCGTAGTCGGTAACCGAGACCAGCCTCGTTGATCAGGTAACGAGGGCGCGTTGGGTCGGACTCGAGTTTTTGCCGCAGCGAGTGCATGTAGACGCGAACGTATCCGCTCTTGCCGTAGTGCGCGGAACCCCAGGCCTCTTTGAGCAGCACATTCGTAGTGACCACATCGTCAGCATGACGGGCCAATGTCGCGAGAAGCTTGAATTCGGTGGCTGACAGTCGAACGTGTGCGTCCCCACGCATGAGCTTTCGGCCTTCCAGGTCCAGGCAGTAATCTCCGAACGAAATGGTTGTTCGAGGAGCCCCACCCACCTGCGCGTGACTGCGAAGGGCAACTCGAACTCGAGCGAGGAGCTCGGGAACCGAGAATGGCTTCGTCAGATAGTCGTTGGCGCCCGCGTCGAGGGCCTTTACCTTGTCCGCGTCCTGCTCGCGAGCGGACACCACGATAATCGGGGCGATACTATGAGACCGGATCTCAGGCACCAGATCCAATCCGTCAACATCTGGCAAACCGAGGTCGAGGAGGATGATATCCGGATTGCGGTTCCTAATCTCCTCCATGGCACGCTGCCCGGTGCTGGCGTCGACAACGTGGTATCCTTCCGCCTCCAGGCTGGTCAAGAAAACACGCAGGATCTTGCGGTCGTCCTCTATGACTAGGATTGATGCCCCTTCTGTCACCGCCCCCATGCCTGCATACCTTCGCTAATTTCTGCCTCCTTCATCTGCGGCCCCACGCTCGTGATAGGCAATGTAAACTGCACTGTAAGTCCACCGCCTGGCGTGTGCGTTGCCCAGATCTTGCCTCCGTGAGCCTCGACGATACCGCGCGCCAGGGTCAGGCCAAGACCAAGCCCGGGGCCACCGTGGCCACCGCTGCGGTAAAACTTCTCGAAGATATGCGAGAGCTCTTCGCTCTGCATGCCCTCGCCATGATCAATCACGGAGATCAGCACGTCGCGATTGCCTCGCATCGCGATGTCGATCTCGACAGGGAAATCGTTTCCCGCATACGCAAGGGCGTTGTCAATCAAGTTGCTCAACACTTGTTCGATTAGAATCGCGTCGATCTGAAACAGTGGCAGGTCACTCGGCACGTGGGTCCGGAGTTGCCGAAGTCCCAATATCCTTCGTTCATCGACCCGCCTCAATGCACTGGCCACGACCTCCTCCAGGCTCTCCCACTCGCGATTCACCCTCAATCCTCCCGACTGCAATCGCGTGACATCTAGCAGACTCTTGAGAAGATCGCTGAGGCGTTTGGCCTCCTCGTAGATAAGCCGTGACATTTCTGTCCGAGCTCCGATTTGCAGACGATCGCCATGCTCGACCAGCGTGCTGGAGGCCGAGGTGATCACCGTCAATGGCGTACGCAGATCGTGGGAGACCGCGCTCAAAACCGCATTGCGAATCCGCTCAATCTCGACCTCGACCTCCGCGGCACTCTTCTCGGCCGACAGAAGCATCCGTTCGATGGCCATGGCCAATTGTTGAGCCATCGCTTGCACCAACGACAAGGGATGCATGCCCTCGATCTGGAAGATTTCGCGATCTTGGTGCGATCGAATCGCTAAGATCCCGACACATCCGCGTGTGGCGGCTAGTGGGAAATAGCAAGTAGCGGCGGCGGGCCAATTCTGCGTTCCCCGACCGGCCGGTTCCAGGTGTTTCGCCGCCCACTGAGCGACCTCAAGATCTCCCTTCTCCAACGCCACGCGTCCTTTGCTAGAAATGGCGCAAGCGAACCCGTCCAGTCCATCACGGATCAAGACAAGGGCTGATACTCCGGCGCCTGTCTCGATATGGCCGAGTCCAGCACTACACACCTCGTCGATGGAACGCGCGCCGGCCAGGTCCTTGACCAGTGCATATAGCGCCTCCGTCCGGCGCTCGCTTAGACGAGCCGCTTGTGCCTGCCTTCGCAGCCGTTCGTTGAGCGTGCTAATCAGGACCGCCACGCAGAACATCGCCGCGTCCGTCAACATATCCCGAAAGTGGGTGATGCGGATGCTCCCGTACGGAGGCAAAAAGAAGTAGTCGAAGCAGAGTGCGCCGGCGCCCGCAGCGAAGATCGCGGCACGGTAGCCAAGCCGCATCGATACGATTGCAATGACGAACAGAATAGCGATGGCTGCGTTCGTGATATCTCCGCGACCACCAAGCCACAACCCCAAAAGGGTTACCAGGCCGACCGCAACGATGCCGATCAGATCGCGACTCAACACCACAAGCAAACGGCCAATCCGGCCGTCCGGCATGATCTGAGGCATCTTTGCGATCATCGTGTTCATCACGTCTAACGCTAGGGAGTTCCGCATCCCTCGCAAATCATCGATAGGGGCACTCCTTGATGCCTAGGGCGAAACAAGTGAGGCGGTCGGCGGATGGGTGGGCGCTGACAAGAGCGCACTTGATCGCCGCGAGATCTCTTGAGCAGAGTCATTGTTCGAGCCTCTTACGGACAAGGCGTACCCGGCATAAACTTCGGCTGCATAAAGCATCGTTCCCGGAATTACGAATGGATCCGACGCGGAATCATTCCCAGTTAGACGTCCCGATCCGACCAGAGCAACGTGGCAGCTATTGACTCGCTCAAGCCAAGGAACAGAGATACCCGGTGTCGCCCGTAGCCCAATGACCGACCCCTTGGTGTTGCTGACCTTGGATTTTCCGACAAAGCTGACTTCGTTGAGCGGTGCGACACTTGTGATGGCGTCGCGGTACGCGAGCAGTCCCAGCTCCCGCTCCTTGGCCGGCACACCAGCGCAGACATCATCCGCTATTGCGGCGTATTGTGCGGGCGATGGTATTGTCCCATTTGATCCTGACGTGAAGGATCCGGCACAACCAATAACTCCAATTGTGCAAGCGCCACCAATAGCAATAACCGCGAGCAATATCCTTGATGTCTTCATAACGAAGCCTCCTTGCTTTGGTCTAACGATGAGGTCACGAACAGATAATTCGCCAAACCGCATTAAAATGACGTTAAAAGTGCTTCGTAACTTACGGCCATGAATTGGGACATGCGATTACCCGATACTGAGATTTGTTACACGTACGAAACCACCTGTTAACGGAGCCTCGGATCGCATATGGCCTTCGACGTCAAACACACGTGCACCAACGAGTCCACACAGATCGAGAAGATGATGCCAATCGCGAGGCAACCTCCTCTCCTCGACGAGGCTCACGATACGCGACGGTTATCTCGGACCTCCAGGCATCACTAGTCGAAGCAAAGGACGCTCGCAATTGCCGCCAGAACCGCCAGCCGGTAACCGAGTCGCATGGAAACCATGGCGATGACGAAGAGATAGCCATCGCCATGTTCGGCCTTCGATGACCACGGGGAAATCCGGGGGCCCGCGATCGTCGCGCCCCCCCGGTCCCCATGAGGACGGAAGAAATGCATAGGCTCAGCGAGATTCAAGCGACGCCGTCTTCGGGCCTCTTGGTGTAGAGATCAGCGCATAGGATCGCTGCATGAGCGCCTGAACCGCGTTGTAGTTGGCGGCTCTCACCGACAACACGTACCCTGCATAGACCTCCGACGCAGCGACGGACGTCCCCGAAAGGATGAACGGATCCGATGCGGCATCGTACCCGGACAGGTGTCCCGCTCCGGCCATGGCGACGTGGCAACCATTCACCCGTTCGAGCCACGGCACGGAAATTCCCGGAGTCGCGTGCAGTTTGATGACTACCCCCTCCGTGTGGCTGTACTTCGCCTTGCCGGCGTATTTGAATTCATTCAGTGGCGCTATGCTGACGATATTGTCGCGAAATGCGAGCAGTCCCAGCTCGCGCTCTTTCGCAACCACCCCGGCACAGATATCATCCGAGGTGGCGTCATACTGCGCCGTCGCTGTCTTCCCTTTCGCTCTAACGGCGCCGTTTTCGCCGTAAGCCGCGCTCCCGATAGTGCAGGCAGCGCCAACGACAGTGACCGTGAGCAATGTCCTTACTTTAGTAGTCATGATGATTCCTCTTACTTTCAACCTCATTTCGAGGCTGTAAGTAAGATTCGCCAACTCGATTAAAATGGCGTTAAAAGGGTGACCGAAACAATCTGAGGCATAATCTCCCAATGTTGCTCAAGATCGTTCAAGTTGGCGTCCCCGTGCTCCGCAGTGGGACGCGCCCACTCACCCGCGACGAGATCAAGAGCGCGGAAATCCAGCAGCTCATCGAATGGATGCGCGAAACCATGCGCGAGGCGCCGGGCGTGGGACTGGCGGCGCCCCAAGTCGGCTTGCCGCTACGGCTCGCGGTCATCGAAGACATTTCAGACGTGCCGGAGAAGGAACGCAAGCCCGTCCCATTTCACGTCCTCATCAACCCGCAACTCACACTCGGGGCCGGGGTTGTCGAGCACTACGAGGGTTGCCTCAGTCTCGACGGTTTCCAAGCCCTGGTGCCCCGGGCGCAGGCGGTGACGGTCGACGCCCTCGATCACCACGGCGACCCCGTGAAAATCGAGGCTGGCGGCTGGTACGCGCGCATCCTGCAGCACGAGATCGATCACCTGGACGGAACGCTCTACATCGATCGCATGCACACCCGGACCTTCACCACGACCCGCAACCTGACCCAGCTGCTCACTTCAGACGCGGGGGAATAGCCGCAGGTCGTGCACCTGCCGCGCGTGCGCGCGCTGGCACTTTGCAGCGCTCGAGGGTCGCGGAGTATCCCGTGAACGCGAAGGGATGCTTGCTGGAACGCTTGGAAAACAGACTGGCTTCCAAGATGGCGCCTGAGTGTTTGAAGACCACCAGCGTGGCGCGGCTCCGGCCTGCGGTGGAAAAGCCGAAATTGTCTTGCTTGGTGTCGTACATGAGCGTGGCCGGAACGGCGGCACGTCTGGCGGAGTCTGGGAACGGGACGCGGTCCGAGCGCTTCTTCGCAGGTTTCATCACCTTGGTGATGACTTGCGCGCCGCTGGCATCGAGACGCGAGATCGCCCAGCGCTCCTGTCCGTCGAGTTGCCAACACCCCAGCAGAACTCGAAGAAGTTTTTGGGGGATCTTCTTCGTGGCCTTGTAGTCCTCGCTTGGCTCGGCCGCTGGTTTAACGCCGGACGGAGCGACATCCCTAGTGGGCTCGGCCTTGGCGGGAACCTGGGCCTCTGTCGCTTCCTCTGCTGCCGGTTGCGCATCGATGGCGGAAAACGCCTGCACGGGCGTCAGGAAGACGAATGCAACCACGCCCCGAAGCAAGACACGGCCAGGATGGCCAAGCCACAACTCTCTGATGCATTTCATGGCACGTATTAACGTACACCAAGAGCCGAGGAGCCACGAGCGCGCGGTTCGATCAATCCTTGCGGCGCAAGATCGCCGCGAAGAAGCCGTCGGTGTCGTGTACGTGGGGCAGCAGGCGCAGGAAGGTTTCGTCGCCTAGTTCGGCTGCGCGCGCTTTCCCCCAGATTTCCTTGAGCGGCATGACCACGAAGTCTGGGCGCTCGCGCAGGAAGCGTTCGACGACGGCGTCGTTTTCTTCGCGCAACACCGAGCAGGTGGCGTAGATCAGGCGGCCGCCGATGGCCACCAGGGGTGCATAGGCGATGAGCAACGCGAGCTGATCCGCGGGATAGGCGTCCACGGCTTTCGGCGAAAGCCGCCAGCGTGCCTCGGGGTTTCTGCGCAAGGTGCCGAGGCCCGAACAGGGCGCGTCGACCAACACGCGATCCCACGCGCCCAGTTTGGCCTCGCCGGGCAGCTCGGGGCCGTTCACTTCGCGCGCCGCGAGGTTGGAGATCCCGGCACGTCGAGCCCGCCGCCGCAGCTCCTCCAGTTTCTTGCCGCTGGTATCAAGGGCCAGGATGCGGCCCTGGTTGGCGAGCATCGCCGCCAGCGCCAAGGTCTTGCCCCCTGCCCCGGCGCAAGCGTCGACGACACGGCTGCGCGGCGGCGGCGCCACAGCCTCGGCCACAAGTTGGCTGCCCTCGTCCATGACTTCGAAAAGCCCCTCGCGAAACGCGTTCAGGCCGAAGGCGTTCACGCGCGTCTCGAAGGTAAGACCGACCGGGGAAAGCCGCGTGGGCTCTACCGAGATCCTTTCCTCGGCCAGGTGGGCGACCAGCTCGTCGCGCGTTCCCTTCACGGTGTTGGTGCGCACGCACATGGGCGCACGCGTGTTCATCGCCATGGCCAGCGCGGTCGCATTCTTTTCGCCGTGGCTGTCGATGAAGCGCTGAAATAGCCAGGTCGGGAACGACACGCGCATGGCCTCGCGATCGACCCCGTCGCGGCCCGCCAGTCCCGCCTCATCAGAGGCCGCAAGATCCAAATCCAATTCGCGACCGGCGAGCCGGCGCACATCGGCCTTGAGCGCCTCGGCCGGAATGCCATTGCGAAGTTCATACACCAGCAGCTTCAGCTCCTGCCGAGCCATCGCCGAGATGATCTCGCGCCGCCCGCGCGACGACGACAGCATTTCTTCCACGATGGCCTCCAAGCGTCGCTCCCAGCGCAGAAGGCCGTACACGGTTTCCGCCACCATGCGCCGGTCGTTGCTGGCCAGATCCCGGCGTTCGCGAAAGGCACGCGCCAAGATGTCGGTGGCAAAGCCCCACTCGGCCCGCGCTTCGGCCGAGATTTCCAAGGAAAGCGCATGCGCGCGCGCAGAAAGGCGGCGCCCGGTTTCAGACTGCTCTTGCATGAAGACGGGGATGGTACCGCGCCCGGACCAGTTGCGCTGAAAATCTCCGACCGAATACGCCGATCCTGGGCACCCCATGCTGGGCCTCCGGGGATCCTCCGTGGTAGCTTTCTGCCCAGATGCCGGCGGAAGTTGCCCAAGAAGTATCTAGGGTACTGATGGCCTGCCAAGCACTCGAACTTGCGATGGCGGGCCTGTACGAAGAGCTGGCCGCTTTGCATGACTACGATGCCGCGGTAGCGCGCCTATGGAAGAAGACGGCGCGAGAGGAAATGAATCATGCGGCGCAATTCGTGCTGCTCATCGAGACCATGTTCGACATGGTTTCCGCGACCCTCGCCGACCCCACGACCTTGGATCGCGTTCGCCGAGCCATCGAGAATACCGTCGAGGAATTCAGCCTTCGTCCTCCCTCGGTGCGCGAAGCCCTGGTGGCGGCCATCGATTTCGAAGAATCCATGAGCGCCCTGCACGCCGACCAGATCCTGGTTTTCACGAGTCCGCAGTGCAAGCGCCTGCTTGCCGCCATGATGGCGGCCGATCGCGGGCACGTGGCCGCGCTGCGGGCCGCGCTGTCGAAGCTCGGCTAGGTCTACCGATCAGCCCGCCAGAGTCGGCAAGGTTTCGCGCAGAAAGTCCAGGTAGGGAATGGCTGTGATGCCGCCCGCGAAACGCTGCGCGCGTTCACCTTGAAAAACGACATAAGATTGCACCGGTCGCTTGGTCGTTGTGGCGAACGAGCGCAGGCCCCCAAGCTGGCCAGGGGTCACCTTGCGGCCCAACTTGCATTCAACCGCCAGCAAGGCGCGGCCGGTGTCCAGGACCAGGTCCACCTCGGCGCCGGCCTCCGTGCGATAGCTGTAGGGGCGCCAAGGCAATCGGTTCGCGCGGATGAAATACAAGCACTGCAGGATCAACCATTGCTCGAAAAGCTTGCCCCGCTCCGTTGCGGGAAGCGGGTGGCGATGCTGCCCAAGCAAGGCATTGCGAACCCCAATATCGAAAAGCACGATCCGATCCCGCTGGCTCACCCGACGGGAGGGATGACTGGCCTCGAACGGCGGAATGCGGAACGCAACCAGCGTCTCTTCGAGAATCTGGAAGAAGCGACGAATGGTCTCCTTGGCTATCTCGGCATCGCTGGCAAGTTTGGAATAGTTGATCCAGTCGCCGCTGGCCAACGCGGCGATGTCCAGAAAACGTGCGTAGCTGCCCACATCGCGAATGATGGACTCGGCTTGTACCTCTTCGCGCAGGTAGACCTGAGCGTACGTGTCGAGGACATCAACGCCCGATTCGCGGTCAAGGTAGATGCCAGGGAGGGTCCCGACCTGAAGCGCCCGATCGAGGTCGAACGCATCCCCAAGCTCCCACACTGAGAGCGGGTCCAGATGCTCCAGGATGATCCGCCCAGGAAGCAGGTTGGCACCGCCGCGTTTCAGCTTGCGCGCGCTAGAGCCGGTCAGCAGGAAGCGATGGCGGCCGACTTCATCCATCTCGGCTTGCACGGTATTGAGCATCTCGGGAACGCGCTGGATTTCGTCGAGCGCGACGAGTGATGGTCGCGGCAGCGCCGCCAGTTCCCGCCGGAGACGTCCTGGATCCTTGGCGTAGCCCAAATAGACCGCCTGATCGGCCAGGTTGATCGTGAGGTCGGGCCGCAGGGCGCGTGTCAGCGTGGATTTCCCCACCTGCCTGGCCCCTAGCAGCAGAATGCTCTTCTTCGAGGAGCGCAAACGCTGCTCGATGGTTCGCACCAACATATGGGTCATTTACCACGTCAATGACCCACGAGCAAGACGCGAGAGGAAAAGACTAGGTCTTCACCTTTTCGCGCCAGAAGGTGCCCACGCCACCTTGGGTGGCGGTCGACTGGTCGCCGCGCGAGAGCAAGGCCTCTTTGTCCAGGATGGCGTCGGCGCGGCGGATGGTCGGCCAGGCGTGGACTTTGGTGTCCATGCGAATGGCGTCGCACGGACAGGCCTCGACGCATAGGCCGCACACCACGCAGCGAAGTTCGTCGATTTCGAAAATGCGCGGGCGCTTCTCGATGCTGCCGTCGGGGGCTTCCTCGGGCACGATGGTGATGCAATGGGCGGGGCACACCGTTGGGCACATCATGCAGGCCACGCAGCGGACCTCGCCATCGTCGCGCTTCATCAGTCGGTGCAGGCCGCGGTTGCGCTCGGGATAGGCCTTCTTCTCCTCGGGATACGACAGCGTGGCGATGTCGGTCTTCGCGCGCAAGCCCAGGGTATTGCCGACCCAGTTCTTCATGAGGTGGCGAAAGGTGACCCAAAGTCCCTCGACGATGGCGATAAGATAGGTCTGCCGCCGGATTCCGGCGGGGCGCTCGACTGTCTTGACCGTGGTTGCCATGTTTGCCGCCCCTACTTAAGCAACAGGATCCACACCGCGGCCAAAACCACGTTGGCGATGGAAATGGGCAGCAGGCGCTGCCAACCCAGGCGCAAAAGCTGATCGGCGCGCAAGCGCGGCAGCGACCAGCGAATAAGAAGCTGGAAAGCGCAGAGCAGGAACACCTTGAGCGCCCAGACGACGAAACTGATCAGGACGAAAAGCCAGTTCTGAATGCTTGCTGCCAGCATGCCCGCGCCAGGAAAGTGCCAGCCACCGAAAAACAGGGTGACGATGAGGGCGCTGCTGGTGATGATCTCGACAAACTCGCCGAGGTAGAACATGCCGAAGCGCATGCCCGAGTACTCGACGAAGTAGCCGACGATTTCGGATTCGCCCTCGGGAATGTCGAAGGGCGTGCGCTTGCTTTCCGCGATGGCGGAAGCGAGAAAGAGAACGAAGGCAATCGCCTGCGGAAGGCCAAAGATGCCCCAATGCCGCGGCCAATTGCCCTGGGCATTGACCATGGCGCCCGGTTCGAGTGTGCCGTAGATGAGGAACATGGCCATCACGGCCATGCCCATGGTGACCTCGTAGGACATCATCTGCGACGAGGCGCGCATGCCGCCCATGAGTGCCCACTTGTTGTGCGAGGCCCACCCCGCCAGGGCCGCGCCGTACACGGCCAGCGAGGCGATGGCGAAGTAGAACAAGAGCCCTGCGTCCATGCGAGCCACCTGCAATTCGATCGGCGCCACGCAAGTGCCAGGGGCAACGATCTCGGTCATGTGGCCGTAGCACAGGGGCGCGCCGAAAGGAATGATGGCGCTGGCGATGAGCACGGGAGCGAGCGCAAGCATGGGCGCCAGCGCAAAAAGGAACTTGTCGGCCTTCGGCGGAACGAAGTCCTCCTTGAAGATCATCTTGAGTGCGTCGGCCAAGAAATGGGTGATCCCCCAGAACCTGAAGCGACCGATATTCGCGCGGTTGGGGCCAACGCGGTCTTGCATCATGGCCGACTGCCTTCGCTCCATCCAGGTCAAGATTCCGGCCAGCAGCATGACGAAAATGAGAATGAAGAACACGCTCTTGCCCAGCGCCGCGACGGCTTTGAAGCCCGCTCCATCGTACGGCAGGATGCGCGCGAAGAATTTGTAGATGCTGTCCATGCCCTAGCCTCTCGACTCGCCGAAGCGCAGTTGAACGGGTAGACTTGGCGATCCCCAGGTCGCGCCCTTCATGAAGGCGTGGAAGTTGGTGGCCTCGGAGAAAACCTCGCCGGCCGACGCGTAGGACAAATCAAAGCCTAGCTTTGCAGCAAGGAGCGCCAGCGCGCGCCAGCCGGGAACGACTTCGCCGGCGCACGGGATGGCCGCGTGGACGCGCTGAATCCGTCCGTCTTTGTTGGTGAATGAACCGTCCACCTCGGCCCAGGTAGCGATGGGCAAAACCACATTGGCTGCCTCGACGAGCGGCCCCTTGTGCGATGCCAGCACGACCAGCGCGGCCGGCGTTGTGGCGGGAACGGCCACGGTCTCGTTGCCCAGCACCAGCACGGTGGTCAGCACGCCCGTGGCCAAATCGGAGGCCAGATCCTTGAGCGTGCGCAGCGGCGGCGGCACCATGCGCTGGACACCCGCGCTGTTGGGGTTCTTGTCCGCGCTCACCAGAATGGTATCCGACCCACCGAGGGGACGTCCGCCAGCGTACACGCGTTGGATCTTGAGTCCACCGACCGCCAAGCGCAGCAGCGCGTGGGTGTCTTCGTTGGTCGCCTGATAGGAAAACACGACGCCGACGCTGCCAGGTGCGCGAATGATTTCATCCCACAGCACGCGCGCGGCTTCATCGAGCGCGGACTCGAAGGTGACCCGCTTGCCGCCGACGGCCGAAAGCAGTACCCGATTCTCGTGCACGGCCTTGTATTCGAAGCGTCCCTCGTCGCACATCCAGTATTTGTTGACGGCGAGGTTCTCGCGCGGCACCAGGCGACGGATCTTGTCGCGCGAGGTGTGAACCTCGATATTGCAACCGGTGCCGCACCCCGGACACACCGACGGAGTCGAGAACAGCTCCCACGCCCGGCGCGAAAAGCGAAAATCCTTGGCTGTCAGCGCGCCCACCGGACACACGTCGACGGTGTTGAGCGAGTACGGATTGTCCAGGCGCTGCCCAGGCGCGGTGGTCAGCACCTCGTGGCTTCCGCGAAACGCCATGGTCAGGTCAGGCGACTTGGCCACCTCGTCGCACACCCGAATGCAGCGCGTGCACAGAATGCAGCGCTCTTGGTCGAGCACGATGTGCTTGCCGATGTCGATGACCTTGCCCTTGCGCACCTTGGCGCCCTCGTTGCGCGCCTGCATGCCGTCCCAATCGAAATAGTGGCGCTGCAGGCTGCATTCGCCGGCCTTGTCGCAGATAGGACAGTCGATGGGATGGTTGAGCAGGGTGAATTCGAGCATCTGCCGCCGCACATCCAGCACCTTGGGCGAGTTGGTGGTCACCTCCATCTTGTCGGCGACCGTGGTGTAGCAAGAGGGCACCGGCTTGGGCGCGCCCTTGATGTCCACCAGGCACTGGCGGCACACCGCGGGCGACGACAGCCCAGGATGCCAGCAGAAGAACGGGATCTTGGCCCCCACCGACTGGCAGGCTTCGAGAAGATTGGTGCCCTTCGGGAACTTGTGATCCTTGCCGTCGATGAGGACGGTTACGGTTTCGGATGCGGTGTCAGTGGCCATCTATCTGTCGCACTCGCCGCCGATCATGTTGATCATGCCGAAGGTCGGCACCACGTCGGCAATGAAAAGTCCGGGAAGAACCTTGGTCAAGATGGCCAGGTTGGCGAAACAGGGCGGACGCACGCGGCACTTCCACGGCCGGCCTTCGCCGTTCGAGACGATGTAGAAGCCAAGCTCACCGTTGCCGCCCTCGGTGAACGAGTAGATCTCGCCGGGCGGAACGTGCAGGCCGTCCATGATCAGCTTGAAGTGGGCGATCATGGCTTCGATGGTGTTGTAGGTTTCGCGCTTCGTGGGCAAAGCCACGCGCTGATCATCGACGATGATCGGGCCGTCGGGGATCTTGGCCAGCGCCTGCTCCAGGATGCGCATGGATTGCAGGATCTCTTCCAAGCGGCAGGCGTAACGGTCGAAGTTGTCGCCGGTAGATCCGACAGGCACGTCGAAATCGAGGCGGTCGTAGACCAAGTACGGGTGATCCTTGCGCACGTCATAGGCAAGTCCGGTCGAACGGCCCACCGGACCGGTCAGGCCCCAGCCCGCGGCGTCGGCCTTGGCGATCACGCCCACACCGTCCATGCGGTCGCGGAAGATCTTGTTGCGCGTCAGCAGCTTGTCAGCGTCGGAAAGCGCCGTGCGCGTCTTGCCTAGCACTTCGAGCAGTTTGGCTGGCCAGCCCGCGGGCAGATCCGCGACCACGCCGCCGATACGCACGTAGCTGTGGGTCAGGCGCGCGCCCGACACTTCTTCGAGCAGCTCCCAAAGCCACTCGCGCGCCTTGATCAAATAGAAGAAGACCGTGAACGCGCCCAGCTCCATCGCGCCCGCGCCGAGGCAGGTCAGGTGGTCGGTGATGCGCGAGATCTCGCCTACGATCACGCGGATGTACTGCGCACGCTCGGGAATCTTGTCATCGATATCGAGCAGTTTCTCCACCGCGATGGCGTAGCCCACGTTGTTGAGCATGGGCGACACGTAGTTGAGACGGTCGGTGTAGGGGAAAATCTGCGTCCAGGTGGCGTACTCGGACTCTTTCTCGAAGCAGCGGTGCAGGTAGCCAATCTGGATGTCGGCGGTCTTGATTTTCTCGCCTTCGACTTCGAGCGCGATGCGAACCGTGCCGTGCATGGCCGGGTGCGACGGCCCCATCATCAGGGGCATGACCTCGGTGGGCAGATCCTTGTCGTCGTCAAAGTCCGTGATGTCGGACTCGCCGAACACGACCCGCCGCCGGGTATCGAGCTGTGAATTCGCGTCCGCGGACATGGTTACACGCTCCCCGGAAGGCGGCGCAGAAGCGGCTGCCGTTTCTCTTTGGGGTAGTCTTTGCGCAGCGGGTACCCCTGGAATTCCGGGTACATGAGGATGCGGCGCAGATCCGGGTGGCCCTCGAAGCGCACGCCGTACATGTCGAAGGCCTCGCGCTCGAACCAATTGGCGCCCGGCCACACCGGAACCAGGGTGTCGATGACCGCTAGATTTTCCGGCACCCCGGCGAGAAGGCGCACGCGATACTTCTTCTCGATGGAATAGATGTGCAGAACCACGTCGAAGCGTGGCTCGCGCGGCATGCGATCCACGCAGGTCAGATCCACGAACATGTCCATTTGTAGCGCCGGATCGTCGCGCAGGAATTCCGCAACCTGCCGCCATGCCGCTGGCGCCACGCGCGCCCACTCGTTACCGTGCTGCGAACCCGTTTCCAGGATCTCGCCGCCAGTGAACCGTTCGGCGAGTCTGTCGAGGACGATCTTCGCCATGGTCTTACGCCCCAGCCTTCGTAGTCGCGTGGGGAGCCGGCCAGCTCTGCTGGCCGCGCACCATCGCGGGGGGTTTTGGGGACCCTTCGAGGGTCCCCATTTGAGTCGGCCGAATCGCGGCCAGCGGGACATCGAAGCCCTTCTCTTGCTTGAGCACGACCTGGCTGTGCCCTTCCCCGCGCTGGATGCGCTCCTGAAGCAAGACCAATGCGTCCAGCGCCTGCTCTGGCCGCGGCGGACACCCAGGCACGTAGACGTCGACGGGAATCACTTGATCCGCGCCGGGCATGACCGAGTAGTTCTGATAAAAACCGCCCGTGGACGCGCACACACCAAAGGCGATGACCCACTTGGGCTCGCACATCTGATCGTAGATGCGACGAAGCACGGGAGCCTGCCGCTCGGTAATGGTGCCGACGATGATGAGCAAGTCCGCCTGGCGCGGCGAAAAGCGCGGGAACTCGGCCCCGAACCGACCCACGTCGTACTTGGGCGCCCACAGGGCCATGAACTCCATCCCGCAGCACGCAGTCACGAAGGGATACTGGAAAAGCGAATACTTGCGCGCCCAGTTGACCGCGTCGGCAAGCTTCGAGCTGTAGAAGGTAAGCGGCATGGTTCTAGCCCCAACCGATGACGCCTTTGCGCCACGCATAGATGAGGGCCACGAGAAGCACGGCCATGAAGGCAACGGCTGCCCCGAGCCCGAGAAAGGAGACTCCAGCGGTGCACACGCCCGCGCGCAAGGCGCCGGCGCAGGAAAGCTCGCGGAAGTTGACGGCCCACGGATAGAAGAACGCCGCCTCGATGTCGAAGACGACGAACAGGATGGCCAAAGGATAGAAGCGGACCGGGAAGCGCGCGCGCGGATCGCCTACCGGATCCGAGCCGGCTTCATAGGTGATGTCCTTCGCCGGGCTTGGCCGGCTTTCGCCCAGGAATTTGGCGAACGCCAAGAACTGCAAAGCGACGCCCACGCCAACCAAAATGACCAGTGTAACTGCGATGTAATCCGAGCCCATGCTGACTGTCCGTGCGACGGGCTACATACTGTCCGGTCGAGGTCGCAACGTCAAATGAGGAGTTGCCATCACGGGTTTGACTAAAAGCGTTTGGGTTCTTAATCTCACCCCCGATGCTCCCTTCACGAACACGACGATGGCTCATCACGGCGGCGGCGCTCGTCGCGGCCTGCGCTTGCACGCGGATCCTTGCGCGGACCCAGCCGGCCCAGGCCGCCCCTGCCCCACCCTCCAGCGCGAATGCGGCGGCAGAAACGGCGGGCTCTCCGTCGGGCGACGACACTTCGCCTCCACCCGGCATCGATCTCGGCAAGCTCGATAATTTCGAGCGCAAGGTTTTTTTCCGCGTGGTGAACCGCGAGTCCTCGGCCTGCGGCAAGGGCCATAGCCTCATCTATTCGGTCAAGCACGACAGCGCCTGCCGGACATCGTTCTACGCCGTTCGCTACGTCGCGCATCTGGTCGATTCCGGATTTACGGACTCCGAAATTGGCGAAAAGCTGGAGAAGCGTTTCCGCACTCCGCGCGCCCCGCGCATCGACGTGTCCGTAGCGCCGGTCAAGGGCAACGCATCTGGCCGCATCGCGGTGGTCGAATTCGTGGACTACGAGTGCCCGCATTGCAAGCACGCCCAGGCGCTGATGCGACAAGTGGTCGAGGAGTACCCCAAGGACGTCAAGATGTACTTCAAGCACTTCCCGCTCAGCTCGCACGCGAATGCCCGGCTGGCCGCCGAGGGCGCCGTGGCCGCGCACAAGCAGGGCAAGTTCTGGCAGTTCAATGAAAAGGTCTGGGCCAATTCGGAAAACCTGACGCCCGCCGTACTGGAGAAGGCAGCCAAAGAGGTTGGTCTCGACGTCGCGCGCTGGCGAACGGATATTGATTCAGACGCAATCAAGGGTCAGGTGCAGGCGGACAAGTCCGAAGGTAACGATCTGGGCGTCCTCGCCACGCCCAGCATCTACATCAACGGGCGCAAGTACGAAGATCCGCTCGAAATCGCCAGTTTCCGCGACTGGATCGACGAAGAGCTGGGCCGCTAGAGGAGGCCGCGCGTGGCCGATCGCATTGTCGCCGAGACTCGCTTCCTGCGCATGATCGAGCGCGAGGGCTGGTATTTCGTCGAGCGGCCTAATTCCAACGGCGTGGTCACCATCCTGCCGCTGACCCGGGATCGCCGGCTGATCTTCGTCGAGCAGTTCCGCGCGCCGCTTGGCCGCAAGGTCATCGAATTCCCGGCGGGGCTCATGGGCGACGAAGCCGGCCATGAGAACGAAGCTCCCGTGATCGCCGCACGCCGCGAGCTGGTCGAGGAAACCGGTTATGCCGCGCAAGACCTGGAGCTCGTCGCCACCACGGCAACTTCACCCGGCATGGCCAACGAAATGGTCCACTTCGTGCTGGCCTGGAACCTCGACCGGGTCGGTCCAGGCGGCGGCGTCGACAACGAAAACATCCTCGTGCACGAAGTGCCAATCGGCGAGGCTCGCACCTGGCTTGGGGAGCGAGAGCGCGCGGGGTTGGTCATCGCCGCCAAGGTGTTTGCGGGGCTGTACTTCGCCAACGAACGCTGGGGCGGATCGTAGGGGCGATTCATGAATCGCCCCTACCGGTACACCTCGCGGCGATTTCCGACGGCGACGACGAGAATGCAGATGCGAATCACAGATATCCCTAAAAGCGACCTGCAAGACCCAAACCGGCGCCCTGGCGGTACGGAACCAAGCCAATGCCGACGGAAACACCCGGCTCCTTGCGAGGCTGGCCAAGCTCCGCAGAGTAGGAGGGGCTGTCCGGATCCTTGGTTTCCTTCCAGGCGAGTACGACGTCGTCGATGATCGCGGCAGCGGCCATGCCCACAAAAAACGCGCTCAAGGCCAACGATCCGCCGCAATGGTCCTTGCCGCAAGCACCTGAATGCGCGACGAGGAACCCCAGCCCTGCCGCCGTGAGTGGGAGGCCCGAACGAAGGCCGATGCTCAACCAGGCACCGCGCGCTTGGCCATTGGCCGCATGAATCAGCGGTGGAGCAAGCAAATACGTGGGCACGGCGAAAGCGGGCACGGGACTCAAGATCGCCGCAACCGACGCGGTATCGGCGAGCATGAGCTGCCAGCCGTACCAGGTGCGATCTGGTCCCTCGCTGGGTGGCAGATCTGCGGGCGTATCTTGTTCTTCCGATTCTTCGGGTGGCGCCCCTAGGGCTCTCTCCCGTTCGGAACCTTGGGGCGGAGGAACAGATCCTGCCCCTTGGCACTGCGCGCTCTGGCTACGCACTCCGGAAAGCACGGCTAGTCTCTCCCCGGCGCGATCGCGAAAATCCGCGGTCGCCATCTTGGGATCGGTCCCCGCCAGCACCTCGATGATGGCGACCATCTGCGCCTGGTTGGCAGCGGATTCCTCGACGGCAAGGTCGTGCGGCGACGCCGCCTCCGAATTGCGCATGATGGTCACTTCGATGCCGCGACGCCTGACCGCCAGGGACAGTCCCTTGGCGGCCAGTCGAGCATCAACTTCGCCGTTTCTCACCACGACAAGCAAGCGCTGCACACTGCTTGACTGGAGGAGGCTGTCCAAGGTTGGCGATGCGAAGTCGAAGCACGGATCTTCGTTCGCCTCCGCACCACGGGCGCAGAGAAGGGCAAGCGCGCCGAGCAGAAACGGAAAAAATCGGCGAGAGCAGCCCGTTGCGGTCGGTCTGCGCTCGTGGCGGGCCAAGCCAGGTCTCACGGCGCGACACTAACCGCGGAATCTGGGTGAGCACAAGCACGAAGCAGCGCTTCTAGCCTAGCTGCGAAACCCGCGCAGGATCTTGACGGTACCGTCGGAGTTTTGAGCGACCACAGCGACCAGCACTGGGCCGCCCTCGCCGCTCAGCACGGCGCACACCGGGCCCACCAGCTCGCGGCCACCGCTCAGCACGGCCCAATCCATCCGTTGTCCGCGAGCAAGCACAAGCGCCTGACTTTCATCCACGTTCGCAGTCGGCAAGTGGGCGAGCGCTTCCAGCAGCGAGAGGGTCGGCAGCGGACGGCCATCGGCAACCCGGGCCGCCAGCTCGTCTAGCGTGATGGACTGGTCCAGTCGGAAAGGACCCGAGGCAGTCCGGCGCAATTCCACGAGGTGCGCCCCGATTCCTAGCCGCGTCCCCAAGTCCGCTGCCAGCGAGCGAATGTACGTTCCCTTGGAACAGCGAACCCGCAAGCGAGCCCGATCGGGCGCTTCGAAACCAACCATCTCCAGCTCGTGAATCGTCACCTTGCGCGCGGCCCGCTCGACGGTCTCGCCGGCACGTGCATAGGAGTACAACGGCCGGCCATCGCGCTTCAGCGCCGAATACATGGGCGGCACTTGCTCGATGGGACCACGGAACGCGATCAGCGCTGCCTCGACGGCCACTGCGGACAAATCGCCGACACCATGCTCGGCAACGACCTTGCCCGTGACATCGAGAGTGTCGGTTTCGACGCCGAAACGAGCCACCGCTTCGTAGGCCTTGTCCGCGTCGAGAAGGAACGCAAGGACCTTGGTTCCTTCGCCGATGCAAATCGGCAAGACGCCGCTGGCGAAGGGATCCAGCGTTCCACCGTGGCCGACCTTTTCGCGCCGCTTGCCAAGCAGCGCCCGCACCCGCTTGACCACCGTGAACGAGCTCGGACCGCTCGGCTTGTCGACGATGAGCAGACTCAATCTGGCTTCTTCTGGCTCGTATCTACGCTCGCATCTTCGCCCGCGGCTTCGCGTGCTTGGCCTACTTGGCGCAGAAGTTCGTCGATGTGAGCCTCTTCTTCGAACACCCTGTCCACCTCGAAGGCGAGCGCGGGCGTGCTTTTCAAACGCAACCTGTCCGCGATGCGCCGGCGCATGAAGGGGGCTGCGCTGGTCAGGCCCTGGCGCACGCGTTCCAGGCTTTCGTCGTCCATGCCGTGAACCGTGAAAAAGGCCTTGGCCTGGCGCAAGTCGCCGGACATGTGCACGTGCGTGAAGGTGATGATACCGGCGATGCGCACGCGCGGATCTTTGATCTCCTGGCGCACGATGATTTCGCCCAGGATTCCCCGAATTTCGCCGGCCACGCGCTCAGTCCTTTGGGTCATCGTGTGGTAAATCCTAGATCGTTTATGGCCAAGGCGTCGCCAAAGGTTTGAATTTCGCGCTCGACGTTGGTGACCTCGACCTCGGCGCGCACGAAGCGAATCACTTCATCGAGCGCCGATTCGACAAAGCGCCGGCCATTGCCCACCACCGCCATACCCAAGAGAGCGCGCTGCCACAGGTCGTTGTCCCCGACCTCGGCCATGGCCAGGTTGAACTTCTGCTGCGCCCGATCCTTGACCCGGCGAAGCACCATCCGCTTTTCCTTGAGCGAGTGCGCGTCGGGGAGAAATAGGGTCAGGCGCGCGATGCCCACGGTCATGACAAAGGCGGACCGGACCGACGCGTGCTATCGCCGGCCAGGCTTGTCGGTGATGGCCGCGTCGAGGACAGCGGCCGTGGTTTCGATCTCGAAGGCCTCGATGATGTCCTTTTCCTTCAAGTCACCGTAGCCCTCGATGGTGATGCCGCACTCGTAGCCGTGCGTGACCTCGCTGGCGTCTTCCTTGAACCGGCGCAACGAAGAGAGCCGCCCAGTGAAGACGACGACCGAATCGCGCACCAGGCGAACTTGCGCCTTGCGCGTGATCTTTCCTTCCACGACGGTGCACCCAGCGACGGTGCCGGCCTTGGCGATGTGGAAAACTTGGCGAACCTCGGCCTTGCCCAGGCTCTTTTCGCGCATGACCGGCGAGAGCATGCCCACCATGGCCTTCTTCACGTCGTCGATGGCGTCGTAGATGATCTGGTACAGCTTGATGTCCACGCCCTCTTGATCGGCGAGGGCGCGCGACTTGCCAGCCGGACGCACGTTGAAGCCGATCACGATGGCCGACGAGGCCTTAGCCAGGGTCACGTCCGATTCCGTGATACCGCCCACGCCCGACTGGATCACGCTGACACCGACGGTTGGCGTGGACAGGTTACGAAGGGCATTGGCGATGGCTTCGACCGAGCCCTGCACGTCGGCCTTGAGCACGATACGAACTTCCTTGACCGCGCCTTCCCTGATGCGGTCGAGAATGTTTTCGAGCGAAACTCGCGTGTTGGCGCTCGCCTCCTTGCGCTTGCGCAGCTCGCGACGGTGTTCGACCAGCGTCTTGGCGGACTTTTCATCCGCCACGACGTTGAACAGTTCGCCCGCGTCCGGCACGCCCTCGAGACCCAGCAACTCCACCGGCGTCGACGGTCCCGCCTCGGTGATGATCTGTCCCTTGTCGCCGAGCATGGCGCGCAGCTTGCCAAAGGCCTCGCCCGCGACCACCAGATCGCCCAGGCGCAAGGTGCCTTCCTTGACCAGCACCGTGGCGATGGCTCCGCGCGATCGGTCGAGGCGAGCCTCGACCACGTTGCCACGCGCTGGCTTGTTGGGATTGGCCTTGAGTTCGAGCACCTCGGCCTGCAGGGCCAGCATTTCGAGCAGCTTGTCGATGCCAACCTTGGTCTTGGCCGATACCTCGACGTAGATGGTCTCGCCACCCAATTCCTCGGCCACCAGTCCGAATTCCATCAGCTTGGTGCGAACCGCGGCCGGGTTGGCCCCGGGCTTGTCGACCTTGTTGATGGCCACCAAGATGGGCACCTCGGCGGCTTGCGCGTGCTTGATGGCCTCGATGGTCTGGGGCATCGGGCCCTCTTCGGCAGCAACAACGATAACCACGATGTCGGTTATCTGGGCGCCGCGCGCACGCATGGCGGTGAACGCCTCGTGGCCAGGGGTATCCAGGAACACGACGTCTCCCGTCGAGGTGTGGACTTTGTACGCACCGATGTGCTGGGTGATCCCGCCGGCCTCGCCAGCCGCGACATTGGCCTTGCGAATGGCGTCGAGCAGCGATGTCTTGCCGTGGTCGACATGGCCCATCACGGTGATGACCGGCGCGCGCTGGACCAGATCCTCGGGATTGTCGGTCTCGCCCTCGGAGATGAACTCGTCCTCGCGGAAGGAGGTAGATTCGATTTGGTAGCCGAACTCGTTGGCAATGAGCGTGGACGTATCCTGATCCACGCTCTGGTTGATGTTGACGCCCATCATGCCGAGTGCCCACAGCTTCTTGATGATCTCGTTGCCCTTCACGCCCATCTTCTGCGCGAGGTCGGACACCGCGATGTTCTCGCCCATGCGGATCACGCGCTTGTGCTCCGCGGGCGTGGTGATCTGGGTTTGCTTGGTCTTCTTGCCCGCGGCCGCGACCCGCTTGCGTGGCGGCCCGCCTGGACGCTGGCCCGGCGCTCCCGGCTGGCGCCAATCCCGGCCGCCTGGGCCGCGCGAAATCAATCCGCTCCGGCCAAGCCTGCGCAACTCCTCGTCGCGATCCTTGATCTCGATCTTGGGAACCGTGCCATCCCTGCTGGGCATGCCGGGGAGCTGGATGAACTGGCCCGTGGCCGCGGAGCCCGTGACCACCGGCTGGGGAATCTTGATAACCGTCGCTTGCGCCGCTCCCAGCTTTTCCTGAACCGCAGGCAGCGACGAGGCAAGCTCCGGTTCAGGTGCGCTTACTTGCACCTCCCCGGGGGCCAGTTCATGCACAACAGTCGGAATGGGTTCGGCCACGGCTGGCTCGACCGTGGGGACCGACGTGGGCGCAGGTGGCGCTTCGACCGCCTCGGCAACGGGCAGCGCGATCGCCTCGACCGGCACGGGTTCCACAAGCACGGGCGGTGGCGTCGGCTCGGGCTCCGCATACACGATCCTCGCTTCGCGAGCCGGTGGCTCGACTGGCGCCGCTTTCGGCGCGGTCACGGCCGGCTTGGCTGCCTCCGTGGCTGGCTGGGGGCGGGCGCCCGCGGTTCCGGGTATGCGGGAACGCCGCCGGATGACAGTGTCGTTGAGGCGCGTTTCGACGAGCGATTCCTGGCGTTCGCGCTCAATCGAACGGCGGACGCGGTCGGCATCGGAAGCATCGAGATTGGACATGTGATTGGCCACGTCGATGCCCAAGGCGCGAATCTTCGCCACCAGATCCTTGGGGGCCAGGTTGCAATCCTTGGCCAACTCGTACACGCGTACCTTCGCGCCGGTGCCGCCCGAGCCGGCCCCATCGGTACCGGGATCCCTTCGATCAAATCCGCTTCCAATCATCGTGAATCACCCTGCGCGTTGATCGACCGCCCCGATGCGACATGCATCTGGGCCAAGAGAGTATCTACTTGTGGAATCTCGACCTGCCGGCGAAAGGCCCGCCCCATGGCCTTGATTGCGGCTGGCAGACAGTGGGCGTGAACCCAGGTGCCTCGCCCGCGTTTTCCGCCCGACTCGTCCGCTGCCGCCTGACCCCGCCCGCGGTGAGCCAGGCGAACCTGTCCCTCGGGAGCAATCAGACACAGCAATTCGGACGACGGACAGATTGCTTTGCATCCGACGCACGTCCGCTCGAAGCGCATGACTGGTTCCCTCCGTCACGCGTGCTCCTCGACGACGGGCGCGGCTTCCGCGACCCTTGCGGCCACGGCCTCGCGCTCAGCTTGCAGACGGGCCTTCTCGACCTCGGCCGCTTGCGCCGCGGCCTCGATGATTCGCGCCGCTACTTCAACCGTGCCGATGCCTGGAACGGCAGCCAGCTCGGCTTGGGAGGTCTTGGAAACCTCGGCCGCGGATCGCCAATCGCCGCGGAAAAGCGTCTCGGCAAGTTCGGCGGACACGCCGGAAATGGCGGCCAACGAGGCCCGCGCCCTGTCCTCCATCTCGCGCACCTTGCTTTCGGAATGGATGTCGATACGCCAGCCGGTCAGTTGGGACGCCAGGCGGACATTTTGCCCCTTCTTGCCAATGGCGAGGGACAGCTTGTCGTCTGGAACAATCAGCTGCATGGTGTGGTTGGCGGCATCGATAAGCACGCGCGAAACCTCGGCGGGCGCGATGGCATTGCACACGAAACGCGCGGGATCGGCGTCGTAGGGAACAATGTCGATCTTCTCGCCGCGCAGCTCTTGCACTACGGCCTGCACGCGCGAGCCCTTCATCCCCACGCAGGCGCCCACGGGATCCACGTCGCGGTCGCGCGAGAACACGGCGATTTTCGAGCGTGCCCCGGCCTCGCGGGCGGAGGCTTCCACGCGCACGATCTTGTCGTAGATCTCGGGAACCTCCATCTCGAAGAGCTTTTCAAGCAGGCCCTTGTGCGCGCGCGAGATGATGATCTGCGGCCCGCGCGCCGACTTGTCGATTTCGACCACGAAGGCCACGATGCGGTCACCGGCCCGGTAGGATTCGCGCTGGACCTGCTCGCGCACGGGCAGGATGGCCTCGGGACCACCCAGATCGACGACGATGTTGCCGCGTTCAAAGCGGCGCACGATGCCCGAGATTAGCTCGCCCTTCTTGTCGCGGTATTGGTTGAAGACGTTCTCGCGTTCGGCTTCGCGTACCCGCTGCAAGATAACCTGCTTCGCGGTCTGGGCCGCGAACCGGCCGAAGGTCTTCCACGCCCGGTTGAGCTTGAGCAAGGCCCCGTATTTTCCGTCCTGCTCCTCGGCTTTGGCCTGATCCTTGTCGTCGTAGAAAATCTGGAACAAGAGTTCGTCCCCGACGTCGGCCTGCAGGTTGAAGCGTTTCGCCTCTTCCAGCGTGATTTCCTTCGCCGGCTGGGTGACCGGATCGGCAACGATGATGATCTGGGATAGGTCGACCCGGCCCGTGGCCTCGTTGAAGGTCGATTCCATCTCGCGATCTTCGCCAAACGCCTTCTTGGCCGCGGTCAATATGGCCTGCTCGAGGGCTTCGACCAGGACCTTGCGCTCAATGTTCTTGTCTTTCGAAACCTGGTCGAGAACCAGGCTTAGACTTGTACCGTCGCTCATGACGCACTCCTCGGTGTCGTTTGGGACCCACTACGGCCCTTTGGGACCGCTAGGCCCTCCCCTGCTGACCGGCGGAATTCGGCTTCCCAGTCGGGAACCAGGTTGGCACGCACGATGATGTCGAGAGGCAGTTGGTACGACCTGTCCTCGCAATCGATCTGCACCCGTCCCTCTCGGGCACCAGCAAGAACGCCGGAAAAGTTCCGTCGTCCCTCCACCGGATCTATCGTTCGAATCTTGGCCTTTTGCCCGGCGAAGCGGGCGAAATCACGTTCCCGGCGCAGCGGCCGGTCGATGCCGGGCGAACTCACCTCCAGCCGATAGGCGTGGTGAATGCAGTCCGCCACATCGAGCGTGGCCGAAAGGTCGCGGCTCACCTGCTCGCAATCCTCGTGGCTGACGAACATCGGCTCGAACACCGACCCATCTGCTTCGCCGCCCCCCGGCACCTTGGGACCCGCTGGCCGATCGATGAACACGCGCATCACCCAGCCCTCGGCTTCGCGGTTCCATTGCAGCTCGACAAGCTCCAGGCCAGCCCCTTCGATGGGGGGCTCGATCAGCCTCCAGAGATCGTCGATTTCTTTGCGCATTTCTTGCGTACCTGACCGGGTCGTTTTGCTTTGGCGGGAATCGTTTGGACAAAAAAAAGGCGGGCTTGCGGGCCCGCCCTCGTTCGGGTGTGCCTTATGATGTTCGACGTTCTTAGCACGGCCAAGTTTCCAGCGCAATCGCTGGCCAGCCCGGCGCGCCAGCTGCCCGGCCCCGCACTTCGGCGGTTGAACTTGGGCCAAAAGGGCGATAGGTCTTGGCCCGGTCGAGCGCCCGAAGCGGCGCTCACCAAGGCGATTTTCCAGGAGAACTACCATGGCCAGCGCACACCTCGGGGTCGGAGTGATCGGTTGCGGCACCGTCGGCGGCGGCGTCGTGAAGCTGCTCACCTTGCAAAAAGAGCACCTCCTGCGCAAAACCGGCGTGGCCATCGAACTGCTCAAGGCCGCGGATATCGACCCGGCCAAGCGCGCCTCCACGGGGCTGCCTGACGCCATGCTCACGGCCGATGCAAGCGCCATTCTTACCGACCCTGACATCGGCGTCGTGGTCGAAGTCATCGGCGGCACCAAGCCCGCGCAGGCCTTCATCGAAGCCGCGCTCGCGGCCGGCAAGCACGTAGTCACCGCCAACAAAGAGCTCATCGCCAAGAAAGGCCCCGAGCTGTTCGCTCTGGCGCGCAAGCACAACGTGACCCTGCACTTCGAAGCCAGCACTTGCGGCGGCATCCCGGTGATCAACGCCTTCGGCCAGTCGCTGGCCGCCAACCGCTTCGAGAAAATCCTGGGCATCGTCAACGGCACCACCAATTTCATCCTGACCAAGATGTACCGGGAAGGCGCCGATTTCGCCGACGTCCTGGCCGAAGCCCAGCGACTTGGCTACGCCGAGGCCGACCCGACCGCCGACGTGGACGGCCACGACGCCGCCTACAAGCTGGCCATCCTGGCCTCGATGGCGTTCGACAGCCACTTCGACTACCGCGACATCCACACCGAAGGCATTCGCAACATCTCAGCGGGCGATATCGCGATCGCCAAGAACTCCGGCTTCGTCATCAAGCTGCTGGCCATCGGCGTGGCCCACGACGATGACCGGGTCGAGTTGCGCGTCCATCCCGTCATGGTGTCCAAACACCACCCATTGGCGGCGGTCAACGATTCCTTCAACGCCGTCTTCGCGCGCGGCAATTTCGTGGGCGACGTCATGTTCTACGGCCGCGGCGCAGGCGAGCTGCCGACAGCGTCGGCCATCGTGGGCGACATCATCGATCTAGCCATGCACCAGTCCAAGGGCGGCACCAGCCCGCGCATGAATTTCGGCTCGCAGAAAAAAGCCGTGGTTCCCATGGGCGAGGTCAAGACCCAGTTCTACCTGCGCCTCGACGTCAAGGATCAACCCGGCGTGCTCGCCTCCATCACCAAGATTTTCGGCGACTGCGGCGTCAGCATCAGCGCGGTCACGCAAAAGGAAGCCACCGGCGAATCGGTCGAGCTGGTCATCTTCACCCACGAGGTCGCCGAAGCCGATTTCCAACGGGCTGTGACCGGCATCCGTGCACTCGCAGTGGTTGCGGGTGTGCGTTCGCTCATCCGCGTACACGCGTAAAAGAGAACGCAGAGGGGACAGAGGACACAGAGGGGCGGAATCCGGCCTCTGTGTCCTCTGCCTTCTCTGTGCCTCTCAGGTTCGCCCCTACGGCTGCGGGCGAACCTCGGGGTTGAAGAGCATCTTGTGCGCTTCGCGCAGGATCTCCGGGATCTGTTCGCGGAACGGTGAATCGGGTAGCGCGGCGACCATTTCGGCGTCGTCGAATTCGGCGGCGCGATTACCTGGCACCCAGATGTCGTCGGGGCTCATGGACATGTAGCGCTCTTGCGCGAAAGCCAGCAGGTCGTAGGCGAGAACCAGGTTGCGCAACCACAAAATGCGCCGCACGTTGATCTTGCCCGGCAACTCGTCCCATTCGCGCAGTCCTTCGAACCAGCGACGCGCGAACTCGTCGCCGACAGCCTGGCGATAGGCCCCTTCCATGTGTTTCACGATGGGTTCCAGAATCGGCGTCGGATCGGCCAGCAGCGGTAGCGCCTTCATGTGCTCGTCGAAATCGGTCGGTCTGGCCGCGCCGATCGACAGGGTGTGAATGTCGGGATCGGAAAGGCACCACAGATCGTTGAAAACCATGGGCGACAGCGGTTCGCACAGCGCTCGCAGGCGGGCCGACGGGCGATACAGGCGGCCGCCCTTGTCGGAAGGGCTGATGATGAAGGTGCCCATGTCGTGGCGCCGCGCCGCCGCGAGGATGGGCAGATTGTCCTGGAACAGGTAGTAGTAGTGAAAGTTGATGTAGTCGAAGCGGTCGGATTCGATCATGCGCAAAATGAGCGGTCTCGGGGCATGGGTGGAAAATCCGAGATGGCGGATGCGTCCTTGCTTGCGCCAGCGTTCGACGACCTCCAGGCAGCCTCCCGGCGCAAGCGACCAATCCACCGAGTCCTTGTCGTTCACCCCATGAATGGCAAAGAGATCCAGATGGTCGACCTTCAGAAGTTGGAAGGATTCCTCAAGCTGCGCCTCGAATTCCTTCGCGTTCGGCGACGGCCGCACCTTGGTCTGCAGCACGAAGCGATCCCGTCGGTGGCGGGCCAGGGCCGGGCCGAGCTGTGCCTCGCTGGTGCCGTAGCCGCGCGCGGTCTCGACGTGGGTGATGCCGAGGTCCAGCGCGCGGTCGAGGGTGGCCTCCAGATTTCTTTGACTATAGGCGCCCGTCGCCACGCCGCGATCCCACGATTCCTGGTAGCGCATGCCTCCGAGGGAAAAGACAGGCAGCGCGAGGTTGGTTCTGCCAAAGCGTCGGTAGATCACGATGGCGAAGATTATCCCCATCACGCACCTTCGTCTATTGGCGACGCTCGTGGCATCATCCGCGAATGCATCGCACGCACCATCTTTCACGACGGGCAGGCCTGGCCTTCTACGGACTCATCACTGGCGCGCTGGCGACTCGCAGCGCGCAGGCATCGAGCACTCTAGAGCTCATCGGCTCCACCTCGGGCGGCAATCAGATCACGGCGCGTGTCCTGTCACACGGCTCGGCGGCGACATATTTCAACCCGTCGCTGCTTCCTGAAGCGACTCCAAAACTTGAAGTAGGCATTTTCGGACTCGCTGTCCAGAGCAACATCCGTCTACAGGCGCGTCCAGCCGGCGTTGATGTACCAAAGTCCATCTACAATACAATACCAACCTCCGTCTATTCGCCCAATAGTACCTGGCCGCCACTGGCCACCGTGGATCTCCCGAACCCGCGTTCCAACACGGACGCCGACAGCAACGTCGTCTACGCCGCCATCGGCATGGTGCGCCCGCTGGCCGGGAAAGCCCTGGTGTTCGGATTCCACGCCCTGTTGCCCGTGCGCGCGTTTCTGGACCAAAACGGTTTTTTCGCCGATGAGCGCGAGCAGTACTTTACCAACCAGCTTCATTTCGAGCTACTGGGCGACCGCCTGGACGTATCCAGCATTTCCTTTGCCCTGGGTTCGCAGCTCAACGATTGGATTTCCGTCGGATTCGGCATCGACGTCGCCATTTTGACCGAATCGAAAGTCACGGTCTACGTCCCTTACGGAACCGATCAAAGTCAGGTGGTGCTGTCCCCGGACATCCACACCGACAGCAAATTCAAACCCTATTTCGCTACTACCCTTCATCCAACCCAGCGCACCTCCGTGGTCGCCACCCTGCACTTCCCGTTCATCAACCAGACCGACGGCGAGAACGATCTGCGCTTCTGGAACTACACCTATCCTCCCAACAAAGACACGGGGCAGGCGCAGACTTTCGTGCAGCAGAGCTACACCATCTCGCAAGGCAGCGAACCCCTGCGATTCGCCCTCGGTGGCAGCTACTGCGGCAGCCGCCTGCCCGACGGCCGCGCGCCGTGGGAGATCGGGGTGCAATTCCTCGCCGAGCGCTGGTCGCAGTACACCAACCGTCAGGGTGACCACCCACTCGACACATGGAACAACACCGTCAGCGTGGCGCTTGGTGGCGGCTTTCTGTGGCACGAGCGTCACATCACCGCGGACATCGGCTACGTTCCCTCGCCTGTTCCAGATCAGACCGGGCGCACGAACTACGTCGACAACTCGCGACTCGTAGCCAGCGCAGGCATCGAGGGTCCTGTGAAATTCCTCGGCCGCGACCTAGAAGCGGGCATCACCCTGTTCGGTTCCTACTTCCTGCCGCGCTCGGTGACCAAGGATCCCAACGCCGCGCACCCCGTCTTGGACGAACTGCCCGACAACGCGATAGACCACACGACCAATTTGCCCGCCGCGGGCGCAGCGGGCTTGCAAACCAACAACCCCGGCTATCCTGGCTGGAAAAGCACCGGCTACATGCTGGGCGCCGGCGCGACCTTCAGAATCGCGCGCTAGCGCCCGAAAACCTAGAACAAGACGGCTTCGTTCGCGCGCACCCACTCGCAGGAAATGGAGCCACCGTCAGGGCTCCCACCGGCGTCGAGCGTGGCAGCGTCTATTGCACCACCGTCGACGGATCCCGCGCCAGCGATCCTGACCATGGCGAACCCGCTATTGCACAAGACCGGATCTGAAGCTGGAGGTTGATTCTGCGGATAGTAGGTCGCCAAGCCGGGCGGATTGCTGGAAAGCACGTTTTGCAGGGAAGAGTACGCCAGCGCCCCCTCGACCCTGTCCTGCGCAACCGCAATGGCGGTGATGCTAGTCATCTGTTTCTGGACCGAGTACAGATCGCCTGAAAGCGATTGACCACTGAGGCTTACCGTGATCCCGGGATGTCCGTCGCCGTCCTCATCGATCACTCTGAGATCATCGGCGGCCGTTGGCAGGGGATCCGAGTCTGAAGCCAGCACGGCGCCAGCAGTCTCCACCAAAGGCGGAAAAGTGAGCACCCAAGTTCCATCGCTGGCGAGTGCTAGCTTGCCACCCGATCGCGTGACCGGCTTTTCGGTGTGCGCCCAGGGAGCCGGGATGATGACCCGAACGATGTTGGTCGAGGGATCCTTCTCCACCCGATCGCAATATCGCCCGTTGGCGACCCAATCCGTCCCATTCTGCGCAAGGGTTGCCAGGATGTAGAATTCGGTCTTGGTGTGAACAATCCCCACGATGGGCGCGCTGACCGCCTGCGACCCTGTGAGACGCATGACCCAGGTTCCGGACAAATCAGGCATACCCGCGAGCGCAGGCTTGCTCGTACAATAAGGTGTCGGTGGCCCCCCTGCTTCCTGGGCGCCCCCCAAATCCAATGGAGCGGCGTCTGGATTCGAGCCTCCGCCGCTGCTTCCGCAGCCAGCAACCATGACGGTAAGAAATGCGGGAACAAGATTTCTTCGCATGAAACAACCTAGGCCTTGAGCGCGGCGAGAACCAGCTCGTAGTTGGGCTCGCGGGCAATTTCCGACACCAGCTCGGTGTGGACGACCTTGTCGTTCTCGTCGAGAACCACCACGGCGCGCGCGCAAATGCCGGTCAGGGGACCGCTGGTCAGAAGCACGCCGTAGTCGCGGGCGAAATCCCGTGAGCGCATCATCGACAAAGCAACGATTTCGGTCAGTTTCTCGTTCGACCGGAACCGTTCGGCCGCGAAGGGCAGATCAGCCGAGACCATCAGGATCGCGCAGTTTGGGATCTCTTTCGCCGCTTCGTTGAACTTGCGCGCGGAAGTGGCGCACACCGAGGTGTCCAGGCTGGGCACGATGTTGAGAACCTTCTTCTTGCCCTTGAAGTTGCCCAAGGTAACGTCCTGCAAGTCCTCGCCAACCAGCTTGAAATCTGGCGCTTGGCTGCCCACGGTCGGCAGACTGCCCGAGGTGGTGATGGGTTTTCCCTTGAGTGTGATCGTGGCCATTGTCTTCCCTTCCGGCGACAGCCTATCAGAACCCACACCGGTGCGGTGGGCAAGTCGACCTTCTTTGCCCCCGCTTGACTTTGTATTTCCGCAGTCGTAGATCGCCCTTCCATGCCGAATCGGTAGAAACAACCGAACGGGGGAACCATAGGGGTAACACCCATGGGGCGAAGTGCATAAGCACCGGAGCACTCCTCTCTCCGAGCCCGACAGCTAACCTCGTAGGCATGCGGCACGACGGAGGTCAAGGCCGCGCCAGGAGCCCGTCCGATGCCCGATCCAAGTAGTCCGCCAGCGAAGGTCGACCCCAGTGCGTCGGAGGACGACAGTAGTAGCGTCAGGTTGGCGGCCCTGGAAGAGCCGACTTTCTACGAACGGGCCTGGAACGTCCTGCAAGGACGCCCGAGAAACTTCCGGGATCCGCAGATCTTTCACAAGATCTCCCTGATCGCCTTTCTGGCCTGGATCGGCCTCGGAGCCGATGGCCTTTCGTCGTCGTCCTACGGACCGGACGAATGCTTCCGGGCTTTGCGGGAAAGAGGTGACTACACCTTCCTGGCCGTATTTCTCGCCATCGCCACCGCGGTCACGGTCATGATCCTATCGCTGTCCTACAGCAGAATCATCGAGCACTTTCCGTCCGGCGGCGGTGGCTACGTGGTGGCAACCAAGCTTCTCGGCCGGCACGCGGGGGTGACCTCCGGAAGCGCCCTGCTGGTGGACTACGTGCTCACGATTTCGGTGTCCATCGCGTCGGGCGCGGATGCGGTCTTCAACATGCTGCCCATCGGGTGGCACCGCTGGAAGCTCGTCGTCGAGATCGCCGCCATCCTTCTCCTCATCCTGCTCAATCTGCGCGGGGTGAAAGAATCGGTCACGGCGCTCATGCCCGTCTTTCTGATTTTCCTGGTCACGCATGCCATCCTGATCGGCGGCGGGCTGATATCCCACTTTGGACGGTTGGGCGAAATCGCAAGCGATGTCTCGACCGGCATCCAGCAGGGAAGGTCCACCCTGGGATTGTGGGGTCTGTTCATGCTCTTCACCGCGGCCTTCGCGCGCGGCAGCGGCACGTACACCGGCATCGAGGCGGTTTCCAACGGCCTGCAAATCATGCGCGAGCCCCGCGTCCACACCGGCAAGAAAACCATGCTCTACATGGCGCTCTCGCTGGGCATCACTTCGGGCGGCATCCTACTGTGCTACCTGCTTTTCAAGGTCGCGCCCGCGGAAGGCAAGACCCTCAACGGCGTGCTCGTCGAGGCATTCGCCGGCAACTGGACCATGTTCGGCCTGCCCCTCGGCAAGGTGTTCGTCGGCCTGGTCCTGGCATCCGAAGGCGCGCTGCTTTTCGTCGCGGCGCAGACCGGCTTCATCGACGGCCCGCGCGTCATGTCGAACATGGCCGTGGACTCGTGGTTGCCCCGCCGCTTCGCCTCGCTTTCCGATCGCCTGACCACCGCCAACGGCATCATCATCCTCGGCTCCGCGGCGCTCATCCTGCTTATCGCCACGCACGGGAACATCGACACCCTGGTCGTGATGTACGCCATCAACGTCTTCGTGACTTTCTCGCTCTCGCAACTCGGGATGTGCCGCTTCTGGTGGCAGCGCAGGTTGCGTGCCGGTCATTGGAAGCGGCAATTCCTGCTGCACGCGGTGGCGCTCGTCCTGTGCGTTGCCATCTTGGCGTTCACGGTGGCGCAGAAGTTCTCCGAGGGCGCGTGGGTCACGCTGCTGGTCACCGCGACCCTCGTGGTTCTGTGTCTGTGCATCGAGCTGCACTACCGTCACGTCGCGCAGCAGCTGCGGCGGCTGGACCAAGAGCTGGGCGACCTCGGGCAACTTGAAGGCGAAGGCGGCGAGCCCGACCCCAAGCAGCCGACCGCTGTCCTCATGGTGGGCAGCTACGGTGGAATCGGCATTCACTCGCTGCTTTCCATCCAGCGCAGCTACGCCGGCTACTTCAAGAATGTCATCTTCGTGTCGGTGGCCGTGCTCGACTCGGGGACTTTCAAGGGCGAGGAAGAAATCGACCGCTTGCAAGCGCAGACGCGCGAGTCGCTCGACAAGTACGTCAAGCTGGCGCGCGGCCTGGGCTGGAGCGCATCGTCGCGCATGGGCTCGGGCCTGGACGCGGTCAAGGTGGCGACGTCGCTGTGTTCCGAACTAGCCCTCGAGTATCCGCACACCATCTTCTTCGCGGGCAAGCTGATCTGGAAGCGCGAAACCTGGTGGCAGCGCATCCTGCACAACGAAACCGCGTACCAGATCGAACGGCGCCTGCACTGGAAGGGCCTTTCCATGGGCGTGCTGCCGATCCGCGTCGGTCTGGAATCGGAAAACCGCGCGGCGCCCATCACCGCAGGCTAGCGGAACCCCTTCAGGGTTCCCACTCTAGGTGCTAGTCTCCGCGCCCAATGTCTGACCGAGCATCCAAGAAAATCCGCCGCGCCTTCCTCGACTACTTCGTGGGCAAGGGCCACGAAGAGATCGCCAGCTCGTCGCTGGTTCCCGCCAACGACCCGACGCTGATGTTCGCCAACGCGGGCATGAACCAGTTCAAGGACGTGTTCACCGGCAAGACGACGCGGGCCATCCCGCGCGCCACCAGCTCGCAAAAATGCGTGCGCGCCGGCGGCAAGCACAACGACCTGGAGAACGTCGGCCGCACCGCACGCCACCACACCTTCTTCGAGATGCTGGGCAACTTCTCGTTCGGCGACTACTTCAAGCCCGACGCCATCGCCTTTGCGTACGAGCTATTGGTGAAAAACCTGGCCATCGATCCCAAGCGCCTGGTTTACACCGTCCATCACAGCGACGACGAAGCCAGCGCGCTGTGGAAAAAGGTGGCGGGCGTGGACGACTCCCGCGTGGTCCGACTGGGCGACAAGGACAATTTCTGGGCCATGGGCGAAACCGGCCCATGCGGCCCGTGCAGCGAGATCCACTTCCACCAGAGCGACGACATTCCCTGCGCCGAGATCGCCGCTGGCAACGCGTGCCAGGGCCCGGCCTGCGACTGCGATCGCTGGATCGAAATCTGGAACCTGGTCTTCATGCAGTTCGAGCAATTCGCCGATCGCACGCGAAAGCCCCTGCCCAAGCCGTCGGTCGACACCGGCATGGGCCTCGAACGACTGGCCGCGGTCATCGGCGGCTTCCGCTCGAACTACGAAACCGATCTCATGCGCCCGCTCATCGCCGAGGTGGAGAAGCTGACCGGCAAGGCCTTTGCGCCCACCGACTACGCGCCGGGATCGACCGCGGTCTCGATGCGCGCCATCGCCGACCACGCGCGCTCGACGGCCTTTCTGATCGCCGACGGCGTCTTCCCCGAGAAGACCGGCCGCGAATACGTCCTGCGCCGGATCATGAGACGCGCCATCTACCACGGCTGGCTGCTCGGCATCGACAAGCCGTTCCTGGCCGGGCTCGCTGGCCGCGTGATCGAAGAACTGGGCGACACCTACGCCGAACTCGTCGAGCGCAAGAGCCTCATTCTCGAGGTCACGGATCTTGAGGAAAAGCGATTTAGGGAAACCCTCGACCGCGGCATGCGCATCCTCGACGACGAAGCAGGAAAGCTGTCGGGCAAGATCATTCCCGGCGCGGTGGCCTTCAAGCTCTACGACACCTTCGGCTTCCCCATGGATCTCACGCGCGTGATCGCCGCTGGCCGCGGGCTCGACGTAGACGAAGCCGGTTTCGAGCGTGCCATGGACGAACAGCGCAAGCGCGCCGACTTCGCCGGTTCGGGCGAGGTCGTGGTGGAGGCGGTCTTCCAGACCATCTTGAATCGCGTGGGCGCAACCAAGTTCGTCGGCTACGAATCGACGCAAGCCAAGAGCGAAATCGTCGCCTTGGTGGCGCATGGCAAGGAAGTCGAGAGCGTGGCTGCTGGCCAGAACGTTGCGGTGATCTGCCGCGAAACACCGTTCTACGGAGAGCAAGGAGGCCAAGTCGGCGACGCCGGTGCCGCCCAAGGACCGCAAGGCGCGTTCAAGGTTGCCGACACCAAGCGGCCGCTCTCCACAATCTACGTCCACCTCGGCGAAGTCAGCCAGGGCACCCTGAAGATCGGCGAAATGCTAGACCTCGCCGTCGATGTCGAGCGCCGCGATGCCATTCGCCGCAACCACTCGGCCACCCACCTCCTGCACTGGGCGCTGCGCACGGTGCTCGGCGCTCACGTGGCGCAGAAGGGATCGCTGGTCACCCCGGATCGCCTGCGTTTCGATTTTTCGCACCTGGCGCCCATGTCACAAGGCGAACTCCGGCGCGTGGAAGATCTGGCCAACCAGCGCGTCTTGCGCAACCTGCCCGTCGAGACCGAAGTATTGCCCATCGCGGAGGCCAAGCAAAAAGGCGCGGTCGCGTTTTTCGGCGAGAAGTACGGCGACACCGTGCGCGTGCTGACCATGGGCGAATCCAAGGAATTCTGCGGCGGCACCCACGCCAGCCGCACCGGCGACATCGGGCTCATCAAGATCGTCGAGGAATCAGGCGTGGCCCAGGGCGTGCGCCGCATGGAAGCCGTCACCGGCCAAGGCGCGATGGCCTATGTACGCCGGCTGGAAGACGAACTTGGCCAGGCCGCCGAGACCTTCCGCTCGGGTCCTTTCGACATCGCGGCCCGCGTGACCAAGCAAGCCGCCGAGCTGCGCGAGCGCGAGAAGGAGATCGCCAAGCTCAAGTCTCAAATCGCCTCGGGCGGCGCGCGCGACCCCCTCTCCGCCCGCGAACAGGTCGGGGATCTTTTCCTACTGGTGCACGATGCCGGCGTGGCCGATCCGAAGATCATGCGCGAGAGCGCGGACAAGCTGCGCCCGCGCATGGAGCCCGGCGTGCTGGTGCTGACCGGCGAGGCCGAGGGCAAGGTAGCTATCATCTGCGCCGTCACCCCGGGTGCGCAGGCCAAGGTCCAGGCCGGCGCCATCGTGGGCATGCTGGCCAAAGATCTCGGCGGCAAGGGCGGCGGCCGCGCCGACATGGCCCAAGGCGGCGGCGCCCTGCCCGCTGGCAGCACGCTGGCGGAAATCATCGAGCGCTGGACCGTCAAGCTGCGCGAGCACCTGACAGCAGCGAAATGAGCGGAAAATTGAACCACAGAGAGCGCAGAGAACACGGAGGGCTCGGAACAGAAGAGAGCTCGGATCCAAGATCCGAAGAACCCCTTCCCTTTCCGGCCTCTGTGCCCTCTGCGCTCTCTGCGGTGAAGATCCGGATCCGAATGCGAGAATCGCGTGCTGATCGACCCCGCCACTAAAGCCGCGTTCGCCGCCCTGGCCCACACCATGCGGGAGCGGATCCCCGATCCGGCCACCCTGCCCGATTTCGGGTTCGATCTGGAATTCCTAAATAAGACCGCCCCGGTCCTGGAATTCCTGTGGTCGAAGTACTTCCGCATTCGCCTGACCGGCATGGAGAACGTGCCCGCCGACGGCGCTGCGCTGCTCGTGGCCAACCATTCGGGCGGCCTGCCCTACGATGGCGCCATGCTGATCCACGCCACCCACCGCTACCATCCGGCGGCGCGTCCGCTGCGCCCGCTGGTCGCCAACTTCGCCTTCCGGTCGTCGTGGATGCGCCCGGTGGTGGCGCGCATCGGCGGGGTCCGGGCCTCCATGCAAAACGCCCTGGCACTGTGCAAGAGCGGCCAGCTCATCGGCGTGTTTCCCGAGGGCCTGCGCGGCGTCGGGAAACTCTATCGCGAGCGCTATCGCCTGACTCATTTCGGCCGCGGCGGGTTCGTGCGTCTGGCGCGAATCGCGCAGGTGCCGATCATTCCCGTGGCCATCGTGGGCGCCGAGGAAACCCATCCCGTGTTGGCCAAGCTCACGCGCATCGCCGTGCCACTGGGCCTGCCTTACATCCCCATCACGCCGACCTTCCCGCTGCTCGGCCTCCTCGGCCTGCTTCCGGTTCCCACCAAGTGGAGCATTAAGATCGGCGCCCCCATCATGTTTCCGCCAGCCGAAAGAAAAGAAGAAGCCTCGAAGGAAGAAAACCTGGAAATAGCGGAAATGGTGCGTAGCAAGCTGGATCACATGATCGCCGAGCTTCTCGCCGCGCGCCGATCGGTTTTATTTGGGTGATTCTCCTGGCTGCTGTGTCTAACTCTGTGAATTCACAGCGGCTCGCTTGCTTGACGGGGTACAGGAAATGTCCGAAGGTATCGACTATAGTTCTGTAGTCCACTAGGGCAGCTGGTCCAATAGCAAATCCCATGATCGCGGTCGGCCAAACGATCGGTAACTACATGCTTACCGCCAAGCTTGGTGAGGGAGGCATGGGGGTCGTTTATCTGGCCGAGCACCCAGTCATCGGCCGCAAGGTCGCCATGAAGGCGATCCACCCCGAGCTGTTGCGCAACCCCGAGGTCGTCTCGCGCTTCGTGACCGAGGCCAAGTCGGTCAACCAGATCGGCAACGATCACATCGTGGACATCCACGATTTCGGCACCACGACCGACGGTGAGTTCTATTTCATCATGGAATTCCTGCAGGGCGATGCACTGGTCGACCGCCTCAAGCGCAGCGCTCCGCTTGCAGTCGAGCGCGCCCTGGCCATCGCCGCGCAAGTGGCCGACGCCCTCGGGTCATCCCACCAGCACGGCATCATTCACCGCGACCTCAAGCCTGAAAACATCTTCCTCATCACCAAGGGGCACGCGGTCGATTTCGTAAAAGTGCTCGATTTCGGGTTGGCCAAGCTGACCCAAGGCGATGACAAGGTTTCGCACAAGACGCGCACCGGCTCGGTCATGGGAACGCCGTACTACATGGCACCCGAACAGTGCGAAGGCAAAGCGAACATCGACCACCGCGCGGACATCTATTCGCTGGGTGTGATCTTGTTTGAAATGCTGACTGGCAAAGTCCCATTTGGCGGCGAGGGCTACGGCGAAATCATCGTCAAGCACATCACCGCCGCCGTGCCATCCCCGCGCGCCATCAACCCGCTTTTGCCACGCTCCATCGAAAGCATCATCCTGCGCGCGCTGGCCAAGGCGCGCGAGGATCGCTTCCAGACCATGGATGAATTCGCCGCGGCTCTGCTCGACCCGGAAAGCTACGCGGCGACCGCGCCGGCCCTCACGCCGCGCCCCGCGCACGTCGCGTCGACCGCAATCAAGGACAGCCAAGGGGCCGCGCCCGACGGGCGGGCGGACAGCGTGGTCAGCGGCCAAGTCCTTTTCGGCAATTCGAACACGGAATTGGGCGCGCGATCCGTGCCGCTGCCCTCCACCTTCCGACATGCGGCGGGCGAGCTGACTCAAGAGGAAGCCGATCTTGAGACACCAGCGAGGCCGCGCAAAAAAACGGCGTTCATCGCCGCCGTCGTAGGCGCCGTGGCCATCGCTGGGCTGGCTGTCTACTTTCTCACACAACAAAGCTCGACCGATCCCCCCGCCCCGAACCAAGGCACGACGGTCGTGCAACCCACGACGCCCAAGAAGGTGAAGCTCAGTTTCAGGTCCGATCCCGCGGGCGCCGCGGTTCTGCGCAAGGACACGAACGAACAACTCGGCATCACGCCCTTTGCCGTCGAGCTGCCCGCCGAGCAGACAGCCGTCGACTTCCTGTTCAAGAAAGACAGTTACGGCGACAAGATCGAATCGTTCATCCCAGCGGAATCAGGGCAGTTGGCAGTCGCCCTGACGGCCATCTCGCAGCCCGCCCAGGAGCCGTCTCGGCCGCGCGCCGAAGCCAAGCCGGAAAACAAGCCGGCCGGCAAAGGATCTGCCGGCGGTCACCGCAAGCCCGGCGGTAGCCGAAAGCACGGTGGCCGTGCCATGGACGAAGATGGCGTTCTCGCCCCCTCCTTCTGACAGTGCGCGGCGGCTGCCGTCGTTCTGTTTCCGGGAAGCGATTGCGCCATTGACAGCCGCGCCGTTTACGATTATCTGCAAAGGACTTCCGGGCGTTTAACTCAGCGGAAGAGTGCCACCTTCACACGGTGGAAGCCGCAGGTTCAATCCCTGCAACGCCCACACTGCCCCGTCGCCCTCACACCATCCAGTCTTCCACCTTCAGCTCGGGCACGCGCACGAACTCGCCGACGTTGCTGGTGACCACAACCAGCCGGTTTGCTCGCGCGATTGCGGCGATCATCAGGTCTCGATCGCCGATGGGACGGCCCTTTGCGGTCAGATGGGCGCGGATGCTGGCATAGCAGTCAGCGGCGACCGCGTCGAAATCGAGCACGCGGAAGGGCGCAAGAAAGGCGTCCTGCTCAGAGCGGGTTCGTCGATGCTGGTAGCTCTTGGCAGCTCCGAACCACATCTCGGCCAGGGTGATGGCGGCAATCGAGATGGCCGACGGGCCGGCCGCACGGGCGCGTGCGGTCAGCGGCTCATGCATCTTCATTAGATGGATGCAGGCGTTCGTGTCGAACAGATAGCTCACAGGGCGTCCGGATCGACATCCTGCAGTTGAATGTTCATGGGCTCAATTTTGGCGACATGGTGTATCTCGCGCAGGCGATCCCAATATCCTCGCGGCCACGCCTTGCTCTGCAGCGGTTCCAGGACAACGGCATCACCCTCGCGGCGGATCCGCACTTCGTCGCCAGGAAACCGGAAATCCTTCGGCAGGCGCACGGCCTGCGACCGTCCATTGCGGAATAGCTTTGCTGTTGCCGTCGATCCCATGGTGTCCCCCTATTGGTACATATCAGTCTATACCAAGCCGCGCTATGGGCCGGCGATTTATTCGCGTTGCCGTTTGCTGCTCACGGACGACGGTGCGGCCGAGGACGCGACTCAGGAGACTTTCCTCCGTGTGTGGCGCCGTCTCGACCACCGCGTTCCCGACGCCCACGAGGCGCTCTACTGGATCTACCGGGTGGCGGAGCGGTGCTGGACCTAGCAGGCCAAGGCCTGCCCTTCGCGGAGTTGCGACAACGCGTGATCGACGCTGGCGCCGACGTGCGCTTGGTGATTCTGGACAGCTGCCGCAGCGGCGCTCTCCTGGCGCTCAAGGGTGGCACTCTGGGACAACCCTTCGACATTCGCCTCGCCGACGACTTGGCCAGCACGGGCGAGGCGATGATTGCCTCCAGCGCCGCCGACGAGGCCGCGCTTGAATCGTCCAAGATCGGTGCCTCGTTCTTCTCGCATCACTTGCAAACGCCCTGCAAGGCCAGTCCAGTTGGCAGCAGCTCCAATGCATCCCGATTGGATGGGATTGCAATTTTCCCGACGCCCTCTAGCTAGTTGTTGAGCGCCCCCTGACAGACCCAGGCGACGAGCGTGGCGATCTCCGTCTGCGACAGCGACCCTTCGTCGAGGGGCATCTGGGAGACGCAGGCATCGACGCCCTCCACTGCTTGCACAACGTGGCTCGCGGAGGGCTGCCCTGGCGACACGAGCCAACGATGGTCGCAGCAGGCGACGGAATGTTGCCCAACCAGGGTTTCGTAGCGCCAAGGTGCGTGGCAGATTTCGCCGGTGCAGGCGGTAAGGACGGGCATGACATCCGCGGCGAAGGAAACTGCGGGCGCGTTCACCGCGCACTGGGGATCCATCCCGCCGTCGTCCCTGCCCGTGGCCACATCCGCGCTTTGGCGACACATACTGAGTGCGTCGGGCAGGAAAATCACGACTGCGCCTGCATCGCGTTTGTGCGAACCCGATCCGCTCGCGCCCGAGCAAGCCCCGCCTATCCATACGATCAAGCAAGCAAGCAGGCGACTGCGATACGACACTCGATAAGGTTAGCACGCGGCGGATCGCCGACCACGGCTGGACGCCGCGCACGCCTACCCCTAGATTTGCGTCCGTGGAATCCGCTTTGCTCGCTCTGACTGGCTTGTTCGCTGCGCACGCGCGCGAACACATTTTGGTCGTCACCGGTGCAGGCATCAGTCTGGCCAGCGGCATCCCCACATTTCGCGGCCAAGACCCGGGCGCGGTCTGGAAGAAGGACGTGACCGAACTCGGCACCTTCCGCTATTTCAGCCAGGATCCCGTGGGCTCGTGGCGATGGTACCTCTCGCGCTTCGAGCGAACGCTCGGCGCTAAGCCGAACCCAGCCCACTTGGCGTTGGTCGCGCTCGAGAGCTTTTGCGCGAACCAGGGCGGCGAGATGCTCCTTGTCACGCAGAACATCGACGGCCTTCACCGCCAGGCTGGCTCGCGCCATCTCATCGAGGTGCACGGCCGCGCGGATCGCATCCGTTGCCCGCGCCAGGGTTGCGCGAATGGCGCCCCTACTGGCTCGCTTCCACGCACCGACTTCGACCTGGATGCGTTCCTGGCCGATCCGTCGACCGCCACGCTCCCGCGTTGCCCGCGCTGCCGGGAGGTCATGCGCCAACACGTGCTGTGGTTCGACGAATACTATGACAGCCACCGCGACTATCAGTGGCCACGCGTGCTCGAAGCTGCCGCCAGCGCCGAGGCTGTCCTGTTCGTCGGAACTTCCTTTTCGGTGGGCGTTACGGATCTCATTCTCCACGCGGCACTGGAACGCGACGCGCCCGTACTGTCCATTGACCCAGCATCCGTTGCCCCCGCGCAACAGGTGGTCTCGTTGCAGGTGCGCGCCGAGGAAATCCTGCCCGCTCTCTGCAAGCGGCTGGGCGCCGTCTGAGACGGCGAGGGTCCGTCCCAGTGAAGTTGTCGGTTGTTTTACACGTTTCCCCGGACTGCGCTATGGTTGAAACGGTAGGGCTCCACGATGGTCATCCAGATTCTCTTCCGCGATCCTCGCTCTGGCGGCGAGAAGAAATACGAATTCGACCAGTCGCCGGTTCGCATCGGCAGGAACCCGCTCAACAACGTGGTCCTCGAGGGCAACTTCGTCTCGGGATGGCACGGCATCATCCGCTTCGACGACACCGGGACCTATTACTTCGATCTTGGCTCGACCAACGGCACCTGTCTCGACGGCAAGAAGCTGCAGAAGAACACCGCTATTCCCATCCTGCAGCCAACGCGGTTCACCATCTGGATGTTCGAACTGATCGTCACACCTTGCGTGCCGGGCACGCTTCCGACACGTCAGCAGCGACCCTCCGCGGTCGGCACCATGCCCGTGACCAGCCGGAGCACCGATGTGGTTCAGGTGGGGGCGACGCCACAGACGCCGTCTCACGCGCACGGCTCGCCGTGGCGGATTGTCCCGGTTGGTGGGGGTCGCATGCCAACCCCTCCGCCCCCTTCACCCTTTCCCGCTCCCATCGCTCGGTCGCCCTCGCAGTTTCCCGCACCCGATCCAGCCGGGGACCAGCCCACCGATCGCCTGGTTCGCTGCCTGCGCATCATTGGTGCCTTCTCGGAAGCGTTCATGGGGCTGAAAAAGGGCTACGAGCAATTCGGCTCCGAGGTCGGCGTGCGGCCCTTGAGCGGAACCACGCCCCTCCACCGCGCCAGGACCAGCCAGGAGATTGTCCAATACCTGCTCGACCCCTCGATCGACCCTGACGTCTGCGCGCGCGACCTGAATGCCGTTTTCGCCGACATGGGCATTCACGACGTTGCCCTCATGGAGGGCATCTCGCAAAGCGTCCGCGTGCTGCTGGCCAAGCTCGACCCCAACGCGATGGATTTCAAAATGGGGGCGGGACTGTGGTCCGGGTCCAAGTCCAAGGCCAAGTGGAGCGAGTACGTCGAGACCTTCAACAATCTCCTGGCCGAGGATGCCGCCCTCCACGCCGAGATCTTCGGCGAAGAGTTTGCCAGCGCCTACGCCAGCGTTGCCCTCGGCGATGAGAACGCGGCCAGCGACGACGGCGAGTGACACTCCTCGGTCCTTGCAACCTGCCCTCGCCAAAAGCATTTCGCGGTGTCAGACTGCGTGCTCCCCGCTTGGTCGGAATGGTGGTGAAAGGCCGCGCGACAGTTGAAATCTCCTTGACATAGCGGCCAAGTCGAAGGTTAATGCCACACCGTATCAACTAGGTAGCGAAATATGCCTCTCCAAAACATCGAGTCGCTGCTTCAGCCGATTTCCGCAGACGCGCCTTGCGGTCCGGACCTCGAATACGATACGGCATTCCTCGAGTTGGATCGATTCTCCCAGGGCAAGCCCGAGCAGCAAATGGGCGATACCATCGTGCCTGCCCAGGAGCCGGACTGGAAAGAGGTTGGCAATCGCGCCCTCGCGCTCCTGGCCAAGACCAAGGATCTGCGCATCGCTATCCGGCTGACCCGCGCCCTGCTGAACACGGAAGGGCTGGGTGGGCTGGCGGATGGACTCAAGGTGGTGAGAGGCATCGTCGAAACCTTCTGGGATGGCTTTTATCCCAAGCTGGATCCAGATGATGGCAACGATCCCACGTTCCGCGTGAACATTCTGATGGGGCTTTGCGATTCGGCGGCGTTCGTCGATCGCGTACGCCTGGTTCACTTGGTCAGTGCGAAGTCCTTTGGGCGCTTCAGCCTGCGCGACTTCGCCATTGCCTCGGGCGAGATCCCACCGCCGGCGGGAACAGACCCGCCCAAGGCGTCCGCCATCGACGGCGCATTCAACGAGTGCCCTATCCCCACCTTGCAGGCGACGGCTGAATCGCTGCGCTCTTCGCTCGATAGTCTGACCGCCATCGAGGCCTTCGTGGGCGACAAGGTCGGCGACTCGAATGGCACCAATTTCTCGAAGCTGACCGACACCCTTCGCGCCGCCGAGAAGATTCTGATCGCCCGTCTGGCTAGGCGCGGGGTCGCGACCGAGGGAGCCGGGGATGCTGGCGGCGCCGCGGACGGATCGGGCGACGGCGCGGGCGGGGGACCAGGCGGCGGACCCTCCATCAGCGGCGAGATCAACAGCCGAGAGGACGTCCTTCGCGTGCTGGACAAGATCGTTTCCTATTACGAGCGCGCCGAACCATCGAGCCCCATTCCCCTGCTCATCAAGCGCAGCAAGCGCTTGGTTTCGGCCAGCTTCATGGATATCGTCAAGGACATCGCGTCCGACGGTCTTACGCAGGTCGAAAACCTCCGTGGCAAAGACGAAAACGAGACGGAAAGTAGCTAGTTCTCAAACATCAGAGGTAGGTGGACACCATGGCAACCAGTGCGCAGAAATTCATTCAAAGAAACCGAGCACCACGCGTCCAAATCGAATACGACGTCGAACTGTACGGCGCCGAAAAGAAAGTCCAACTGCCCTTCGTCATGGGCGTCATGTCGGACCTGTCGGGCAACCCGAAAGAGGCTCTGGCGCCCGTAGCGGATCGCAAGTTCGTCGAGATCTCGGTCGACAATTTCGACGACCGGCTCAAGGCCATGAAGCCGCGCGTGGCCTTCCAAGTCCCCAACACGCTGACCGGGGAAGGCAACATCAGCGTCGACCTCTCCTTCGACAGCATGGAAGACTTCTCGCCCGCGGCCATCGCGCGCAAGGTCGGCGCGCTCAATCAACTGCTCCAGGCGCGCAACCAGCTTTCGAACCTGGTGACCTATATGGACGGCCGAACCGGCGCCGAAGATTTGGTCGCCAACTTGCTGAAGGATCCTGCTCTCCTGCAGGCTCTCGCCGCCGCTCCCAAACCAGACGCCGGGGACGAAGGTTCCGGCCAAGCCAAGTAGCAGTGAGGAAAAACCATGGCTGAGACACAAAAATCCACAGAAGCCGCCTCCGCAACCATGGAGGTGAATGAATTCGCCTCTCTGCTGAACAAGGAGTTCAAGCCCCAGACCGACGGTGCGAAGTCCGAGATCGAAAACGCGGTCAAGACCCTGGCCCAGCAGGCTCTAGCCAGCAGCAAACTCATCTCCAACGATGTCGTGCAAACCATCAACGCGATGGTGGCCGAGATCGATAGGAAGTTGAGCGAGCAGATCAACCAGATCATGCACCACGCCGACTTCCAGCAGCTCGAAAGTGCCTGGCGCGGGCTGCACTACCTGGTCAGCAACAGCGAGACCGACGACCAGCTCAAGATCCGGGTCATGAACGTCTCGAAGAAGGATCTGCACAAGACACTCAAGCGCTACAAGGGCGCGGCCTGGGATCAAAGCCCCGTCTTCAAGAAGCTGTACGAAGAAGAGTATGGCACCTTGGGCGGCGAGCCATTCGGCTGCCTGGTCGGCGACTACTACTTCGACCACAGCCCCATGGATGTGGAGCTGCTCGGCGAAATGGCGAAGGTCGCGGCCTCGGCACACGCGCCCTTCCTGGCCGCCTCATCGCCCACCGTCTTCCAGATGGAATCGTGGCAAGAGCTCGCCAACCCAAGGGATCTGACCAAGATCTTCTCGGTGCCCGAGTACGCCGGCTGGCGCTCGTTGCGCGAGACCGACGACGCCCGCTATCTTGGACTGTGCATGCCGCGCTTCCTCGCACGCCGTCCCTATGGCGCCAAGACCAACCCGGTCGAGGAGTTCAACTTCGAGGAGGATGCGGCAAGTTCGGACGCCAAGAAGTACACCTGGGCCAATGCGGCCTACGCCATGGCGGTCAACATCAACCGCTCGTTCAAGCTCTACGGCTGGTGCTCGCGCATCCGCGGCATCGAGTCAGGCGGCGCGGTCGAGGGTTTGCCCACGCACACCTTCCCCACGGATGACGGCGGTGTAGATCTCAAGTGCCCGACCGAGATCGCCATCAGCGACCGGCGCGAGGCCGAGCTGGCCAAGAACGGCTTCATGCCGCTCATCTACAAGAAGAACTCGGACTTCGCCGCCTTCATCGGCGCCCAGTCCTTGCAGAAGCCGGCCACGTACGATGATCCCGATGCCACGTCCAACGCGGCATTGGCGGCGCGCCTGCCCTATCTGTTCGCGACCTGTCGCTTCGCCCACTACTTGAAGTGCATCGTGCGCGACAAGATCGGATCCTTCCGCGAGGCCGAGGACATGCAGCGCTGGCTGCAAAACTGGATTATCGGCTACGTCGATGGCGATCCCTCCCACTCGACCGAGGAAACCAAGTCGCGCAAGCCGCTTGCCGGGGCCGAGGTCGTCGTGGAGCCCATCGAGGGGAACCCTGGTTATTACCAGTCCAAGTTCTTCCTGCGGCCCCACTACCAGCTTGAAGGACTCACCGTGTCCTTGAGGCTCGTCTCCAAGCTGCCGTCCGCAAAGGGCGGGGGCTAGAAGTTTCAAACTTTCACAATCGACACCCAACAATCAGTAATTAAACAAGGAGTAGAAAAATGGCGGTAAGTATCTGTTTGAGGCTAGGCCCGGATAAGAAAAACCTGAAGGGCGAATCCGTGATCACGAAGCACGAGAACGAAATCGACGTGCTGTCGTGGAACTGGGGTCTGACACAATCGGGAACTGCCCATCGGTCAACGGGCGCTGGCTCGGGCTCGGCCGACGTGCACGACCTGAGCATCACGAAATACGTCGACCTGGCTACCCCGATGTTGCATCAAGAGTGCTTCAACGGAACCGACTTCGGTGAGTCGGTACTGACCTTCATCAAGGTCGGCGGCGGCAAGGGGAACCAAGTCGAATACCTCAAGATCACCATGTCTGGCACCGTCATGATCTCCTCGACGAGCGCGGGTGGATCCGCGGCGAGCGACGACGCATTCACCGAAACGGTGACGTTGAACTTCGCCTCCGTGAAGGTCGACTACACATCGCAAACCGCCAACCAGGGCAAGGGTGCAACGGTCTCTGGCAACTTCGATATCGCCAAGAAGTTCTCCCCCTAGAGGTTCTCTCCCATGGGCGTCCGACGTTCACCCGGGCGCCCATGGGGTCCAGTTTTTCCCAAAGCAGGTAGGCCGCACGCATGAGCACCATCGAGGAAGATGTCCGTGAAGGAAAGCTAGAGGAGGCTCTGGCGGGCCTGCAGGCCGCGATTCGCAAGGCTCCTGCCGATCCCAAGCATCGGGTTTTGTTGTTCCAGCTCATGGCCGTTATGGGAGACTGGGAACGGGCCATGACCCAGCTCAATGTCGTGGGCGATCTCGACGGCAAAGCCTTGCCCATGGTTCAGACCTACCGCACGGCCTTGAAGTGCGAGGAGCTACGCGCCGAGGTGTTTGCCGGACGCCGCACGCCTCTGCTGTTCGGCGAACCCGCGCAGTGGGCAGCCCTGCTTGTGCAATCGCTCGTTCTCGGTGCCCAGGGCAGGAGTGACGAGTCCGATGCGCTCCACGCCCAGGCTTTCGAGCAAGCGCCTGCCTCGTCGGGAAAGATCGACGGGCAGCCCTTCGCATGGCTGGCCGACGCCGACGTCCGACTTGGCCCGGTTCTAGAAGCAATCATCGACGGAAAATACTACTGGATCCCCTTCGGCAACCTCCGCGTCATTCGCGTCGAGAAGCCAGCGGATCTGCGCGACCTGGCCTGGATCCCCGCCTACCTGACGCTCGTCAATGGCGGCGAAATCGTGTCGCTGATTCCCACAAGATACCCTGGTTCCGAGGCCAGTTCGGACCCGTCGATTCGCATGGCGCGCAAGACCGACTGGCAAATGCGGAAAGACGGTAAGGACGGTACCAGCACCGGTCTTGGACAGCGTATTTTCGCGACGGATCAAGGCGACTATCCGCTGCTAGAGGTACGCTCGATAGAATTCGATCCGTCACCCGAGTCGGCCGGCGAGTCGGTCGGCAAGCCTGTCGGATAGCCGTCTTCGGACAATGGCTGATCTTACACAGAAGGATCGCCTTCAGCCCTCGCTCCTGGATCGGTTGACCGACAACGATCCCGAGCGAAAACAGGAATCTCGCGACGCCCGCGTCCTGTCGCCAGGCCGTCTCCGAGAGTGCGTCAGGCGCGACCTGGCCTGGCTGATGAACACCACCCATCTCAGCGCCACCCAAGATCTCGACGACTATCCGCTGGTGGCCCGTTCGGTGCTCAATTTCGGCCTTCCAGATCTCGCCGGCCGTACCAGTTCCACCGTGCAAGCGAGCGCGCTTGAACAGGCGATCCGTAAGGTCATCCTGGACTTCGAGCCGCGCCTCGTTGCGCGGACGTTGCGGGTCAAGCTCGCCGTGGACGACAGTCAGATGAACCACAACTCGATGACCTTCGACATCGAGGCCGAGTTGTGGGCGCAGCCCCTTCCCCTTCGCTTGTTCTTGCGCACGGCCGTCGATCTCGAAACCGGCTCCATCGACGTCATCGATCAGGGCAACAAGGGAGGCAGCTGATGGATCCGCGCCTCCTCAACTACTACAACCGCGAGTTGCAGTACATCCGCGAGACCGGACAAGAGTTCGCCAAGGAGTTCCCCAAGATCGCGGGCCGTCTCGGCATCGAATCCCTCGAATGCACCGACCCCTACGTGGAACGGCTGCTGGAATCGTTCGCCTTTCTCACCGCCCGCGTGCAGCTCAAGATCGACGCCGAGTTTCCCCGCTTTGCGCAGCACCTGCTACACATGGTGTACCCCCACTATCTGTCGCCCACGCCCTCCATGACCGTGGTGCAACTGCAGCCCAGCCTCAGCGAGGGCGCGCTTGCCGACGGGTTCAAGGTTCCCCGCGGATCCGCGCTCAAGAGTCTGATCGGCCGTGGTGAGCAGACCGCCTGCGAGTACCGCACCGCCCACGACGTCATGTTGTGGCCGCTGGAGATTGCCGGCGCGGAATACACGTCGTTTCTCGGGGATCTGGGCAATCTACGCATTCCCGTCAAGGCCAAGTCGGCCCTGCGGCTGCGCCTGCACGCCTCGGCGGGGCTGAACTTCGGTCAAATCGCCCTCGACGAATTGCCGCTGTACCTGCGTGGTGGCGACGAGGTCGCCATGCGCCTGTACGAACTGCTGCTGGCGCACACGGTGGCCCTGGTTGTCCGTCCCGCTGGTCAAGGTGCCCCGTGGAGCGAACTGATTCTGGACGATCCCGTCCGACCGCTGGGGTTCGAGGACGACCAAGCGCTCTTGCCCTATGGACCCCGATCGTTCCAAGGCTACCGGCTCTTGCAGGAATACTTCGCCTTCCCCAGCCGCTTCCTCTTCGCCAACCTCTTCGGCCTCAAGACTGCCGTTCGCCGCTGCACCACGCCCGATCTGGAAATCGTCATCGTCCTCGATGCGCAGGACGCCCGCCTGGAGAAAGCCGTGGGACCCGCGCAGTTCGAACTTCACTGCACGCCCGCCATCAACCTCTTTCCCAAGCGCACGGATCGCATTCACCTTACCGAAAGCGAGTACGAGTACCACGTGGTCCCCGATCGCACGCGGCCGATGGACTACGAGGTCTTTCAGGTCACCGAGGTCATGGGCTACGGAACCAGCGGCGAAGAAAAGCAGGAGTTCCTGCCTTTCTATGCCCTGCACGACCGCATCGCGGCCGAGGACATGTCGTCGTACTACACCGTGCACCGCGAGCCGCGCATGCTTTCCACCAAGCAGCGCAGCCAGGGGGCACGCTCGAGTTATGTGGGCAGCGAGGTCTTCCTTTCCCTGGTCGATTCGACCGAGGCGCCGATTCGCCCGCAGCTCAAGCAGCTGGCGATCAACACGCTTTGCACCAACCGCGACCTCAGCCTGCACATTCCGGTGGGACAAAGAAGCAGCGACTTCGTGCTCGAGTCCGGGGCCCCTATTCAGGCGGTCCGCTGTGTCGCCGGCCCCACGCCGCCCAAGCCCTCCCACGTACACGGCGATCCTACCTGGCGACTCATCAGCCACCTGTCGCTCAACTACCTGTCCATCGCGGACGACGCCAACGGCGGCGGCGCGTCCGCCCTGCGCGAACTGCTATCGCTGTACGGCGACGCCAGCGAAGCCATCGTGCGCAAGCAGATCGACGGCGTGCAATCGGTGTCGTCTCAGTCCGTGACCCGGCGCCTTCCCATTTCCGGACCCGTCGCCTTTGGCCGCGGCATCGAGGTCACGCTGACCCTCGACGAGACCGCATTCGAAGGCATGGGCGTGTTTCTGCTCGGTTCGGTTCTCGAACGATTCTTCGCCAAGTACGTTTCCATCAATTCCTTCAGCGAAACCGTCCTGAGGACTATTCAGCGCAAGGAGGTCGTGCGATGGCCAGCGAGGCTCGGCCGGCGACCAGCACTGTGACCGGCACTGTAGGAACGCCGGCGCCCCGGCCCGAGGCCGACCGCTACCGTTTCGACGAACTCCTGCGCGCGGTCGAGAAGCACCCGGAGAAGTACGATTTCTTCGCGCTTCTCCGCGCCATCGAATGCGCTTGCCCTGACCGCATGCGCTTGGGACAGGCCACGCGCCCTGTCGACGAGCCGATTCGCCTTGGACAAGAGGCATCGCTGGCCTTCGCGCCTTCCACCCTGGCCTATGTCGAACCCGCCAAGGACGACCGCCCGCCGCGCATCGGCGTGTACTTCATGGGTGCGTTCGGTCCCAACGGCCCTCTGCCCATCCACCTGACCGAGTACGCGCGTGACCGCCTTCGCAATTCGAGCGATCCCACCCTGATCCGCTTTCTCGACGTCTTCCATCACCGCGTCCTGACCCTGTTCTACCGGGCCTGGGCCAACGCCCAACCCACGGTCAGTCGCGACCGGCCGAGCTCCGACCGCTTCATGACCTATGTGGGATCGTTGCTCGGCATCGGCTCGCGCGCGGTGCGGGACCGAGATGCGTTTCCCGACAGCGCCAAACTCTATTTCGCGGGCCGGCTGGCCAACCAGACGCGCAATGCCGAGGGACTGAAAGCCATGGTCGCCGAATACTTCGGCCTGCCCACGGATCTGGAGGAATTCGCCGGCGAGTGGACGCCCTTGCAAGACGAGTCCCGCTGGCGCATCACGCGGACCGCCTTTGCCGGCGCGCTTGGGCTCAGCACGATTCTGGGCGCGCGCGCCTGGCAGCACCAAACCAAATTCCGCCTGGTTTTCGGGCCGCTCAAGCAAAACGAGTTCCAGAGCATGCTGCCCGGCAGCCCACGCCTCAGGCGCCTGCAAGCGCTGGTGCGCAACTACGTCGGCGATTCGCTGAACTGGGATCTGCGCCTGTTCCTCGACAAACGGGTCAGCCAGCCCTTCCGACTGGATCGCGTCACCCGACTCGGCTGGACCTCCTGGCTCGGTCATTGCCCGGAGGGCGAGGGTCGCGAAGATCTCATCTTCAATCCGCACCAAGAGGGACAAACAGTGAATTCGTCTTCCACTGCCTAGAGCCTCTTGTACAATCCCGGTTCGTTCCGACGATTTCCCCCAGTTCAACCGCCATCAGGGTGGCCCCAGGGCCACAGGAGGAAGACCCAAGATGTCAGAGATCTCACGTGTATCGCTGTTCGGAAAGCTGAACAGCTTGGGCTACAAAGCCATCGAGAGTGCCACCGTCTTTTGTAAGCTGCGGGGCAACCCCTACGTCGAACTGGTCCACTGGTTCAACCAACTCTTGCAGTTGCCGGATTCCGACCTCCACCGCATCGTGCGCGAGTTCCAGATCGAGCCCTCGCGACTGGCCCGCGACATGACCGCTGCCCTGGACCGGCTGCCCCGAGGCGCCACCTCGATTTCCGATCTCTCCCCGCACATCGCGGACGTGGTCGAGCGCGGTTGGGTCTACGGAACGCTGCTCTTCGGCGAATCGCAGGTTCGTACCGGACACCTGGTGGTCGGCATGCTCAAGACGCCGAACCTGCGCAGCGCCCTGGCGTCCATGTCGGCTGAGTTCGAGAAGATCAAGCTCGAACAGCTCACCGACAATTTCGCCAAAATCGTCGGCGGGTCGCCCGAGTCGGCTTTGCAAGCCAGCGACGGTTCGCAGACCGGTGGCGGCGTCGCCCCCGGAGAGGCGAGTGGCGCCATCGCGCCCGCGGCCATGGGCAAGCAGGAAGCCCTCAAGAAGTACTCGGTCGATCTCACCGAGCGCGCGCGCAATGGCGAAATGGATCCGGTCGCCGGTCGCGACGAGGAGATCCGCCAGATCGTCGACATCCTCATGCGCCGCAAACAGAACAACCCCATCCTGACCGGCGAGGCCGGCGTGGGCAAGACCGCCGTGGTCGAGGGCTTCGCGCAGCGGATCGCCGCCGGCGATGTTCCACCGTCGCTCAAGGACGTGACCTTGCGCTCACTCGACATTGGAATGCTGCAAGCAGGGGCCAGCATGAAAGGCGAATTCGAGAGTCGCCTGCGCCAGGTCATCGAGGAGGTTCAATCCTCGCCCAAGCCCATCATCCTGTTCATCGACGAAGCCCACACCCTCATCGGCGCGGGCGGCGCCGCGGGCACCGGCGATGCGGCCAATCTGCTCAAACCGGCCCTGGCGCGCGGCAAGCTGCGCACTATCGCGGCCACGACTTGGGCCGAGTACAAGAAACACATCGAGAAAGATCCCGCGCTCACCCGCCGTTTCCAAGTCGTCCAGGTGGGCGAACCCAGCGAGACCAAGGCCCTGCTCATGATGCGTGGGATCGCTTCCGCGCTGGAAAAACACCACCGCATCCAAATCCTCGACGAGGCACTGGAATCCGCGGTCAAGCTGTCCCACCGCTATATTCCCGCACGCCAGCTTCCGGACAAGGCCATCAGCCTCCTCGATACCGCGTGCGCGCGCGTGGCCATCAGTCAGCACGCCGTGCCGGCCGAGGTCGAGGACTCGCGCAGACACATCCAGTCCCTGGACATCGAGATCGGCATCATCAAGCGTGAGGATGCCATCGGTATCGTCGGGGCCGCCAAACGCGAGGCCGAGGCCGTCGAGAAGCTCGAAGCCGAAAAGCAGCGCCTGGTGGGTCTGGAAGAACGCTGGAACAAGGAGAAGACGCTGGTAGACCAGATCCTCGATCTGCGCAGCCAGCTGCGCGCGGCTTCGGGAAAGGTCGAAGGCACGGACAGCAAGCTGGAAGCCAAGGTCGACGCACCCAAGGCCAACGCGCCCAAGGCCAACGCCCCCAAGGCCGAGGCGGCAGCACCGGCCGCCGCACCGCCAGTCGATCGTGAAGCGCTCCTGGCCAAGCTCGTCGAAGCGCAAGAGGCGCTAGCCACCCTACAAGGCGACCATCCCCTCATTCTGCCCACCGTCGACGCCCAGGCCGTGGCCTCCGTGGTCGGCGACTGGACCGGCATCCCGGTCGGCCGCATGGTGAAGAACGAAATCGAAACCGTGCTCAAGCTGGCCGACACCCTCGACCAACGCGTGATCGGTCAACGCCACGCTCTCGAGATGATCGCCAAGCGCATCCAGACCTCGCGCGCCGGCATCGAGAATCCCAACAAGCCCATCGGCGTATTCATGCTGGCCGGCCCCTCCGGCGTCGGCAAGACCGAAACCGCGCTGACCCTGGCCGAGGCGCTCTACGGTGGTGAACAGAACATCATCACCATCAACATGAGCGAGTACCAGGAGGCCCATACGGTCTCGACGCTCAAGGGTTCGCCTCCCGGCTACGTCGGTTACGGCGAGGGCGGCGTGCTCACCGAGGCAGTGCGCCGGCGGCCGTACAGTGTGGTTCTCCTAGACGAGGTCGAAAAAGCCCACCCCGACGTGCACGAGATCTTCTTCCAAGTTTTCGACAAAGGCTGGATGGAAGACGGCGAAGGCCGGGTCATCGACTTCAAGAACACGCTCATCATCCTCACCACCAACGTGGGCAGCGAGCTGATCATGAACCTGTGCAAGGATCCGGCGCTCATGCCCGAGCCCGAGGGCATCGCCAAGGCCCTGCGCGAGCCCCTGCTCAAGACCTTCCCAGCCGCGCTGCTCGGCCGCATGGTCACGATCCCTTACTACCCGCTCTCGGACGAGATGATCGGCAACATCGCCCGCCTACAACTCGGCCGCATCGGCAAGCGGATCAAGGAAAGCCACAAGATCCCGTTCACCTACGACGACGCGGTCGTCAAGCTGATTGTCAGCCGCTGCACCGAACTCGAAAGCGGCGGCCGCATGATCGATTCCATCCTGACCAACACCTTGCTGCCCGTCATCAGCAAGGAGCTGCTCACGCGCATGATGGAAAGCAAACCCGTCACCCGCGTCGCCACGACCGTGGCGGAGGGCGAGTTCCACTACGACTTCGATTGAAATGGGAACCCTGGGAGGGTTCCCAAACCCTCCCGCGCTCTGGCTACGCCGGGCAAAGCCCGGCTCCGCCAACGCGATCTATTGATTCCCTTAGCGTCCGAGTGCACGAGGCTATGGACTTTGACCGCAACTGTCCTAGTCTAACCAGCGCAAGGATCGCGCTGTGAAGACGAAATCTGGCCCATCCATTCCCGCCACCGCCTTGGCCGTTGCAGCTGGCGCGTCCGTCAAAGTTGGCCGTCTCGCGCCTGCCAGCAAACCGGGAGCGCTTGTCGTGGACTTCGAAGGCAACACCGCTGGGCCGCTTGCCGCGCGTTCGCTCGTGGCGCTGAACGAGGCGACCCTTCGTGTGGGTGTGATGAGCCGGCAGCAGGTCGTGCTGCTATTCGAAAATGGAGATCTCCGCCTGCCCATCATCGTCGGGTTGCTCCCGCCCGAGCCGGGTGCCGTCCTGCTGGGCACGCTCCTGCAGTCTCCGGCCCCTGCCCCCACGCCGGCCAGGCCGACCGAGGCGCGCGTCGATGGCAAGCGCGTGGTCCTCGAAGGGACCGAGGAGGTCTTGCTTCGCTGTGGCGAGGCCAGCGTCACGCTCCACCGCGACGGCAAGCTAGTCTTGCGCGGGGCCTACATCGAAACCACCGCCAAGGGACTCAATCGCATCCGCGGCGGCAGCGTGAAGATCAACTGAAATGGCCCCTCCCTTGGCACGCCCGATCCTGTGGGACATCTACGAAGAGCACCTCAACGAGGCGGCTTGGCTGTGGGGGAACTGGGAACAATCCCTAAATTCCGCGCTGTACGCACTTGGCGACGTGGTCGTCGGTCCCGAGGAGCGCCTGCTCGCGCATCTTGATGGCTTGGTCTTGGGCGGACTGCCGGTGGCGCAGAAACTCTTGCTACCGGCGCTTGCGGGCGATGATCCGGGCGGAATCGCGGCCGCGGCCTGGGCGCTCGTGCAGGCCGAAGACGCTGACCACCAGGACACCGTGATCGGCGCACTGGCCTCGGCCGAGCCACCCGCGCTGGCCGCCATCGGTCGCGCCCTGTATCTTGCCCCACGGGCCGACATAAGCCGGCTCGTCCCACTGTGGAATACCGGGGCGCCGCCTGTGCGCGCGCTCGTTCTCGATGTGTTTGGTCCGCGCGAGCCGGGTTGGGTGCGCGAGCATATCGAGCCGGCGCTGCGCAGTGGACAGCCGCCAGTGATCGCAGCCGCGCTGCGGGCAATTCGCCAATCTCGCGAGCGCGTGTTTCTCGGCCACGTGGAGATCGCGCTGCAATCCGAGGATGCCGAGGTTCGCCGTGAGGCGATGTGTACCGGTCTCGCGCTGGGGGCGAAGCCTGCTTGGGACGTGTGCCGGACTTTCGCCGGAGCCGCGGGCGATTTCTGTCGCCTTCCACTCGGCCTGCTTGCGACCAGCCCCGATCCGAACGACCGCACCTTCGTGCGCGGGAGAGCCTCTGACCCCGAGGCCGGCCCGCACGCGCTGTGGGCCCTGGGTTTCGCGGGGGACGCGGAATCGGTGGAGGTATTGGTTCAGGCCATGTCCGACGAGAAAGCCGCGAAGGTTGCCGGCGAGGCATTTTCTGAAATCACCGGCCTTGCCATCGCGGGCCCGCTCGCCAAGCCTGGCGAAACGAAAGGTCCCGATGTCGAGGAGGTGGCAAGCAACGACCCGCCCCCCGTTGTGCGATCCGAGGATTCTCTTCTCGATCCGCAGGTCGAGGCCGTGAAGAAGTGGTGGGAAAAAGAGCGCGCCCGCTTCCGCCCAGGCATCCGCCATATCCACGGTCAACCGCGCGGCGCCGAGTCGCTCCGGTTGGCGTTGCCGGCGTCGGCCACGTGGCGGCGCGAGGTGCTGGCGATCGAGCTGGCGGAAGCGCTTGCCCCCTCGCCCAAGGTGGATCTGAAAGGCTGGGCACGCGATCAACTGAAACAACTGGGGGCGGGCTGACCCATGGGGCACCCTAACATCGAGAACAAGACGCCGTTTGTGCTCGAGACCCTCTTTCTCGTCGACGAGGAATTCCGGCCACTCGTGGTTCCCGTGGTCAAGGCGACGTTCGTGATTGGTCGGGACGGCGGCTGCACGCGCGCCGACCAGCAGATTCCCTTGAACCTGGGCGGCCAACTCTGGGGAGAGGAGCCCGAGAAGTCTTCCTACAAGTACGAGCCCGAGGTCGCGTTCGTCAAACCGGCGACCGACGTGGTGTTGGTGGGCCACGCCTATGCCGACCGCGCCGACACCAAAGAGCTGCGCGTCGCCCTGCGCGTAGGTTCGCTTACCAAGGAGGTGCTGGTTCTGGGAGAGCGGATCTGGTTCAAGACCCTGGGCTCGATTTCCATGACCAAGCCCGTGCGCTTCGAAAAGATCCCGCTCATCTACGAACGCGCCTTCGGCGGCTGGGATCGCGACCACGCCGACACACGCAAGCACGCATGCGAGCAACGCAATCCCGTCGGCACGGGGTTTCGCGGCGCCGGTGGATTTGTCGAGGGGATTCGCTTGCCCAACATTGAAGACCCACGTGCGCCGATCAAGGGCTTTGGCGACCGACCCGCGCCAGCCGGTTTTGGCTTCGTTTCGCCGCACTGGCAGCCGCGCGTGGCGCTGGCCGGTACCTTCGATGAGGCCTGGAAGAAAGACCGCTCGCCGCTTCTGCCCAAGAACTTCGACCGGAAGCACCTGAACGCGGCTTCGCCCGGACTCATCGCGCCGGGATACCTGCGCGGCGACGAGAAGGTCGCTGCCGTCGGGGTCAGCCCCGAGGGTCCCCTGTCCTTTTCCTTGCCCGGCATCGCCCCGCCTGCGGTGCAGGTAACACTCACCGACGGTCCGGCCAAACCGGTGCCGATGGCGCTCGATACCGTCATCATCGAGCCGGACGATCGCCGGGTCATGCTGCTTTGGCGAGGCAATCTGGTGCTGCGAACCGGTCCGCACGACGTGCGAGAAATCGTCGCCGGCGCATGATGCGTGCTCGATGACCACCCCGTCTGAACCCGCGGCGCCGCCGCCTTCTCCGCAAGAGGTGTTGCGCCGGCTGGCCGGCGCGACAGGAAGATCGGCGCTCGCTGCCCTTGGCAGCGTCGCCACCGAACCGACCGAGATCGAAGGCTTCCGCCCGCTGGGCGAAAGCCTGGAATGGCGCCTTGCGGATGCCTATTGGGATCGCGCCGGGATGATCCCCTTTGTTCGCAACGACGTGCCCTACTTGGTGAACAACACCGGGCGCCTTTCGGAAAACGCGGCGGCCCTGGCCTTCGCGGCGCTGAGCGAAATCCGCGATTCGTTGCCAGCGCACATCGTCGTCCTGGAACTCGGCGCGGGCACCGGTCTGCACGCACGGTACTTCCTGGATGCCTTCGCGGACGAGTGCCGCAAAAACAGCAGCGACCTCTATGATCGCTTGACCTACGTGGTGTCCGACCGCTTCGAGCGAACCGTTCTGGGTTGGCAACGGGATGGCCTTTTCGTCGGGCACGAAGACCACGTGGCCCTGCGCATCTGCGATGCGACCTCGCCAAGCGAACTGTCACTGCCGGGCGGCGCATCTGCGCCGGCGTTGGGCCCGCCGATGGTTGTGTTCTGCAACTACCTGCTCGATGTGCTGCCGTCGAGAATCGTGCGGCGTTCGGCGACGAGCCTTGAGCAACTCTCTGTCCGCACCCACCTCGCGGGCGGGGTGGCCGCGCTACATGCCACTGGGATCGATTCGCTCGATCAGGCACGCACGTTGGCGGCATCAGGCGGATTCGAGGATCTGGTGCGCTTGCTTCCACTGCTCTCGCACCTCGATCTCGAAACGGCGTATCAGCCGTGGACGCCAACCACCGCCGAAGATGTGGCACTGACCGCGGCCATTCCCGAGGGTGACAGGGTGATCGTCAACGGCGAAGCGCTGGCCTGTCTCGACAAGCTGGCCGCGTGGATCGACCCGGCCGGATTCATCCTGGTGAACGACTACGGACCGGTTCGCACCGAGGACGTCGCCGCCCACGTTGGCGTGCAGAGATTCGGCGGCAGCGTCGCTCTGGGGCTGAACTTTCCGCTGATTGAAAGTGTGCTGGCAAGTCGCGGGCTCGTGACCGCTGCGCCGGAGGGCGACGAGCAGCGGCGCGTGCACACCCGGCTCATCGCGCGCCACATCGGACCACGCACGCTGGACGTGCTTCGCACGCGGTTTGGGCTCGCGACCGACAAGCACCTCGATGCCCCCCAGGAAGAGGCGCGCGCCCACCTCGCGGCCGGGCGCCGCAACGAAGCCCTCGACGCCTACCGCCGCATGATCGAGCGCAACCCTGGCGACTGGCAAATGCTGGGCGAGGCCGCCGAATTCGTTGGCTTGCAGCTTGGCGATCACGCCGCCGGCCTGGAGATCGCGCGCGCCGCGCTCGAACACAACCCCTGGACCAGCGCCTGGCTGTGGAACATTTTGGGTGATTGCCTCTTCTACCGCGAGCGCCTCGCCGACGCGCACGAGGCCTTCACGCAAGCCCTTCGCATCGACCCGGACGATCCGCGCACCAACCTGAATCTCGCCTACACGCGGTCGGCGAATGGCGATCAGCCCGGCGCCCTGGCCGCCCTCGCCCACGGACTCGCCCACGACGGGAAGGGCCACTACCGGCCACGCTTGCTGGAAAAACAGGCGCAAGTGCTAGCGCTGATCTCGGAGCGCGCCGCCGCCGAGCAGGGCCGCCTGGTCAGGCGGGCCGAGCGGTTTCGTTGAGCTTGTCTCGATCTCGCTTTGAAGTTTGCGACCAACCGTTTTCGGGGTAGCCTTTCGCCATGCCCGTGACGGTGGGAGTGAACAACATGAGCGTGGTGCACGCCGGGAGCAACGGCGTGTCCATCGCCTTCCCGGACGTCTGCAAGACCCCCGCCCCGCCCGCGCCGTTCGTGCCCATCCCGTACCCGAACATCGCCAAGTCCGCCGACACTTCAAAAGGCGCCAAGCAGGTCACCTGCGATGGCAATCCCCCGTGCGTGAAGGACTCGAACTTCATGATGAGCACGGGCGACGAAGCCGGCACCCTGATGGGCATGATCTCGTCTAAGATCAAGGGCAAGGCCGAGTTCGTGAACTTCTCCTTCGACGTCCAAATCGAAGGCAAGAACGTCCCCCGCGCCATGGACATGATGCTCCACAACGACAAGAACACCCCGCCGGTGCCGGTGATTCAGGGACCGGTGATCGCGATTGGGGAGCCTGCGAAGCCGGTGTGCGCCTGTTGCGGCAAGGACCTTTGAGCGTGGGACCGTTGACGATCACAGCGGTGGGCGCGGTTTCGTCGGTCGGGGTGGGTGTCGTTCAGTCGTGCGCCTCGATCCGTGCCGGGTTGAGCCGACCGCGGGCGGTCACCCACTTCGAGATCCTCGACGAGGACCGCCAAGAGCCGGCGCCGCTCCAGGGACACCCGGTCCACGGGCTCACGGACGGGTTCGCACCGAACGCGCGCTGGCTGCTGATGTCCCGGCATGCGCTAGCCGATCTCGATTCCACACTCGGGCAGACCGTCGCCGGCTACTGGTCGCGCTGCGCGGTGGTGTTCGTGCTGCCGGTCCTTGCCGATGCCCGCTTCTACTACGCGCCGACCGCGCGACCCGACACCATCTGGACGAGCTGCCTCGACGTCATCATCGTGGAGCGGGGGCTTTCAACCGACCCGCACCATCGATCATTGATCGCGATCGGCCCCGGCGGTGTCGCCAGCGCGTTCGAGAGCGCCGCCAGCTGGCTCGACAACCGCGAGGTTGATCGCGTCCTGGTGGTGGCGGTCGACTCGTTGCTCGACGGCTGGTCGCTGGGCTGGCTGGCTGGTGGGCGCCGCCTAAAAGACGCATCGAATCCGATCGGTCTAGTTCCCGGGGAGGCAGCCGTCGCGCTACTGCTCGAAGGGCAAGCGCGCCGCGGGGCCGCGCGGCCGCTGGCGATGGTGGCCGCCTCCGCCTTCGAGGAATCGGATGAACCGTTCCAGAATGTCACGCGACGGCAGGGCCGTGCGGCGAAGGCCGCGCTCGCTCGCGCACTGCAAACCGCCGGCCCGTCCTTGGAGGGGGATCTCTACGTCAACCTCAACGGAGAGGACTGGCGCGGCGCCGAGCTCGGCGCCGTCCTGAGCGGGATCCCCGTCGCGTCGCGGGGAGGGTACCGCGTGATCGCGCCCGCTACCTCGGTGGGCGATGTCGGCGCAGCGGCGGGCGCGCTGCACATCGCGTGCGCCCTGCGCTCGTACGCGCGTGACTACGCCGCGGGCCCGCAGTCCTGGATCCTGGCAACGTCCGACTACGGCGACGCGAGCGTCATTTCCGTGAAGGCGGCGTGAAGAATGGCTGAAATCCACGCCTCGTACAAAGAGAGCAACGAGCTCCACGACAAGACGGGCGACTATGAAGGCGGCGCCTGCCTGGTCAAGCATGTGACCGAGTTCGTTGATGCCGACAGCTGCTCTTATCGCTGGCAAGGGGTGAAGAAGGCCGGCATGGAGCCCGGCAAATCGACGTACAACGCCCACGGTAACCCGAAGCACCACGTCGGCGCGAAAAGCACTGGCGCCTTCGAGCCCAATGACACCGCCCGGGTGGAGGGCAGCCCGGGCATGGCGGGCCTGGTCGTGGGGATCACAAAGAACAAGCTCTACAATCTCGTCAAGATCACCAACTTCACGACCGGCTCGGTCCCCTACAGCAATCAGGTCCACCACGTGCTGAACGCGAGCTCGCTGCGGGGAGGAATCGACGCCATCGCCGAGATCTGGGGGCCGATCCGCGAGGTGATCATCAACGGGCTCCTCACTGAGAAGTATAACCTCAACCACCACGACAACAACATCATCCTCCCTACGGGGAGCGGCCACTGCCGCAAGACCGGCCTGCCGAAGCATCGTGGCGCCCACCCGGGATATAGCAGCGAGATCCTCGGCAAGGTTAAGATCGCGCTGACGCCCTACGAGACGATCGCGAATCAGCTGAAGGACAAAGAAGAGCACGACCCGCCCGATCCCAAGCAACTCAAGAAGGACTTCGTGGCGATCTCGAACACGATGTACGCTAGCATCATCACGCTCGCGGCGACCAACCGGGCCTCGAACGCGTTCATGACGATCAACAATCTGCCGGCGTCGGCGTTCGCGACCAGCCCCGCCGTCTGAAGGAACCCAGGCGATGCCATACTTCATGCTGAACCACGTGGCGAACTCCGCGAACGAGGACTATTGCTTCGTCCCGACCCCGCCGAAAGGCGGCGCGCTGACCGCCTACGACCTCAAGCGCGGCAAGCGCGTCGCCGACAAGTACCCGGGCGGCATCGGCGACGTGACGCTACGGCTGGGGGAGGACTACCCCGGCCTCGAGCTCACCTCATACATCGGGAACACCGACTCGATGCTGGTCGTGGATAAGCGGACGGCGGCGATCATCCAGACCCACAACGTCGGCGAGATCGAGGTCATCCCGTTCAAGCTCCTCAACCACAAAGGTCGTGTGCACAGCACGGACTACGTGTTCTTGAACCCAATCGGGTGGGTCGACTGCCTCGACAAGGACAAGACCCTGTTCGATCGCAAGGACAACGGCACGATCGTCAGGGTCAACAAACCGGTCCTGGCGTCCTCGAAGCTGGCCAGTGTGCCCGACCTGTTCCGCATCCAGGAGATGCTCTACGGGTACGTCTTCAGCGAGGCGCTGGTGAGCGATCTCCGCGACAAGGGGTGCACAAACTTCGTTTTCAACAAGGTAGACCAGGTCTAGGCCACCGGGCCCGTCGGCGTTATCGTTACCACCATGGGCTCAGTCTACCTACCTGACTTTGTCGAGAACGCGGAGATCGAGCTCGAGATCTTCATCCCGGCGGCCGAACGCGGAGATCTCGACTTCAAGAAGCTCCAGCAGCTCTGCTTCCTATTCCGCCAGCGGGGCGTGTGCAGATTTCTCCTCAGCGGGGATCCGCAGCCCCTGTTCGTCAACTTCATGCAGAGCGCTAGCGCGTACACGGCATATCTCCCCAGCATCGACGACGGCCAGAGGGCGACCAGCCAAGCCAAGCCCTTCTACGATGCCATCGGCGGGGGCTTCTGGGACAGCGCTGCCGCCATCGCAATGGCGAGCCGAAAGACGTGGAACCGCGCCAAGGAGTACGAGGACGACTTCCTGTTCGTGCTGTTCCTGATGAAGCATTTTTTCCTGAAGGCCGCCGACGACGAGTGCCGCGCCGTTCTGGCCGCGCACGAAGCGGCCGCCGAAGGCGAAGATCAGTCGCACCGGGACGTCGGTGTCGCCTTCATCGAGAAGGACGGCCCGCGCTTCGACGCGGCTCTGCGCATGCTCCTCGATGAGCGGTCCAAGCGGGTCGAGGGGATGGTGGAGCGGGAGGCGATGCCGGAGGAGAGCTGGTCCTGGCTCCGATACTTCTCGTCGGAGGGGCTGGCCTTGCTGAAGCTCGCTGATCGCGTCGGCCTGGCGGTTGGAACCGAATACCTGCACGTCAGCGAAGGTCTGCGAGCGAACCCGACCTTCGCTTTCGATCCGGACGCGTGGCGGCGGCTGAAGTATTGATCGCTCGCCGGCCACAACGCGACGGCATCGTGGCTGGCCCCTTGGGATTGTCCATTCCCGGCGTAGGACAGTGGCTCGGCATCCTGAAAGTCACCGGACAGATCTTTTGGGTGCCGCCGTTTTTCGAGAACCTTGGCAAGCGACTCATCAAGAGACCCAAGGTGTACTTCGTCGATTCGGGCCTGGTTTGCCACCTGCTCGGCATCGGCAATGAGGTGGCATTGAAGCGCTCGGCGTTTCCGCGGAGGTGAAGTAGAACATCAGGCGCGGCTGTAGCTGGCTAGATCCTACCCGAGCAGGCCCTAGGAGACGACGAGGACCGCTCCCGAAAACCTCTTGTCTCCAACGCGAACGGGCGTAGTCTACGCGCGAAGCTTAGATGCCCTTGCAGGCTGGCCAACTCTTCGGCAACTACCGCGTCGTTCGCCTCATCGGCGAGGGCGGGTTTGGGGAAGTCTACCTGGCGGAAAATCCGCTCATCGACCGCCGCGTGGCTGTCAAGGTTTTGCATGCGGCGCTGGCGCAAGATGAGGAGCTGGTCAGGCGGTTTCTCAACGAAGCGCGGGCCGCGAGTGCCATCCGTCATCCCAACATCATCGAGGTGCTCGACCTGGCGGGACGCCCGATGGCGCGCCCTACATCCTCATGGAGTTTCTCGACGGCGTGTCCTTGCAGAAGCGCCTGGCGGATGCTGGCCGCCTAGCCCTGCCGCAGGTTCTGGACATCGCGAACCAGGCCGGTTCGGCCCTGGCCGCTGCCCATGCCGTCGGCATCGTGCACCGCGATCTGAAGCCCGAGAACTTGTTCCTGGTGCCCGATACCGGCGCGCCTGGCGGCGCCCGGTGAAGGTTCTCGATTTCGGCATCGCGAAGATCAAGCACGGCGGCCCGGCGGGCGGAACGGTCCGGACGCAGACCGGCTTCATCATGGGCAGCCCCGCGTACATGTCGCCAGAGCAGTCCAAGGACAGCGCAGATGTCGATCTGCGCGCGGACATCTATTCCTTTGCGACCATCCTCTACGAGATGCTGGCGGGAAGAACTCCGTATGTTGCAGCGAGCGGAACAGAGTTGCTGGTCATGCACCTGACCGAGACGCCCAAGCCCTTGCGTGCGTTGGCGGCCGATGTGCCTGCCCACGTGGAGGCTGCCATCATGCGCGCCTTGTCCAGGGCGCGGGAGGACCGTTTCGCCGATATTTCGGAGTTTCTGGGTGCACTACGAGGAGTCGCGGTCGGAGGCACTGCGATCTTGGGCCAGCCATCGTCCTCCGCAATCTCGCCTCCGCGTGCAGCAGTGCCGCGCACTGAGCGGATCGTCCCTGTTCAGCCCAACACCACGTTCTCGCGGTCCTCGGGTGAACTCGAGGCCGCCGGCAGCGACGATGCCCTGGTCGCGGCGACGCGATCTCGGCGCCGGATGCTCTTTGCCGTCGCAGGCGTGGCCGTGGCCGGGCTTGCGCTTTTCCTGCTGCTGAGACCGGGCCATCACTCCGTACCGCCAACGGCGACAAGCGCGTCTAGCGGTGTTGCCCTACCCGCTGCGAGCGTCGATCCAGTTGCGCTGCCCAGGCAGGGGCAGTCGGAAAACGCGTCTCCAGCGGCGCTTCCAACCAAAGCCGACGCCGGGGCGGCTCCGTCGGCGGTGGCAGGGACAGTGCCTGCGATGAATTCGAAAAACGCGGCCACCGCCAAGACCCCGCCCAATCGCCACCGCGAAAGCGCTCGGGCAGCGATGGCGACGCCCCAACGTCCGACAACCGGGTCCAGTCCGCGAGCCAGCAAGCCCGTCCCCGCCGCTCGGCAGAATCCGGATGACGTGACGGGTTTCTAGACGATCAAGGAAAGGATGCAGCTACCCATGGATCGCAGGCTCTATCGTGCTGTGTTGGTGCTGATCCTCGTCGCGGTTTGGTCGGGGACGGCTCGCGCGCGACCGACGATGTCACCAAAGGGGCGGCACGCGATCTGGCGAACGAGGCCAAGCGCGATTTCGATGCCGGTAGCTACGAGGACGCTGCCCGCAAGTTTCAACGAGCCTTCGAGGTTACGAAAGTCCCTATGCTGGCAGTCTGGTCGGCCAGGACCTTGGTCAAGCGTGGTCAATTGGTCGCGGCGTCCGAGCTTTACCGGCAGGCCATGCTACTTGCGCCGAACGATCTTTGGGTCGGCAACGCCCAGCAACAGGCGCAGGCAGATGCAGCAAGAGAGCTCGGTGAATTGCAGCCGCGAGTTCCCAAACTTCGCGTCCAACTCGATGGTGCCGCGCCGAACGACGTCGTCATCACGATCGACAACGTCGCGCTCGCGACCGCGCTGCTCGGGTTCGATCTTCCGAGCGATCCCGGCTCGCGGCACATCGTGGGCAAGCGGGGTGCAGAGATCGTGGAGCAGACGATCAATCTCAACGAAGGCGAACGCAAGGATACGCTGCTGAAATTCAACGCGGCCACGCCCAGCTCAGCGATCGCGGTCGCGCCTTTCCCGGCCGCGCAGGCGAATCAACAGGCGGCGGGCCCGACCGTGGTTCCGCAGGTACCTCAGGGTGGATTGCCGGCGGCGCCCGCGCCGACCTTGGCCGAGACGCAACCGGCGCCTCGCAGCGGCTCAGCCCAGCGGACGTGGGGCTGGGTCGCTCTTGGTGTTGGGGCGGCAGGCTTGCTCACGGGCGTCGTGGCGGGAATCGACGTGGCGGCGAATTCGGATCTACGCGGAAACTGTCCGAATGGCACCTGCAATCGATCGAAGGTTGGGAGCGACTCTCTCAACAGTTACAATTCCATGCGCAACCTTTCGACGGCGGGGTTCATTGTTGGCGGTGTTGGAACTGCAATCGGGGTGACCTTGTTACTCTGGACTCCGAAACAAGCGGCAGCGCCAGGCATGGCGCTTTGGCTTGGCCCGAGTTCGGCGGGCGTCAAGGGCGCATTCTGATCGATTGAAAGCTCTTTGGAGGCAACGTTCATGTTCAGGGTCTCAAGATTGTTGCCGATGTTGGTCGCCGCGACGGCGGCGAGCTGTGTGTATCCGGATCTGAAGATGGGCACGAGCAGCGGAGGTGCGGGCGGCACGACGACGCCGGGCGGTTTGGGCGGCGCCAGCGGAGGCGCGGCGACGGGCGGCCAGCACAGCACGGGTGGTGTGACGAGCACCGGCGGCGCGACGAGCACGGGCGGCGCGACGAGCGTAGCCGACGCGAGGGCAGCGGGTGGTGCAACGAGCGCGGATGTCGCGGCGGACACGGTCGATGCGCCGCGCACAGTCGATGTGCCGGCCGCAGTCGATGCGCCGACCGCATTCGACGCGCCGGCCGCAGCCGATGCGCCGGGCGAAGGTGGTGGCGGTGCTGGAGACGCGGGCGGTGAAGCAGGTGGAACCGACGGATCCGGAGCGGTTTGCTATAGAACAACATGCGGGAGCACATGCACGGATCTGACCGCGGACATGTACAACTGTGGCCGATGCGGCAACGCATGTTCCTCGGGTCAGCGCTGTTCAGGCGGCGCGTGCCTATGCGACTGGGCTTCGTGCCCTGGAAGCTGCTGCAACGGCAACGTGTGCGTGGCTAGTCAGACGCCCTCCATGTGCGGCAGCGGCGGCACCCAGTGCAGCGCATGCGGCCCCACTGGTACCACCGTTGCCTTCAGCAATGGCAAAGCGGTAGGGGCTATGACTGGCTGGAGCTCCGCTTACGGGGGAGCGGCCGATACCATCACCGCCCCGACGTGCAGAGGAACCGATGCGTCCGTCACTGGTCCCGCGCCTTGCGCTGCCGGTCCTGACTGGTCAAACACCAGTGCGCTCTGCCTGTCGGGCTCGCTTCCCGCCCTGTCGGCGTCGAATCCAGACTACACCAACAATTGGGGCATCATGCTTTCAATCGGTGCCACCATAAACACCGACGGGACACTAGGCAATTTCGGTCAAACCCTTGGTCAGTCATTCACGAGCATCGCGATCGCGGTCACCGGATCGCCATTGTCCGGGCTGCGTGCACAGGTCACCCGGAGAGGCGATCCGAGCGGAACATTCTATTGCGCTATGATGACCCCGGGGACCGCCATACCCTTCACCTCCTTCGCCACCAAATGCTACGACACTCCGCCCGATGGTGTGGCACTCACGCTTGCGGACGTGCCAAACATCGACTCGATCGCCGTGCAGGTTTCGTCTGGTCCCACGGCGATCACCGTGACGAACCTCTGTATCACCGGGATCACGTTCTCCATGTGAGCGTCGTCCGCCCGCACCCCACCCTTGACAGGAGGATCCCTGCTCAATTCCCGCTGACCTTGCTTCCCTTCATGATGATGTCGCCGCTGGCCTTGGCGTTGATCTTGCCGGAGGCAGTGATCGAGACGTCCTTGCCCTTCAAGATGATGGTGCCGTCTTTCTTCAGGGTGATGCTCGCGTCGCCGCTCTTGAGCATGATTTCGTCGCCGCCGTCGAACAGGATCTTCTTGCTGACCGTGACTTGATCGTCCCCGGTGACGGTTTGTTTCCTGCCGGCGCCGACGGAAAGGCTGTCGGCCTTGCCCACGTCCACTTGGCGTGCGCCGCTGATGGTGATGGTTTCGCCTTTGCCGACGGTCTCGGAACGAGCGCCACCGATGGAAATAGACTCGCTCTTGCCGACGGACTCGGAACGCGACCCGCCGATTGAGATGCTTTCATCCTTGCTGACGGACTCGGTCCGACCGCCCGAGATGGTGATGGATTCGTCCTTGTCCACGGTCTCGGTGCGGTTGCTGTGAATGGTGATGGTTTCGTCCTTGTCGACTTCCTCGGTCCGATTTCCCTTGATGGTCGAGGTCTCGTCGTGATCGACATATTTCACCCGGTCATGCCCGACGGTGCGTGTCTCATCGTTCTTGACCAGGATGCTCATGTCTTTCTCGGCCTGCAGATAGACCTCTTCCTTGCCCTTCAAATCCTCGAAGCGGAGCTCGTTGAAGTTGCTGGCCGAACCGCCCTTGCTGCTGCGGCTCTTGATTCCGCTCTGGGTCTTGTTGTCGGGCAGAGCGTAGGGCGGCATGTTGTCGGCGTTGTAGACCCGGCCGGTGATGATGGGCCGATCCGGATCGCCATCGAGAAACTCGACCATGACCTCGTGTCCGATGCGCGGGATGTGCATCGCGCCCCACTGCTTGCCCGCCCAGACCTGGGCCACACGCACCCAGCACGAAGCCTTCTCGTCGTGTTTTCCCAGCCGGTCCCAGTCGAACTGCACTTTGACCCGTCCGAATTTGTCGGTGTAGATCTCGTCCCCGGCCGGGCCGACGACCAAGGCGGTTTGCGGTCCCTCGATCCTGGGCTTGGTGGCGCTTCGCCGCGGCCGATAGGGCGACTGGCTGTCGAGTAGCGCGTAGGTCGCCTTGAATGGTTCGTCGGATTCGGCCACGTCGCCGGTTTCGTACTGGTTGAGGCTGATCGAGTAGGTCGCCGAGACGATGAGGTATTCCTTCTTGAAGTCGGCCTCGTCCCAAAACGGATTGAAGTCGCCGTCGAGAAAGGCCGGTTTCTTGAGTGTCACCAGGTTTCCGACGCCGAGGCCCATGGTGTTGCCCTCGACCTCGATGAGGGTGTTCCCGACGTGGTCGCCTTCCAAACGCACCGTAGCCTCCGCTTCGGCGTCGGGCTTTTCGGAAAGTCCGCCAGGATAGTCGTAGTCCTCGAAATCCGCGCCAGGCTGGGGCGCCAGGGAAGACTTCACCTCGACCAGCGTCGCCGACGGCCTAGCCTTGGCGTAGTCGTAGCCGCGAATCACGGTGAATTTACCTGCGTAGAGCGAGCCGGCCACGCTGAGCGTCCAGAAGTGCTCTTCGTCGCGGATCTCTTTGCGTGCTTTGGGCAAGTATAGGACAGACTCGTAGCCTGGAACCTTTGCGTGGGCCGTGGCGGAATCCGCCAGGACCAGGGTGTGCTTGTCGTTCTCGTGCTTGAAAAAATAGTAAATGCCGTCTTCCTCAAGCAGGCGCTGGACGAAGTTGAAATCGGTCTCACGGTATTGCACGCAATACTCGCGCTTGCGGTAGTCCCCCTTCAGTGAACCTGATTCGACGTCGGTGAACCCGCGCTGGGCGAGCACGTCGGTTGCGAGAGCCTTCGCGTCCTGCCCAAAAAAGATGCGACAATCGCGGGCATAGTCGAAAAGCGTGAGTTTCGGGTTGAGGACGGCCACGTAGCGGGTGTGGTGCATCGACAGCCCGACCTTGCCAAAGTAGGTGACGATGCCGTTGAAAAACCGCGTGTCGCCCGTGTCGAGCTTGAGGTGCACGGTGAGCGATTGGCCCAAAACCTTGTCGACGGGAATATCGGGGTCGCTCGAGAGCAGCGTAAGATCGTAGCGATACGGAGTCCCAAGCGTCTCTTTGCCTTGAAAGGTTTCGAGCAAGAGCGTGCCATCGGGCAATGGCCCCGTGACCAGGGTGTCGCGTCCGAGTAGTGCCATGGGATCATCCTAAGGTTAGTGGTTGGCAATTCCGCATATCACACGGCTGGCGGAAGCTTAGCATGGCGCGGTGGTGCTACGCCCGGCCCGTTGGCGGGCGCCGCTTCGAGGGCGCGGGGCCTTCCCACGGCAGTCCGCCTGTGTAGTAGGGAATGCGGCCGTCGCCTTTGGGGTCGGCAAGACAGCGGTGGGGACAGAGGTCACGGCAAATGCCTTTGGCGAAATCTGCGATGTCCATCATGGTTTCGCCCGCGATGGAAACGCGCGCCTGCGGCGGAAAAAGGTCGTGCCGATCCAGGATCTTTTCCACGGCCCGGGAGAAGCCCGCGCCTCCGCTGGCACCCATGACATGCTCGACGAACGCGTCACCCACGGCCAAGGCAGCCGATTCGATGGTCCCCAGCGGAGCGCGACGAGAAGACGGCTCTTCACGGTTGCGCATGTTGAGCTCAACGTGAGCGACCGCGGAGATGTCGAGATGAATCACGTCGACCTTGCGGTGATCCCGCTCGTCGCCGGAGAGACGCGCGCGCAGGTGGTCGCGTGCCTCCACCAGGCGCAGGCCCCGTTCGGCCTCGGGCGGCGCTTCCAGGGCGGCGAGCAGCGAGCGCAGCGCCATTTGCGCGAGAAACACGCTTTCGGGTTGCCTCACCTCGGCAGCCAGCTTGCGACAGAGCTTGGCGCGCTCGCCGTTTTCCACGCACTCGAACAGCCTGGCTTGGTGGCGGAGCATCCGCTCGAGACGTGCGGGCTCGTCGTCGGCACGCAGGCGTTTGCACAGATTCTTCGTGGCCGTGGCGAGGCGATTGGCCGCGGTCTTGTAGGCCGCCTTGCCCTTGCCGCGAATGGGTTTGTCGAGCAGCACGAGCGATTCCTGCACGGTGCTTTCGCGCGCCTCGAAGAACCACGATTCGAACGACTCGCTGTCGAGCAGGCCGTCCACTTCCTCTGGCGTCGTCTCGGCTGGCGATTCGACCGCTGGCTCGACGTATGCCTGTGCCCGCGCCGTGGCCAAGACGGGTTCGGCCAGCGCCATGGCCTCGGCGACATCGCTGTCGGACAGGGTCATGGGTTTGGCGGCTTGCACGGCCTCGTCGATCAGGCGTGCCGCGAGCGGCATGGGAACGAAGACAGCCAGATTCCCGGACCCCTTCCTGATCTTCTCCACCAGCTCGTCCACGCTGCGGCTGGGCAGGTTCTTCATGACGAACCCGTCGCGCAGGCCATTGCCGTAGTGAAGGAGCAGGTTGGCGAAATCGAAGGTCGGCAGACGCGGAATGATGATGTTGATGGCAAAACAAGCATCACCGTCGACGCCGGTGACCAGGGCCCGCGCGGCTTCCATGTCCTGGTGGACGGTGCCACGCAGGCCCTTGGCGCGAAGGATATGGAGCTGCCTGCGTGCCCGTTTGGCCTCTTGTGGGTCGTCGGCCTTGGCGGCGAAAGTCGCAAGCAAATCAGCCGCCTCCTGGGTGGCATCGGCGGCAACAAGGTCGATCAGCCTGCCGCGACGCTCATCATCATCCTCGGCGCCGAGCAAGTGCATGCACAGGCTGGCCAGCTTGGGCTTGTGCTCGCCAGCCAACCCGGTGATGGCCTTGAGGAAGGAGGAGCGGAAGTGCGGCGGGAATTCCAGGTAGCTGTCCTGAAGCGCCTGCAACCCAAACCCCTGATCGGCCTCGGGATCCTCCAGCATTTCGAAGACCGGCAAGCTCATGCAGGCGATTTGCTCGTCGGCCGTGAGGCGTTCGTGAAAAGATGGGTTTTGATGCTCAAGTGCCCAGACAGCCGCTGCACGCTGGCTGGTGCCAAGAGAAGCGTCCATGGCGATTTCGATCAGGAGCGATCCCGCCGCGTCCCCGCCGAGATAGGCCAAGGCTTCGCAGGCCACGCGGGCCACGAGGCGATCGCCCTTGCGCGCGGTCGCCGCCAGCGCCAGCCGCACCGATTCCTGGTCACGCAGGAGGCGGAAAGGCTCTAGCAAACCGTGCAGTTCCTCTCGCTGCGGGAAGGAATCTTCCGTTCCACGCTCCTTCACGAGCGCGACCAGCTCATCGAGCAAGACAGCCATTCCCGCCCTTATAGCGCGTACCGAGTGCGAGGACCGCGGGATTTGCCCTCTCGATTGCGCAGCCAGCGTCGGAGTCTCACACCTCCTCCTCTTCTGGGATTTGGCGCTCCTTGCGCAAGCCCAAGAAGTAGGCGACGAGCAGCACGGCCAGACACGCGAGCCCCAACCCAACGTAGCCGTTCACCAGCCCCGGTATGGAGAACCCCTGTTGGAAAATCAGGACCGTCGGATCGGACGGGCCACTCCCTTCATTTTCGCCGAAGGGAATGACCTCACGATCCGTGCGCGCGGCCCACCAAGTTGCAAACCCGTCCGCGAACGCCGCCGCACCGATGACCAGGAAGCCCCAGCGTAGCCACCCCACGCGCAACTGGCTGCGCTTGCGCGCATAGAGCGAAAGCATAAGCAAGGTCCCCAGGATCATGCAGCCGCCATCGCCGCTCCACACGACGAGCGCCATGGCCTTGCGGTCGGGAAGAACGAACGAGCAATAGACCTGTGCCACCAGTGCCACAAGCAAGCACACCGCCCACGGCTTGCTCCTTCGCCAGCAACGAAACACGCCATAGCCCAATCCGGCTGCGAGCAACACCACGACGATCCACGTTCTCTGCGCGCCAACCGGCGTGAACCACGGTCCCGGGAAGGCGAGTCGGCCGCACATCCAGGCCGCGGCGGCATGGCCCAATTCGTGAACCCACATGCTGAGTACGGTTCGCAACAGAAGGTGCGGCAACCCCGTGTGCACCACGGCCCAGGCCCCAAGAAGCGCGATGGGCAGAGCGAACTGGCGAAAGCGCCGCTCGATGGCAGCTTCCATCGCGGGCATTCCCCATCTGGCCTTGGGCTGCGCTCCCCTCCACGAGACATAGTCTCCGCCTGCTGTCGGTGAGGTGGACGCGGGCGCCTTCTCAGGCGCGGCCTCCTGATCGCAACGACACCCCCGAGCGCTGCGCACGGGCCGGCCACAGCGAGGACAGGCATGGATAGAGGTCGCCACGAAAGAGGTCTACGACAATACGGCTCTCATTTCGGCGCGGATGCCAGGGCCTGTTTCAAGGCTTCGTTCTTGGGATCGGTTTCGAGGCCGCGCTCGAACATGTTGCGTGCCTTGGCGTTCTCGCCCGCCTCGCGATGCAGATTGCCGAGGGCCAGGTACACTTCGGCCTTGGTGATACCCGCGACCTTCTCGTCGAAGCTTTGCAGCAGCAACGTGCGCAGGAAGCGGCGGGCGGATTCGGCGTCGCGCTGCCGGATCGCCAAACGCGACAGCGCCCCCAAAACACCGGCCTGGGTTGGATCGATTTGGTAGGCCGCCGTGTAGCGCAGTTTGGCGGCCGCCAGATCCCCGCGCGCCTCGGCGAAGCTACCGAGCAGCCATTGCAACCGCGCGACGTCCTTCTGCCGCCTGGCCTTGCCGAGCTGCTCGACCAGTTGCCCCAGAGCGAACTCGCCCTCGTCCACGCGCCCGCACGCGATCAAGGCACGGCCAAGGTTCTCTTGGACCGAGAGATCGCTCGGCGCCATCTTGGCTAGACGCTCAAACGCGGGCACGGCCTCGCTGGGCTTGCCGAGCGGGCCCATAGTGAGCGAAGCCACCTCGGACAGAATGGATTTCTGCTTGGCCTCGTCCTTTTCCAGATCGAGGCGCGCCGTGAGCTGCACCACCAGCTGCGTGTGATTGCCGGTCTTGCGCGCGATCCCTTCGAGGGCCGTGATCGCGGGCAGCCACGTCCGGTCGTAGGCCAGGGCGGCCTCGTAAAGCGACACGAGATCCTCAGGCTTGGCGCCCGTCGCGGCCGCGATAGTGGCGCGCCGACAGAACACGTCGGCCCGGTCGTGCCCTGTGGTCGCCGCCAGGGCGGCTCTCGCCAAGGCCTCGCTCGCCTCTGGCCAGCGCTCTTGGTTTTCGTAGATGCGCGCGACCGCCATCAGCGACGGGAAATGCTTTGGCTCGCTGGCCAGCACTGCCTGCAACGCCTCGAGCGCGCTGTCCTCGGCGCCCAGCTTCTCGCCCCAGATGGCGGCCACTTGCACGCGGTAGGTGAGTTCGGCCGCGTGGTTGCCCAGCTTGGCCTCGGCGTTGGCCCTGTTTTCGAGCAATTCGATAAGCTCGTGCCACCGCTCGAGCGCGGTGAGCTGTCGAACGGTTTCCTCGAAGGCATCGTGGTTATGCGGATCCGCAGCCAGGATCTGCTGAAGGTAGACCAGCGCCCGTTCCAGATCGTTCAGTCGCTCGGCCGCGTTCTTGGCCAGTTTCTCCAGAACCGGAATCAGTTCGGCCCCGCCGAGGGCCGAAGACTGGCGTAGCAGCGCCTCTTCCAAGGCCGTGAAGTCCCCGCGGCGCTCCTCGAGTTCCACCAGCGCCGCCAAGGCGGACAAATCCTGGGGATCCGAATCCAGCGCTTCCTTGACTGCTTCCACGGCGCCTTCCATGTCGCCGAGCGGCCCCGACTTGATCGCGGCCACTTGCATCAGCACCGCGCAGCGCTGCCGACTGTCGTCGAGCATCCTCGCTTTCTCGCGCAGAATCTCGACCTGATTGTCGCGCTCCCCGGCGGCTTGGTACAGCCGGGCCAGTTCGTCGAGCGCGGTCTGGTTGGTTTCGTCGCCCTCCCGGCCCGCGCGCCAAGCCGCGATCGCGGCGGCAAGATTGCTATTGCCCTCGTGCAAGCTCGCGGCTTCCGCGTACAGCATCAACCGGTGCGAGGGATCGAGTTCGATGGCCCCGCGACGTTCGATGATCTCGGCTAGGTGCTGATGGTCGCCGCGCTGTCGGTAGAGCGCATCCAAAGCTTCGAGAGCCGTCGCGTTCTCGGGCTCGGCAAGAAGCACGCGAACATAGAGCTGCAAAGCAGCCTCCTCGCTCGCTGGCGCAGTCACGGCCGCACGCAGGTGCAAGCGCGCCGCTCGCGACGCCATTTCCGCGAAAAGCATTGGCTCGACCGCGTCCAGAATCGCCTCGATCCGTCGGGCGGCCTCGATGGGCGTGCCGTTCAGATCGGCCACCCGCTCAAGGTGGTCCACGGTCTCGGAAGCGCTTGGTTCAGCGACCAACGCGCGGCCGAGAACGTCGAGAGCCCGCGGCAGGTCGCCAAGCTTGGTTTCGCAGATCTCGGAGATCCGCCGCAGCAGACTGGCCTTGTCGCCGGCATCATCCAGGATGGCAAGACGCGCTTCGAGCAGAGCCACGAGCTCGGCGAAGTCATTCCGCTCTTCCGCCAACGGTTCGAGAATGTCGAGCACCTCCACCGGAGGATCCTTGCCGAGTGCCAAGGTACGCAGAGCGCCGATCGCCCGCGCTTGCTTGGGCGCGCAGTCGAGGGCCGAGCGAAAGGCGGTGATGGCGCCATCGCGATCGGCAAGCGCGCCCAGGCGGAGTTCGCCCAGGGTAGCCCAGAACTCCGCCTGCACGGCCTGATCGGTGGCGACCTCCGCCTCGCGCGCGATCACGTCGGCCAGATCCTGCATCTTGCCTAGGCTGCGCAGAAGCGTCTCCTGCCTGGCCAACGCCATGGCTTCGGAGCCCGGCATGGTCTCGATCTCGCGCCACAGCTCCACGGCGCGTTCGGGATTGCCCAGCTTGGCCTCATAGATCTCGGCAAGTCGGCTGGCGAACCAGCGCTGCAACTCACTGTCGTACACCGCCTTGAGGCGCTCCTCGTAGATCTGCGCAAGACTGGAGAGATTCCCCCCCGCCTCGGCCAGACGTTCGAGGGCCGAGCGCGCGTCCTGGCTGCTGGGATCGTCGACCAAGGCGCGTGCATACGTCGCAAAAGCTGCCGCTGGATCGCCAAGCGCTACCTCTTGCACCTGAGCGATGTCGGCCAGAATGTCGATCCGCTCGGCCGGTGCATCGGTCACGGAGAGCCGCAGTTCCAGGATCTCGCACAGCGGACGCCACTCCTGCCCCAAGCGCAGCATGGGTTCAAGGGCGCCGATGGCGAGCAGCCGGTTGTCCTCGCCACGACAGAGGGTCCACAGCGCCGCGCGCGCCTCGGCGTGGTCGGAATTGCCCTCGAGAATGTGGCGGTAGCGGGCGATGGCTTCAGGCAGATCGAGCAACTCATGCTGGGTGACGTAGGCCGCCTGGAACGCCAGGGTATCGCGCTCGGCGGACGCCAGGGTGATGCGCGCGCGCCGGTCGAGAACATCGACCAATTCGCCATGCTGCTTCTCGCGAACGAAGATGCTGGCCAACATGTCGAGAGCGTCGGTATCGTTGGGCGCGACTTCGAGGATACGGCGCAAGTGCTCGGCGGCGTCGGTCAGCTGCCCGAGCTTCAGGTCGAGCAATTCGGCGACCTCGAAGCGAAGGGCGCGCAGAAGTTGCGGCTCCTTCGTGCAGTCGATCTTGTGCTGGAGGATTTCCGCAAGCTCCTTCCAGTTCGAGGTGGCGACGTACAGACGCGCCAGCGCGTCCAGGGCCTCTGCGTTCTCCTGATCCAGATCGAGAACCGACCGCCAGGCAGCCGTGGCCTTGGCCAGATCGCCGAGCGGCGTCTCGTAGAGGCCCGCCATGCGCTTGATGAGAGCCTCGCGCCGAGGAGCCTCGACCACGACCTCGGCGTGCTTTTCCAAGGTTTCGCATAGTTCGAGAGTACGGTTCGCGTCGCCGAGCAGACGTTCGAGGGCAACGAAGGCATCCTGATGATCCGGACGCGCGGCCAGCGCTTCACGCCATGCCTCGATGGCTCGCTCGGGTGAGGCCAGGCGCGCGTCGAGGATGTTGGCCTTGAAGGCGCACAGATCCCCGCGCAAGTCGGGGTCCATCGTCAGTTCTACGCCCTTGTCCAAGACTTCGACCAGGCGCTGGAAGGCGCCCAGCGCGGCGGCCTGGGCCTCGACCTCGACCAGCGTCTCGGCGTTGGTCACGTCTTCCAGCCAGGCTCGGCCGCGCGCGGCCATCGCTTCGACCGGACGGCCGAGGTGCATCTCGATGGTTGCGATCTCGCGCAGTGCCGCGATCCGCCGCGCGGGATCGTCCAGGGTCTCCAGACGAATTTCCAGCGTATCGGCCAGCTTGCGCAGGTCTCGGATAGTGCGGAACGCCGGCTCGAGCAATTCGGCGACGCGCGCGCGCAACTCGCTTTCGCCCAGCAGCGTTTCCAGTGCGGCGATGGCATCGAGGTTGGCTGGCGTGCGCGCCAGCACCTCGCCATAATGATCCACGGCCATGGACGGGTTGCCCAGGTGCTCGACCTCGACCTTGGCCAACCCCAGGGTCAGCTTGTCCTTGGCGTGCGCGTCCTCGCCGCGCGCGAGCATCCAAACCAGGTGATCGCGCAGATCTTCCCAGCGCTCTTCGCGCCCAAGCAGGCGCTCTAGACTGGTGGCCGCGCGCTTGTCGTCCGGCTCAATTTCTAGGATCGATCGGAGGGCGTCGATGGCCGCCGATGCCTCGAGAAGCTTTTCGTCGCTGAGCACGGCGCTGCGATGGAGAAGTGCCACCTTGTCCTTGGCCGACTCCACCAGGCGCGCCTGATCGTCGAGCAGGTCGCGCAATTCACCCCACGCTTCCCAGCGTTCGAGGGCTTCCTCGAATAGCTTGCTTGCCGAACGATCGCCAGGCAGCGCTTCAAGGTTGCGGCGGTAGTGCCGTCGCGCGCTGTCGCGCTCGCCGAGTTCGTGGTCGTAGACACGGATGGCGATGCGAACCAAGGCCAAGATCTCGTCGGAATTCGCCGGCTCGCCCGCGAGATAGTCGTCAAGCAGGCGGCCCAGATCGCGCCAGCGATTCTGCTTGGGCGCGAGCCGCAAGAGCTGCTCTTGCGCCGCCGTGTCCGTCGGCCTTTCTTGGAAGACCCGGCTGTACCAGTTGAAGGCCTCGTCCAGATCTTCGATCTGCTCCTCGTAGATCTGGGCAATCCGTTGCGTCCAGGCCAGGCGCAATGCCGGATCCTCGCTGAACTTCAGGCGCAGGCTGTCGATAGCGACCAGATCCTTCCAGGCATTGCGCCGAATGTAGACCGGTTCAAGCAGATTGGCTGCCTCGACGCACACCTCGGGATCGGACAGCATCTCGTGCAGGATCTCGATGGCCTTGGCGTGATCGGGTTCGCTGGCCAGCACGATGCCCAGGTAGTCGAGGGCGCGGGTGCGGTTGAGAAGATGAACGCGCTGGATCTCGGCCAGCCTGAAACGCAGGTCGATGGCGACGCCAGCCGGGACACCGTGCTCCAGGCAGCGCTCGAGCAGATTGCTCAAATCGTCCCAGCGGCCGAGCTCGGTGTACAAGGCATCGAGCGCGGCCACTGCCTCGCCGTTGCCGCTGTTCATCGACCACACGCGCTCCCAGGCCGAGATGGCATCTTCGTGACGCCCGAGCTTCTGAGCCAAGAGAGCGGCGCGACGGCGCAGGGCTTGCTCGGCCTTCGCGTTCTGGGCCAAGTCGGCCCGCCGCAACACCACCTCGTAGAGCGGCTCATTCTCGGAGCGCTCTTCGTAGATGGTTTCCAGTGCCGCGAGCGCGCTGTCGTCGTCGGGCCGGCGCTCGACGATTCGGTTGTAGTAATCCGTCGCCACCGGCAGGTCGCCGAGTTTGATGGCGTAGCGGGCGATGGTCTGCTGAACGCGCATGCGCGTGGTGTCCGCCAGGATGTCGGGTTCAATGGCGCGATACAGGTCCACGATATCGAGGATGGTGTCCTGGCCGAGAGCGCTGGCTAAACGTTCGTACGAGTCGAGCAAGCGGTCCAGTTCGGGATCGCTGGTGGCGTCCTTGATGGCCGCGGCCCAGGTCGCAAAAGCGGCCTTTTTGTCGCCGAGCTGGACTTCCTCGATGCCAGCCAGACGAGCGCGATAGCTGGCGCGAGCATTGCCATCCTCGGCCAGCGCAATGAAGACGCGCAGGATTTCCGCCAGTCGTGCGTGCTCGCCCGCCTTGGTGTAGATCGGTTCAAGCGTTTCGGCGGCGGCGAAGCGCAGGCTCACGTCGTCGCAAGCAAGCAAGCGCTCCATCTCGGCCATTGCGCCCGGATCCTTCGGAACCAGTCGCAGGATCTCGCGCCACTTGTCGAGCGCTTCGGCCCGGCGACCGAGCGGCCATTGCAAAAGCCCCGCGATCTGGCGCAACAGATCGATGCGTTCGGCGTCGCTCGACGCCACCACTAGCAAGCGCTCGAGCATTTCCAGATGGTCGACCGGCACGCCCTGGATTTGGTACAGGCGCGCCAGCGTGGTCAGCGCCTCGCGATCCTCGGGAAGATCGTAGAGAATCGGGCGGACCTGTGCCACGGCCTCGTCCAGGTCGGACAGTTCTTTTTCCAGAATCGCGGCGATGAGGAAGCGCTGGGCGCGGCGGGCGCCGGCATCCATATGATCGAGGCGCCGCTTGAGCAAGTCGACCCGCTCACGCGCCTGCTGGGTCTTTTGGAAGATGCGATCCAGGTTGTCGAAGGCCTGCGTCGCAACCCCAGTCTCGCCGTCGAGCAGACCACGATAGGTTTCCACAGCAAGGGGAAGTTGGCTCAGCCGATTCTCCTGCAAGTCGGCGACGCGCAAAAGGATCTGCCCATGCGCGGCCATGTCACTGGTCCAGTCCGCCTTGGTGCGCAGCACGTGCACCAGCCCCGGCACGTCGTTAGCCTCCGTGTAGAGCAGTTCCAGGGCCTCGGCTGCCTTGGCGCCCGTGTCGGCGTTGCTAGGATCCAGATCGAGCACGCGGCGCCAAGCCGCGATGGCGGCCTTGCGATCGGGAACGTGGGCCATGCACAGCCGCGCGGCCCGCGCCAGCAGGTCGCCGATGCCAGCCGTGTCCGAGGGATCGCGCTTGTCCGCCAGAGCCTGGTACATGGCGATGAGATCGCCGTGCCGCCCAAGCGCCGCGCCCAGCCGCTCGGCCTCGGAAAGCGCCCGGTCGGCGTGGGCATCGAGATCAAGGACAGCCCGCCAGGTGTCGAGTGCCTGCGCCGGCGCCTCCAGCTTGCTTTCCTGCAGTTCCGCCCTGCGCATAAGCAAGGCGATGGCGCCGGCCCCTTCGAGGCCTTCCCTTTCGATGTCGAGATTCTCGACCAGCTTGGCCCAATTCCCGGCCGCCGCGTACAGCGCATCGAGCATACCGGCGGCGCGCTGGCGCTCGCCCGGCACCTCCCGCGCGCGCTCAAGCAGCGGGATGGCCTGGGCGTGGCCGGGCACCATGTCTAGAACCTCGGCGATGAAGTGCAAAGCCCCGGCGGCGTCGTCGAAACGCACCAGCGCCAGCTCCGCCCGCCGCGCCTTGAGATCCGCGATGTCGTTGCGGGACACCATGGAGATCTCGGTCTGCAGCAGGTTGTCGAGCTCCCGCCATTTCTGTGCCTCGGTGAAATGGCGTTCGAGAATGCGATACGCCTTGAGATCGCTGGGGTCGAGCCCGATGATCCTCACCAAGGTCGCCGTGGCGTTGGCCCGGTCGTAGAGCAGCCCTTCGTCGATTTCGATGACCTGCCAGAGCAGCTCTACGCGCTGCTTGACGTCCGGCAGGTGTTTCTCGCGCTCGGCGATGATGTCGCGCAAGGCGCTCCACCGTTCGGCATCCTTGCAGATGCGGCACAGGGTTCGATAGGCGCCAAGGTGCAAGGGATCGATCTCGAGCACCTCGCGCAGCGCCGCCTCGGCGTCGCTCAGGCGCTCGGGCTGCCTTTCCTCGACATCTGCCACCAGCATGAGCAGCTCTTGGCGCAAGGTCGGCTCGCTGGCCGTGGCCAAAACGCGCCGGGCGCTCTCGGCGATCTCGGGCAACTTGCCCACCAACTCGGCCAGCTGAACCAGGCGCTCGCGCACGGCATGGTTGGCCGGCTCGATCTCGAAGATGCGCTGGATCGCGCTGTAGGCGGCCACCGCATCGCCGAGCGGTCCGGCATAGAGATCGGCCAGCATTTCAAGATGACCCTTGCGCTCGGCCTCGTTTTTGGCGACGCGAACCAGCGATTCCAGCGTGCCCGCCCACTTGGCGTAGTTCTCGGTCAGCTCGTAGTAGGGCGCGAGGCGACCAGCCACCGCCGCCACATCCTCGGTGCGAATGGCGTCGGCGGCGAACATGCGCTCCAGGCCCTCGACCGCGCCGCTTGCGATGTTGTCGAGTTCAAGAGCTTCGAGGTAGGCCTGGGTCGCTTCCTTGTGCTCGCCCAGATCGCGCTCGTAGACCTTGCCCAGCCGAAGCAGGGCGGCGGCGCGATCGTTCTCGGTGCTGAGCGCGGCCTGGCGCGACAGCACCGCGGCCAGGCTGCGAAAATCCCCCTGCTCTTCGAGTAGGCGCCCGAGCTCGCGCATGGCACGCAGGTTTTCCGGCTCCACCTGCAACGCCTCCTGCAGGCTGCGCGCGGCGGCCTTGCGATCGCCAAGCTTTTCTTCCTCGATGCGAGCGATGCGCAGAAGTGCCTCGGCCCGCAGCGACGGTTCGGTCACACGGCGCTGCCGCGCCTGTTGCAAAGCGACCAGCTCTGGCCACCGCTCCTTTTGCGTGAACAGCTTGATGAGCGCCAGCTCCGCGTCGGGATCCCCGGGCGATTCGGCAAGGATGGTTTCGGCGAAGCGCTGCAAATCGACGGGGTTGTCCACGTGGGACACGAGCAAGCCCAAACAGCGGCGAAGCAGATACAGCCGCTCCTCGGCATCGGGGCCGGTCTTTCCGCCCATGCCCTGGCGCTCGATCAAGAGCGCCAGCAGCATGTCCCATTCCTCGGCCTCGGCGCCCAGCCGTTCCAGATCCGATCGAACCTTGACGTTCGTCGGAGCGATGCGGAAGGCCCGTGCACACCACTTGAACGCCAGGCTCTTGGCTTGCAGCTTGGTTTCACACACGGTGCGCGCCCGCTCCAAGACGGGCAGGCTGTCCTCGGGTGACAGCGCCGGCTCCGACTCGGTGCCGAGCAGGATCTCGTAGGAGGCGATGAGACGGCCCCAGCGCTCGGTCTTTTCGTAGAGCTCGGCGGCCAAGCGCGCCACGGCGCGATTGGTTGGATCCGTGGCCAGGATCCCCTCGTAGGCTTTGATCACGCGCTCGGTCTGGCCAAGGCGATTGCGCGCGATGTCCGCTACGCGCTCGAAGGCGCGCGTGCGCAGGCGCATGTCCGCCGTGCGCTCGGCGAGCCCGGAAAGGACGTCGCACAGGTCGTCCCACGCGTGGCGTGCGGAATAGAGCGATTCCAGCGCATCGATGTCTCCGGTCTGCGAATAGGCCTCGCGCAAGGCGCGCAGTACGCGCGGATTCTCGGGCTGGGCCGAGTGCACGCGGCGCAGGGTTTCCAGAGCGGCCTGTCCCGCGCCAAGTTTCTCAAGCAGAATGAGCCCACGCCGTTCGAGCAAAGCGCAACCTTCCGGGCTGCCCTCGCCTCCCGCCGATTCGGCGAGCCGGACAAGGATCTCGGCCAAGGCCGGCCAGCGCTTCTCGCGCTCATAGAGCCCGGCCAGCGCGGTCACCGCGCTGCGATCGCCGGGTGCCAGTTCGAGAACCTCGTTCCACAGCCCGATGGCCTGGCGCAGATCCGCCAATCGCTCGGCGGCCAGCACGGCCATTTCCGCCAGATGCGCGCGCCGCGCATCCGCGTCGAGATAGCCGAGTTCGCGCCGCAGGAGATCCAACAGGGCACGCCACGAGCGCCCGCGCGTGTAGATTTCGCGCAAGGTGGTTCGAGCCGGCCCATCCTTGGGATCGATCTCGAGGATCTTCTCCAGGGCCGCGATGGCGTTGTGATGGTTGCCGAACTTTTCGATCCACAGTTTGGCGATGCGGTGGTAGAGCGCCACCTTCTCGGCCGCATCCGTGACGACCTGGGCCTGGCGCACGAGAACGCCCGCGAGATCGCCCCAGCGGCCCTGCGCCTGGTAGCGCTCGGCCAACGCGACCAGCGCCTCGGCGTGATCGGGCCGCAGCGCCAGGATGGCGGCGTAGGTATTGATGACCATCACCTCAAGCTTCAAGCGATCGCGGTAGATGGGCACCATGTCGAGATAGCACTGGACCTTCTGGTCGACCTCACCCGCAGGCAGCGCCTCGCATCGGTCTTTAAGCAGTTCCAAAAGGGCGTTCCACTTCTCGGCTTTGGTATAGAGACGGCGGAGCGCATCCACCGCCTCGGGCAGACCGGGCCGGATACGCAAGAGCAACTTCCACGCGTCGATGGCCTTTTCAAGCAGCTGCGGACGGCGCTCGGCCACGGTGGCCATCTCGATGCCGAACTGAATCCGTATGTCGGGATCGGTTTCGTTCTTCTGAGCCTGGCCGAGCAGCACGAGCAACTGAGGAATCTCGTCGCGCGAAAGGTAGTACTCGCGATAGAAGGCGATGAGCCTCGGGTGAGAAGGCTGCGCCTTCTTCACCCGGCGAAAACTCAGCTCGGCCTCGTCCAACTTGTTCAGGCGCTTCCAGTAGAGTTCACCGAGCGCGAGCGCGGCGGGCACCTCGGCCTGCCCCCGCTTCGCGGCTCTCAGCGCTGCCTCGTACAATTTAATGAGGTCGGTCGGTTCATTTCCGGTCGCAAACAGATTGTCCAGGGCATAGTAGATTCGCTCGTCGCCTGGGGCGGCCAGCAAGGCCTGCCGGTAGTGATCCTGCGCCTGCGCCCTGTCACCCATCTGCTCGGCCAGGTGGCCGGCAGCCAACTCGGCCGAGCTCTTGTCCTCGGGCGTGGCCGCGTTCGCGCTCCGACGCGCCAGGTGCTCGGCCAATTCCATCGATCGGCCCGCCTGCCGCAACAAACGTTCGAGCGCGAAGTCCGCCCGGCGATTCTGTGGGTCAAGCTGCAAGCCGCGGCGGATCATGGCCTCGGCTTCTTCGGTCATCGAGCGATGGCGCAGCAAGAGCTCGCCCTCGGCGGCGAACAAAGGCGCAGCCGCGGGCCGTTCGCCGGCCTCCGCAGCTTGGGACGAGAGCGCTTCCGCCTGCTCCTGCCAGGACGCATCCTCGACGTCGAGTTCTCGCTGCATGGCCGCCGCGGCGGGAAGGTCGGGAACCAACTCCAGCGCCTGCTTCACTACCGCGCGCGCCGCCTCGAACTGCCAGAGCTCGCCCGCCAAGATCCGCGCCTTGTCGACGAGAAGCTCGGCCCGCGCCGCGGGCTCGCCCGCGACGGCCAACTCAAGATCGAGGAGACGGATACAAAGGCCGGGGCAGTTGGACTCGGCGTGAAAGGCCCGCTCTGCAGCAAGTGCCTTGGCCAGTTCCTCGCGGGCGGCGTCCGCCGGCTCAGGAATCTTAAGCCCAGAGAGGACCTCCAGTGCCTTGGCATCGTCCGGATAAAGTCGCAAGGTTCTAAGGGCAGTGGAAATGTCGTTGGTCATGTCGGAAATCCAAGCCTCCGCGCCTGTCGGGTAACCTTTTGCCAGGCCCCCGACTATAGCGCCGAACACGCCGCTGGAATCGGGAAAGCCACGTTCCGCAAGCGTTTTTTCCGGCGGGTTCGACGTCGGCCAGGAAGGCTGACAGGAAGGCTGAATAGAAGGCCGAATCTGTCCTTTCACGGTTCCCGCCCGGCCCGTGTGTGTGTATGCTGCCCGCTGCTTCATATTCCCCCGAACTGGAGGCCCGCACCATGAAGACAGGGATGACTGGGAAGACAGGTACCGCCTTGCTGATCCTTTCGACGGCACTCGCGGCAGCCGCCTGCACCAAGACCGACGAAGGTCCCAAAGCTTGCTGCACGCAGATCGACATCCCGCCCGGCGTGGCGAAATTCGCCGTGGTCGCCGAAGACGTGACCGGCCCCTCCGACGGGCAGAAGGTCATGATGAAGCTGGGCATGCTCCAGCCGGTCAAGCGCGAACAGATGTACGGGCCCATGAAGGTGCTTTACGCCAACATCATGAAGCGCACGGCCTTCGAGCCCATCCACTTCGAGGGCTGGTTCTACGCCAGCGAGTCGGATGCCAAGGCGGGCAGCGAAAGCAACATCATCGCCAAGGTCGTCCGCGAGCAAACCGACCGGGCGCCCAAGTGCGAGAACAACGTGAAGTACGACTTTGCCGAGCAGGTCGACCGGGCCTTCATTCACAGCACGCGCGGCGAACAGGAGTTGGCAGAGGATCTCAACGACACCTGCCACATCGGCGAGAAGAAGAAGCAGCCGCGCTACGACGAGAAGTTCGCCCACAAGACGGCCTACAAGCTCGACGCTGGCAACCAAGCGGTCGAGATTTCCTACCCCTTCCTGGAAATGGGCAAGGACGAGTTCGTGGCGGATCTCAAGGCCAACTCGGCCATGGCCGCGTGGGCTGAGTACATGACCAGCATGTTCAGCCAGGCCGAGCAACTCAAGTCCTTGACCTTCGTCGGGATCTACAAGGAAGAGCCGGTGATCAAGATTTCCATTTCGCGCCAGCAGTATGACAACGCCCTTTCTCGCCTGCAGGAAACCATCGCGTCCCACGCCGCCATCACCTTCCAGACCATCGGCATGGGCGCCAAGACCAGCGAGGCGGCCGAAAAGGAGCAGGAACAGTTCAAGAGCAAGACCTACAAGGACGCTCTTGGCAAGCTGCCCAAGGAGCAGGTCACGATCTCACCCACCCTCAAGTGGGTGAGTGGCGGAGGGGGAGATTCTCACCACAAAGAGCGCGGCGGACACAAAGGCCGGAAATAGAACGGTTCGGATTGAAGAAACTGACCCACAGAGAGCACGAAGAACACAGAGACGGAAGAAGAGGAATAAGGGGGCGATTCCATGATCCGGAAACCCTTTCTTCTCCGGCCGCTGTGACCTCTGTGGTGAAAAATCCAGATCCGGACCGCTCCTTAGCACTCCCCTGAAGCAAGAACAGCAAAAGGGGCTCGGACCATGGATCCGAACCCCTTTCTTCCGGGCTCTGTGCCCTCTGCCTTCTCTGTGCTCTCCTCTGGTCCGACTACTGATACAGGAAGACGATTTCCACGCGGTGGTTGCTGGCGCGGCCGGCGGCGGTGCGGCCGTCGGCGATGGGCTCGGCGCCCCCCTGACCGCTGGCCATCAGGCGCCTGACGTCGACGCCTCGGGTAACCAGGGCGTTGAACACCGACTGCGCACGGGCGCCGGACATCGCCAACAGGGCGGACTGGGCGCCGCCCTTGCTGTCGGTGTGCCCAACCACCTGCACCGGGAAGTCCTGGTAGTCCTTCTTCTTGATGAGATCGGCAATCGGATTCAGCACCGAGTCTCTGCCCGGCGCCAGCACGGTCTGCTTCTTCGTGAACAGGGTATCGGCCGGCACTGTGATGATGATGCGCTGGAGCGACCCGCGCACGTCGCGGCGAGCGGTGATACCCGGGATTCTGCTCGCCTCGGCAAAGAGGCCATCCGCCTTCTTGCGGCTCTCCTCGGTCTGCGAGTCGCGGGAATAGCCTGGCTTGGCCGCAGCGGCCGCGTCGTCGGCCGTCTTCTTGGCGATTCCGGCGCTCGACTGGGCTTGTTGCATCTGTCCCGCCTGCATCTCGTTCTGGGCCTTGGCTAGGATCTGCGCAGCCGACTTGTAGAGCTCAGGCGCGTACTTCGCCGCATTCACCGTCTCGGCGGTCTTGACCGCAAGCTCCGCATCCGAAACCTTGTCCGCGGTCTCCGCGCGCAGCTTCTCCTGGCTCAGCTTGTCGTCGTTAGCTTTCTTGTCGGCCGCCATCTGGGCCTCAAGCGCCTTCATCTCCTCGTCCTTATGGACATTCTTCTGGAGAAGGCCAATCTTTTCGTTGGTGTCGTCCAGATCCTTTTGGACCTTTTCATGCTCCTCCGCCGTGGCGGAAAGCGCGTCCTCGGCCTCGGCGATGCGAGCATTGGACTTGTCTTGATCGGCAAGAGACAGGGCGTGCTGGTAGTAGATCTGACCGAGCAGGGCGTGGTTAACCGACTCGTTCAGATCGTTGCTGTGCCACTTGTCGGTGGCCGCGCCGAACGCCTTGTCGGCCTTCTTGCACAGATCGGGCGCCTTCTTGCGCGCCGCCGGCATTTCCGGATTCGCGCGAAGTTTTTCAAGGGCGTCCAGCTCGCGCGGCTTGGGCGGCGTCGCGCATCCCAATGAGAGCAGCGATGCCGCGAACACGCAAAGAAGTGAAGCACGAAAGACGGTGGTCATTGCAGATCTCCCGATGACAGCGGTTTTCATACCTTGCCCTCCAGCCGCGCCTTCTGAATCTTGGCGTTTTCGAGAGCCTTCTTGGTGCGCGACAGCTGGCCGCGTGCCCGTTTCACTTCGTCCTCTTTGACGGCGGCCTGGGCCGACAACTTGGCCGCCGTGAGCCTCTGGCGGACCATGTTGGCCTGGGCTTCGCACCGATCCAGGATGATGCGAACCTCGTCGTATTTCTCCTGGGAGCGCAGGGTCCAACCGTTGTCCAGCCAGGCGCGCATCATCATGATGTCGCTGGCCACGGACTTCTGATCGTCCTGCCGTTCGAGATCGGTGGTGGTCTGCTTGAGATAATCGATCTGCCGTTGCAAATCGTCGGCCTCCCCGGCTCGTGCCATCACTGGCACGGCGAGAAAGGCCAGGAACAGGAACATGGTCGCGTATCTAGTCATGTTTTCCTCACCTGGTTGCGCTGCCGGCCTATGTTCACGGCTAGATGCTCGCCTCGTCAACCTGAAAAAGTCGGCGCGGTGCAGATCCTGAATGTCCTCTTGACTCGGACACCACCCTCACGGCATATCTTCACCTCCTCGCAAGGGGAAATGGTGGGCGTAGCTCAATGGTAGAGCATCGGATTGTGGATCCGAGGGTTGGGGGTTCGATACCCCTCGCTCACCCTAAAAATGACCGCGCTCGAGCAGTGGTAACGTGTCGAGTTTTTTCGGATTGACCCTCCCCGACGGGGTTGACGTCAGGCTGCGCGCTGGCGCTCCGGTGCTTCCACTCGACGGACTGCCCGGCGCCAGCGGGTGCGAGCCGGGGCGGCAGGTCAAACTCGTCGACCCGCACGGCGATCTCGTCGCCAGTGGTATCGCCGATCCAGAAAACGGCGTCATCCAGGTGTTGTCCCTCGAAGCCGTACGCGGTTTCGACGCCAAGTTTTTTGCCGAGCGTCTCAATCGCAGCCTCGACTTGCGGCGCGCGATCGGCTTCACGGCAGAATCCGCCTACCGCCTGGTCAACGCCGAAGGCGACGAACTGCCCGGCTTCTCGGTGGATCGCTTCGGCGAATACGCAGTGGTGTGTGCGCCCAGCCGTCCGCTCTTGCCCTACGCACGCCTTTTGGCTGAAGCGACGTTGGCGGCGCCGGCGGCGCCGGCGACGCCAGCGACAATAGACGAACCGCGCCTGCGCGGGGCCGTGATCAAGGTACGCGGCAAGGATCCCCAGGATCGTTCACACAAGGACGAGATCATCGGCGCCACGCCGCCGGAAAAGTACGTGGTTCACGAACTTGGCGTGCCCTACGAGGTTCACCTGCTGGGATCCCTGAACGTGGGGCTGTTCCCAGACATGCGCGAACAACGCCGTCACATCGGCCGCTTCGTGACGGGCCGCCGCGTGCTCAACACCTTCGCGTACACCGGCGCCCTGTCCATCGCCGCCGCCCGCGCTGGGGCGGAAAGCGTCACAAGCGTGGATCTGTCGTCGGGCGTGCTGGCCTGGGCGCGCGAGAACTTCCGTCTGTCCGGTTTCGCCGCGGGCGACGCGCGTTTCCGCTTCGAAGTGTCCGACGTCAAACGCTTCATGCAAAAGGAAGTCGAGCGCGGCAGCCTCTACGACACCATTCTGCTCGATCCTCCCACCGTATCGGCCGCGCGCGCCTCGCAGTGGTCGATGAAGCGCGACTACCCGCAACTCCTCGCTCTGGCCACCAAGCTGCTGCCACCCTCGGGCGGTATCTTGTGGGTCTCGGCCAACACCCGCCGTGGCCCCTCGGTGCTTCGCCACGTCGACGAAGGGATCCGCCTCTCCGGCCGCCGCGGCGCCTTGCTGGAGGTCGGTGGCCTGCCGCCCGACTTCCCCACCCCGACCGGCTGGCCCGAGTCGCGCTATCTGGAAATCTGCCAAGTCTTCGTGACAAGCGGGTAACATGCGTCTCGGGATGAAACGCATCCTGGTCATCACGATTGCCGCCCTGGCCTGTAGCAAGGCGTCCCTGCCCGTGCGCGACGCGGGCACCGAGCGACCTTCGTTCGACACGGCGGCGCCATCGATCGACAGTCAGGTTTCGCTCTCGGTCGATTTCTCCATCGAGGACTGCCCCGTCTTCGACGCGCAAGTGCTCACATGCACGGGCCGAGCCCCTTTGACGGTTCGCTTCGTGCCCCTGGCCACCACGACGGTGATCCAGTACTTCTGGAATTTTGGTGACGGCACCTCCTTCGATAGCGAACTAGCGCCCAGCCACGTGTACACGACGCCCGGCGTCTACTCGGTCCAAGTTCTGGCGTCGGGTGGGGGCGGCGAAGTGGTCACCAAGGCCCATGACGGATTCATCGTCGTGCAAGCGAACGCCATCGGCGATCCCTGCGATGCGACTCCGCAATGCGACCAGGGTCTCTTCTGCTTGTGTCCCACGAGCGCGCCGTGCGGCACTGGTCCCACGCACGGATTTTGCGCCTCCTCGTGCCAGCTGCTCGGCATCTGTGACGACAATCAGGTCTGCGCGGGACTGCTGACGGCTACGCCCCCTGCGGGCAAGGCTTCGGCCTGGCAGGCCCCGATGTGCCTGCGCGGATGCACGAAGGATGCGGATTGCGCCGTCGGCCTGGGCTGCCGAACCCTGCCCCCAGGCCCCGCCGGCAGCGCCTGGCTGCATGGCTGCTTCACCAGTGTCCCCGTGGACGTCGGGGAGCCGTGCCGAGACAGCGCCGGGAATCTGCGCGATGACCTGTGTGCCAGCGGCCTGTGCGCCGATCTGGGAGCTAACGGCCTGTGCAGCGCGACCTGCGACGTCACCTCGTGTCCGCCCGGCTCGGATTGCGCCGAGCTTGGCGACGGCAGAAAACTTTGCCTGCGTCCTTGCACGAATTTCGATTGCGTCCAAGATCCTCTGCTCGCCTGCGTGACTCCGAACACCGGCGACCTCGGCTATCAATTGGCCAGTCCCACCAGCCCGAACGCGGCATCGAGCTATTGTGCACCCAAACCCTGCGCTGCGGATACCGAGTGCCTGCCCACAGGATCTTGCGTGTCAGTCACCGGCATCAGCCACTGCGTGCGGCGAAGCAACTAGCCAGGAACCGGAACTGAGGCCGGGGCCGGATCCGGTTCCGTAGATACCTGGCCGCTACTTGATATCGGAAGGTGGTGGCTCGCCGGGGCATCCGAAAAAAACCTGCACGACTTGGTAGGTACCGTTCTTGAGCCCATCGCAGTAGCTGCCGTTGAATGTGACGGTTAGATTGTCGGCGCTAAGCGAATAGCCATCCGACGGATCCAGGGGCACCTTGTTCACCTTGTCCAAATACACGCCGAGGTTGCTTGGATCGGGCGGCGCCGCGGGCATGGTGAACACGCAACTCGCGACGGCGACAACGATGGAGCTGAGCGCCGCGGTCAGCGCGTCGGGAGAGGTCGCTGGGTAGTAGTTCCCTGTCCCTCCGGCTGCGGCGAAGTTGTCCAAGTTGCCAGCCGACGGCCCGATGCCGATGACGTAGGTCTTGACGCCCGCGGTTGCAGCGGCGGTGATTGCCGCGACGGTGTTCGCAACCGACGTCGCGCTGACAGTGCCGGACGTCCCCGGGTCGCAATTGGGCTGGCCATCGGTGGCAAGGAGAATGTAGTGGGCCAGGCCATCATTCACGGTACTGAAATAGGTGACCGCCGCGTTGATGGCTGCCGTGGTCGGAGTCGAGTTTGCCGGAGAGGTGCCGGCAATCTGAGCCTGGATCTGAGCTGCGGTGCCTGCCCCAACCGGAACGTCCGCCCCTGCGTTGACCGTGCAAGTCTGCCCCTTTGGCGAGGTGAAGAATTTCAGGCCCCATTGAACGCCGGCTGGCGAAGCCGCGAGAACTTGATCCAGGGATGTCGTCATGGTGGACCATTTGGTCGTGCAAAGGCCGGCATCGCGTCCCCGTCCACCGCCGCTGCAGGCACTGTCGGTGGCGATGTCGTTGCTCATCGATCCCGAGCGGTCCAGAACCAAGAGAAGATCCACAGGCTGCGGAGTTGGATCCTTGGTCTGGATTCCGCAGTTGACGTCGACCGAGGCGGGCACGATCTCGGCCGTGGTCGATGCGCCCCCGGCTCCGCCAAGCGGCGGCAAGGTGATGATGACGGAAAGGCCACCGCTGCCGTTGCTGGTATTGTGATCACCGCCTTGGCCGCCAGTTGCACCATTACCTGCGCCCCCGTTGCCCCCATTGGACGAAGTTAGAACGCCGGTGGACGAAGGGCTGCATCGGACCCAAAGTGCGCATGCGAGCAAGCAGCCGGCAACCGAGACAATTGTTCTGGCAGCTGTTGATTTCTTCATTGGTGACTCCATTCCCCAAAGGAGCGCTGCGATGCCCGACCCAGGGTCAGACAAACCAAGCAAACCTCCTCACCCCAAGTCCCTAAGCGCGAAAATCACTGCTTCTGCGGATCGACAATTCCAGCCTCTTTGCGGCGCACATGCAAACTGCCAGAAATCACATAAAAGTCCAGGGCGCTCGGAGGGGGTGGTGCAATCAAGCTCACTTCTCTCCGTGCGCCACCATGTCTCGCCGCGCAACAGGCAAGGCGTCGCCTCCGATGGATCTCAGAACAGATCTGGGCTAGCAGCAGCGGGTCGGACTCTGCGGATTGTCGTACTTGTCGGCGAGCGTCTGGGCCAGTGCCTGATCAGGCGGCAGGTGGGAGCGTGCAGCCGCGGCCTCGCCGGAAAGCTCGCGCAGCAAGGTGCCCACGATAACCACCGCCGGGCCGAGCCGCCACCAGCTGCGCTGCTGCTCGGATTCGATGACGGTTTTGGGCAGCCACACCGGCGAGGTTTCGTGGAGCAGCGCCGGTTTCCTCCGCGCCAGCACCAGCACCCATTCGCGCGCCGAAACCGCTAAGATGGCCACCACCAGCACGAGAAAGATCCCTGCCACCACGGCGTCGAGGCGGCTGTTGAAGATGAGGGCATGGGTCGCCGCGATCTTCGCGGCAGGCACGCTGCCCGTGGCCAGATCCGACGACAGCTTGCCGGCCATGGCCAAGAAACCGATGCGCGGATTGGGGTGCAGGATCTTCTCGATGCCCGCGGTGAAGGTCACGGCACCAAGGCAAAGCAGCGGTATCAGAACCACCAGGCACAGACGCGCCCTGCCCGCCTTGATCAAAATGGTAGTACCCAGGCAAAGCGCGACCAAGGCAAGCAGTTGGTTGGCGATGCCGAAAAGCGGCCACAGGGAATTCACCCCGCCCAGCGGATCCTTGACACCCGAGTAAAGAAAGTAGCCCCAGGCGCAGGCGAAGAGCAGGCTAGCGCCGATGTTGGCGGGATAGAATTTGGTGTCGCCCGCGCGCTTCCAGATGCGGCCGCCCAGTTCTTGGATGAGGAAGCGGCCGATGCGCGTGGCCACGTCGACGGTGGTCAAGATGAACAGCGCTTCGAACATGAGAGCGAAGTGGTACCAAAGCTTCATGGCCGCATCACCACCGATGATGGCGCGAAAGATGCTGGCCATGCCGATGGCCAGGGTGGGAGCGCCGCCGGTGCGCGCCAGCACGCTCTTCTCTCCGATGGCGGCGGCCAAGGCATTGATCTGTTCGGCCCCGACCGGGAAGCCCCACCCCGACACGGCTTGGGCCACCGCCGCGGGCGTACTGCCCACCAGGCCGACCGGCGCGTTCACCGCGAAATACACGCCAGGATCGAGAACGCACGCGGCGATCATGGCCATGATGGCGACGAAGCTTTCCAAACACATGGCACCGTAGCCGACTTGGCGAATGGTGCGCTCGCGAGTCAGCATCTTGGGCGTGGTTCCGCTCGACACCAGCGAATGGAATCCGCTGATGGCGCCGCAGGCGATGGTGATGAAGCAGAATGGGAACAGGCTGCCCGAGACCACGGGCCGCATGCCGCCGGTGAAGCTGCCTGGATCGGTCAGCCAGGGCATCTTGATAGGCGGCAACACAAGGACAATCCCGACCGCGAGCAGAATGACCACGCCGATCTTCAAGAAGGTGACCAGGTAGTCACGCGGAGCCAGGAGCAGCCACACCGGCAGCACACTGGCGACGAACCCATAGCCGATGAGGCAGAGGGCAAGCTTCTCCTTGCTGAATGTGAACAGTGGCGCGAGCGTGGGATGGTGGTTGACGGCAAAGCCGGCAATGAGCGACACAACCAGAAAAAACACCCCAATGCCGGTCATCTCCATCACCTTACCCACGCGCACGTGGCGCAGGTACAGACCCATGATCATGGCCAAGGGCATGGTCATGGCGGTGGTGACCAGGCCCCACGGGCTCTCGGCGAGCGCGTTGTCGACCACCAGGCCCAGGCTCGCGACCAGGATCACTAGGATGCCCAGGATGGCGAACATGGCGATGGTGCCAGCCACACCACCGACCTCTTCGCGCACCATCTCGGCCAAGGACTTGCCGTCGCGACGAACCGAGGCGAACAGGATCACGAAGTCCTGCACGGCGCCGCCCAGGAGTGCGCCAATGAGGATCCACAGGGTACCTGGCAAGTAGCCAAACTGCGCGGCCAGCACCGGACCCACGAGAGGTCCCGGCCCGCTGATCGAGGCGAAGTGGTGGCCGAACAGCACGAACTTGTTGGTTTTGACGAAATCGCGGCCGTCGTCGTGAACCTCGGCGGGCGGTGCGCGCAGATCGTCGAGCATCAAAACCTTGGCCGCGATCCACTTGGAATAGAAGCGAATGCCGATGGCGTAGGTGCACAAGGCTGCGACGATCAGCCAAGCGGCGTTGAGAGATTCGCCCCGGCGCAGAGCGATGACCGCGTAAGCAGCCGCTCCCACGAGAGAAACCAGGATCCAAACTACGATGCGCGCGAAGTTCTTCATGCCAGGCTCGTCAAGGAGAGATGGAACACACAGCGCGGACCATCACTTCTTGCCAGGGTCAGAAGAGCCCGACTCGATCGCCTTGTGCACCGCCAGAAAGAGATCCTCGGAATCAAAGGGTTTCTGAAGAAAATGCTCGACCACCACCGGCTGCTTCCGAGTGGCCAAGGTCGACCTGTCGTAGCCGGACATGAACAGCACCGCCAGCCCCGGCCGCAGCTCGTGCACGCGCTCGATGAGTTCCTTCCCGCTCATCTCGGGCATGACCACGTCAGTAATGAGCAAATCCACGCGCTGGGCAGGATTCCGAACGATCTCGATGCAACGCTCGCCACTTTCAACGGCGAGCACGCGATACCCCATGCCCCGCAGCGAATTCTCGATGGACCTGCGCACCATCGCGTTGTCCTCGACCAGAAGCAAGGTCGCTTCCAGCAGCGCCGGTGCCGGGGTCGCATCGGCGGCGCGCGAGGCCGGCGCATGCTCGCGCTTCGCAACAGACAATCCATCGCTCGGGAAGTAAATCGAAAACGTCGACCCCTTGCCCGGTTGCGATTCGGCGTCGAGCATCCCGCCATGATTGCGGACGATGGCGGACACGGCCGCTAGGCCTAGTCCAACGCCGCACCCTGGAACTTTGGTCGACACGAAGAGTTCGAAAGCGTGTTCGAGCAGCGACGGCTCCATGCCACGACCATTGTCCCTAACACGCAGACGCACCCACCGGCGTGGGAGCCCGGCCCCATCCACGCGATCGACCGTGTCGAGCGCAAGCGAGAGCTTGCCCCCGGCAGGCATCGCGTCTTGCGCGTTGAGCGCGAGTTGCAAAAGGGCTTGCTCGATCTGTTTGCGGTTCACGCGCACGCTGTCGACAGCCGCGTCCAGGTGGTGCTCGATGGCGATCTCTTCGCGCAAGGCCGCCCGCAGCGCGGGCAGGCAATCGCGCACGACCAGGCCCAGGTTGGCGGGTTCGAGCGCGAACTTGCGCCTAGGATCGATGGTCATCAGCCGTTGCGCGAAACTTCGCGCCGCCTCGGTTGCCTCGCGAATGCCGTTCAAACGCTGAACCAAGTGATCGCCGCGAGGAGTTTCCTCGTCGAGCAGGATGACGTTGCCAATCACAGGCGCCAGCAGACTGTTGAAGTCATGGGCCACGCGCGTGGCGATAGCTGCGGCGGCGTCAAGCCCCATGCCTGGCTTCGGTGAAGGCTCAAGGGCAGGTCTCGCCGCAGGCCACACCACGTGCAGGAATAGCCGATCCCCACACGCACTCGGCAAGGGCAGCATGGTGCGCAGCAACGTCCGGGTTGGGCCGGAGCCATCGCGCAGGATCCAGGTCTGCGCGGGCGAGAATTCGGCCGCGGCCACGGACGCGCCCATCTTGGAATCGGGCACCTCGTCGGGAAAAAGCTGGTCCAAGCGTTTGCCGATCGCCTCGCTGGAACCCAGGCCCAGCATCCGCTCAGCGGACTGGCTCCACGAGTGAACCAGGAGATCCCCATCGCACACGAAATGCGCCACCGAGTCTGGCCAGACCGCCAGACCCGGCGCCCCGTCGAGCTTGGAACCCTCGCTGTCTCCTCCGAACGGAATCACTGGCTGGACAGGATACCATCGCCGGAAGGCTTCACCATCACATACCGTGGACAAACCAGGGCCCGACACCGTAGCCTTCGATTGTCGTGGCTCCTGTCGTGGCTCCCATCGTGCCTTCCACCTATGACGTTGCGGTCCTTGGCGCTGGCATCAGCGGTCTTTGCGCCGCACACTACTGCGCCCGTTCCGGATTGCGCTGTCTGGTCCTGGAAGAAGCCGCTGCGCCCGGGGGCTGCATTCACACCGTGCGCACGCCCGAAGGCTTCTGGTACGAACTTGGAGCCCATACGCTCTACAACTCCTATGGGTCGCTAGTCGAGATCGTGGCGGCGTCGAATCTCGCGCAAGCCGTCGAGCGGCGCCAGAAAGCGCCCTACCGGCTGCTCGTCGACGGCAAGGTGCGTTCGGTCCCCTCGCAGCTCGCCATGGGTGAGCTCTTCGCCTCGGCCTGGCGGGCCTTCACCGAGCGCAAGGCCGGCCGCTCCGTCGGCGACTACTACGGGCGCCTGGTGGGCAAGCGCAACTGGAAACGCGTGTTCGCCCCGTTGTTCTCTGCCGTGCCCTCGCAGCGTGCCGACGATTTTCCAGCCGAGATGCTGTTCAAAAGCCGCCCTCGCCGCAAGGATTTTCCGCGCACCTTCACCTTGAAAAACGGCCTGGCCACGTTGGTCGACCACCTGGCGGGCGACGAGCGCCTCACCCTGCGCGTGAGCGCGGGCGCCCGCGCCCTGGCACGCACGGAAGCGGGCTATGCCGTCACCGCGGCGGACGGAGCCATCGCCGCGGTCCGCAACTTGATGCTCGCGCTGCCACCAGACGTCGCCAGCCGCCTGCTCGCGCCGCTGCTACCCGATGCGGCCACCGCGCTGGCTGGAATTCGCACCGTTGCCATCGTTTCGACCGGCGTGGCGTTCGCCAAGAAAGATCTCGTGCTCCAGCGCCTGGCCGGCCTGGTCCCCATCGACGACGTCTTCTTTTCGGCGGTCAGCCGCGACGTCGTGCCCGACGACCGCTTCCGCGCCCTCGCCTTCCATTTTCGAACCGGGCTCACCCTCGATGAACGGCTTGACCGCATCGCCGAGGTCACCGGCGCCAACCGCAAGACCTTTGTCCATGTCACCGAACATGAGACGACCCTGCCCTCGCCCGGACTTGGTCACGCGGACATCGTACGTGCCATCGACCAGGGTATCGCCGGATCGCACGTGTACATCACCGGCAACTTCTTCGGCGGCCTCGCCATCGAGGACTGCGTGCTGCGCTCGGCGGCGGAGGCCGCGCGACTGATTGTTGAAGGGAGGGCCGCTGCCCTCCCCTCGTCCGCGAAATGAATTCGCGGACTTCACCCCACCTGCGGCCGAGCCCTTGGCTCGGCTTCAGCGAGAATAGATGAGGATCTCGCGGTTGCCGTCCGCGGTCTTGCGCTGAACCGCGATCTTGTTCCCGCCCGCCGACCACGGATAGGGCTGCTTGTTCGGTAGTCCAATCTCGCCGATCACGGTCACCTTTGCGCTGGCCGGATCCAAACTGAAAAAGTCGAGTGCGAAACGCGTCTCCTCGTTCATGTCACCCTTCTTGCGCCCCGGCCGGTCGGCCAGTAGCGAGAACACCACCTTGTTGCCGATTTGGTGCTGCTGGAGCGTCGCGGGATCGTAGTCCTGCGCTGGCACCGTGAGGTTGAGCGGCCGCACTTTCTCGCCTGGCCCGACCAGCTCGTAGCCCTTCTGTCCCTCGGCGAGCACGATGACGGCCGGCAGATCGGGCTTCTCCCCGCGCTTGTGCACGTATTCGAGGAAGTTTTCCAGCTTGGGCGGTGTCTTGCCAGGACCGGTCTTGCTGCTTTTGACGTCGTACATGGCGAATTGCGGCGGCTGGCGCACGTCGGTCTTGCGGTTGTACGCGCCGGGCCTTTCGACCATGGCGGAGAAATGGCTGTTGGTGAAACCCAGGAAGGTCACGCCCCCGCCGCCAGCGATGGTGCCGCTGCCCTCGACCACCACGTCCTGAACCATGAGCGTCCCACCGTCGGGCTTGTAGGCCTGGATGGTGAACCGCCGGTTGCCACCAGGTTCGTTCTTTTCCGTGAACGCGACGAAGGCCTTGGGCGACATGGAAACCTCGCAGTCGTCGAAGGACTGGGTGGTGCGCCGGACGCGACCGCTGGGATCGACGATGGCGGCGCGACGGCGCCCTTCGTTCGATACCACGAACCAGTACCCGGAAAGCCCCAGGATCTTTTCCGGCGTGGAGGTGAAGCTGGAGATGTTCGACATGCGCTGCTTGCCCCCTGGCGGGCCCACGAGAAGCTCTACGTAGCCATTGGCGGTGAACTGAATGGTGGCCAGCTTGCCGCCGGTTTCGTCGAAGGCGAAGGCATCATGAAGGAGGCCTTCACTCGATGTGACCTTGCCGGACGGCTTGAGTAGCTTGGGGGCCGCGAGAACAGGCGCGCCGAGCAAGCACGCAACCACGAACAGCAATAGGGGGGTCATGCTGCGTTTCATGGGGCGCATCTTACTTCCTAGTTGCAAGTCTTGGTCAACCGATTCGCGGCGACTCCACGGTTCGCGGCGAGTGCCTGTTGGGCACAACGGCCAAGCGCGGCTACAATGTTCCAAGTGCACGCGAGCATCATGGCTGTTCTTATCCAGGCGGCGCTGGTCGCGGTAGCCCCTGGGCCAGAGGAGAATTGTCCCTCCTCGGCGCAAGTCCAGACGGCCCTGGAAACGCACGCACCCAGGCTGGTGGCGCCCCACTCGGAAAACGGCGCCAACAATTCGCTTATCCTGACGCTGTCGCCCACCCTTGCCACGGGCGAGATGAGCATCTCGCTCATGGACAAGACCGGACTCGTAAAACTGTACCGCCTCTTGCCCCCGCCACCGGGCGACCGCGCACGCGACTGCGCGGCGCTTGCCGACACGGTCGCCTTTATCGTCGATCGCTATTTCGAGGAGGTCGAGCTTCCCCAATTGCCGGAGCGCCCACCGGCTCCTCCGCCGCCCCCGCCCCTGGAAGTCGTCGAGCCGAGAGCCCGCGCGCCGAGATTCGCCCTATCCGGAACGATGGGCAGACGAATACCGGGCGGCGCGACAGATCTGGGAGGATATGAATTCAAGCTGACCGGTGGCGCATCATGGACCAACTTGGTGCTGGCTGGCGGGCGCCCATGGATAGACGTTTCGGCCGGAATCGTCGGAATCGCTACCCACGACTGGGAGAACGTCACGGGAAAAAGCACATCGAAAGTCGTACGCTCGGGGGCGGATCTTGCCCTTCTGCTGGGATGGCCGGTCTGGCACGGCTGGATCTACGCCGGGCCTTTGGCCTCTATCGAGATGATCTGGCTGGATTGGCGGGATGCAGACGCCAGCGACCGGGTCCAGCGCGAAATCCGATTCGACTCGGCCGTCGGTTTGCGAACCGGCTATCATTACTTCTGGCGAGAGCGATTCTTCGCCAGAGCAGACCTGACAGGATGCGTTGCTACGGTGCGCCATAGCATCACGGCCAAGAGCGACCCGGCCACCTCGCTATTCGAGGCTCCTCCGGCGTACCTGACCATGGCCTTCGGCGTCGGCATTTGGTTCTGATGTGGAATGATGAAGCTAAGGTCAGTCTGGCTCTAATAGGACAAAAGGCAACCATGGGACAAAAGCAGCACACAAAGACCCCAGTGCCGACACAGTCCCCCTTCGCGGATGCCGAGTTGGTTCGGGCCTGCCGGTCAGGGGATGTGGACGCTTGGCGGAGCCTTTACGACCGCTACGCGCCACTTGTCCATCGCTTCACGTCCGCGCTCGGAGTCCCCGTGGATGAACGCGAAGATGCGGCTCAAGACATCTTCATCGCGGTCTACCGAAGCCTTCGCCATTTCCGTGGCGAGGCCCAACTGTCCACCTGGATCTACCGAATCGCAGCTCGCCATGCCATTCGCCTCGGCCGCCGGCGAAGGACCCGCGAGACCATGCGCCTCATGATGTTGACGGAGAAACCAGCGCTTCTAACCGACCCCTCGGAGCGCTCGACGCAAGTCGCAACCCTCGACCGGATGTTGGCGAAGCTCCCACACAAGAAGCGAACCGTTTTGGTCCTGTTCGAGATCGAAGGACTTTCGGCTAAGGAAATCTCCGACGTCGTTGGCTGTCCGGAGAATACGGTTTGGTCGCGGCTGCATCACGCTCGCGCGGAAATGGTGAAGGCTGCTAGGAGGATGGTGCCATGAAGTGGCTAGAAGAACCTAAGAACGAAGCAGAGCGCCTGCTGCGCGAAGGCCTGGACCAGGCCGCGGAGCGGACGGGCGATGAAATTACCCACCGCCGGGTGTGGGCCCAGGTTTCTGAAGCACTCGAAGCTGCGCAGCCCCGTTTTCCCGGCCGGCTCGTATTCGCTGGCGCCGCCACGGTCTTGCTGGTCGCCGCCAGCCTGGTTGCCTATCCCCACGTGCGACGTCTCTCGCTCGGGCATGCCACACAGTCAGGTCTCGCGGCCAAGAAGACCACCACCTCGACCGTGCCAGTCGCTGCGAAAGACATTCCGGGTCCGGCCGCTGAAACCAATGCCGGTGCCGAGCAGCAGACCGCGCTCATCGAGGCCGAACGGATACCTGGTCATGTCGTGAGCACGCGGAAGGGCGAACGCGCACGCGTGGCTCTCGGAGGCGGCGCCGTGGCCGACCTGGCAGAGAATTCTTCCATCACCTGGGACAACCAGCAGCGGCCCTCGGTGGAAAAGGGAAGTGCGAGTTTGTCGGTACCGCATCAGCCGCCCGGTTGGCGTTTCTCGGTCACAGCCGGTCCCTACGTGGTCACTGTGGTGGGCACGAAGTTCGAGGTTCGTGTGGTAAGCCGTTCGGTCGGCGTCGAGGTGACCGAAGGCGTGGTCGAGGTTTGGCGAGGTTCGCACTCGACTCGGTTGGTAGCCGGCGACTCGTGGCACGGCCCGCTGTATCCCGAAGAGAACCAGTCGACCCCGGCTACGACAACACCGGCCGAGAAGCCGCAGCCTCTTCCCGCGCCAGCCGCCAAGCCGGCGATTCCACCCATGCGAGGATTGCAAGAGGCGCAGGCCGCGCTCCAGGCCGGGGACGCCAACAAGGCAGTTGAAATCCTGTCGCGCTCCGCACAGGGCAGCGGTCCGGCTGCGGAGAACGCGGCCTATGAGCTTGGCCGCATCACGCGCTACAATCTCAATCGTCCGCGCCAGGCGGTGGCACTATGGGACAAATATCGCACCCGATTCCCCGCTGGACTTCTGCGAACCGAAACCGATCTGTCGATCGTGGAGACGCTTTCACAGATGGGCGATGTTCGCACGGCTCTGGCCGAGGCCGATGCCTTCATGGCGCGGCACCCGACCAGCGAACGACGCATCGACGTGCAGAGGTTGGCGGAACGCCTTCGCGCCGCGCAGGCTGCTTCCGATCCAAAGTGAGCCGCATGTTCCGGGGCGCCGGTGCGGTCGGCCTCGTGCTCGCGCTCGCGGGTTGCAGGTACCCTATCGTGCTGGACGACGTGCACGATGCCGGAGCCGCGGATGCGTTCGTGCCCAAGGACGCCCAGTCGGATTCAGATACGTCCTGCGCCGAGAAGTACACGCTACTCAAGTTTGTGCCCCAACCCGCTCAGCTCCTGATTCTCGTTGACCGCTGCTCGGACATGCAGACGTCCTTTGATAGCACGACACGCGAAGCTGCCGCGCAAGATGCCCTCGCCAGCGCCGTGGATGCATTTGCGGGAAAAATCAAGTTTGGCTTCGAACAGTTCCCGGCCGATCCCACGGTGTCCCAGTGCACACAAGGCAGCTGCTGCGCGGGATCGGTCATTGATCCCGCGATCGACAATGCCTCGACCATGAAGAGCAGCATTCTGTGCAGCGATCCGAACGACCCCAGTTGTTCGGTCGCGAGCACCGATTCGCCGTCTAATGCAGCGCTTGCAAAGGTTCGAGACTACTACAAAGCGAACCCCACGACCGACGACCTGTACATTCTGCTAGTTACCTCATCAGAACCTTCCTGCGCAGGCGAAGACCAGTGCTCCAGTGCACGCAGTGCCGCCAACGATCTCGGCGATGAAAATGTTCGCATTATCGTACTGAGCGTGGGCTATCAACCCGAGTCGTGGTCGTGCCTGTCCCAGATCGGCCGGAGAGGATGGTCGCCGCGCGCTTCCCAATTGCTGTACTCCGCGAACAGCACCTCTGACCTCAGCAGTTATCTCAGCGAGATCTTCTCGGCGGTTGCGCAATCCGCTTGCACCTTGAACTCCGACTCTGGCATCGTTCCGCCAGGCCAGGCTCAACTTCTGGTTTGGCTAGGCAAGACCCCCGTGTCGCAGACCGATTGGAACAATCAGGACGGCTGGTCGGCAACCCCCAACCAGACCACCATCACGCTTTCAGGTTCAGCCTGCGACAACTACTTGAGTTCGCAGGACAAGCTCCAAGTCGGCTACAACGCCTGCACCTCGCAGCGGCCGTAGACGTAGACGATTTACCACGCGTCGATGACGCCGATGGCGGGGATAGACGAGGTTAGCGGGACCGTGTCGATTCCGCGCGCGCCCATCACCGCCAACTCGTAGCGGATCTGCGCCAGCGGCAGCTTGGCGCTGGCGGTGTCGACCTCGATGCTGTACTCGGTGTACGACTTGCCGCTGATCCGGCTCGGCTCGTCGGCGAACAGGTTGTTGCGCACCAGGTACGCCTCGACCTCGGCGGCGTTCGTGACCGGAACATTGAAGAGCAGCAGGACCTTGTTCTCGGCGTTGATGGCACCGAAGAGGTTGAGAAGAAACATACGCAGAAGGTCGTACTTTCCCTCGTCTGCGCGAATCTTGGGGTTCACCCAGATCGACGTGCCGGATTCCATGACCTCGTCGATGACATGCAGGCCGTAGCTCTTGATGGCGCTGCCGCTCTGGGTGATTTCCAGGCCCAGATCCGCGCCGCCGTTCTTGACCTTGGCTTCGGTCTTGCCCCAGGTTTCGTAGATGAGTACGCCGGCCTCGATCTTGGACGGCGTCGAATACTTCTGCACCGAGAACTTGCCGAACGCCTTGTCCACGCCGGCGTCCTTGAGACGGCGGCTGATCCAGTCGAGCGCCAGGTAGGGCATCTCGGCGACTGCCGTGATGAGCGGTTTGCGGCCGGCCAGCTCCTTGAAGAATTCAATCGCGCTCGGGCACTCCTTGTCCTGATTCACGATGCCAACCAGGCGCACGCTGCCGCGCCCGAGCGACATCACCCGCCGCAGCTCGATGTCCTGGCCGTACTCGTATTTCAGCTCGAGAACACGTTCGCGAATCCAGTCGTCGCCCGCGATGGCCACATCCAACTCGCCGATGCCAAGCTGGGTGGCGAATTCCTGCGGCCGGCCGTCCCAGCCATACAGAAAATTCACGGTCGTGAACTTGCTCGGTCCCCCCGACTGGTAGCCCGAGGTGCGAAACCCCGACTGTTCGAGAAGTCGCACCAAATTTCCACCGCGGTTGGGATCGGCCAGCGAACCCGCGGGCATGCCTATGCGTAAAACGTCGTCGCTCATGAGGCTGCCCATCCTGCCTAACAAACCGTAACCTGTCACCACCTGGTGAGGGCGGTGGAGACTTTTGCGCGCTACTGTTACAGTTCCTTGGTGCGTCCCATCGTCCTAGCAGCCAGCCTCCTCGGTGGCCTCACGGCATCCGCCTGCACGTTGGACCAGCACGTGGATTTCTTCAAACCCGTTGTCCAGTGAGGTGCGGCCATGAAAACCACCATGGTGTTGGCCGCGTCTTTGCTTTTTCTAGTCGGGCCAGTCTTCGCACAAACCGCGCCGGCCCCGACTCTTCCGCCGCCCACGGGGGCAGCGCAACCCGCCTATCCACCCGGCTATCCGTATTCGCCCGGCTATCCCTATCCGCCTGGCTATGGCTACCCACCTCCATCGCCCTACGCTCCCGGCTATCCGCCCAACCAGCAAGGCTATTCACCCTACGCATCGCCCTACCCGGCGTATCCCCCACCCTACGCACCGCCGCCGGGCGCCGGCTACCTGCCCACGGTCTATGCCGAGCCACCACCTACACCGGTTCCCAGTGGCAAGTGGCGCCTAGGTGCGGCACTCGTGCTCGTGCCCCAAGGCACGCTCTCCTACAGCCTCAACGTCAAAGGCGAGCCCCAAGTGGCCTACTCGGGCAGCACGGCTACCACGGTTGGGATTGTTCCGTACGTGCAACTCGACCTGATCCGCCATCTGTACCTGGCCTTCGCGGTGCAAGTCCTTCCCTCTGTCAAGTGGAGCAGTACCTCTTCAAGCTCGTCCTCCAACAACGACCTATTCGCAGGCAGCGGACGCGAGGTCGATTTCCTCCCCCAGCTGGGAGTGACCGTTCCCGCGTCCCGCAGGATCCGCATGCTGGCGTTCGCGGCCCCTGGCTACTCACTCCTGTCCGCTTCCGGACTGGTCAAGGTCTACGCCAACCCGGGCACCGCCCACGGCTTCCTCTTCCAGACCGGCGTTGGCATGGTTGTGTCCCTCGGAGAGCATGCCTTCCTCGACTTTCGAGGCACCTACCAATGGGGCTTCCAGAACAGCAAGGTGCAAAGCGCAAACTCGGGAGAGCCGGCCGACATCGAGGTCCATTCCCGCCTCTTCGGCTTGCAAGCCGGCGGCGGCTACTGGTTCTGAGCCAACTCGGACTTGAGCTTGGCAGCCATCGCCCCTACGATCTCCCATCATGCCAGGCGACAAGGATTCACTGCTGCGCGAAGGACTCGCGGTCCTGGCCACGCTGTTGCCCGAGGGGTTCGAGGTCGCGCCATCAGGCCTGAACAAGCGGTCGAGCGAAATCGGCGAATGGATCGTAATCCGCAACCCGAAAAAGCGCCATGTCAGGTGCCTGGTGCTAGCCCGGCGCCGCGTTGAATCGCGCGACCTTGGGGGCATCGCCGCCAGCACCGCGCGCACGCCCAATCCGGCCCTTCTGGTATCGCCCTATCTGTCTCCCGTGGTTCGGGAAAGACTACGTGGCTTCGGCATTGGCCACTGGGATCTGACTGGCAACGTGCAGATTGGACTCGGCGACATCGACCTGTGCATCGAGCGGGATGGCGCCGCAATCGCAGGAAGCAGCGATCGTCAGGCACGTTCATTGTGCGGTGAAATGGCCGGACGGGTGACCCGTGCCCTGATCGATTTTCTGCCGCCGTACGCGCTTGCAACTCTGGCCGACAAGGCCAGCGTGGAGACGAGTTGTGCCTCGCGCGTGGTCGCCTTCCTTGCCGAGACGGAACTTCTGCGGCGCAAACCGCGGGGCAAGATTGAATCCGTCGACTGGCAAGAGTTGCTCCGGCGGTGGTCGCTCGACACCCCTTCGCAGTCGCGTGGCGAGACCTCCCGTCACAGTTGCCCACACGGTATCCCTGATCTTCTGGTCCATCTCGGCCAGAGCGGATACCTGCACGCCCTCACCGGTGAGCTCGCGTTCGCCCGGCTCGCGGGCCGGAACGCCCCAGACGCGGCCGTGGTGTACGTGGACGACGTGCAAGACGCGGTGTCTCAGTTCAGGCTGCACCCTGCTGGCGACCGGGCCAACGTCGTCTTGGTCAAACCCACCGATCGCAGTGTGTTCCAGCGCTCGAGGGAGGACGCTGGGATTCGCTGCGTTTCGCCCAGCCTCATGGCGGCGGATCTCGGCGCCAGCGACGCCTTCGAATCCGTCCTGGCCTGGATGGCCAAGCACGAATCCTCGTGGCGGCTGCCATCATGACGATCTGAGATTCGCCAGAGCTGCGGAGACACACAGGGCCGCTGAAAGTACGGCGACTGGCACCAGTCCGAGAAGCGGGATCGCTAACAGCGACGTGAGGGCCGCGGCACCCGCCGCGCCTGCGAGATCCCAAGCGTAGAGCCGGGCGGCAGCGCCTGCCTTTTGGGCCACATGGACAGCCGCGGGATAGACCGCTCCGGTGCTGGCACCGACGAGAACCGTCAGAACGACGATGATGCCGGTCCCCCAACCCGGAAAGGCGCGCGCGAATTCGATCGTGAACGGAACCAGCAGCGCAACCGCGGCAGAAACGGCACACGCCCGCGCCAGCACGCGCGGCCGGTCGAGGAAGTGCCCCGCCGCCAGCGCGCCCGCGGCCATGCCAGCCATGAAGCCAGCAAGCAACCCGCCGAGCGCATGGTAGAGGTGCCCGCGCAGGGCCTGAAAGGCGAGGAGCAAGACCAGTTGCAGGGCCATGCCCGCGGCGCCAGCCGCTGCCACCGCGAAGCCAGGGGCCGGCCGCCCGCGCCGGACGACCACGATCAGCCCGGCCAGACCAAGCACAAGGGCCGCCACCAACCACGGCGCCCACGACGCGCGTACCAGCGCCAGCGCCGAGCGCGCCAGCGCCGGGGACAATCGCTGTAGGTTCTCGATCAGGCCAAAGAGATACACCACGGGACGAAAGTCGCGATTCTCGATGGGGAGTGCCGTGGCCAGCGCCCGCCGATAGTCGTCAGCGTGAAAGGGCAACAGCCGATCGAAGAGCCACGTCTGACCGACTTGCGCGAGGTGAAGTCCGCGCTGGGCAATCCTGGGTACGAGCGTGCCAGGCCGAGAATCGACGCTCGCTTCGGCCGCCCAGAGAATGGTTTCCGCACCGGGCGACGCCCCGACAGCTGGAAAAACTGCCGCTAGCGTAGCCATCAATGAGGCGTGGCGTTGCCGGGCACCCGCATCCAAGTAGGCGTCGGATCCGGGCGTGGCCAGTACCAGAATCCCGCCTGGCGCGAGCGCGCGGCGAGCGTCGGCGAAACACTCCCGGCTAAGATAGCGCGCCAGAAGTGCGCTCTGCGGGATCGGAAGGTCGATAATGATGACGTCGTAGCGGCCGATTGCCTCGTGCAGTAGCAGACGGCCGTCGCCCGCCACGACATGGACGCGCGGATCCGCAAGCGCGGCACGGGTCTTCTCGTCGGCGAACTTCTCCGCGAGTGAAAAAACGCCTGGGTCGATCTCGGCGTAGTCAAGGCGCTCGGGCGCATGCTTGAGCGCTTGGACCAGTCCCCCGCCAAGTCCCCCGCCCACGAGCAAGATCCGCCGTGGATTCGGGTGCAGAAGCATTGGCAGATGAATGCTTTCCTCCGCGGCGATCTCGTCCTCGCTGGTGAACATGAGCGCGCCGTCGTGGAAGAACGCGCGCTGCTCCCCACGTTCAACCACGGCCAGAAGCCCGTAGCGCGAGGGCTGAAGAGACAGGACTTGCTCACCTGGAAAGCGCGCCTTTGCGAGCGAAAGTGAAAGCCACGGAGAAAGCACCGCAGAGATCCCGACCACGGCCAGTCCCACCACGGTCGCGATCCGCTTTTGCCCGAAGGCCAAGCAAAGACTTGCGAGTGCGCACGTCGTCCCGGCGATGAACATGATCCATACGCTGGAGAGCCGATCGGCAAGCAGGAAATGAAACAACAGTCCACCGGCCGCCGCCCCGATGGTCTCCGCGCCGTAGAGCAGGGCCGCGCGTCCCTCGCCTGCGAGTGCCGCCAGTGCCCAGGCGAAGCACAGCCCGCCGAGAAGACAGGCTGGTGCCAGTGCGAACAGCGATGCGACCACCACGGCGGAAATCGACGGAACCTGTCCAAGAGCATCCGGCCCCGCCCAGCGGGTCATCCACAACGAGCCCAGCAGGAGCAGCGGCGCCATCCTCAGCAAGTACCCTAGCCATAGCGCCGCTCGCGCAGGCTGGCGAACCATGCGGCCACCGACAGCGCTCGCAAAACCCGTGAGCAAGAGCCACAGGGCGAGCGCGATGCCCAGCATGAGTTCGTTGCCCTGCGACGAGGCGAGGATCTCGCGCAGCAGAACCACCTGCGCGAGCAACGCGGCCGCACCCCCAGCCGAGACGGCGACAGCGATGGCCCGTCGAACAGCGCCCGAAGTAGCGGCTAGCTCCATACTCCTGGAACTACAGTGCCACAGAAGCCGCAGCGGCCGGCCTTGATGTGCATCTCTTCCAGCTCGAAGCCCTGCCGCACCACCACGACCTTGCCACACTTCGGACACGAGGTATTCTCGCCCGCGAGCCCTGGCACATTGCCCGTGTAAACGAAGTGCAGCCCCTCGGCAAGCCCCATCTCGCGGCAGCGAATCAGGGTGGCATTGGGCGTGGGAGCGACGTTCTTCATCTGGTATTCCGGGTGAAAGCGCGTGAAGTGCACCGGCACGTCGGCACCCAGGTGCGTCTTCACCCAGCGGCACATGGCGAGGATCTCCGGCTCGCTGTCGTTCTGGCCAGGCACACACAGGTGGACCAATTCCAGCCACACCCCGCTGGCGCGGATCACTTCGATGGTATCGAGCACCGGTTTGAGCTTCCCTTTGCACATACGCTGGTAGTAATCCTCGGTGAAGCCCTTGAGATCGACCTTCACTGCGTCGAGGTACTTGAGCACCTCCTTCATGGGCTCGGCCTCGCCCGAACCGCCCGTGACCATGGTTGCGCGCACGCCGGCCTTGCGCGCGGCCTTGGCGGTATCGATGGCGTATTCGAGATACACGATGGGCTCGGAGTACGTGAAGGTCACGCAGGCGTCGTAGTCCTTGGCCGAGCGCACGACCTCGTCGGGCGGCATGAACCGAAAATCCACGTCCTCCGGCTTTGACTGTGAAATGTCCCAGTTCTGGCAGCACTTGCATTCGAGATTGCAACCCGCGGTGGCGATGGAAAATGCGCGACTGCCTGGCAGAAAATGAAAGAGCGGCTTCTTCTCGATGGGATCCACGTGCACGGCGCAGGGTTGGCCCCACACCAGGGTCATGTACTCGCCGTCGCGGTTCTCGCGCACGCCGCAAAAGCCGCGCTCGCGATCCTCGACCTTGCAGTGCTTGGGGCACAGCCCGCATTCGATGGCTTTGTTCGGCAGTTTTTTCCAGAAGCGCGCGGGAAAGGCGCGCGGAGTGTTGGCGGCAAAGGCGCGCCTCGCCGGCAAGAGCACGCTGCCTGCCGAGACACCCGCGGCCAGGGCGCAACCGGCGCCGCCGCATGTGAGGAAGAAATCGCGTCGTGACACCATGACTACACCTCGACCGTCATCACATCGATGCCTGCGCGATCAGACACGCCGAGGCCCATCTTGCTCGCCGTCGCAAGATAGGTTGGCGCAATTCCCGCCTTTGCCAGGGTTGGCAACTCGCGCTTGGCACGCAGCTCTTCCAGGATGCCGAGCGCGACGGTGTCGACCGCCACCAGGTCGGTGGCAAAGAGCAGCACGTTCGCCACCTCGGCCATGCCTGGCTGATAGGAGGGACCGTTGTCGAGCACCGGACGGAGCGCATCCATGATGACCAGACGCTGCTTGCCGCGAATTTCAGGTACGGCATTGACCTCGGCAACGTAGGGATCGCAATTGTCGATGTGCATTTTGTTCGGATTGTGAATGCAGCCGAAGTTGTTCTTGAGCGCGCCGGTCATGCCCGCCAGCATGTGCTGCTTGAGAATGGGGAGATTGAGCACACAGTCCACCTGCGTGGTCAGCACGCGAGTCAAGCGCGACGCCGAGGAAGGCATCTGCACTAATTCCTCCTCGTGCCCGGCCTCGTCGTTGCCGACGCAGCGATAGCCGTGCGGCTGAGTGGAAAACCCCGAGGCCGAAAGATCCCTGGCAAAACGATCGAACACGATTTGCTGGCGGCCCTCGACATTGGCCCTGCTGAGCAGGAAGGACAATTCGTCGACCAGCTCCACATGCGTGGCCGCCTTGCGGCCGGCCAGGCCGTTGATCTTGAGGCCGACGCGCTCGCCGGGCCGAAAATACTTGGCCAGGGCAGCGACAGCGTCTTTCTGTCCCGAAAGCGCGACCAGCCCGGCATCGAGCATGGCGCGCAGGGCGCCGCGGTCGGCATCGTAACCGTCGGTGAGCGCCTTCTTGGTCCGCACCACGACCACGCGTGGTTTGCCCGCGGGCAACTGCACACGCGCGGCCTCAAACTTGGTCGCGACCGTTGTCGCTTGCGCCCCGCCTGCTCGCGAACTGCCGCACGAGGAACTGCAACCCGTGACCGCCAACGCTCCCGCGCCGAGCGTCTGCAAAAAACGGCGGCGATCCGATCTATTCACGTCTCCAGCCACGCGTGGAGTATAGCGCGCGATTCCGCTAGCGCCGCTCGCCAGAAGTTCCGCCAAAACTACCGGTGCTCGTCTTCGCCGAAAACGATGGCCTCGTAGACGCGGTATTCCGCCTTCTTCCATGCGTCTTCGGGCAGCCCGGCCTTGCGCGCCAAGTGGCGAAGCGTGGTTTCGCGATCCCAGCCTTGCTCGGGCGCGACCTGCGGCAGGAAAGTGGCGCGACTCCAACCGACGCTGAGGATGATCCCGTGTTTCCCGATGACGATTTCCTCGGCGCTCTTCACGGGCACGGGAGGCGTCAGCACCGATATCTCGATGGTAATGAAGGGCAACTCCGGCACGCTGACCGTGTGCGGAAAACGCGTGTCCTCCAGGGCCGCGCTGGCTGCGCGCACGGCCACGGTGTCGTAGACGGAATCGGTGGGCTCGATGGTGCCGATACAGCCGCGCAGGTCGTCGCCCCGCCCGATGCACCGTCCGTCGTCGCTCATCTTGCACTTGAGGGTGACGAAGGCGCCGGCCTTGCGTTCAAGTGACGGCGTGATGGGAACCACCTTCTTGACCGTGGGGTCGAACGCGCCCTTGTGCACGGACGCTTCAAGCGAAGCCCGCGCCAATTTCAACAATGCCGCCCGATCTTCGTCGCTGAGTGGAAACATTTTCTCTCCCCCTGCCCTGGCCGCTTCGAGTTTTGAAGATTCCGGCCACTTTCCGGTGAACGCCACATCAATGTATGTCACGCTGCTCGACCAATCGGAAGTTACATCACCCGAGGTGTAGCGGCTGACGACCTGGCCGCGCGTGCCTGGGAACTTGGCGAGCAACTCGAGCAAGAGCGCGATGGGATGAAGCCCGCAGATGGTCGTGCCTGTCCGATCCGCGTGGTCGAGCAAGCCGCGTCGGCGCAACTTGAGGATCTGCTCGACCGAGCCGTCGTCCACGCGGGCCAGGCGCTCTGGGATGGATCCCTTGCCCGCCGGAACCTCGTAGCCGTAGTTGTCGCCCCGGTGGGTGAAGTCGCTGGATGCCACGACCAGCGTGTGGGCGTCGACGATCTCGGCCAAGACACCGGCCAGCTCGGCGTAGTCGGCATCGCTCATGCGCCCAACCAGAATTGGAACCAGGCTGAAGTTCGGCAGCACGCGCTGGAGCAAGGGCAGTTGCATCTCCAGGGAATGCTCTTCCGTCTCGGCCCGTTCGACCGCGCTGACAATCGAGCTGCGGCGCAGGCGTGCCACGGCCGCGCTGTCGAGAGGAATGAGCCCGAGCGGCGTCTCGAAGTGTGTGACGTCGGGGATGGAGGCTCCGCGGAAGGGCAAGTGGTGCGAGATCGCCAGGACAATCACACGCCGGATGTCCTGCCCGCGCAGAAGCGCGTAGCCCGTCGCCGCTGCCTTGCCCGAAAAGCGGTAGCCCGCGTGCGGCGAGATCAGCGCCATGATCTTGCCGTCGACCTTGGGCAGCTTCACCTCGGCGAGCATCTCGTCGAGGAAGGGAATCAAGTGCTCCTTGTCCCCCGGGTACCACGACCCCGCGACCTGCGCGCGCCGGATTCGCTTGGTGTCGGACGCTGGAGCAGCCTTGGCCGGCGCTGGCTGCACGACCGTCTTCGGTTCGGCCAGACCTTGCGGCTGCTTGGCGCAGGCGCCCGCAACAAAGGCAAGAATCAGGGCGGTGAGTCTCATGCGTGCATGCTTGCGCCGGCCAGGGTCGGTGTCAATGACGAGAAAATCGGGGATTGAGTGCCCAAACGCGAAGAGCCCGGATGCGACCAAATCAACGGGAGTGCGCAGCAGTTTCTCGCACCTCTGCTGAGCCAAAAATGGTCTCTGGCGCAACTGAGTCGATGGCGGGGTGTTCGCGACGCGTGACGCCTTGCTGGCTCACTGCTTTCTCGACAGGACCGTCCTCAGACGAGAGGCTTCGCGATGACTTCATTCTTTAGGCATTTGACTTCGTTCACAACAACGGCGGGTCTGGCACTTGGCTTGTGCACGTGCTCTTCCAGCAAAACGCCCGCCGCTGTCGGAGGCGCGTTGGCAGGTGGCGGAACCACCAGCGCTGGCGGCGCGTCCGTGACAGGCGGCAGCTCGGCGACCGAGACTACGGGCGGGACTGCTGCGGCTGGAGGAAACATCCAATCCGCCGGCGGATCGGTCACTGCGGGCGGCACGAGCGGAACGGGAGGCGGCGCGAGCGCTGGAACGACCACCACCGGTGGCTCCCCGACCACAGGCGGGTCGAGCGCGACGGGAGGCGGCTCGGAATCCGGAAGAATCACAGGTGGAACGGTATCCACCGGAGGCCGAACAGGTGGCGTCATCGCCGCGGCGGGGACGCTTGCAGGCACCGTGGCCGACGCCGGAACAACCGGTGGTGCCACGTCGTTCGGGGGAAAGACAGGAACTGCCAGCGGCGGATCCATGGCCTTGGGTGGAACCACTGGAAAAGGCGGGGCGATAGCAACCGGCGGTGCGACCACGCCTGTGGATGGCGGACTGACCGCGGGTGTCGCCAGCTTCCATTGTTTCAATTGGGCCGACAAAGGGGACAATTTCCAGGCCGGAGTCCTGCAGCCGTCTGGACTCTCTTCCTCGGACAGCTACGCCACGGTTAAGGCAAAATCCGATGCGATCCTGTCCGGATTTCAAACCGTCCTCAATGCAAACGCGATACGCATCCCGATCAACGAATTCACGATTGTGACCAACCCCACGTGGTGGACCGCGTACAAGGCGATACTCGATTCGGCCATCGCCAAGAACATGAAGGTCATCGTCGCGTACTGGGGCCAGACAGGCAACAACGGAGGAAAGCCAGCCGACGTAGCCGTGTTCTATACCATGTGGCAGGCAGTCATTGATGCGTACCTATCGAGCGACCTTGTCTACTTCGATATCATGAATGAACCCTGGGCCTACAGTCCGACGGCGTTCATCAACTTCGCCGCACAATGGCTCGCTCAATTCCCGACCGTGCCCAAGAACCGCGTGATCGTGGCCGGGAACTACAATGACAGCGACGTGAATCAACAAGGCGCCGATCCTCGACTGGCCGGCTGCTTGCTCTCTCTTCACGCATATCCCAACTCGTCCAAGACCAATACTACGACCGAACAAGGATGGAGGGACTACATCACGACGCATGTTGGATCCTACTACGGCCGGGTCATTGTCACGGAATGGAGCGGCACACCGATGAGCACAGGCATCGACTACAGCGGGGCCATCAATGGGGACGTCAACAAGGCCTATCTCGTCGGCGTGGCAGGTCAGATCAAAGACTATGGAATGGGAAGCTGCTGGTGGGCGGGCTTGGAAACCGGAAACACCTATGCCATCGCCAATGTGACCGGCACGGGAACGAACCTCTCCATCAGCGTGGTCAATGCTTCCGGCCTCGCCCGAATTCAGGCGGCATGGGGCCCATAGAGACAGTTCTCAAATTCAACACAAGAATGGGGATTCAAGATGACTTCACTCGTTCGGCGCTCGATTTACCTCATGACGAGAGCAGGTCTTTCCATGGCCGTGGTCCTCGTCGCATGTTCCTCCGGCACCACGTCCACTCGTGACGGCAGCGTGACAGGAAGCGGTGGTGTCTCGACGTCTGGAGGCGCAGTTGTCGCCGGCGGCAGCCCTTCGACTGGGGGTGGCCTCTCGGCCGGGGGTGCCGTTTCAACCGGAGGTGCCAGCGCCACGGCGGCCTCGGGAGGAACAACGCAAGCCTCTGGCGGTTCGGCCATCTCGGGCGGTAGGGCCGCAACAGGAGGCAGCTTGAGCAGCGGTGGCTCTTCCGCCCAAGGTGGTCTCGCCGCAACCGGCGGTTCAAACGCAATCGGCGGCATCGCCACGGGCGGCGGCATCGCCACGGGCGGCGGAACGATAGCGACTGGCGGAGCGACCGGTGGTGTGACGATCAAAGGAGGAACCACCGCCACAGGCGGAATCCCGGCGACTGGGGGAGCGAAGTCCGCCGGTGGTGCCTCCGATGCGGGCGCCGGTACCGGAGGCGCCAGTGCTGCCGGAGGCACGACCGCCCTCGGCGATGGCGGCGTGGCAACGACCACCTCGAATTTTCATTGCGTGAACTGGGCCGACACGGGCGACAACTTTCAAAACGGCGTGCTCCAACCATCCGGGCTGTCCGCCGCATCGGACACTTACACGACGGTGAAAGCCAAGGCAGACGCGGTCCTATCCGGATTTCAAACGCTCCTCGGCGCGAACACCGTCCGCATTCCGATCAATGAACCAACCGTGGTGACCAACGCCGCGTGGTGGACTGCCTACAAGGGCATCATCGATTCCGCTATTAGCAAGAACATGAAAGTCATTATTGGGTACTGGGCTATCAAGGGTGGAAATCTCGACAACCCGAGCGCCTTCTACGCCATGTGGCAGACGGTCATCGATGCCTACTTGTCCAGCGACTTGGTCTATTTCGAGATCATGAACGAGCCCTACGCTCTGCAACCAGCCGCGTTCATCGACTTCGCCGTGCAATGGTTGGCCAAGTATCCGACAGTTCCCAAGAATCGCGTGATTGTCGCCGGCAACTACACGGACACCGATGTGAATCAGCAAGGCGCCGATCCTCGACTGGCTGGGTGCCTTCTGTCTCTCCACGTGTACAACTTCTCTAGCACGACAACCACGGAACAAGGCTGGGGAGACTACCTCAAGAAGGTGGTGGGCCCCTATTACAACCGAACCATTGCGACCGAATATGGCGTCGTGATGACGACCGGAATCACCTACACCACGCCCACGGGCGGGGTGACTGGCACTTCGGCGGGGAGTTCCTCTGGAAAGGCCAAGATATTTACCCCCGTGGCCGATCCGACCATCAATATTACCTACATGAACGGCATTACGGATCAGATGAGAGCCTGGGGAATGGGAAGCTGCCTTTGGGTCGGACTCCGGAACAACGACACCACTAGCATTACCCAGCTAAGTGGCACCGGAACGAATCTCTCCCTAACCGTGACGAATGCTTCCGCCCTCACCCGAATTAGGTGGGGTTGGGGCCTGTAGACGCGGCGATCACGGCCTTGCTGCCATAGTTTGCGGAACGACGCTCGGGATCGGCGGGCGAGCTACGCCTGGCGTGTTTTCCGAGGATGCCCTATCATGTCCAACGTGAGCCGAATCCTTCGGACATTCTTGCCACTGATACCGCTCACTTGCTTGGGATGTGGCGCAAGCTCCAGCGGCAGAGCGGCCGACGCGTCGACGCGCAACGCCTCGACACAGGCCGATGCGGCTACCACAACATCGGCGCGCCTGCACGTCTTGTCGACCAACGTTTCCATCCAGCTGGCGTCCGGTGACAAGGAAGGACGGCCTTTTGCTCACACTTCCTGCGCCCGGCACTTTCCAGTATGCCGTCACGGACCAGTCGACCGACACGCGAGGTTCGTGGGATTTGGGCATCGTGACTGAGCCGGAGTACCAAAATTTTATCAGCGGTCGCCCCTGGCAAGGGTACGCCGTGAACTATGCTGTGAACAACGAGGCTGCTACGACGCCCACCATTCCCGCCGGCAACTACCTATTCGTGTTCCATTGCCGCAACCTGGCCGGCGTTTGTCAGTTCGCGTATTCGCTCCAAGCCTGGTACTGAATGCAAACTGGCTGGGTAGAGGGGGATACTCCATCGTCGAGGAAGCGCTTGCACGTAGCAGCCGAAGCCCTTGAACATCTCGCCGACGGCGGCGCTGGTCTCACGCGGCGTAAACTCGAAGAGGGCGTGGTCGCGATCCGCGATCTGCACGAAGAAGTGCGCATGCCGGCAAGGCTGGCGCTTCCTGTCGCCGGTGGGGATGGGCTGGACCGCCACGCCGGTCGCATCGTTTGACAAGCAAAACGCCGTGGCCAGAGCCTCCTTGCGAGCTGCCGCAATGACGGTCGTTCCGGCGGTCGCCCCCGCGTCTTCGAGCCATCGGCACATGGTGCCGCGGTCGACGAGCGTACTGTCGCGGCCAAAGCGATCTTCAAGGCGGTAAAGCGGCAGTCCTTGCAGGTGCTTCTCACCGATGATGTGCGCGAGCAGGTGCCTATCGGCGCTCTTCCCGAATGCGATTCAGTGAAGGAAAGACGGCGCTTCAAATGCCCATGCTCCGCCAGCCTCCTCGCCATCGTCCAGCGCTGGAAAACCACCGAGGTTGCTCTCGAGCGCGGCTTCCGTGTGTTCGAGCAGCGGTAGTGCCACCTTCCCCGACGCGGCGATTGCCGGCGGTGGCTTGGGCAACACCGGAGGGCAACGAGTGCCGGAGCATCCCCGCGAGCGCGGGCCCGCGAAACATTTCCGGCATCGTCACCTTTTCTTGCGCACGCAGGGCCCGAATTGGGTTTATCTGGGCAGCCATGCGGGGATCATGCACCCGGAACGCCTGACTCATCTCTATCGAAGCTATGGGCCGGCCATCTATGCGCGCTGCCGCCTGCTGCTCATGGATGACGGGGCAGCCGAGGACGCCACGCAGGAGACTTTTCTCCGGGTGTGGCGCCACCTCGACCGCGTTCCCGACGCCCGCGAGGCACTCTATTGGATCTACCGGGTGGCGACCAACTACTGCCTCAACGAGATCCGGGATCGCCGCAGCCGGGACGTCCCGTCCGAGAAATTGCCGGAGGTTCTGGAGGCCGCTCGGGCTGCGGAGGCGCGCATCGAGGATCGGGACCTGGCCCGCCACCTCATCGAGAGCGCGCAGGCCGACCTTCGCGTGGTGGCCTGGCTGTACCACGTCGACGGTTTCGAGCAGGCGGATGTCGCAAGAGTGGTCGGGATTTCGCGGCGGACGGTCGTTAGCCGCCTGGCCGACTTCCGAGCAGGCGCACAGAAGTTTCTCAGGAGGAGCGTAGGATGAAGAGCGAACCTCACGTCACTGTCTTGGACCTTGACTTGGTGGTCCTGGGCCAAGCTTCCCCGGAGCACCTCGCACGCATCGAGGCGCATAGTGTGTCCTGCACCGCGTGCGCCGCACGCCGGGCCGAGCACGGCGAGCACGTGCGGAATTTCCGCAGCAGAGTGTTCCCCCGTACCGTCGAGAACCTGGCGCTTCGGCGACGTTCCGTGGTCCGGTGGCCCTGGATGTTCGGGCTTGCGCTGCCGCTCGCGGCGTGTCTGCTGATGCTCGTGCGAAGCCACCCGAGCGGCAAGAATTCCGCCCCGGCCTTCGATCCGCTACGCGACCCCGGACCAATCGGGATCAAGGGCTCGCCGGTGGTGCGGGTATTCGCCCGACAGAACCGGCCCGGCGCCGACGTAATCAAGGTCAACGACGGCGATCGCCTGGCGGCCGGGGACGCCTTGCGCTTCGTGCTCTCGCCGACGGGCTTGCCCTATGTTCTCATCGCCTCCGTCGACGGCGCCGGGCAGGCGAGTGTATATTACCCGTTCCATGGCGAGGCCAGCGTCGAGGTGGATCCAAAGGGCACGGTTTCGGTTCCGGGCAGTATCGTGCTCGACAAGGCGCCCGGCCCCGAGCGCATCTTCGTCATCTACAGCGAGAAACCCATTCAAGCCGAGACCGTGCGCGAGGTGCTGGCAAAGCTCGGCGCGGGTGGCGCAGGCATGATCCGGGGCGCGCAGCACCTGCCCATCGCGGAAACCGTCCAGTCCTCGCTGTTGTTCGAGAAGGAGGAGCCTTGATGGGGAAGCTTGTCGGAGGCTCGGACCTGGAGACCAGGTTTTCCATAGCAGCGCAGTTGGGGTTGATTGCCCTCGCCCTGATCGCCGGGGCAAGCCAAGCGCACGCGGAGACTCGTCGCATTGCCGTCGTCGTCGGGAGCAATCGCGGCGCCCCCTCGCACGCGCCGCTTCGGTTCGCCGAGCAGGACGCATCCAAGTTCGCCGCAGTTCTCGCCGAGCTGGGCGGCCTCGCCCAACCGGATATCCTGCTACTGCGCGGGCCGACGCCGGCCGAGGTGCGCGCAGCCCTGGACGAGGCCGCGCGGCGCACGGCCCGTTGGCACGCGCAACACCGCGGGCAGGTCGTGCTGATGTTCTATTTCTCCGGGCACTCCGACGGGACGATGTTGGAGATGGGGAATCAGGGTCTGCCCTTTGCGGAGGTGCGCAGACGCGTGGACGACGTCGGCGCCGACGTGCGCCTAGTCATCTTGGACAGCTGCCGCAGCGGCGCCCTGCTCGCCCTCAAGGGCGGTACGCTGGGGGAATCCTTCGACATCCGCATGACCGACGACCTGGCCAGCACCGGCGAAGCGATGATCACCTCCAGCGCCGCCGATGAGGCTGCCCTGGAATCCGCCGAGATAGGAGGGGCGTTCTTCTCGCACCACCTGATTTCGGGACTGCGCGGCGCCGCGGATCTCTCCGGCGACGGCGTGGTGACCCTGGCCGAGGCCTATCAATACGCCTTCGTGCGAACCCTGCGCTCCACTTCGGAGACGACGGTGGGCCCCCAGCACCCGGCCTACGACTACCGCCTGAGCGGCCGAGGCGAACTCGTGCTCACCCAGCTGCAGAAGCCGTCCGCGGTCCTGGATCTTCCCGTAGGATTCGATCGCCTTCTGCTTGTGGCCGTGCCGAGAGAACAGGTATTGGCCGAGCTCGGTCCGCGTTCGGGGCACAGGATTGCGGTGCCGTCCGGAACGTACAAGCTGCGGGCCTGGAAGGGAACACAGACCTTCGCTGCCCGGGTGGCGGTGGCCGGGGGACAGACGTTGCAAGTGGCTGCGGCTGAGCTGATTCCCGTGCACGCCGAGCCCGCCGTCGGCAAGGGCGGCGCGGATGTCGATGTGACCGCAGTGAGCGCGCCTCCCGCCGGCCAAGAACAAGATCAGCGCCCGTGGTCGCTCGCGGTAGGGCTAGGCCTCATGGAGGGGGTGGCCAAGGACGCCCTGCTCGAAGGCGTCGACCTCGGAGTGCAGCGAAGGTTCGGAGCGAAGCGCGTGGACGTGGTCCTTCGTGCCGGCTCTGGGCGGGCCCCGGGCATGCGCGAGAACCGAGTGACGGGAGAGGTGATGCCGTCCCTATGGGCAGGCCTGGGCCGGTTCGGTGCCGGCCTTGGCATCGGCCTGGGTGCGGGGACGGCCATCGAGCAGGTCGACGGCCGCCAGATCCATTGGTCGGGCCTTGCCTTTGCCAGTCCGACGGTCCTGGTTGGGTTTCGCCTAGATCGTGATTTTGCCTTGCAGGCAAGCGCCGACATTCCCATCACACTGCTCCGCCGGAACGACCGCATGACCGTCACGGCTGTCGGGGCGTTGTGGCTCGGCCTCTCGCGAGGATTCTGAGAAAGATTGCACACAAGCAGCCGCGCTCGGGTTTCTCAAGCATGACAAAGACATCACCTGCGACCACGATATCGACTAAAAGCCGTCCTTTTCTGCCTGCGCTCGTGTCCGCGGCCATCGGAATATGGGGAGCCGGCTGCGGAAGGGGCGTCCTCAGCCAGGTGGACGACGACGATGCTGCAGTGGGCGCTGACGGCGGCGTCATGGGCGGCAGCGGCGGTGCCACAAAGATCGATGTGGGGGGAGGCAGCACCGGCGGGGTCGTTGCGACGGGTGGCGCCGGGGCCGTCGGCATGGACGGCAGCGCCATTGGTGGTTCCTATGGTGGACCGAATTGCCCGTGCTCGCGGCGTCCCGGCGAAAACAACGCCTTCATGTGCCCACCTGGGACCGGCCAGGCCAGCACGACAACCCTTGGTACCAACGGCGGAAGCGCGAGTCTCAACGGCACGCCTTCCACCGCTAGCATCCCCGTCAGCCTCGCCATCTTGCCCACGGCTCTTGGCCAGTCGGTTTCCATCACCATCACCGAGACGACCACGCCACCGCCCGCGGGCTATGTCGACGAGTCGCCGATCTATTCCATTGCGATGCTGCCAGGGCTCACGCTTTCGACCCCCGCGAAGCTGGTGCTGCCCTACCAAAATAATCTCGGTTTCATCTCTACCCAACTCGCCATCTATTTCTCCACCGACGGGATGACCTACACCCGCGTTCAAGACTCGTATATCAACGCAGGCTTCTTGCAGGACTCGTTGACGAAATCCGGGTTCGTGTTCGCCGGCTACCCACAAACCGCCGCCGACCTCGCCGCGTGTGGTGTGAGTGTGGGGAAACAATAGGCATGGGGCGCGAGCCAATCCCAGAAGACCGCCCAGCACCTAGGGTGCACGTGCTCCCACTGACCGCCGACGGAGCCAGTCGGGCAGCTTGAAAACGGAGTAACCGTCGGCGAGAAGCAGGAATGCCGACCTGCTGGGATCACGCCGCCCGACGTTTCCAGAAAGCTTCCAGTTCCTTGAGACGTCGCTCGGGGGCTTTCGCTAGAAGCACCAACTCGGCCACCAACATGGGGCTGGGCGCGTGGCGGCTGGCCTTTACGTGGGACAGATAGCCTTGCGAGAGACCAAGGAGCTGCTCAACGCGCTTCTGCTCGATTGCTGCTCCAGCCAGCTTGGCGAGTTGCTGAGAGGCAAGTTGGACAAATTCTGCTGCGTAGGCGGTCTCAGGCGTCGCAACGATCCACCTGCCACCCGGCCGAATGAATGCCGTTGACAACCGAATGCTCGTTCGACACACTAAATGCATATTCGGAACGCGATAATGATTCATCAAAGGCATCGACGATGAAGGTTGCAGAACGACGGGAACGCGAAATCGCACATGCGCGTACCGACATCCTGGACGCGGCGATCCGGGCCTTCGCGCGCACCGGGCTGCACAACACGACCATGCAGGATATCGCCCGTGAGGCGGGCTACACGGCGGCGTCGCTTTACACCTACTTCAAGAGCAAGCAGGAAATCGTCGACGCCACGGTGACGCTACTCACCGACCAGTTCATCCAGGTCTTCGAAGAACCCATGCCCTCGGGTCTGTCTTTCCGCCAGCGATTCGAACTGGGCCTGCAGCGTCAGCTTGAACTCATCGACCAGAGCCACAACTTCTTCGTGGACTTCTTGAGCGACCACTCGAACGAAAGCATGTGCGCGGGCGACGAAACTGGCCGCGCCTTTCACGAGAACTTCGAACGCAGGATCGAACGGGTGGCAACCTGGCTGAAGGAAAACGCCAAGCCCGACGATATTGGCGGCTACCCTCCCGATCTCCTCGCCCGCGCCCTCTTCGGCATGGCCTTCGGCCTGCTACACCGCTGGGGCGCCGAAGCAGACCACGAACCCTTCATCAAATACGCCCCGCTCATCGCCGATCTGTTCTTCCACGGAGTCAGCGGCAAGTCCAAGCCCGGAGCACGCAAGAAATGACATTGACCAAAACTAGACTGGCTCTCATCTGTGTCACTACGCTGGCGCCGCTTTCGGCGCAGGCAGAAAGCTTGACCCTCGACCAGTGCGTGGCCATCGCGCTGAAAGAGAGCCCGGACACGGCGGTGGCAAACCTCGAGGTCGAGGCGGCGGTCGCGAAGAAGAATGTCGCCCGCGGAGGCTATAGCCCGCGGTTGAAGATGGATGCGGGGGTACAGAGGTGGGACTCGCTGTTTGCAGTTCCACTGTACGCAGGGGTCTACGCGCAATGCCCATACCCAGCCTGCAACTGGAATCACACAACGGATTCAACTGGACAGAATCATTTCCCGATCCTTGAGGATTCTCTTCCCCTGCGTCCTCAGTGGACCTGGTCAGCCAGCGCAACCCTCGCCCAGCCCATCGGCGCCTTGTGGACCGTGCGAGAGGCGAACGTGCTTGCCAAGCTCGGCGTCGACATCGCCGAGATCAAGCGCAAGTCAGCTCGACGCGATGTCGCCTTCCAGGTGACGGAAGCCTACTACAGACTCCTCCAGGCCAAGTCGATGGCAGCGGTTGCCGAAAAATCGGTCGACCAGGTGACCGCTCAGGTTAAGCGAGCGAGCACCTTCTTCGAGCGCGGGGCCGTCGCACGCAACGACGTGTTGCGGGCAGAGCTCGGCCTTGCAGCATCCCAACAACGCCTCATCCAAGTCAACGGTATGGTGAGCCTAGCTCGCGGTCAACTCGCCACGCTCATGGGGCGTAATCCGGATTCCCAGATCGACCCCGTCGACATCGCCGGTGAACCGACCGCCCGGCCCTTGGTCCCGGTGACGCGGGCCGAAGAGCAAGCCGTCGACACGCGATTCGAGATCAAGGAAATTGCAGCCCACATCCAGCAAGCCGATGCCGGCGTGCGGATGGCAAAGTCCAAGATGGTGCCGCAAGTGAACGCGGTGGCCAACTACACGCGGCAAACGGCGTCGCTCCTTGGTCTTCCGCAAGCCTGGTTTATCGGCGCCACCGCTTCGTGGGACATCTGGGAAGGCGGCAGCACGTATTATGGTATCGACACGTCCAAGGCGGAGTTGGCCCAGGCCATCGCAGCTCGTCGCAAGGCCGAAGATGCCATTCGCCTCGACGCACGCAATGCGCACGTGGGCGTGACGACATCCGCCGAGGCGCTGGATGTGGCCAAGCACGCCGTCGAGCAAGCCGAGGAGAACTTCCGCATCGAACAGAAGCGCTACGAGAGCGCCAGCAATACGTCATTCGACGTGCTCGACGCCGAAACCCAGTTGACGACCGCACGGCACCAGCACCAAGCCGCTCTCTACGACCTCATCATGGCCCGAGCGAACCTCGACCGCGCCATGGGCGAAATCATCACGGCCGCACAATGACCACTATCCAGCAGAGGAATAGCATCATGTCTCGCACCCTACTCGTCAGCCTCAGTCTCTCCTTGACGTTTCTGGCTTCGTGCAACCGTGAGGGCGACGTGGCCCGCTTACCGCCGAGCTCTCCCACGCCGCCATCCCAGCCGGCGACGAAAGCGGAGCCGACGCCCAAGCCGACGATCGCTCCCGTTGCCACAGCGGAAAAGCCAGCCAACGCCGACGACAAAGCTGCCGCGGACACGATTCCACCGCCCCCGGCTGGCAGCTCGTTCTTGTCGGGGCAGACCGAGGCCCACCGGCGCAGCACGCTGACGCCCAAGGTGTCGAGCATCGTCACGCGCGTGCACGTGCGCGACGGCGACATCGTCAAGAACGGACAGGCGCTGGTCACGCTCGATACGCAGGATTTCTCGTTGCGCACGCAGCAGGCCGAGGCCGCGCTCCAGGCGGCCAAGGTTCAGGTCGATTCGGCCAGGCTCGACTGGGATCGCACCAAGGCTCTGCTTGGCGACAAGGCCGTGCCGCAAGCGCAATTCGACATGGCCGACGCCCGCTACAAGGGCGCGCAGGCGGGCGTGCTGCAGGCTGAAACCGCGGTGGCCATGGGCCGCAAGGCCCTGCGCGACGCCACCATCCATGCTCCCTTCAACGGCATCATCGTCAAGCGCCTGGTCAATGAAGGCGAGTACGCCTCGGTCATGCCGGCCACGCCGCTGGTCATCATCGAAGAAGTCGATCCGCTCGACCTGCGCATCCAGATTCCCTCGACGGATCTCACCAAGGTGAAGATCGGCGACTTCATCCACGCGCGGTTCCCAGCCACCAATCAAGAGCTGGATGCGCGCCTGACCCGCGTGGTCGCGGCCATGGATCCGCACACGCGCACCTTCGCGGCCATCGCGGAGCTGCCCAACAAGGATCACGCCATGCGCTCGGGCCTGTATGCCGAGATCACGCTGGGCGGAAGCAAGCCCGCGCCTGCCGAGGCCAGCAAGGTCAAGGTCGCGGCCAAGATGTCGGCGCCGACCAAGGCCAGCAAGGACTAGCTATGAAACTTGCTGACATATCCATCAAACGTCCCGTCTTCGCGACGGTGATGGTGAGCGTGCTGACGGTGTTCGGCGTGTGGGGCTACCGACAGCTCTCCATCGATATGTTTCCCGACGTCGAATTTCCGATCTGCACGGTCACCGCCACCTATCCCGGCGCCGATCCGGAAACCATCGAATCGCGCGTCGTCGACAAGCTGGAAGAAGCCATCAGCGCGGTTAGCGGCATCAAGACGCTGCGCTCGACCTCGATGGAAAGCGTCGGACTGGTCTTCGTGCAGTTCGAGCTTGAGCGGAAAGCGGATCAAGCCGTGCAGGATGTGCGCGACAAGGTCTCCGCCGCGCTCAAGAACCTACCGTCGGATCTTGAGCCGCCGCTGGTCGAGCGCCTGGACATCGGCGCCGCCCCGGTCATGGCCATCGCCCTGGCCGGCGACATGCCCAAGCGCGACCTGACCGACATCGCGAAAAACACCGTCAAGCAACGGCTGCAAGCCATCAATGGTGTCGGCAGCATCGACATCATTGGCGGGCAGGAGCGCGAGTTCCATGTGTGGATCGATCCGCAGCGGCTCGATTCCTTCGGCCTGGCCGCTGGCGACGTCGCACAAGCCGTGGCATCGCAAAACGTGGAGATCCCTGGCGGTCGCCTCGACTCGGGTGCTCTGGAGCTGTCCATCAAGACCCGCGGCCAAGTACACAGCGCGGAAGAGCTCGGCAACATCATCATCACCGCCGCGGGTGGCGCGCCCGTGCGCATCCGAGACGTCGCCCGGGTCGAGGACGGCGAGCAAGAACGGCGTTCCTACGCCACCTTTAGCGGCAAGTCCTCGGTCACCATGGTCGTGCGCAAGCAGTCCGGCTCAAACACGGTCGACGTTGCCCACAAGGTCAAGGCCGCGCTGGAGAAGCTCAAGGTTCAGTACCCCAAGGTGGAAATGAAGATCGCCTCGGACAACTCGGTCTTCACCGAGCGGGCCATTGGCGACGTCAAGTTCGATCTCTTGTTCGGTGCCCTGCTGGCGATCCTCATCATCATGTTCTTCCTGCACGACTGGCGCGCCACCTTGATCAGCGCCACCGCCCTGCCGGTCTCGGTCATCTCCACCTTCGCTTTCATCTATTTCATGGGCTACACGCTCAACATGATGACGATGCTGGCGTTGTCGCTCTCCATCGGCATCTTGATCGACGACGCCATCGTCGTCATCGAGAACATCCACCGGCACCTTGCCATGGGAAAATCGCCCATGAAGGCTGCCGCCGAAGCCACCGCCGAGATCGGACTTGCGGTCATGGCGACCACGGCGTCCATTCTCGCGGTGTTCGTGCCCGTCGCGACCATGAAGGGCATGATAGGCCGCTTCTTCGTGCAGTTCGGCCTCACCGTGGCCTTTGCTGTCGCGGTGTCGCTGTTCGTGGCGTTCACCCTGACGCCCATGCTGTCCTCGCGCTTCCTTCGCTCGCACACTGCCAAGGGAGCCGTGGGCAAGGCCATCGAGGGCTTCCTCGACGCCATCGAACACGCCTATAGCAAACTGTTGTCGGCAGCCATGCGCCACCCGGCCCTGACCGTTCTGTGCGCCATCGCCGTTTTCGTCGCCAGCATTTTCCTGGCCGGTATCGTGCCCAAGGAATTCATGCCTGTCGAAGATCGCAGCCAGTTCATGGTCAAGCTGGAGATGCCGACCGGCGCCTCGCTGGGAGCCACCGAAATCATGGCCGAGTCGATCGCAACGAAACTACATGCCGTGCCAGGCGTCGAGGACACCTTGGTGACCATTGGCGGCTCCGCCCTGGCCGAAGTCAATCGTGCCGAAATTCAGGTCAACTTGGTCGGAAAGAAGAAGCGCGCCTTCTCGCAGGCACAGATGATTACCTACACCCGCAGCCAGATTTCCGGTTGGCTGGGCCGCTCCGATGTGAACTGTGCGGTCGAGCCTTTCAACATGACCGGCGCCAGCAGCGGCGCCATTCGGAACTCGATGGTGCAATTCAACGTTCGCGGCAAGAACTACTCAGAGATAAGCAAAGCCACCGACGAGATCATCCAATCGCTCCGCGAACAAGAGGTGATGGTCGACGGCAAGAAACAAAACGGGTACGTCGACCTCGACACCTCCTACCGCGGTGGCAAACCCGAGCTGGCCATCAACATCGACCGCGATCGTGCGGCTGACCTCGGCGTTCCCATGGCGGTGATCGCCATGACCATGCGTAGTCTGATGGCCGACGACAAGGTGTCGGAAATGACGGCCGACGGGCAACGCTACGACGTGCGCATGAAGCTTGACGAGAGTTTCAGGCACAATGCCCAAGATCTGATGGCGCTCAAGGTTCGTTCGACGACGGGCCAACTGGTGAACCTTTCCAACGTGGTTTCGATTGTCAACGAAGCCGGCCCCGGCAAGATCGAGCGCCAGAACCGGCAGCGCCAAATCACCGTCTTCGCCAACCTGAGCGGTATCGCGCTCGGCCAGGCCACGCAACAAGTCGAGGCCTTCGCCAAGAAAGTGGTTCCATCCACCATGACCACCGACTGGGCAGGCCAGGCGGACATCATGAAAGAGTCCATGGGCTATCTGCTCTCGGCGTTGCTCCTCGCCATCATCATCGTCTACCTCGTGCTCGCCGCGCAGTTCGAAAGCTTCCTACACCCCTTCACCATCATGCTGTCGCTACCATTGTCGATGGTCGGTGCGCTGGGCGCCATCGCGCTCACCCACAGCATGATCAACATCATGACCATGATCGGCATCATTCTGCTGATGGGGCTCGTGACCAAAAACGCCATCTTGCTCGTCGACTACACCAACACACTTCGGCGCAAAGGGATCCCTAGGCGCGATGCTTTGCTCAAAGCCGGCGCGGTCCGACTGCGCCCGATCTTGATGACCACGGGCGCGATGGTCTTCGGCATGGCTCCCGTCGCGCTTGGCATCTCCGAGGGCGGCGAATTGCGCGCGCCCATGGCCATCGCCGTCATCGGCGGCCTCATCACGTCGACCCTGCTCACCCTCGTCGTGATTCCGGTGGCCTACACCATCATCGACTCCGTCGCCGAGCGAACCCTCGGCCATGTCACGGTCATGCGCGAAGGCGAAGAGACGCCGCTCGAAGCCGCCGCAAGGCACGGGTAAGCGAGAGCGCAGAGGCCGGAAAGGAGAGAACACAGAGGAGAAGATGGGGCGATGACTCTCTGTGCCCTCCTCCCCCTCTGCGATCTCTCCTAGCGCCGGAGGCTATCGCGCAGGTAGTTTTCCTTGAGGCGCGTGTATTTCGCGGCTAGCGCGCGATGTTCGTCGGCGGTGGCCGCAGAAAGCGTGCGTATCACTTTCGCGGGCGCGCCCAGCACCAGGCTGTGCGGCGGGATCACCGTCCGCTGTGTGACCAAGGCGCCAGCGCCAACGATGGAGCCCTCGCCGATGACACAATCGTCGAGCAACGTAGACTGCATGCCGACGAGACATGCGTCCTCGACTCGGCACGCGTGCAGCATCACGCGATGGCCAACCACCACGTCATTGCCCACCACGCAGGGCGTGTGGTCCGCCACGTGCATCACACTGCCGTCCTGAATGTTTGAGCGGTCGCCAACGATGACAGGGGCGATATCCCCACGCGCCACGCTGCCGTACCAGAACGAAACGTCCTTTCCCAGCCGCACATCCCCAATAACGGCTGCCCCTGGCGCAAGCAGAACCCCTTCCCCGATCTGCGGAATCAATTCCAAGTAGCGATCGATGATGGCTCTGGGAAACCGCTGGCGGAGAACCTGCACGCGGGCATCAAGAAGATGCGCGTTGGCAAGCGGGCCGGGAATGACCTCGACGGATGAAGTGACAGTGGCCATGTTCACCCTCGAAGGTTAGTCCCGATCTGCTCGCGCGGTCAATGTGGCCACCTGCTCCGACGAGCACTCGCAGCACTGCCGACGGGTCTGGCGTCAAATGCTCGGAACTTCGGTGAGCATTTCGAACATATTCAACGCACGCCGATCCTCGGGGTCGCGCTGGATCGCATTGCGGAATACGCCCGTGGCCTCGCCCACCTTGTGGGCGTTGTAGTACGCCATGCCGAGGTGATAGGCAGCGGCTTGATCGTCAGGGCAGACTTCGAGCACGCGCTTGAAATTCGCGATGGCTTCGTCGTGCTTGCCAAGAGCCGCGTAGCTCACGCCCAGGTGGTAGTTGGCGATCACCGAGGCGGGATTCAGCGCCAGCAAGTGACGGAAAGCCGCGATGGCCTCCACTTCCTTGCCCACGTGGTAGTAGGTGATGCCCAGCCAATAGTAGGCCGCCAGGTAATCTCGGCTCAGCTCCACGCATTTCTCCAGCGACTTGATCGCGAGCTTGATCTGCCCGGTCCGGTAGTAAGAAAGCGCGAGGTCGTAATGCGCATCTGGATAGTCCGGTTTGATTGCGACCGCCTTCTTGAACGTCTCGATAGACCGTTCCAGTTCGCCAGCCCGGTAGTACAGGTTGCCAAGACCTGACAGCAGGTGGGCGTTGCCGGGGGACAGCTCGCAGGCCTTCTTGATGGCCTCGATGGAGGTCAGCAGTTCCTCGCCACTGAGTCGCGAGGTCAGCGCCTTGCGGCCCCAGTAGTGCGGGTCGCTCTCGTTGTCGAACGGCACGCCACACAGCGGACAGTACTTGTACTCCTTGGGAAAATCCTTCGCGCACATCGTACAGGACGTCATGGTCACCCCCAGGCATCAAATTCGGTCAAGGCGGCTCCGATATTGCCGCCGCCCAACCTAGGCATTATCCGATGCCAGCGACCGCCTGGCCACCAGAAAAATCGCACCAATCCGGTCCCGATTCATCCGCGCGATGACACTGATGTCAATCTCCTTGGGACACACGGCCGAACACTCGGTCACGTTGGTGCACGGGCCAAAGCCTTCCCGATCCATCGCGTCAACCATGTTCTGGGCCCGCGTCCAGCGCTCGGGCTGCCCCTGCGGCAGAAGTCCCAGGTGCGAGATCTTGGCCCCTACGAACAACATGGCCGAGGCATTGGGGCACGCGGCGATACACGCCCCGCAGCCGATGCAGGCTGCCGCATCCATGGCCGCGTCGGCCTTGGACTTGGCCACGGGAATGGCGTTGCCATCGGGGGCCGAGCCCGTGGAGGCGCTGATGAAGCCCCCGGCCGCCATGATGCGTTCAAGGGAGGAGCGGTCCACGATAAGGTCGCGCAGAACTGGAAAGGGTTTGGCGCGGTAGGGTTCGATGATGATGGTTTGCCCGTCGTGAAACTGGCGCATGTGCAACTGGCAGGTCGTGGTGCCTGGTCGCGGCCCGTGCGGTATGCCATTGATGACCACGCCGCAGGAGCCGCAAATCCCTTCGCGGCAGTCATGGTCGAAGGCGATGGGACGCTCGCCCGCGAGCATGAGTCGCTCATTGACCACGTCCAGCATCTCCAAAAAGGACATTTCTGGACTGATATCCTTGGCCTCGATGCGTTGCAAACGCCCGTGAGCTTCTTGGCTATCCTGGCGCCACACCATCAAGACGAGATTCATCGGCTTCACTTGTAGCTCCGTTGGGCCAAGTGCACGTTCTCGAATGTCAGGGGCTCCTTGTGGCGGACCGGCTCCTTGTCCGCTCCTTTGTGCTCCCACACCGCGACGTGCGCAAACTCGGCGTCGTTGCGCTTGGCCTCGCCTTCCTCGGTCCGAAACTCTTCGCGGAAGTGGCAGCCGCAGGATTCGTTGCGTTCCAAGGCGTCGCGGCACAGCAGCTCGCCGAACTCCATGAAATCGGCGACGCGCCCCGCATATTCCAGGGCTTGGTTGAGCTCGCCCCCGCTGCCGGGCACGATAACCTGGCTCCAAAACTCCTCGCGCAACTGAGGAATTCGCTCGCGAGCGGCGCGCAGGCCAGCCGCATTCCTCGCCATGCCGCAGTTGTCCCAAAGCAGCTTGCCCAGCTCGCGATGGAAGGACGCGGCGGTGCGCTTGCCCTTGTTGCCAACCAGCTTCTTCATGCGCTCGCCAACCGCGGACTCGGCGCGCTTGAATTCAGGACCATCCTTGTCGACTTTGTCGAGTTTGCTTGAGCCGAGATAGTTCCCGATGGTGTACGGGATGATGAAGTAGCCATCGGCCAGCCCTTGCATGAGCGCCGAGGCGCCCAGACGATTGGCGCCGTGGTCGGAGAAATTGGCCTCGCCCAGCACGAACATGCCCGGGATGGTGCTCATCAGGTTGTAGTCCACCCATAGCCCGCCCATGGCGTAGTGGACCGCGGGGTAGATGCGCATGGGAACCTTGAACGGATTCTCGTCGGTGATGCGCTCGTACATGTCGAAGAGGTTGCCGTAGCGCTCGCGAATCACGTCCTCGCCGAGCCGCTTGATGGCGTCGGCGAAGTCCAAGTAGACGCCGCGACCGCCCGGCCCGACCCCGTGCCCTTCGTCGCACACCGCCTTGGCGGCGCGGCTGGCCACGTCACGCGGTACCAGATTTCCAAAAGTGGGATAGCGTCGCTCCAGATAGTAATCGCGCTCGCCTTCGGCAATGTCGCTCGACTTGCGCCCGTCCCCGGCCCGCAGCGGAACCCAGACCCGGCCGTCGTTGCGCAACGACTCGCTCATCAGGGTCAGCTTCGACTGGTGATCTCCGCTGACCGGGATGCACGTGGGATGGATTTGCGTGAAACAAGGGTTGGCGAATCCGGCCCCCAGCTTGTGCGCCCGCCAGGTTGCCGTGACGTTGCAACCCTTGGCGTTGGTCGACAGGTAGAAAACGTTGGCGTAACCACCCGTGGCAAGTATCACCGCGTCCGCCGCATGCGACTCGATCTTGCCGGACACCATGTCGCGCGTGACGATGCCGCGCGCCTTGCCCTCCACGAGCACCAAATCGAGCATCTCGGTGCGTGGGAACATCGTCACTTTGCCGGCCGCGATCTGGCGGGTCAATGCCTGGTAGGCGCCGAGCAGAAGCTGTTGACCGGTCTGCCCGCGGGCATAGAAGGTACGCGAGACCTGCGCCCCGCCGAAGGAGCGATTGGCGAGATAGCCGCTGTACTCGCGAGCAAAGGGAACCCCTTGCGCCACGCACTGATCGATGATGTTGGCCGACACTTCCGCCAGACGATGCACATTGTGCTCGCGCGCGCGGAAGTCCCCGCCCTTGATGGTGTCGTAGAACAGGCGAAATACGCTGTCGCCATCGTTCTGGTAGTTCTTGGCCGCGTTGATTCCGCCCTGTGCGGCGATGCTGTGTGCCCTGCGCGGACTGTCCTGGTAGCAGAAACAACGAACATCGTAGCCAAGCTCGGCCAAGGACGCCGCGGCGGAGGCGCCCGCCAGTCCGGAGCCGACGACGATGATGCTGAATTTCCGCTTGTTGGCTGGGTTGACCAGCTTCATCTCGAACTTGTGGCGTGTCCAGGCTGTGTCGAGAGGGCCCGTCGGCGCGTTGGCTTTCAATTCCATGGTGGCTAGCCCCCAACCAGCTTGAAGAAAACTGCGCAGGGAAGGAACACGAACCCCGCCACCAGCACCAGGGTCGCTCCGCCCACCACGGCGCGAATCGGTCCATCGAAACGAGGGTGCCGCAAACCGAGAGACTCGAACATGCTGTGGCCTCCATGCAGGAGATGCAGACCGACCAGGCTTGTCCCAAGAACGTAGACCAACACCACCCATCCATACTGGAAGCTGTTCGCGATGTTGGCGTAGACATCGTCCTCGACATACTCGGCGGGGGTCACATGCATGCCCCAGCTAAAGTGGGCGAGGTGGAAGAACACAAACGCAAGCAGGAACGGTCCGGAATACTTCATCGTCCTGGCGGCATACGAGAATGTCCGCGACTCTTTCTTCCGGTAGCCGACCGGCCGCGCCGCCCATTGGCGAAGAACCAGGACGGTTGCGGTCCAGATATGGAAGATCACCGCCACGATGATCACCGATCGCGCCGTCCAAAGAGCGGCGGGCGAATAGCGAAGCAGGCTACCGTAGCCGTTGATGGTGCCCGGCCCCTTGAAGAAGAGCATCATTCCAACCAGGTGCTCGACGCAGAAGCCGAAAAGGATGAACCCCGAGACCGCCATCTGCACCTTCAGCCCAATAGTGGAACGCAGGAAGGACAAGAACGCTGCCATGGCATTTTCTCTTAGCACGCGAGAGCGCAAGGTCACCACAAAATAGCGAGCCGCGAGTCTTGTTTTCCGTCTTGCCGCGCGGCCGGACTCGCGCATGAATGGACTTCCCTGACGCTTGCGAAAAGGATTTCTCCACGCCCAAGAACCCAGGCGAATCTTGCCTACCTTGCCCGACGCGTCCACACGTCGCGGCCCTGCCCTCGCGCTTTCGGCGGCCCGCCTGACCTTTCGGTTTGAATTTCGACCCAGATAGTCCTGTTTTACTTTAACGCCGCCGTAAATGTGCTAAGAACACGGTCAAGTTTCGCCTGAAAGAGGGCCCGATGAGCGACTCCAGTACAGAACAGCGCGCAGGGAAGGGAACGGTCTTTGTCCGGACGGAAATATGCAAAGGATGTTCCTTCTGCATTGATTTCTGTCCCACCGACTGCCTGACCTTCTCCAAGGAATTCAATCTCAAGGGTTACCATTTCCCCATCCTGAGCGCCCCCGAGGCTTGCACGGGCTGCGACCTGTGCGGGCTCTATTGCCCGGACTTCGCCATCTACGGCGAGCGCTGGAAGGACATCGACGAGCGCAAGGCCAAAGGACAGCCCCAGCCGATACCGGCCGCGCCACCACCGCCGGCTCAGAAAGCATCCGGCCAGCGTCCTGTTTCAGCCGATCCCCAAGGTGTTCTGACTGGCATCCACTTCGTGGATGGCAATCACGCCGCGTGCGAGGGCGCCCTCGCGGCCGGTTGCCGCTTCATCGCCGGATATCCCATCACGCCGTCGACGGAGATCGTCGAACGATTTGCCTCCCGCATTCCCATGGTGGGCGGTGTCTTCATCCAGATGGAAGACGAACTGGCCTCCAGCATCGCGGTGCAAGGCGCTGCCTGGGGTGGCAAGAAGACCCTGAGCGTGACCAGTGGACCGGGTTTCTCACTGATGATGGAGCACATCGGACTCGCGATCATGACCGAGACCCCCGGCGTCTGGGTCGACGTTCAGCGTGGCGGCCCCTCGACCGGCCTGCCCACGCTGCCCGCGCAAAGCGACATGATGCAGGCGCGCTGGGGCAGCCACGGCGACAACGAGATCATCGCGCTTGTGCCCAACTCGCCGCAGGAATGCTTCGATCTCATGATCAAGGCCTTCAACCTGTCCGAGCTCTACCGCTGTCCTGTCATGTTCATGATGGACGAAGTGGTGGGGCACATGGTCGAGAGAGTCGAGATCCCTGCCGCGGAAAGCATCCAAGTCGTTCCACGCAAGTTCACCACCAAGTCGAAACAAGAGTACCGCGCCTACGCGACCACCTCCGACGATCTCGTACCCGAGATGACCAAGGCTGGCGAAGGGTACCGTATCCACGTCACGGGATTGACCCACGATGAACGCGGCTATCCGGCCTTGAACGCCGTCACACAGGACAAGCTGGTGCGGCGTCTCATCGGAAAGATCCGCAGCCACGCCGCCGATCTCGTGGATATCCAAGAGGACTACATGGACGACGCCGAAATCGTCGTCGTGTCCTACGGTATCACCTCGCGCATCGCCAAGAGCGCGGTCGACGATGCCCGCCAGCGCGGTCTCAAGGTTGGCCACCTTCGCTTGCGCATCGTCTGGCCATTCCCCTCGGCCCACATCCGCGAGATCTGCCGCAATGCCAAGGTCGTCATCATGCCCGAACTCAACATGGGCCAGATGGTCATCGAGCTCGAGCGCTCGGTGAACAACGGGACCAAGGTTGTCAGCATTCCCCACGCCGGCGGGTCGGTGCACGAGCCCGAAGCCATCCTCAAGAAGATCATCGAGGCAGCATCATGACCATTCTACCCAACGCCGCACAGACCCTCTTGCGCGATATCGACACGATCAATCCGGTCATGCCGTTCCTGCGCCAGGAGCGCATCCCGCACATCTGGTGCCCGAGCTGCGGCATCGGCACGACCGTCAATTGCTTCACGCGCGCGCTCACCGAGTCGGGCATGGATCTCGACCAAATCGCCATCGTCTCAGGCATCGGCTGCACCGGCCGCGTCGCTGGCTATATGAACCTCGATTCGTTTCACACCACCCACGGCCGGGCGATCCCATTTGCCACGGGGCTCAAGCTTGCCAATCCCAAACTGAAGGTCGTCGTCTATTCTGGCGACGGCGATCTGACCGCCATCGGCGGCAACCACTTCATGCACGCGGCACGACGGAACATGGATCTGATGGTCGTGTGCGTGAACAACTTCACCTACGGCATGACCGGGGGCCAGGTCGCACCCACGACGCCGATCGGCGCCAAGCAAACCACCATGCCCTTCGGTAACTATGAGCAGCCCCTCAACCTGCCCTTCCTGGCCGATGCCTGCGGTGCCGTCTACGTCGCGCGCTGGACGGTCTTTCACGTTCGCCAGCTTGCCAAGGCCATGCAAGAGGGACTCAAGAAAAAGGGATTCGTCTTCATCGAAGCGCTCTCGCCCTGCCCGACGCTCTACTCGCGCCGCAACAAGCGCGGTGACGGCATCGACGAACTCAAGAACTACAAGCAGAACAGCATCGTGAAGCACGGCGCGGACACCAAGGAGGTTGCATTGACCTTCGACGGCAAGATCGTGGTGGGCAAATTCGTCGACCGCGAGCGCCCGACGTGGCTGGACGCCATGAACGACCACTTCACACAGACGCTCGGCAGCAAGTACTCCACCTACGAAGGCTAATATGACAAGAACCGAAATTCGCGTCGGGGGATTGGGTGGTCAGGGCATCATCTTGTGTGGCTCCATCATCGGCAAGGCTGCCTCCATCTACGCTGGCAAACACGCCGCCATGATTCAGGCCTTCGGGCCTGAGGCGCGCGGCAGCGCGTGCAGCGCGCAGGTCATCGTGTCCGACGAAGCCATCGGCTACCCCTACGTCCGCCATCCGGATATCCTGGTCTTGATGTCCCAGGACGCCTGCACCCAGTTCGCGCCGCAGCTCAAGACTGGCGGGCTGGTGCTTTTCGAGGAGGAGTTGGTTCACACCAACGGCAACCTTCCCGCGCAGGCACGCACGCTTGGCATTCCGGCCACGCGATTCGCCGAAGAGCTTGGCCGCCGCCTCGTGCTCAATATCATCATGGTCGGCTTCTTCGCCGGCGCGACCGGCCTTCTGCCCTACGAGGCGGTCGAGAAAGCCGTGCTCGACTCGGTTCCCAAGGGCACCGAGAGCCTCAATTTGCGAGCGCTCGGCAAGGGCTACGAATTCGGAATTTCCCGACTGGCCTAGAAAACCGGGAGGAGGGGTTGTGATGGACGCATTGGATCTTCCCTGCATCGCGCACTTGAAGAACGGAAAAGGCGCAACGATCTCGTTGGCCGAGGCGGGCGACGGCCATGCTCTACTGCAATTCTACCGGGCCATGCCCGAAGAAGACCGGCTGGTGCTCAAGGATGACGTGACCACAGCGGACTGGTTGGACCGTTTCCTAGCCAAGCTGTCGAGTGGCGAGGCCATCAGCATCGTGGGCAAGGTGGGCGGGGAAATCCGCGGCGAGGCAACCTTGCACCGCACCTTCCACGGTTGGAGCCGCCATGTCGGCGAGATCCGCCTCAACGTCGACCGCGCGGCCCGCGGGCAAGGTCTTGGCCTGGAACTGGCCAGACACCTGGTGAAGCTGGCCATCGACGCCGGCATCGACAAGATCGTCGCGCACATGGTGGACAGCCAGGTTGCCGCCAAGCGCACCTTCGAGAAGCTGGGCTTTCACAAAGAAGCCGAACTCCCCGGCCACGTGACCGATATCCACGGCAAGCGCCGCGACCTGCTCATCTACGCCAACGACGTGTCGCACATCTGGTCGGCGATGGAGAGTCTGCTAGGCGATTTTCGGCCCGACCGCGCCACTAGGTAGCCCTTCGCTACCGATAGACTTTGGCGATGGTCTTGCCGAGATCGGCGGGCCTGGCCATGGGCGCGGTGAGGCCGGCCATAAAAGCCGCGACGGGCTTCTTTACGTTGGCCTTTGGTGTCACCCACGCAACATTCCATGAGCCAGTTGCCGACAACTCCTGCTGGTGCTTTCCACGCAACCAGCAGCGAGCTGTCACACTCACGCTACCGCGAGTGCGTACGAGCGCCATTGTCCCGAAACGACTTTGCTTTATCGAACGATACAGCGGATAGGCTGGAGGCTGGAGGCCCGAGACTGTAGGGAGAAGAGGAGATAGCGAATGCGCGATCACAGCAAGCTTCGGGCGTTCGAGTTGGCCGATACCCTTGTCGTGGCGGTCTACCGACATAGTCGGACCTTCCCGCCCGAAGAGAGATTCGGATTGACGTCGCAAGTCCGGCGAGCGGCTGTTTCCACGGTGTCGAACATCGTAGAAGGATGCGCTCGGCAGACTGAGGCTGACTACTTGCGATTTCTCGACATTGCGCACGGTTCCTCACGCGAGGTCGAGTACCAACTCTCGCTTGCGGGTCGTCTTGGCTACCTTTCCGCCGATGCCTATCGTGAGCTGTCAGGAATGGCCGTCGAAACCGCAAAGGTGCTGAACGCTCTATTGCGGGCACTTCGGCATTGAACGATCTTGCCTGGGGCTGGTGATCGCGGGTATTCGGTCTACTCCTCCAGTCTCCAGTCTCCAGCCTCCAGCCTCCTATCGTGTTCACGCCGCACGAGCTGATAGAGAAGCTGATCCGATTGATTCCCCGCCCTCGCTGCCATCTCGTCCGATACCACGGCATCCTGAGCCCCGCGGCCAAGGATCGCGCCAAGGTGGTGCCGACACCGGCCGCGCCGCCCGCGCCAGATGCGGCGTGCGCCGATTCGGCAGGCGCCGACAAGACGGGCGAGGGCGAATCCCGCGAGATCGATATCACCAAGATACAAAGAGGTAGCCGACTACCTTGGGCGCTCCTGCTGCAACGGGTGTTCATGACAGACGCGCTGACCTGCCCGAAGTGCCATGGTCGCATGAAGATCCTGGCCGCGATCACAAAGCCAGAAGCGATATGCAAGATTCTGGACCACCTCGGAATACCCAGCGAAGCCCCGCGCCGCACCACCGCGCGACCGCCTCCGCAGTGCGAGCTTTCGGGCACGGCCGACCTCGACGAAGTCGACTACGCCGACCCGCCCAGCCCCGAGTGGTGACCAACCGGAGCCCCGAAAGCGGGCCCGGGGATAGGCTATGTCCACGGCGGCAATTCCCGGGCACGGCCGACCTCGACGAAGTCGACTACGCCGACCCGCCCAGCCCCGAGTGGTGACCAACCGGAGCCCCGAAAGCGGGCCCGGGGGATAGGCTATGTCCACGGCGGCAATTCCCCTAAAAACGGGCTTGTTTTCCCCTGGGCATAGGGACAGTTTGGGCATGTAGGTGGGTGTGGTTTACGTAAGATCTGTTATCAGACATTTGCGGCGAAGGAAAAACGGCGCTTAAACGGACTATGCTCCAATCACTTTGTCGCAGGCGTACTGGGCGTGCCCACCTTCCTGTTCCTGGACACCACCGGGAAAGAAGTTGCACGCCTCGTCGGTCAACAGCCTCAGGAGGTGCTCATCCAATCGCTGGAGGTCCTGGCCGGGCAGAAGTGCGACGCCTTCCGGCCCATCACAGGTTCGGCTGACTATCGGCCTCGCCTTGCGACGAAGTAGAGCCGCGGCTGCTATCGAGAAGTGTCGCGCATGAGTGTGGTGCGGACCTTCTGGCTTCCGTAATCGATGTCTACCTCGCAGGTGTCGGCTACCATCCTGCCCATGTGCGGGTACTCATTGTACAACGGCCGTCCATCGGCCATTCAGATCGGTGGCTGCTGCCGTCGCCGAAACCTAGGGCACGTGGGCGGCGCTCGCAAGGCGTTGAAGGAAGAGATGGCGCGCGGTCCTTTTCTTGAATCTGGGATGACCTGCCTTGCATCTCACGTTGCGTGGCCGTCGACATCCAATATCTCTCTAATGAAGAGTTGCCCGCGCAGCTCGCAAAGTACCCAGATGCGGCGAAGGCCATCGGTGCCAAGTTTCGATTGAACATTACCGGCGAAGGCGGCGGTGAGTGGTTCATCGACACCAGCGACACTGGCCCCTCCTCCATGCAGGGACAGGGCCCCGGCGCCGATGTCACCGTCACCATCGACGCAGAGGACTTTCAAAAGCTACATGACGACCCCCAGGCGAACAGCATGCAGCTCTTCGCCGCTGGCAAGATCACGATCGCGGGCAACCAGATGCTCGCCATGAAGCTGGGCAGGCTCTTCCAGCTTGGCGAGGGCTGATCCTTCGAACTCTTGCGCCAAGCCGGGCCGGAACGACGGCTGGAGATCTGCATCAGCGTGTCGCGCGCCACACGCGAGCTTGCCATCGCCGGCATCACCCCGCGCATTCTTGCCCTTCGTCACCACTGCCGGGCCTGCCAGCATTCATGTCGGTCGCGGGCGTTCGGTCGAGACGAAACCGCGGCTGTTCTCACTGCACCCCGAGTACCTAGGATTTCGTGTACACGCTGACGACGGTCCCCGCGGCGGCGGACTGGATCAGCGTAATCGTCGCCGAGGTGGCCGTGAAGGTGCCCGTGTTGCCGTCATCGCCCCCGTCCGTCGGTGGCGGGCAGGTGGGCGTGAACGTAACCATCGTGCCCGCGATGGCCGCTGTCCCGTGCGAGCGGCCCGTGCGTGTCCCAGAGATCGTTACCTGGTCAAGGGTGAAGGACGTTGAGGTTGCATTCGACAACACGAATGTCTGTCGACGGGCTCCTTGCGGGAGGCCTCCGTCTACGGAAGTGATGCCTGCATCCGGGTCGGCATACAGCGTCTCTGATGTCAGGAGAAAGGTCCCGTTGCTGATCGGTCCGCCCATCCCCGTGGGCACGGTGCCCGTCGACAGCTGAGGCGTCACGCAGGGGCCGTTGAGGGCGACTGAGTTGCAGGTGTCGCCTGTGCTCGTTCCCGAGCCAATTCCGCACGCACCCGTCGTACCGCCAGTCCCCGCACTGCCACCCGTGCCAGTCCCGCCCGCGCCCGTCGTCCCCCCAGCGCTGCCGCCGGCACCCAGGCTGCCGCCCGCGCCCGCAGTGCTTCCCCCGCTACCACCCGCACCCGGCGTGCCTCCGCTGCTGGAACTGCTGCATCCGGCAAGAGAAAGAAGACCAATCATCGACAACCATAACGCTGACCTAAGCATCGTTCCTCCAAGCTGGGGAATGCGGGGTCGACAGGACAGTCCGAACGAGCGCCATTTTGCCTTCGCAAAATCGTACCCGCCCAAGACGGCGCGAGGCCGCGCATTCATGTCACCTTGTTGAGATAGTGTGCTTTGGATTGCCGCCGGGAAGAAAGGGTTCAGAAAATGCAGCCCCTTCGCGCCCGTGCATGTGGGAAGGGGAGACCTCGTCACATGTGTGCCTCGCCGGGACCCGCCGTTCTTGCGTCAGCGGCCACGACACGCGACGGATGGCGGCCGAAAGGCATGTCACCTTGCGGTGGTAGGGCGGCACACGCGCGGTCGCAATGCCTTCCGGTGCCGACGCGCGAGTCTTGGCGTGTACGTTGAAACCGCAGCCTTGCACCACGAGGTCGCCGACGATCTCAGGCCCACCACGTGCGGCAAGAACCACGGGCTCGCGCTTGCGCCAAGCAGGGCCGGAACGACGGCTGGGGATCTGCATCAGCCTGCCGCGCGCCACACGCGAGCTTGCCATCGCCGGCATCAAGCAGGCGCATCCGGACCGTCTTGTCTCGGCCGCCGAGCTACGGCAAAAGCTTGCTAAGCGCCTCAATGGTGCGGACGTAGCTCAGCGTGTGTTCTCGGAGCCTCCGGCATGAGCGACACGCTTGAAGACGTCGTTGACATCGCACTGCGGGCGAGGGTTTGCACCCGATCGGACCGTCGCAAGTAGCGGCAGCCGTGGCTCTGCGCGAGGTCAGCAATACCCACCCGGCCGCGGCCAAGGTCAAGTCGCAAGCCATGACCGACTTCGACAAGGCACTCGGCGCACTCAAGTCGGCTGCCTAAATTCCGGCCTCGAATACTTGCCGAGGTGGTCCGTCACCTCGCAACCGGCTGCGCGTAATTCCTTTGCCACAATCGCCGAGGTGCGTTTTTCGTGCCCGGAAAGTTCAGGATGACTGTGAATGTCCTTATAAATCGTGAGCAGCGACGGCAGTTCCGCGTCCGCGAGTGATTGCGGCGTTTGCTGCGCAAAAGCAAAACGCGAAGCTAAAGATCGACAACGACAGAATCGACAGGGTGCAAATTGTCATTCCCTTTTTGTAGACTGTCATTCCGAGAAAAGTCGAGGAACTGGCCCATGTCTCTGGCATTGGACCAAGTCTGGCCAAGGGCATCGTCGACTATCGGGGCAAGAAGGGCAGCCCAGCAGGCCGTTCAACAACCCGTTCGCGGGGCTCTCTCGCCATTCTCAAAGGGCGACGACAGAGTCCTCGGGGCACTTGGCTAGGATCGTGCGATCACCGGTCGCAAGGCGCCAGCCGCGGACTCGCGCATGGGCGACAATCAGCCGGTCGAACGGATCGCGGGTCCAGTGGATATCAAGGGCTGCATCAAACAGATCGACGGACATGGGGTTGTCGATGGTCCAGCGCGGATCCCGATTCAAGGCATCGCGCGCACCGGAAGCCAGCCGCACCCGCTTGGCTTCCTCCAGAAAGGCCAATTCGAGAAGACTGACCGGCGAGACGTACAGACTGCCTGTGCGCATCAGGCGGCGACCACGCGGGTGTCCCGTATGTACCCAAATGAGAGCGTTGGTATCGAGCAGAATCAGGCCTTGGACCTTGGCTTGAAGAGCAATCCAGCCTTGCCGGACTGCCACGTCCAATTTCCGTCATCGACTGCCGGATCCAGAATCTCGATGACCGACGCAGCTGGGGCTGGCCTCCGGCTGGCCTCATCCAAGACGATGCGAAAACGCAATTTTCCCCGCTCGATGGTGACCGGTCTGCCCTTCGCAGCTTGGTCCAGGACGCCGGCAAAGTTCTGGCGGGCTTGTGTGGCCGTGTATCGCGGCATCTGTACATTGTACAACTAGGCGGATGGAAGTGCCAAGGCCCCTTGGCTACGGATTCATTTCCACAACCCGGATCCGCACACGAACGCTCCCTGCCCGGCCCGACCACGCCACCCGATGCTAGCGCATCGCCTTGGCGATGGTCTTGCCGAGATCGGCGGGGGTCGGGGCGATGGCGATGCCGGCGTCTTGGAGGGCGGCGATCTTGTCCGAGGCTTTGCCTTTGCCGCCGCTGATGATGGCCCCGGCGTGGCCCATGCGGCGGCCGGGGGGCGCGGTAAGACCGGCCACGAAGGCGGCGACGGGCTTCTTCACGTTGGCCTTGATAAAAGTGGCGGCGTCCTCCTCGGATGTTCCGCCGATCTCGCCGATGAGCAAGATGGCCTTGGTTTGTGGATCCGCCTCGAACAGCGATAGGCATTCGATGAAGTCGAGACCCTTGACCGGATCGCCGCCGATTCCGACCGCGGTGCTCTGGCCGAGTCCGAGTTCGGTGATCTGGAAGGCAGCTTCATAGGTCAGCGTCCCTGAACGCGACACGATGCCGACCGAGCCGGGCTTGTGGATATAGCCCGGCATGATGCCCAGCTTGGCCGCGCCTGGCGTGATCACGCCCGGGCAGTTGGGCCCCACGAGCCGACAGGACTTGCCTTCCAGCGCGCGCTTCGCCCGCACCATGTCCAGCACCGGAATGCCCTCGGTAATGCACACGATGAGATCAATCCCTGCGCTGGCTGCTTCCAGGATGGCGTCGGCCGATCCGAACGGCGGCACGAAGATCACGCTGGCGTTGGCACCGGTCGCCTTCACGGCCTGAGCAACCGTGTCGTAGATGGGGAATCCTTCAAAAACGGTTCCGCCCTTGCCGGGGGTCACGCCGCCCACGACCGCGGTGCCATACTCGCGCATCTGCTTGGCGTGGAAACTTCCGGCCGCGCCGGTGAGCCCCTGAACGATGACCCGTGTCTGGCTATTCGCGAGGATCGCCATGGCTAGTTCCTCCTCCCGGAAACCAGCTCGACCACTTTGCGTGCCCCATCGGCCATGTCCGTCGCCGTGGTGATGGGCAGACCGGATTCGGCGAGCATCTTGGTTCCAATGTCGACGTTGGTGCCCGCCAGACGAACCACCAGGGGCACGCGCAGGCCGATCTCCGCGACCGCCGCGATGATACCGCCGGCGATGACGTCGCACTTCATGATGCCGCCGAAGATGTTCACGAAGATTCCTTTTACCGACGGATCCGACGTCAGGATCTTGAACGCGGCGGTGACTTTCTCTTTGCTGGCGCCCCCGCCCACGTCGAGAAAATTGGCCGGGCTGGCGCCGAAGTACTTGATGATGTCCATGGTGGCCATGGCCAGCCCTGCCCCGTTGACCATGCAACCGATGCTGCCATCCAACTTGATGAAGTTGAGGTCGAACTTACGCGCCTCGCTCTCGGTTGGATCTTCCTCCCCAAGGTCGCGCATCTCGGCGACTTCCTTGTGCCGTTCGATGGCGTTGTCGTCGAAGGTCATCTTGCAGTCGAGCGCCAACACGCGCTGATCGCCGGTGATCACCAGCGGATTGATCTCCACCAGCGAGGCATCGAGCGCCATGAAGGCTGCGTACAGCTTGAGCAGGAACGCGGTGGCATTCTTGGCCACCTGATCCTTTAGTCCCAGGGCATAGACCAAGTTGCGCGCCTGAAAAGCCGCCAAGCCGACCGCGGGATCCACGTGTTCCATCAGGATGCTCTCGGGCGACTTGGCCGCGACCTCCTCGATGTCCATGCCGCCAGCCGCCGACACCATGACCACCACCCGGCCCTGCGCCCGATCCACCAGAACCGAGGCGTAGAGCTCGCGCGCGATGGCGACGCCCTGCTCGACCAGGATGCGCTTCACGGTCTGTCCTTGGGGCCCGGTCTGGTGGGTCACAAGCTGCTTGCCAAACATCTTCGCTTCCGCCTCGCGCGCCGCCGCCACGCCCTTGACCACCTTGACCCCGCCACCCTTGCCCCGGCCACCCGCGTGGATCTGCGCCTTGACGACAACGGTTTCGTTCTGCGTGGCCTGCACAATCTTCTCCGCGGCAGCAGCGGCACCACCCGCCTCCAGCACGGCGATGCCCATGGGAACCGGCAACCCGAATTTGGAAAGCAGTGACTTGGCCTGGTACTCGTGGATCTTCATCGAGACTCCCTACCTCCGCTGTTCGATCGGGACATAGGTCGCATTGACGGGACCCGTGTAGATTTGCCGTGGCCTGCCGATCTTGGTCGCGGGATCTTCGTGCATCTCCTTCCAATGCGCGAGCCATCCCGGCAAGCGTCCAATGGCGAACATGACGGTGAACATATTGGTCGGAATGCGCAGAGCGCGGTAGATGATGCCGCTGTAGAAGTCCACGTTGGGATACAGCTTGCGCTCGACGAAATAGGGATCCTTCAGGGCCGCCTCTTCCATCGCGCGCGCGATGTCGAGCAACGGATCCTTGATCTTCAGCCGGGTCAGCACCTTGTCACACGCCGCCTTGATAATCTTCGCCCGCGGGTCGTAGTTCTTGTACACACGGTGGCCAAAGCCCATCAGCTTGAAGCCCGAATCCTTCTTCTTGGCCAGGTCGATGAACTTCTGCGACCCGCCGCCGTCACGGTGGATTTCGCCCAGCATATCAAGCACGCTCTCGTTGGCCCCGCCGTGCAGAGGCCCCCACAGGGCGCAAATGCCGGCCGAAACCGTCGCGAACACGTTCGCCTGCGCACTGCCCACCAGGCGCACCGTCGAGGTGCTGCAGTTCTGTTCGTGGTCGGCGTGCAGGATCAGAATCTGATTCAAGACCTTGACGATCTCCTCGTCGATCTCGTAGGGCCGCGAGGGAACCGAGAACATCATGTTGAGGAAGTTCGCGCAGTAGCTAAGGTGGTCTTGCGGATACACGAAGGGTTCGCCCACCGTCTTCTTGTAGGAATAGGCGGCGATCGTGCGCATCTTCGCCAGCAGATGCGTGATGGTCGCCTCATTCTGCTCGGAATCATTCACCTTGAGCGCGTTTGGGTAGAAGCTCGACAGCGAGCAAACCATGGCCGAAAGAATCGCCATCGGGTGGGCCGTGATGGGATAGCGGTCGAAGAAGTGGCGCATATCCTCGTGCAAAGCCGAATTCATGGTCAAGAGCGACGAGAACCGGCTGAGTTCCTCCGCCGTGGGCAGCCTGCCGTAGATGAGAAGGTAGGCGACCTCGACGAAGGTGGACTTCTCGGCCAGCACCTCGATGGGGATCCCGCGGTAGTGCAAAATGCCCGCGTCGCCATCGATGAATGCGATGTTGCTGGTCACCGCGCCCGTGTTCATGAAGCCCTGATCGAGCGTCACGTAGCCAGTTTGCGCGCGCAACTGGCGAATATCGATGGCCTTCTCCCCTTCCGTCCCCACCACAATCGGCAGCTCCAGCGTCTTCCCGTTGATCTTCAGCTCCGCGGCGTTTGGCATGGAAATCCTCCCAATCCAGTCGTCTTTCTTGACCAATGAATGCTACTGATCAAAAAAAGACTTGTCGAGGCTCTTTTGGGAATACACGCCGTGACAGATGCGACGGCGCTGGCGGGACCGGGCGCGGAGCGAAGCTAAGGACCCGCTCGAAGATAACTGTACTGATTAGGGCGACGATCCATCCCGCCCGGCTGTGTTGCTCCTCGTCGCAATACGTCGAGTATTCCTCCTCGTCGCACCTTGCCGGGCGGGCATCTCGTCGCCCGACTCAACACATCTATCTTCGAGCGGGTCCTAACGGATCGCGGCCATGCGTCGCTCGCAAGCACGCTGCTTGCTCTTGTGCTCGCGGGATAGCTTGTCGAAGGTCGTATGTTGCAGATCTCGAATGGTGTTCTCGTAGATCTTCACCCAGATTGGACGCGACGGACAGGTCTTCTGCAACTGGCAAGCCTTGGGATTGAGCACGCAGGGCCTGAACGCCAGCGAGGCCTGTGAGGCACCGAGCACATCCAAAAGAGATATGGCAGAAGGCTCACGCGCGAGCGAGAAGCCACCGTGAATCCCGCGCACTGAAACCAGAACATTGGCCTTGACCAGGCGCTGGAGGATCTTGGCTACGAAGAGATCTGGAGCATCCACCGCCTTGGCGATTTCGGACTTGGTCGCAAGGCGACCGCGGTGCTCAACCAGAAAGAGGAGACAACGAATCGCATAATCGGACTGCTGAAGAACTGCTGACATGACTTCCTCTCGTCTTTCTGGTCAGGAACGACCAACACCCTATTTCTACCACGAAATTGTCATTCGTTGTGAAATTCCTCACATCGAATTGCAACCTTCGCCCTGGGCCACGGAAGGTCGCGATTCCTTGAATTCAGACCTTCATTGCCACTTTTCCGATGATGTTACTCGCCCGTACCGGGTGTGCTTCGGCGTCCTGCACCAGAGAGAATGCGGGGGCGCTAGCCCAACTCCAGATCGAATTCCTTCAGGTCGAACCAAAAACCGCTCTGGTTCACGCTGTCCATCTCGGCCTGCACCACGGCCGCGTGGCCATCCTCGATTTCCAGGAATCGCGTAAAGAGATTCTGCCCCTCCTCCGGCAATTCCTTCACCATGCGCTGATAGAAGGCCGAGGTTTCGTCCTCTGCGGCCAGCGCCTGGCGCAAAGAGTCCAGCTCCGCCAAGTGGCTCCCTTTGCGTCGCGCCACCTGGGAGCGTAGCCGCTTGACGCCAGCCTTGATCCGTTCGGTAGAAGGCAAGACCGTGCGCAATTTCTCGTCTGAAAGACGCCCTTCCTTGTGCCATTCCATGAGCCGGCTTTCGAGGTAGGTGACGTGCCCCTGCTCTTCCTCGGCGAGGGTCAGAAACACCTTCTTCGCCGTCGCATCCTCGGCCCGATGAGCCGCGGACTGGTAGGTGGCGTGAACCTTCTTCTCGTACACGATGGCGGTCTTGATCGCCTCTTCGATAGTCATGGCTTCTCCTGTCGCTCCTGTGGCGCCGGTTCTGGCCATCGCGCCGAGTAACCGGCCAGAACCTAGTATATTCGTACCTTAGCACTCCTCTTTTAAGTAGGCGACGTCCCAGAGAGAAAAATCCTATCAAATCGGCCTCATGAGTCCAGAATCCAGACCAGCGGCAGAGCCTTTCTGCTACACTTTTGCCCACCATGAGCACAGGCGTTTCCCCGAAACCCATCCTTCCAGCGGGCGGCGAGCCCATCACCATGAACAGCCAGGGCACCTTGCAGGTGCCGAATCGTCCCATCCTGCCCTACATCGAAGGCGACGGCACCGGGCCCGACATCTGGCGCGCCTCGGTGCGCGTGCTCGACGCCGCGGTGGAAAAGGAATTCGGTGGCAAAAAGAAGATCGCCTGGGCCGAGGTCTACGCCGGCGAAAAGGCCAAGAAACTCTTCGACACCTGGCTGCCGAACGAAACCCTGGAGGCATTCAAGACCTATCTGGTCGGTATCAAGGGGCCGCTCACCACGCCCATCGGAGGCGGCATCTCGTCGCTCAACGTGGCCATCCGTCAGGTGCTCGACCTGTACGTCTGTCTGCGCCCAGTGCGCTACTTCCGCGGCGTGCCTTCGCCGGTCAAGCGGCCCGAAAAGGTCGACATGGTCATCTTCCGCGAAAACACCGAAGACATCTACGCCGGCATCGAGTGGCCGGCGGAGTCGCCCGAGGCCAAGAAGATCATCGCGTTCTTGCAGAACGAAATGGGCGTGAAGAAGATCCGTTTCCCGGCGACGTCGGGCATCGGCATCAAGCCGGTGTCGCGCGAGGGTTCGGAAAGATTGCTACGCGCGGCTTTCGACTACGCCATCAGCCACGGGCGCAAGAGCGTGACCATGGTCCACAAGGGCAACATCATGAAGTACACCGAGGGCGCGTTCCGCGACTGGGGCTACGCCCTCTGCAAGCGCGAGTACGCAGGCCGCGTGATTGGCTGGGACGACTGTGGTGGCAAGCCGCCGGCCGGCCAGATCCTGCTCAAGGACTCCATCGCGGATATCACCTTGCAGCAGGTGCTGACCCGTCCCGACGAGTTCGAGGTCATCGCGACCATGAACCTGAACGGCGACTACCTGTCGGACGCGCTGGCGGCGCAGGTGGGCGGCATCGGCATCGCGCCGGGCGGAAACATCAACTACCTGACCGGCCACGCGATATTCGAGGCCACGCACGGCACGGCGCCCAAGTACGCGAATCTGGACAAGGTGAATCCTGGTTCGGTGATCCTGTCGGGCATGATGATGTTCGAGCACCTGGGCTGGACCGGCGCCGCCAGCCGCATCGTCGCGGCCATGGAAAAGACCATCGCCCAGAAGACGGTGACCTACGACTTCGCTCGGTTGACCGAGGGCGCGACCGAAGTTTCGTGCTCGGAGTTTGCGACCCGGATTATCGCGAATCTTTAGCCCGACTAGGGGATCTCACTCGTCGCGCCGGTTTCGCCGAAGCCGACTAGATCCATGGTCGTGGGATGGTCGATGCCGGCGCTCTTGACCAGGCCGCTGATGGGAACCATCGAGTGCATCCAGGTCGTGGAAACCGCGTGCCACGCCCCCCAGCTGGCATCGGTGCGCGCCTTGAAGCAACTTGTGAAGGTGCCGGCAATGACCGGCATGCTTTCCTGAGGCAGCCCCTGCCACGAGACCGCGAGCATGTTGATCGAACTTTGCCACATGGATTTCATGAGCTGGATCATCGGCCCCTCGACTTCGGTGACCTGACCCTTCTTGTCTTTCATCTTCACGGCGCGAACTTCCATGGTGTTCGGGTTCATCCGATCCCCAGAAAACAGCAGGATCTTGGTCACCGTCTTGCCGTAGTAGTTCTCGTTCGCGACCTCGACCCAAAAGGCATCGCCCTCCTCGCCGACGATCTTGTACGTAACCAGTGCTGGCTCGCCCTTGTCGTTCACGAGCTTATGTTGCGTCCACTGCCCCACCGCCAGGGGCTTGGGCACGAACCCGGTGGGTGCGGGAAAAGTCTGTCCTGTGTGTGACAACACGGCGATGCGCTGATCGATGTCGGCCTTGGCCGCCTTGTCGATGCCGGGCCCGCAGGCCAGCACGGAAGCTGAGCTGAACAGGAACAGGAGAACGTAGCGCGAAGCTGTCTTGCTCATGCGGCGGATTTTGCCTACGCGCAAGGGCACGGTCCAGTGCCATGTTGGCGTTTCGCGAGATTCCTAGAGTTCCATCTCCATCAAGCTGCGCCGCCGCGGCGGTGCTGGGTCAGAACCTTTCCCCCCTGCCGTCGTGTCGAGGCCGCGTGGCTCACCCCGTGCCACTTGGTCTGCGGCAGCGGCCGAGCCAAGGCGATGGCCAAGACTTCGGTCATCGAGTGCACCGGCACAAGCTTGATTCGCTGGCGCAGGTAGTCCGGGATTTCGCTCAATTCGGCCAGATTTCCCGCGGGCACGATGGCGACGTGCATGCCCGCGCGCGCGGCCGCTAGCAGCTTCTCCTTGAGGCCACCGACGGGCAGAACCCTGCCGCGCAAGGTGAGCTCGCCGGTCATGGCCACGTCCCTGCGAATGGGGATGCCACTCGCCAGCGACACCAGGACACACGCCATGGTGACGCCCGCCGACGGACCATCCTTGGGCACGGCCCCGGCCGGCACGTGGATGTGAATCTGCCGGTCGGCGAAGAAATCGCCTTCGATACCAAGGTTGCTGGCCTGCACGCGAGCGTACGAAAGGGCCGCCTGCGCCGATTCCTTCATGACGTCGCCGAGCTGGCCAGTGAGAATCAGCGTCCCCTTGCCCGCCATGATTTGCGCCTCGACGTGCAGCACCTCGCCGCCGGCCTGGGTCCAGGCCAGCCCGTTGGCGATCCCGATCTCGTCCACGCGCTGGCGCTCGTCGGGAATGTACTTGGGCGGACCCAGGAACTTGGCCAGGTCGTCCAGGCTGATGGGAACGGCACGCTTGGCCTTGCCCTTGGCCTCCGCCACCCCACCCTTCTCGACAATCCGCCGTGCCACCTTGCGGGCAATCTGTGCCACCTGCCTTTCCAGCTCGCGCAATCCGGCCTCGCGTGTGTATTCGGAAATCACCTTGCGCAACACTGGCCGCCCGACCAGCAGATCCCTGTCGGTCAGTCCGGCCTCGAGTGTCTGCTTGGGCAGAAGGTAGCGTTCGGCAATGGCCAACTTTTCCTCTTCGCTGTAGCCAGCCAGGCGCAGGGTTTCCATGCGGTCGCGCAGCGGCGGCGGAATGGTGTCCGCCAGATTGGCGGTCGCGATGAACAGTACCTTCGACAGATCGTAGGGCACGCCCAGGTAGTGATCGCGGAAGGCGTGGTTCTGCTCTGGGTCCAAAACCTCCAGCAGGGCCGCGGACGGGTCGCCGCGATAGTCCGAGCCGAGCTTGTCCACCTCGTCGAGCATGAACACCGGATTCTTGGTACCCGCGGTCTTGAGGCCTTGCAGAATGCGGCCCGGCAGGGCGCCGACGTAGGTCCGTCGGTGCCCGCGAATTTCGGCCTCGTCGCGCACGCCGCCCAGGGAAATGCGCACGAATTTGCGCCCAAGCGCCCGTGCAATGGATCGCCCCAGCGATGTCTTGCCGACCCCAGGCGGTCCGAGGAAACACAAGATCGGCCCGCGGCCATCCTTGCGCAGCTTGTACACCGCCAGGTAGTCCAGGATGCGCTCCTTCACGTGCTCGAGATCGTAGTGATCCTCGTCGAGCACCGCGCGCGCGGACGCCAGATCCACCGTCGCCGCCTCGGCTTCTTTCCACGGCAGCTCTACCAGCAGATCGAGATAGCTGCGCACCACCGCGGCCTCGGCGCTCTCCGAGCTCATCTGTTCGAGCCGGCGCACCTGTTTGTCCGCCTCGGCACGCGCCTCGGGGGGCAGTTGCGCGCCTTCGATCTTGTGGCGAACTTCTTCAATCTCGTCGCGGAAGGAATTGTCGTCGCCGAGTTCGTGCCGGATCTGGCGCAACTGCTCGCGCAGGTAGTAGTCGCGCTGGGTCTTGGACATCTCCTCCTTGGCCTTGCTCTGGATGCGGTTCTGCATTTCCAGAATGCCGATCTCGTTTTCCAAGGACTGGTTGACCTTGGCAAGCCGTGCCACCGGATCTTCGGTTTCCAAAATGGCCTGCGCCTCTGCCAGTTTGAGCGTCAGGTTGGAGGCGACCAGATCGGACATGCGCCCAGGCTCGTCCACGTTCTGCAGAACCAAGGCCAGCTCGGGCTGCACACTGCGCCCCAGCTCGGCCACGCGCTCGACGTTCTGCTTGACCGTGCGAACCAGGGCCTCGACCTCCACCGACACCTCGGTGTGGGCCTCTTCGATGACGTCGAGCCGGACCTTGTAGCTTGGCGTGTCGGAGAGAAAGCGCTGGATGCGCGCGCGGCAGATCCCTTGTACCAGGATCTTGATCCCGCCGTCGGACAACTTGCGCATGCGCATGACGATGCCGACGGTTCCGGTGCGGTAGAGCGAGCCTGGCTTGGGATCTTCTTCGGTCGAGTCGCGCTGGGCCACGATGAAGCACATGCGATGTTCGGAAGCCAAGGCTTGGTTCACGGCTTCGAGGGAAACCGGCCTCGACACGCGCAGCGGGGCGATCATGTAGGGGAAGACGACCAAATCCCGAACCGGAAGCAGCGGAAGGACATCGGGTATCTCCTGCCCTGCGCCTATCTTGACTTCGTCCTCTGAACTCATGGTCCCGACATTAGCAGAACCGATCGGGAAAACTGAGAAAACGCGAGCTTGGCGCGTAAGGACCCGTGGTGTTTGGCTTTTGCTGCTAGCGATCTGTCACCGGCTCGGAGAGACCGCCAAACCACGACTCTGGCGGTGCGCACGGTGACCTGGTATCAGTTAGGGAAGAGAAAGAATCATGGCAAAAGCAAAAGTTGCTGTCCTTAAGTGCAAGCCCGAAACCATCCTGACCGACATCGCCCGGCTGTGCGAACTAGCGGGCATGAAGGACGCTCTGGCGCCGGGCAAGACCACCATCTTGAAGGACAACATCTCGTGGCACTACCCGTTCCCGGCGGCGAACACCACACCCTGGCAGATGGAGGGAACCATCCAGGCGCTGCGCGGAGCGGGCCTGGGCGACATCTCGTGCGTGCAAAACAAGACCGTGGTCACCAACGCCTTCAAGGGTGAAGATCTGAACCACTACGTGCCGCTCTTCCGCAAGTACGACATCCCGGTGCTTTACAACTTCAAAGAGACCGATATGCGCTGGATCGAGTACAAGCCCAAGGCGCGCATGCACGTGCTGAACAAGGTATTTCCCGACGGGATCATGATCCCCGACTACTTCCAGGGCAAAAACATCGTCCACCTGCCCACGGTCAAATGCCACATCTACACCACCACCACGGGCGCCATGAAGAACGCCTTCGGCGGGTTGCTCAACACGCGCCGGCACTACACGCACAGCTGGATCCACCGCACCCTGGTCGACTTGCTCGCCATCCAGAAGGAAATCCATTCCGGCATCTTCGCCATCATGGACGGCACCACGGCCGGCAATGGTCCTGGCCCGCGCACCATGATTCCGGTCATCAAGGACTATATGCTGGCCAGCGCCGACCAGGTCGCCATCGACGCCGTGGCGGCCAAGATGATGGGCTTCGATCCCATGAAGCTGGAATACATTTCCGTCGCCCACGAGGACAAGCTTGGCGTTGGCGATCCGCGCGATATCGAGATCGTCGGCGACGACATCTCGGGCGAAAGCTGGGGCTTCTCAGTGGGCGACAACCTGGCCAGCCACGTCGGCGACCTCTTGTGGTTCGGCCCGCTCAAGGCCATCCAGAAACTCTTCTTCCACACCCCGCTCGTGCACATGTTCGTGTTCGGCAGCGAGAGCTACCACGACTACTACCGCTGGCCGATGAAGGACAAGAAGACCTTCGAAACCTGGAAGCGCGACACCACCTGGGGGCGTCTGTTCGGCGAGTACGAAGCCGGCCGCAAGTAGCCGGCTACGTCGGATCGGTCGAATCCTTGATCGGCGTGCCGGCGTTGATACGCATGGGTGGCGCCGGTGGCAGGTAGTCGCTTGGGGGCGCCATCGCCTTCTCGATGACCGAGCCAAGGCGTTTCCAGAATTCCTTACCCAGCCGGCGCGCGATCTGCTTTTTGGGGCCGGCGAGTTCCCAGCGCCCGAGCACGCTGCCGTCCATGCCTTGCCAGATGAGGAAGCTCAGGCTGACGCGCGTGCCCTTCTCGACCACGTCCGCCACCACGAACGCCGATAGGTTCTTGTCCTTGGCGAGGCCGGGATACTGGCTGGTGCCACTGACCGAGACCAACGAGGTAAGCACGCGAAAGCCGTGCTTGCCGACGATACTGGCGACCTGCCTGCGCAGGGGCTCGGTTTCCGGGCCACCGAAGGGCTGCACCGCCACGCGGGGAGCAGCGACGGCAGGCAAGGCCAAAGCGACACACCATGAAATGAACGCAACGGCAAATACGACTCGCACGGTCTTAGATGGTGAAGGAAGATCGCGTCCAAGGCAAATGAAGCATGATGGAGAGCTGCGTTTTCCACCTGCACCTTCCCTCCCCATCCGATCATCCAATGGCCCGTTGCTGATAGTCAAAGGGAGGGGAGAACATGATCCTGCATATTTCTGGCAAGGTTCGAGAACTGGAGACCGGGCGTCCCGTTGCCGGCGTGACCGTCGAGGCCTACGACGCAGATGCGTTTCGCGATGATTTGCTTGGAAGCACGCAGACCAACGAAGAAGGCCACTACGATGTACCGACCAAGGCACGCGTGGGCTTCTTTCTCGAACGCCCGGATGCCTACATCCTGCTCAAGGACGGCAATGGCCGCACGCTCAAATCCACTCGCAGCTCCCACATGCGCGACATCGACGAGGATGTGGTCATCGACGTGCCTATCTCTTGCTTCAAATTGGTAGAGGCAGGCCTGCTGCGTAGCGACCAGCTTCCGCCCGAACTTGGCCAGCGGAGCGCCGGCAAGACGCCCCTGAGCTTCAGCTTCGAAACGCCTAGGGGCGATCCTGTGTTCGCGGACATCGAGAAGGATTTGGCACCCAAGGCCTCCCCGCTTGAACTTCTGGCCGACTACATGCGCAGCCTGCGCCAGAGCCCGGACAACCTGGCCCCGGCCTTCGTCAAGATGGCCAAGCTGTTTTCGCTTGGGCTCACGCCCAAGGAAGTCCCGGGGCACTACTACGGTGTTGCCCTCGGCCTGCGCCAAAGTCCAGAAAAGCGGGCCCTCGCCCACCTCGACAACGTGGTCGGTCTTTTGTGGGGAGCCACCCTGGAGGAAGAAAGCCCCTGGGTGGGCAAGAGTTTCGAACGCCTGGAGGGCGCACGCTACCAGGGCTTGACCGGGCAGGCTCCAGATCCGGCGCGGCCGGCATTCTTGGGCATCAACCACTTCAACCGCCTCGACTGGCACCCGGCCAACATGGTGACCTACCACGCGCTTTCCTATTGGCTGAATCTGCACGATGCACCCCAAGCCGACCGTGCCACCTACGCCTACGACCGCAACGGCGGCAACTTCGTGGCCCTGCAGGCGCCCTCGGTGTGTGCCGAAACGCCGCGCGAAGTGTTCTCGCTCAACTACCGCTGGCCGAGCATGCACAACCGACCGCCCCTGTCGTGGCTCATCGACGAGCTGGTGCAGATCGGGGACGGGCTCTACCTCGGGCAGCTTCTGTTCGCGACCCGCCGGCTATTGTCCGGCTACGACCCTCAACGCCGCGCTGGCGACTGTGCCTACGATCACATGGGCTACTTCGCGCTGTGGGATGACCGCTGGAATGCGGAAGCACGCCGCTTGTTTGCTTTCCTGGAAATCCCGGTGACCGCGCCGGGTCTGGTGTCGAACATCGCGGTGGGCACAGGCCCGACCTTCACCACTTTGAAGCGTGAAGCACCAGCCCCAGCGGTGTGCGACAGCGCCGTATTCGCGCAAGTCGAAGCGGATCTGCGCAAGCAAGAAACCGTTCTTCACCTTTTCAAGTCGTACTCGGACGAGCTGCAAGACAAGCTCGACAACAAGTCACCGTACTTTCTGCGCCTACAAGAACTCTTCAACCGGGGCGCTCCCGTGCGCGAAATGGAGGGCTTTTACCGCGGCGCCCTGGTTTCGTGGCACGGGGCGGGCCTTTTCGATCTATTCAAGACCAATGCCCTCGACAATGCCTGGGGCTACTCCGCTAGATACTCCACCTGGACCGGTAAGCGCTTCGATCCCATCAGCCCCGAACGCCTTGCCATCCTCACCGATGGCTTCGAGAAGGGCACCCTGCCCACGACCTTTGGCTCGAACACGCAGTCTCTGCGCACCCTCCGTGAAAAGGAGTTGGGCAGGCTGATGGAACTCGCCAATATCTGGGGCGAGGCCGCCTCGCAAGAAGAAGCAGTGCAATTCGGCTACGACCTCAAGAACTTCTTCTTCATCGGGCACGAAGGAGTGTCCTTGAATCCCAACAACCGTGGCAAGCGCATCTACCAATTCAACTACCGCTGGCCCAAACTCCGCACCGTCGTTCCCGACCGCTTTTGCATCGACGAGATCGTGGAAATCGCCGACGGGCTCTTTCTTGGGCAGCTCATGTACGCGACCGAATGGCTCAAGTCGTACGATCCCAAGCTGCCGCCCACCGCATACAAGTACGGCCAGTTCGGTTACTTCCTGCTCATGAACGAAGCCTGGCACCAACTGCGACTGCGCATCGGCTTCGACTTAGAGAACGTGTGAGTTAGCGACCCACGATTTCGCTGTGGTGGATACCGAGGTGGTGACCGCGCCAGCCGAAGCGGTAGTGCGGCGACTTGCCGTAGACGTCGCGCCGGAAGGGCAGCACCTTGCCGTATACCTTTTTCATGGTTTGGCGCTCGAAGACCGCGATGTAGTTGTAGCCACGGCTGCCAGCCACCACGTAACCGCCGCCCGGCGAAACCCGCGTGGAGTACACCCCGTCGGCCACGCGCCCCTCGGTCACCTCCAAGGTTTGCAGGATGTAGTGCATGGCATTGGGAATCGACTTCCGCGCGAGCGCGCCCATCAGGTTCTTTCCGCGCTTGGGCCATTGGATGAAGCGCTGGAACAGCGAGGGCACAGTACGCACCACGCGCGCCTTGTCGAAGGTATCGAGCGGAATGTCGACCACGGTGTGGCTGCCGCCGCTGGCGATGTAGAGGTGGTCGTCGGCCGTGGCTTCGACGTCGGAATTGAGGTGCGCCGGGAACTCGGAGCCGCAGCTCCAGGTGCGCACGATCTTCGCCGTGGGCAGATCGACCTCGTAGATGTATTCGCGAACATAGGCCGGCGACCAGGCCACGTAGTCTTCACTGTCGGTGATGAAGGAATAGGTGAAGGCGTAGCCGAGCGGCTTGGTCGGGTGCACGCAATTGTGCCAAACATTGTTCTGCACGCGGATGATGCGCGCCCGCTTGTTCGCATCGGGCTCTTCCAGGTCGAACACGCAGATTTGGCGAACGTCGAAGCGTTCGGGACCGAGATCGCCAATGAAGATGTAGCGATGGCTGGCGTCCCAGCGTAGCTCGTGCGCGTTTTCCAAGAGGTGGGGTCCAAGGTTCACGGGTCCTTTGAGATCGTCCACGTCGAAGCGGTAGATGTGGTCGCCGATGGCGCCGATGAAGTGCTTGCAGTCCGGATACCACAGGTGATGGGTATTGGAGCGCAGTCGGTAGGCACACTCCTCGAAGTACATCGTGGCCTGCCGCCCGACGATGCGCATGTTCTTGGGATCGGAGATATCGAGCAGCACGATTTGCTGGCTGAAGTTCCCAAGCAGCGCCAGTTGCCCATTGTGCGCAATTGAGACATTGTGAGCGGCACTAATGCCCTCGAAATGTTGGATATAGGTTTTCTTTTCGGGCCAGTCGAAGCGAAGTACGCCGGCGCTGCCGATGAGGCCATCCAAATGAACACCATCAAGGGCCATGTAAGAGCTGAAACGTTCGTCGTTCACGACAGTTCCTTTCGCCAAGCGCCTAGCGAGGTCGCTTGAGGGTATAGGTGCCTTCGCCAGGATAGGCACGGGTGCTGGTCGGCTGGAAGGAAACCAAATCCCAGCCGTCTTTCCCGAGCTGGTTCAGTAGATCCTCGCATTCATTCGAGGACGAGGGTCCAAGCCTCACGACCTTGTACTCCCAGCTGGTTTTGGGCCTGCTTGCATCCATGGTCTTCCCCCTGGGTAGTTGCAACCGCAACCATAGGATGCCTTTGCTCTGGTTTGGTTCCATCGGGCGTCACAATCAGCGCAGGTTGCAATTCCTGACAGTTTTGCTAGATCGATCTGCGCGAACCAGGCCCTGTGCTCCAGCAGTTCAGGATGGGCCAGAAGGTCCGTGGGATCTCAAGGAGGGGACAGGCCATGAACGAGACCGGCCCCGGGTTTCTTCAACGTCTAGTGCGAGTCCTAATCGTGGGTCCCTACGAGCCCGACCCCAATCGGCCACCCACGCTCTCCGAAACCCTCCTGCCCTGGCCGGTACGCGTCCTTGCCGTCGTCACCGCGGCGCTGCTCGGCTGGAACTGGACCAGCACGCCGCTTGGAGAACAACTTGGCGGCGGCCTTCAGTACGCGGGTCTCATTGCCATCTCGCTCGCGGTCTCGTACTGGTTGGGGGTCTTCCTCGTCAACCTGGCCTTGGCCGTCGTGTGGTGGCTGTGGCCGCTCTTCCCGACCGAGGACAACCCTTGGATCCATGCGCTAGGCCAAGCGCTCACCTTCATCAATCGCCAGGTCGGCCACATCGAGGTACTCTCGGTCTGGATCGTTCTGTCGTTGGTGGCCGCCGATCATCTGACAGCCCAGCTGACCATCCTCGCTGCCGTGCTCTTCCTTGGCGAACCCGTGCTCAACGGGCTCGCGGCCAAACTGCTATTCCGCGGCCAGCGGGATCCGGCCAGCGTGGCACGCGACCTCTATTGGAAACGGCGCCCGCTGTTTTACTGCGCGACTTTTCTCGGCCTGGTCATCATCGCGCTTCTTGCCCCGAGACAGTGGTTCAAGCTTGTGCCCGGGGTCCTTGCCCTGGCCATCGCGGACTTCGTTCGCTATCTGCGACACCGGCGCTGGGCGCGCGCCATGTCGGGTCCGGGCGATGTCGAGCGCTTGCACGGCCTTCATTCGGCACAAAAGCGCTGGGGACGTCACACCGACCTCTTGCTGGGTCCAGGCCTCGTGCTGGGACTTCTCGGACTGCTCGTCGGCGCCAGCGTCTATGCTCGCAATCGCTACGACAAGACCCTGGCCAAGGATCAGCCCACCCGTGGCGAGCCCGTGGACTATTGCAACGTCCATTTGCCCCCGGCGCCTGCTCCCGACGTCGCCATGTTCATCGTTTCCGACAGCCAATTCCACGAACTGCGCGGGCGACGCTTCGTGGGCCAGATGGAATTCGCCGACGCGCTTGTCCCCGTGGCCCTGCGCCCAGTCGAGCTGGATGTTCTCTCGGCCGCCCCGCTGTCGCGCTTCGCGACGGTGTACCACGCGCTGGCCGCCGAACGGCCGCCCGAGTCCCGCCTGTGGTGGGCGCATCTCGGCGACATGGCCGATCTGTCCTGTCAGAACGAGATGGCGCGCGCGGGTGAACTGCTTCACGAGCGCTACGACATTCATGCGTTTGCGGGCGTCGCGCCGGGCAACCACGACAAGGCCTTCACCGGAAATTTCTTCTGGAGCCCGTACTGGGATTCGGCCTGTCCCTCGGGCCGACTGGAAAAGCAGCTTTCCGACGAGATGTTGCAAGAGCGCTGGCAGGCGAGCATCGACGAAGCCCACGGCCGCATGGTGCCCGTGTCGGGGTGGAACCCGGTGGTCACGGCGACCCGGCGAGGCAGCGCCCTGGTGACGGCAACGCCTCTCGGTTCGGCCCGTCATCTGGAGGTTCGCCGCGGCGTCATCGGCATCTTCATTGATACCTCGGATGGGCAGACATTCGATCTGGGGGTGGCTGGTTTGTTTGGGACTTTCTCGCGCGAGCAGGCCGACACGGCCACCCGTGTGGTCGAAGCAGTTCGCGCCAACGCCGGCCCCGACTACCAGGATCCTCTCTACGTCGTGTTCATGCACCATCCTTTCGACGAGACCTCCCCCGGCAGCAACGCTCGACTGAAGGATTGGATGGCGGCGCTCGACGGCGACGGTACCCATCTGCTTGGCATCGTGTCGGCCCACACCCACGAAGCGCAAAAACACAGTCACTGCATAGGCCGGCGGCAGATCCCGGAAATCGTCGTCGGGTCGACCATCGATCCACCGCAAGAGGCGGCCCTGCTGGCCATCGGCCCGGCCGCGGACGGCACGGTCAGCCTGCGCGTGCAGACGCTGCCCGTCGTGTCCCGACCGGGCAGGACTTGCAGTTCCCGCGTCCCCATCATCACGGCCGAGGAATGCCAGCAGGTGATGTCCGAACTGCGCAACCACAAGGACTGCGCCCCGCTTTTCCGCCCCGCCGAGGTGAACTCGCTCGGTCGCGATTGCAGCGAAATCGAGCATCCCTTGGCAATCGACGATCGCTTGCAGCTGGCCTCGCGCTGGATTGGCCCGGGCGATGAGGAAGAGATCCACGCCGACCAGCGTACTCGGGTCAGCGCACTGTGGACCTGCGTGTGTCGCGACCAGCGCTGCAACCCAAGTTCGTCGGTGCTCGACCTCGACGACGAAAGCTATTTCAAATTGGTGCGCCAGGAATTAGCGGCTTCGCCCAAACGTGAACAAGAACTGACCTGCCTCGGCTGGGCCGCGGCCGCCGTCCAGCGCTACAAAACCGCGGGCATGAACTTCGCCGATGCCCTTCGCTGCGCCTTCGACGACGACACCCTGGCACCCGCGCGCGACTACATCGCCCGAATGGAGGTGACCCCATGCTATTGACAACCCGGATGGCTCGGTCGGCTTCCTACGCCCTCCTCTTCCTGGCGCAGCTTGCGGCGACGCCGGCTTGGGCTTGGAATCCTTTCAAGTCCGCCGAAAACGCCGTCGGCGATGCCATCAAGTCGGGCGGGAAAAAGCTCGGCGAGGGGCTGGGCCAAGGCGCCGTCGAAGCCCTGCAACCCGCGCTGGTTTCGACCATCGGCACGGCCTCACGCGCGGCGGGCTCGCTGGTGGCGGACGTGGACACGCGGCTCACCCGCCAAGTCGACCACGCGGGCGGCGTGGCCAGCAAGCTCGTTTCCGAAACCAAGGGCGCGCTCGACGACAGCCTGGACAAGGTCGACCACATCCTGGAGAAGCGCCTGCTGCAAGTCGAGACCACGGGAGAGGGATTGGTGAAGAAACTCGACAGCGCCGTGGATCGCAATCTGCACACCGCCGACAAAATCCTCAAGGATCGAAGTGCACAGCTTGGCACCATCGTGTCCGACTCGATCCAGCAGGCCGACCATGCCTTGGAGGAACGAATAAGCCAGCTCGACGAAGACGTGGCCCTGCGCCTGGGCAACGTCGACGTGATCGCGACCAAGCAACGCCTGGGACTGGAAGAAACCGCACTGCACGCCGGGGCTCTGCTCGGACTGCTGGTGTTCGTGATCTTCGTGCTGCGCACGCTGTGGAAGGAATTCGCCGTGGTGCAGTTGGGTCTTGCCGACAAGCGCGGCATCGAACGCACCCTCGCATACTTGAAAGCTTTTGCGCGTCCGGTCCTGCTCCAAGTCGCGGCGGCCGGTGTCGCCTTGCTTGTCATCTACGCGCTCTACGATCGACTGCCCCTCGGGGCCCGTGCCCAGGCCGCGGATCTGGCGGCCATGCACCGTCGAGAAATGACCGCTAGTCTTGCGCGCTTCGATTTTTCGCGCGTGCGCTTCCATGCCTCGCAGCTCGAAATTCTTATCCCCGATCAAGGTGCCTACTACCAGGCCATGTCGGGCAAGGCTGCCCTGCTGCGCGACCTAGTCATGCGCCCTGCCCTGCTCGCCACGGACCAAGGCGTTGCCCAGATCGTCGAGCGCGTACAGGCCCTGGAACGGCAAATGGGCGAACGCGCTGACCCCGACGTGCTGACCATGAAGGCACTTGTTCTCTGGCAAATAGGGACGTCCAAACGCGACGAGCACGCGGCCGCTTCGTACTGTGCGAGGGCGCTTCGCCTTGCGGGGGAGAATTTGCCCTGGCGCCCCTCGCGCGGCACTACATTCGAGCCTTCTTGCACGCGCCCTACCTGCCCCCCGACACGCCCTACGGCCGCGACACAGAAAGCCTGCTGGACTTGCGCGTGCTCGCTGCCATGCCCATGGAAAGGCACGATGGCTTCCCGCTCGAATCGGTGCTTGTTCTCGATCGCCTGATAGGAAAGCTCGACCGCGAGTTGACCCCAGCCTACCTCGACATGCTGAACGCTCACGCGGAGCTGCTTCGCCTCTTGCCCACGCCTTCGGCACCGCCACGACGACGACACGGGCGCGTCCAGACCGCCTCGGCCCCCACCGATTCGCCGGCTTTGCTCCAAGCGCGCCAAAAGTGCACAGAGGCGGCATCACGCGTGCTGGCTGCCTGGCGGCAGTTTGACAATGGCCTCGACGACGTCCCCGGCTTGACCGGCAAGAGCGCCGTCCTCGCCATCTTCCGTTTGAACGACGCCACCTACACGCGAGCCGCGTGGTTCGTCGAGCAGCCGCAACAAAACACCCTTGCGCCGCTCCTGGCCGACGTGACCGACCTTTCGCTCAAGACCAAGCTGGCTCCGCCGCGCATCGGCTGGGAAAAGCAATACGGCGCACTGATCGCGAGCGAACTTCACACCGTCGCCGAATTGCAGGAAGCGAATCGCTTCGCGGCCTTCGAGAAGCAGAATCGGGACTTCGAACAAGCCTATGTCGGCCAGTTGACAGCCGGCCCAGGCCCGGAAAAGGACACCCAGCGACGCGCAGCCGCGGTGCTGGCGGCCAAGCTTGGCCTCTACATCAACGACCCAAATCAGCGCGGCCGAATCCCAGTGGCCACTACTTTGACGACCAAGGACGACACCTTGGATCCCGCGACGATCCGAGCCCTGGCCGAAGCCATGCAAACCCGCGGGCTGCGAACGCTCTAGCAGCCGTCGTCGCAGGTGCCGCCGCACCCATCGGACGTCCCGCAATCGAACGCTCCACAACTCGGGCTGCAATAGCAGCCGTCGTCGCAGGTGCCGCCGCACCCATCGGACGTCCCGCAATCGAACGCCCCACAGCTCGGGGTGCAGAAGCAGCCATCGGTGCAAATGCCGCCGCACCCGTCGGATGTGCCACATTCGTTGTCGCCACAGCTGGGCGTGCAGAAACAGCCGAATGTGCACATACCACCGCACCCGTCATACGTGCCGCAATCCAATGGACCGCAACTGGGGATACAGAAGCAGCCCAACGTGCAAACCCCGCCACAGCCATCCGAACTGCCACACACCAAACCTGCACAGTTCGGGACACAGACGCAGCCGATGTTGCAAGTTCCGCCACACCCATCCGAGGCACCACACATCACGCCCGTGCAGTCTGGCGTGCAAGGCGTCTGCACGACAACACCGCAATCGGCAAGCGAAGAATCGGCGCGCGGGGATTCGACACTCGAATCGTACACAGCAGACGTTTCACTGGCAGCGCCACCATCCGAGCCAGTCGCGCTAGCCGTGGGAGCGACGTCAGCCGAAGCGGCGACAGAAGCGTCCGGCGGCACGAAGCCAGAACCGAGATTGGTTCCGTAGTTGGTGTCACGCGGTGGTTGGCTAGGATAACAACCAGAAAGAACAAGAGGCGCGCCAGTGAGGGGCGCAAGCACACCAACGACCTTCAGCCACGCCGCGGTTGCCTTCAATATTCTTGTCATTGGGTCTCGTTTTCTGGCGTTTGAGAGCCTGTTCGCATGCACTGACAGCAAGCGACATGCCACCGGAACCGAGACACCGCATCTTGCTCGAACCGTGTGATTCTGCCTCCGATCTCTGCTAGCAGCGTGGGGCAAGTGCTGGCGTCTCACGAGCGCATGAGCGTGCGCGTCTCGCATCCGCTCGGCGCATTCCGCACTTGTCCCTCGCCAACCCGATCTCGATCAATCCCCGTGGTTCGCCATGTCCTCATCCGCCCGCCCCGGATACCTTTGCAGCAAAGTCCGGACCGGCCTATCAAGACTAGTCGTGTTTCCGAGTTGTGCGAGCTACTATCTCAAGTACTTCGCCAGCCCGATGTTCTGATCTTTGATGGCCTTGGCGAGCAGGCCCGCCAGCTTGTCAGCGCCCAGAAGGTTGGTGTGCGTGGCGCCGCCTTGGTGGTACATCGTCTGCGCAGCCGACGCGCTGATGGTAAGCGAATTGTACCAGGCAGACGAGAGGGCTGTAAGATCGATATAGGGGCAATTCTTTGAAGTGGCGGCGGCCTTGGCTGCCGCTGCGTGAAGGCTGGATTGGTCACCGACCGGTATGCTGCTCAAGCGCGCGGGAGGAGATACCAGGATGGGGTTCACATTCGCCGCCTGTGCGTCGGACACCATCTTCTCGAGATTCGCCTGGACGGTGGCGTCCGAATCGGTCTTGTCATTGTGACCAAATTGGATCATCACCCAATCGCCCGCGCTCCATTTCGCCTTGATCATGCTCCAATAGCTGCCGAAAGACCCGGAGGCGGCACCGCTGTTTGCGTAATTGGCAAACCCGACGGGAGGTCCGAAATACTGAGGAATCATTTGACCCCAGCCACCGAAGGCATTCCCGGTCTGGTCGCACACCGTCGAGTCGCCGGCGATGTAGACCATGACAGGCTTGGTGCTCGCCGAAGCCAGAGCATATCCGATCCCCGTGACTTTGAGTCCGGCTGGGCCGGAGAAGAACATATCCAGGCCTGCGTATCCCACCGGACCGCCCGCGTGGTTGGGTTGCCCCTCCATCGGCCGCACGTCCACGACAAACCCGTAGGTTTGCGAAGCCGCCCCTTGAGACAAGAGACCACGACTTGATTCCGCACTGACGAAGACTGGACCCACGCTGCCAAGCTGAACGCTCACGACGTAGTCCCCCGCCAATGAAGTTGCATCCGCGGGAGCGGGCGGTGTTTCGGACGTGTTGTAGGTAGTGCTTCCGAACAGGCACTGCAAACAGGTTGGACCCGAGCCGCCGCCCGGACAGAAGCCGCCGGACATGGCCACCGTCGTGCACTTGGCGGCATTGTCCGCGGTGGGCGCGGGGTATCCTACGGGAACCCCTGTGCCTACCGAAGAAGTGCCGCCCGTACCGCCAGTGGTGGCACCGCCAGTGCCCGTGGTCCCACCGGTACGCGTGGTAGTTCCGCCCGTACCACCTGTTCCGCCCGCACCCCCCGTCCCGGTGCTGCCACCTGCGGAGGTTCCTCCCGTGCCTGATGTTCCACCGGTGCCCGGTTGCTGGCAAGTATCCATGCACCGAGCCCAGATGTCCGACGGTACGATCAGATCGGTCGCACAGCATGCCCATGTACAGACCGTGCTTGTGCACTGGCCATCGACAGGGATCGGAACATTCTCATCCGAGGAGCAAGTCCACTTATCGCCACTCAGTTTCGCCTCACATTGGGCCATGGCAGTGTATTCCGACTTGCAAGACGTGATCGCGCTAACCGTCGCATCGGCAGCCTTCACGCAGCTGGTTTGGCAGCTAGTAACAGGGCAGGCAATCGTCGCCTGCGACGCGCACATCGCCGTGCAGGCCTGATCGAGGGTCATTCCTGCGCTGGATCCGCCTGCGGCGCTTCCACCCGCGCCGACTCCGCCCGAGCCAACGATAGCCCCACCGAGCGCCGTTCCCGTCAATCCACCGGAACCAGAGCCACCGGTGCCGACTGTCTTACCTCCGCTGCTCGGCACACCACCGGAAGCCCCGCCCGTCGCATTGACCGTCGAACCACCAGAGCCGGAGCCACCGGTGCCCACTAGCTTGCCTCCGCTGCTCGGCACACCACCGGAAGCCCCGCCCGTCGCATTGACCGTCGAACCACCAGAGCCGGAGCCACCGGTGCTCACGAGCTTGCCTCCGCTCCCCGTGCCACCGAGAGATGTCGCGCCGCCGCTAGAACTCCCACCCGTGGTGTTGCTGCTCGAGCAGGCGAATGTGAACAGCATCGCTGCCGGAAGAATGCGGAAAACAGAACTTGTGCGTTGCATAGAAGGACTCCTTCCCTATGAAGGGTCGACTATCCGCCAATTTGGGTCAAGCCCATTTGGCCTAGGTGTCGTTTCGGTCAGATGGCTGGCCACGCTGCGATTGCCCTGCCCAGATCCGCGAACGCAGCACCCGATCGGTAACTGCTCGCAAGACGCGTGGATCGTTTGCCTCTGCTGCCTTCCGGCGGACTTTCTTGTCCCAAATCGTGGATCGCAACATCGTTCTTCCGGCCGCACCAAGGGCATAGTACAAGATGACGGTGGGCGCGCGCTGCCCACAACCGCGGCATGAAGAAATTACGCATACTCATCCTGTTCGACACCGATGCGGATCCACCGGCGGGGCAGGACTACTCGCGCCAGATCGAATCCGCGGACGAGGCGGAGTTCGACGTGGCCCGCGCGCTACGGGGCCAAGGCCACGAGGTGCGCCTGTTCGGCTTCCGCAACGATCTTGAGCCGCTGGTCGCGGGCCTGCGCGCCGAGCCGGTGGACGCGGTCTTCAACCTGACCGAACGCTTCCGCAACAAGTCGGGCCTCGACTATGGCGTGGCCGCGCTGATGGAAATGCTGGATCTGCCCTACACAGGCGCTTCGGCCGAAGGGCTGATGCTGGCACGCAACAAGGCACTCACCAAGATGGTACTGGCCTACCAGGGGCTGCGCATCCCGCACTTCTTCGTGTGCCCACGCGGCCAGCCGGTACAGCGGCCGAGCGACGTGCGCTTCCCGCTCATCGTCAAGCCGCTGGATGAGGACGCCTCGGTCGGTATTGCGCAGCGATCGGTGGTGCACGACGATCCGGCGCTGACCGAGCGGGTGGCCTTCATCCATACGCGCCACAACACCGCGGCCATCGTCGAGGAGTTCATCGCCGGTCGCGAGCTATACGTGGGCGTGATCGGCAACGATCCGCCGCTCGCGCTGCCGCCCATCGAGATGGTGTTCGGCGAGGACGCCTCCGAGGAGAGCCGGATCGCCACCTTCAAGGCCAAGTGGAGCCACAAGTACCGCGAGGCGCGCGGCATCCAGAACTGTATCGCCAAGGACCTGTCGAAGGATCTGAGAGAGCGTCTGGCCGAGGTGGCGGTGCGTACCTACCAAACCGCCGGTCTGCGCGACTATGGCCGCATCGACGTGCGACTGGCCCACGACGATGAGATCTACATCGTCGAGGCCAACCCCAATCCCTACCTGGCCGACGGCGAGGATCTGGCGTGGGCCGCGGAAGAGGGCGGCCAGCTCTACGCGCAGCTAATCGAGAAGATCGCCGAGTCAGCCGCTGCGCGCGGGCGCAAGGCGTAGGCTCGCGGAGACGATCCGTTTCCGCAAGCGCCACATTCAGAGGGTGGCCCGCGGACGCAGACTTGCTAGACTTAGTTTGCGATCAGGATCGCCAGGAAGGATCGCAGACGAGGAGCTACCTTGTCGGTCGTGCACGAAAACGCGAACGCCAGAAGGATCGAGCGGACTCGACTGCTGTCGCGCGGGTTCAGACTCTGGCGGCACCTGTGCATGTTCGGTGTGTTGGCGGTCGCCGGGATCACAGTGGGGTATTGGCTGGCTCGGGAGTCACGCATTGTGGATCTGTGGATCGTGCCGTTCTTTCTTCTTAGCCAGAACGTGGCGGAGTACCTCATTCACCGCCTGCTCATGCATCGGCCGTCGTTTCTGCGCGCTCTCTACCAAGGCCACATGGGACACCACCGCGCCTTCCAATACGATGCGATGGAGATCGCCGCTTGGTCGGAGATGGGACTGGTGATGATGCCCTGGTTCTCCATCGCGCTCCTATTCGTCGGGATGGCTCCAATCGTCTGGGTGACGGCACGGACCGTGGGCCCGGGGCCAGCCGGCCTTCTGCTCGTGACCAGCACCTTTTCCTTCGTCTTCTACGAGATGCTACATGCCCTCTACCACTTTCCCTCGCCGGTCCTGGGGCGGCTCGGGCTCGCGCACAGTCGAACCTTCGCTTTTCTCTCCCGCCACCACCGACATCACCATCGCCTCGAACGCATGCGCTGGGTCAACTTCAACATTTCGGTACCGCTCTCCGATCTGATGTTCGGAACGCGCGAAACCGAGGCGGCCTGGCAGGCCGCGCGGGAGCGGCGCGTGAGCGGCTCACCGGGAATGTCCGAGCGCGGCGCGAGCAGTCCACACGACGCCGGACCTGACAAGGACGACGAGGCGCCCCCATTGCGTGTGCGAAAGTAATTGCGAGACAGACCGACACCCGCGGCGGGGTGAAGCCTAAATCGGACCGCATGAGTCCGGAATGTTCGCGCTGGCAGCGGCGTTGTCCTGATCCGTGCGCTAGACTCGTGTATGGGCCGTGCAGCCTTTCTCGCCCAGCAGCAGCGCTTCGACGTGGTGGTCATCGGCGCGGGCGCCACCGGCTGTGCGGTGGCTCGCGACGCTGCCTTGCGGGGACTCTCGGTGCTCTTGCTCGATCGGGACGATATTGCCGCTGGCACATCGTCGGGCTCGTCGCGCATGATCCACGGAGGTCTGCGCTACCTGATGCGCGGCCAATTGGGCCTGGTCCGCGAGTGCTTGAATGAGCGCGCGATTCTGTGCCGGATCGCGCCCCATCTCGTGCGCCGAGCTCCTTTCGTCATCGCCTTGTCGCGACCCGCGTGGCGGGAAAAGTGGCCGGTGCGGTTCGGACTTGCGCTCGCCCGTTGGCTCTCGGCAGGTGCCGAAGCGCCGGCTACCGTGATCGGGCACGATGCGCTGGCACAGCTTCTGCCGGCGGTGGCCAGCGAGAGGCTATTCGGCGGCCTGCAATTCGAGGATTGCGTGACCCGCGACGGAAGGCTCTGCCTAGAGGTCGCGCTGGGGGCGCGGGATGCCGGCGCGACTGTCGCCACGTACGTCGAGGCGCTGGGCATCGAGCTGCATGACGGGCGCGCCGTCGGGATCCGAGTGCGCGACTGTCTCGACGGCGACGAAGCCATGATCGCCTGCCGCGTGGTCGTGCAAACCCTTGGTCCGTGGACCGGATCTCTCGATATCGGCGGCGAGGGAAATGCGCCGCGAGTTGCGCCGGCCCGGGGAACCCACCTCGCGGTGCCCGCGTTCGTTCCCGCGGACACGGTGCTCGCCGCGCTCCACCCCGTGGATGGCCGCTATGTCTGGGCCGTGGGCATGGATCGATACACCTGGCTCGGGACCACGGACGAGTCCCAGCCGGACGATCCGGATCGCTGTCGCCCAAGCGACAAGGAGATCGCGTATCTGCTGACCTGGTTGGCGAACTATACGCACGCTCCCATGGACCGGGTCTTCCTGGCGCGAGCGGCGTTGCGCCCGCTGGTCCACGGCGCGGGCCGTTCCCGTGACTTCCGCTGCGGCTTCTCCGACGCGGGGGTGCTGGTGGTCGCCGGAGGCAAGATCACCACCGCCCGGGCCATGGCCGAGGAGGCCGTCGATCGTATCGTGGCGTCGCCAGCGCTCGACGGGGTGACGGCGCGGCCTTGCAGCACGGCTTCCGTGGCACTGCCGGGGGCGCCACCCGTGCCCATGGACGAATGGGTGGCACGCCACCGCCAGGTACCGCTGCCCGCGGAGTTGCAGCATCACTTGCTTTTCCGCTACGGGCGCAAGGCGCCAGAGATCTTCGCGCGAATTGCCGAGGACGCCCGCCTGGGCGCGCCCCTTCACCCAGAGCGGCCCGAGGTGCTCGCCGAAATCGATCATGCGGTCGAACACGAATGGGCGCGGACCCTTTCCGACATCATGTGGCGCAGGACCGAGCTGGCGTTTACCGCCGACAACGGCCTTGCGGCGGTGCCGCTGGTAGTGGCTCGTATGGGCCGGCTGCTCGGCTGGACGCCACTCGAGGCGCAACGGCAGCGACTGCGCTACGAAGCCGAGATCGATGCGGCGGTCTCACCCTTGGGCCACCGTGTTCCCGTGACGCCGGCCCCGGTCCCGGTGGCGCTTTAGCCAGTCACTGTCGATGGGAACCCTGAAAGGGTTCCCATGCCCTCCCGCGATGGTCCGCGCCGAGCAAAGATCGGCGGCTCCCCACGCGGCTAAGTACCTAACACGGCCCGCAGCAGGTCGGGGCGGTCGGTTTGGATACCGTCCACGTTGCGCTGGATGAGGGTGCGCATTTGCTCGGGCTCGTCGACGGTCCAGACCTGGACGGCCAACCCGTGCGCGTGGGCAGCGGCGATGAACGCGGAGGTTGCGACCTCGCGTCCACCGTCGGCGAATGGGATCGCGAGGACGTCGTAGGGTGCGTCGGGGATGGGCCGGCCGGTGACGGCCGCGATCAGGAAGCCCCGCGCCGCGCCCTCGGGAAAGAAGCGCGCTAGTTCCGGCGCCGTTTCCGCGAGCGCTGCCGCCACGCTGTCCTGGGCGCTGCCGATGCACACGCGATGGGCGGCGCCGGCGGCACGAATGGTCGCGAGCGTGGCTGCGCGCGCGGCCTCGTCGTCGTCCTTGATGTCGATCATCGCCGGCAGTGGCACCTGACGCAGAACCTCGTCTAGGGTCGCTAGCCCGATCCCTTGGCCGCGATACGGGAAGGTCTGGCCACCGTCGAGCGAAAAGTTCCAGGCCGCGTCCAGCCGCGCCAGCTCCGCGGCGGCCAGGCTGCGCACGGATCCGTGGCCGTTCGTGATGCGATCCACGTCGGGATCGTGGATCACGATGGGCACTCCGTCGCTGGAAAGATGGACGTCCATCTCCAGCTGATGCGCGCCGAAGCGGTCCCGCGCCTGCTTGAAAGCGAAGAGCGTGTTCTCGGGCGCGACCTTGGCGCCGCCACGGTGAGCGACTAGGGTCGGGCGTGGCAGCGCACTCAGGAAGGGTTTCGGCGTGCGGGAGGCGGCAGAGACCATGTGGTGATTCTACTCGAAGAGCTTGCCGGGGTTCATGAGCCCGCGCGGGTCGAACCCCTGACATAGAGTACGGAGCGCGGTCATGGCCAAGGGCCCCTTCTCGGCCGCCAGGTAGGGCAGGTGATCCGTGCCGACACCGTGCTGATGGCTGATGGTGCCTCCGTGTCGGGCGATGGCCCGGCTCGCCGCGGCCTTGAGCAGCTGCCAGCGACGAAGGTTCTCGTCGGCGTCCGGGTCGAGGCGAAAGAAGTACGTGGTGTAGACGCTGGAGCCGTGGGGATAGACGTGCGAGAGGTGCGAGAAGACGTGCACCGGCCCGTCCGCTGGGGGCAGGCCGCCACGCAGGGCAGCGCCAACTGCGTCGACCATCGCTGGGACGTGTTCCCAGATACACGCGGTTTCCAAGGTGTCCACAGCGTAGCCCGCGTCCCACAATCCATTGCGCAGGTACGCGCCACGAAATCGGTTGGCGTACCACTGCCGGCCGAGGGGTTGCCCAAGATGGATCCCGCCCGCGTCCCGCGCGATGGCCAGCGCCGCCCGCCGAGCCGGGCCGACGACCTTCGCCGGGCCGACCAGCCCGACCACAAGCAGGCAGCGATCGTCGCGCGCGCCACGCAGGCCGAGGTAACCGTCGAGCGCCGCAACCAGCCGCGGACGGCCGGCGAAGGCGAAGGTGGTTTCGGTCTCGGCCGGGGTCGCGAGGCGAAGCATGGCGAGTGGAAGCCCGGCCTGAGCCAAGCGCTCGGTTGCAGCCAGGCCCGCGCCCCAGCTGCGAAAGCAGACGGCCTGCCAAGCTTCCCGCTCGGGCAAGGCGCTCACGCGCACGGTGGCCCGCGTGATGATGCCCAGGCGCCCTTCCGAGCCGAGCACCCACTCGCGCACGTCTGGGCCAGCGGCCGAGGCGGGGAATCCGGGCAGCTCCAGGGGCCCGGCCGGCGACTCCACGTGCCCGCCGACGAAGAGCTGCTCGATGCGGCCGTAGCGCAGGGCTTGCTGGCCGCTCGAACGCGTAGCGACCCAGCCGCCCAGGGTCGAGTAGGCGAAGGACTGCGGAAAGTGGCCCAAGGTCAGGCCGTGCGGTCGCAAGCTTTCCTCGATCTTCGGGCCGGCGATCCCGGCACCAAAGGTTGCGAGACGACCGGGCCCGTCCAGGTGGACCAGGGCTGCCTGCCGGCTTAGATCGACGGTCAGGACCGGAGCGCCGCCGGCGCGCGGGTTGATGTGGCCGACCACACTGGTTCCGCCGCCATAGGGAATGACCTCGGCGCCGACCGCGGCTGCGAAGCGCAGCAGCTCGCGTACCTCGTCGTCGCTCGCCGGGTACGCGACGCCGTCGGGAAAGGCGCCGATGCGGCCGGTGCGCAGCGCGATCCAGTCGCCCAGGCTCTGGCCGCGGGCGTGGCGCAGGCGATCTTCGGCGTCGGTCACGACCAGCGGATGGGGCGGCAGGCGCCCAGGGCCGACCCCACGCAAGACTGCGTCCAAGGGCGCGTCGACAGGGGAGCGCGCCGGCCCGAGCACCCGGGCCAGAAAGGCAGTGGCCGTGGCCGGAAGCGAGCCCGACGCACCCTCTTCGCCCCAGCCGTTCCATCGCTTCATGCCTGCCTCCTGGCCGTGTGCGCGTGCATCGCCCCTCGATCGTACACGATGGCGGCGCGCTTTTCCGGCGGAGGGAGCTATGCTTAGTGACGTGGGGCCTTCGGGGGACACGCAACGAAAGGAGCCCTGGCGTTGATTATTTCCTTCAACGAAGAGCAGAAGATGATCCGCGACGCCGTTCGCGCCTTTGCCGGACGCGAGGTGGCGCCCATCGCGGCCGAGATCGATCGCAGCGAGCGCTTCCCAAGGGAAAACTTCGACAAGCTCGGGGAAATGGCGCTACTCGGGATCATGATTCCTGCCGAGTACGGCGGCGCCGGAGCGGACGTCATCTCCTGCTGTATCGTACTTTCCGAGCTGGCGCGGGTGTGCGCCTCCACGGCGCTTTCGTACGGTGCCCACACGGTTCTGTGCACCCACAATCTCTATCTCCACGGCAACGAGGCGCAGCGGCGGCAGTACTTGCCCGACCTCATCAGCGGCAAGCGCCTCGGCGCCTGGGCCGTCACCGAGCCGGGCGCAGGCAGCGATGCGCTCGGGCTGCAGTGCCGGGCCGAGCGGAGCGGCGACGAGTATGTGCTAAGCGGTTCTAAGATCTTCATTACCAACGCCCCCGTGGCCGACATCTTCATCGTCTTCGCGCGTACCCGCTCGGGATCTGCGAAGGACGGGCTGAGCGCTTTCATCATCGAGCGCGGCTACCCCGGTCTTACGGTCGGCCCCAAGATGGAGAAGATGGGGATGCGCGGGTCGCCGACCTCCGAGCTCTTCCTCGACGAATGCCGCTGCCCGGCCGCCAACTTGCTCGGCGAGGAAAACGGCGGGGCGGCGCAGATGATGGCCGGCTTCGACATCGAGCGGGTGACCCTCGCCGCCATTCCGCTCGGCGTCGCCGAGGCGGCGCTCGAGGCGTCGCTTGCGTACGTCAAGCAGCGCAAACAGTTCGGCAAACCCATCGGCGATTTTCAGATGATCCAGCACATGCTCGCCGACATGGCGACCGAACTCGAGGCCGCGCGCGCCCTGGTCTACTTCGCGGCCCGCAAGCTCCAGGAGGGCAAGAAAGCGACGCGCGAGGCCTCCATGTCCAAGCTCTACGCCTCCGAGGTGGCGACGCGTGCCGCGCTCAATGCGATCCAAATCCACGGCGGCTATGGCTACATGAAGGACTTCCCAGTCGAGCGCATGCTTCGGGATGCCAAGTTGATGGAGATCGGCGCCGGCACGTCGCAGATCCAGCGGCTGATCATCGCGCGCGAGCTGCTGGCGCGGACATAAGCCAGAGCGCTCGCGTCCTGCACTCGGAAGTCACACCGGTGAGATGATCTCGACCGTCGGAAAGTAGGTACGGTAGCGGGCAACATCGCGGGTGAGCAGGCGGTACTGGCGAACGGCAGCGTGGGCACCGATATAGAAGTCGGGCAGTGGTGACGAGCGTGCTCCGCCGCGCTTGCGATAGTGCAGAAAGGCCTTGCCCGCGAGAAACGCCGCCTCCCAAGGTAGCGCCTCGCGCCGGTAGAGGTCATGCGGCAGCGCTGCTTCGAGCTCTTCAATGCGCGAGAATGCCACCGAGACCTCGGCGTAGATCAGCGGATTGACAACCAGATAGGAATCCTCGGCTGCCGATGCCAGCGCGGATGACGACCACTTGGACCAGGCGCGGTCATCGGTTGCGATGTCCAGCAGAACATTACTGTCCACCAGAACTGGCTTCACGACCGCTGGGTCCCGCGAGTCAGGGCCATGATCTGGTCGGTCGTCATCTTGATGGTGGAGCGACCGCGGAGACTGGCCACGGCGGCGCTGCCACGGGTCCGCCCCTGGCGTCGGACCCTGACCAAACGTACGGTTTGACCCTCGACCACGAAGTCCACGTCCGTGTCTGGTAGCAGACCCAATTCTTCACGAACAGTTTGCGGAATGGTGACCTGTCCCTTCGAGGTGATGCGCATGGTATTACTCCTACGAGTAAGAATACGCCATTGCCCGCCCAGAGCGCAACCAGCGCTCGCGAAGGGTTCTCGGCCAGGGCCGGGAAATGTTGCTTGGAAAAGTACCCTCGGAGGGGATTTTGATTTTCGACACCGCCAGGGATTTTCGACACCACGCAAGATCCACTCCTCGACGACGGTCGAATTCGTCTGCTTTCGTTCGGCTGCCAAACTTACGGAGGGGAGAGCCCCTCGGCCCCTGCCCGCCGCCCTACCCCACGCTCGCTTCGCTCGGCTTCGCTGCGTCGGGCGCTCACTCGTCGGGGGCGTCGCGCGGGACGAAGTAGACGTCCGTGGGTTTGAGCTTGCTGTTGCGCAAAAAGCGCGGCCGCACGGGCATGCCGATCCAGTCGAGGGATGCGGCCGCGCAATCCACGCCCATCAGGCGCGACAGGAAGAGAGTGTCGACGCCATCGAATTCCACCAGCGCCAGCACGTAGGGGGTCTGCGCGAGAAACTCCTCGGAGCCGAAGAAGTACACGGTGAAGGCGTGGACACGGGCGGGGCGGTCGGTGATGTCGATCCACGCCGTCTCCTCGCCGGTCACCATGTCGTGACCGCGCGGGGTCGCGTAGGTGTACCCGGTCCGTGGCGTGCGCGTGGCCAGCAGGCGCCGATTGGAGGCAGCCGCGAACCACGGGCTGTCCTGGCCGTAGGAGTGCAAGTAGGTGACCTTGTATTCCTGCTCGATTTGCAGCGGCGACATGCGCTTGAGCATCGCGAGAGTGTCGGGATCCGTCTCGACCGGGAAGGGAATGCCGTGCACGACGTAGCCACCGAGGGTTTCCGGGACGCGAGTTGGAAGCTTGGGCATGATCAATCCTCCCGTTCCATGACCGTGACCGAGATGAACGTGCCGGTACCCGCGTGCGAATGAATGGCGCCGCGTCGGGCATTTTTCACCTGCAGGGCTGGCATGAAGGCCCGGCCCGAGGCCGCGAAGGGCCCGCCCTCACCGTAGCGGGCGGGCGTGGCAAAGCATTTCGCCCTATGACGGCCGGAGGACTTCGCCGAGCTTGGACGCGAATCGCTGCCCTTCGTCCGCCAGTTTCTCGCAGACTTCGACCACCGCGCGAGCGTCCTCGATAGCTTGCTCGCTGTCATTCCGTCCATAGTCCTCGCTCGGAGAGATGAAGTCCTCGGAGCCGCTCTTGGCGTGGGGATATCTGGTGTTCTCAGCGTATTGGTTCAACCGCGCCTGTGCCTCGGCAAGTTTCGGGGCAGGCTCCGCTGCTTTCACCGAGTCAGGTCACCCACTCGACAAGCTCACAAGGTCGTGGCCTTCCTTCCCGCGCCGAAAAGGCGGTTCCATTCCGAGTGCAACAAAATAGGCCTTCTCGGCTTTCTCGGCCGCCTGCAGGCTGACGAAACAGGCCCACTCGTGAAACCCGTTGGCGGCAAGGAGCGTAGCAGCGGTAAGATCCCGCTTCGCCTGAAGGATCCACTTCGAATACTTCACGACGGTCCTTGAAACCCCTGAAAACCCTGGCCCGCATTTTGGACGAAGAGAACGCCCTGTCCAGTGATGCGATAGGCTGAGCCCTGAAAATTGACCTTCTCCACTAGCGGCGGCGAGAGCTCCTTCAGCGAGTCCGCGATGGCCTCAACTTTCTTCGGATCGACTCGAGCAGCCCCTGCCAGTGATGACAGCGGCATCGGCGCGTTCGAACTATTGAAAGGGCTCATTCGATAGTCGAAGAGCAGCTTCAGAATCAAGTCTTGGAAGTCGGTGCCGACCTCATTCTCGGGCACCATCCTACCAAGGGCTGTCGTCCGGAATACCATGCGTGGGAGTATAGTCGCAAAGACGTTGAACGGCCAAACGACAGAGGAGCGACCGGGACGCTCCGTCCGCCATGCTGGCCCCTGCCGATCCCCGGCGAAGGGCGTAGCCAGTGCGAGGCCGGCGAGGTGCGGCGGTGGGGGCGGCAGGGGCGACGCCCCTCCCCAGATGCCCTGGCTTCATCAATGGCATCGACAACGTGGTGGACATACCGTGCTGGTGATCTTCCCCTCTTCAGTCAACTCGGAGTTGAGTGACCTGTCCCCAGGATCTGATCCAGTTCCTATGCGAGTCCGACCGTTGTTGAATACTCCTCGCTGATCTCGGGGCCGCGTCGGGCAGTTACTCGTCCTTCGCGTCCTTCGGGACGAAGTAGACGTCGGTGGGTTTGAGCTTGCTGTTGCGCAAAAAGCGCGGCCGCACGGACATGCCGATCCAGTCAAGGGACGCGGCCGCGCAATCCACGCCCATGAGGCGCGACAGGAAGAGAGTGTCGACGCCATCGAATTCCACCAGCGCCAGCACGTAGGGGGTCTGCGCGAGAAACTCCTCGGAGCCGAAGAAGCACACGGTGAAGGCGTGGACACGGGCGGGGCGGTCGGTGATGTCGATCCATGCCGTCTCCTCGCCGGTAACCATGTCGTGACCGCGCGGGGTCGCGTAGGTGTACCCGGTCTGCGGCGTGCGCGTGGCCAGCAGACGCCGGTTGGAGGCAGCCGCGAACCACGGGCTGTCCTGGCCGTAGGAATGCAGGTAGGTGACCTTGTATTCCTGCTCGATTTGAATCGGCGACATGCGCTTGAGCATCGCGAGGGTGTCGGGATCCGTCTCGACCGGGAAGGGAATGCCGTGCACGACGTAGCCACCGAGGGTTTCCGGGACGCGAGTTGGAAGCTTGGGCATGATCAATCCTCCCGTTCCATGACCGTGACCGAGATGAACGTGCCGGTACCCGCGTGCGAATGAATGGCGCCGCGTCGGGCATTTTTCACCTGCAAGGCTGGGTCGCGAAAGTGGCGGTCAATTGAGCCCTGCAATTGCCAAAGCGCGAACACCGCCTGCATGAGACCGGTCGCGCCGACCGGGTGACCGCACGCGATGAGGCCGCCGGAAGGGTTGACCGGACAAACCGGCTGCTCGGGCAGCGTGAGGCCGTAGTCGACTTTTGGCATGAAGGTCCGGCCCGAGGCCGCGAAGGGCCCGCCCTCGCCGTAGCGGCACAGGCCCAAATCCTCGTAGGTCTGGAGTTCGCTTGAGGTGTAGGCGTCGTGCAATTCGACGAAGTCCAGCTCGTGCAAGGGATCGCGAACGCCGGCCCGCTGGAAGGCCATCTTGCCCGCCATGCGGCCGCCGCGGAACGAGTGCACCCCCGGATAGCGCGTGCCCCGGTCCCAGAGCTTGCGGTAGTAGGCCCGGGTCTCGGACGACGAGCTCTCGGCGGCGGTGGCGTAGTCGCGCATGAAAACGTCGTAGTCGTAGTGCGGGCGATCCGCCATGCGCATGGCGTCCGTGCCCCGCCCGATGCCCGCGATCTTCACGCGCGGACGAACCAGGCGCGCGCCCGCGGCCTCGAGCTTGCGCAAGCCTGCTTCGGAAGCGAGCACGGTCACTGCCGCGCCGTCGGACATCACGCAGATGTCGAGCCGGGTGAGCGGCCAAGCCACCATGGGCGAGCTGCGCACGTCGGCGACGGTGTAGCGGTGGCGCTTCTGCGCGTAGGGATTGTGGAGGGCATTGGCGTGGTTCTTGACCGAGACGTGGGCCATCTGCTCGACGGTGGTCCCGAATTCCTTCATGTGGCGGGTCACCATCATGGCGTAGTAGCCGCTGTAGAACCCGCCCACCGGGTAGTCCCAGGTCACGTCCGAGGCCAGGGCGATGAACTCGTTGCCTTTCCAGGTTTCGACGTGGCTCATGGTCTCAAAGCCGAGCACCACGCAGACGTCCATGTCGCCCGAGGCGACCGACTTCCACCCCTCCTGGAAGGACAGGCCGCCGGTGGCGCCACCGCCTTCGACCCGATGGCTGGGCTTGGGCACGAGGCCCAGGTAGTCCTGCACCATGGCGCCAGCCTTGAGCTGGCGTAGGAAATGGTCCGAAAAATAGGACATCACGGAGCCGTCGACCACCGAGTTGAATGTGGACATATCGAGTCCGATATCGGCAATGGCGTCGTCGTACGCCTCTTTGACGATGGCCTGGAAGGTCTTGTCAGGACGGGCCTTGGCGAACTTGGAGACACCACCGGAGACAACGTAGACTGATGGCAAGGCAACCTCCCACGAACGGGTGAGATGAATACGCTTGAAGCAAGCCTAGCAGTGCGAACAGCGTCCGGCAAAGTGTGGAAGCCCGACGAGGCTCGGCGATTCCGACGGATCAACCGTCGCGGGCGTAGAGCTGGTCGATGACCGAACCGTATTTGCGCGCGACCACGTGACGTTTGACCTTGAGGCTCGGGGTCAGCTCGTCGGTGGCTTCCGAAAAATCGACGGGCAGGACGGCAAAGCGACGGATTCGCCCATGGTTGGGCAGGGTCGCGTTTAGGGCCTCCATCGCCGCGCCCAGCGTGGCCGTGACTTCGGGGGCAGCCGCCGCCCGCGCGACATCGCCACCGCCGTAGCGCTGCACCGCCTCCTCGTTCAAGGTGAGCAAGGCCACGCAATAGGGACGGCGATCGCCGTGGACGAAGGCTTGGCCAACCAGCGGAGAGTGGGCCTTGATTGCGTTCTCCAGTTCTTGCGGCGCGATCTTCTTGCCCGTCGCCGTGATGATCAGATCCTTTTTGCGGTCGGTGATCTTGAGGCAGCCATCTTCGACGTGGCCGATGTCGCCAGAATGGAACCAACCCTCGGCGTCGAAGATCGCGGCGGTCGCAGCCGGATTGCGATAGTAGCCCTGAAATACCGACGAACCTCGCAAAAGGATTTCGCCGTCTTCGGCGATCTTGTGCTCGACCCCATCGAGGGGCGGGCCAACTGTGCCGAAACGAACCTTCTCGACCCGATTGACGAAGCACGCGGCGAAGGTTTCGGTGAGGCCGTAGCCTTCGAGGATAAGCAGCCCAGCGGCGTGGAAGAATTCGGCGATCTCGGGCGCGAGCGGCGCGCCGCCAGAGAGGAGGAAGCGGCAGCGATCGAGGCCGAGCTTTCTGCGCAGCTTGGCGAAGACCATGCGGTCGGCAAGGCGATGCTGGAAGGCCAACCAGGCGCCTGGTCGCGTTCCGGCGCGGGCGGCTTGGCCGTGGGCCCGGCCGACGCGCAGAGCCCAGTTGACCAGCGTGCGCTTGACCGCGGAGCCCTCGCCGAGGACATGGTTGACGGCGGCGTGGAACTTCTCGAAGATCCGGGGGACGCCCGCCATGAAGGTCGGGCGCACCTCCAGCAGGTTGTCCTTGATGTGCAGGACGCCCTCGGTGAAGGCGATGGGGGCGCCCACGAACAGCGAGGCCCACACCATCTCGCGGCCGAGGACATGCGCCAGGGGCAACCACAGATACTGCAGGTCGCTTTCGAGCAGGGTCAGGGCGCGGCAGGCGCTGCTGACCGCGGCGGTGAGGTTGGCGTGCGAGAGCACGACGCCCTTGGGTACGCCGGTGGTGCCCGAGGTATAGATCATCGTAAAGGGTGTTGCGGGGCCAATGCCGAGGCCAAGGAGGGGCAGCTCGTAAGGGTGGGTCCGGTTGAAATCACGGCCCGCGGCGAGGAGTCTATCGAGACTGTAGATCGCGGCGCGCGCCTCGTCGGGGGCCGCCGCGAGCACGTCGGCGAAAGTGACCCGCGTGCGGCCGCGGTCGTCCGGTCGGTCAAGCACCACATCGCGGTCCACGTAGATCGCTTGCAGCTTGCCGGGGCCGAGCAGGGGCAGCACCTTTTCGAGCTGGGCCGCGTCCTCCACCAGGATGGCGCGAGCCTCCGAGTCCTTGATGATGAAGGCACAGTTGTCTGCGGTACTGGAAGGGAAGATGGGGACCGACACGAGCCCGGCGAGCACGCAGGCGAGGTCGCCAAGCACCCACTCGAGGCGCGTCTGGCTCAAAATGCAGACTTTGTCGGTCGCGTTTAGGCCCAGCGCGGCCAGGCCCCCCGCCATCTCGCGCACCATAGCATCGGCTTGCTGCCACGAGAGCTCGTTCCAGCCACCATCCCGCTTAAAGCGAAATGCTGGCGTCGCGCCGCCCTTCCGCACCCGGGCGACCCAGATGTCCAGGGCTGTTCTTAGCTCCTGCGGGAACGCGCTCATACTCTACCGTGGTCCGGCCAAAGCCCATCGTCAATGGCAAAATCCGACCAAACTAGTCCGGTATTGGCGAGGCCTACCTGCGGGCCGGGCACTTTGTCCTGATCGCGCCCTTGCATGCGACGGTAATTGTGGCCACGATCTAGCAGGAGGGCCTATGGTCCCACGCGCCGATTCGACCGCAATCTCGATGGCGAGCCACGAGTCTGCGAACGACGCCGGGCTAGAGCGCGAGGTGGGTGGGGGCGGTTTTCTCACCGCCCCGGTGCCGTCAGGTGGAATCACGACGCGCGAGCGGCTCAGCGACGAGCAACTGGAGATTGGCCGAACCGCCCAGCGCTTCGTCGCGACGGAGGTCATGCCAAGGATCGAGGCCATCGAACACAAGGAGAGCATCACCGTCGACGGTGTCACGCTGCCGCTCTCGGTGCGTCTGCTCAAGCAAAGCGCCGAGCTCGGCCTGGCGGCCGTGGACATTCCCGAGGCGTACGGTGGTCTCGGCCTCGACAAGGTGACGTCGATGCACCTCGCGGAGTGTTCGGCCGGGTGCCCCAGCTTTTCGGTCACCAGCGGCGCTCACTCGGGCATCGGCACCCTGCCTATCATTCTGTTCGGCGACGAGCGGCAGAAGCAGGCGTATCTGCCCCGCTTGGCCAGCGCGGAGCTGGTGGGCTGCTACGCCCTCACCGAACCGGGAAGCGGCAGCGACGCACTTTCCGGCAAGACCCGTGCGGTGCTCGACGCGGCTGGGACGCATTACCTGCTCACTGGCGAGAAGCGCTTCATCAGCAACGGTGGTTGGGCGGACCTGGCCATCGTCTTTGCCAGCGTGGCCGGACGCTACTCGGCGTTCATCGTCGACTTGCACACCGCGGGCGTGCAGCGCGGGCGCGAGGAAAAGAAGATGGGCCTGCGCGGCTCGTCGACCACCAGCCTGGTGTTCGAGGACGTGCGCGTACCGTGCGAAAATCTCTTGGGTCGCGTGGGCGACGGCGCGGCCATCGCGCTCAACATCCTCAACCTCGGTCGGCTCAAGCTCGGCTTCGGTGCCCTCGGCACGTGCAAGGTCGCCTTCGATCTCGGCCTCGCGTATGGCAAGACCCGCAAGCAGTTCGGCCAGCCCATCATCACCTTCGATCTGCAGCGGGCCAAGCTCGGGCACCTCGCCGCGCGCATCTACGCCCTCGATGCCATGGCCTATCGGACGGCGGGCGCCATCGCCGCCGGCGAGGCGCGGTTGCTGGCGGCCGGGGCAGATCCGCGCGCAACCATCGCCCTGGTTCGCTCCCTCGCCCTGGAAGCGGCGATCATCAAAGTCGTCGGCTCGGAGACCCTGCGCGACGTGATCGACGGTGCGCTCAAGTTGCACGGCGGTTACGGCTACATCGAGGACTACCAACTCGAACGCCTCGCCCGCGACAACGTCATCGACATGATTTTCGAGGGGACCAACGACATCAACCGCCTGGTCATCGCCGACGAGCTCGTCCGCAACGTCTACGCGGGGACGATTGGCTTCCGCGATTTCATGAACGCGACCGCGGCGGATCTGAGGCGCGATCGCTTGCTGCTCCCCGCCGACGGACAGCTCGGGGTGGAGGCGGCGCGGGTCATGGCAGCCAAGCGCGCGCTGGCGTTCACCGTGCAAGAAGCCGTGCTCGGTTGCGGGCGCGCGCTCAAGACCGAACAGCAGGTCGCCCAGGGGATTGCCGACGCCATGAGCGCGCTTTACGCCATGGACTCGACCCTGGCGCGCGCACGCGTCGCGGGCTGCGGGCCGATCCCGACGGCCATCGCGCGCCTCTTGACCCAAGACGGCTGTGCGTTGGTCGAGCGGCTGACCCGGGAGATCCTCATCCACGTGGTGCGGGACGGCCGGCAGGCGCGCAAGCTCGCCGAGCTCGAACGGCTGCAGGCCGCCCATAGCGCCGTGGTGGATGTGGTGAGCTTGCGCCGGCAGATCGCCGACGCTTTGATTGAAGCCGGGAGGTACAACCTGTAATCAGGATCCTTATGCCACAGGCCCCGCTTCCCCAGGAGAAGACATGAACGTCAGAACCGTCGGCATCATCGACTTCGCCCGCTCCCCCATCAGCCGCGCCAAGGGTGGGGCCCTAAACCAGCTCTCGGGTTTGCAGATCGCCACCCAGGTGGTACGCCAGCTCCTGGCGCGCAACCCGCAACTGCCGATCGATCGGATCGAAACCGTCGCCTGCGGTTGCGCCTTCCCGGAAGGGGAGAACGGCTTCAACGTCGCGCGCGCGATCACGATCAAGGCAGGCCTGCCCGCCCAGGTCGCGTCGGTCACCGTCAATCAGCTTTGCGGCAGCTCCCAGCAGGCGGTGATGCTGCTCGCGGATGCCATCGCGGTCGGCAAGGGCGACCTGGGCCTGGCCGTCGGCCTCGAGCACATGTCGCGCGTGCCGATGGGCGGCTTCAACCCGGCCTTCGATCCCGAGCTGCACGAGCGAGGGTTCTACATCGGCATGGGCGAGACCGCGGAGATCCTCGCGCGCGAGGGCTCGATCAGCCGCGCCGATCAGGAGGAGTTCGCCATGCGCAGCCATCGCAACGCCCTGCGGGCCTGGCGCGAGGGCGCCTTTGCTCGCGAGGTCGTGGCCATCGACTTGCCGGGCGGCGGAAGCTGCGTGCGCGACGAGGGGCCCCAGGAGCCGAACCTCGAGAAGATTCGGTCGCTGCCGCCCATCTTCGACGCCAACGGGACGGTGACCGCCGCCACCTCGTCGCCGGTCACCGTCGGTGCCGCGGCAGCGCTGATCTGCAGCGCCGAACTCGCGCAAACGCTTGGCCTGCCGTTGCGGGCGACCGTCGTCAGCACGGCGGTGGCGGGTTGTGATTACCGGCGCATGGGGCTCGGGCCGCTGCCGGCCACGCAAAAGGCGCTGGCGCGCGCCGGGCTCACGCTCGCCGACCTCGACGTCATCGAGCTCAATGAGGCCTTCGCGGCGCAGGCCCTCGCGGTGATTCGCCAGGGCGGCTGGCCGCTCGACAAGATCAACCTCCTCGGCGGGGCCATTGCCCTGGGGCACCCGCTGGGGATGTCGGGCCTGCGGGTCATCGGCCAGGCCATCACCACCCTCGAACGCACGGGCGGCAGGTATGGCCTGGCGACCCTGTGCGTGGGCGGCGGGCAAGGAGTCGCGACCATCGTCAGGCGAGAAGGGCAAGACTGGCAAGACGGGAAAGACGGGAAAGACGGGAAAGTCTGATGGCCAGCTCGGATGCAAAGCTGGATAGCGTCGCCGTGATCGGCGCTGGCATCATGGGTGGCGGCGTGGCCGCCTTCTTCGCCAACGCCGGCAAACGCGTCGGCCTCTTCGATGTCGAGCTCGCGCTCGCCGAGAAGGCGGTGACCCGACTCCACGACGGTAGCTCCAAGCTGCCGGAGCTCTACACGCCCCGCAGCGCCCGGCTCATCAAGCCTTTCTCCATCAAGCAACACGCGGCGGAGCTCGCCCACGCCGACCTCATCGTCGAGGTCGTGCCGGAGATCATGGCGCTCAAGCAGGCGACCTTGGCCGAGATCGACCGTCATCGGCAACCGGGAAGCATCGTCTGCACCAACACCTCCGGGCTCGGGGTGGCCGCCATGGTGGCCGAGTGCTCGGACGATCTCAAGGCGTGCTTCCTCGGCACGCACTTCTTCAACCCGGTCCGCTATTTGCCGCTCGTCGAGCTGATCCCGACGGCGGCCACGCGTCCGGAGGTCGTCACTACCCTGCGCGAGCTTTTCGTCGCGCAGGGCAAGCGTCCGGTGGTGGGCCGCGACACACCCAACTTCATCGCCAACCGCATCGGCGTTTTCCAGATGATGCTAACGCTGCGTCTGATGGAGCGTTTCGGGCTGACGGTCGAGCAGGTCGACATGATCACCGGACCGCCTCTCGGCAACCCGAAGACGGCGACCCTGCGCTTGGCGGATAGGGTGGGAATCGACACCCTGGCACACGCGGCCGCGAATCAGTTCGACCATTGCCCGCGGGACGAGGCGCGCGATGTCTGCCGCCCAAGCCCGATTCTCGATCGCATGGTCGCGGAAAAGCGGCTCGGCGACAAAACCGGCCAGGGCTTCTATCGCAAGGAGGGCAAAACCATCTTGGCGCTCGATCTGCGCTCTTGGGCATACCGACCGAGGGAGAGCCCGCGCTCGGACGTGGTACGCGTCGCCAAGGGCATGGTGGCGCCGGAAGAGCGCATCGCCGCCATGATCGGCGCCGGCGACGATCCGGTGAGCGCGTTCGCCCGCCATCTGGTGCTGGCCAGCGCCGCGTACGCCCTGAACCGCGTGGGCGAGATCGCCGAAGATCTCACGACCATCGACGATGCCATGCGCTGGGGGTTCGCCAAGGAGATCGGTCCCATCGAAATCCTCGACCATCTCGGTCTCGAACGCTCGGCGCGGCTCATGGACGAGGCCGGCATCGCTGTGCCGAAGCTCCTGCCCGCGGCCCTTGCTTCCACCGGTCGGCTCTGTCAGCGCGGGCCACACGCGGTGAAGCGTTTCGACCCCGCCAGCCGCACCATGCGCACGGTGCCCGAGCGTACCGACATCATCCGGCTGGTCGCGCTCAAGGACAGCAACCATGTCGTGCGCGAGAATCTGAGCGCCCGGTTGATCGACGTGGGCGATGGCGTCCTCCTGCTCGAACTCGACGCGCGTATGGTCCCGACCATGAACCCCATCGACGACTACGTCGTCGACATGCTGGGGCAGGTTTTTGAAGAGATCCCGCGCAATTTCCGGGCCCTGGTGATCGGCAATCAGGCCGCGAACTTTTGCAGCGGGGCCCAGCTCAAGCTGCTGGTCGAGGCGTGCAAGGCCCGGCGTTTCGAGGACGTCCGCCAGCTCATCGTCGGCCTGCAAGGCACCAATCTCGCCCTCTACCACGCGGCCTTCCCGGTGGTCACCGCGCCTCACGGCATGACCCTGGGTGGCGGCCTGGAGGTGGCGTTGGCGGGCCACGTTCGCGTCGCGCACGTCGAGCTTTACGCCGGACTGGTCGAAGTGGGCGTGGGCCTGGTCCCCGCGGGTGGGGGATGTCTTCAGCTTCTTGGTCAAACCATCGAGGCCATGGCTCCGGCGCGGCCGGGGCCGATGCCGCCGGTGCTGCGGGTCTTCGAGCTCGTCGGCTACGGAAAAGTCTCGCAGTCAGCGCACGACGCCGTCGACCTGGGTCTGCTGCTACGCTCCGACGTGATCGTCTACAACAAGGACGAGCAACTCAGCCGGGCCAAGGAGGTCGCGCTCAAGCTGCTCGCGGACTGGAAGCCGCGGCCGCCGCGGCAGCTTACCCTGCCCGGCCCCGGTGGCTACATGGTCTTCGAGGATCAAATCGCCACCATGCTCGCGACGCAGAAGATCACCGCTCACAGCGCGGTCATTGCTCGGCACCAGGCACGCATCTTGACCGGCGGGGCCACAGCGTCGCCAGCGCATCCCACCGACGAGCGCACCATGCTCGAACTCGAGATGGAAGCCTTCCTTTCGCTCTGTGGTACCGCGGCGACCATCGAGCGTATCGAGCACATGCTCGCGCACGGCAAGCCGCTGATGAATTAATCGCAATAGCCGGCTACGCCGCTTCCGTCTTATCGGGGGCCAGCGCCGACTCGAAGAAGGCGCACAGCTCGGCGTGCATGGCGCGCGCGTCGGCGCGGCCCAGCTCGATGAGCTGGCGGGCAAAGTTGCCGTCGAAGAGCAGGTACGACAAGAGATCGGACTCGGTCTCCGTGTCGCTTTCGGCCATGCGACAGAGGAAGCGGCCGACCAATCCCTTGAGGTGGAGGCGAAAGCCGCGGGCGTGGGCGAACTCGGTCGCGAGAGCGCCGATGTCCTGCGACGAACGCACGAGAACCGTACGCAGTGGCCGCAAGCCACCCTTCGGGCCAAGGCCGAGCTCGCGGTTGAGGCGTTCGATGAAACCCGGGCCCGCGATGCGTGTCCCACCCTCGAGGATCGAATTGATCCGGGTCAGACGGTCGAGATCATGGTCGAGGTGGTCGAGGAAGACCGCGTTCAGAACCTGGCCGAGCAGGGCCAGGTCTGCGGGTGGCGGGCGCGTCTCGGCCGGAGGAACCGCGGGCTCGACGGCGCGCCTGCCGAGGTGGGTTGGGTCGATAATCACGAGCCGATTCGCACCCAGCTTGCGCGCTGGCGAAAACGGCACGTTCTGGCGAAGGCCACCATCGCAGTAGTAGTCGTCGTCGAGGAGGACCGGGGGAAAGAAGAACGGGATCGCGGCTGAGGCGAGGACGTGTTCCGCGCGCAGCGATACGTCGCGGGCAACAATCGTCGGATCTGATCGCCAGCGCAGCGGCTCGCCAGGGGCGCGCTCTAGAAAAACCACCGTGCGACCGGAAGAGAGCTGGGTCGTCGAGACCGATACCGCTTCGAGAAGGCCGCTCGCCAGGTGCGCGCCGATGCGGGAGAAGGGAATGGCTTCCGACAATAGGCGGCTGAGCCCGGCGGCATCGAAGAGACCGCTCGGGATGGCTCCGGTCCGGCCCCTCCGGTGGCCGAAACCCAGCGCGAGGCGCATCATGCCCATGAAGTCGCTCGGTCCGGGCAGCAGGATGTCCTCGATGCGCAACTTCGTCCAATAGCGGACCATCAGGTGTGCGCGGCGCACGGGCTCGTCGGCGTAGGCGGCCATGGTGCACGCGTTGATCGCTCCGACGGAGGTTCCGCAAAGAATGGGCAAAGGCACGTTGCGGCCCAGATCGCGCGACACTTCCTCGACCAAGTGCTGGATCACTCCCACCTCGTAGGCTCCGCGCGCGGCGCCTCCGGCCAGAACCAGCGCCACTTTGGGCGCCGACGATGTCGGAATCTTCGCCCTCACACATGAGTTTGGGCCGGCGAGACGGTACCGGTCAAGGCGAGCAGCGTAAACAGGACCTAAAAAGTCAGCATTCTGTCGGTTGTGGCTCGCCAAAGCCCGAGCGAAACCATCGCCAAGCAGATCCTGGTCGCCATGCACCTGCCCGCGGCCGCGCCCGAGCTTCACCCTGCGCGTCCGCCACCTTCATCCCGCCAGGGGCGCGGGACGCGGAAGACTGGGTCAATTGATCGAGGCGACCTCGCCGGGGACGCGATGGGGTAGACTGCGCCCCGTGGTCAAGGCGCGCCTTCCAGGACATGCCAGAGGTGCTGCCGGATGTGCCCGGACATGCGAAACGCGGCCTGCAAGGCTGCAAGGCTGGGATGGCGGGTACGGCAACCTGGTGACGCGATGTCGGGTAGAGGTTCTCGGACCAAGAACCCCCTTCGAATCGCTTGGGCACCCAGTTGACCGAGCTCTGCACGTCGGTCATCCTCGCAACGTGATCCACGTTCGGAAAGACGACCACCTGCCGCCGATGCTCTCAACACGAAAGGAGTACGCAAAATGAAACTTCTTGGTTCCGTGCTCATCCTCTTGATGCTGACTTCGGCTTCACTAGCGAAGAAAGCGGAGAGACGAGAGAAGAAGTCCGACCCCGTTCGCACAGTCAATACACTAAGAGCCAAGGGAAAGAGCATCTCGTTTACGTGCAGCCCTACCAATTGTAGGGAACAACAAAATGGCAGTCTCTTGTTCAACTTGACCTGTCAGACCAACAAGGAAGGCGACAAGTTGGAAATAGCCGCGGGAGACAAAAGCCAAACCATCCAGTCCTACGGGTTCGTCGACATCCCCGGAGAGATCAAGGCGCCCAAGAAGGGATCTGTCCCGATCAAGATATCCGTCAGCGAGGATGAAGGTTCCCCCCAAACGACGTTCACGTTCAAGTACACCGTCGAGCAAATCAAGCGGCCCACTTGTCTAAAGTACGGTGACGTAGAGCTGTAGCGGCCAGAGGGGGGCGTCAGGAAGTTTCTGGCACCTCCCCGACGTCCTGCGTTGGCTGCTAAAGGTCGATGTCCAGGCCCGCTGCGGCCGCTCGTTGCCGCGCTTTCTCGGTCTGCACGCACGACGGGTGGGCGAACGCGCAAAGCAAGGCCCCACTGAGCGAAGCCGCAGGAAGGAACATCATCAGCACGGAGACCATCCCCGAGTCCAGCATCAGCAGGAGCCACATGCCCATGGCGAGCATGTCGCGGGGATGGTTCCAGAGGTTTCTAGAAAGCTCGACGAACGAGAGCCGAGATGGCGAGATGGCGAGCCGACGGAGGCCTGGTGAATGGCGGTCTTGTCGTGAAACCGGTCGCCTTCAAGCAAGGCGCGGCCAAGATTGGAGCGACGCAACCGGAGATTTACCATCGACGGCAGTCGCCGGGCAGAGCTTTCCCAACTCCGCTCTGGCCAGTACCCCCGTCAGCGTCGTTATCGGCGGCCTTGGTCAGGCTGGGGCGTTGAAGGGCAGCGGCGGCGGGAAGGCGCAGAAGGGAAACATGTCCCTGATCTCGCGTGCCCGCTCGCGCAGGCGAAGGGCCCCTGCGCGGAAGGCGTCGACAAAGGCACGGTAGGCGGCGCGAAACTCCATCTCGGTGGAATCGTCGGTGGCGTGGACGAAAGGGGCGGGGCTGCGGTCGGTGGACGCGGGCCTGCTGTGCGGGTCTTGGGCGAGGATGGCTTCGACGGTCATGGGCGTGCGCCCCTTCTCCTTGTTGTCGGCCTCGGCCTTGGCCTGGATCTCGCCGACCACGCGGCGGCAATGGGCCTGGCGCTGGTCTTCGGTAAGGTCGAGAAGGCAAGGCAGGGGAGTGAGCTTGACGTCGAAGGTGGTGGTGAACTGCATGGGCAGGGTGTGTTCGCCACGCTGGCGGGCGAGGAACTCCTTGCTGCGGTCGAACCATGTGCCGCGGAGGAGCGCACCGGTGGTGAGGGCAGCGATGCAGTTGGGGCCTGGCCAGTGGCCCGGGGACGCCAGCAGACCCTCTTTTGCGGCGTGGGCCAGTATGTAGCGCATGCGTGCGTGCGCGGCTTTGTCGTCGGCGACGACGATGGAGCGGTAGCGACGCGACCAAAGGCGCTCACGCCAGAGGTGGAGGCGTCCTGCTTCCTTTGCGACGTTGGCATTCACAAACTGCATGAACAGCGCGAGCTGGCCGGCGCTGGTGGGTGACATCAAGAAATGCGCGTGGGTGCTCAGAAATACAAAGGCATGGATGGTCATGCCGTAGAGTTCCTGGGCCTTGCCGATGATGCCGAGAATGACGTCGGTGAGCTCGGGAGATGGCCTGAGCAGCATCCTCCCTTGAAAGGTTTGCGTGGTGATCTCGACGAGAGAGTGCTCAGGAACGAATCGCAGAGGTCTGGGCATACGCTTCTATCGGCCAGAGGGCGGGGAAGTTGCGTGTGCTTCCCCAGAAAACTCTGGCACCACCCCCGGCCCTTATTGCCAGCGTGCAAATCGGGCAGTGGCAGCTATTGCAACAGTGTCCCTCCACACTTCGCGCGGCACTGCGTGAAGACATCGCCGGCACAGTCGCAGGCTTCGCAGAACGCGCAATTGATTTCGCCGCACGCAGTGACGTCGTCCAAGCACTTGGTGATGCACGCGCTGTCCGATTGCTGGCAGAGGTTGTCGAAGGTCGCGCCCTTGAGCTGGGGGCAAAGCGTTGCGATGCGCGCCTTGGCTGCCGAGCATGTGGTTAGATTCGAAGGCGCACAGCCGAGGAAATGGCCGCCGCCGCAGACGCATGCCCCCTGGCTGCCGCACTGGGGGAATGGGCAATAGCAGGACTCGGCGATAACTGCACAGCCCTTGCTGTTCCCACAAGTGCACTCGTCCAATCCCACGCAGTCGAGCTTGCCGCTGTCGGTCCCCGCGTCCACCGCCGTGCAGGTCGTGCATCCACAAAGATCGAACGTGGGCACGTAGCCGTTCGCGCATTTGACTGGCGGACAAGGGGTGGGCAGGCAGACCCGCGAGTCCGGCTGGCCGGCGTCGACCGGCACGCAGGTAGGACAGCCGCACGGAGGCGTGCTGACGGTATATCCGGCGGGACACAAGGGATAGGCGCAGGGCAATGCGAGACACGCATCCGGCCCCGCGTCCTTGCCTGTGCCGGCGTCGGGCAAGACGCAGATCGGACAGCCACACGGATCGGGATTCGGGGCTTCGCCGTAGAGGCAGGCAATTGCCGGGCAGGCCACCGGCAGGCACATGGCTCCGCCAGCACCGCTGCTACCCCCGGTCACACTGCCGCCAACATTCGTTCCGCTCTTGCCGCCGGTCATGCTGCCACCTGCGGTCGCGGCGCCCTTGCCACCCGCGCCGCCACCGGTGTTCGACTTTGTTCCGCCGGCCGCCGGGCTGCCACCACTTCCTACGAGCCCGCCCGCGCCCACGCCTCCGGAGCCGCCCGCCCCGCCGGATGCGTCTGCGCCGCCTTGTCCAGTCCCTGCCGCTCCACCCCTGCCACCAGAAGTGAGGGCGCTACCGCCGCAGCCCAGGAGCAGCGAAGTCAGCAGGAAAAGCATGAAAGCGTCATTGGTCTTGTTCATGAGACCCACTTCGCAGCAAGCTACGTGCCGCTCTCATTGTGAACCCACACCAGGCATTTCCTCGGAGTTTCCGCACTCAGCCAAGGAGCGCGTCATCAGAAATCCGAGGCGAGGCCACGACTCAACAGCGATCCTCTCACGGTCCCCGCCATGGTGCACACGACTACAACCATTGTCGCGGTTGAAGTGGGCCCCGGCGCGGAAGGCGTCGACGAAGGCACGGTAGGCGGCGCGAAACTCCATCTCGGTGGAATCGTCGGTGGCGTGGACGAAAGGGGCGGGGCTGCGGTCCGTGGACGCGGGCTTGCTGTGCGCTCGCTGGTGAAGAAGTCGGCGACGCCCTCGTTGAACAGGACCTAAGAAGCACCCCTTTCAAGGTGATTTTCTCGAAGATTGCTTGGAATTGAGCAACCGGGCCGTTGA
>OCTA010000014.1_pt1:0-165000 | contig 230539 bp, 195 predicted proteins | sample 1538991 | NCBI WGS metagenome assembly OCTA01 (sample SAMEA3539302, study PRJEB22396) | soil metagenome | biome: tundra; feature: field; material: soil | place: USA | collected 2010-05 | depth 0.15 m
AGGACTGGCGATGTCGATATTCCTAACCAACTGGAGATCAAGTACTCATAACTGGACAGCCGTGCCCGGTGACCTGAGGTGTTTCTATAAGGATCTCGGCTATTCTTAGCCAGTAGCAACACTTGGCGGACCGTCGCACCAACTGTCCAGAAGGGGACCCCTTCCAGGGCAAAAGCGGACCCGATTTGTGGGCCCGACGAAAGCGCGCCTAGAAATGACGAATATTTCATGACACGCCCAACGCTCGTCCGTAAACCCGTTGGCAGCGAGATTTTCGTGAAACAAATCCCGCGCCACCATTGAAATAGCACTCTCTCAATTCGAATGGAACCCAGTTTCTATCTTCAATAGCATTTGACTGGCTAGCACGGAGGGTTCATTACAATCGACAGTTGCGCTTGAAGGACGCTGTTAGAACCCCTCCTGCGGGTAAGTAACCCCAAATGAAACGATATTTAACTCCCGCGCTGATTTCTGCGATACTGACGCTAACTGTGTGGCTTTATACGCATGACAAGAGTTCCTCACTCATTATCGGCTTATTGGTGAATTTAACTCTGCTTTTGATCGAGCCGTTCGAAATAGTAACGAAGGTTTCAAAGTTCCTCGATACGCGAAGCGGCCTCGTCGATTGCTCTGATCGTACTGCATCTGTGGCGGCAAGAATGCGGAGCCTAGAAAAGGGTGGCTCTAGCATTCAGCAATGGCTAGCTGAGCAAGCTCTCGCGCGAATTGACGACAATCTAGGAAGTTTGAACAACGGACTTTGGACCGTTCATTCCCTTGAGGGATTTGTGGATATAGCCACAAAATTGTATGACCATGAATTCTGCCGGCACGAGTACTGGGGCACAAGCGTAATGAGCGATTTCAAGGGATATTGGCAATCATCTCACGGAAAGCGTTTCAATCACCTGGCGCTAAATGCTATAAAGACCGGAATCGTCATTAAACGAATCTTTATCTTCGAAGAGACGGAAGAAAAAAACGAGATGTATGCTATCATGTTTGAACAGTATAAGAGCGGCATTGATGTGCGATATCTCGCAAAGGGTGATGCCCCAACTGGAACGCCGGCCCTTGATCTAGGCATCTGGGATCAATCGGTAGCAGTGGTACTTACAGAACCACAATACCAAGGCTCAGCTTTTCGTGCCACATTGCACCTCAAGTTGAGTGAGGTTCGCCATCTAACGGAGATATTCGATTCGTTGTATAGTGCGGCAACGAAGTTTGAACCAAATGAGACCGGCAACCAGGGCCGGTCACCTCCGACCTCTCGGAATCCCCGACATCCGAATCAATGAAGTCGGTGCTGGTCGTAGGCGCTACAGGCTTCTTGGGGGCAGCGATCTGTGGGCGGCTGCTTGAGATGGGAGTGGAATTGGGCGCCTATCATCACGAATGCCCCTTGGTCCCACAGAAATCTGGAGCGAAGGTAAAATATTACTATGGAGACATTAATGATGAATTGGCGCTGCGAAGGGCGATGGAGGGTTTTGATACTGTAATAAACACAGTGGTCTTGGGGCGGTATAACCGAAGATATCGAAAGCAATTGTATTCGGTGAATACAACCGGGACTAGGACCCTTCTGATGGCAGCAGCGGCAGAAGGAGTAGAGAAGGTAGTCCTCGTAGACACAATTAGCGGCTTTCGGGCTTCGCGAAAACAGGTGACCCGCGAAGCGGATTTTTCATCCAAGGTACGCATGCCTTGGCTTTTCCCATATTTGGACAGCAAATTAAAGGCACAAGAGACGGCCGAGCAATTCAAGCATAGAATGACGATCGTATTTGTGCATTGTTCACCAATTTATGGAGCGGGAGACACGCATGACCACACAGGGTGCATTATTCGTTACTTAGCGAACAATAAGGTAACCATGGCTCCGCCTGGAGGCACATCAGTTATCGACGTAAACGATGCAGCCGACGCATGTATCTACGCATGTAGACTGGATAGGTCCCAGCAGCTGGTCGTCACAGGAGAACATCGGCTTTTCGTGGATTTATATAATATCATACTGGAGCTTTTGGGAACGGAACACCGGATCTCCCGAACAATCCCCGCTTGGTTATACGAGCCAATATTTTGCGCAGCTATCGTCGCCGATTTTATGGGAAACGACACCCAATTCAGTCCGTATCTGATTCGGAACGGTTTTTCCTTTCGGTACTATAGCTCAGTGAGAACGCAAGAGGTGCTCGGGTGGCGGCCGACTACGGCAATAGAAACCTCCATTCGTCGGCAAGTGGTTTGGATGCGGGCAAATGGACGATTGGCGAAGAGTATTGGCAAAGGTTAAATCCAATTGCTGCGAACGGATTTGTTAGGCTTTGCGCGCATAACACGCAACCCAATGACAACAGACACCCCCGAAAGAAAAACGCGTTGCTTCAAGCATGGAGTGTCGGGCCGGCGCGACGCTTTGTGTGGACTCGAAAGGCTGGTTTCTAGCCGCGAGCAGGGACCAGCAACTTAGTGCGTATATGCATGCCGACCTCGGCCAGGTCGTAATAGACGAAGTGTCCGATGCGGTGATGGGGAATGCGGCGTAGCTTTGTCCATTGTCTTAGGGTGCGGATAGACGGTTCCTTGCCCTTGGGGAAGATCCCTCCAACGCGCAAGCCCTTGATGTCCGTAAGCTGGGTTCCACTGGTTCGTGTTGAGGGTGCCTCCATACCCTAAGCGGTCCGTCAACTCATGCCGCCCGAGGATGGCGGGGTAGGGCGACGACCGGCATGTCGCTTTTCAGGTTGGGGAATGCCGCGCCGGCAGCCGGCACGATTCCATGAGCCCGCTTAGGCATGATATTGAAAAACTCCTCGGCCTCCGACGAGGTTTTCAGATCGAGGTAATATTTTCGGATTATAGATTCGGAGTTGCCCGCTTGGAGCGCTGCCTCGCCCATCGACCGGAACTTGGCGACGAACATTGAAATGAACGTGTGGCGGAGCACGTCATGGGTGAGGTGAAACCTCTTCGCGAATTTGGCCCGACGTTTCTGAAAGTCCGCTACTACGATGGGAAATCTTTCGAGAGGATAGGCTCGGAGCCACGCCGCAAGGTTCGGCTGAATGGCCACCCTGCGGGACTCGCGGATCTTAGATACCTCGGCCGGTACGAAAATCGTGTTAACGTTGAGATCGACGGCTTCTGGCCGGAGCTTCGAAATCTCGCCATCAGGCACCTCAGGGCGGATTCCTGCAAAAAGGCAGAGGGCGAAATAGGGCACCCACCGTCCCCCCTCGAAACTTTCAAGGTGTTCCATGAGGTCGCGCGTTTGGGTGGCGGAAAGCGTGCCCGCGGATCCGATCCTGCGGCGGATCCGGTGGTGGGGCACTTTGAGAATCGGATTGTCAGCGATCAAGCTTCGATGAAACGCGAACTTGAGAAAGGTCGAGAGTATGCCGCGCCGATTGTTATAGGTCTTCATGGCGGGCCGGCCGACCGCAAGAAAGGTCACTAGCCGAGGTACCGTCAGGCCGGCGACGGTCTCATTAGGGAATTGGTTTTGAAGCCGTTTCAGATCCCATCGAATTCGGCCAAGCTGCGGGCGCGAAATGTGGTCCTGCTCGAATTCGTGCTCCTTTGCGGCGACATATTCGGCAATGGCGTCGGCCAAGAGCTTCTGGCGTTCCGGAGCACGGTAATTCGCTAGCGCATAGTCGACGCAGGAGGAAAGCGTTTGCTGCTGGCCTTCTAGCCGCTGAAAAGCGGTCACGGCCTCACGTATTTGTTCATCGCTGAGGCGGGTGATCGCGGCGCGAACCTTGTCCTTGGTTTGGAGGCTTCCGACTTCAAACACCTGGCGCTCAGCTTCCGCTTCGGCACGGGTGGCGAAGTTCTTGCGGATGCGTTTGCCATAGAGCCAACCTGAGACTCTAAAGACGACCTCCCCTGAGGGATTGGTGAACGGAGATACGACGAACGAACTGAGTGGATTCATGCTAGATTTGCCACGTCAACTGGCAAATCTGCGTTCGGGTTGCGGTCGATCATTGGTAGCCAACTATTTAGTTGGCGTCCACACGGGGATTCGAACCACCAGCGCCTTGACAACACAACTCGTTCGCTGACCGAGCATTTGTATTGTTATGAGTGAGTTAGAACTTCGAAGAACATATAACGAGTCAAACCCAGTTCAATCTAGAAATACATTTTGGCCAAATCCTGGCCAAATCGGTGACTTTTCCCGCCAATCGCAAGCAAAGGAAGAATGTCTCAAGAGGTACCTGTTACGCAACGGATGCATTGAAAAGCACCAACCTGCATGTCGGCGGCGGGAGACAGTCAGTCCGACTGTTTCAGGAGCGTCGCCAAGTCGGGCTTGCTGGCCTCCAGAGCTGGCCGTATGCAGGCCAGCGTGGATGAAAGGAGCAGGAGGCAGACGACCGTCCCGACCACGACGCCGTCAAACGGCGGGGCCTCGAACAGGAGCGACTGGAGGAAGCGGGTTTTTTCCGGGCCCTTCCCGCAGGTTCGTGGTGAATCGGACCATTTTCCCAACCGGGGTATCGCCCACAATAGACCTTTTCTAGCAGCGCGAGATTGGTGGGTGTGCCGATGCTCCGATTCAGTCCCTTTTTTGCGGGACTAGAAATTTCGCCTGTTCTACGGTAGTTAAGCCGCTTGAGTCCAATACCCTCCTAGCCCTTGCCATCTCGCATACCGCCATACTTTGCCCGCAATTGGGACTTCGTTTCACGCCTCCGAGGCGGTGGCCAGGCTCGCACGTCTGTCGTCCGCCACCGAGCGACTGGGGCGAAAGGCGTCTTGAAGCTGCCCAAGGACCACTCAGCGGTCGTCGTCGCGCGCTTTCGCCGCGAGGTCGAGATCGTGCAGCAGGTCCAGCACCCAGCGATTGTTCGCTTGCTCGACGTCTGCCTCGACGACGATGCGCTGGGGTACATCAGTCCACTCGGAATTCCCTTGGATCGTTACTGGAAAACGGTCCGCAACGAACTTAACCCCACTCAGCTGTACGACCGAGCTGGCGAGTTTATGACGGCGATCGCTGAGGGTTTAGCGTTGATCCACCAACGAGAGGTGATCCATCGCGATCTTAAGGCCGGGAATATAATTGTCCTTGAGGACGAAGGACGTCCTCGTCCCGTGGTAATCGACTTCGGTCTGGCGTTCCGCCCGGGCGACGAACGTCTTTCAATCGTGGACGGTCGCCGCGTGCGAAATGTCGACGCCGCGCCAGCTGAAGCCTACTACCGGCATATCGAGCCCACAACGGCCTGGGACTGCATTGGCCTAGGCTGGCTCTATGGGTATTTGGTCGGAGCCGGCCAGCCCGATGAACACCGTTTTCACTGGAAGTACCACCCCCTGGTCCCAGAAGCCCGCGCCGACAGAGTGCGCAGCCTCCTGGCTACCTGTTCCGATCTCGACTACGCCCCGCAGAACGCCGCAGGATTTAGGCTCTTGATGGACTCCCTCGGCCTCGGAGCGCAGGCGGCGCCTGTTGTGCCTTTCGTGGTCAATGCCGACGGCGCACGTGTGGCCATGCAAGAGGGACGCGCCGCTCGGGATCGTCTCGCCGTTGAACAAGCCGAACTACACCAAGTTTGCGCTCGGCTTTTCCATCAACAGTTTACCCGGGTGCGGGAGCTCCTGAATCAGCGTGCTGCCGCGATACGAGACCTGCCGATCGTCCTGAACCAAAACCACACGACGCCGGATCTCGCCGGACGTGACTTCGATGAGCATTTCAGAGCGGCGTTTGGCGGGGACCGAGAGAGTCGCACTTGTTTCTTCTGCGCGACGTGCGGCACTCCGCCTTACCGCCATTTCTTTGTAGCTGCCTGGCTCGAATATGAGCCTAATCCAGCGGCAGGCTTTCTCCCCTTCCATCTTCTTCTCCTCTGTTATCATGGGGATCGGCAATTCCCGGAAAAGAGGGTGAATTATCTGTTCAAACGGGACGGCACATTCTGGACCGTCGTAGAAGGCGTATACCAGCAGGTCGATCTCGAAGGTATCGTCGGCGTCAGCATGAACTGGCTGACTGAAAACGACCACTGGAGGACCGCTTCATAAACTTCGCTGGTTGCCACCGAACATGCGACCACACTTCGCCCTAGAGCTAGTTCCCCTGGCATTCGCAACCCGCAATGAGGCCGTGTTTCGCCGCAAGTCCGGCTCGCTAATAATCGTATAGAAACCTATTTAGAGCTAATGAATCTCGTCTCCGTCCGGCTTGGCGTCCTGATATTGATAGCAACATGTTTATTAGCGTTCACAAGGCTTTCGGCGGCATCAATCGACGGGTATTCGACGATCGTGGTGCCGCCGCCTTCATATGGAAACCCTGAGATTCAGCAAATTATCATCCGCACACTGCAGGAGTCAGGGATCACTGTTGTAGGGAAAGCCTCTAATGGGCCTGACGCCGCCAAGACATGCTTACTCCTTTGGTCTCAGCACGGCACTCTTACCCAATATTGCGAGTTCACCGTAAAAGACCTCCTCAGCGGGAAAGAGGTGGCGCACTCGGCGGAGTCCTCACGAAGGCGCTTTGGTGTACCGGCGAATGTGGTTGGTTCCATCGAGGATGCGTGGAAGGCACTTCACTTCCATGGATTCAACGAACTTGCGTATCAGGCGAACCTAAAGGAGCTTTTCCCCGATCGTCCCAGCTATCCTTTAACTGAGCAGGATTTGAGAACAATGCCGCTCAATCAGCCAATTGAGGGCATCTGGGCCGACCCCGAAAATCATTACCTAATTGGTATGGTGGAAGATTCGCGCCACCAAGTGGACTTCGTAGGAGTAGTTCTTCACACGGATATGCCGATGTGGCATGCTGGGGAAATTAAGTTAGAACTAAGGGAAGCAGCTTCGGAGGTCTCCTACGTCGGCAGCATTTATCGGGCAGATAAGCAGGCGCACGGGGTTGTGGGTCGGTTCGATGTGACTACCGGAACACTAAACTTCGAAGTAACGCTTCCGGATGGCTCCAAGACAGAGACGGTATTGGTAAAGACCTTTCCCAAAATTCCAGGTGCCAGTGCAACATCGGCGCTCCCACAAAGCGGAGAATGGACGGGATCTGGGTTTCTGATTTCGGCCAATGGACTTGTAGCCACCAACTATCACGTTGCAGGTCAGGCACGGGAATTAAAGGCGAGATTTCCCAAAGCTGGAAAGGAATACGCCGGTCACATTGTCTTAAAGGATCCAAACAACGACCTGGCGATCGTCCAACTAGACGGCTTCTCCCTCAAGGATATCGGCCAAACTCAGATTTTGTACGGCTTTGATCGGAGCAAGCACCTTTCCTTGGGCGCTTCTGTTTACGTCATCGGCTACCCGTTGAGCGATGTAATGGGACAGAACCCTAAATTTTCTAATGGAACGGTGAACAGTAAGTCGGGAATGGGCGACGACATGGTTCACCTGCAGATCAGCGTTTCGGTACAACCAGGCAATAGTGGTAGTCCGCTTTTTGACGACGATGGAAACGTCGTTGGTGTTGTGGTGGCGACTTTAACGCATACTCAGAATGTAAACTATGCGATCAAGTCCGATTACCTTTTGAACCTCTGCGAAATGCTTCCGGATAGCGTGAGTCTAGCCGCCAAGGGAATGAGGCCGAAACCCGATGACGTCGCGCCCTTCGTCTGCCTGATTACAGCTCGATAGATTGCGCCCTGAGAGACTGCGTCCGATTGCCCGATTTCTCGAGGCCCAACTACAACGACTCTACAGACGGTTGACAGAAGATCGTCAGACATGCTGCACGACCATATTTAGCGTAAGCCTGGCGTCTCACCCCTGAACGGCCCGGGCGAACCGAACAAAAGGTGCGAAACGTCCGCTGATTTGCAGAAACGTCACGGTGCTACGAGCCGAGAGGATCGCGTTCAACACGAAAGGTCTTTCAACTATACTATTTTTCTGAAGATCGATTGGGCGTTGTTCCGAGAATTGAAGCTGAATCTGTTCTTAATGGCTGCTTACAAGACCCAACATTTCCTCCCGGCTGCCTACTTGAGCCATTTTTCCGCCGACGGGAAATCTGGAAGGAGAGTGTCGGATATCTGGTGTGCCAGCGCCAAGGGACAGACCTGTGCTTCAGTGGAGTCGTTTTGTGCGGCCGATTATTTCTACTCCGTAGATGACGCGGAAAAGGTCGAAAAGGAGTTTGGCAAGCTGGAATCCTTTTACGGCACTTTGCGCAATAATTTCTGGAAGCAGCGAAACCCTAAGAACGAACGGGAGTACTTCGGGCTAGTGATCATGATGTTCGACATCCATTTGCGGAGCGCCGCATACGCCAAGAATCCGAGTGACAACTATGCTGACTATTTGATGCGCACATCGGGGTTTCGCAATGACATGCTGTTCGGCCAAAGGAAGCGGCAGTCCACGGAGGCGGAAATCATCGAGCATCTTCGTAAGAATTGGCGGGTGCGAATGGTCGAAGCCGGATTCAAGCGAAGCTTTCTGACATCGGATAACCCTTCGCTTTTATTTCATGCCAGCAACTCGGACCTCGTCCAGCTGGTCGTTATGCCGGTTACGCCTAGGTTTTACGCCGTCGCATTTGACCGTCGGGCGTTCGATTTCACATCATCAAGTGCCAGCAAGGACGATGAGACTTACCTGAACCACCTGCAACTTGGGCACAGTATCGACTGCGTCTTCACAGCAGAGAGAATCAGCGATGCGGAGGTAAGCGCCCTCCAGTCCTTCTTTGCAAATCGAACGATGCGTACGGTCTCTAATGTCAAAGATGGTTGGGTCGCGAACACGCACCGTACTCCTAAAGGAAAAGGCTTCGATTTCATCGAACAAAGGCGACAGTGGTCCGTTTGGTATTGGTTAAAACGGATATCCCGACGTTGGAAATAGGCTAAGTCGGGAACCCATACCCGTGCCAAAGGATCAGACCGGCGAGCCGCGATAGCTCTTGGAGCTTGGAATCATCGGATAGCACCCCATCGAAAAGAGTGCCAAGGGTCACGTAAATGATATCGACGCTGTCGTTACGCATCTTGGCCGGTGTAACCGTCTCATGTCCGCCATCGCGCAGCCACTTGAGCGTCAGTGCCTGGAGGGCGACGGTGTAGCGGAAAGGCACCCAGTACATTCCGTCCTCCATGTTTGGCAATGCGCGGTTGGGGAATAAGGCGCGATAGCGTTTGGTTGTAATTCCAGCCACCATTCCCTTAGCGATATCCAGCTCCTGAGCCGTCACGGGTTTGTCAGCCCGCCAATGCGGCTTCTGATCGGCGGGCACGGATTGCTCCAGTTCCGTGATTGAAAGCCGGTACTCCTCGGATGTGAGTTTCTCGATCTTCTCCATAAATGCCTGCACCCGCGTCTGGTTCACGCGTATCGTCGCCTCTATTTGTGGGTCATCCACGTGCAACATCTGACGGCAATACTCCGGAAATGACCTAGTTCGATCAAGGTCCACAATGGCATCATAAAACCCTTCTTTTCTGGGCGGCAGGTGTTGAAGATCCGTGAAATCCTTGAGGACGACGACTCGATCTGCGTATGCCTCGAACACGGCAAACGACTTCCGAAAGTTGGCCACGCTGTCTCGCTTGAGGCATTCGAAGGCCATGAAATCCGAGATGATCCCGACGTTGCGCTTGTCCGCGAAAAACGCATCCAACGGCCGCTTGTTGGAAGCAATAGCATTAAAGTCGATGACCTTGTTCACTTGCTGTTACTGCGCATCACGCGAATTCGTATCCGGACTTCGTGCTTAACTAGCCGTCGGGAAACGGACTCGCTCCTCAGGCAATGGGGAATAGACTTAGCGGCCTAAGAAATCGACTGCTATTACGCCGATGCCGCTCGAGAAAACAATCACGTTCGACCATCGATTCTTCGACGATGTGTTTAGGAAGCTGGGTTGGGAAAAGGTGCCGAGGCTCCAGGGAAACACCCCGGGCGGAGAAACGGTCGACTACATCGGCGATGGCTACGCATTGGAGCTAAAGCACCTATCGACGAACTCCTATCTTGAAGCCGACTCCAAAGCCGAAAACCGAAAGCGGCGCCTGCTCGAATTTCAAACCGTTCAATACCTAGCGGGCAACCTAGTCGTTGATTGGATCAATAACGTCGCCGGACCCTCGCCTGGAAAACAGAATGCGTTCAACCGTCAGCTCTTTGAATGGCACTTCGGCAACTCCCTTAGAAATGCAATGACGACCGCCGACGGACAGATTGCCAGCACGCGCACATTGCGTCCGTCGGCCCACCTCCGGGGCGCCGTCTTTGTCGTCAATAATGCACTCCCAATACTGGACACGAACGACCTGGCACAATTGATGGTAATGTACTTGTCAGAGCTCGAGGGGGCGGGGGATGCCTACACCAAACGCCGCTTGCCCAATACTGACGTTGCATTCGGACTATGTGCCGCTTTGGAAGAAGCCGATATTCCATCTATCCTCGCCGAACCAAAAGCTGCCAGCGCTCAAGGCATTGGGATCCAGGCATTGGTTTGCGCCGGTCCATCTCCGATAAGTGCTGAGGACGACGCGTTGCTCCAAAAACTAACCGCCGCAATCACAGTGGAAGTACAAGCCCGATTTTTCCCAAATTCCGCGCCGCTCATCACCACCGAGTTACAGACGGCGGCCATCCGCCGTAGACGAAGGACCCAATCGGTGAACCTAAACTCGAAGCCGATGACAATTACCGTTGGTGCGGATGCGGCCGAACTCGAACCGGGATTCGCCGCAATTCTGAAGCGGACTTGGACGAGAGCGAAGGCGTTTTCTGATGAGAAGAAAGGCCATGAAACCAAAAAATGCCATTATACTCCGCGGTCATTTCTGGCGAGGTGGGCAGGGCCCGATGGAATGCTGCAGATTCAGGACGTGAAAACCGGCGGCACCGCATCGGCGGATCCGCGCGACGTTGCCACTAGCGAGGATCTTTATACGCTCCTTCTGCCAGATGGCACCCAGGAGCGCCGATTCACGGAAAAGTTTTTCCAGATCGTCGAAGAAGCCATGGTCAATTGCCTAAAGGAACCATTTCTTTTCCCTGCCGGCGGTGCTGATATTCCGAAATTCGTCCCAAAGGCACGCCAGGTGATGGCGTTATTTGCCGCCGTTCAAATCATCCGACTGCCAACCGTATTGGACCGACTGTCGGGGGAATGGAAGAAGGACTGGAATCCGGAATGGGGAGTCATTGCGGATGGATCGCCCCATCGAGGAAATCTCCTTCGTCGTCTCCTCGGAGGCGCCGAGCCATTCGAGGTCTATGGCAAATGGTTTGCCTCAATGGTTCAGACCCTGTCCGAGAAGCGATGGACGTGCCTCGTATATGCGACTCCAAGCAATCTTCAGCATATCCGTTTTCAGACAGGAGACATACCCCTCAGATTCGCCGTTCGAGGAGATCGGAGCATTTCAAACGATCCCAAGGACTGGGCCATTCAGATGCCGCTGGGAGCCGATTGCCTACTTGCTCTCGATGAAGTGACCCCAGCGGGCGAACTCCTCTCCGAAGGGCTGCATTGCATCGATCCGTCGAAGCCAATGGGAATTTGGGATGCACCCGGACTCACCGTGCGAATTCTCTAGCCACACGCAATAACCACAGGATGGCAGGGTGGGGACAAACCGGTTTCGTCCGGGCAAGGAGGATGTCAAGCCGCCCGCTCGACCCTGAGACGGCCCGGGCAGGCTGAACAAAAGACGCGAAACGTGCAGGTCGGCGCGACGCACCAATATTGATGTTTAGGTGCACGGGAAAGGCCTCCGAATAGGTGTCCACTAAACGGTCGTTTTGAGAATTCTGGAGCGGCTGGCGGAATCCTTGATGTGGCGGCAATTGAGCCCTCGCCGATACTAGGTGCCCTGGGCTGAATTGACGATTGGGTCCCCGGAAGCGATGCGACGGCGGAGCTTTCGCCCGTTGAAAATGGTTCTCAACGTTGAACAGCGGTTGACAGCCGTTGAAAACGACTTTCAGCGGTTGGTAACCACCATCTAAATCCAATGCCTCATTTTCTGAAACGTAGTCACCCCACAAATTCCGGACTAGCCTCCTGCAGTGATCGGGCAACCTCGGATGAAACCGAGACAATCATTTTTCCTAAGCCTCTTTTCGCCGAAGTCGGAGCAATTTTCCGGCGCGCGAGGCTAAACTTGGGCTGGAGCCAAGAAAACTTTGCGGAGAAGGCCATCGTCTCGGTCGGTACTGTCAGGGCCGCCGAAGCTGGAAGGCGGCTGTATGCCCGCACCCACAAGAAACTTCTTAACGCGATCAACCACGCCCGAGCTACAAACCGACCTCCCGAACTGCCCTTAATGCTCCCGTTCCCTGAAGAAAACGACAGCGGAATTCTTGAAGATTCCAGAGGCGCGCCTGAGCTAAAAGCCCGGCCCGAACGACCTGCCGCCTCCGAGAAACATAAAGCGACTGCTATGAAGATCATAACATTCGAAGGGTCCACCCGGCTTGTAGTGTTTCCATCTGGAGAAGAATGCTCGGGAGCGCCTCCCACTACTATCTGCAATGGCGCATTGAAAGCGATTCGGTTAGGAAATGAGTTTCGTTTTATGAAGCACTCGAACGAAGATGCCGTGGACCGGCAGTTCCTGACCTTAGCCGAGGTAGCTGCGATGATAGGCTGCACTCGGCGCTTCTTGGAAACTAGGATCGAAGACGGCGAGCTGAAGGTGTTCAAGCCCAGTACCAGACTCGTCCGCATCCGCAAAGCAGAGCTGGAGAAATGGATCGAATATTATTCGTTTGGGGGGAGAGCGGCGGGCGCCAGTGCACCCGCCGCTCCGGATACCCGCTGTTAGACGCGAATCCCGTTGGTCCGCACCGTCTGATTCAGGGCCTCCGTCTTAGCAGCGTTGATGAACGCCCGTTCACGGTTGGCCGCAGGCACGTTGCGGAGGCGTTCCTCGATCTTCGCTTTGATCTCAGGGTGCTCCTCCACCCATGCCCGGATTTCCTCGTTGCGGCCGTTCGAGTATTCGGCCTTCTGCATCTTGCCGAGCATCAGCTTTCGGATCAGCTCGTCTTTGCTGAGTCCGTTGTAATACTCGACCAGCTTTGGATTCTCCCCGATGAACTTATCCAGTTTGGCGTCGATCTCCGGGTTTCTCCGCAGCGCGGGTTCCTGCGCCTTTTTGTCGGCGACTGCTTGTTTTAGTGACGGCATAATGCCTTCTGTTTTTTCCCAACCATTTGTTGAGCAAGGCGGCTGGTCGCCAGCGGCATTTGACCTTGTTTGGGCGGGAATCGCCCAAAGTTAGAGACAGTCTTCATCGAATTCGCCGTTCTCCGGCGGGTTGATGGTTTTGCGTCCGATGTCCAACACGGCACGCTCGAATTCGCGTTGGATCTCACGTGACGTGCCGCAAGCGACCCAAAGGCGCACCAACTCGGTGACACCGGGACTACTGCCGTAGGATTCCAAGAGTCGTCGGTCGGCCTTCTCGAAATTCGCGGTCAGATGCGCCGGCAATACAAGCGGCAAGCCCTCGATTGTGGGTGGTTCATTTGTTTCCATATCACTTCCCCCCTTCTGCGTTCGCTGCCGATTGTTTGGCGCGTATTTCCTCCATTTCCTTCGTCAACTTCGCCAACTGCGCCGAAAGCGCCTCGTTCTGCTCGATCAGTGAGGCCATAAGCTGATTCTGCTCGGCCATCTTCTGTTCCAATTCGGCGGGCAGTGGAGTTGGCTCCTTGGCTGGGTCCGCCACGGCCAGGACCGGTCCGAGCGGGACTACGGTAGGAACATTCGGATTCAGATTCCAATTCGGTCCCGCCTCCCGCCGGTAGATCGTATGGCCCTCATGCATTACGCTCGGATCGTTCGGATCGACGTAGCGGCCCGTGGGGTAGGCTTTGAGGGCTTCAGCAACCCGGACGTTCTCGACCTTCTTTTGGTCAAGCTCGGTTCCGGCAACCGGCGCAGGCGCCGGCTCGACGCGCGCAGTTGGTGGCGCCTGCACCACATCGGTTTTCAATGACTCGCAACCCGCGGATGGAAATATCGCGAGGAGAATTAACGCGCTAGTTTTCATTGGCTTTCCTCCAAATGGCTTCATTGCTCCGATTGCCCCGGGTGCCCGACGCCTGGTCGATGGTCTGGGTCACGTAGAGGTAAAACTGCTTGCCGGCTGGCACGCGGACAAAGAAGCCGTCCCGCTCTATTGTCTCCTGTATTTGGCGCGCATAGGCGTTCAAGACCCCCGACGTTCCTTGGAGGGCGGCGTCGCGCGCCGTACCGGCCGAAATCTGGGTGACGCCGAAGGGTGTCGTTTCCGTCTGCAACTGCTGAAACCCGCTCGCCATGCCGGCGAGGAAGGTCGAGGCGAAGAGCTTGATCTCCGCGAGGTTGTCCGTGCGGATCAGGGTGCCGACGAGGCCAGCGGACCCGTCGCGCAGGCCGAATTCTCCCGTGAAATCGTTCTTTTCGCGGTCGAGCGCGATGCCCGAGAGAACAAGCTCGGTCCCGTTCATTTGGGTTTCGTCGCGCCAGACGAAAACCCATTTCCCTTCCGCTGCGATCCGCTCCCTAGAACGATCCAGCGAGGCCCGTCCATGCACCTCAGCTCCCGCCGGAATTATTAGGCGGCCGCCATGCCAGACATCTTCGGTGACGAGACCGATCACCGGGGTTTCCAGTTTGGAAGATTCGAGTGTGATGACGGTCTCGCAGGGGATCAGCCGACCATAGGGCGCATAGGCCTTCGAAAGTTCTGTTCCGTCCTGCGCAGCGTGATCCGCTGAAAAGAGGGAAATGGGCAGCACCGCCGGTTTGGCGGCCTTCGCCTTATCCTTCAAAACTGAGGATGAATCAACGTCGCCCGGAATAGCGGGCTCGTTTGCCTTCGTAGCGACCGGGACTGGAGGAGTCGTTTTGAACGGCACAGCATTGCGGACAAATGAAGCCACGGTTCCTGGAGGCTCCGCCCTCTCTTCAATCTTCGTCATCTGTTCGGCTTGGGCCTTGCTCCGGAGATTACCCCTGTGAATGAGCAGACCACCAACGACGACGAATCCGAGGAAGATCACGAAATTACCCGTAGGAGACTTGAGGAATGACATCAGCTTCATGTCATTGCGGAACAATCAGCTTCGCGTCGCGCTCCACGCGCATAACGATGATGCTGAAGATGTTCTTTGTGCTCAGGTTCGCGCGTCCGCCCGTCGGGCTTCCTGTGATAGCGAAGAAAGCCGTTGTCGCGGCTTTCGGCGGAACGATCCCCGACGCATCCACTATGGACGGGTAATAGACATGCTGGCCGACGCGGACGGCCAGACGCTGCGGCTGGTAGAAGATTTCGGATCCGCCTTTGTTTTCAAACCGGAGCTTGAAGATCACAGTGTCCTCCGGGTCGAAGCGGAAGACCTCCTCCACGATCACCTGGAAGTCGCGGTAATAGCAGACGTTGCATGGTTCGGTATGCTCGATCTGCTGCACGGCATCGGGATACTGCATCTCGATCAGTTGATAGCTCTTTGCCCGGTCGAGAAGGCCGAGCAATAATTCCGGAGTCACTCGCTTCCCGACCGCGTGTCCGAGGGCTGAAATGTTGTCGTCGAAGAACGTGACCGAACCGTAAGGCGCTGATCCTTCCTGGAAGCGCATGACGAACGTCCGGTTCCTCCAAACCACATTAACCGCGCCTTTTGCGTTGGGAACCAGGGCACGCACACTCAGGAAATATTGCCCCGCGTTGTAGGTGAGCAGGACTGGGGCGGGCGTGTCGGGGTTGGTTGTGACATTGGCGCCCTCGATGGCGGATATTGCTGAGGGAAACATGAGCGTCGTCGGCACGTCCCGTCCGATGGGGATTTCGTAAACCGTGCGCTCGTCCAATGGGAATTGCTTGATGACATTAGTCCTCGGCGGTCGGGTCTCGCCGAGAGCCGCGCAAAAAACGATCGGCACGAGCGCTGTCGTCAGAATATGGTGTAATCGCAGCTCCATACGCCAAGGGGATACCGCCTGTTCGCGAGCATGTCAGGATTCCTCACTAGGGTGAGGTTGAGGGTGAACTTTGGCGATTCCGTGAATGATTGGCCCTCGAAAACGCCTGTGCGGATCAATTGCCCCTGCACCTTCACGAGCACCTGGTTCTCACGCGTCCGAAGAATGTCGATTTTGAAAACCTCCGGCTTCTGGTGAATATTCTTCACCTCAAATTCCCCCGCGGTCTTTTCGCGGTCGGCCTCCGCCGTACGGAAGGCACCTGACAGGAAAAGCCGTTGGAGCATGTCCGGGTAGTCGAAGCCCTTGGGATTGCGCTCAAAGAGTGCAAGGGTCGCCCACAGCGCCATCGCCTGGTGGAGATCTTTCGCCTCTTCGAATCCAAGAAGAGGGGAAACCGAGAAGGTTCCGGATCCGTCGAGCACGACCACCCGATCCCGCGTCCTGTAGGCTTTGATTATGAGGTACGGTTCGACCAGGCACAATGCCACAGCCCCGCAAGCCACGAAGAACCATGCCCGCGCGGCGAAGGCATGGTCGGCGAAGAGCTTGGCGGGCGAAAATGCCGCCCGTCGCGAAACCTCCGTCGGCAACCGCTTCGTCGGATCGACAGGCGTCTCCCGGAGAGCCGGCGACGAAACCGTTTCGGAAGCCTCGGTCGCCATGGGGTGACCCTCAGATGCCCGGCCGGCTGGCCGGTCCGACCGGCGGCGGCAAGCCAGGCGCGGGACTTGCCGAGGATGCAGCCGATGCCACCGGGACCGCCGCGCCGCGCAGAGTCCGGTAGCCGTAGATGGCGCTCGTCGCGGTTCGGAATATGGTCACTGGGTTTCCAGACGACCCGGTAAATGCATGTCCTTGGGCGAAAAGCGCCTGCATGACAATGGGAGTGGAGATCATCCCAACCACGATTACTATCGTGCCAAGGATGGCTCCGGTAAACGTGAGTAGAGGGGAATATAGCGCGTCGCTCATTGATTGCGGATTGGCACTGACGGCACTGCGGAAATCCTGCCAGACCGAAAGCGCCGTCAGATTGGTAATGGCAAAGCCCACAGGCCATGCGTGGATGGCCAGGACCTGCTGGAAAAAACGCACACTAATGCCGCCGAATCCGGGCACGAGAATAAGCGCCAGCGCAAAGGGCGTAAGGAGGTACAACAGCCACCTGAGCACATATTGGAGAATCAGCAGCGGCACCGTTATGAGCGTGCCGAGGTAGACGAATACGTTGGCGATGGCATCCGTCACGGCCTGATAAATGGATTGGTTAAGGTGACGCCAGGACCAAGGCTGGCCGCTTGGATTGATTGCCGTCGAGGCCCGCACCGATTCGGCAGCCGCAGTGGGATTCTGCGTGTACCCCGGATCAACATAGTCGGCCACCTGGAGGAAGCTGGTATCGAGCAACGGGAACCACTGGTCCATGGTGGCGATGGCCGTGACGATAAGCACCGCCTTCGCTATCGGCGCCAGAAGGCTCAGGCCCGTTGTCCGTGACGACGCAGCGTACACGATCAGTCCGACGACCATGATCGCGAATACGATGAATCGGAGCGTCCCGACCAATGCGGTGATCTGCGATTGGAATGTGGGCAGGAATATGTCCATTGGAGTCCCGGGCTACTGCGGCGGCGGCGTGGGCGTCGGCGACGGCTGTGCGGGTGGCGTAACGGTCTTTTGGGCGTACAGGCCGGAAGCAACCTTGTGGTCCACATTTGCAAGCGCCTGGTTGGCCTCCTGGGCAGAGCGTTGGTCGCGGTCATCCGACTGAGCCTGATCCTTTGTTTGCTTCGAGCCGCAGCCCGAAAGAAATGCACATCCGACGGCGACCAACAGTAGAACGACAGAGCTATTGGTTTTCATTTTAGTTTTGCCTGAGTTTGAGGGTTTGCATGTAAGCGGTGATCCGCTGACTGGCCAAGTAATCGTCCTGAGCCTCCAGTTCCGCCGCTGCATTGCGCTCTTCTTCAAGGCGGGAGTCATTTGCGGCTTTCTGTGCCACGACCTGGTCGGCCTCATCGCGCCGTGTGGCGGCGATTGCCGCGATCTGACCATTCAAAGCGTCGACCTTGGCGGACTGCTTTTGCGCTTCGGCCTCCGTAGTGGCACTTTTCATGGCAACAAGCGTAGATGCCAGGTCCTGCTGCAACTGCTGCTGGCGCGCATTGGTGCTGCTGACCACCTGCTGATAGTTCTGCTGCTCGGCGTCCAGAACGGAATATCGCCGATAGGTGAAGGGGTCGTGCTGCACGGGATTGCCGCTGAGGTCCGTGTCCTGGAGCGCGCGGTACGTCCCGGAAGACGTGTTCCCCAGCGAGGCCAGGCTGTCGGGCACATTGACGAGGGCCGACTGGATTTGGCCATAAACTTGCGTGAGGCTCGCGACACCCAGCGTGGATAGGCTGACATTGGCTCCGGCAACTGAGGGATTCCCGATCCAACTGCGCAAGTCGCTTTGAATGCTGATCTGCTGGTTAAGCTGGCTTACCTGGGTCTTTAGCTGCGCAATGCTCTGCGCCCATTGCGCGAGCGTCTCTGCAGTTGAAAGCTCCTGCTGCACGATGCTCGCAACGTCGGTGACAGGAATCTGGGCGAATGCTGGGGCGCCGGTGGCGGCCAGAACGAGAAGGCAAAGGAGCGTTTTCATGGTTCGATACGAAGGTACTCAACGTGGGATTTGACGATGACACCGTTTATCCGGCTCTCCGGGATCAGGACTGGCACGAGCCGCGGGTCCCGCGCGTCGGCCGGTTGCATCGTTTTCTGCCGATTCTGGGTAATCCAATATTGCTGCTTCACGGCCTGGACCATCGCCTGGTCATAGCCGGCCTGTTCCGCCTCGGTGGTTTCATGCTTGTAGGAAGCCTGCGCTATCTTTGACGCCACATAGCCCGCCCCGGCCCCGATGGCGGCCCCCCCGACTTTGTCTCCGCTCACCTCATAACCGAGGACACCTCCAGCTCCAGCGAGGCCGACATCGGAGGCCGCGCCGCCCATCCCTGTTCCGCACCCGCAGAGCGCAAGTGGAAGCAGGAACGATAGGAATTCAGGCCGCCACTTTTTCATGGGAAGCCTCCGTTGCCGGCTGGACGTTGCGCACGGTGCCGCAAAGGGGCGGCTCATTGACCGGGCTGAAAAAGCACATGCTCGAGAATTTCTTACCTTCGGGCTGCTGCTCAGGCATGGGGTAATTCTGGATGGAGGAGCAGACCGATTCCGGCAGGCTGATCGCCCGGGCGATGTCCTCCACGTCGCCGCGGTCAAACTGGCGCATCAGGAAGAACTGCTTGCTGTTTCCGATGACGACGGGGCGTATGCGGGATTCCTTGAATTTTGCGTACTGCTGGACAATCGAAGCCGTCCAGCAGTTGAATTTGCGGAGTTGGGCATAGGATTCGGCGACAATCTTCTCGCCGCCCGGTACGTCCAGAAAACGGGACAGCTCTTCATAGACGATCCGCTTCCACAGTGCCCTCGGTAGCCCGATGATGTGCTGCCGGGCAAAGCCCGTGATGACAAGCCCGGCAGCGGTCTTGAGCTCGATGGCCTGCTCCGGGATATATCCGAGTTCAAAATGGGCGATCCTGCCTGTGAGGGAGACATTGGTCGCTCCGTCAAAGAGCCGGCCGTATTGGCCTTGAGCCGTCCAAGCTGAAAGAAGCGTTGCCAGGCGGTCTATCTGCTCCCGCTTGTGTTCGGCAAATTTGGAGAACTGCATGAGCTCGACAAGGCTCGCATGCACCGGAAAATCCCCGCGCCCGTAGTGGGCATGAGCCATGGCCATGACGGCCCGCTCGGTCTGAGGCTCCTTGAGGAAGCGCGTGATCTCCGCCTCGGAAATAGCGGCAACGGCCTGCTGGGCCTCGTCTTCCCCGGAGTTCAACCGGTCACGGAGGTCGGCGAACGCTTCCATCTCGGTTGAACCAAGCGGCATTTTTTCCCGCCTCCAGCGGTGCGTTGCGCAGGCCATCCGTTCAACATGGGGGACCAGATCGCGGTGGCGCTTGGACCACTCATCAAACGTGTCTTCATAGAGCTGATTGATGTACTGGGCGAGAAGCGCCTGGCGGATTTGCTGGGTCTCCGAATCCGGCGGTTCGCCGATCATCCGGGCAACAAGCGCAACGGCCGTCGCAAGCTGCAACTGGGCGAGGGGAAGGCCACCGGTGTCAAAATAGTTGATGGTGAGGTCGCCATCCGGATGCAGGATGATCGGCCGCTCGCCGAGCGCCCGGGTGAACGGCTCATAGGAAAGCCCCTCTTCTATGATGACAGTGTAGTGATAATAAGCCGCCGTCTGTTCCAGGAAGTCGCGCATGTGGACAGACTTACCCGCACCGGTGGCTCCAATCAGGACGGTGTGCTGGGGGGTGGGAGGAGTTCCGAGAAACGTCCTTAAACCCACCAGGTTGTTCTGGGAACCGTCGTAAATCGCCTCGGCCTCGGCCAGGTGTCCGGTAAAAGTCGCCGAGAACGGAAGCATGTCCGCAAGGTAGGCGTCCTCGGCATAGAGGGAACGATGCTTGTAGGTCGAGCCTGTCCAGCCCGGCCAGGAAGCAAAGAAGAGCTTCTTCGCTGTCGAGGGAAGGGCGCATTCGTAGTACTGCGCCCCGCTCATCAGGTTGATGGCGTTCTTGATCGCGGCGCATTTTGCGCTCAAGGCCGCTTCGCTCTCGTCCCAGACCCTGATGAAATAAGTGACGGCAAACGCGGTGGTAAATCCCGTGGAGAGCGATTCGATTTTCCTCTCCTTCTTCCCAATCGCAACCAGGAGCGAGTGCCGCTCTTTGTCCTCATATTCGCCGCGGAGGCGTTCGATGGCCTTTTCCTCCTTGTCGACCTCGCGCTTTGCCGGCAGGGGTTCGATTCCGACAGTGATCTGGTAATCCAGGAACGGCAGTCCAGTCAGGCGGTAGATTATGCCGGGATAGGTCCGGCTGGGCCACCGCTTGAGGGTATAGATCGTATGGTAGTGTCCATCCAGGTAGAATCCAATCTTCGGCAGGTTGACCCCATCTGAATTCCAGCAGTTCTCCTGAAGCGAAAGCGACGGGTTGAACTCGGCGTCGAGGTTCAAGTCGAAGCGGTCTCCGAGCGACGGATTCAGAAACTTTTTGCAGTATTCAAAATGCTCCTTGTCGGCCATCGGCGAGACCGTTGTATCACTTCCAAAGATAGTTCTCAGAGTATCCGAAAGTTCGCTAAACTGCCCCCTGAGCTGGCCCAGCATGCTCTCGTAGTACCGCTCAAGGCCGCCCCGAGCCATGCCGTCGCCGCTGAAGGCTGCCATCTCCGTCGTCACGAAAAGGACGAGATGCTCCCGCCGCAGTTCACGGCGGCTCATCTTCTCCCAATAACGATCGAAGCGCTCGGAACGCACCCGTTTCAGATGGACATGCGTTGCCCGCTCGGTCTCTCGGAAATACCGCGTCAACTCCTGCTTGTAATCGCAGTTGCACGTCCATTGGAGTTGCGCACGCATCCCTGGCCCAAGGTTGCCCAGAAAATTGCGAATCTTGTCCTGGTAGGCATTCGCATAGGAAATGCTGCTGCCGCGAAGATCCGGGGGCTGAAGGACGAAACCCTTGGCCGCGATCCCGCTTTTTCCTGGCGAACCGAAGACAATCATACCCTCGGCGAAATATGCGTTAGGAGCGGCCTTCATGATCGGACCTGCGGACAAAATGCGGTTGCGCCTGCACGACGAAGGACCAGCCCTCCCCGTTGAACTTCTGGTCAAACCAGTCCTCGGCGTAGCCCTCCGGCTTGTTGTGCCGCAGAAGAACCACCCAGCTCAATGGAGCGACAAAGAACGGCGAGACGAAGGCAAGCGAGCCCAGCTTCCCGAGTCTCAGAAGCACCGTCAGGAGGAGGTACAGGCCGAGAGCCACGACGAAAGCAACGAGAACGTATATGAAGTCGTTTCCCTCGAGGCCGAATGCGCGACCTCTGCTGTCGTTCGCGCTGTTCGAATCAGTTATGCGCAATCCGTCCATGTTCAGAACGTCGGGGTCAAAGCGCCGTCGCTCAGGCCGAAGATCGTAAAAAGAACGGCCATAATGGCAGCCGCACCGGCTATGATGATGCCGGACACGATGCCCATCTTCCCGTCGGCGTCGCCCTTGGACATGCGATCGGCCCCGCCCCAGATTTTTATGACCCCCCAGATGAAGCCGAATATGAATACGACTCCGAGGGCGGTCTGCACAGAGGTCTTGAGGGATGATGTCGCCTGTGCCAGCGGCAAGAGAGGCAAAGCCTTGGCTTCGCTCGTGACGGCGACCAAAGCGATGAGCCGGGTGGCAAGGATGCGTAGATTTCTTGTTTTCATTGGGAGTATTTCGGCTTCGATGAACGCGGATTTTTTTTGATCGCCCACGGCGCGGGCGAGATGCGATCTTCAACGGACGCAACTCTACCCTAATTGCGGGCTGCAATCTTGGACGTTTCCGAGTTTTCTCTGTACGATTTCGCAGATTGTGCCTTCTGAAGCACGGCCTTGGGCGTCAGACCAAAGAACTTTCGGCAATGCCTGTGAAAATGGCTTTGGTCGCAAAATCCGACCTGGAAGGCGGCGTCGGCCACCCGAAACTCACCCGAGCGCAGAAGCTCGAGGCCCTTTTCGACGCGGCACTTTAGGATGAATTGCGAAGGCGACGAACCGGTCGCATTCTTGAAAATCCGCGAAAAATGGCTCTCGCAGAGGCCCGCCTGCCTGGCCAGATCCTCGACGGAAAGTCCGCCGTCCAGATGCGATTCGACATGCGACACAAGACGCTTGAGGACACTCTGGGACAAGACCGCTGGAGCCTTGGCGATCACTTTACCCGGATGGAACTGACGCTCGAGCACCCGCGAGGCCAGGGCCGTCCCAATGCCCTCGACAAAGCTTGCGGCCGGCGAAAGCGGTCGTCCGCATGTTTCCCAAAGCGCCTCAGCAAGCGACCAAAGGCATCCGTCCAGGCGGCTAAGCGGCTTAAAGTCCTCGACCACGACTCCCTGCATCGGGCCGGCCAGATGCTCCTCCACAAGACGATCTCCAAGACGGAGAAGCACAACGTCGGCCGCGTTCCTCCACCTGAGTGCATACAGGCATGCCGGTGCGACAAAGCAGTATTGGTGCGCATGCAGTGGTTCGGTGACAATATTGCCCGAGCGTCGACGCCAGGTGATTTCGCCGTCTGCGCCGTCAAAGGTCAGGAAAAGCTGAGCCTGCCGGTCCATATGTTCCGGCCAGTATTTTGGCTGCTGATGGTCGCAGAAGACGCTAAGCCTGTCCCCCCGGCATAACTCCCTGGCACCGGGTCGCTCGTCTACGGATGATTTTGGGTCACCACAATCGTTTTGGCGCTCTCCCGTCCCAGGCAACTTTGTCGCGACATTGCCCATTGTGAGCGAAATTTATTGTTTTCGAGTGCGGGCGAAATCGGCACGAATGCCGACCGTGCCGCCAATCATGACAATCGAGGAGCAGATGAACGCCTGCTTTTCCGGCAACGCCTCCGTTAAATATGGCCGTATTCCCGTGGCGGCCGTCCGAAGCGGGTGGGGGAGCTTTGTTGTCGGGTGCATCGATCGCAAGTTAACGCGTGTAATTCGACGTGTCTTATGTGAGATACAAGTTAAATCTCGATATCCTAAACGGGCGTCGCATTGCATCCTACGGCAGTTGCCGTTCAACAAGCCCCGCGAATACCGACGTATCGGAAGGCCCCGGACTTGCCATCCGCGCCGTTTTATGTCTCGCCGCGCTCAAACAAAATCATCCCTGCAATTCCAAAGTCTCGTTTCTGCAATCTACCACCAGGCGTCCGCACCCCGAATCACACGCGAGGAGCCGGCCGGCAACTGCATCCTGCAGATACCGCTCCACGACTGAACGCATCGGACGCGCTCCGAGCGACCGATGATATCCCTTTCGGATCAGGAATTCGACAGCACCGTCGCTCACTTCAACGCTGAAGCCCATGCCGTGCAGTCGGGCGCGCTCACGCCCGATTATCAGCTCACAAATCTCGCATTGGGTGTCGAATTCCAGCCGGCTGAACACGATTTTCTCGGTAATTCGACCGACAAGCTCCGGTCGAAGCTGCTGGCCGACACGCGAGAGGACAGTGCGCTCCACGGTTGCCATTGGGGCCGACGTCATCCGCATGGCCTCCGACGAACCGATGTTGCTCGTAAAAACGAGGTAGAATGGCGCCAGGTTTTTCCGCTCACCGGTCGCGAACGTTATGCTCGCGTCATCGAGCATCTGGAGAAAAAGGTCCAGCACCAGGGGATGCGCTTTCTCGATCTCGTCAAAAAGGAGTGTGCCCCCCAAGATCCCTGACAGCGCCCGGCCAAGAAGCCCGACCTCGTCCGCCTCGCGCCCTATCAATTTCTCAACGGACAATTGGTTCTGGTACTCGGACATATCGAAGCGGATGGGCTTCAAACCGTCGAAGAGGTACGCGGTAAAGACATTCGTAAGTTCAGTCTTCCCTACGCCCGTGGGACCAACGAAGAGAAAGGAGCCCTTGGGACGAGCCGGATGAGCAAGGCCCAGCTCGCCTCGTGTCAGCACCGAAGAGACCCGCTCCATCACGTGCTCCTGGCCGCGAATGTTGGCTTCCAGATGCCTCCGGAGCCCGAGAAGCCTTTCCTTCCCTAATGCATCCGGCACGGCGGCCAAGACTTTGGCAGCAGTGGGCATCAGGTGCTCCTTTGATACCAGCCTGGCACCCGGCCGTCGGCGCCGAGCGGCGGAATTCGCACCCTGCGGAAGCCCAAGTCGCAATGCTGCACCACTGCCTGGAATTTTCGCAAACGACGCAGTTCGTGAGGTTCGATATGGTACTTGTCCTCGTCCGTCCATGAAGTCGAATGCTTGCCTCCCGTGTAGCCAACCGTGCGCCGCCTTCCCTTCCGTTTCCCGAAGGTGTCGGCCGCGATCTTCGCGGAATCCTCGTCTGCCGCGCAAAAGGTGATCCGGTTCGCCATGTTGGCGATGAAAACCTTTGCCTTTCGTTCATCGCCCATCGGCGGAATGAGTGACGCATAGGATTGCGTTGCCGCCACGACCGTCGCCCGCGCCTCACGCAGCACGTCAACTACGTTGTAATCGCTCATCCCATCGTCGCTCGCAGTAACGATTTTCTGCGCTTCATCCGCCCAGAGAATGACAAGGTTGTCGCGGGCACGCTCAGACGCGGCCTTGTCGAAACGCCGCAGCGCATGGGCATAAAACGTCAGCTTGAGCAGCGTATTGATGTAACGCCGTTCCACCGGAAAACGTTGCGGGATTGAAACGCAGATGATTTTCCCCCGGTCAATGTCGTCGAAACTGAAGGTCGATTCTTTCGGACAAAATACGGCGGCGATGTCCGGCTCGGTAAAATGCTTTAGATAGTTCGCTATAGTCGTCTTGATGCCGCCCAGTTGCTCCGCCGGTTGGGTCAGGAAACTTCCTTGGAAATGATCCACGAGCAATTCCGCCTCGCGGGTTTCCTTCTTTTTGACCAGCTCCATGACTTCGCGAAGCTGGCTGTCCGATGAAAGAAAATCATAGGCAGTTTCCAATGTCACAGGCACCCCGGCGCAATGCAGGGCCTTGAAGGCAAACTCCATCTGCACCTGCGCCTGCATGCGGAAAAAGCTTTGTTCACTGCGCTGGCCGAGGGCGGTAGCAACGTCGCAAACAATCTTGGCCTTCGCCGAATACGGCAGATGCGGGTTGTCCAGGAAGTTGAACCGATGGGTCGGTTTCCAATCGGCGCCGGCGCCTTCGGGCCGAACTTGCAGAAGGATGAGATCTGAAGCGCGGCCGAAGTGCCCGAGCATTGGGGAGAGCGTTTCCCAATAGAGCCCCTTGTCATCGACACAGACTCCACCCCATGTCGGGCAATTCTTGGAGACCTGCCAAAGCATCGTGTTAATTGCGGCGACGGTCTTGCCCGTGCCGACCTGACCCGTGATGAGCCAGCCACGGCAGAAGCTGAACATATCCCAGGAAAAGCCGCCGAGCCGGAAAATGACCGAAGCGGCCGGGCGCCGTCCCATTGCGCAGCGAAGCTGCCAGATGGACAGCAATCCGAGCGCGTAGGCGACCGGGCGGCTGATTCCCGCATGGGACCAGAACGCCAGGGCAGCAAGGGCGCTGCCTACCGCGAGAAAGAGATTTGCCATGATAGCGACGAGCGACGGGGACGGCCGTGATCGGCGGACCGAGCCCAGTCGCCAGCATATTCGAATCTCTCGCGGCTTTCTTGGACGAATCCGCCTTTTTTCAGCACGTTTTCGGGCTGCTCTCCTGAGAATTCAATGCGGAGCGCACGGAGACGCGCGTGATGAACGGCTCGTTTTTGTCCGCCTGCGAACGAAATTTTGTCGGCATGTCGCGCAGACTATCGAGATGAAAGCTGGCAATCTCAGGCAGAAGCAGCGCTAGGCGCGCACCCTCCAGAACGACTTCATGATTGGCGAACGACAGCACCAGTTGCTCGTTTTCCCCGCTCCCCTGATGACAGGCGGCCGAAAAATGCGACCACGGGAAGACCCATTTTTCACCGTTCCATACCTGAATTTTCAACGCGCGCACCGGCGATTCCGCCGTATCGCACGAACGACTGTTCGGCTGCTCTGCCCGCCGCTGTCTAAGTGTTTCCTGTAACGTGCTCATGGCGCGACAGTGAGGCGATTGGCATTGCGGCTCGTGAGACGCATTACGGCCTCATGCAAGCGAACCCGCTCAGCGGCAGCAATCGCCCGCCGTGTCCATGCCGGCAGGTGTTGACGCAATCCGAGGCGGTCGGACGGTCCAGGTGCAGAGACCTTCATTTCCAATGCGAGCCCCCGATCGCCGCTTTGCTCAATGCTGGCCCGAAGCTCGGCCTTGTTATCCGTGAACACGATGACCCGTTTCCGGCCGCGCGAGATGGCAACATACCACTGGTTGCGGTTCGTTGCGGCGCGGCAGGAGGCGTCCGAAATCAAAACGGTATCCACAGTCTTGCCCTGCGAAGCGTAAGAGGTAACGCCGTACCCCCGGTTAAACAGCCGTTGTTGCGGCGAGAGCGTCTTAACCGTAAGGCGATCGTCTTCAATCGTTAACGAACCATCGCCGTGAACACGGCGCACGGTCACGAGCTCGCCGTTGCTGATCGCGTGGCCTTCCTTCGATTTGCCGTTGAACTTCAGTTGCAGCCGGTCGCCGGGGGCGACGTTCGTGTTCCGTTCAACGGCGATGGCGAGCCGATGGGTATGGCGGTAACTCATGGTTGAACGCCGGCCATTCTTGATCAGAACCAGCCCGCGTTCATTAATGCCGGCGATGGGGCAGACATCGCCCCTGGAGAAGCGACCGTATCGTTTGAGAACGTAGGCGAACTGGCCCGGTTGATAAAACCGTGCATCGCGCTTTTGCGCCTCATCGAGATCGATCGCTTGATACGTTTTCAAGGCGACGCCGGCCCCGATGCGCCCGGCCGCTTGGAGCGCAGCCCGGACCGCCTCGTTCACTCCATTCACTTCGTTCCAAGTTTGAGCGACGACGAGTGCGCGTTCATGGCAGTTGAGGCTGGCGAGGTATTCCCGTGCCAGCGCGGTCCGGCGCTCATCGGGCGCGACCTCGCGAATGCAGCCGAGCCGATCCAATCGATCAAAGGATTCGCCGGTCTTTCCGGTTGAAGCCGCTCTTACTGCCTTCTGGTAAGCCGCCACGAATGCGCGCTCTGCTGCCGATTTCGCCCGCGCCGGATCCTGCCGGCGAATGTCCCGTAGCACCGCCGCCCTCAACCCGCTGAACTCTTCGATGGCGCGCAGCGCATCCGAAGCCTGAACGGCGCCATGCTGGCGGGTGTCGCCTGAAAGGATCAACCGGCCGCCGTGTGCGTTCACCAGCTCCAGCAAAGCTCCCAGTTGCTTCCCGCCAATCTGGCCGGCCTCATCCACGAGCACCACCGCGCGTTCAGGCAACATTTTGGTTTCAAGACAGTGCGAGATCGTTGCTGCTGCGAGGCCATCGTCACAGAGATCGGCGACTTGCTGGCGTTGCGGAGCGAGCATAACCACGGTATGCCCCGCGGCCCGAAGACCCTTTGTCACCTCCCGCAGGGTAAAACTTTTCCCCGTGCCCGCACTGCCGCGAAACAAGGTGATAAAATCACGGCTGGCGAGAATCTGCCTCACCGCCGCCTCCTGCTCCCCAGAAAGGGCTGCTGCCGGTTGGTAGCCGAGGCTGAAAGGCACGTATTGCCCACGGCCATCATGGGCGGCGACCACGATCCCGAGCTCGCAGCGCAGCACCTCCCGGGAGGTCAATCGGTTCGTTCCGTCCTCCCTGATGTACCCATGGTTTTCGATTGCCGCCCGCAAAGCGCCCAGGTCGAAGTTGTCACCGCGTCCACGCTCAAGCGCCGCCGCCATCAATTCTAAGTCGGCCACGATGGATCGCCGTTCAAAAAGGTGCTCGTCCGCCCAGGCGACTATACCCGCCACGTCAGCCGGCTTGGCCGGTTTCGGTTGAACGCCTTGTAAGGCTCCAAGCAATCTCTTCTCCTCCGGCGCCAATTGGCTCTCCCATGACGGCCGAAGTCGGTCGGCAGTCGAATCCTTGATTTTTGGCCGCCGGTTTCCGTGAGCAATCCGTTTGCGCAATTCACCAACGTCTCCAGCCGGTGATCCTATTTCCAGACGCCGCTTGGCCTCAACGTCGATTTGGCGGTTCCGCTTCGAAAACCGGGAGATGACTGATGCTGGGACACCTTTGATTTCAAAGCCATTCGTTGAATTTTCAATTTCGTAGCCGAGGCCCCGAAGGCTCTTGCAAAGCTCGTGCCGATAGAAATTCGTGGCAAATCTTTGGGCACGGTACATGCCCGCCGGATGCAGCGCCTTCCACCGGCTTTCCACGGGGTCAAAGGTCGCATTGAACACGATGCAATGCGTGTGGAGATGAGGATCAAGCTCTCTGCTGGTGTCGTGCCGGAAACAGGCGGCCAAAAGATTGCCGGTTAACCGTTCGGCGTTCTGCCCGGATTTCCGCACCCGCGTCTCTGCGAACTTCTCCAGTTCGAACATCGTGTTCCGAACCGCCTGGTTGTGCAGGTCCAAAATACGATCATCCTGGTACAAGGCCACGACCGACACGCTCTTTGGCGGAGCGATCGTGAAATCGAAAAAGATTCTTCGATTGGCAACCGGATCCACTCCCGTCCCCTGGCGAACCGTGTTCATCCGCTGGCCGAGTTTCTGGCCGGTCGCTGGATTCCTGCCGTCGCATAACGCAAGGAACGCAGCCTCTTCCACCGGGCCACGCAACTCCAGCGTTTCTGCCCCGCGACCAAGCCAGTTTCCGGCCACTGTCATCCCCTGCGAGTAATAATCGCCAGAGCTTAGATGCTCGCGAAAGTACTGCCTCGCATTCCTTAGATTGAACTGGATTTTTGGTTGAATCATCAATGGAACATCCGACTTGGCGGAAACAACTTACGCAACGTAGCCACGCCGCTTTTGATCCCAGACACAGCACCCCTTACGCTAAAGCGTAAGGTTTCGATTTCCGTAAGTGCGACACGGCCTGTGTCGCATTACGCGAAGCGTCAACCGGCGCAGACCTGCGCCCAGAGGAAAATGGGCGATTGCCCGGAGGGCAGACGCCCAGGTTCCGACCTCCACGAAGACACGCCGCGCTACGCTGTTTCGGCGCGCCCTCGTGGACCTCGCGGAGCGTGCGGCACGCGCGAGGAGACATGGCGACGCTCATCGCTTTCGCCCGCCGTCCGCCACCTGGCGAGCATGCTGCGGCTCCCGGCTTGGCCTCGCCCGTTGCGTCCCCATGTCTCCTCGCCGGCCGCCGGTTGGGGCAGCCGCCCCCTGACTCGGAAATAGGTGCAGTCGCGTTCATCGCGCGCCGCGTTCGCGGGTGCGGGCGACCCGGCGCTGGACCGCATCGGCGAGGGATTTCAACTGGACTGGCCCGAGTTCTTTCAGCGACGCAACCGGCCGCCTGAGCCCAAGGGTTTCCGATGTGAACTGGTAAACCCGTTCGCCGTTCCAGCCGAGTTCGCGGGCACCTGCGAAGATGGCGCGAAAGAAATCGTTCCGGTAGGCCACCGGATTCCTCCATCGCAGGCGCGACCGGTGGATTGCGCGCTGCTGTTTCAGGAAGGCCAACGCGTCCGAAAACCTATCGCGCGGGAGCAAGAGGTAGGACGCAACGTTGTAGCGGCGTTGCAGCATCCGATGGGCACCGGCAAAGTTCGGCGCACCATCATCCCCCGCGAGCCTCGCAGCTAGTTCAGCAATTACCGACTGGACTTGGTCGCGCTGCCCGACGGACAGATGGCGTTCGTCGGGTGTGATCGTATTTCGCTGAATGTGCTTCATAGTGTGGATAAGATCGCGACCCGCGACCTGCACGCTGTTACCGCAACCGCTCACCCGCACGCAGGGTCCGTCGGTTTGCACCGAGCCCGGAACGAGCAACGAAAGACGTTCGATGAGCCGATGCAGGATTGTGTCCTTGTCTAGGCCGGACGACGCACTTTCCTCAACTAACAGCGCTTTGCGGAGGAGGGATTCCGGCTTCGCCGTCGCCAAGTCCAACATCTTCGCCGCCTCCGAAGTCTCGCCGAATCTTTTCCGCAGATGCGTCTTAGTCGCATCATAGGCATCCCGTAACGAATCCGTCGCCAAGTCTTGAACCGGCTTTTTTAGGAATGCTGCCGCCGCGAGCAGCGTCGCGAAGATTGCTTCTGTTTGCATGATACCCATGCGGGCGCGTCAAGCGGCGCACATCGCTCGGGGCCGCAATAGCGCGGCCCGGCCGATTCACGGGTGAGGGGTGTTCTACTTCCGCGCGTTTTCCCATTGTGCCACGCCCGTCAAGGTATCGCTCGCTGCGCTCGACTCCACCTTCCCTCCTTCGGCCTTCCCCTTCGCGCGGAGCACCAGGCTCCGTGCTCAGCGGCCGGCGTCGTGACTGGGCGTGCCCCCATGGGCCAACGCGCGGGCATAGCCCGGCAACCGGATATGTCATCCGGCCCGAGGCAGCGCACGTGCGCCTGGCACAATGAATCAATCGACATTAGACGTTAGCGACTACGCACCCGAGCACGGGTTCACAATGGCAGTCGGTGAGCGTCCGCAACAGCGGTTGGAAAAATTCGGAACCGCAGCGGTGAGCGACACCGAACTACTAGCGATGATCCTACAGGGAAATGGCACCCGCACCGAACAAGCGGTGAATCTGGCCTCACGGTTGATCGCCGAAGCCGGTTCAATTGCGGGACTCATTTCATGGGTTCCATCCGACTATCGCAGATTGAAAGGGATCGGTCGGATCAAAGGACTGCAATTAGCAGCGATTGCCGAGATCGCCCGGCGAATGATGACCTCGCAAAGAGCACCCGCTCCGCTGCTAAACCGCTCTGACCTCATCGCTGCCCACTTCGCATCTACCGCGGCTGGACTTCAGGTCGAAAAATTCTGGGTACTCTGTCTCAACCGAAAGAATCGCCTAATCAAACAGGTTGAAGTCACCTCGGGTACGGCCACGTCGGCATTAGCTCATCCCCGCGAAGTTTATCGGGAGGCGATCCGGCAGGCGGCGACGGGAATCGTATGTGTTCACAATCACCCGTCTGGCGACCCCGCCCCTTCCTCGGCGGACATCCAACTCACCCGCATACTTCGTGAGGCGGCGCGAACCATCGAGATCGAGTTGCTCGACCATGTGGTTGTCGGCATCGCGGCGGCCGATCCAACCGGACTCGGCTACTACAGCTTCCGCACAGCGGGACTTCTCTAACGAGGGCGACATGCAAACATTTAAATCGTCCTCGTATGTTATCCCCGGTTACGTTTCTTCGACTGGTCGAATTCGATCCGACAATGTCCTTAACGCCTCGTCTTTCTTCTGAATCCCCAAGGTCAGGTACTTGAGGACTTGGGGCACCCACCCTGTTATCGAGCACTGATAGCTGATGTCGCGATGATTGAGTCGGTGTTCCATCTCACGAACGAACGCGGTTATCTCATCGACCAAGGTTTTAATCTCCGCAAAGGGAATGTCGGGCAGCGTATTGGTGCCGAGAACCGTGGCCATGTCGGAATGTGACAACTTCTTATGCCGCCAGTTCTGGATGCCCTTTGACCAAATTGTGACCAGTGTGTTCAATCGCGTTTGTAAGTCGCTGCGAAAAGGATCAGTTTCTGGTAAAGCGGCCATCGCGGCTAGGGAGCAATTCGCTTGCCCCATGGACTTCGGCGGGTCGAGAAATCTCGAAATCGAAAGCATCAGGTCATCGATCAGAAGATTTTCCAGGGTCGCCCAAAAATTGGCTCCCGTTCGATTGAGTACCGCGTAGTTCTTCGCGTCGGAGTACAACTCATCGAACATCTGCCATCGTACATTCAGCTCCAGCACGAGCTGGTTCATCGCCTCCAGCGTTGGATTGATAGCAGTCAAGAGAACGAGGCAGCCCAGGTTTTTAGACCCCGTTCGCCTTCCGCAGAAAAATGGCCCCATGCCAAAGCGTTCGCCACCACTTGTTGGAGTTCTTTTCCTCGGCCTTCAAGAATGGATCGAGGAATGTTTTCCTGGTCTGCTTCATTGATGGCATTTTCTAGGACCGTTACAGGGCGACGACGAATGTGAGCAGGTAGCCTCTTATCCAGGCCAAGCAAATCCTGCGTAGCCTCCAGTTCGGGCATCGGGGCCTGAGCAAAAACTCCTTCATGGAGGATTTGCTGCAAGTCCTCCCACGTAAGGAAATCGCGGTTGTTGCCGAGACTAATGGCGTGAGCGGCTTCTTGGGGCGTCATTTTAGTACGCTTTATCCGTGCACTGACACGCCAAGTAGCTCCCACCGGGGAATCGTGCCTTCGGCAAACTCAGTGCGACGGGAGGAAATCCAGAGGTTGAGCGTTTCTTCGGCACGTTGCTCGGCGTCGCCTTCAATAGTGGCGCACGCCGCAGGTTGGGGCGCATTGAAACGGCTGGGATCGTGACTCAACTCCTCAACCTTAGCCGTGCCATTCACGCTAACGATAACGATGCCACTGAATGCCCCCTTCTCGGCACGATCCCACGTCACCCGATAACGGGCTTCGACGTTAGCTCCTACAAGCACTCCAGGCAGACAAGCAACTTCGCCAGCAAAGGGGGGATTTTGCAGGTAGCGGATCAGGCCATCGACAAAGGGGTGACCAATACCGAAGAGTTCGGATCCTTTTTTGCGCGTCGCGAGGTTTCGATCAAAAGTCACATTGTCATAGCGCGCACCGACGTTGGGAAAGTTCTTGAGCGATTCTGGAGTGATAATCTGCCAAAATTCTCCGTTTGGCATGGCTCCGCCGCCGAGGCGAACGACGGCTTCGCGGCACCATTCGCCAAGTTGCTTCAAATGAAACTGACCCGAAATGCGCCGGTATTGCTCCAGATTGAAGCTGGTCAGGTCTTGTGAGAGGTCTTGCAGCGCTGCCCGTGCTTTCTGCGCGGTCAGCATCATCCGGTCGAGTTCACGGCTGGTGCGGGCATAGTCCCGGTCAATCAGGGCCTGCTTGAATAACTGCTGATAATTGGGCGTGGACCCTAGGAAGCCGAGGATGTCGCTGCGAAAGTCTTCCAACGGTTCGCCGGTTTCAGGGTCGGTCTTTCCGATGGCTTTGGCGATCTGCTCCAGTTTCTCCCAAAGCAGGGTGTAAATATTTTCCTCAACGGTGTCTTTGGCGACAAGGTTGTAAACCTGCGACACCTCCTTCTGGCCGAAGCGATGGATGCGACCGATACGCTGCTCGACAGCCATGGGGTTCCACGGAAGGTCGTAATTGAACAGCACGCGGGCAATCTGAAGGTTGATACCTTCACCACCAGCCGAAGTTGAAATAAGGATGCGTGCGCCGTTTTCTTCCCAAAATTGTTCCGCCGCCGCGATCTTGTCTTCCAGCGGGCCGCCTTTGATGGTGACAACTAGCTCGGGACCTACAATACGGCCAAGCTCAGCCTTTAGAAACTCTAACGTTTCCCGATACTGAGTGAAGATGACGAACCGCTCGGCCGGGTTCTCTTGGCGAAGTTTACCGATGATGGTTTCGAGTCGCTCGAATTTGCGATCCACTCCCTCGGGTACAATGCGCAGCAGCTCGCGGACTTTAGCCGTCTCGTTTGGAATTTCTGCATCGGCATAAATGCCTTCGTCGCCTTCCTCGTCGGAATCGAGTGACCAGTTGGTATCGTCATCAGCCTCGATTAGCTTCTTAAGCGTCCGCTCCCGAACCTGAGCAATGCAGGTGTCGGCCTGAGCATCGGTAGCGCGAGAGGTGGCCAACCCGTAGATTTCCTTGGCCAGTGCCCGCATTTCGTCTTGGAGACGCAATACGCTTTCCGCCAGATCAGGGGTCGGTGCGGTCTTTCGTCTCCTCTCTAGGTCAATTTGCTGGCGCACCAAAAGCACCAGCAAGCGGCGGCGGAGGGCCTGCCGGATGGCGCGCGGGCTCGACGACATCATCTTTTGAAACGCCACCATCACAAATCCGATGGCCCGTTGGTCACGAGAGGGACGGCCAACACCGCCGCTTGAGCCGACACCCGCAGCGCTGTAACCGTCTTTCAGGTAATTGGTGAGCTTTTCGTAGAAACGTTGCTCGCGGAGCGCGGGTTCAAAGCGCTCAGTTGTCACCTGTCGGCGCACAAAGAGCGGCAGCCCCTCGGCATCGGTGACTTCGCGCTTGGTGCGTCGAATGATAACGCGATTAAGCAACCCGCGATGATTCTCCAGTGCCTCTGGTGAGTCGAAGAGCTGGTCATCAAGCAGGTGGATGAGCGACCAGAACTGAAAGGCGTCGCCTTGATGCGGTGTAGCCGAAAGAAAAATCAAGTCTCGGGTGTGCCCGCGTAAGGCCTCGGCAAGCTTGTAGTTCTGCGTGGACTGAATCTTGGAACCGTAGCGCAGACGGGTAAGATGATGAGCTTCGTCGAAGACGATCATGTCCCATTTTGGCGCCGCGAGCAGGCGGTCAGTGCGTTGCGGGCGTTTGAGTGTGTCGATTGAAGCAATGACGCGATGATGGTTCTCCCAGGAAGTGGGCGCATAGTCTTGGAAATCGGTGCCCAGGATTTCAAACTCCAGGCGGAAGCAATCTCTCAACTCGCGTTGCCAGTTTTTGACGAGACCGGCAGGCGTAATAATGAGCACCCGACGGGCTTCCCCTCGGGTAATAAGTTCACGGATCGCCATGCCGGTCTCGATGGTCTTGCCGAGACCCACATCGTCAGCGACCAGCACCCTGCGGCGCTGCATCTTGACCAGATCGTGAGTGAGTAAGATTTGATGTGGCAACAGAGCCGTGCGGGCGTTGGACAACTCGCCGCCGGAATTGCCGAGCGCGAACTGCCAGGCTAATTGGCGAAGAAGGAAATCTCGCGGATCGTCATACTGGCCAGCGCGGAGGCGATCCCAGGGCGAGGCAGCTCGCTCCAGTCGGGAGACAGGCAAGGTTTCGAGACGGCGTCCGCCCTGACTATCGAAAACAACGTCGGCAACGAGGAGGCCCCCCGTCTGCTGTACCCGCAACACTTCGCCGACGCCGTTGACGTAGCGACCGGCAATGCGCACGCGGTCTCCGACGCGAAGGTCGAGCAAAGCGGTATCTACGTTGCTCACGACAAGTTCTCTCCGAAGTGATAACCGACCTGGCGCGGGGCAACCTCGCCGCGGGAGGCGGGATTGTGCCCAAAGATTCGCCATAGCGGCACTAAATCCTGGGGCGTGTGCCGGGCGCCTAAGCGATTTTCGCCGCCCAAGCTCAACTCGTGGGCAATGGGAATCTGAATGTCCGAAAGTTGACCAATCTCGACCGCAACACGCTTGAGACGGAGCTTGTAGTCCCCAAGTAGGGTCAGCTCCTTGGCGGTAGCCCTTTTATCGGTGCAGCCGAGCGTAACCAACAGTTCGTCGAGTCCCGTGACGCACAACTGGGTCCGCGGGGCGAACGGAAATGGGTCTTGCTCGATCTCGCGCAGGAAATCAAGGAATGCGATTTGCTCTGGTGCGGTAGGCACTGGGCCATCGTAGAGGCTGAGAGCTTGTCTCGGTAGGATGAGATAGCCGGACATAATTAGGGAATGCTTGCCGACGTACTGCCAAGCACACCGCTGAACATGTCCGTATAGAACGGCAATAGCCGATCACACGTCTTCGCCCAACGGTTAGGATCTTTGCTCTTAATGAATTCGAGAGCCGCTCGGATTTGCGGCCGGTGGGCGCGGAAGCGCTCGACCAAGATATCGAGCCGTTCTCCCGTTTCAGCATGCGCCAAAAGATAATGGAGAACGTCGATTAGATTGGGGCCCATTACTGTGAGGGAATTATCCTCCATCTGTCCAAATTCCAATTGGCTGAGGGTGTAATCAATGTTGTGCAGCTTCCTATGCAGGGCATCCAAACGCTCGGAGGGAGTAAGCACAGTGTAAGTCCGGCCGCCTTTAAGCCGACCTTTTCTAACCAACGGCGGATCGTAGTCGGTGAGATCGCTCAGCTCAAAAATTCCTTGGGTGAGTTTACGAATCGAATCGATAGACACCTCACGGATATTGCAGAGAGCCCTAAGCCACACCCGGCTCACAACATCTGTCTCTTCCAATTCACTGGGCAATGGATTGTCCTTCGTAATGAGTTGCTGAACCATCTCATCGATGTCTTCGAGGGCCCGTTTCATTGGAAGCACACTGCCTTCGCCGTCGATGACGGTGCCATAATTTTTGGAATATAGCTCAAGACACTTACCGATGAGAACCATGCGGACATCTGCAGGAGCCAGTGGATCTCTCCCGTAACGACCGCTTTCGATCACCTTAATTTCTTCAACAGCCCGTCTGCGAATGTCGTGCCGCATGCCCTGCCAAGTTCGCCTCCGTTGACTATCATCGGCCGGCCGTTTCCGGCAAATATGAATAAGATCATAGGAAATACCTTCGTTGTTTTGAAGATTGAGCGATGATTCTTTCTCGGCATGAACAGGGTATACCGCTTCGATCGCAAAACCCGCCAAGCAAACCGCATCGCATAAGTCCACCCACTGTTGATTACCCGAATGATGGTAAGTGAAAACCATCAAGCCGTCATCCTTCAGTTTGGTGCTGGCGCGATCAAAAACGGTTTTCAAACCAAGTCGAAAATCGTCATTCGACAATCCCCTGCTCTTGTTTTCGACAATCTCGGTAATTTTAGGCGTATACTCAGGAAGGAATGAAGGATAACAATCTTTCAAAACCAGCCGAAGCCAGACGTAAAAGAAATCGTAGAGTTCGCTGTAGTTAACGTTTCCCGCGTAAGGCGGATCAGTGATGACTGCATCAACTAGGCCTTCGATCTGCGGAATGATCTGGCGAGAGTCGCCATTGAGTATCGTTTCACGACCAGTAGGAATAATCTCAGACGAAAATATTAGGCTGTCTTTTTCTCCCAACCGATCAATGTCACGGTCGTAAACATGTGCGCGAAAGGCCAACCCTTCACGCACTCGACCGAGCATGTTGTGGAATGAACCACGAATTTCGGCCGGTCCCCAGACGCAGTTTTCGGCGGGGTCGATCTTCGGAGCGTAGTCGTGACGATCAAAACTACCTTGTATCGTGTTGCGATCATTGAAATATCGACAGAAGAGGTTATTCCTTTCGATTGCTCCAGAAAACGCTAAAAGCAGGAGTTCACGGCAGGGATTATCCTCTTCGCTTTTTATTGCTTCTAGCAGTGTCGAGAGTGCAAGTAGCTGCCTCTCGTTGAACATGTGATGCCAACTGCGATAATGATGTGCATGAAGGCCAGACTTGGTTTTGTCACCAGCCGGTATTTCGCTTCTCGGATAGAGAAGATTACCCGAGTGTTCTTGCCACAAGGTTTCGATGGCCTGAAATGCGGCTAACTGTTTGGGAGAGATTTTCTGGAAATATTTCCCTTTGTTTTTCCAAACTAGATTGTCGGTTTTAACGCAGAGCACATCTTGATGACGGTCCCTTGGGGCCCCAAAAAGTTCTTCGGTCTCGTCGTCGAATTCCTCCCGAGGGTCAGCAGCCGACCAGTAGGCTTGCGAAGCGTATGCATGCAGAGGGAAACGTTTGTCTTCGGGAAGGCCACGAAGAGACTTGATGTTGTCGTCGCGTTGGCCGCAATGCGGGCAGATAAATTCTCCGTCGTCGGGAACATTTCCCTTTTGAGGATCGAACTCATGACCAAGCGGAGAGGTTACGAGCTGCCCGGAAGATAATTCGCCGCGCCACTGAAAAACCTCATCGGTTTTGGGGGAGTAAAGAACCGAAAGCGGCACTTTTTTTCGCTTCGCCTTTAGGCTGCCCAGTCGCGGCTTCACTACTTCGTAGCAATGAGGGCAACAAACATGAGCAGTCGGGACGTGACCTGATCGGACCGGAGATTGACCACCTTTGGCGTCACCTTGAGTAACAAAGAGGCCGCCGTCCGGGTGAGCATACGTCCAACGAGCAGTGCTGCGGCTGAGACCGGCCGAGTAAGTACTGGCGTGAATCATCAATAAGGGATCCGCGACCAGCGCGGCGGGCTCCAGCTCCCAATCGAAAGTCTTCTGGCAACGCGGGCAGGTACAATCAGCTTGGTAACGAATTGACGGAGATTTGTCGGCAACAATATAGTCGGTGAATAAAGGAACCTGTTTTCGGCATGTGGGGCTCGTGCAAATCGCCGACTTCACCCAATAGGTGTGGATGGCGTGAGCAAATGGTTTGAATTGCGGTGCCAAAGGGCCCTTAAGGTGGAAAGGGGCGTCATTCTCATACAGCTCTGTCAGCGTTTTGGAGAGAGGCTTGCCAGACCAAGCTACTGACCGCTCTTCAAGCCGAGTTACCGCGGCGTCAAGAGCCAGAACGTCAGCGGGCGCCAGTGCCATCTTTACGACAAACCAGGGCACTGGGTTCAACTCAATGCCGATGGGACGAATCCCCATCCTCGCCGCTTCAACGATGGTAGTGCCACCGCCCATAAACGTGTCGAGAATGACCTTATCTTTGGTGTCAGGGTCTTCAGTGTGGTCCTTGTAGAATTCCGCCATTATGTCTGTCCCCGCCGGTTTGAGCGCGCCGAGAATAATTGCCCGGAAGACGCACGACGCACGCGGCGCGAAAGACTTGTGCATCTGATAAATCGGCTTGAACCCATTTCGTTCAGGCACAACCAGCCGATTGATTTCGACGATGGGGAAGGATTCCTCGATGGCCCGTTTTTGCATAATCACTGGTCGCGTTTACGGGATGACCACATCCGCAGGTTTGTAGACAATAAAACCCTGCGCCGCATCGAAGCCATGGTCTGCGGTCGCGATCTCGGTGATTCCCAGGCGACGCGCGACAGCGAGATTGAGAGAATCGTTGGTGAGGAGACCGAACTGCCGTTGAAACTCCAGGGCGATGTGAAAATCGTCGGGCCGGAGTGATTCGATGTTAAGACCTCCACCAAGAAGATCGCGAACCTCCTCGGGATAACGGCTGAGCTGGCGCAATAGCGCGGGTTTCTCTGCGAGCGCGCGGGCCGGATTGGAACCGACCAAGCCGATGGACTGCGCCTCCTGGATCATGCGCCGGTGACTGAATTCGGCGATCACAGAAGTAGTAATCCATCCCTCGATCGCGCCCGTATCACAGCGGGTGAGAAAACTGCGACACTGCGGTGAAGCCCCGCGGCGTGCATAGATAAGGATATTGGCATCGACGAAAACACGGGTGCCGTTGCGGATGTCGTCGAGTTTCATTGATCGTAGAAATCCGCCTCCATGCTCTCGCGGAATTGCTCCTCGGAAATCTTGAACGGCTCCCGCTCCAGAAGCCGAGCGAGGCCGGACTTCTGTTGGCGACGGAGATAGACCGTAACGGCGTCCTGGATGACTTCGCCGACTGGCCTACGCTCGCGCGTCGCCGCCAGCTTTAGCTTTTGGTAGATGTCTTCTTCGATCTGAGTGCCTACTTTGATTTTGCTCATGGCGATAGTTTAGTTGCGGTGAAGGAGGACCCACGGGACCAGCACTTCCATTAGGGAGAATCCTCCGTGTTGATAGAGATGCTTGGAGCTAGTGCCTTTGGGGCGAGTCTTAAGACGGCCGCGCAGCATCGCAAGACGCTGGGCCGGAAAACGCTGAAGGTCGGGATGGGGGGCCGGATAAGGAGCCTGTTCCTCGAAAACTCGGTGACGTTGCTGGCGAAGCTGCTCTGCCGCGGCGGATTCGCGGGCACTTTCGGCTGTGCCGCCAAAAAATATGTAGCCGTGATCACTGGTGATGACAATGGGCATGCCGGGAGGGATAGCCTGCACGGTGTATTTCCAGAGGGTGGCGACATGGTCGCAAAACTGCGGGAAAAGCTGTGTGTCAAAGCGGGCTTCGTCGTTCTTGAACAGACGATCCGGCCAGGTGGACCAGAGGAGCAGCGATTTCCCCGTTGGTAGTGCGACGCGAGGGTTGAGACTGTCGAGATACTCGGCATGGACCCCGCGCACTTTAAGCGCTTTGACGGACGGCAACTGGCTGGGGCCCAGGCCATGGGCGGCATCCGGGCCCACCACCCGCTGCGAAACAAAGTCGATGGTCTCAGTAGGCAGCGACGTGGCTATCGCGCGGGCTTCATCGACCTGGAACCCGGTTTGGCCGGCTAGCGCCAACAGAAGGGGTAGTTCGCGGAGCGAGAGACCGTCAAAAACTACTACAGCGCGAGGCGACGCCTGGGCGGAGGTGGGATGAACATCCAGGCCAAGAAACGAGCGCGGCGTTGGTGCCCGGGTTGTCTCGACGACCAGTTCGTCCCAAACTCGGGCAGCCCCAAGCGAGATGAGTTCCTCGGCCTGCGTCACGGCGGCTTCACCAGTGCGCAAATATTCCTCCCGCGGCACCGCCGCAAAACGGGCCGACGACCAGACGGTGTGAAGCAGCCAATTGGCAATCGCAGGAATGCGAGAGCCACTGGCAATCAACACGTCGGAAGGTAGGTCAAGCGAGTGCACGAGAATTAAGCACCGAGAGTGAGGGTGACTTTTGCCGATCCGGGAGAAAAGTCCGGCAACCGCTCCATCATGTCCTCAACGGCGGCCTTGGTGAACGAGCCTGGAAATTCCAAGGTAACTTCACCATTGAAGGTTCCGGAGCCGGTGAGTGAACCACGCAGGAAGGTCGGCAACGTGGACATCTCGACGGTACGGGACTCAAAAGTCATGCCGATCCGCACACGCAAGACTGGACTACCCTCGGCCTGATCGAGGCGGGCTGCGACCTCCTGCCGGAGCTGCTGCCGGGACTCACAGAAGCCGGTGGAGAGCTGTTGCTCCGTGGGGCCAAGAGGCAGCGGATCCATACCACCTACGCCACCAGTCACCCCAGATGGGGAGGGGGTGGGCAGTGATCCGCCAGGTGGTTGAGGGCGGGGTGACGGAGCCGACGCAAGGCGCGCCGAGGGCGCAGCCAACGCCGCATCCATCAGTTCAGAAGCGCTCAGCGTGGGCGACTCTCCCGCGTGTTGCATGCCTGATGGATGGGCGAGGTTGAATACGCCATCCACGACCAGACTCTCAATGGCGCGATGAAACTCGTTGGTGTAAACGATGACGGGGTAGCTGAGTGTGTTACGATATTGCGCTTCGATAGCCGAGACCTTGAGCCCCAACAAATCGGCAGCGCGGCTCTGCATATGCTCGGCGAGGTAAGCGCTCGGGAAAAGATTGCGCGATAGGTGCAGGAGAGTGGCCTCCTTGGTGAGTGGTTGAACCGGCTCCAAGGTATATTCCCCTTCGGACGCGGTAGTGCCGGTGCTGTGAATCTGCACATAGGCATAGTTTATTTTTTTGATCGCATCCGTGACGGCGGACTTCTGGTCGGTAGCGATTTTGGTGAACTCCCGAACTTTTTCGGAATCGCCACCCGTGGCTGTAGCGAGCGCTTCGGCCGCGATGGCTTTCCTCGCCCAAGCAAGAATGTCCTTATTGGCACGAAGGTTCTCCTTATCTGCCCTCGGTTCGAGGAGGACAATGGTGTTTCGCCGCTTCAGCCCAAAATAGAGGGCGTAACGTTCTTCGGATGACAGGCGGCGCGGCGAGATGACAAACCGAAGGCCCTCGATTTGGAGGGAATCAACCCGGCCGCGTGCAAGTTCTACCTCGTTCAAAACGACGGCCTCGGAGTCCCGGAACACTTCCGTCCGCCACCATTGGCTGATGCGTTCCCAGGCATCGTTATCCTGCACAGACAAGCTACGCAGCTCGACCTTGGCATGGGCGTTTTCCTTGGTGTCGAAAAAGAGCTGCTGGTCGTGACGGTGAAAGTAGGAGGCGAACTTGATGAAGCCGTCGAGGGTATGCTTGAACTGATTGTAGTCGGCTGCCGGATCAATGGTCTGGCGGGACAGTTCGTCTTCAGAAATGCCGGGATTCCTGGAGGGCGCGAGACTGGCCATCAGGGTCGCGGAGGCGATGCGATCCGCCAGTGGAAACTTGGTGAGGTCGCGAAGATTGGACTCAGCGCAGGAGATAAGGTTTTGCGATGGTTCCAAATCGGCGAGCCAGGTGCGAATCTCGACATCGGCTAGCGAGACATCGGCCAACGTAAGCAGATTCGTCTGCGTGCCGCGCAATCGGACGAGAGCAGCAAGGAAACCGAGAGCGCCGCGTGTGCCCTGGAACCCGCCTCTTTGCGGAATGCGCTGCAAGACAATGTCCAGTAGTTCGGGCGAGAACGGATAGTGTTCACGCAGACGCTCGGCGTAGTCTTGGTTGGCCGGAATGCCAAAGCGCTGCCAGCCGTTGACATAGCTTTTGACGATATTGTCGATCTCGGGATTCTGGGCCTGCGGGGACTTCTCAAAGAGTCGGTGGTAAATGATGCGAAGACGGTCGCGGGAGTCGGTGAATCGAATTTCGGCTGGCTTGACGCGCTTGAGAGTCAGCCCGGGCTCAATGCTCCCATCATAAATGGACGCAAGTAGCACGACATTGGAATCAGAGCGCATCGACTCCTCGGAGACCATTTGCAGAAAGTTGATGTTATCCTGTCGGCGGTTGTCGTCTGAGATGGCGCGGATGCCGCTCTCGAGTTCGTCGAAGAGGAGGACGAGCTTCCGGCCAGATAGCGCGGCACGAAATTCAGGGAGGCTTGGCGGACGCTGTCCGGTAAAGGTCGCGCCTATCTTGTCGCCGATGACCTGCCAGAGAGTCTCGATGGGGAAGTCCGTGAACTTACGAAGAATAAGAACAACGTTGGCCGGGATCGACAGTTCGAGGTCATGCTCAGCCAGCCAAGCAGCCATCTCAGAGCGGTGTTCAACCAAGTGGTAAGCCAAGGTGATAAGATGGCTCTTGCCCTGGCCCTTAGGCCCCTCGAACAGGATGGTGCCTACCTCGTCATCAGTGGCGTTAAGGCGGGTATGGAGGGTCTTGATGAGCCGGCGTATGTCGGCAGAGACGAAGGTGGCGCGCGCAAAGTCGAGGGGCTTGGCTTCAAGAGACTTTTTCTTTGGATCGTTGATGCGGTCGGGGTCAATAACACCCTGTATGCGGCCAGAAAGAACGTCGGCGCGGGGCGAGAGGATGTGCGAGAGCATACGGCGATTGATAATCATATTTCTTCCTGTTGCAAGAAAAAAAGAAGCTTGCAGAAATAATTTGTTTCGCTACGGTTGGCGGTAATGAGCGCCTCGCAAAATCAAATCACCCGCGGCGACCGGCAGAGAGCGCTCATCTGTTTTCCAAGATGTATCTATCCACATTGACCATCAAAAATTTCCGGTGTGTTGATGCTGGCGCCAGCCGGATGGAAATTACGTTTACCAAGGGCCTCACCGCTCTCGTCGGTGCGAACGATGCAGGGAAGACCGCCGTTATCGATGCCCTCCGATTTGCACTTGGCACGTCAGATCAGGATCGGCAGCGCCTTCAAGATTCCGATTTTCATGCTGGCGCAGCGGAAATCACCATTGTTTGTAAATTCGAGGCTTTGGACGCCAAAGACCTCAGAACATTCGCGGAATACCTCACCTATGGCGCGAAACCTGGTGACAAACCAATACTGTATCTAAACTGGCTGGCCGAAAATACCGGAGAATCTCGTAGGGGCCGACCCTTCCATCGAATTGAAGTCCGGTCTGGAAAGGACGCAGCTGGCCCTGTTATTTCGGCGGAGGCCCGTCTGCTGCTCCAAGCCACGTACCTCCGCCCGCTTCGCGACGCGGAAGAAGCGCTAACCGCAGGGCGCGGATCGCGCTTAGCCCAAGTGCTTCGTCAGTCCGCATTGGTCAAAACCGGTTCCGATAGCCACGATGCCGCAACCCCGCTCAAGAATCAGCAGCTCAGCATTCTCGGGATCGCAAAACTGGTGAGCGAATTACTCGCACAACAAAAAGGGGTCGCTGACACACGCGGGAAAATCGACGAAACTTTGAAGGAATTGGCCTTGCATGGCGATAAGTTGACCAGCGCCATTCGAGTCAGCGGCGCGACGGCCTCGGATGACAGCCGACTGCGTGAGTTGCTGGAGAAACTCGATCTTCGGCTGGAGAGTGAGGGCAAGATGGGGCTCGGCTCCGACAACCTGTTGTTCATGGCCTGCGAGCTTCTGCTGCTCGGTCAGGAAGAAGTTGGAAACAAGCTCCTCCTGATCGAAGAGCCAGAAGCCCACCTCCATGCTCAACGCCAGTTGCAGGTCATGAAGTCGCTTCAAGCGCAAGCCAAGGAGGAGGGCATCCAGGTCATCGTCACCACGCACAGCCCTAATCTCGCCTCCGCCATCGAACTGGAAAACTTGGTCATCGTTCGCAACCGCCGAGCCTTCTCGCTTGCCGCCGCCGAGACCGAGTTGGACAACTCTGACCGCCGCTTTCTCGAACGATTCCTCGATGCCACCAAGGCCAACCTGTTTTTCGCGTATGGGGTCATGATCGTGGAAGGCGACGCCGAGAACATCCTCGTTCCTACCTTGGCCAAGCTCATCGGGCGCGATTTGAGCGAACGTGGCGTCTCGATTGTCAACGTCGGCGGCGTTGGCCTCGGCCGGTATGCCCGAATCTTCAAACGGAGGCACCCGGAGAAGCATGGCGAACTGGGGATTCGCGTGGCCTGCATCACAGACATGGATGTCATGCCCGACCTGGCTCCCACCCGTATTGGCAAGGTCGAACCCGGCCAACCGTGGCCCGAGCTAGGCAAACGACGCTGGCGAGCAAAAAGCGACATCGGCGATGCGAGCGCACTCGCCGCTCACCGGGCAGCGAAAAACGCCAAGTTCGACGGCCAAGCCGTGAAGACCTTTGTTTCTGACGAATGGACCTTCGAATACGATCTGACGCTCGGTCCGGAAGGCGCCGACGGCAAATTTCCGTGCGGGCTCGCTGAGGACGTGTTTGTGGCGGCCTACCTCGCCGCAAACGATGATGGGATCAATTCCGGCAAAATCACGCTCGCCGATTCAGAGAAACTTGCAGTGGAACAGTATGCCGCCCTGAAGGCCGGCCTCGCCGCCCCCGAGGGTGGCTCTCCGGAGGAAGCGTTGGCTGCGTCTGTCTATGCAGAATTCGTCGGGGGCGTGTCAAAGCCAATAGCTGCCCAATACCTCGCTTACCGGCTTCAGGAGAAACACGCTGCGGGGAACCTAACGGCGGCTCAACTGCGGGCCAGCCTGCCGCACTACCTCATAGCCGCAATTGATTACGTCACAGGCGCGGATTTGGAACAGCCCGCTGGCGCTGCCCCGTGAGTAATATTGAAAAATTCGAGATGCCGTCGGTCACCGATGACGAAATACGGTGGGTCAGCGGCCAGTTGGGAATGAAAACGGATGCCTTTTTTGGGGCCGATGGGGCGGACATGCGAGCTACGGTTTTGAAATCGATGGAATGCACCGACGTGGCCGCCTGCCCTGGGAGTGGTAAGACGACCTTGCTTGTCGGGAAGCTAGCAATTCTCGCGGCAAAATGGCCTTATCGCACCCGCGGTCTTTGCGTCCTTTCACACACCAATGTCGCCCGCATCGAGATTGAGAAGCGACTGGGCCACACCGCCGCCGGACGGCGCCTGCTCAGTCATCCTCACTTCATCGGCACGATTCACGGCTTCGTAAACGAGTTCCTCGCGATTCCGTGGCTACATTCCCTTGGTTACCTAGTGCGGATGATCGACACCGATTCGTGTCTTGAACGCCGCTGGCGCTCTCTCAGTGCCGACGCACAATACGCGTTAAAAAAGGGCGGCCACACTCCCTCAATTCTCGTTGCTCGTGCCCCGAATTTCAACGTCGGCGAAATCAAATGGGCAGGCGGCAAGCTGGGGATCGACACGCCGCTCTATCAAGGTCTTTGCGAGGCGTGCAAGAAGTCGGCCCAAGACGGCTTCTTCTGCTACGACGAAATGTTCATGTGGGCGCACGACCTCATCGACAAGGTGCCCGGAGTAATCGAAACAATGCGCGGCCGCTTCCCGATGCTCCTTCTCGACGAGGCTCAAGATACCAAGGATGAACAGGCTCGCATTATCCACCGCATTTTCACTGAAGGCGCAACACCAGTGACACGCCAGCGGTTCGGGGACGGCAACCAAGCCATCTTCGATTCCACCGAAAACGAAGCGACCGGGAATCCTGATTTGATGTTTCCACTCGCGGCGATCCAACGCGATTTGCCTACGAGCCACCGCTTTGGCCAGATCATCGCCAATCTCGCTGACCCGCTCGGTATCCAACCCTATATCCTTCAGGGAAAGGGGCCGAAGAAGTCGCTCTCCTCCGGCGTAGCCGAGGCCCAACACACCATCTATCTTTTCGACAGTCCGGACGGCGCCGCACGTGTCTTACCGGCGTTCGGCAAACTGCTGCTCGACACTTTTTCGGCCATCGAACTCCGCGCCGGTCTTTTCAAGGCTGTCGGCCAGGTGCACCAGAACAAGGGGGACGACCATTTCCCCGGGCACCTCGGCCACTATTGGCGTGACTACGATCCGGCCTTGTCGCGGGCTGAGCCTAAGCCACAGACTTTCGTTCAATACGTTTTCGCCGGCGTCGGCAAAGCAGCGACGCAGGGCGAATCACACCAAGCCGTGGAAAAAATAGCCGAAGGCGTGCTACGATTCGCGGCCCTCGCCAAGGGCGGCCACATACTCGGCGATGCGCGCGAACGTCAACGGCACCGCCAGATCCTGCGGTTGCTCAAGTTACACACAGGCGAGTTGGAAAAATACCAGGAATTCATCGTCCTATTCGGTGTGGAGCGACAGCGGCTCACCAAGGAGCTTTGGAACACTACATGGCGTGCCCACGTGAAAAAAATTGCCGAGACCATAGGCGACGGACCGCTGACTGACGCGCAGGCTCAGACCTTCCTCGAATGGAAAGACGGGCTCGCCGATGGCGCGGCGAATGGACAACCCTCCCGCCGGGAAAACTTCCAGTGCTTTGCCCAGGACAAAAAAGAGGTCACAGTCTACTTCGGTTCGATCCACTCCGCGAAAGGCGAAACGCACACGGCCACGCTCGTTTTGGAGACTTTTTGGTATTCGCACAATATGTCATCGATTAAGGACTGGTTGCTAGGCAAACGCAGCGGTGGCGCTGGGGCGAAGGATACCGAGGTTTCTCGCCTCAAACTTCACTACGTTGCGATGACGCGGCCGAGCCATCTCCTCTGCTTGGCGCTGCCCAAATCCGCGCTATTCGCCAAGGCGAAGGATGGGGGCAAAGGCATTGTGGATGCATTGAAACTGCGAGGATGGGCAATTCATGAACTCTAACTTCGTCTCACCAATCACCGCACTTCATGCCTCATTGGGTCGCCATCGGCCTCGGCACGCCGCCTTTGGCAACCGAGGCATCACGAGGTGAGAACCGCAGTGCTTGATACCCTCTAGAAGAGTGCGCAGCGTAATTCATATGCGACTCGTCATCTCTCCTTGGCGAACTGAATTTAACAAGGTGGTGTCTTCGGCAAAGAAAGAACTACGTATCGTAGCTCCATTCTATACCGAGGGTGTGATTGCCAACATTTTGCAACGATCAGCGAAAGGGGTCCGCAAATATTTCATCTTGGCATTGTCACAGCAAGGGGTGGGAGCCCAGAGCCAATCTATCGCGGCGCTAGAGAGGATTGAAAATGATAAATCGGCCCAAGTTCGGCTTATCAGGAATCTACACGCCAAGTTCATTATTGCTGACCACAAGACGGCGGTTGTCACGTCATCAAATCTTACGAACTCAGGATTGGAATCGAATGTCGAGATGGGCCTGCACGTTGATGACACCGAGATAGCCGGAGGGCTAATCCGTCACTTCGATGAACTGTGGCAGCATGGGAAAACAATCACAAAAGCAGAACTCGCAGAATGCGCTCACTTGCCCAAGCAGTTTAGAGGAGGGAGACGCCACGGAAAAACTTTTGGCGGTCGCGTAAAACTTGGCACCCCGCAAGAGCATCCACCCGCGCCGGATACGCCAGCTCCCGGTTGGATTTTGATTCACAAACTCAACGGCTACGGGGGACCAGGCGAGGACGAGAGCCCGAAGGAAGAATTGGCCCGCTATTACCGTCCTGGGAGGCTCTGGCATTGGAAGCTCGGTTGGCCGATCAAAGAAGATAAAAGCCCGCGTAAACTTCTACTTGCCTGGAAACACTTTATATTTGGTGAGGCGACAGTCAGCATCACACAGAAAATCGCTCCTGACAAGCGGCCTGAATTCAATTTCGCCTTTGTTTTATTGAAATACAAAGCTCTCCCAAAGCTCATTCCTTTTAGTCGGTTGCAGCTCGGCAGAAAAGAGCACAGTCATCGCTCCTTGATTAGATTGGATGAGAAGATTCTAACCGCCTTCAAAAAGCAGAAAAGAATGAAGCCAACCCGCTGAGGCATGGATAAAAAATCACTGACCAGCCTTTTTGCCGAATCCCTTTTCCGTATCCCTGACTACCAGCGCGGATACGCTTGGGAAACTGAGCATATAGATGACTTTATCCAAGACATTGACGCTCTCGTTGAGGACAAACTGACAGTAAAAAGCCATTACACCGGCACAATTGTGGTCTACTGCGGCAATGACGCAAAGATTATGGACTATGGCACGAAGCGATTGAAAGTGGTGGACGTGGTGGATGGGCAGCAGCGATTGACCACTTCATGTCTCTATCTGTCGGTGGTCTTCCGCTCCTTAGTGAGCAAAGGCGAATCAGCCTTCGAGCGCGAAATTCCCGATTTTCTGTATTCCGGCGCAATCTGCAAGCTGACCCCCAATAACGATACAGCAGGCGTCTTCTTCGATTTGTTGAGAATGGGCCGGGCCAACACCGCAGCACAATCACCGCATGAAGCACGCCTCGTCGCAGCCTCAAGTCGGTTTCAACACCACATCGATACGCAACTAGCGAAGCGGGGTACTGACGGGGTGGCATACTTAAAAGAACTTTATCACGCGGTCACCCAGAAGCTCCTATTCACTTTCTACACGATTGAGGAGGAGTGTGAAATTGGCATGACTTTCGAGCTGATGAATTCGCGTGGCAAGGACTTGTCCGTGCTGGAATTGCTCAAGAATTACCTGATGCACTGGGTATCACGGAACACAAGTGCTTCAGAACGCAATACTCTGACCGCTCTCATCAACAAGGGCTGGAAAGATACCTACACGAATCTTGGTTCTTGCGATGGTGACGAGGATCAATGCCTTCGAATTGCGTGGACGCTTTATTGCAACCATTCCCCTAAAAACTGGCACGGATACAATGGATTCAAGGGGGACGAATACATTCCATTGCGGAATTTCACGGCCACGCGCACTAAGGTTGATACCAAGAGTTTCATCAGCAAATTTGTCGATGGGCTAGCGGAAGTTTCCAGGTACTATTCCATCGTTACATCTCCGACCGCGACCAACACAACATCGTCGGAGGAATTGCTGTGGCTCACCAAAATTCACCACACGGGGAATATCGCCAATTTCCTTCCATTAATGGTCGCCGCTAGGAGGAGCTTGGATAGCCGGATGATCGTACAATCTGAATACATTGCCTTGCTGAAAGCCTTGGAGTGTTTCGCCTATCGGGTGTTTCTGTATGATGGGCGACGAAGCAACGCGGGGAAATCGAGTTTCCATCGATGGGCATCCGAAGTTTTTACCCAATCCCAAACGTTGTCCCACGTGACAGCATGGGTGCATGACCTGACCCGCCACTACGCGACCGAGGAGTCATTCAATGGAGAGAACGCTGCGCCCAGCAACTGGTATGGCAGCCGGCACCTCTTGAAATACACCTTGTTTGAATATGAACTTCACCTTCTGGCCGAAGATGGAAAAGGTAAGGCGCCACATCTGAAATGGGAGCAATTGAGTGATTCTACAATCGAGCACATCCTCCCTCAGACACCCGTCGATAAATCGCATTGGCTTGCCGTTTGGGGCCAAGAGGAAATCAAGGTGTGCTTGCATGATATCGCCAATCTCGTGCTGACGCAGAACAACTCCAATTATTTAAATTTCGAGTTTTCCAGAAAGAAGGGGCTCCCCGGCCAAAGTCCAAGCTACAGTAACTCCGACATTCGGCAGGAGCGCAAAATCTCCGGATATTCCGACTGGACACCGAAAGAATTCAGCGACCGCAGGAAGAACTTAGTCGAATGGATCAACGAACACTGGAAAACAGAGAAAGGTCATGGAGTCCCGCCGTTGGAAGTTAATGACGAAGCGGATGAGGATGGAGTCGTAAAGGCGGGCCGCAAAGCGCCGGAAGAACCCGCCTCGCCGAGTCGAAGTGATTCATCGTAACCTTCGTTGAAGAAGCCATGGCGAATCCTCAACTCACCAAGCAACAGCGCGAAGAGCTATTTGCGCCGCTCTTCAAGCAAACGAAAAAAGAGCTTGATCGACTATCAGGTGGAGACGGCGACGTGCTGTTCGCGCTGCGAAGGAAGCTAGCGAAAGATTTGGGTTACCTAGAACGAGGCGAGCCTATGATGCGCGTAAAACTGAAAGCCCAAAAGCGGAAAGAGCAGTCTGGCCTTTGTGCTGTTTGCGGAAAGACACTGCCTGAAAAAGGTGCGGAACTTGACCGCTTCGTGGCGAAGCTCGGATACACCCTAAAAAATACAAGGCTCGTGCATCACGAGTGCCATATTGAGGATCAGAAGAAGAAAAAATACGCCTAGTCCTGATCTGCTTAGAAGGGGCGCAGGGATGGGGTGGACGGGGCTTGATAGGTGTCGCCGGAGCTTCGCGCGCCGTTCCCTGCGGCGCTTTGCCACGGCGCGCGCGGCTCCGAACGCCGCCGCACCTATCTGGGGTGCGAGTCCGGCCCCAGCCCCCGTTTAGCCGGCAGCTCGCGCGGCGGTGTGAATGCGAGGACGGCCCGCGCGTTCATCGCGCCGGATGCCGTGCCGCTTGCAGAAGCGCCGGAAGTCGAGGGAACTGATTTGCAGACCGAGTTGGAGGAGATGGGCGCGCAGGTCGCGCGTGCGATAGGCTTCGCGGGGGTGCCGCATCATGTAAACCAAGGCGTGCAGCTTCCACCAATCGGCGTAGCCAAAAGCCGTGCGCAGACGGCCTTTCTCCAGGCTGGTCAGCAGGGCGACGGCCCGACCGAGTTCCGTGAACAACCGGGTGTCGCCGGAACGGATCGCGGTGTCCAGCAAATCGGCACTGGTGCGGAGCAGTTTCGGGGATGCTTTCGCCGACTCGCCGGCCTTGCGCCAGTCGCGGACGAGCAGGAAGACATCAAGCCGAAGGGTGCGCGCTTCATAGCGCCGCACGAGCGATTCCACTTCATCCCAAGTCAGCCCGCCGAAGGGACGCGTCGCTTGCGCGGGCAATTCCGCCTGCATCCGGCGCTTTTCCTCCCGCCACGAGCCTAATTCCCCGGCCATTTCGGCGAACGCATCGGCCATTTCCTCGCCGCCGAGGTCGCCATTTTCCACGAGGCCGAGGAAGTTCGCCCGGACCTTGGCGTCCCGCGTGAAGTCCTCCACCAGCCATTCCCTCAGATCGGGAAAGCGGCGGCAAATGTCCGCCAAGAGCCGAAGGAAAGCGCGGCTCCCGCGCTCCGGGGCGCGGGCGGCCGGCGTTGCGATGGCGACCTTCATGGCTTATGGGAACACGTTGGCGCGGAAAAGTTCGCAACTATGCGCACGCCAGGCGCAGATTCGAACCACGGGCGGAGCCTTTCATAGAGCGCCCGGAGGTCGCGGCGGTAGGCTTCGCCTTGCTCCTCGCCTGCCTTGCCCGCCCGGCGCTTGAGCGCGCGGAAGAGCTTACTGGCAAGGATGATATGGGCCGGCAGTTTGTGTGATAAAGGATGCTTGGACGGCGTTTTGGGCTCCATTGCGATCCCGAGCCGGGCATACGCTTGGCGCAGGCTCATGCCCTGCAAGAAAGCGATGTCGGCAACGCGCTGCGCGAGCTGCATGTAACGCTGCGCTGTCCGCGCCGTGCCGCGAAAGTTCGCTTCGAGCCACAGAAGCCAAGCACCCCGCTCCATGCAGTGACACACACGCCTCTTTTCCGCGATCAGGAGCTGGCCCGCGTGCCAGGCGGCAGCGAGCGCGCCGTGCAAGGCTTGGCGCGAGGCAATGGAGCACCTCTTGGCCTCTTCGTGGAGGCGGTTGATCTCCGCCGCTACCGTGGTTGCCGGGGCCGGGTTCATGGCGCAAATCCCGTGGTTTCGCGGAAGCTCTCCGCGAGTTGATGCACTGCCTGCCGGGACCGGCCGCCCGCGTGGCCGATTTCCTCCAGTGTGGTTTCGCCGATCAAATCGGGCCGGATGCAGTAGAGTGCCACGGTCGCGCGCACGCCGCGCTCTTCGAGCGACGCGCCTTCCGCCATCCAGATCAGGAGCCGGCTGACTACTTCCAAGGTGAGGAAGCGAGCTTCCTGCCTGGCATCGACTGGCTCCGCAAAGAATAAATTATTGTTGGTTTTCATAGTATGGGTTTTTGGTTCGAGCCCACTCTATGCCCCCGGTGAGATTCGTAATAGATACAGCGTGGCTACGGCGCGCTGATCCCATTTGCGTGATGCTGCCTTACGATGCGACACAGTGCATGTCGTTTCACTTTCGAAAACAAAAACGCCGCGCTGGCGATGAGCCAAGGCGGCGTTGTGGCGGCGGCAGCGAAAATGTCATCCGCGCGCCTGTACCTTGAGTTTGGTGCGGATGTGAATTGAGACCTCGACGGGATCGAAATAGACGAAGTGACCAACGCGGTGATGCGGGATGCGCCGGAGCTTTGTCCAGTCCCGCAGCGTGCGGATGGAAGGTTCATTGTCTTTCGGAAAAATCCCGCTGAGACGCAGGCCGATGATGTCCGTGAGCTGGCTTTGACCAGGCGAGGGAGTTGATAGTGTTTCCATGCCCTACATCGGCGGTCAAGTTGGCTCGCAATATCCGCAATGCGCGTTGCCCTTTTCCTAAGCGGGCACTTACGCTGTGTCTGTGCCGGCTCCTTCCATCAAAATCGCCGTTCTCGGCTGGGGCTCGCTGCTTTGGGACGACCGACCGGAATTTAAGTGCTTCAATGGCCGACTTAGCGCTTGGAAAGAAGACGGCCCAACACTTCGCCTCGAATTCGCCCGGGTGTCCAAATCACGCGGCAATGCGCTAACGCTCATCCTTGTGGACGAACCTGCCGGACTGCCATGCACCGTGTCTCATGCGCTGATCGACCGAAAGCTTTTGGAGGACGCTGTGTGCGACGTGCGTTGCCGGGAGGGCGCGAATCTCGCCGACATTGGCTACTGCGTCGTGGGCACCCCGAGTGACTTTCGCGGGCGTGACCGGTCGGTCGTGGATGCCATTCGGGCGTGGGCGGCCGATAAGAAATTCGACGCGGTCGTCTGGACTGATCTCCGAAGCAACTTCCCTGAGAAAAGTAACCCAAAGGCTGAGTTTTCGGTCCTGGCCGCGCTTGCCCACATCCGGCGGCTCGATCCCAACGGCAAGAGCAAGGCCGCCGAGTATGTCTGGCGAGCGCCGGTTTTCGTGCAGACACCGCTTCGGGCGGCCCTTCAAGCCGAACCGTGGTTCGAGCCGCCGCCGCCCGCACCCGGCGCTGCGGCGGAACCGGCGACTCAGGCTCCGCCGCAGTAGGTGCTAGGCCGCGGACCGCGTCAGCCCTTCGAGGAGGACTAAGCGGGGCTTCGCGCTATGTTTCGGCAGGATACCGAAGAACGCGTCCGCCTCCGCCGTGGTTTTCAGGTCGAGGTAATGCTTGCGGATGATGCTCTCCGAATTGCCCGCCTGAATCGACGCTTCGCCGATGGAGCGAAACTTTGCGACGAACATCGAAATGAACGTATGCCGGAGCACGTCGTGCGTGAGTCCGAATTCCTTCGCGAACTTCAGCCGGCGCTTTTGAAAATTGCCGACGACCAGAGGGAATTTGTCGAGTGGGTAGGCGCGCAGCCAGGCCGCGAGGTTCGGCTGGATCGTTACCCGGCGCGGCTCGCGGACTTTCGAGACCTCGGCGGACACGTAGATAACGCCTACCTCAAGGTTCACGGCGTCCGCCTTCAGCTTGGTAATTTCGCCGTGGGGCACGCCGGGCCGGATACCAGCGAAGAGGCAGAGCGCAAAATACGGCACCCAGCGCCCGCCCTCGAATGTTTCAAAGTGCTCCATCAAGGCTTGGGCTTGCGCGATGGAAAAGGTCAGCGCCATGCCGCGACGGCGACGGATGCGGAAGTGCGGCACCTTGGGAATCGGGTTCTCAGCAATCCATCCGCGTTGGAAACAGAACTTGAAGAACGTGGAGACAATCCCGCGCCGGTTGTTGTAGGTCTTCATGCCGGGCCGGCCGGTCTCCAGGAATTCCACGAGCTTCGCGACGGTAATCACAGCCACGGCGGCGCGGGGGAAGTGCGCGTTCAGTCGTTTCAGGTCCATGCGAATCCGCCCCATCTGCGGGGGCGAGATGTGGTCCTGCTTAAACTCGTGCTCCTTCGCCGCGACATATTCGGCGATGGCATCCGCCAGTAGCTTTTGGTTCTCGGGCTCGCGGTAGTTTGCCACCGCGAAATCAACGTAGAATGAGAGCGGGCGAGCATTGTCGGTCAAACGGTGGAACACCGCCTCAGCCTCGCGCACCTGCTCTGCGGTCAAAACGGTCGCAATCGTGTGCAGACCGTTGGCCGAATTCAGTGCTTTCAATTCCAGCGTTGCTTGCTCTGCGGCAGCTTCCTCCCGCGTCTTGAAGTTCTTGCGAAAGCGAACGCCATGCAGACGCCCGTCCACTCGCCACGACGTGACACTGTTCCGATTTTCGAAACGGCTGATGACAAACTTATTGTGATTCATGCTTAGGTTGCCACGTCAAGTGGGCAACCTAGCTTCACCGAAAACTTAACTTATTTTATTAGAATAAGTTAGCTGGCGTCCCCACGGGGATTCGAACCCCGGTTCTCACCGTGAAAGGGTGGTGTCCTGACCGGGCTAGACGATGGGGACGTAGCGCGGAATTCGGCAAGCTAGGCCCGGGACCCGCTCAAGCAAGTGCATTTTTCCGTCTCGACCCGCGCCGCCGCCGGGGAATTCTCAAGCGGATGACCTTCGCTGAAATCGAATCTGCCCTGCCTGGGCAGGCCGTCACGTCGATCGAGGTTCCGTTCCCGAGGATCGGATCGGGAAAGGTCCGTGAGATCTTCGATCTGGGCGACGCCCTGTTGCTGGTCGCAACCGACCGGCTGTCGGCATTCGACGTCATCCTGCCCGACGGGATCCCGGGCAAGGGGATCCTGCTGACTCAGATGAGCCTTTGGTGGTTTGCAAAGACCTCGGGAATCATCGGCAACCACCTGCTGCCGGACCAGGAGGCCGAATTCGACCGGCGCGGCATCGCGGGCCGGGATCTGCGCCTGCGCAGCATGGTGGTCCGCAGGCTCCGGCCCCTCCCGATCGAATGCGTCGTCCGGGGCTACCTGGCGGGCAGCGGATGGACCTCCTACGCAAGCTCGGGCTCCATTTGCTCCATTCCGCTGCCGGCGGGCCTCCGACAGGCCGACCGGCTGCCGGAGCCGATCTTCACGCCGACTACCAAGGCCCCGAAGGGCAGCCACGACGAGCCGATTGACGACGCCGGGGCGTCCGCGATGGTGGGCGCGGCCCTCTATGAGAAGGTGAAGGCCGTGAGCCTCGCGCTCTACCGGTTTGGGCACGACCGGGCCCGGGACGCGGGAATGATACTTGCGGACACGAAGTTCGAGTTCGGGACCGATTCCGCCGGCGGGCTCGTCCTCATCGACGAGGTGCTCACGCCGGACTCGTCGCGCTACTGGCCGAGGGACAGCTACGAGCCCGGCCGGTCCCCGCCGAGCTACGACAAGCAGTTTGTGAGGGATCACCTGCTCGGTCTGTCCTGGAACCAGAAGCCGCCGGCCCCGCGGCTGCCCCGCGACGTGGTCGAGAGAACCCGCGAGAAGTACCTCGCGGCTCTCCGGAGCCTGACGGGCGGCGGGCCGCCTATTGCATGACGCCCAGGCGCTTCGGCTGCATGGCCGCGCCGCTCCGGGCGCGGGCGAGCTCGCGCCGGAGCCAGTCGAGCGCGGCGTTCACCGTGCGCTGCTTCACGGTGGAGCGCGGGCCCGGGTAGCTGAGCTTGCGCGACCAGACGCCGTGCGGCGCATGGAGGGCGACGAAGATCGTGCCGACGGGGTTCTCGTTCGGCCCGGTGCAGGGTCCCGCGCATCCGGTGATCGCCAGGGCGTAGTCCGCCGCCAACTTTTCGGCGGCGCCGGTGGCCATCGCGACGGCCGCCTCGGCGCTTACGGCTCCGTGCTGCTGCAGCAGGCACTCGGGCACGTCCAGGAGCTGCATCTTGGAGTCGTTCGAGCAGCACACGCATCCGCCGGCGAAGAACTTCGAGGCGCCGCAGATGTCCGTGAACGCGTTCGCCAGCAGGCCGCCGGTGGCCGTCTCCGCCACGGCCAGCAGCTTGTCCTGGGCCCGCAGGAGCTCGGCGCATACCTTGGCAAGCGAATCGTCGCCGAAGGTGAAGAAATCCTCCCCCAGCAGCTGTGCGCACTCGGCCGCGACCTTCTCGACATCGGCGAGGCTCAGCTCTCCGCCAGGCGAGCTCAGCCGGCAGTCGACATGGCCCGAATGCGCGCAGAACGCGACGCCGAGCCGCGACCCGTGGCGGCCGATCACCGGCTGGAGCCTGGTCTCGAGCAGCGATTCTCCGATTCCCGCCGTCCGCAGCTGGACGTAGGCCTTGCGGTCTCCGACAAGCCCGAGCCGCGCGAGGCGGGGAAGCACCTGTTCCGTGAACATCGGCTGCATCTCGTTGGGCGGGCCCGGCATCATGCAGAGCACCTTTCCGTCCTGCTCCACCCAGAGCCCGGGCGCGGTTCCGTTCGCATTGGCCAGCACCTCGCAGCGCTCGAACCGGTAGGCCTGCTTGAGGTTGTTCGCCGTCATCTTGCGCCCCAAGAGGGCAAACCGGTCCCGGATATGTCCTTCGATCCCGGGATCGAGCACGAGCCTCTGCCCAAGGACGCCGGCAACCGCCTCGCGGGTCCGGTCGTCGCAGGTCGGCCCGAGGCCGCCCGTGATCAGAACGAAATCCGAGCGGGCCAAGCTCTCGCGGAGCTGCCTGGCAATATCCTCGGCATCATCGGTTACCGTGACGTTCCGGCGCAGCTCGATCCCTCGGGCCCCGAGCTGGGAGCCAATGAACGCCAGGTGGCCGTTGGCTGTCAGCCCGAGGAGGAGCTCGTCGCCGAGGGTGAGCAGCTCGCAGCGGATCCGGCGCGCCGGTTTTTCCAAAGGGTGTGCTGGGGTTTCGCTGGAAAGCATGCTTGCGGACGGTGAAATTAGGCTAATCTCGCAAAAATGCCAGCCGCCGGCTCAGATACCGTAGTTCCACTTACGCTCAAGGAGAAGGTGCGGCGGCTGCCCGACCGGCCGGGGGTCTACCTCATGAAGGATCGGATTGGCAGGATCATTTACGTTGGGAAGGCGAAGGCCCTCAAGAGGCGAGTGTCGTCGTATTTCCAGCCATCGCGGGCCTTCGCGCTCCACCCAAAGATCCGGGCCCTGGTTGAGATGATCGCCGACTTTGACGCGATCGAGGTGAAGTCGGAGCCCGAGGCGATCCTCCTCGAGGGGAAGCTCATCAAGCAATGGAAGCCGCGCTACAACACGGACTTCACCGACGACAAGCACTTCCTTCTCGTGCGCGTGGATCCGCGGGAGGAACTGCCCCGATTCCGGCTCGTCCGGCTGAGGAAGGACGACCACTCCCGGTATTTCGGTCCCTTCGCCCACAGCGGTCCCCTCCGAAGGACCCTTGCGCAGATGCGGCGCAAGTTCGGCATCCTGCTGGGCGACGCATCGCCGCGCCATCTCCCCGACGGCTCCTGGCAGCTGTACGACGACGTCAGGGGGGAGATCTACGGGTTTCCTGCGAGCGTGACATCGGCGGATTACCGGGAGCGCGTCGATCGCGCGTGCGCGTTCCTCGAGGGCAAGTCGCACGAGTGGCTCGAGTCGCTTCGAGCCGAGATGCACGCGGCCGCCGGGCGGCGCGAGTTTGAAAAGGCCGCGGGCCTGCGCGACATCGTGCTTGCGCTCGAGAAGACGCTCGAGAAGACGCGGCATTTCGAGCGGACCGACCCGACGGCCCTCAGCGCGAGCGAGCCGGCGCTGGCCTCGCTCCGGCAGGCCCTCGCCCTGCCTTCGGCCCCCGGCGCGATCGAGTGCTTCGACATCTCCCACATCTCGGGAACCTTTGTGGTCGCCTCCATGGTCCGGTTCGCGGATGGCAAGCCCGACCGCGACAGCTACCGCCGCTTCAGGATAAAGGGGTTCATCGGGAACGACGATTACCGCGCGATGGAGGAGGTGGTTGGGCGCCGATACCGGAGGCTTCGCGGGGAGGGCCGGGCCTTTCCCGACCTGCTCGTGATCGACGGGGGAAGGGGGCAGGTGGCCGCCGCCCTGAAGGCCTTCGCCGCCCTCGGCCTCGACCCGCCCCCTATCGTGGGCCTTGCGAAGAGGGAGGAGACGATCGTCTTCCCCGACGACCGGCCTCCGCTCGAGATTCCGCGCGACCATCCCGGCCTAAGGCTCCTGCAGAGGCTCAGGGACGAGGCCCACCGCTTTGCGAACACCTATAACGCCGACCTGCGGTCTAGGAGGATCCGCGAGTCCCTCCTGGACGACCTTGCGGGCCTGGGGCCGGTCCGCCGCGCCGCGCTCATGGGGCGCTTCGGGAGCATTGGCCGGCTCCGGGGCGCGACGATCGCCGAGATCTCCGAGGTGGCGGGCTTCGGGCCCAAGCTAGCCTCGCAGCTTCACTCCTTCCTGGCCGGGACGCGGGCGCCGGCCGTGAAAACTCCTTGATCACGCGGGCGGTTCGGGCCTCCTACGGGGACTCCATGGACTCCATCGGCCGACTCCTGCTTTTCATCGCCTCATCCGCCGGCGCGGCGCTCCCGGCGCTTGCAGTCCCGGAGCTGGACGCGCTCTTCCAGGACCACGCCGTGTTCCAGCGCGACAAGGCGGCGCCTGTGTGGGGCCGCGCCGCACCGGGAGAGCATGTGAGCGTTTCGTATGCCGGGCAGACGCTCGGCGCGACGGCGGCCCCCGACGGGCGCTGGATCGTGGTCTTCGCCCCGATGCCTGCGAATTCCTCGGGATCGGACCTCGCCGTGACCGGTATCGGGAGGGCCGTCGCCCGAGATGTCGTCGTCGGCGAGGTCTGGCTCTGCTCGGGAGGGGCAAACATGGAGTTCGAGGTCGCCGACGCCAGCAGGCCCCTGTTCCGGGCAAGCGATTCGGCGGCCGAGGTCGCGGCGGCCCGCCACCCGCTGATCCGCCACTTCAAGGTCGCGCCCCAGGCGTCGGCACGTCCCATGGATGTGATCCGGGGCGACTGGAAGGTCTGCTCTCCCGAGACGGTAGGCCAGTTCACGGCCGTCGGCTATTTCTTCGCGCGCGATCTCCTCGCGCGACTCGATGTGCCGTTCGGGATAATCAACAGCACCTGGGCGGAGGCGCCGCTCGAATCCTGGATGAGCCCCGTGGCGCTCGCCGGGTTGCCGGGCCTCTCAAACCGGCGGCTGGCCGAGGGCGACCCGCGGGCCCCCGGGTCGGCATTCAACGGGATGATTAACCCGCTGCTGCAATACGCGATCCGGGGGGCGATCTGGTACCAGGGCGAGGGCGACGCGGGCCGCGCGGCCGCCTACGCCGCCCGTTTCCCGGGGCTGGTGACGTCCTGGAGGGCGCATTTCGGACAGGGGGACATCCCCTTCTTCTGGGTGCAGTTGGCGAACGTTGATTCGTCGGGGGGGGGTCCGGGGGAACCGTGGGCGTACCTGCGCGAGGCCCAGTCCAGGGCCCTATCGCTCCCGTCGACGGGGCAGGCGGTCGCGATCGACATCGGGGACGCCAGGAACGCGCACCCCGCCAACAAGCAGGAGGTGGGCCGCCGCCTGGCGCTCATCGCCAAGGCGAAGGTCTACGCGATTCCGGTCGACTATTCGGGGCCGGTCTACCGGGAGATGGCCGTTGAGGGCTCGTCGATCCGCGTGCGCTTCTCCTTCGCGGGCGACGGGCTGACCGCGTCGGGCAAGCCGCTCCAGTCGTTCGAGGTTGCCGGCGCGGACCGGGTGTTCCATCCGGCAGGCGCCGTCATCCAGGGCGATTCGGTCGTTGCCCGGTCCTTCGCGGTCGGGAACCCGGTCGCCGTCCGCTACGCCTGGCGCAACGCCCCCGAGGCGAACCTCTACAACGGCACCGGGCTTCCGGCGGCGCCCTTCCGAAGCGACGATTGGTGAGCGCCGCTTTCGCTTACGGCAGCTCGTACACTTCGCCCAGCGCCTGGCCGGTCGAGCTGCTCGCGCTGGTCACCTCGAACGTGTACGCCCCCGGCGGCAGGTTGGCTATGAGGGCGGTGTCGGCGCTGCCGGAGGCGAGAGCGAACGCGCCGACGCTCGAGTCCATGGCGACGATGCCCGCGGCATTCACATTGGCCTGGTAGGGGCCCGCAACGGCCTGGCTGCCCCATTTGAGATTCTGTGCGACCAGGTTGCCGCTGGCGTCGAAGACGCTCAGGACGGGATCGGCGAGCCAGCCCGTGACGCCGTAGCCCGAAAGGCCCGGCCCGACCCCGCGGATAAGGACGCTCTTGGTCGAGTTCCCGGAGACCACGAAGCCTCCGATCAGGGCGCCCGCCCCGGGGCTAACGGAGCCCCTGGCCGAGATGTTCACCAGACGCAGCGGGTCCGTGAGCGGCGAGTCGCTCGCGTCATAGACCTCCGTGAGCACGACTCCCCCGGCGCCCGAGCCGTCGAATACCTGGAGGGTGTATGGGCCAGGCGAAAGGCTGACGACGGCCGCAGCGTCGGCGCTGCTCGGCGAAAGCGCAAACGCCCCGACCTGCGCGAACATCGCCGCGAGGCTGTCGCCGCCGCCCCAGCCGCTGTTCTGCGCGATCAGGGCGCCCGAGCCCGAGTAGAGCTGAAGCTCGGGGCTGGCCATCACGCCGGCGACGTTGAAGGCCGCAAGCCCGGGCCCGACAGCCCGCACGAGCACGGTCTTCTGGCCCGTTCCGGAGATGACAAACCCGGCGATGAGGGGGTTGCTCCCGCTCAGCCGGGCGCGGCACGAAAGGTTGAGGAGCCGGTCGTCGGACGAGGATGAGGCGAGCGAGGTGCCGCCCGACGGGCCGATCGAGATCGTCAGGTTTGAGGACGAGAAGCCGCTGGAATTGCGGGCCGTCAGCGTGACATTGTACGTGCCGGCGCCCGTCGGCGTCCCCGAGATGACGCCGGTGGCCGAGTTTATGCTGAGCCCCGGCGGTAGGCCGGAGGCCGAGAAGAAGGTCTGCGGCAGGGAGGCCGTGACCGTGAAGCTGAACGGCGTGCCCGAGCTGCCGGACGCCTGCGGCGCGGAGCTGATGACCGGAATAGCAAGGACATCCACGGCTTCGGTTGCCTCGATTAGGCCGGACGAACTGTACCGCGAGGACGGGGAGACACCGACCGCCAGCACGAGGAAGGTGTTCGATCTTGTCGGGGAAAGGCCCGAGAGCTCCCAGGTCGCCCCGTCGAGCGTTGTCGCCTGGCCGGCGACCGTGAAGTGAGTGCCGTCCGTGGACTCCTCAAACTCCACCGAGGAGAGCGCGGGCGCTCCGCCGCCGCGGGTCCACACGATGGTCGACTCGTCGGCGCTCACCGCAAGCGATTGCGTCGTCTGCGTCTGCGCGGACAGGCGCGCGAGCAGGTAGCGGGACAGGCCGCCCAACTTTGTGAAGGCCCCGCCGAGCACGACCTTGCCGTCCGGCTGGACCATCACGGCATCGACGGGGCCGTTGGGGCCGGGATTGAACGCGGTGTCAACCGCGCCGCTGGCCTCGATGTGCGCGGCGTAGGCGATTGGCTGGCCCCCGATGGAGGTGAATGAGCCGCCCGCCAGGAAGGTCCCATCAACCTGCTGTGTCAGCGCCTCCACGGTGCCGTTCGGGCTCGGGTTGAAGGTCGCGTCGAGCGACCCGTCGCTGTTGAGGCGCGCCATACCGCCGACCGGCTTGCCCGCGACGCTCGTGAAAGCCCCGGCGATGACGATCTGGCCGTTGGGCTGTATGACCGCCGAATTGACGATTCCGTTGATCGATGGTGCGAACGAGGCGTCGGGCGATCCCGACGGCGCCAGCCGGGCGAGGTAGGTCACCGGTTGCCCCCCGATGGAGGTGAAGGCCCCGCCGACGACAAGCTGGCCGTTTGGCTGCAGGGCGATCACGGTGACCGGCGCGTTTGCGCCCGGGTTGAACAAGGAGTCGAGCGATCCGTCGGGATTGAGACGCGCCAGGTTGGAACGCGCCTGCCCGCTGACGTTGGCGAAGGCGCCGCCGACGAACACCGCCCCGGTGCCATCCACGGTCAACGAGTCCACGGGGCCGTCCGGGTAGGATGCGAACGTCCCGTCGACCGAGCTGTCGGCGTTCAGCCGGACCATGTAGGGCGTCGGGTATCCGCCCACGTGGGTGAACTCACCCCCGACGAGGATCGCGGAGCCCGTTTGGACCACCGTGAAGTAACCCCCGATGAACACCGAACCGTCCGACAGCACCGCGACCGCGTTCGCAGCGGAGTTCAGCTCGGGGTCAAACGCCGAGTCGACCGTCCCGTTGGAGTTGATCCGCGCTATAAAATTGCGGTTGGTGAAGATGCTGGAGTTGTTCGGGGCAAATCCGTTGAAGTTTCCCCCGACGAGAATCTGGCCGTTCGCCTGCAACGTGATCGCCGTCACGGAGGAGTTCGGATTCGGGTTGAACGTGGTGTCGACAAGGCCGTTGGACTTGAGGAGACCCAGGTAATTCATAGGGTAGGTCGTGCCGCTGGGGGTCGAGACGCCGTTGACGGTGGTGTAGATGGGATTCGGCAGGAAGGTGGTGAAATTGCCGCCGACGAAGATCTCCCCGTTCGCCTGAACCGCTATCGCATACACGGTCCCGTTTGGATTGGGGACGAACGTGGTGTCCAGCGTTCCGTCGGAATTGAGCCTGGCCAGGCCGTTCTGGGTGATGGTCGTGCCCGTCGCGTTCGGCGTTATGGTGGTGAAGGACCCGCCGGTCAGGATCTGGCCGTTCGCAAGCACGACGATTGCGAACGGAGTTCCGTTAAAATCGGGATTGAAATTGGCATCGAGCGTCCCGTCCCCATTGAACCTCGCCATGTAGTTGCGCGTTTGCAGCGCCGTCGTCGTGCTGTTCTCCACGGCGGTGAAATATCCGCCTGCGATGATCTTGCCGTCGGATTGAAGCGCGAGGCTGGTCACCTGCAGGTTGGGCTCCGGGTTGAAGGTCGTGTCGACGCTCCCGTCTGACTTGAGCCTCGCGAGGTAGTTGTAGGCGGTGATGACGCCGCTCGCGCTCCCGATCGAGGTGAAGTTGCCGCCGATCAGGATACTCCCATCGGGCTGGACCACGATGGCGTTGACCTGCCCGTTCGGAGTCGGGTTGAACGAGGCGTCCACGGTCCCGTCGGTATTGATGCGCACCAGGTTCTGGTACCCGAGGCTGCCCGCGAAGTTGTTGAAGAGCCCCCCCACGAGAACCTTTCCGTCGGGCTGCTGCACGACCGCGGCAACTGATCCGTTGGAGGCCGCCGAGAACAGGTACCGGATCGCTCCGGTCGACTCGAGCCACGCCGCATAGCTCGAGGACGCTGGCGTGGAGGCTCCCTTCGGCTGGACCAGGATCGAGTTCACCGGGCCGTCGAAGACGGCGTCGAACCCGGTGCTGATCGACCCGTCCGGGTTGAACACGCAAAGGTTGGCCGCAGAGGCGCCGCCTATCGGGCCGAATGACCCGCCTATGAGGAACTGCCCGCTGGGAAGCAGCGCCGCCGCGCGGACCTGCCCGCCCGCGGCCGCGACCGCGCCCTCCGAAAACGAGGTGCCGATGGTCCCGTCCGCGTTTAGGATCGCGAGATGTTCCGCCTGCAACGGGGCCGGGGCGCCGTTTGGCTGCAGCGTCGTGAAGTTCCCGCCGATCATGATGAGCCCGCCTGAGAGCAGGTTCACGACGTTGATCCGCGCGTTTGCGTTCGGATCAAACCCAGCGTCAAGGCTGCCGTCGGTCTTCACTCGGCCGACATAGTTTCGGATCGTCCCCGTCGGGTTGCCATTCTGGGCGAACGAGGTCAGGTCGCCCCCCACCACGATCGATCCATCCGCCTGGATCGCGAGGGCCTGGACGGTGGCGCTCGGGTCGGGGAAGAATGTCGCGTCGAGCGTGCCGTCCGTGTTGAGGCGCGCCAGGTGGTTGATGTAGATGGGTGTCGTCGCGCTGGTCCCGGGCGCCGGAATCGTTATGGTTTGTCCGTACTGGTTCGTCGTGGTGGTGGGGGTGCCCGTCTTCCCGGTCTGGGGAATCACCCCCGTGAACGCGCCGCCCATCACGATCTTTCCGTCCGATTGGATTCCCAGCGCGTACACCGGCGCATTCGCCTCCGGGTCGAAGTCCACCGTGTCGATCGCGCCCGTCGACAGCAGCCGGGCGACATAGTTGCGGGTGTATCCGGCGACGGAGTTGAATTCGCCGGCGACCACCATCTTGCCGTCCGACTGAAAGGCGATGGCGTAGACCGAGCCCCCCGAGGGGCTGGGATTGAAGCTGAGGTCGACAGAGCCGTCTGAATTAAGCCGCGCGAACTCGTTTATCGGGATCGCCGTCGTCACTCCGTTTGGAGCAAGCGTGGTGAAATAGCCGCTTATGAGGATCTGGCCGGTTGACGGCTGCTGCACGATCAGCTTCACCGCCCCGTTCGCAGAGGGGTTGAACGGGCCGTCGAGAGAGCCGTCGGTGTTGATGCGGGCAATGTAGCCGCGGGCGTTCCCGTCGACCGACGTGAAGCTGCCGCCGACAAGGATCTTGCCGTCCGACTGCACCAAAATGGTCGACACGGCGCCGTTCAGCGCGGGCGTGAACGCCGTGTCGAGCGAACCGTCGGCATTCAGCCGGGCAAGGAAGGGCCGGGTGACGCCGCCCACGCTCAGGAAGGTCCCTCCCACGATCACCTGCCCGTTGGAAAGCGGAGCGGCGGCGAAGATGGTCCCCGCGTCATCCGGCGCCAGCGTCGCATCGACCGATCCGTCGCTGCTCACTCGGCCGATGAAGTGGCGCGCGATGTTCGAACTCGCCCCTGCCGGCTTGAGCGATTCAAAATATCCTCCGAGAACCACGCTGCCGTCCTGCTGGACGGCGACCGCGTTGACCGCCTGGTCGGGGGCCGGGTTGAACGAGTAGTCAAGGGTCCCGTCGGAGTTGACCCGCGCGACATAGCTGGTCTGCGTGGAGGCGGGGCTGTTCTCGGGATAGACCGCGGTGAACATCCCTCCGATCAGGATCTTCCCGTCGCCCTGGACGGCGACCGCGGCGACGCTTGCGAGCGGATTGATGATGAAACCGAGATCAATCGTGCCGTCGGTGTTCAGCCTGGCGAGAAAGTCGGCCTGGGTCGTGTTTGCCGCGCCGTTTGGCTTCAAGGTCACGAACTCGCCGCCGATGATGATCTGCCCGTTCGGCAGGACCGTGATCACATCCACGCTGCCGTTCGCCTCGGGATCAAATCCGGTGTCCACCGAGCCGTCGGAGTTGACCCGGGCGACGCAGCTTCGCGTCGTGGCGGTGGTCGCCCCGTTGGGCTTCAGCGTCGAGAACCCGCCGCCGACTACGATCTGGCCGTTGGTCTGGACAGCGAGCGCGAGCACCGGCCGGTCCGTGTTGGGATCGAAGCTCGTGTCCAGGGAGCCGTCCACGTTGAACCGAGCGATGTGATTTCGCGTGGTCGCGCTCGGAGCGCCGCTGGGCTGGACCGACGTGAATGACCCGCCGATCACAATCTGGCCGTTTGTCTGGAACGCGATGGCATAGACCACGCCATTGGCGTTCGGGTTGAAGACCGGGTCGAGGCTCCCGTCGGCGTTCAGCCGGGCCACATAGTTGCGGGTGACCGCCACCCCTCCGCCGGTGGGCTGAATTGAGGTGAATTGGCCGCCGATGATGACCTGTCCGTTGGGCTGAAGCGCGAGGACCCGAACTACGCCATTCGCGTTTGGACTGAAGCCCGCGTCGACCGTCCCGTTGTGGTTCAGCCGTGCGATGTACGCATGGCCTGAGGGGGGGGATCCGAAGGGATGGAGCTGGGTGAAGTACCCGCCCATCAAGATCTTGCCGTCCGGCTGGATCGCCAGCGTATTGACGATTCCGTCCGCGTTGGGGTCGAAACCGTCGCTCGCGGGGGATGCGGACTGAGCCTCGAGCGCCACGCCGGTTGCAGCCAGCAGCGCAAGACCGGCAAATCGGATGGTGCGCATGCGGGCTCTTGGGGGCGAAGGGAATGGCATGAAGGACAATGCTGCTTACAGAGAAAGCGCATAAATGCAATGCCGGGCAACGGCCGCTTTCCGAGGGATGAATTTAGTCGTCCGCGGGCTGCAAAAGGTTCCCAAAAAGAGGCCAGGGACCCGCCGATTTTCTCATTCCTCCCCGACTTGCAAAAAACGCCCGCAGGGATCAGCTTGCCGACCCCCAATGAAACTGACGCTCCTGCCCCTCCTAGCCCTTTCAACCGCACTTGCCATGTCAAATCCCGCAAAAGCCGAGCTCAAGGTGGGCGACAAAGCCCCCGAAGTCACCGGCGTCACCGAGACCGGCCAGAAGGTCAATCTCGCCGACGTCTATTCCAAGCAGACCTACACCCTGGTCTATTTCTACCCCAAGGCCGACACGCCCGGCTGCACCGCCCAGGGCTGCTCCCTGCGCGACGGATACGAGAGCCTCACGGACAAGGGCGTCGCCGTGGTTGGCGTCAGCCACGACGACGTGGCCGCCCAGAAGGCGTTCAAGGACAAGTACCATCTGCCGTTTACCCTCATCGCCGACACCGACGACGGCGTCATCAACGCCTTCGGCGTGCCGACGTACCCGGGCGGAGCGGCGAAGCGTTCGGCCTACCTGATCAAGGGCGGCAAGATCATCTACACCGACTACAAGGGCACGACCAGCAAGCAGGCCGAGGTGATCCTCGGAGTCCTTGCGGCCGACAAGGGCTGACGCGCCGGCGGCAGGCTCAGAGCTCCTCGTCCGGCGCCGCCGGGAGGGCGGATGCCCGCGGATCGGCCCGCACGCGCTCCAGCCATTCCGCGGCCAACGGATCGGCCAGGGAGTCGGCCCCGGGCCAAGGGCCCGCCACCAGGTCGATCACGCGCAGCGCCCCGTCGGTCGCCCGCACAAAGTTGCGCGCGTGCAGGTCGGCGACCAGGTAGGGCCGGCCGTCAAGGAAGAGCAGCCGGGGATGGTCGCGGTTGGCCCGCAGGAAGCGCGACGGGATCTCGATCAGGTCGGCCGGCAGGTCCCGGGACATGTCATCGCCCTGGGGCAGGGGCTCGCCGAGCGCCTGCTTCGCGACGAGGATGCCCTCGGGCGTCACCGCGACGACCTCGGTCGCCATGCCGCCGAGGGCATGGATGATCAGGAGCTTTTCCAGCAGCGCGCGGTAGTCGCCGAGCCGGGCCGCGGCCAGCAGCAGCGTCTCGTCGCCGCGCTCGAAGCCGAACTCGCTGCCGATGCGCTTCACCTCCCGCGGCAGATAGAACTTGTAGACGGAGCCGTCGCCCGCCGACGCGAACGCCCACGCCTCGACGCCGACCCCGATCTGGAGCATGCGCGGATTCGCCTCCTCGAGCGGGTTGTCCTCCGCCTCGGAAAAGCCGAAGTCGGCAAGGGAACGGAGCGGCAGGCTGGCGCGGAGGGCCCGGATGGCCGCGCCCAGCCCGGCCCATTCTGGGCCCGCGCCCTCCAGCAGGCTTACTTCGTCTTCCGCGAGGAGGACGAGATCGCGGTCCGAATCTGCTCGGAGACCGCATTCGGCTGCAGCCGCGCGGAGGCGAGCGAGCGTCTCCAGTCTTCGGCGGTGATCGTCCTGAAGACCGAGTCGCTCCCGCGCTCCGGGCAGGATCCGCCCGCGGATGCGGGTCGGGAGTCCGGTGAACGGGTCTTGCATGGGTCGCTCATGGAACGGCGCAACGATCGGCGCCGCGCCAGGGGAACGCAACTTCAAGTTGGCGGAACTTGCGGACAGGTTATTCCCCGGGCGTCCGGACCGCCTGGGGAAGGAGGCGCGAGACGACGATCTTGTCCACCCGGCGCCGGTCCATCTCGGCCACCTCGAAGCGCCAGTCCCCCCACTCGAATCGGTCGCCCTGGGCGGGAATCCGCCCAAACTGCGTGATCGCGAAGCCCCCGGCGGTCCGGAATTCCGCCTCCGGCTCGTTCGGGAGCGCCGCGGAGATCCCGAGGAGCGCCTTGAAGTCGGCGATCGGGAGCGCCGCGTCGACGAGCCATGAGCCGTCCTCGCGCCGCTTCACGCCGTCCTGGTTGCGCCGTCCGGGCTCCGGAAGATCGCCTACGATCGCCTCGAAGACGTCGATCAGCGTCACGAGGCCCTGGATCGCCCCGAACTCGTCCGAGACCACGGCCGTGTGCCGGCCCGTCTTCTTAAACTGCTCGAGCAGCTGGGTCGCCGTCATCGACTCCTGGACCATGAGAGGGGGCACGAGCAGGTTCTTGAGCGTCGTGGGCAGGCCGATCGCCGAGTGCGCCCACAGCGCCTTCACCGAGACCATGCCGACCACCTGGTCGCGCTTTGTCTGGTACACGGGGAAGTACGAGTGCCCGCTCGTCACGATCTTGCGCCAGTTCGTCTCCTCGTTGTCGTCGATGTTGAGGAACACGATCTTCGAGCGCGGCGTCATGATCGCCGTCACGGGCAGGATGTCGAGGGACAGGACCCCCTCGACCATCTCCTTCTCGGACTGCTTGAAGACGCCCGCGTGGAGCCCGCGCTCGACAAGAGCGCGCACGTCGTCGTCGCCCACCGTCTCCGCAAGCGGCCTCGGCCTGAACCCCAGCGTGCGCGCCAGCGCGTCGCTCGCCGCGCCGAGCGAGTACGAGAAAGGGCCGACAACGCGCATGAAGGAGCGCATGGCGGGCCCGAGGATCGCCGCCGCCCGCTCGGGGCTCGAGAGGGCGATCCGCTTCGGGAGGAGCTCGCCAAAGACGAGCATGACCGCGCTCAGGCCCAGCGTCGCCACGACCATCCCGATCGCCTGCGCCCAGGGCGCGGCGGCGGGCCACCGCGAGAACCAGGAGGTGAACTCGTCGGCGGCCGACGCGACCACGACGATGGCGGCGATGACGGTGCTCAGCGTCAGCCAGAACTGGACGACGGCCAGGAAGCGCCCGGGATGCTCCGCAATGGCCAGCGCGGCCCGGGCGCCCTTTCCGCCGGCCTCGGCCATGCGCCCGAGCTTTTCCCTGCGCGCCGCCACGAGCGCGGTTTCCGCCGCGGTCAGGACCCCGTTTGCGACAATGAGGAGCCCGAGGATCAGCAACTCGTTCGCGGCATTAGGCATGGAGGGCTTATAATGGTGGACTTTCGCCCGCCGATGCAATCCCGAGGCGGGACGCGCGGGGCGGCTGGCCCCGCCGCGCGCCCATCCGCGTGGATCCGGACATGCTCCAGCATGAAAGACATGCGCAGTTCCCCGGCGGCGGGCCGGCCGAAACGGCCCTTTGACGATTCCCGCGGTTGTGGTAGGGTCGTGGGGATGAAGCTGTTCCTCATGGCGCTTGCTGCGCTTCCGCTTGCCGCATTCGGCGGGCCGGCGCCGTCCCAGATCCTGGCGCCCGGGGTCGAAGCCGGCTACCTCAAGCTCGGATTCGACCTGCTCTCGAGCTACAAGTTCATCGCGCCGGAATACGATCCTCTCGCCAATCCGAAGGCGCCGCCGCCCACCGGGGAGGACCAGATCCCGGCAACGGTCAAGTCGTGGAACGGCAGAAAGGCCATCGTGACTGGCTTCATGCTGCCCACCAAGCTCGAGAACGGCAGCGGCAAGGCGATCGAGTTTCTCCTGATGGCCAACCAGATGGCGTGCTGCTACGGCACCGTGCCCAACATGAACGACTGGGTGATCGTGAAGATCCCGAAGGGCGTGCCCATTACCCAGGACGTGCCCATCTCGTTCCGGGGGACGTTCAAGGTCAGCGCTACGTTCGAGAGCGGGTACATGACCGGGATCTACGAGCTGGACGCCGAGGGTCCCGGGCAGATTGCGGAATAGGGCGCCCGCGCGCCCTCGGGCACCCCGGGGCATCTATCTCGATATGTCGCTCTGCTGGAGGACCTTGAAGCCGCGGTTTGCGAGCGCCTGGGCCGCGGTGTCGGGATCCTCCGTATTGATTGCAAGGGCCGAGCGCTCGGCCGGCCGCCTGATGAAGCTGTAGACGTAGTGGATGTTGATCTCCGCCTCGAGGAGCGCGGCCAGCGCATCGCTCAGCTCCGATTCGTCGCCGAACTCGACCGCCAGGATGCTGCATTCCGCGTAGGGGAAGTCATTGGACACCATCAGCTCCCGTGCCTTGTCCGGGTCGTCGACGATGATCCGGATGATCGAGCTGTCCGTCGTGTCGAGGACAGTGATCGCCATGATGTGCACGTTGTGCTTCTTCAGGAGCGAAGTCAGGTCGTAGAGGCGGCCGACCCGGTTCTCCGCGAAAACCGAGAACTGTTTCACGGGATCCTGTGGCGTCGTGCTGGTCTGGGCGGCCATGGCTCGCCCGGATAATGGCGCGGTTGCCACCGGGGTCAACGGCGAGGTGTTGAGATTTGCCCCGGGCGAAGGCAGATTCCCGGCTGGCATGGCTCCCGATCTTCCCGCACACCACGCCGCAACGGTGGACCGCGCGAACAAGGGCGCGCGGCTGATTGTGCGCGGCATGGCGCTGAACGCGGTCCTCGGGCTGATCAAGATCGCCGGGGGCATCCTCGGGAGCGCGTACGCGCTCGTGGCCGACGGCGTCGAATCCCTGACCGACATCGCGATCTCGGTCCTGATCTGGGCCGGCATCCAGTGGGCCGCGCGGCCGCCCGACCGGGACCATCCCTACGGCCATGGCAAGGCCGAGGCCGTGGCCGGGCTCCTGACGGCGCTCGTGGTCCTCGGGGCGGGCGTGGGAATTGGGTGGCACGCGATCAACGAGATCCGCGACCCGCGGCGCCTGCCGCAGTGGTGGACCCTGCTCATCCTGGCCTGCGTTGCGGCGGCCAAGGTCGTCTTTTCCCGGCGACTGAACGAGGTCGGGCGCGACACGGAAAGCACGGCCCTCTTCGCCGAGGCGTGGCACCATCTCTCTGACGCCATGACATCGGCCGCCGCATTCGTGGGCATTTCGATCGCGGTCGTGGGCGGGCCCGGATACGCCGCGGCCGACGGATGGGCGGCGCTTGTGGCGGCGGCCGTGATCGCATTCAACGGGGGCGGCATATTCAAGCGGGCGCTCAACGAGGTGATGGACATAGCGGTGCCCGCCAGGCTTGAGAACGCCGTGCGCGCGATGGCGGCGCGCGTTCCCGGCGTGGCGAGCCTCGACAAGTGCCGGGTGCGCAAGAGCGGATTGAGCTACCTCGTGGACATCCAGATCCGCGTCCCCGGCGACCTGAGCGTACGCGAGGGCCACGGGATCGCGCACGCCGTGAAGGACACGCTCCTGGCCTCGCGGCTACGGGTGAGCGACGTCACGGTCCACGTCGAGCCCTACTGACGGGTCGCGCCCCCGTCAGCCCTCGATCCTGCGGGCCAGCTTCCAGCCCAGGTAGACCCCCGCCACGCTGCCCGCTCCGCTTGCGACGAATGCGGTGATTGTTCCAAGGCCGTCGCAAAGGTACCACCCGGCATAGCCCCCGATCAGCGCGCCGGCGAAGGTGCAGAGCTTGTTCACCCGCACAACCTGTGCTGGGGCGGCGCGGAACGCGATTCTTAAGCGGGTCCCGCGCCTGGCGCGGGGCGCCGGCCGGAAGGTGCGATCGACGTAGCGCGGCGCAATCGGCCGGGCCGAAGGAACCCCTGGGATCGCGCCGAAGGCAGGCCGCTCATCCGTTCGGCATCAATCCCCGCGGCGATTCCCTTTCTCCTCCCAATCCTTTCATGGTTGAGGCCGTTTGCCGCCTTCTTTCAAATCCATTGTGCCCAACGCGAGGAGATCGGGATCACTACTGACAGTGGGGGAACAGGCGGGGATAGAGCTCCGTCGGCACGACGGACTGTTCGAACAGGAAGGCGTGCGCCCCTTGCGGGGCAGCGGACAGGTGGGTGAGCGGCCGGCTCGCCGGTTCTAAAGGCGGTCATTGAACGCGCCGCAGCCATCGGACGCATCCGAATCCAAGCCGCCGCGCCTGGGCGGAATCTGGCCGCCCGTGCTCATTGCGATCGCCGGAGCGGCGGCCTATGCGGACAGTTTTTCCGGGCCGTTCACCTTGGACGACAAGTCGTCCATCATGGACAACCCGACGATCCGGCATCTGTGGCCGATTTGGTCGGCGTTGCGGGCGCCCGTGAAATCGGGGGTGGGGGGGCGGCCGGTCCTGAACCTCTCGTTCGGGGTCAACTATGCGCTGGGGGGCCTGAACGCGTGGGGCTACCACGCCGCCAACCTGGCGATCCACGTCCTCGCGGGCGTGATCCTGTTCGGGATCGCGCGGCGGACGCTGGCAAGGCTGCGTGGGTTGTCCGTTGCCCGTTTCCTGGACGCGGGCGGCGCCGCCTGCTCCGATTCGACGCTGGCATTTGCCATCGCGCTGATCTGGACGGTGCATCCCATGCAGACTGAGGCGGTGACCTACGTGTCGCAGCGGGCGGAGTCGTTGATGGGCTTGTTCTACCTGCTGACGCTGTATGGATTCATCCGCTATGCCGAAGGAGGCAGGATTTGGAATGCCGCCCTTTCGGTTGTCTTCTGCCTGGCTGGCATGGCGACGAAGGAGGTGATGGTCACGGCGCCGGTTGTGGTGCTGCTCTATGACCGGACGTTTGTGGGCGGGACGCTTGGAGAGGCTTGGCGGCGTCGCTGGCGGTATTATCTGGGGCTGGCGGGCACATGGCTTTTGCTGGGATTCCTGTTGCGGGACGTGCACGAGCGCGGGGTTGGGCTCGGCCTGGGGGGGGCCTGGTGGGAGTACGCCCTGATGGAGAGCCGGGTGGTCGTCCGGTATCTTGGCTTGGCGGTCTGGCCGCACCCGTTGGTCTTTGATTACGGGAGCTGGGCGGGCAGGCCAACGTGGGCGGCGGCGCCGTATGTGGCGGTGAACCTGCTCCTATTCGCGGCGGCGGCATGGGCCCTCGTCCGACCCGTGCAGCGGGGCCGCGGCGTGCGGGCGCTCGGGTTCGCCTGGGCCTGGGTGTTCCTGATCCTGGCGCCGACGTCGAGCGTGGTCGCTGTGGCGGGACAGCCGATGGCGGAGCACCGCATGTACCTGCCGCTGGCGGCCGTGGCGGCGGTGGTTGTCCTGGGCCTGCACAGCCTGCTGGGAAGGCGAAGCCCGCCGGTCTTGCTGTCGCTGGCCGTCGCCCTGGGCTGGTTGACCTGGCAGCGCAACGGGATCTACGGCAGCGAGGAAAGGATCTGGAGCGACACGGTTGCCAAGTGCCCGGAAAATGTCCGGGCGCATAACAATCTGGGTCTCGCACTGGAAAGGATCCCCGGCCGATCGGATGAGGCGATCGCCCAATATGAGGAGGCCCTGCGGCTCGACCCCAAGTACGAGGAGGCGCATAACAACCTGGGGATTGCCCTGGAGAAGATGCCCGGCCGATTGGATGAGGCGATCGCCCAGTATGAGGAGGCGCTGCGGCTCATGCCGGATGTTCCCGAGGCGCATTACAACCTGGGGAGCGCCCTGGCGAGGATACCCGGCCGGCTGGATGAGGCGATCGCCCAGTATGAGGAGGCGCTGCGCCTCAAGCCCGATTACCCGAAGGCGCATAACAACCTGGGGAGCGCCCTGGCGAGGACGCCCGGCCGGCTGGATGAGGCGATCGCCCAGTATGAGGAGGCGCTGCGGCTCGAGCCGGATTACGCCGAGGCGCATTACAACCTCGGCAATGCCCTTGCGAAGATGCCCCGCCGGTTGGAAGAGGCGATCGCCCAGTATGAGGAGGCGCTGGGACTCGCGCCTGACGTTGCCGCGTTCCATATGAACCTGGCGGTCACGCTGCTAAGGATCCCCGGCCGAACCGGTGAGGCGGTGACGCAGCTCAGGGAGGTCCTGCGGCTTCAGCCTGGCAATGCCCCGGCCCGGCAACTCCTGGCCAGAATAGGGGAACCCGGGCCATGAGGAATCAGCGGCTTTGGCGCGCACCGTCCCCCAACGGGAGGTTTTGACCAAGGACAGCGCGGCTGCAACGGTCTCCGCCCTGGGAGCCGGGGCCGCATCATTCAATTGGCCCGGATTGCGCCCGGACCGGGAAACCGGCGGCTATTCGCCGACAATTTTCACCAACACGCGCTTGCGGCGCCTTCCGTCGAACTCGCCGTAGAATATCTGCTCCCACGGCCCGAAATCGAGCTCTCCGCCCGTCACCGCGACGACGACCTCCCTGCCCATGATGGTGCGCTTGAGATGGGCGTCCGCGTTGTCCTCGCCCCTGTTGTGCGCGTACTGGCTGTGCGGTTTCTCAGGGGCCAGTTTCTCCAGCCACTTCTCAATGTCGGCGTGCAGGCCCGACTCGTCGTCGTTGATGAAGACCGAGGCCGAGATGTGCATCGCGTTGACGAGGCAGAGCCCCTCCTTGATCCCGCTCTCCCTCAGCGCGTCCTCGACCAGGCCCGTGATGTTTATCAGCTGCCTCCGTTGGGGGACGTCGAACCATAGTTCCTTCCGGTGGGACTTCATCGCTCGATCTGTTCCCTTACGCCCCGCGGCCGGGCGCAAGCCTTTTAATCGCCGCCCGCCAAGGAGGCCGGGCCCGCCCCGGGTTTGCCAGTGCGCTTGACGCCGGCTCGCCGGCGAGGCGACGCTTCCCCCGTGCCGGTGTCCTGCCGCCTCGCCGTGAAGGCGATTCCCAATGCCCCCCGGGACGCGATCGCCGGCTGGGTCGGCGACGCGCTCAAGGTCAGGGTCCGCGCGCCCGCGCTCGACGGCCGGGCCAACGAGGCCCTGCGGGAGTTCCTTGCCCGTTCGCTCGGCCTGCCTAGGGGCGCCATCGGGGTCGTCCAGGGCGCCAAGTCCCGGGCGAAGGTGGTCGAGATACGGGGCCTGACGCCCGCCGAGGTTCGCGCCCGCCTGGACGCCCGCGCCGGGCCCTGACTTCCGGGATTGCGGCGCCCGGCCGGGTTTCGGGAGGATCGGCGGTCACGAGCGCACCCGAATCATCCGATCTCGACCCCCTGCGGCGGTTCTCGGACCGCGTGGAGGATTACGTCCGTTACCGGCCGGGCTACCCGGCCGGCCTGATCCGCGCGCTCCGCTCGAAGGCAGGGCTGGCGCAGACGAGCGTTGTGGCGGACGTGGGATCCGGCACCGGAATTTTCACCCGCCTGCTCCTGGACGAAGGCGCGAGGGTCTTCGCCGTCGAGCCGAACGATACGATGCGGGGCGCCGCGGAGGCCGAGCTCCGCTCCCGGGCAAACTTCGTCAGCGTGAAGGGCACCGCGGAGGCGACCGGGCTGGAGGACCATTCGGTTTCGCTGGTCACCTGCGCCCAGGCCTTCCATTGGTTTGATCCCGCCGGGACGCGGCGGGAGTTCAGGCGGATTCTGGCCGCGGGCGGCTGGTGCGCACTGATCTGGAACACCGCGATCGCCGGGGGTTCCGATTTCTCCATCGGCTACGAGCGGATCAAGGAGCAATTCGGGACCGATTTTCGGCGCGTGCGCCGTGAGAGCGTCGGGGCGGCGGGACGCCTCGACGCGTTCTTCGGCGCCGGCGGGTGGGGGAAGGAGTGCTTCGGGAATTCCCAGACTATGGACTTCGAGGGCCTGAGGGGGCGGCTGCTCTCGTCGTCGTATGCGCCCAAGGAGGGACATCCCCGGCACGGCCCTATGATGGGGGCCCTGCAGGAGCTGTTCGAGCGCTGCCGCAGGGAGGGCGTTGTCCGGATGGATTACACGACGGAGCTTTTCCTCGGGCGCATGGCGTGACGCCGGCGGGAGCCGGGGCGAGCAAACGGGTTGGTTTTGATGGCGGCGCACCTATACTTGCATCGTCTCCAGCGAGGCTGAAATGAAACGCTGGCTCCCCATTGCGGCCGCCGTTCTGGTTGCCTGCCCGATGCCCGGCGCAGCGGCGGGGCGGGTGGACCTGATCGGGATCAATGGCCCAATCGGGCCGGCAACCGCCGACTACGTGTCGCGCTCGATCAGGCAGGCCGCGGCGGACAAGGCCGAATGCCTGGTCGTCCGGCTCGACACCCCAAGCGGGCTGCTCGACTCCACGAAGCAGATCGTGCAGGCTTTCTACGCGTCGACCGTGCCGGTGGTCGTCTATGTCGAGCCCGAGGGGGCCAGCGCCGGCAGCGCGGGCTGCTTCATCACACTGGCCGCCGACGTGGCGGCGATGGCGCCCCACAGCACGATCGGCGCTGCCCACCCCGTCTCGCTGGGCGGGATCGACGAGTCAAAGCCGGACGACGTGATGGCGAAGAAGCTCGAAAGCTTCGGGGCGAGCTTCATCGAGTCCATCGCCGCCAAGCACCACCGCAACGTCGACTGGGCCAAGTCCGCGGTGCGCGAGAGCGCGAGCGTCACGGCGGAGAAGGCGCTCGAGCTCGGGGTCGTCGAGATCATCGCCCGGGACATGCCCGACCTGCTCAAGCAGCTCGACGGGAGGCAGGCGGGCGGGCGCAGGCTGAGCACCGCAGGCGCCGAGACGGCCCCCATCCCGATGCTCGCCCGCGAGAAGCTGTTCCAGATGCTGTGGCGGCCCGAGGTCATGTTCGTCCTCATGCTGATCGCGGTCTACGGGATCATCGGCGAGCTGACCAGCCCGGGCGCGATCCTGCCGGGAGTCGCGGGAGCGATCGCGTTCATCCTCCTCTACATGGCGTCGATCGTGCCGGTCAGTGTGGCAGGCCTGGCGCTGGTCATCCTCGCCCTCGCGCTGTTCATCATCGACGTCTTCGCGCCCACCCATGGCATCCTGACCTTCGGCGGGGTCGTCTCCTTCTTCGTCGGCTCGCTGCTTTTCTTCGACCAGGCCGGGCCCGGATTCCAGCTGTCGCTGGCGACGATCATTCCCGCCACGCTGGTCACCGCGGCCTTTTTCCTCTTTGTCGTCGGCGCCGGGCTGCGGGCGCAGCGGTTCCCGGTGAGGATCGGCCGCGAGACCATGATCGGCAGGGTCATCCCGGCCCTCGCGGGCATCGACCGGGACGCCGGCCGGGTCCTCGTGGAGGGCGAGTACTGGAGCGGCCGCAGCGAGACCCCGGTTGCCGAGGGCCAACCCGTCGAGATCGTGGGCATCGACGGCCTCGTCTTGAAGGTCAAACCCAAACACTAGGAGGCGATTATGGAAGCGGCGGAAAAGACAATGGATCTGCTCAAATGGCTCGTTCCCCTCGTAATTCTGGCGATAGTGGTGCTGCCCTCCGCGGTCCGTATCCTGCGCGAGTACGAGCGCGCGGTCGTGTTCCGACTCGGAAAGCTCCTGAGGGCCAAGGGGCCGGCCCTCGTGCTGCTGATCCCCATGGTCGACCGCATGGTGCGGATGGACCTGCGCGTGGTCACGATCGACGTCCCCAAGCAGGAGATCATGACGCGCGACAATGTCTCGGTGACGGTGGACGCCGTGGTGTACTTTCGGGTCGTGGACCCGGTTGCGGCCGTCATCAGGGTCGAGAACTTCCTGAAGGCGACGTCGCTCATCGCGCAGACCACGCTGCGCAGCGTGCTGGGCCAGGCCGAGCTCGACGACCTGCTCGGCCGCCGCGACAAGATCAACCAGACGCTGCAGGAGGTTGTCGACCGCCACACCGATCCGTGGGGCGTGAAGGTGACCGCCGTCGAGGTGCGGGACGTCGCCCCGCCGGAGGACATGAAGCGCACCATGGCGAAGCAGGCCGAAAGCGAGCGCGAGCGCCGGGCGAAGGTCATCAACGCCGAGGGCGAGTACCAGGCCGCGGAGAAGCTGGTGCAGGCCGCCTCGATGATCAACGAGCAGCCGATCGCGCTGCAACTGAGGTTCCTACAGACGATGCGCGAGATTTCCAGCGTCCACAACACGACGACCTTCCTGCCCGTGCCGATCGACCTGTTCGCCCCGTTCCTGAAGAAGAGCATCGAGGAGCTCTCCGGCAAGCGCTAGGCGCCGTCGGGCCTTGCTGAACGATCGAGCTCGGGTCAGGCGGGACCCGGGCCCGGTTCCGGCGGGCGCCTAACGGATATGCAAGCCGCCGAGGTGGCCGGCGCCCCCATGCCCGACAAAGCTGCCGCGGTGCGAGGCTCCGTAGCCGTGCCCGTAACCCCTGCCGCCGTGCCCGTAACCCCAGCCGCCGCGCCCCCAGCCCCAGTAACCGGGACCCCACCAGCCGAGGCCGATGCCGAAGGCCGGGTATACGCCCCAGGCCCAGGCGGCCCCGTCCCAGTAGTAGCCGGGATAGGTCGCGCTGTAGTCGATGGGGGGATAGTAGGTCTCGGTCGGCGCCTGGTAGATTGTCGGCACCTGCCCGTTCGGGCCATATTGCTCGGCGACGTAGGGCGCCGGAGCGGAGGGCATCGGCACGGCCTGGCCGCCCTGGGCGGGCGCCACGTTCGGGTTCTGCCCCGGCGCACCCGGGGGCTGCGGCGGCGCCGAGGGAGACTGGGGGGTCTCGGCGACATTCCACGCGCCGTTCACCCAGACCCATCCGCCGCTCCCCTGGATCCAGTGCCCGGGGACCCAGACGGCGTTCTGGGCCGGCGGCAGGTCCCAGTGACCCGCGACCCACCTCCATTGCCCGCCCTCACTGTTCCAATGGCCGGACATCCAGACATGGGCCGGTGAGGGGGGCGGCCCCATCACCTGGTTGTCGACGGCCGCCGCCGGATTCTCGGCAGCGGACGCGGCCGAGGCGGCCCCCAGGGCCAATGCGCTCGCGGCGATGCACGCCCCAGCCGACAGGATGATTCGAATTCTTGCATTCATGGTGGTAAAGACTTTGCGATTCAAACCCCTCATGCCCGTTGGACCAGCGGCGCACGGCCTCTGTTCCCCAAAAAACGTCCGCGGCGGTTGCTCCTCCGCCCTCTTGGATCCAGCCGATTCATTTGAGTATCCTCGTTCACCCAACACAGAGAGACGCCGGCCAGCCGGAAAGGTGACACGCCGGCGGCGGAACCGCAACACCAGGCGCAGCGCCCTGCGCCGGCAACGAGGCCGCCCGGGGCCGGCGGCCCTCCCGGTCACCCCGCGCGGACGAAGTCGATGTAGCCGCGCTCCACGTCCGTGCGCACGAGCTGCACTCGGAGCCGGTCGCCGACCTTCCGGCCCTCGAACCCCTTCTCCAGCTTCCCCTCTATCGGCGGCTGGAAAAGGCGGACCCAGAAGCCCTTCTCGCCTGCGCCGGTGACGGTGGCGTCGAACTTCTCCCCGATCCTGGGCGCCAGCAGCAGCGCGGCCGCGGACTTGACCACCTGCCGCTCGACCTTCTTGGCCTCGTGCTCCTGCTCCGTGCAGTGCTGGGCCAGCCCCGCCAGCTCGTCGGTCCCGTACGGCGGGGGGGATCCCGCCATGGCCGCCGTGAGCAGGCGCTGGATGATCAGGTCGGGGAACCGGCGGTTCGGTGCTGTGGAGTGGGCGTAGTCCTTGACCGCCAGGCCAAAGTGCCCGGGCGCGTCGCCCCCCGGCGCCTCGACGACGTATTCGCCCCTGCCGAGCAGCTTGATGACGCACAGGGACAGGTCGGGGAAATACGCGGGGTCCGCCTTCATCGCGGCCACCAGGAACTCCTCGAGGGCGACGCCGTCGGGCGCCTCGGGCAGCGTCGCGCCCCTCTCCGCCGCCAGCTCGACGATCCGGTCCCAGCGCTCGGGGGTGCGGACCACGCGACGCACCGACGGGAACTTCCTCGCCGCGAGGTAGCGCGCGGTCACGCCGTTGGACGCGACCATCAGCTCCTCGATCAGGTTCTTGGCCACGTTGCTATCATCCGCCTTGAGGTCCTGGAGGGTCTCCCCGTCGAAGACGGCCCGCGCCTGGACGGTCTGGAGGGACAGGGCGCCGCGCATGTGGCGGAGCGCCCGGAGCACCTGGGCCATGCGGTGCTGGAGCCTGATGTTCCCGTCGAGCCCGGCTACGGCCCCGATCGCCTGGGGCATCGGCCCGGTCCCCTCCAGCCACGCCGCCACGCTGTCGTAGGCCAGCTTGGCCCGGTTCCTCACGGTCGCCTCGTAGACGTCGGACTTCGCCAGCGCCCCGTCCCGGCCAAAGACCATCTCGACCACGATGGCGATGCGGTCGCAGCCGAGGCCGAGCGAGGTGAGGTCCGTGGAGAGCTTCTCGGGCAGCATCGGGAATATTCCCCCGGCGGTGTAGACCGAGGTGGTGTTCTTCCGGGCGTGGTCGTCGATGGCCGACGCCTGCCTCACCAGCGCGCCGACCTCGGCAATGGCCACCATCAGCTTGACCGACCCGCCCGCCAGGGGCTCGGCCACGGAGAGCTGGTCCAGGTCGCGCGAGTCGTCGTTGTCGATCGAGCACCACAGGAGCCCCCGCAGGTCGCGGGCCGGCGCCCCGGCACTGGCCGCGGGCCCGCGGATGGCGTTGAGCTCGGCCAGCGCCTCCGGCGTGAAGTCCGGGGCCAGCCCCCTCTCGAGCATCACGCGGTGGGCGATCCTCTGCAGGCGGGTGCGGTGCCCCTGTTCGTCCGGTTGCGGCATGGGGCAACCTTCCCTGAACGCCGGCGCGCGGTCAATTTAAGCCTTCCAGGTCCGCCGCCGAGCGGCGCCTTCCGCGCGGGCGCCGGCCTATTGCGCCGCGGCGGCGGGCGCCATGTTCTTCGCCAGGAACGCCTCGATCCTGGAATACTGCTCCACCCTGTGGGCGAAGTGCAGCATGCCGTGGCCCTCGGAGCCGACGATGTAGGAATCATTGGGCACGTTGTTCTTCTTCAGCTCCGAGAGCAGGCGCGTGGACTGCCCTATGTCGGCGACCGGATCGTCTCCGCCATGGGTGACGAACACCGGCACCCGCACCCGGTCGATGTGCCTCACGGGCGCGAGGGCTTCGAACTTGGCCGGTTCGCTCCTGGGGTCCCCGAGGCGGCGCAGCAGCGTCGCGTACCACCAGTCGAACTTGGTGTAGTCGTATTTCCGGTCGCGGATCAGCTGCTCCCAGTCAAACACCCCGGAGATCGCCACCGCGCAGCGGTAGAGCGACGGTTCGTCGACCACGCCCTCGAGCGCCAGGTACCCGCCGAACGACCCCCCCATGATTGCGACCCGGCCGGGGTCGACCAGCCCGGTCGCTATGACCGCCTTCGTCGCATCCGTGACGTCGTGGCTCATCTTCACAAACTCCCACTGGTCCCTTTCGGGAAACATCCAGGCGTAGCCCGGGCTGGCCCGGTAGTTGGGCTTCAGGACGGCATAGCCGCGGCTGGCGAGAAACTGGGCCTCCGGGTCGAAACCCCAGTTGTCCCGCGCCCAGGGCCCGCCGTGCGGCACGACCACCAGCGGCGCCGGGCGCCCCTTTGAGGCGCCGGCGGGCAGGGTGAGGTAGGCGTCAAGCTGGCGGCCGTCCCGCGTCTTGAACCGGATGATGCTTTCCGGCTGCATTCGCTTCGGATCGATCCATGGGGCCGATTGCTCGAAGAGGCCCGACGTGTGCCTCTTGAAATCGACCCAGTTGTACATCGTGGGCTGCCGGTCGGAATAGGCCGCGACGAGGAAGAAGTCCTGCGCCTCGTTGCTTCCGATGATGCGCACCACAAGGCCCGGAAATGACCGGTTCAGGGTCCCCTGGAACTTCTGATAGGCCTCGTCGAACCAGATCGTGTGGGGCCCCTCGCGCTGCGCCGTCGCCCCGATGATCTCGCCCGACACGGGGTCGCGGTACACGCCTCCGACAAAATCGTAGCCCTTGTCGTCGACAAGGGTTTCCCCGGCCTTGCCGGTTGCGCCGTCGAGGAGCACGAGCGGGCTGGGCTTCCCCTCCATGTGCGGCGGCCGCGCGGCCAGCTCGCCGGGCCTGTTCCCGCAGCCGAATAACGCCCAATGGTCCATGTCCACCGGGCAGCGGACCCACGTCCCGCCCGCCAGCCGGTTCAGCGAGATGATCCCGTTCTGCGACGTTTGGGAAAAGGCGAGGATCCCGTCCTTGTCGGCAATATAGCCGACCGTGTCCCCGCCTCCCGGCACCGGATAGCGATCGAGTATGTGGCCATCGTTGTTCTCGCGCACAGGCTGCATGAGGGCCGCCCGGGCCTCGAGCGAGGCCGTGAGCAGATTCACACCCTTGGTCCTTGAAACCATGCTGGAGGTGACGAGGACAGCGCCCATGTCCCGCCAGGGGGGCTGGAACTGGTCCATGCTGTTCCAGACGAGGGGGCTGAGGCGATCGGCCCTCGGAACCGCAATCAGGCTCGAGCCGCAGTACTGGAGAATGGGGTAGGTGGCGGTCAGGTCGCCTACATCCGCCGCGAACAGGCCGATTCCGTACAGCTTCTGCGTCGACAACTGGAACACGAGCCGCTTGTCGTTCAGCCAGTGGACGTCGTTCACGTCCGTGTCCCCGCTCTGGCCAAGGATGTCGTATTTCTGGGTCTTCACGTCATACACGAGGAGCAGTCTGTTGTCCTCGCCGGCCGTGACGATGGCCGCGATGTGGGTGCCCGACGGGCTCAGCTTCGGCTCCCGGAGCAGGGCGGGCCGGAAGAAATCGGCCACCGGAATCTGCTGTCCGGCCGGAACGGGCGTGTTCCGCTTGAGGTCAGGCACATCCTCGGCCAGGAGCGTCGCGGCGGGGCCGGTGGCGGCGAGGAATGCGGCAAGCGCGAGCTTCATGAAGGGCGACGGGAGGAGGGGTCTTCGGCCATGGGGCGTAGCTTCGCATATCCGGACCTCAAATGCCGCGGGGGCAACGCTATATTGGGTTTGAGCCCGGGATAAAGCCTCCCGGCGGATGGAGATCGCACGACCCCATGCGATCCCCTGGGGTGCTCCGCCTGCGGGGATCGGATGCCCTGCCATGCATGGCAGCCGAGCCCGCGTCGGGGGCCGCCGGCGACTGGCCCTCTGCGGGTTCCGGGACCGGCTCGGCTCTCGACACGTCCCCCGATGTCGGTTTGCATGCGGCCCATGAAACCGCCCGAAGCGGTCCTGCCCGGCGCCACCCTCCTCTCGGTCGTCGCCGTCTTCGGCATGGTGCTGCTTGGCCGCCCGCCCGCCCGCGCTGCAGACGACGTCGTGGGCGTCACCGCCGTGGCGTCAAAGGTGAGCAGCGACTACGTCCGCACCAGGCTTCACGATGGTTCGTTCCAACCGGAATTCTATTCCTTTGGGGAAGGGGGAAGTTGGGGCGGCGAGATAAGCGATGCCACGATCGACAAGCTTCATTTCACGGACGTCGCGCGAGTCATTGCCGGACCGTTGGCGGGCCAAAATTATATTCCGGCGAGAGACCCAAGCAAGACAAGGCTCCTGATCATGGTCTACTGGGGGACAACCGCCGTTCCCGAGCCGTATACCGACTCGATGGCGTACGAGCAGTTCAGGGAGGCGTCGGTGAGCATGGGCACGCCCAAGGCCGATACCTCCTCGAAGGGCTACCATGCCTTGAGCAGCGGCAACTCCACGACGGGCGGGGGCGGCGACGATGCCAGATGGTCAGCGGCCATGATCATGCTCATGATGGTGAACCGGCAGCGCGACCGAACCGATTTTCGGAACGCCCTGATGCTGGGCTACGACTCCGAGCGGGTGTTTGTATCCGAGTACGGGAACTACGTCCGGGGAACCGCCTTTGGCGGGGATCGGGACGACCTGGTTTCGGAGATCGAGGAGAACCGGTATTTCGTGGTCCTCATGGCCTATGACTTCCAGCTCTTGTGGAAGCAGAAGAAGCACAAGCTCCTTTGGGAAACGCGCTTCAGCATCAGCGAGCGGCGCAATCAGTTCGACAAGGCCCTGCCCGTGATGGCCCAGTATGCCTCAAAGTATTTCGGCCAGGACAGCCACGGGCTCATGAGGACGCGGGTCCCGGAGGGAAAAGTCGAGGTGCGCGAGCCTACCCTCATCGAGTTCGAACCGGAGCCCAAGCCATGAACCGCCCCGACCCGGCCCTTGGTCCCGAACGCAACAACCCCGGCGCGGGAAGGCAGCGCGTGCGCGGACTGGGGGCCTTCCTCCTGCTCGCCTGGGCGGCAATCCCGGCGACTCCGTCCGGCGCCGGCCCTTTCAGCGCGGTCTCCGACAGCGAAAAGCTCACCGCCGTCTCTTCGAAGGCGTACAACGGCTATGTCCGCGCGAGGCTCGCGGGCGGTTCGTTCCAGCCCGAGGCGTACGCCTTTGGAGAGGGGGGGGCGATCACCCCGCCGCTTATGGTCGTGCGCGACCCCACCATCGACGACGTGAGCTTTAACGAGATAGCGCGGACGATCGCGGTCCCGCTCGCCGGCCAGAACTACCTGCCCACGCACGATCCAAACGAGGCGAGGCTCCTGATCATGGTCTTCTGGGGAAGGACGACCGGCTCCGTCAACACGCTGGACGGGCAATCGATGGACGGGCTCAACGCCTGGAACGCCACGCTGCTCGGCTTCGACTCCCGGGGGGTGTCCGAACTGTCCCTTGAGCCCAGCCTCACCGGCTATGGCACCAGCTTCAAGATGACCCTGTTCAGGCAGTCGCGCTACGAGGTGCTGGATGCCCTCGCGGCGAACCGCTATTTTGTCATATTGCGGGCGTACGATTTCCAGGCCGCCTGGCGGCGGAGGCAGGTCAGGCTGCTCTGGGAGACGCGGTTCAGCCTCTCCGAGCGCCGCCACGACTTTGAGCAGGAACTTCCGGCCATGGCGCGTTTCGCCTCCCTGTATTTTGGCCAGGACAGCCACGGTCTGGTCCGCATCCCGCCGATTCCCGAGGGCCGCGTCGACATAGGCGATGTAAGGTCACTCGGCCCCGTGCCGGAGAAGTGACCCGCAGTCGCGCCCCAGGCCGATTTGGCCGGAGCGGGCGGCACGACACATTTCCTCAGATTGCGGCTCGCCATCGGCCGTGCCGGGCGATACCATTTTACCCAGTATTTCTTTAATCATCCTCTCCCATGAGGAGAGGCAACGGGAACCACATGAACGCTACACGCACAACAAGAACAGCGGCACTCTCCCTGCTGGGCCGCCTAACGCCATTTACCGCAGCCTTGCTTTTGACCTCGGCTGCACAGGCCCAGAGCACCTACTCAACGCCATACACGTTCAACACATTAGCGGGCGCCCCGTATGTCCCCGGCATCGTGGACGCGACGGGAGCCGCAGCGCAGTTCCTCTCCCCCTCGGGCGTTGCGGTGGATGCCAGCGGCAACCTGTATGTCGCTGACGAGGAAGGCAACGTGATCCTCAAGATTACGCCGGGCGGAGCCGTGACCACCCTCGCAGGCACCTCGCTGGTATCCGGCCACGCGGACGGGACGGGAACCGCCGCGACGTTCCATGGCCCGACCGGCATCGCTATCGATGGACAGGGCAACGTCTACGTCGCGGACTCCAACAATTACACGATTCGCAAGATCACGCCGGCCGGCGTCGTGAGTACTTTTGCCGGCACCGCAGGGGTCTCCGGCTCCAACGATGCGACGGGGTCCGCTGCGCAGTTCAGCCTGCCGATCGGCCTTACGATAGACGGAAGTGGGAACCTGTACGTTGTGGACGGGTTAGGTAACTCGATTCGCAAGATCACAACGCCGGGCGCCGTCGTGACCACTTTCGCTGGCGGCAATTTGGGCAGCACCGACGGTACGGGAACCGCCGCGCGTTTCAAGTCGCCGGCTGGCATCACGATAGATGGAAGCGGCAACCTTTATGTTTCGGACCAGGGCAACAACACGATCCGCAAGATCACCACGTCGGGCGCCGTCGTGACCACTCTGGCGGGCACCGCAGGGGCAAGGGGCACCGCCGACGGGACGGGAGGAGCCGCCCAGTTTTATCTCCCGGCTGGTCTGGCGGTGGATACAAGCGGCAACGTGTATGTCTCGGATAGCGGCAATTACACGATCCGCAAGATCACATCGGGCGGCAGCGTGACTACCTTTGCCGGCGTCGCGGGGCTCGCCGGCTTCGTGGATGGGACGGGGACTGCCGCGCTATTTGATTTTTATACGCAAGGCGTTGGGGGCACTGCCCTGCCGGGTTTGGCGGGGGACTCAAACGGCAACATTTACGTTTCGGATAACAACAATAGCACGATTCGAAAGATCGTCACGTCGACCTCTGCCGTCGCCACCCTCGCAGGTACCCCGGGGGAAGGCAACTCGGACGGGTCTGGGAGCTCTGCGCATTTCAATCTCCCGGCTGGCATGGCGGTGGACGGAAGCGGAAACGTTTACGTCGCGGACCTGGACAACTACACGATTCGCAAGATCACCCCGGGGGGGGCGGTGACGACCTTTGCGGGTACCCCGGGGGCCGGCGGCAGCGCGGACGGGACAGGAGCCGCCGCGCGGTTCTATCTGCCGTACGCCGTCGCAGTTGATGGAAGCGGCAACGTGTACGTTGCGGACACCGGCAACAACACGATTCGCAAGATCACCCCGGCAGGCGTCGTGAGCACCCTGGCAGGCGCCCCGCCGACCACATATCCGGCATCCGGCAACTACCATGACGGGACGGGATCCGCCGCTCTGTTCAATGAACCGCTCGGCATTGCGGTCGATTCAAGTGGCAATGTGTATGTCTCGGAGAATCAGAACTTCGATATTCGCATGATCACCCCGTCCGGCGTCACGACCACCCTGGCGGGCACTGCCGGGACCATCGGCAGCAAGGACGGGACGGGGCCAGCGGCGCAATTCAACCAGCCGGCCGGCATAGCGGTGGATTCAAAAGGGAACCTCTATGTCGCAGACCGCGCCAACAGCACGATCCGCAAGATCGTCATCTCGACTGCCGCCGTGAGCACCATCGCGGGCAAGGCAGGGATCGAAGGCAACGCGGATGGGACGGGGCCAGCCGCACAATTCTATGCCCCAATCGGCGTCGCTGTGGATTCAAACCAGAATGTTTACGTTACGGACTCCGGCAACAACACGATCCGCATGGTTGCCGCCGGGACCAACGCCGTGACCACCCTGGCTGGCACCCCGCCGGCCGCCTACACCCAGCCGCCGGCCAGGGGCGGCTACGCCAACGGAACCGGGGCCGCCGCGCTGTTCTACAGCCCGTACTACCTCGCGGTGGATGGGAGCGCCAACCTGTTTGTCTCGGACACGGGCAACGACGTCATCCGCCAAGGCACCCCCTCGGCGGCCCCGTACATTGTGACGCAGCCCTCCGACCAGTACGTCGCCGTGGGCGGGAGCGCGACCTTCTCGGTCACGGCCTCGGGCACCTCGCTCACCTACCAGTGGGACTTCAACGCCACGCCCATCGGCGGCGCGACCGGCTCCTCGTACACCGTAACCAACGCCCAGTCCTCCAACGCGGGCCCGTACACGGTCGTCGTCACCGACAGCAACGGTTCGACGACGAGCAACGCGGCCACCCTGCACGTGAACACGGGGACATCGGGCGCGCGGCTGGTCAACATATCCACCCGCGCGATGGTCGGGACCGGTGCCAATATCATGATCCCGGGCTTCGTGATCCAGGGCAGCGGCACCGAGACCCTCCTGATCCGCGGCGACGGGCCCAGCCTGACCGCCCTGGGCGTCGCCGGGGCCCTTGCCCAGCCCGTTCTCACGGTCTTAAGCGGGCAGACGGTCATCGCCTCGAACACGGCCTGGGGCACGAGCACGAACCCGGCCCCGGCCCAGATCGCCAGCGTTGCCGCGCAGGTGGGCGCCTTCCCCTTCGCTTCCGGCAGCGCCGACTGTGCCGTGATCGTCAACCTGCCAGCGGGCGCATACACCGTGGAGATTTCCGGCGTGAACAACACCACGGGGGTCGCGCTTGCCGAGGTCTACGAGGTTGCGACGACCGGCACGCGCCTTGTCAATATCGCCACCCGGGCCCAGGTCGGGACCGGCGGCAACATCATGATCGCCGGCTTCGTCGTCTCGGGAAACGGCCCCGAGGAGCTGCTCGTGAGGGGCGACGGGCCCAGCCTGACCGCCCTGGGCGTCGCCGGGGCCCTGGCCCAGCCCGTTCTCAACGTCCTCAGCGGGCAGACGTCGATCGCCTCTAACACGGGCTGGGGCACAAGCACAAATCCAACCCCGGCCCAGATCGCGAGCATCGCCGCAGGGGTCGGTGCCTTCCCCTTCGCTTCCGGCAGTGCCGACAGCGCCGTGGTGGTCACCATTACGGCGGGTGCGTACACGGCGCAGATCTCCGGGGTGAACAATACGACTGGTGTGAGCCTGGCGGAAGTGTACGAGGTCCCCTGACCGCGCTGCCGGAAAACCGGGCCGAGACAGCCGGATCGGCCCGGGAAGGCCCGGGCCCAGGCTCGGGGCCCATTCCAAGGCTCAATCGGGCCGAGAAGGCGCCGCCCGGAGGTGAGCCTGCCTGCGACTACCTGGCGTGTTTGGCCAGGAAGCCGGACAGCAGCTCGCGCTCCCCGTCAGATTCCGCGAATCCCATCGCGCGATCAATGATCGCGGTGGCTCCGGCGGGGTTGCCAAATTTTCTATAGAGGTTTGCCACCTGGTAGGCCAGGGCGGCGTCCTGGGGAAAGAGGCGGACAGCCTCGTCAAGGGCCCCCAGGTCCTCGCGCACCGGCTTTGTGGGGGCATGCTCCAAAACCTGCGCGAGCAGACGGTAGCAGCTGGGCAGCGACGGCATCTGCACCCGCGCCGTCGTCAACAGGCCCGCGATTTCGGCGAACTCGGCGTCGCTCAGGTCCCCGATCCCCTCCTGGGCGCTTGGGAGCGAGGCATCCAGCCGCAGGCGGGCCAGTTCCACATAGGCGCGGGGGCGGACCACTCCGGCCGCCGTCGCCGCCTCCAGCGCCTGGCGGGCCCGGAGGCCGTCGCCGACCTGGAGCTCATAGAGCCCGAAGGCGGCGAGAAACAGGGGGTCGCCGTTCCTCCTGGAAGAGATCCGCTCAAACAGCCTGTCGGCCTGTTCCATGCATTCGTGCCGGTACTCGGAATACTGCAGCCCCCCCGAGCGCCCCTCGAGCCGCCCCCAGTCGCCGATGATCCGGGCAACCTCGTCCGACGTCGCCTCGCGTGTCGTCAGCTCCGCGTCCGGCGGGACGGCAAGGGGTACCCTGATCGATTCGCTGACCGCTGCCGGGAGAAAATCGCTGAGCCGCTTCTGCGCCTCGTCATAGCCGATTCCCAGATACCTCCTGAACAGGGGCTCGGTGATCGGCTCCCTCGTCGCCTGGTCCACGAAGTCCAGGAAGGCCTGCCTGGCCCCGCTCTTGTAGAGTCCCCATCGGACGAAGAGGGCCGCCTCGGCGCCCCAGATCCCCTTTTGGTCTATCGACACTGAGCCGCTGAACACCCTGCCCAGCGGCAGGAGGGTTCGGCGGCCGCCGCCCCCGCCCTTGGGCCGCTTGCCGCTTTCGTTCTGAATCGCGATCGTTTCGGCCGACGAGATCCAGCGGGAATTGGACAGTATCACGGCATCCCCAAGCAGGGTGGAATCGATCAGCCGGTTGCGAAGAAGGCCGCACGGACCCTCCAGGCCCGCGATGAACCACGCCGGGAAATGGGGCACGCGGGCCCCGATCCGGATGGCGCTGTCGAGGTCGATGCTGAGGTTGCTGGTTTCAGACTGGATGTCCCAATAATTGCCGCAATTGATGAACGTGTCCCCGTCTCCCAGGGTGACGGGATGGGAAAGCAGGATCGTGTCCGATCCCAGTATGGCGCCGTCCTCGGATGACCAGGAAAGGTCGATCGGATTCGTGGAATAGAAGCCTCCCCGCCGCTCGGGAGGCCGGTTGTAGAGCACGATCTTGATCGGGGTCGGCAACTGGCCCCAGAAGGTCTTGGGAAGCAGGGCAAGCCGGGCGGCCGTCGCCGTCCTCAGGGCGCGCACGTACGTCTCGTTGAAGCTGTCGGGGCAGCGCGAAATGATCTCGAATCCCGGTAGCGAGATGTACTGCCACGGATTCGCGGCCGAGGCCTCGACGAAGACGGGGTCAAGCGTCGTGACGGTCCCGTCGGTCGCCGCGGCGTTGTCGGGACCTGACAGCGCAATCAGCGGCAGGAAAGGAATCATCCCCAGAAAGAGGAGACGCCCGTGATGCGTATGGGTGGTGATGGTCAAGCCTGCTCGGGATTGTGCACGCACCCATATTGCCGGCCGCCACCGGCGACAACCTTCTTTCTGGGCGCAGGATCGCCAGCGTGGCGCGGGCCGCGGCCAGCGCACCGCAGGGGATTGGGCAACCCGCCATCGGAACGGCTCGCGGATTGTCGGCGAAGCCGCTCCGGGCCGCGTTTCCCCGACGCGCGCTCCCGGGCCGGCCCCTCCCCGGGCGGCCTTCCCCGGGACGAGAAGCCGCCAGCGAAACCTTGACCTCCTCAGCGCGTCCGAGGACGTTTCCACCGTGAACATGAAAACCCTTGGCCCGATACTCACGGCTTTTTGCCTTTGCGTCACGCTGACTGGACGCGCCTCGGCGGCGCATAGCGGGGATGTGGTCTCGTTGGGGAACGACACCTATTCGATCACCTGCGAGGCGAAGAACGCGTTCAATCGGAATGTCGACAAGCTGAAAACCGACGCCAGCGACGCCGCCGCCAAGTACTGCGAGGCCCAGGGCAAGCAGATGAGGGTGATCTCCCTCACGGGGGACGTGCCCATGTTCAGCCTGGGCTATGCCAAGGCCAAGATCGTCTTCAGGGCTCTCAACCCGGGAGACCCGGGGCTGACAAGCAACGCGGCCCCGGAAGGCCCCGCCGCTGCCCCCGCCATCGCCCCCGTCGAGAAACCGCTGTCGACCGACGATCTTTACGCCGCCCTCGTCAAGCTCGATGACCTTCGCAAGAAGGGCATCCTCACCGACGACGAGTTTCAGGCGGAGAAGAAGAAGGTGCTGAGCAAGTCGAAGTAACCGGGCCGCCCTGGGGGGCATCGATCGGCTGCGCGCAGACGAAGCGCGGGCCTGATCCCGCCCGGGGGCCGCCATGGGCGCGACCATCGCAACGCCGGAGGGCAAGAAATGGACCCACACCTAAGGTTGATCATCTGGATTTCGCTCGTCGTGGCCGCGACCTACCTGATCTGGATGATGATTCGGTCCGGCCAATGGACGCGCCTTCAGGCCGAGTCGGAGGAGAGGCGGAAGAGCGCGATGGGGCGATCCGAGGATACGGAACAGGCCGTCAGGGAGTCGATAAGGGCCCAGGAGGAGCAGCTTCGGCTCACGAGGGAGCTGGTCGGGGAGCTGAAGGGGCTGCGGGACGAGTCGGCGGAAAGGCAACGGGCCCTGGCCGCACGGTCTGCCGATGCGGAGCAGGGCGTGAAGGATTTGATCCACCTCCAGGAGGAGCAGCTCCGGCTCACGAGGGAGCTGGTTCTGGAGGTCAAGGGCTTGCGGGAGGGCCTGGAGCGATGGGATGCTTGACGGGCCGCCGGGCCCGCCGCGGATCGTTGAATGCCTTGGGCGAGGGAAGAAATGAGCGGAAACTCCCTGTTCGTCCTGCGTCCCTACAAGCACGAGGGCTCCTGGGTGTTCGACGACGACGAGGCCGGCCTGAGGAGGGAGCCGTTCGTCTTCGGCGTCGACGAGATGATCGAGCGGCTGGCCGGGCCCATCCCGGGCGCGGAACGGGGGTTCCGCCTCGTATTCTCCGCGCGCCCCTTCCCCGGCTACGCGGCAAAGCTGGAGTGGCGGGAGGAGGAGGCCGGCGGCAACTGGTATTTCTCCCCGACGTTCGGCATCGACGGCTGGCTGTGCCCCGCGCTCCTCAAGTACTTCGACGCCGCTCCGCGCGAGATCTACGCGAAGGCGGAGGCGCTGGGCGCCACGGCTCCCAGACGCGTCGCCGGCGGGATTGAGGCGGGCGGCGGCCTTTCCTTTTGAAATCGGCGGCGGCCGTGTCATTAGGGTCTTCGCGCCCGCCCTGCGGCCGGGCGCGCACAATCGTCCCGGACCATGAAAACACGCATGCTGCTGGCCCTGCTCCTCATCGGGAGCCCGCTGTCCGCCGTCTCCGCGAAATTCCAGAATGCGGTCAAGGCCCGGATCGAGAACGGGTATGCGGTCGTGCTGTTTGCCGACGGGACCAAGGGCGTGTTTCCCCTTGCCCAGATGAAGGAGGAGGACCGGGGCTGGCTCGGCACCCTCAGCACCGAGAGCCCGCTCGCCCGCGGCAAGTCCGAGTTCAAGGTCGTGAAGGAGACGGTGACGGTTACGGTCAAGAGCACGGTCCAGGTCGCCACCATCGTTGGGCCGCTGGAGACGGTCCAGCTCGTCCCGCCGAACGTCATGCGGGACCAGATCGACGCCACGTGCATGCTCTACGCCCGAGTCCACTGGCTGGACATCGCGGGCTTCTACCTGCCGGTCGTCGATCTCTACAAGATCATCAACAACTCGAATCCCGCCCGGCCGTGGGCGGACCCGTTCTACCGCCAGTCGCTCGTCAACCTTATGTACGGCTTTACCCCGAGACCGGTGGTCCACCGGCTGCCCGGCCAGGCGGACCCGTTCAAGTGGGTCAGGGACGAGATTCGAAAGGGGCGCCCCGTCCTGGCCTCGTTTCCGAAGGAGGTGTGGCAGGATCTCCCGCCGGGCTTCATCGCCGCCCACCCCTGGAGCGGGGGCGACGTGGGCCACCAGGTCGTCATCAACGGCTTCACCTGGAACAAGGACACGCAGCAGGGGACCTTCCACATCATCAACTCGTGGAAGGAGCTGCCGGAGTTCGACCTGAAGACGGAGGCGGCCAGCGGCGCCATGGTGGTCGAACAGAGCCTCTCGCCCAGGGGGGAGGAGAAGGAGGAGGCCGTAAAGGTCACCGTCGTCAGCGTGACCCTGCTCTCATCCATGGGCAGCACCAACCTGTACAAGGTCGAGACCACGGACGGCACCCGCAAGGTGGCGGCCCCGAACGCGGACGCGGCGCGGTCTATGGTCGGGAGCGAGGGCTCGGGCCCCTGACGACATGGCCGTGCGGGAACGGCCGGATCGGGGGACCCGGGTTTCCAGATTGCTCCCGGCGCATCCTTTCCCAGACTCGCGCTCTTATGCCTGAATGGTCCCTGAGATTGTTCTGATGAAGAAGCGCAATCCCGCCAAGCCGCTGAGCGAGAACAAGCACCTTCTGAGGTGGGTCGAGAAGATGGCGGAGCTCTGCAAGCCGGACGCGCTCCACTGGGTGGACGGCTCGAGGGGGGAGTACGAGGGGTTGTGCGCCGCGATGGTAGCAAGCGGGACCTTCACCAGGCTGGACCGCAGGCGGTGGCCGGGCTGCTACTACGCGCGCAGCGACCCGAGCGATGTCGCGCGCGTCGAGGACCGGACGTTCATCTGCTCCCATTCGCGCGAGGCCGCCGGACCGACCAACAACTGGGTCAATCCGTTCGAGATGCGCCGCAAGCTGCGCGCGATATTCAGCGGCGCGATGCGGGGGCGCACGATGTACGTCCTGCCCTTCAGCATGGGCCCGGTCGGCTCCCCGATGTCCCTGATCGGCGTCCAGCTCACCGATTCCCCGTACGCCGTCGCAAACATGCGGATCATGGCCAGGATCGGCCTTCCCGTCCTCGCGGAGATCGACAAGGGGGACAAGCGCGTCGTCCCGTGCATGCATTCCCTGGGCGCGCCGCTGGCGAAGGGCGCGAGGGACGTGCCGTGGCCCTGCAACAAGGAGAAGTACATCGTCCACTTTCCGGAGACCCGCGAGATCTGGAGCTACGGATCGGGCTACGGGGGCAACGCGCTCCTCGGGAAGAAGTGCTTCTCGCTGCGGATCGCCTCGAACATCGCGCGCGACGAGGGCTGGATGGCCGAGCACATGCTGATCGTGGGCCTCGAGAACCCCAAGGGCGAGAAGACCTATGTCGCGGCCGCGTTCCCGAGCGCCTGCGGGAAGACCAACCTGGCGATGCTGGTCCCCCCCAAGGCCTTTGCAGACCAGGGATGGAGGCTGTGGACGCTGGGCGACGACATCGCGTGGCTCAGGCCCGATTCGGCCGGCAGGCTGCGCGCGATCAACCCGGAGACGGGCTTCTTCGGCGTGGCGCCGGGCACCTCGGCCAAGACCAACCCTAACGCGATGGCCGCGCTGTCGAGGAACACGATCTTCACGAACGTCGCGCTCACGCCGGACAGGGGGGTCTGGTGGGAGGGCATGACCGAGGAGCCCCCGCCGAGGCTCACCGACTGGCAGGGGAAGGAATGGGCCCCGGGCTGCGGCCGGCTAGCCTCGCATCCCAACGCGCGCTTCACCGCGCCGGCCTCCCAGTGCCCCACGATGGATGCGGACTGGGAGAAGCCCGACGGCGTCCCGATAAGCGCCATCGTTTTCGGGGGCCGCCGGGCCGGCACGATACCGCTCGTCTACCAGGCGTTTAACTGGAGCTCCGGAGTCTACATCGGCGCGACGATGGGCTCGGAGATGACGGCGGCGGCGGCGGGCACGGTCGGCAAGGTGCGCCGCGACCCGATGGCGATGCTCCCGTTCTGCGGCTACCACATGGGGGACTATTTCAGGCACTGGATCGTCATGCAGAGAAGCTTGAGCGAGACGCCGCGGATCTTCCACGTGAACTGGTTCCGCAAGAACGCCGAGGGCAGGTTCCTCTGGCCCGGGTTCAGCGAGAACATGAGGATACTCAAGTGGATCGTCGACCGGGCGAGGGGAAGATCCCTGGGGCGTGAGACCCCGATCGGCTGGATGCCCAGGCACGAGGACATCGACTGGACCGGGCTCGACCTGCCGAAGGAGCGTTTCGACGAGCTCCAGGCGTTCGACCGCCCCGCGTGGAGGGCCGAGGTCATGAGCCACGAGGAGCTTTTCCTGGACCTCCACGACCGCCTCCCGAAGGAGATGGTCTACGAGCGCGAGCTGCTCATTTGCCGGATGTGACGGGATTGAGCCCGTAGAGTTCGGCTGCGTTGCGCCAGAAAATCCTCTCCCTCCACTCCGCGGGCAGCGCCGGGAGCGCCACCCTGGGACTATCGAAGTCCCAGTGGGGGTAGTCGCTTGAGAACAGGATCATCTCGGGGGCGCCGATCATCTCGAATATCTGCAGCAGGTGGGCGGGGTTCTCCGGCTCCTCGGTGGGCTGCGTCGTCAGGCGCACGTGCCCGCGGATGTACTCGCTCGGCAGCCGCTTTAGCCACGGCACCTGGGAGCGCAGCCCCTTGTAGTTCTTGTCCATCCTCCACATGAGGTGCGGAAGCCACGCGATCCCGCATTCGATCGCAACGAACCTCAGGCGCGGGAACTTCTCGAACACGCCCTCGCAGACAAGCGAGTTCACGTGCGCCATGGCGTTGATCGGAACGATGTTATGCCATTCGAGATACCGCGTCGGCCTTCCGGCCGGGGTAGGGGTGTCCGCCGTTCCCGCGCCTTCCGTGCCCGGGTGGATCGCGACGGGCAGCCCGTGAGCGGACGCCGCCTCGTAGATCGGGTGGTAGAAGCGCTGCCCGAACAGCCGGTTTGATCCGGCTCCCATCAGGACCTGGACGAATCGCCTGTCGGGGCCACAGCGCTCGATCTCGCGGGCGGCCGCCGGAGGGTCGGAGTGGTTGATGACGATCGAGCCGCGGAAGCGGGGCGAGCGGTCGAGCCAGCGGCCCGCGAGGTTCATGTTGTAGGCGGTCGCGAGCGCCGAGCCCCAGTCCGGGTCGAAGTGGCTCGAGACGCCGAGGACGTGCGACCCGGTGAGGATCGCATAGTCGACGCCGTGGCGGTAGAGGTGGTCCTTGATGAGGTGGTCCGGGTCGCTTCCGGCGAGCCCGCCGGAGGGCGGCCGCGCGTCCTCGCGCTGCACACCGACCGGCGACACATACCCCGCGGGGGGGACGGCGATTCAGTGCCGGTCGGCGAACTCCTGCCAGAGGCGGAAAAGGAAGGGCCGGAGCTCCGCGCGCGCATCCGCGAACGCGTTGTGGACGTCTGCGTCGATAAGGGGCATCGGTGTCGGGGCAGCGTTGCCGGCCGTCAGCCGGGCAGCAAGACGTAGAGCGTGCCGTCCGTCCGCTCCAGGGGGAACCGCTCGAGGCCGCCCGCCTCCACCGGGACCTCCTTGAGCCGGGTCTCCGGGTCGGCGATGTGCACGCCCGTCCCCAGGTCGAACTCCCAGCCGTGCCAGGGGCAGCGCAGGATGCGGCCCTCCATCCCGTAGATGTATTCATATACCTTGGACGGAAGCGACGTGCCCGAGATACGGCCCAGGCAGACCGGCCCGCCGGCGTGCGGGCAGGCGTTGCGGTAGGCGCGGACCTCGCCGCCCACGTTGAAGAGGCCGATCTCGACCGAGCCGACCGAGACCAGCTTCCGGCCCCCGGGGGGTATCTCGCCCTCCTGCGTCACGGGGTGGCGCTTCATGGGGACCGCAGGATCGGGCGACGCGGCCCTGCGCGGGCCACGGGCCTCAGTGCGCCGCCGGCCTCACCCACCGCGCCCCCAGTCGGCTGCTCCGGACGACGGCCTCGATGAAGGCCATTCCCTCGACCCCGTCGTCAATCGTGGGAAAATCCAGGTTGCGCGGGATCGGCCGGCCCTCCACCTCGGCGGAGATGGCGCGGAACGCCTCGCGATAGACGTTCGCGAACGCCTCGAGATAGCCTTCCGGGTGGCCGAACGGAACGCGTGTGAACCGCTTCGCCTCGTTTCCGACGTAGCTGTTGCCGCGCCGCCAGATCTGCCGCGGCTGGTCGGCGAACTTAACCGCGAGCTCGTTGGGGTGCTCCTGGTGCCATTCGAGCGAGGCTCGCGTCCCGTAGACGCGGATGTTCAGGTTGTTCTCGTCGCCGGCGCAGATCTGGGACGCGTGGAGCACGCCCTTCGCCCCCCCCTTGTACCGCACGAGGACATTGCCGTCGTCGTCGAGCCTGCGGCCCTTGACCACCGTGCTCAGGTCCGCGCAGAGCTCCTCGATCCTCAGGCCGGTGATGTAGCGGGCGAGGTTTTCCGCATGGGTGCCGAGGTCGGCCATGCAGCCCGCGGCGCCGCTCCGCTTGGGATCCGTGCGCCACGAGGCCTGCTTCATGCCCGTGCGCTCGATGGCCTCGGAGAGCCACCCCTGGGGGTATTCGACGACGACCTTCCGGATCGCACCAAGGCTCCGGTTCCTCACGAGCTCGCGCGCCTGCTTCACCATGGCGTTGCCCGTGTAGTTGTGGGTCAGGACGAACACCTTGGCCATCCGCTGCGCGATCTCCCTGAGCTTTATCGCCTGGGCGAGGTCAAACGTGACCGGCTTGTCGCAGACCACATTGAATCCGGACTCGAGGAAAAGGCGCGCGGGGCCGTAGTGCTGGTGGTTCGGCGTCACGATGACCACGAAGTCCAGGCGCAGCTCAGGGGGCATCGCAGCCTCCGCCTTCGCCATTTCGCGGTAGGATCCGTAGACGCGTGAGGGATCCAGGAAGAGGTCGGCACCGGACGCCCTCGAGCGCACGGGGTCGCTCGAGAACACCCCGGCCACCAGCTCGGCGCGGCCGTCCATCGTGGCCGCGATCCGGTGCACGGGCCCTATCAATGCGCCGCGCCCGCCGCCGACCATGCCAAATCTGAGTTTTCTGCGCATTTTTATTGGGGATACGTTGGGGTGGCCTGGGAAGCCGTCCGGCTCACTGGTTCTTCTTGTCGAATGCAGCGTCGAACGCGGTCGTGCTCGGCGGGAAATCCACCTTGCGGACGAATGCCGCCGCCTCGGTGGCGCCGTGCACGCGGTCCATCCGGATGTCCTCCCACTCGACCGAAAGCGGTCCGCGGTAGCCTACGTCGTTGAGGGCCACGATGATGTCCTCGAACCGGATGTCGCCGTGCCCGAGCGAGCGGAAATCCCAGAAGCGGCGGGGGTCGCCGAAGCTCGTGTGCCCCCCGAACACGCCCGCCGAGCCGTCGCCGTGGCCCCACCACACGTCCTTCATGTGGACGTGGTGGATGCGGTTGCCGAAGGCGCGGATGAACTTCACGTAGTCCACACCCTGGTAGCCCAGGTGCGAGGGGTCGTAGTTGAATCCGAAGCGCCGGTGTCCCTTCACGGCATCGACGGCCCGCTGGGCGCTCGCCGTGTCGAATGCGATCTCGGTCGGGTGCACCTCCAGGCCGAAATTGACGTTGCACCTCTCGAATGCATCCAGGATCGGCCCCCACCTGTCCGCGAAGTCTCGGAACCCGCGCTCCCAGTGCTCCTGCGAGGTGGGCGGGAAGGCGTAGATCGAATGCCAGACCGATGATCCGGTGAATCCGTTGACGACCGCCGGGAAATCGCCGGCGGACCTCGCCCCCGGGCGGGCGTCGAAGAATTTCCGGGCGGCCTGCGCGGTCGAAATCATCTTCCGGGCCGCCCGCCGGCGGACGCCCTCGGGCTTGCCGTCTCCCCACACGTCCGGCGGAAGGATGGACTTGTGGCGCTCGTCAATCAGGTCGCACACGGCCTGGCCGACCAGGTGGTTTGAGACGGCGTGGCAGGAGAGGCCGTTGGCCCTGAGCAGGTCCCACTTGTCCCTGACGTACCCCTTGGTCGAAAGGGTCTTGTCGACCTCGAAGTGGTCGCCCCAGCAGGCGAGCTCGAGGCCGTCGTAGCCCATCCGCTTCGCGAGCGGGGCGAGCTGTTCCAGGGAGAGGTCGGCCCATTGGCCGGTGAACAAGGTGACTGGGCGGGGCATGGTTGGGGTATCCTTTATTAATACTTCTGGTTCTCGGGAAAGTTCAAGCCCTGCCCCACGACCTCATCTGCTCGAAGCAGAGGCGCACCGATTCCATGGGGGCGTGGCTGTACTCCTCCTGCTCGATTATGAACCATTCGGCGGCTCCGACCGAGTCGGTCGCGGCGAAGACCTTAGCGAAATCCACCGGGCCCTTGCCCAGCTCCTTCTTGTCCTTGAGGTGCAGAAGCGGGATCCGGGCGCCCTGGTCGCGGATGAACCTCGCGGGCGGATACCCCGCGGCATGCGCCCAGTAGACGTCCACCTCCGCGAATAGGTTCCGGGGCTCCGCGGCGCCCAGCATCCAATCGAACGCGGGGCGCCCCTTGAACATCTTGAACTCGGTGTCGTGGTTGTGGAATCCGAAGCGGATGCCGAATGGCCTGAACGCCTCGCCTACCTTGCCCAGCTGCTCGCCGATCCGCTCGCAAGCCTGCGCCGAGACGAAGTGCCCCGGCGGCCACCAGGAGCAGGTGACATAGCGGGTGCCGAAGAGGAGCGCGTCGCTGATGACCGAGCTGGGGTCGTTTCGGACGGCGGCGTAGCTGACGTGCATGCCCGCGACCTCGAGCCCCGCGGCATCGAGGGCGGCCTTGGCCCCCTTGGTGTCGAGGCTGCCGTATCCGGCGAGCTCGACGCCGGTGTAGCCGATCCTCGCGACAGCGGCGGCGGCGGCGGCGAAATCCTTCTTCGCGTCGTCGCGGACGGAGTAGAGCTGGAGGGCGACCGGGATCTTCTTCATGGGCGCTGGGCGAAAAAGGCGCTCACCTGATGCGGACTTCCCTGCCGGTGGCGGCCGACGCGTATATGGCATCCAGAATCCTCTGCACCGCCAGCGACTGCGCGGGCTTCACGTAGGGCTCGGCCTTGCCGAGCAGGCAGTCGATGAAATGCACCATGCGGTTCGTGTTCACGAGGGCCGGGAGCATGTCCACCGCCTCGATGGAGTAGCCCGTGGGCGTCTGCCGGAAGATCCTCAGCGGGGGCAGATCCAGGCCCCCCTCGGTCCCGAAGAGCTGCGTCGTATTCTCATCGACCACCGGCCCGTGCGCGGCCCAGGAGGCCTCGAGGAGCACGGTCCTGCCGCTCCTCAGCTTGATCAGCGCGACCGAGAGGTCATCCACGTCAAACGGCGCCTTGGGGTCGATCTCGCTCTTGCCCCAGCCTCCGTTGCCGAGGCCGCGGGGCCCGAACTTGGCGTAGGTCTGGCCGCTGACGGCAGCCGCGTCGAATTCGCCCATGAGGTAGAGGCAGCGGTCGAGCGCGTGCACGCCGATGTCGTAGGTGCAGCCGCCGCCCGCGAAACGCCTCTGGGTGAACCAGGACCCTATCCGGGGGATCCCTGCCCGGCGGCACCAGGATGTCTTTGCATGGTAGACATCCCCGATGGTTCCCTTCTCGACTATCTGCTTCGCCGTCTGTGTCTCCAGGGTGAAGCGGAAGTTCTGGCCCACCATGAGAAGGACCCCCCGTCTCCTCGCCTCTGCGACAAGCTTGGCGGCATCGCGCGCATGGGTCGACATGGGCTTGTCGAGCATGACGTGCTTGCCCGCCCTGAGGGCGTCGAGCGCGACCTTTGCATGGAGGTAGTTGGGGAGCGCGATCGAGACGACGTCAATGTCCGCGCGCCGCAGCAGCGCCCTGTAATCGGTCACAAGCTCGGGAATCCCGAACCGCTCGGCCGCCTCGCGCCCCCGTTCGGGCGATACCTCGGCGATTGCGACCACTCGGGCTGCCGGGTGCAGCCTGAAGCTCGCCAGGTGGTCGTGGCCAATCGCTCCGGCGCCGATCACGGCAACATTGAAGTGTGATTTCTTGCGGTTGGGCTTCATGGGTCGAAAAGGGGGGGCTGTGAGGCACCCCCACCCTTGGCCCTTCCCGTGCCATTGGCGAATTCTATTGGAGCCGGAGGGCCCCTTCGGAGGCGCGGCGCCGGGCGCGGTCAATTGTAGATCCAATACATGCGGCTCTGCTGCTGGAAGATCTGGGCCTTCGCCTGCCAATCGCGCACGTACGCCCCAACGTCGACCCTGGCCCCGCGGGCCGCGACGTCATTATAGAATGCCGTGGACCCCAGGCATTTCTGAAAGAGGCTGACTTCACTCTTTGTCGCCGAGGCGAAGGTGCGCGGGTCGTACTTGCACGCGAGCGTTATCAGGTGGAGGCCCAATTCGGTCGGCCTCCAAAGGTCCCAGTCGGTGATCTCGACATAGAGGCCGAGCTCGGGCTTGCCGGTCTTTGGGTCGGGCACGCTCACGCGCCGAAAACCGACCCCCGGGATCTCCAAGGACTTAAGGTCCCTTTCCAGGGCATCGAACCGGATGCCGTGGTAGGAAAGGCCCCGAAAGGGGTATGCGGTGCCGATCCCGCTCCTGAACCCGCCGAGCTGGGTCCCCAGGCCCGTCATGGCGTAGCCCTCAACGGCCGAGAAGTCTGGAATCAGCTGGGATGTCGGGACCCAGCCGAGCCCGGTGTCGGGCCAGCGCATGCTCCTGCGCCAGCCGCGCATCGCCACCACGGTGAGCCTGCCTTCCTCCCGCGCGCGGTCCGGTATCTTCAGGATGTCCGGCGCCCCCTTGGCCATCCGGGCGAATTCGCCGATCGTGAGTCCGTGGACGTAGGGCACCCGGAATTCGCCGACATAGCTCACAAGCCTGGGGTCGAGCGGCGGGCCGTCGACCTTCAGCCCGCCGAGCGGATTGGGCCGGTCGAGGACAACCACCTCGACGCCGTTCTCGAAGCATCCCTCCATGCACATCTTCATCGCGCTGACGAACGTGTAGCTCCGGACCCCGATGTCCTGCAGGTCGATCACCATCGCGTCGATGCCCTTCAGCTGGGCGCGCGTGGGCTTCGTGCCGGTTCCGTTGTAGAGCGAATGCACCATGAGCCCCGTTTGCCCGTCGACATGCTCGGGGGAGTTCACTCCCTTGAGGAATTCCCCGCGGAGCCCGTGCTCCGCCGAGAACAGGGCGACCAGGCGAACGCCCGGCGCATGGCGCAGGACCTCGATCGTGCTCACTCCGCGCATGTTCACCCCCGCGGGATGGGTCAGAAGCCCTATCGACTTGCCCCTGATCGCGGCGAATCCGCCCGATTCCAGGACATCTATCCCGAGCATGACGGGATGGGCCGGATCGATGGCGTCCTTCGGGGCCGGTTTGCGCGCGATCGCCTGCGGCGGGACGGGCCCGGGCACCGTTGCGGGGGCGGGCGGGGGCGTTGCGCTGCATCCGATCAGTCCCAGGAGCGGCGCAACGCATGACGCGGCCCGCCGGAGCGATCGTGGGAGGAGTCTGGGCATCGGAAACATATCATCCGGCGGCCCGCGCCGGTCGAGTTGTTTCATGAAAACGAAAGCGCCTGCCGGACCGCGCCGGAAAGGAGCGCCGGCGCCCTTGCCAGGGCGTCGGCAAGGTGCATGCCGGGCGGCGTTATGGAATGAACGGACAGCCCGGGGATTGGCCGGGAAAGGGCGACCTGTCCCGCGAACACATGGACTGGCTTGCCCAGGGCCAGGGCGCGCCGGACGACGGCGCCCGGCCCCTTCCCGCTCAACGACGAGTCGTCAAAGCGCCCCTCCCCGGTAACGACGATGTCGGCCGCCGCCAGCCGTGCGTCGAGGTCGAGCCACGACGCGACGAGATCGAAGCCCGGAAGGAGCCTTGCGCCGGCGGCGGCCATGAGCCCGAACGCGATCCCCCCGGCTGCGCCGGCGCCGGGTTCCTCCGCCAGGCTCTCCGGCCGTCCAAAATGGCGGCAGAGCATGGCGGCGATCCGGGCGCTTTCCGCCTCGAGGGTCGCGGCATCCGCCGGCTTGAGCCCCTTTTGGGGGCCATAGACGGCGAGGGCGCCGCCGGGTCCCAGCAGGGGATTGTCGACGTCGCAGGCGATCAGGATCGGCGGGATCACCTCCGAAATGCGTCCGTCGATCCCCCGGATCCTGGGCCAATCCGCCGGGACCGGGGAATCGAGGCGGCTTCCCGACTCGTCCGAACACTCGATCCCCAGGGCGCCGAGGGCCCCGAGGCCCAGGTCATGGGTCGCGCTTCCGCCGACGCCGAGCAGGATCGCGCGCACACCCGATCTTGCCGCGGCCCGGATCAGCTGGCCGGTGCCGACCGAGGAGGCCCGCAGCGGGTCGCGCATCCACGGAGCCAGGAGGGCCAGCCCGCTCGCCGCGGCCATCTCGACTACGGCGATCGCGCCGCCCGGCCCGGCCCCCGCCGCCCCTAGGCGGTCGCGGGCGCCCGCGGGTATCCTGGCCAGAGGCACGATGCCGAAGGCGGCCGTGACCTTTTCGCCGCGGGGGCCCGTCGCCGCGGACCGGGACTCGGCGCCCCGCGCCGCGCGCGTGAGAATGCCCGCGAATCCCTCGCCTCCATCCGCGAGCGGGCACGCGTCCACAACCCAATCCCCGCGCACCGAGGCGATCGCGCCCGCCGCCGCGTCGCACGCCGTGGAAGCGGAGATCGAGTCCTTGAACTTGTCGAACGCGGCCAGGACGCGCATGCTGGCCCCTTGCTACACCCGCGCCGTGGCGGTTTGCAATTCATCCCCTCCGGGGAAACATCGGGCCGTGGCCTTCGCGCTTCATCCGACAACGGTCCGTTCGCTGTGCGTCTCCCCGCTCGACATCCCGCTCCGGGCCCCGTTCGGGATATCCCGGGGGGGCCAGAGCACCGCGGCCAACGTGCTCGTGAGGGTCGAGCTTTCCGACGGCACCCTGGGTCACGGGGAGGCGGCGCCCTTTCCCGCGTACAACGGCGAGACACAGGCCGGCGCCCTAGGGCTCCTCTTGCGGGCTGCGAACCGGCTGCCGGGGCGCGATGCGGCCGACTGGCGGGGCATTGCGGCCGAACTTCGCGCGATGGGAGGGCCGGCGTGCGGATCCGCGCTGTGCGCGATCGAGACGGCGCTCCTCGACGCCTTGAACCGCCGCGAGAACATGTCCCTGTGGCGGTTCTTCGGGGGCTCCGGCACCGAGCTCGAAACGGACATGACCGTGACAATCGGCACCCCCGGGGAGGCGGGGGAGGCAGCGCGGCTGATCCGGCGCCGCGGCATCCGCCTCATCAAGGCGAAGGTGGGGGGGCAGGGCGGAGCCGGCGCGGACCTGGAAAGGATATCCGCCATCCTCGAGGCCGCACCCGGCTCGCCGCTCATCCTTGATGGGAACGCCGGCATGGACCGATCGCGCGCATCCGAGCTGGTGAGGGGCCTCAAGGCGCGAGGGATCGTTCCGGCGCTCGTCGAACAATGGCTGCCCAAGGACGACCTCGACGGGATGCGCGCCCTCGGCGCCGAGTCCGGATGGACCGTGGTTGCCGACGAGAGCGTGACGACCGCGGCGGACGCGCGCCTGGCGGCGCGCGCCGGCGCCGCCCGTGTCTTCAACATAAAGCTCATGAAGGCCGGGATAGCCGAGGCCCTTGAGGTGGTGTCGGTCGCCCGCGGGGCGGGGATCGGCCTCATGATCGGCGGCAACATCGAATCGGTCCTCGCAATGACCGTGTCGGCATGCTTTGCCGCCGGCCTGGGCGGCTTTGCGCATGCCGACTTGGACACGCCCCTCTTCCTGGCCGAGAATCCCTTCGATGGGGGATATGTCATGGAGGGCAGCCGCATCTCCGTGGCGCACATCGAGGCGGGGCACGGGGTTGTTCCCCGCGGCCTTTTACTTTGAACGGGAGGCCGCGCGCGGGTAACCTAGGCGGTCATGTCATCCAAAGCGGCCCTTGCGGTCTGCCAGTCGGGCTACGAGGGGCTCCTCGTGCGCGAGATGGCTGGGCTCGGGCTGGCGGCGGCCGCGAGCGGGCCGGGATGGGTGCTGGCCGGCCCGCCTTCGCGCGCGCAGGACGGGGCGCCGGCAGGCAGGCTCCGGGGGGCCGCCTTCCCCCACGCGATACTGGAGTCGCCGGCGGGGATGTCCGGCGGACGGGTGAACGAGCTCGCGCAGGGCATCGCGGAGTTCTTTGCCGACAGTCTTCGGGGCGAGCGGATAGAGGCGGCGTGGCCCTGTATCTTCGCCGGTGCGCAGGACATCGCCGGACTTGGCCGGCGCGTAGCCGCCGTCGAAGCGGCCTTCCATGGGATCCTGAAGAAGAAGCTCGGCCGAATCGCAAGGCTTGCGTCCGCGCAGAAGCCTCGGGTGGGCGCGGTCCGGGGCCTTTTCGTCTGGTTCACCGATTTTGGGACGGTGCACGCGGCGCGCTCCGCATACATGAATGGGCCCTCGCGGATGGCCGACGATGACGCCGCCCCCTCGCGCTCCTACCTGAAGGTGGAGGAGTCGTATGCGATCATCGGCCACGAGCCACGGCCCGGGGAGTCGGTCTGCGACCTGGGGGCGGCTCCCGGGGGGTGGAGCTACAGCGCCGCGAAGAGGGGGGCCCGGGTTGTGGCCGTCGACAACGGGCGGCTGAAAGGGGGCGCTCTTGGACACCCGCTAATCGACCACCGCCGCGCCGATGCATTTGGATTCAGCCCGGGGAAGGATTCCGTCTATGACTGGCTGTTCTGCGACCTTGTGGAGGACCCCAACAAGGTGCTCCAGTTGATCGTTTTGCCATGGCTCAAGGGCGGCTGGTGCCGGCGCTTTGTGGTCAACCTGAAGTTCGGGCGGGTCGACCCGATCGTGCTCCTGGGAGAGCTTCGCGCTGCGAATTCGCCCCTTGCCTCCAGCGTGGCAGGGGTCCGAATCGTGCATCTGTACCACGACCGGGAGGAGTTCACCGTCACGGGGACCGTCGCAAAATGAAGGCCAATGAAATCAAGATCTGCGGACTCGCCGCCGTCCGCGCCAGGTTCCGAAGGGACGCATCCTCGATCGTGCGGCTCTATTTCGACCACCCGACATCAAAGAAGGTGGGAATGATGTGCCGCGCCCTTGCCGCCGCCCGCAAGGTCTACCGGTGTGTCGAGCCTTCCGAGCTCGAGAAGATCGCCGATTCCGTGCACCACGGAGGGATTGTCGCGGTGGTCGAGGACAGGCTTCCGAGAGCCCCCACGCCAGCCGACATCGCATCCTGGGTCCGACGGCATGAGAACGTGGTCGCCCTCGACCGGATCGGCAACGCCCACAATCTCGGGGCGATCGCGCGATCCGCCGCCTATTTCGGCGTCCCCAGGATGGTCATCGCCGGCGACCCGGCGTCGGCTAAGCCGGGCGCGGCAGCCTATCGCGTCTCCGAGGGAGGTCTGGAGGCCATCGAGATCTGGACCGTTCCCGAGATCGCGCCGTTTCTGCGCGCGCTCTCGGCCGCGGGCTACGACGTGGTGGCAGCGGCCACCCGCGGCGGCGCCGACGCCGGTGCGGGCGCCAAGGCCGCGGCCCCATGGGCGCTCGTCCTTGGGAACGAGGAGCATGGCCTGGCGCCCGACGTCCAGGCGGCCTGCACCCGTCTCGCCACCATTCCAGGAAGCGGCCAGATCGAGTCGCTGAACGTCTCCGCCGCCGCCGCGGTGCTGATCCATGAGCTGGGTCGCCAGGGCGCCCGGCATCGGGCCCGCCCGATGTGAATCGAATTGCCGGGATGCCCGTCTTTCGAAAGAGTCCCGCCCCCAAAACCCCTCCGACCATCAACAGACTATTAGTCATGAAGATTTGCCCTGCGCTCGCCTGGCTCGCCGCGTTCCCAATCCTGTCACCGGCCGCCTCCGCCTCCGACGTTCCCGCGTCGCCTCCCCCAGCCACCGCGCCGGCGGCGGCCCCGGCGGCGCCCGGCAGCGAGAAGAAGACCGAGCTGGAGATGCGGATGGATCGGATGGGGAAGGCCTTCCGAAAGCTGAAGAAGCAGGTTGGGGACCCGGCCCAGAACGCCACCTCGCTCGAGCTGCTCTCGGCGATGGAGGCCGCAGCGAAGGAGGCAATCGAGCTCACGCCCGCAAAGGCCGAGGACATCCCGGAGGATCAACGGGCCAAGTTCGAGGCGGACTTCCAGAGCGGGATCAAGAATCTGCAGGACATGTTCGCAAAGCTCCGGGACGCGCTCACCGCCGGAAGAAACGACGATGCTGCGAAGCTGGTGGACGACATCGGCGCGTTTGAGAAGAAGGAGCACAAGGAATATCGCAGGCCGGAGAAGGATTGAAGGGCACGCTCATGCGGGCCCTGGCGGGCAGCGGCGAAAGGGAGCCAGCGACTTCTTGAGCGCGGCGGCCCGCTGTCCGAGCACGCCGATTTGCTCCGCAAGCTCAGAGTCCGTGTAGGCCGAGGCGAGGTCCTGAAGGTCCGCGGCAGATCCGGCCAGCGATGTCGCGCCCACCATCCGGGCGTGGGATAGGACCCGGTGGGCGGCGGACGGGAGCGCGGCCCGTGAGCCCGACATGTGGGCCTCTGCGACTGCGAGCATGGCCTCATCGAGCGAGGCGACATAACCCGACAGCTCGCGATCCAGGCCTTCGAGCGAGCCGTCGGTCAGGTGCCGGATCATTCCAAGCTCAAGTACGGGCGCGCCGGGGGCCAAGCTCATGGGTCCGGGGGCGGGTGTTGCCGCGCGCCCGATCCCGGGCGGGGCCGATAGGACTGCTCGAAGCTTCTCCGGTGTTACCGGCTTGATTATGAACGCATCCATCCCGGCGGCCAGGCAGGCCTCTTGATCCCCGGCCGTCGAGAGGGCCGTCGTCGCCACGATCAGGGCCCGCATCCCTTCGGCCTCGGATGCGCGGACGCGGCGGGCCACGTCAGCCCCGCTCACCTTGGGGAGGCCGCAGTCGAGGAAGATCGCCTGGAAGGGGGTCGCCTGGAGCCGGGAAAGGGCCTCGTCGCCGTCGGCCGCATAGGCGACCTCAAAGCCGAGCTCCTCCAGCATCCGGCCCAAGGAGCGGGCGTTATAGCCGATATCCTCGACCACGAGCGCCCGCGCGCCGCCGGCGTGGAATTCCCGCGACATGGATTCAGCCTTGGCCCCCGCCTCCAGGGGGATTCGAAGGAAGAAGGTCGAGCCGTGGCCCGGCGCGCTTTCGACGCCGACCGACCCGCCCATCCGCTCGGCTAGCGCCCGGCTGACGGCCAGACCGAGCCCGGTGCCCGGGATTGCGGAGTTGCGGGCGGACTTAAGCCGGGAGAATCGGAGGAAGAGGTTTCGCTGCTCCTCGAAGGGAATCCCGGCGCCGTCGTCTGCGACCGCAAACACGGCGTGACCTCCCTCAGGACGAGCCGACAGGCGGATCCTCCCTCCGCCAAACTTGAGGGAGTTCACGGCGAAATTGACGATCACCTGCTGGATCCGGGCCGCATCCCCCATGATCCAGTCCGGGAGTGCAGGATCCACGGCGGCATCCATCCGCGCCGCACCCGACTTCGGCGCGAGCATCTTCACCACGGCGTCCAGCACCTCGCGCGGGCTGAAGGCGGACCTCATGGTTTTGTACGCCCCGGCCTCGATCGCGGCGAAATCGAGCACGTCCTCGACGAGCGAGGAGAGGAAGGAGGCGCAGTTGCGAAGGGTCGAGACGTGCTCCTGCTGCTCGGGCTGGAGGGGCGTCTCGGACAACGCGCGGGCTGATCCCAGGATGCCGGCCATAGGGTTCCGGATCTCATGGCTCATGCTCGCGACAAACTCCGTCTTCGCGGCGTTTGCCCTCTCCAGTTCTTCGGTGCGCTGACGGACCGTCTCCTCAAGAACCTGGGCTCGCTGCTTCAGCGAACCCACCCGAAGCCTGATGATTCCGAAAAGCGCGAGCGAGCCGGCGAGCGCATACGCCGCATAGGCGCCGGCCGTGCGCCACCAGGGCGGGGTAATGTTGAAACGGAGCACGGCGGGGGCCCCGGTTTCGCCGGAGTCCGCCTCAAGGCGCACCTTGAATTCGTAGCTTCCCTCCCTCAGGCCCAAGACATCCTTTTCGGCCGAGTCTGTCGGCGGAGACCACGCGTTCTCCGCGCCACCCAGCATCGTCTGGTATCTCTCCGACTCACGCATGCCGTAATCGAACGAGCTGTATTCAATGTGAACGCCGCTTGCGGAGTACGGCAGTGTGCCCCCGATCATCATGCCGGATTCGCCGCCGTCCGTCCTGACCCAGGCGCGTATCAGCGGGCGGACGGGCGGCGGATGCGCAGCCTGGGCCTGCGGGCCTGCGCGGATGAGCGACTCGCTTCCCGCGATCCACAGGATGTCTCCATCAGGCGAGCGGACCACCTGGAGGCGAAGAAGCGATCCGATGTTCGAAAGGCCCTCCATGGACTGGGGCGTCCACGCGGCCCCGTCGCTCGTCGTGGAGATCCTCCCCAGCCGCGGCGAATGGCCTCCCGCGTCCGGTTCCAGCGCCACCCAGACTGCCCCGCGGCTGTCCGAGTTTGAGACCGCGGACGGATTCCCGCCGGGGAATCCGGCGACGCGGCGAAACCGATCCGCCTTGAGGTCGAGGTAATATGCAGCCCCCCTGGCCAGCGCCACGACCGTCGCTCCGGCTCGGGTTACCAGGGTCGGGCCCGTGGTCGGAAGGGGCCCAAAGCGGGGTGCGGCTGGGGTGCATTGCGCACTCCCTGGGTTGGCCACGAACAGCCCCCTTGACTGGGTGCCAATCCACAGCCTCCCCGACGGCTCGTCAGCCAGGGAATCGCCGTAATCGGGCAATGAATCGGCGACGACGCTCGATCGCCCTGTCTGGAGGTCAACCGAGAGCACCCGGTTGTACTGCGACGCAAGAAGGGTGCCGGGCGCGGATTGGGACACGCATGTTCGAAACACGATATCGTCGGACAGGGTCATCGGACGCATGCCCGAGGGCGACCAAAGCCCGAGGCCGTGGAAGTGCCCGATGGCGAGGCCGCGCGGCAGGGAGAGCAGGCTGTAGAAGCGGCTGCTCGTGATCCCGAGCGTCGTGAATCGCCCGGCACCCCCGGACTCGGCGTCGGGAGACAGGCGGAGGATGTCGCTGTGGGAGATGACGTACGTCGCTCCCGCGAACTCGGCCACAGACTCGCAGCCTCCGGGAGGGTATCCGTTGCGCTGGCCGAAGACCGCGACGCCGGAACCGATTGCAAGCCGGGCGATGAAGGAGGGCCCCATCGCCCAGAGGGCCCCGTCGCGGTCCACGTACAGCGAGTAGATCTGGTTCGCGGGAAGCCCGGCCGACAGGTTGAAGACGCGGCGGACAGCTTCCGAGCGGTCGACGATTGCGATCCCGCCCTGGAGCGTGCCGATTGCGAGCAGGCCGCCGTTGAGCCGCGCCACGGATGTCGGGGTGTTCGCGCGCATGAACGAGGAGGCGTCGGTCTCCAGCGGCGTGCATGCCCCGTCGCGAAGGGTTTTGAAGCCCTCGGACGTCAGCAGGAGCCAATCCTGTGCGGAATCATCCAGCCAGCGGATGTCCGCGGTGCCCAACACGGAGGCGGGCACGGCCACGGATGGGCCGTCGCGGCCCATCCTTAGGAGGCCGAGCGGGGGATAGTGGACATATAGGGACGTCGGCGTCCGGATCGACCAAAGAATGCGCATGCCGGGATAATCCCACGACATGAAGCGGGTGCCGTCCCATCGCAGAATCTTCTCCCGCGCCACGAAGACGGCGCTGTCACTGCCCTCGGCGTACACCCTCCAGACATCGCCCAGATCGCCACCGCCCTCCGGCAGCCGGGGCATGAGGGAATGGTACTCCAGCCGACCCTGCTCCCCCGGCTCAAACCAGCCGATCTGATTGACTCCGGCGACCCAGATCCGGCCGTTCGGCCCGATGGCCAGGCCACGGATGACGTAGGAGGGGTCCATGCGTTCCGAGCGCCAACGGTCGCCGTCGAACGACACAACCGTGTCGCAGCCGAAGTGCATGGTCCCCGTCCGGTCCTGGACTGCGGACCAGGCCGTCGTCATGGCGCCGGTGTCCCGGGCCGTGAAGACGCGCATTGGAGGCATCCCTCCGGTTCCCTGCTGCCATCGCTGCGCCGCGGTGCCTTCCAAAGCCGCGGCATCCCCGGAGGCAATCCAGAGGAAAACGCCGCTCGCAAGGGAGCGGCCGAGGAGCAAAGGGGCGGAAGCGACGGGAAAGAAGAAGGGGCTTCCAGGACGTCGTCATGGCATATTCGTACGCAAAAGCATGTACCCGAGTTCGCTCCTTCGGATTGACGGTCGGCGGGGGGGGGGCATTCTCGGTTGTTATCCCCCAAGCGGCCGTGCGGCCTCGTCGCGTCCCCCCAAAAAACCAGGAGATCATCATGACCGTATTACAAACACTTTGGCTCCCGATCCTGCTGTCGTCCGTGTTCGTATTCATCGCTAGCTCCATCATTCACATGGCGCTGCCTTGGTGGCACAAGGGCGACTATGCCAAGGTGCCCGAAGAGGCCAAAGTGATGGAAACCCTGCGTCCCTTCGCGACTCCTCCGGGCGACTACATGGTCCCTCTATGTTCCGGCTCCGCGGAGATGAGGTCACCGGAATTCGCCGAAAAACTGAGAAAGGGGCCGGTCATGATGCTCACCGTGATCCCGAGCGGCCCGATAGGCGTAGGAAAGAGCCTCGCCCTTTGGTTCCTCTACTTGATCGTGGTCAGCTTCTTCGCCGGCTATGTTGCACGCCATGCGCTTCCCAGCGCGGTGGGATATGACAGGGTTTTCCGAGTGGTCGGCGTGACGTCGTTCCTGGGCTACGCCGGTGCGCTATGGCAGATGTCGATCTGGTACCGCCGCTCCTGGCGCACAACGATCATAGCCACGGTGGACGGGTTGATTTACGCCGGGTTGACGGCTGGCACGTTTGGATGGCTCTGGGCACGGTAGAATGAACAGACGCACCTTCGTATCATCGTTGGCTGCTGCAGGCGCGGTCGTCGCCACCGGCTCGCGCCTTTTTTCCGCCGATTCGAAGCCGCGATTCAAGGTCGGCATCATCGGCTGTGGCTGGTACGGCGGCGTGAACCTCGAGGCCTTCGCGCGCAACGTTGGGTTGGATGTCAGTTCGCTCTGCGATGTCAACGAGCACTCCCTCCAACAGACGCTCAAGATTGTCGCCAAATACCAGGCGACTGTGCCCCGGACCTTCGTGGACTACCGCGAGATGCTGGACTCGGGCGGGCACGACATCGTCATCGTCGCCACGCCCGACCACTGGCATGCCCTGGCCGCCATCGCCGCCATGAAGGCTGGCGCCGACGTTTATCTGGAGAAGCCCGTGAGCGTCGACGTGATCGAGGGTGAGGCGCTCGTGGCCGCCGCGCGCAGGTACGGCCGGGTCGTCCAGGTGAACACCCAGCGGCGCAGCAATCCCCTTTATCTGGAAGCCCGCGATAGGTACATGCGCAGCGGCAAGCTGGGCAAGATCGGGCTGGTCGAAACCTACAGCTATCTCGCAGACCGGCCGGCAGGGTTCATCCCCGACGCCCCGGTGCCCGCCCATTTGAACTACGACCTGTGGACGGGCCCCGCGCCACTGACGCCGTTCAAGGCCATGAAGGAGGAGAAGGGGTGGCGCCCCTTCATGGAATACGGCAACGGCATCATCGGCAACCTGGGGGTGCACATGATCGACCAGGTGCGCTGGCTGCTGGGGCTCGGCTGGCCGGAATCCATCAGGTCCACGGGCGGCATCTACGTCGACAAGGCGTCCTCCTCCAACATTTCCGACACGCTGCGCAGTGTGTTTCACTATCCCGACCTCGACGTGAGTTGGGAACACCGCTCGTGGGGAGGCTCGCCGATTCCGGAGCGCCATTGGAGCGACCAATGGGGGGCCCGATTCATCGGCAAGAACGGCACCCTCAACCTGACGATGCTCGAATATGTCTATATGCCGGCGACCGGCGGCCCGCGTGAGGGCGTGCACATGCTATCGAGGACCGGCAACCTTGAGAACATCGATTTCAGCCGGGACGGAGAAGCTTACAAGGAAACCGAGAATCGGCACGTGCTGGATTTCATGCAGGCGCGGGATGGTCGCTCGCGTCCCATCTCCGACATCGAGGAGGGCCATATCTCCAGCGCATGCTGCGAACTGGCCAATCTCTCCCAGCAGCTTGGCCGGCCGCTCACCTACGATCCCAAGACGCGCACGGTCCCCGGCGACGCAGAGGCGACCCGCCTGCTCGCCCGCCCCTACCGCGCGCCGTGGATTCATCCCGATCCGGCGAAAGTGTGATGTCCTGAGATGATGGAGCTGATCACCATGGAGCGGCCAGCTCGGCCAGGGTGTTTAGAACTGGGTCGGTTTGGGGCACGGGGCGCCCCCGATGACACCAGCCTCATTGGGGAATGCTCGGAACCCCCCCGGTCACTTTCCTATGCTCACTCGTGTCCTGATCGAATTGGCGATGAAGCACTGTTCGTGTGAAAGGTGGTGGAGCCGGTCTTCATCGGCTGCCCCGGGTATATTCTCCCCGCCGTAGACAATCCGGGGGTGCAGCACCACCTCGCTGATCCAAAGTGCTCCCCGGTCGTTCTTGGTCATGAAGCCGACTGCCTCGTCACGATAGCTGTCCACTTGGAGATTCTGCCGCGACGCCAGGAAGAGGTACGTGAGCATGTGGCAGCTTGAGACGGCGGCCACAAAGGCCTCCTCCGGATCGACGTTGGCGGGATTGGAGTAGGGTTCCGGCACGACCGACGGGGACGGCGACGCGGCCACGGTGAGGCCGCCGTCAAAGGTCCACGTATGCTCCCGCGAGTAGCGGCCGTTAAGAAAGTCGGGGCCGCTCCGAATCCATGACACGATCGCTTTGTGGGTCGACATAGTATGGGAGGCAAAGAGCAGATGTGAAGGGGATCGGCGTCGGTTGGTGTTATACCGGGCAGACCCCCCAATAACATGCGAAAAGTAAAAATCCTCGTTCTATTTGCGTCCTCCCTCGTCGGCCAGGTGGCCTTCGCCCAGCTTGAACTCCCTGAATACGTCCCGCTCAAGGTCAATCAGACCGTCGACGCGACATATCCCCCTTCGATGGTCACTGCCGGTGTCAAGAGCGGCGCGGCAAGCGTGGCCATAGCCGTTGACGACAAAGGGCTGCTGACGGACTATGTGGTGACGGCCTATACGACTTCAGCCTTTGCCGAAGAGGCATTGGCTGCATTGCGGAAATGGACCTTCGAACCGGCGCGGATGCATGGCGCGCCGCGCAACTCAAAGGCCGATCTCACCTTCCGGTTCGAGTTGGAGGGTGTGGTCGTGGTTTCAATGGACGTGATGTTGTACAACGAGCTGGTGCATTTCAAAATAACGCCAAATAGCGACGTCTACACCGCATGCACACTCCCGCAGCTGGATCGGGTTCCCAGCCCCACCAAGATCGTCAACCCGGTCTACCCGAGGGAACTGGCACACAGCAGCCGCGGTGGACATGTCGAGGTGGAATTCTACATTGATCCGCAGGGACGCGTGAGGATGCCCTCCGTCAGCAAGGAAACCATCGAGGCCAATGGGGAGCTGGCTGCGGTCGCGGTGACGGCCGTCGCACAGTGGCAGTTTGCGCCTCCGATGTCGAAGGGGAGGCCCGTGCTCGTGCTGGCGCACCAGGAATTCGACTTCAAACCTGCGTCGCTGTAAGAACGGCCGGATGTCCCATTTCTCGAGGCGGACCCGCTTCTGGCCGGCGAGACTGATTCGGCCGCGCTTTGCGCCTTTCACTTCGCAAGAAATGTCCAAGGAGTTCCAACGATGCGTGTGATCGGGCCAGGTCAACTTCTCTTCGCCATCGGTATGGCGGGTCTCGGCGTCCTTAGCCTCGTTTCCGGCGATTTCGCGTTCACGTGGCAGCCCGTTCCAAATTGGATCCCTTGGCGGGAATATCTCGCTTACGCCTCCGGCCTCCTCCTGCTGGCGGGCGGCATCGGCATGCTGGTGAAACGCACCGCCGCGCCTTGCGCGCTCGTAATGACAATCTATGTGCTAAGCTGGGTATTGCTGCTGCAAGCCCCACGCGTGGCAGGGGCCCCGGCGAATGTGGGCGCCTGGCTGGGCTTCTGCGAGAACGTTGTCCTGATGAGCGGAGGCTGGATCCTTTTTGCATCACTCGTGAGGAGGGAGGACAATGGGAGCATGCCCTTCGCCTCCGGCAAAGGCGGCACACGCGTTGCAAGATTCCTGTTCGGCATTTCGTGTCTCGTGCTGGGCCTCTCGCACTTCGTGTATACGGAAGAGACGGCCGGCATGGTGCCCGCATGGCTTCCAGCCCGCGTCGTCTTTGCCTACCTGACCGGGGTGGGGCACTTCGCTGCCGGTGTCGGCATTCTGTTAGCGATCCTTCCACGCCTGGCGGCAACGCTCGAGGCGATCATGATAAGTTCGTTCGTGCTCTTGATTCACGTTCCGGGCGTTGCCTCGGCGCCAGCGAGCCGGCTGCAATGGACCATGATGTTCGTGGCGTCGGCTCTGGCGGGTGCTGGTTGGGCCACCGCGAGATCGCTCCAAGGAATTCCTTGGGGTTTTGCTCAGGGGTCCCCCCAGACGACATCCTCTCAGGAATCGAGCACGAATTGATCGGCCGCCGCCCTTCGCGGACACCCTTCAGGCATCGCCCGGGTCGGTGGCGCCCTCCGGCGGGCGGGACATGAGCGAATGGTACTCCAGCCGGCCCTACGCCCCCGGTTCAAAGCAGCCGATCTGCCTGGCGCCGGCGACCCAGATCCGACCGTTCGACCCGATGTCCGGACCCCCGAGGGTGTCGCGTCTAGGTTGATTTCTCCTCAGGGTCCACGACATGCTCGTGATTCCGAATATGCTCCGGGCAGTAGCACTCATCCCCGGCGCATTTCGAACAATAGCGGAAATCGAACTCGGGATTTGATAGGTCGGTCTTGCCGCAAATACGGCAGCGATGCCGGGGCTGGCACGCGCGGCCTGCCGCCTCGGACCGATCCGCAGCATGGGCCATCGCGCGCCGACGGGACCTTGCACTCAGCAACAGGTCGCGCCCGAAAAAGAGGAAGAAATTGCCAGTGGCGGCAATGACTTGCAGCCGCGCGGACCAGCCGCCCACCAGGAACTCGAAACCATAAACGACCCATGTGAGCAGCGCCAACCACTTGATCTTGACCGGCAGGACGAAGAAAAGAAGCAGCTCAAAATCAGGATTCAGGTATGCAAAGGCGAGAAAGACAGAACCCGCCAGGAAGGCGTTGGTAATCGCCATTTCGGGCCGCAGGAATGATAGCCCGACGGTGAGCGCCGTGCCCATAAAGATGAACAGATTGAAGCGGAAGGCCCCCCAGTAGTCCTCCAAGGCGCTTCCCATCATGTAGAATATCCACCAGGCGAAGCAGATGAAGATCACGCTCATGGATGGCGGCATCAGCATGAACGTGAGGACGCGCCACCATTGTCCCATGAGGGCGAGCCGCGGGACGAACAGGAACAGTCCCTTGTCCAGCTGGCCGAGCAGAATCGCCAGGTAGACGGTAACCTGCCCGAAGACCAGGTAGAGGGCCAGATTGGGGACGGCATAGCGCCCAAGGGCTCGTTCCAGTTTGGAAAGCAGGGACATGAGGCGAGGAGGGTACGGTGAAATGGGCGGAATTCGAGCTGCCTTTGCGAACATTTTGGAAGCTATAGGGCTCAACTCGCCGGAGTTTTAGAACAGCCAAGGGAGGGTGCCAGCCAGGGTGTGGAAATGGTTAGGAGTGTATCGATCATGGCCTCTCAGCTCGGATCTATTCCTGCATAACAGGTCTCGGCCATGACCGATACACTCCTAACCATTTTGGAACACTCCTGGCATAGCGCGTTCTAACGTCGAACGCAGCTTCATCACGGGACTTCGTAGACTTCGACAAGCGCAACGCCGATGTCGCCGTTCGCTCCAGAAGCTTGAGCAGTGTATGGACTCGGGGGCAGGGTCACTAGGATCGCCGAGTCGTGGCTCGCTGGGTCATTCCATGCAAAAGCACTTACGGCCGCAGCAGTGCTCGCAATCTCCATTTCTCCACCCCAGCCGCTGTTGCTGGCCAATTCCGTAGATCCGGAATACAGCACTAGCTGCGGGTCCGGCAGCGCTCCGGACACCCCGAAGGATGCGAGCGCTGGGCCCGAAGCGCGGATGAGAACCGTCCGCGCTGTTGAACCACCTATCACGAACCCGGCGATCAAGGTTCCACCTCCGGAGCCCACTTTAACACGGGTCAAAATGTTGACGAGCCTTGGCGAAGTCGGCGTATAGGTTCCAGAAGGAGTCTCATCATAGACTTCGACGAGCGCCGCGCCGGTGTCACCGCTCTGCCCTGCAATCTGAGTTGTATAGGGCCCATTTGGCAGGTTCTCAATGAGTGCCGAATCGTGGCTTGTCGCGTTGTTCCAAGAGAATGCGCCCACCGAAGCCGCGGCGCTTGCGACAGCCGGGTTTCCACCCCAGCCGTTGTTGGTGCCGAGCACTGTGCCTCCGGAAAAGAGCTGCAGCTGGGGGTCGGGCAGCGTGCCCGATACGCCGAAGGGTGCAAGTGCAGGGCCTGATCCTCGGACCAGAAGTGGCTCCGAGCCGGAGGTCCCCTGTCCGCCTGCGGCGAAGCCGGCGATCAATATGTCGCCTCCGGTCCCGACCTGCGCCCGGCAGGAAAGATTTACAAGTCGGCCCGGATCGGACGTGGTGGTCACACTGAGCATTGCGGGCAGGCTCGTGACCGAGCCTTAGGAGTTGCCTATTGTGCAGGTGTAGGTGCCCGCGTTGGCGGCGGTCGCATTCGGCACAACTAATATGGAGCTTGTCGCACCGGCGATCGCAGAGATGTTCAGGAACCACTGATAGGTCGGCGCCGTTGCACCAACGGCCACAATGTTGAAGACCACCGTGCTCCAGTTCGCGATTGTTTGGGTCGACGGCTGGGCGGCGATCGATGGAGGACCACTAAAGGCAAGCGTGGCGGCCGCACTCTCAGTCGCCCCCGCAGCATTGGTGACGATCACATAATAGGCGCCCAAGTCAGCCGCGGTGACGCCGTTGATATTCAGCGTCGCGCCTGATGCTCCGGGAATGGCAACCCCATCCTTAAACCACTGGTAGGTCGGTGCGGTTACGCTGCTGACCGCCACCGCAAAGGTCACCGTGGCCCCGGGGTCCACGTTTTGGGACAGGGGAGCTGTGATGATTTCGGGCGTGGCGGTGAGGAATAGATCGCCTGTTGCCGGCGGTGTGATGCCAGCGATTTCGTTCTCTAACCCGTTTTCGATATCTGTTACGAATCGACTCAACGCAAGCGGCTGGGTGTTGAAGAAGAGCGCAAAGGTCCAGCCCGTGAAGAGATGAAACTCGTACGTGCTAGTCCCTGGAATGCCTCCAGAATGCCAGAAGGTGGCGCCCGTCAGGGTATCGTCGTAGGCGGGAAACGCTTCCAAACCCATCGCGTAATAGGCCGTGAGATTGGCGGATACGGGCTGAGTTGGACGTGCGATGAGGGCGGCAACCGAAGACGAACTGAGGGGCTCGGGAAGCTTGGTGCCGTCGATCGCCGCCCACAGCCGTACATAATCGATGGTATTCATCACCCAGGCGCCGCAGGAGTCTGCAGCCTCCAGGTAGAAGCTGCCATATGGCTGGGGAACCAATGCGGACGTGGGCGGAAACACGGAATTCGCAAGCGGCGCTCCCGGGTAATCGTAATAGGTCACCTCGCCCGGGGCCCGATTCGCTTCAAGTGATTGACCAAGGATGGCTCGTGCGATGCCTGCGGGCGCAAAGACCGCGCTCTGCACATAGTCGCCATAGGACTGGCCGGAAACGGTTTCGATGATTCTCCCGAGAACGCAGTAGCCGAAATTCGAGTAGGCGTACTTGGTGCCGGGGTTGAAATCAAGCGGTTGGCCAAGCATGTAGCGGATTATCGTGTCGGCGGATGCCGGTGGAGGGGTCCCCGCGGCAGCCGAAATCCCGTCGGAGTTGAACAACGGATCACCGCTCACGGACCTATCCCATCCCCCGGTGTGGTGGAGGAGCTGCTGGACGGTGATGGTCTTCAACCGAGGGTCGACTGTGGCACCGGGCAGCGGCGTAAACTGCGGGATGAGCGCGAACGCCGGTGTGTCGAGGCTGATTCGGTTCTCCTGAACGAGCGTCATCACGGCGATCGCGGTCACGAATTTGCTGAGACTTGCGACCCGCATTCGCGAGTCGGGTTGGACCGGCGTTCCCGAATCAATGTCTGCCATACCGTAGCCGCGGGCGAGGACCAACCGCCCTTTGTAGGTGATGGCAAGCTGTGCGCCCGGGCAGCTATACTTCGTCATCAATCCCAAAACCGTTGAGTCGACCTGATCCATTCCGGGAAGGAATGGGCCGGTGGCGCTCGGAGTCGCAGCTTGGGCGCAGAGGGCGCCTGAGAGGACTAGGAAGATGGCTATGGAGCCTGCTCTCATCAGAGTATATTGCTCCCGCTTATTGCGATGAAAGGATCCTGCATGCAAAATAGCAAGACGCTCTGGATCCGCTTCGCGTTGCGAGATTTGCTGAGCTCGCTGCCTGCCTGAAGGAGGATGACCGATAGGGAATGGGATCTTGCTGCCGGCGGTCCTGCCATGGGCGGGGCTATGCAGCCTTTTTGAGAATCTTCCCAGCCCGGCGACCAACCCAGAACCGACCCTTTTAGAGCCACACAAAAGGCCTTCACGGGGTTCCTGCTTGCGAGGGCGATGGCAAGAACCTCTTGACGTTTCTGGGCCTTGAAAAAGCCGGCACGGAAAGGGACCGCTTGGGCAACCTTGAAAACGAGCGGAACTGCGCTAGTCTTGAACGTGCCGCCAAGCGAAACATGGCCCTGAGCGCCTGCGGTAAGCGCCTCAAATCGAACATGCTGCGATTGCGTATTCAGGTCTGGCTCCTGGCAGCCGTCGCCACAACCCCGGCCTCGCCTTCCGAGGCCGGACTTTTCAGCTCCATTTCTGACAGCGAAAAGCTTACCGTCGTGTCCTCGAGCGCACACAACGGCTATGTCCGCACCCGCCTGGCGGACGGCTCGTTCCAACCCGAGACATTCGCCTATGGGAATGGGGGCGTTGTCGAGGGGTTTTTCAACGATCAGTTCGTGGTGAGCGACCCCACGATCGATAATATAACCTTCCCCGCCATAGCGCACATGCTTGCGGAACCGCTTGCCAGGCAGAATTACCTGCCCACCCGCGACCCGAATTCGACAAGGCTGCTGATCATGGTCTCTTGGGGAAGAACCATAGGCGGCATCAACACGTCCGACGGATACCTGAGGGACGTGCTGAATTTTGAAAACGCCAGGCTGCTGGGTTTCGACTCCGAGGTTTCCATCCAGGCAACGCTGGATCGCAGCACCGTCTTCTTTGGCAGGTCCTTCAGGTCGAGGCTCCTCGACGAGGTGCACTCCGACGTGCTGAGCGCCATCGAGGTGAACCGCTACTACGTGATCCTGCGCGCGTTCGATTTCCAGTCCGCGTGGAAGCAGAAGAAACTCACGCTGCTTTGGGAAACGCGGTTCAGCCTTTCCGAGCGCCGCCACGATTTTGAAAGAGACCTTCCGGCCATGGCTCAAAACGCCTCGTTGTATTTTGGCCAGGACAGTTACGGGCTGGTTCTGAAGCCGATTCCCGAGGGCCACGTCCATGTGGGCGAAGCGACGCCGATCGACGACCAGCCTGACAAGGAGGAAGGGAGCTCTTTCGACCCTCGATCGGGAGTTGTCGGAGACTGGCAGCGCACCTCCTCGGGCCCTGGCCTTGTCATCCACATTGATCCGACCGGGAAAGCAACCTTCGAGAGCGCAGGGCAGCATGTAGTTGTGCCAGCGTGGGTGGCAACAAGCGCAAGGGAGGTAACTGTGAAGGTCCCGGGCTGGGGCCTCGTCATTCGCGGTGCGCTCAAGGGGAACCGCATCACCGGCACGATCTTGCAATACGACAAGAGGAATTCCCTTACCCTGACCAGAATCGCAAAGCCAGGCGGGGAAAGCCGCGCGGACGACGGCGGCGTGAAGACCCCTGGCGGCATGCCGGAGAAATGAGGCGCCGATGCGCTGGCCGATCGTCACCCTGATTCGCGTTCAGGCGAGGATACGGGCGGTCTGCAAGGCCTTGGGGCCAGGTGTGCGGGGCGATGCGAGAAAGGGTCGGCTATCCGGCGCCCTACCGATCGCGACCGGCCGTCCCCAAGCCAGCGGTGGCGCACTTCAACAGCTCGTGCGGCAGGAGCCGGGGATTCTCGCCGTCCCACGCTGCACGAGCCGAAGGTCGGAACGGACGTTCCAGCCCAGGCGTCTCCAGAATACTCTGCCCGGTCTGTTGCTGGCGTAGAGAAACAGGTTGCACTTGTGGATGCCCCCCTTGCTGAGTTTCTCGAGGCAGGCCGCGACCAAGGACCTTCCCACGCCCTTGCGCCGCCATTTCCGGGCGACGGCAAGGTGATGCAGGTAGCCCCGCCGGCCGTCGTGGCCGCACAAGACTGTCGCAATCACACGGCCTGCGGAAACGGCGACCTGGCTCAGACCGGGGTTCCTTTTGAGGAATCGCCCAACCGCCTCCCGGCTGTCGGATTCGTTGAGGCCGACGCCCTCCGCTTTCTTCCAGATAGCGTAGACCTCATCATAGTCCGCAGCGCGGAGCGGACGAAGGCGGACTGATGGTCGTGGGGACATGAGCCGAAGCGGGATCTTCCTGAAGGATGACGGGAGATATCCGGCGGCAAAAGGATCTGTCGAAACTATTTGTGGCGATGGTGGCCTTGGGCCTGGGCGTGCTGGTGTGCTGCTCGCGTCAGCGAGAGGCGCCCTTGGGGGCGATTCCGGATGGCCCGGGTCAATCGACCTTGGTGACCATGAAATCCTCTCCGTTCTGGTAACCCGAGAAGCCGACGATCTTGCCTGTGCCATCGCGAACCAGTGTGAGCTGGACGCTGTACTCCTCGATGCGAAAGTCCGTCTCGCTTAACGGCAGCATTTCCACCGATAAGCCGTCGCCCTTTGCAAGGAGGCGCTTGCCTTCCCTAACGATCGAAACGGCCGATCCCTTCTCGATCTGGTAGCGCCCCACATAGGCATCGAGCACCTTCGGATCCACAGTGAGATTCGCTTTCGGACGAAGAAGTTGACGGCCCTTCGCCCTGATCTGGGCGTCTCCTTCCGTTGCCAGGGATCTGTCGTAGCGCCAGTTGTAGTCGAACATCCCGGAGACAACGCGAATCTGGTGCCCAAAGGCCTTTTGCTTGAAGGGTGGAATTCGTCCGTCGTCGATCACGTAGTCCCATCCCTGCTGCTCCTGGTTGAGGAGGTCGCAATAGTACATGCCGCCGGCGGAGGTGCCCGCGGCAATCAGGATATAGCGGTCCGCATTCAGCGGGTTTGGGTAGATCATCCGCACGGCGGCGTCTTTCACGACGAAGCTCTTGCCATCGACGACGATCTGATCGGGGGAGATCCGCAGGGGCATCTTCCTCTCCAGCACGGCGGAAACCTTGTTCGCCTCCGGCCCCCCTATGAGAAGGAGGGAGTAGCGAGTCATGTCGTTATCCGTGAGTTCCGTGTCCTTGAACACGCGCAATTCCTGCTTCTGCCAGTCGCGCCAGTAGGCGGCGAATCCGGCGGCTTTCTTGGCGCATATTTCAACCATCTCGGGGTCCTTCGAGATCGTCCCGACGACGACTGCGAAAGGCGTGACCGTGAAGTCCTGGATCGTGCCTGGAATGCGTTCATTCTTATGCAGCGGCGCGGGCTCAAAACCCGCGGCGGCCAGATGCAGCCTTCCCTCCTGGAGGCGCGAACTCCTTTGCGCTCCGTTCCAGACGACCCGCAGGGGCTTGCCTGCGTCGACCAGGGCCGCCGGGGGCGAGAGCGTCAGGGCGAGGACGTTCTCCGTATCGAGCCGGATCAGGTTGGATCCGATGACCTCCGCATCGAGCACCATGAAGGCCATGGGGCTCGCCATCTGGTCCACGTGCGCCCAGTAGGCGGATGCATGGCGCAGCTCGGCTGAGCGTATCCGCACGTGGGCGGGACCGGGATCACGGCGGTGATCCAGGAACCACTCGATATTCTTTATGGCGCTTTTCGCGTCGAACAGCTGTTCGTGGCCGCGGCCGGGATACTCGTGATACCGCACGTCGTAGCCCCAACGCTGGAGGAGCCGAACCCCCCAGCGCGAGTAGTCCGCGTTAACAGCCTTGTCGGCATCACCCTGATGCACGAGGACCGGGACGTTGAGCAGGCCATCCGCCATCGCCCAGCTACTGCGCTTTTCGCTGAGGAAGCGTGCCACGGGATCGAGCCTGGCAAGGTCCTCCTCGGACATCTCCGCGTGATAGTCTGAACCGCCGAAGATGGGCGAAATCGCCGCGAAGAGATCCGGATGGCGCGTGGCGATGTTCCAGGTGCCCCAGCCCCCCATGGATTCGCCCATGAGGTACACCCGGTCATCGTCCACGTTCAGCAATCGCTTCGCCTCTGCGAGCGCGCGCACGACATCGCTGTCGCCCATGCCGATGTACGAGGCGTTTCCGCGGCCATGGGGCGCCATGAAGATGAAGCCCCGGCCGTCGGATGGCTCCGTGTCGTACCCGGAATGGCGGTCGCTGGCCGCCCACCAGCGCACGTAGACCGGATTCTGCGGATTGTAGCCGTGCAGGTCGATCACGACAGGCCATTTTCTTGCCGGATCGTATCGGGCCGGCAGGTAAGCGCGGCAGAACTGCGGCGATCCGTCGACTTCGTCCCGGTAGGCGAGGCGCAAGAATCCATAGGGCCGGATCCGGCCCTGCCTGCCCTGGCGCTCGAGCATCAGCTCGTCGTACTCCATCAGGGGGGAATGGATCTTCTCCCAGGGATTGCCTTTGGCGTCCGCGATCTTCGAGCCCAGGCGGTCCTCCACCATGTCGGCCAGCATCCGCAGCGTGAAACCCTCCGGCGTCGTCGCGTCGGCCTTCAGTGCCGTCGCCCCCAGTTCGCGAGCCTTGGCCAGGCAGTCGCCCTTGTACCAGGGTACGTGCGTCGTGAAGGACCGGCCGTCGAAGGTTCTCGTGGAGCAGCGGGCCTCGTAGGGGCCGTCCGGCCAGTTGCGGGAGTTGAAGCTGACGGAATCTCCCCGATGGGCCGTCTTTGCTGCGAGGATCCTTCCCCCAGGCGCAACCACCTCGACCGTCACGTCCCTTTCCGCGGCCAGGGCGTTCCCATTGTCGGTCTTGACGGTCAATCCATCGCGATCCTGCGTGACGATCGCGGGATAGATTTCTGCTGTGCGAGGAAGGACCGTGCCGGTCTCGATGATGCGAACCGAGAATGCCCAGGATTCGGCCTGCTTGAGAACCTTGACGAGCAGGCTGTTGTCGCCGGCGTTCAGATCCACCTCCACCTGGTCCTCATCGGGGGCAAGCGTGCGCTGCCCGTCTCGGGACAGCACTAGTTTCCCGTTGAGCCACACCCGGACCCCGCCGTCGCTGCCGAAAGAAAGGAGGGACTTGCCCGCCTGCCGAGGCGTGACCTTGGCGAAGGCATATGCGACCGCGCCGTCCCTGGCCGCCCCGGGAAAATCGAGGCCCACGGCGTCGCCCCAGGATGTCAGGGGGTGCCACTTGACGCTCGTGGAGCCCGCATACTTGGTCTCCAGCCGATCGGTGGGAACCATGGCCGGCTCGCCGCCTTGGGCGGCCAGGAAATCGTCGTTCAAACCGCCCGGAAAGGCGCCGGCCACAAGCCAGGACCGGATGAACCGGTCGTTGCTGCGGGCCCATGGCAGCCGCATCTCGTCCTTGAGCTTGGGTCCCGGGGTTAGTGCGGCATCCTGCGCTTGAGCCCCCCGGCAGAGACACAGCAGCAGGATTGCAACCGCGGAGAGGATCCTGGGCCACCGGGCCGCATGTCCCGGATGGGAGCTTCGGCCCTCCGGGGATGGGCGGCCGGAAAGGCTAGTCTCCTGTTTCACCGGTAAACATGGCGGGGTCGGCATGGGATTTTGGGGTTCGGCGGCTGATCTGTGTGCGAAATCTCGCGGGCAACGCGCAGGCGCGCCTCACTCAGCGCGAAGGGCGACCACGGGGTCGACTCTCGTGGCCCGGCGCGCCGGCAGAAGGCAGGCGAGGCAGGCGACCAGGGCTATGAGAGCCGCAACGCCGGCGAAGGCGAGCGGGTCGTTTGATCCGACGCCATATAGCAGGGAGGACATGTATCGCGTGAGCAGCAGGGCGAGAAGCATGCCCGCGGCGAGCCCTACGGCGGCAAGGCGGACACCCTCCACGAACACGAGCCTCAGCACGTCCAGCTCCCGCGCCCCGAGGGCGATCCGGACCCCGAATTCCCTCGTTCGCTGCGCGACGGCATACGCCATCACCCCGTAAATGCCGATGGTCGCGAGCAGCAGCGCCGACGCGGCAAAGATCCCGGCCATCAACGCCGTGGACCGGCGGGTTGAAAGGCTGTCGCTGACACGGACCTCCATGGAGCGGAGGTCGGAGAGCGTCACGTCCGGGTCCGCTTCGCGCACCACCTTTACAAGGGTGTTTGCAACGGAGTCGGGGGTGAGCTGCGTCCGGGCGACCAGGACGTACTTGCGAAGGTACTCGCGGCTGAAAGGGAAGTAGAGCGTGCCCCTCGCTTTGTGCTCCGTCAGGCCGGCCTGCTTCACCGTCCCGACCACGCCGACAATGGTGAAGGGTTTGTTGTCGGGACCGGTGTCCGTCCCGAGGTAGACCTGTTTGCCCACGGCACCCCCACCGGGCCAGTAATGCAGCGCGAAGGCCTCATCGACCAGGCCGACCTGATGGTCGAGGCCCGCGTCGGCCGGCTCCAGGAACCTGCCGCTGCGCAGGGGAATCCCCATTGCCTCAAAATAATCCCCCGCGACGCCTATTTGGTCATGCACCAGGAGCCCTTCCCCGCCGCTGGCCGGCGTGTAGCCCGGAACCGTCATGACATCGCCCCCGGTCAGGCCGGCCAAGGGGACGCTCGTCGCCGCCCCGACAGCCGATACTCCAGGCAACGCGCGGGTCCTTTCGAACAGCCGGTCGAAGAAGGTGTGGAACGTGTCCAAGGTGCGGTACCCGTTCCATGTCAGGTTGAACTGCCCCGTGATCACATGGTCGGGCCGAAACCCGGGCGACACGGCCATCGCGCGCCGAAGGCTCGTTCCAAGCAGGCCCGCGCCGGTCAGCAGCACGAAGGCGAGGGCGATCTGGGCCACGATGAAGCCGCGGCGAAGACGGAGGGCGGCAACATCCGCGGTGCCGCCCCGCGACTCGGACTTGAGCGCGAGCGCGAGTCCGCCGCGCAGGTTGAACCAAGCGATGGGAACCGAGACGCATGCGCCAACGACCGCAGCACCAAGCAGCGCCGTCACGGCAATCCGCCCATTGAAGGCGACCTCGGCGCCGAGAGGCAGCTGATCCACGCCCAGGATGCCAAGGAAACGGATTCCGACTGCGCCGACCCACAGCCCAAGAACGGCCCCTACTACGGCCAGTATCATTGTCTCCGCCATGACGCCGCTGACGATGTGGCGCTGGCCCGCGCCAAGCGTCCGGCGGATGGCGAGCTCCTTTGCGCGATTGGTCGCGCGAACCAGCAGGAGATTGACGAGGTTGATGCACCCGATGAGGAGAAGGAACAGCGCCGCGGCCTGCAGGAGGACAAGCATCGGCCGGACCGGCGCCACGTGGTCGGCCTGAAGCGGCGCGACCACCGTGTGGGTGCCGGCGTCCGCGACGAGCTTCGCCTCGGCGAACTGCGGCGCAATCTGGATGTCGAGGGCGTCGATCTGCGCCTGGACGTCCGCCAGCTGCGACCCGTCGGCCATGCGTCCGATCAGGACCTTGCCGACGCTATGGCGCGATCCGACGTTGCGCTCAGCCTCCTCCGACGAAAGGGGCACGTAGACCGGCGCCTGGAAGGAGAGGAAGCGGAAACTGGGCGGCAGCACGCCGACAATGGCGCACATCACCCCGTCCCTGCGGATGGACCTCCCGAGCACCTTCGGGTCGGCGCCGTACGCGCTTCTCCAATACTCATAGCTCAATATCGCCACGTGATCGGTCTGGTAGGTCATCTCCGCATCGGTGAACGCGCGCCCTAGGAGTGGCGCCACCCCCAGGGTGCTGAAGAATTCCGACGTGACCCGCCCCAGTCTTTCGATCGACGTCGACCCGCTCTCGCCGATTACGGAGGTGTTCTCGTCGATCGCGGCGAGCGAGGACAAGGCGGGGATCTTCGCCCGGCGCTCGTAGTAGTTCGTGGTCGATGCTCCAGGCGAAGCGCTGGGAAGCTTCGGGTAGACGTAGTACATTGTCACCAAGCGGCCCGCGCGCGGAAACGGAAGGGGTCGGACGAGAATGGCGTCGACGACCGCGAAGATGACCAGGTTGGCCCCGATGCAGAGAGCGAGGGTGATAAGGGAAGTGGCTGTGAATCCGGGATTCTTGATCAGCTGGCGGCAGGCGAACCTGATATCGGAGAACATGAAGCGGCCTGCCCTTTCAGGCCTTCTCCTCCACGCTCTCCTCCACCACGCGACCGTCGAATAGATGGACCGTCCTTTGGGCGTGGCGCGCAAAGCGCGTATCGTGGGTCACCATGAGGATGGTCGAGCCGGCGCGGTGGAGGCTGTGCAGTAGCTCCATCACCGCGTCGCCGTTCTTGGAGTCCAGGTTGCCGGTGGGCTCGTCAGCCAGCAGTACCGCGGGATAGCCGGCGAGTGCGCGCGCCACCGCAACGCGCTGCTGCTGGCCGCCAGACAGCTGCGAGGGAACGTGCTTGGCCCGGTGCGCCATGCCGACCTTTTCAAGGGCCTCCTCGACGCGGGCCTTCCGGTCCGATGCGGGCATTCCCCGGTACGTGAGCGGCAGCTCGACGTTCTCGTAGACGCTCAGGTCGCCAATGAGGTTGAACGACTGAAAGATGAACCCGATCTGGCGGTTGCGGATCCTGGCGCGCTCGGCTGGAGTGAGACCCTGCACGGGGCGGTCATTGAGGAGGTACGTCCCTTCCGTGGGCGTGTCGAGCAGCCCAAGGATCGAGAGGAGCGTGGATTTTCCGCACCCCGACGGGCCCGCAATTGCGACGTACTCGCCCTTGTTGATCTCAAGGTGGATGCCGGAAAGGGCGTGGGTTTCGACCTCGTCGGTGAGGAACACCTTGGTGACGTTGTCGAGCTTCAGGAGGCTCTGGGGCATGGTATTGTGTCCTTGGTTTTTGGATTGACTAGGGAAAGAGGGGGAGGGCGGATTCACTCCCTGCGCGGGGCGGCTGCGGGTTCGACCCTTGTGGCGCGCCGGGCGACCTAGCAAGCTGGCAGACGGCGGATCGGTTGTCGTTCATCGTCAATTCAGCTTGATCCGGTCATGGGAGTCCCACTGCGACATGTCGGAGAGGATCACCCGGTCGCCCGCCTGGAGCCCCTTCACGATTTCTATCGTGTTCACCGAGGTGCGGCCGAACTGCACGGGCGTGCGGTTGGCATACACCCCGTCCGCGTCGAGCAGGAAGATCTGGGTGGTTGAATTCCCCTGGCCGAACGCGGGACGCCCTACGTAGACGACGTTGTCCAGCCGCTCGAGCTCGACGACTCCGTCGACCGACAGGTCCGGCCTCGCGCCGCGCGGAAGCTCGCCCGAAAGCGCAACGTCCACGGTTACGGTTCCGTTCTGGACCGACGGGGCCACGCGCGAAACCCTGCCGGCCGCGATCCCGTTGCGCGTGTCGACCTCCGCGCTCTGGCCGATCTGCACGTCCTTCGCCTGGGTTTCGGCGACCTGGACTTCCGCCTTGAGCCGGGAGGGGTCGGCCACGCGCGCCAGATTGGTTCCGGGCTGCACCTGGGCGCCGACCTCCACGGGAACGACCTGGAGGATGCCGCGCATGCCGGCGCGCACGTTCAAGGCGTCGGCCTCCCCGAGCTTGAGCTTGGCCTGGGCGCGGAGCCGGTCGACCTCCGCCTGCTTCACCGCCAGCTGGGGCACCACCGAATCCTCGGCGAACGCATGCCTCTTCTGCGCTATCGAGTCGATCGTTGCTGCCTGCTCGGCGTTCACCTTTGAGAGGCGCAGACTGAGCTCGGAGACAAGCCCGTCCTTGAACAGCTCGTCGTTCACCTGCGCCTGGAGCCTCGCCGACTCGAACTGGGCCTTGGCGTTCGCCGCGTCGGACTCCGATTGCAAGACGTCACGCTGGACCGTGACCCTCAGGTTCGCGAACTCGGCCTCGCCGGCCTGGAGCTGCGATTCCGCGTCCACGGCCGCCTGGGCGACATCGGGATTGCTCAGGACCAGGATGATGCTGTCCGGCTCGACGGTGGCGCCCGGCAGGAGGACGATCCGCTCGACCCGGCCCTGGGTGCGCGCGGCTATCCACCGGATGTCAACCGGAACAAGGGTGCCCGGACCATGCACCTGGCGGACCATCGGCCCGCGCTTCACGGAGTCGACCCACACCAAGCTCTTGTCGACCGACGGCACGGCGGGCTTGAGCCTTGCCAGCACGACCGTGATGCCCGCAAGCGCGGCAATCGCCACGGCTCCGATCATGAGCCGTTTCCGGAGCTTCGCTTTGGCTTGGGAGGGGCGCTGGATGTCCATGGAACTGGTTCCTGTTTGCAGGTGGTGTGCCAGCCATCTAGCAATTATGTAATATGCTTAATAATAACGTATAACAAATCCATTGAGCCCCCAAAACACCTCGAACTAATCCGGTTGCGGGAAAGGATCGTCCCAAAAGCGGGAAACCCATTCCGGTCCCCCTGTGTTACGGCTTGGGAAGGGGAAGGCGCATGATGGCGATGCATCCCGTCCGGTCGTCGCGGTTGTATAGCGCGAGCGAGCCGCCGTGGTTCTCGGCGATATGCTGGCAGAGCACCAGGCCGATGCCGGAGCCGTCGGGCTTTGTCGTGTAAAACGGCACGAACAGGTTCGCCGTCTCCTCAACGCCCGCCCCGTTGTCCTCGATGCAGATTTCGACGACGCCCGAGCCCAGCCGCCACGAGACGCGAACCTTCGGATTCCTCTGGTCCAGAGAAGCCTCCACGGCGTTCTTCACAAGGTTGATGACCGCATGCTCGATCTGGGCCGCATCGGCCACCAGCCCAACCGGGGGGCCGGGCTGAAGCTCCACGCCGAGCCGGCGCTCGAGCGCCGAGGCGCGCCGCAGGAGGGCGGGCAGGTCGCAGGGCGCTGCCTGCGGGGGCGGCAGCCGGGCGAGCTGGGAGTAGCCCTGGAGAAACCGCTCCAGGCTCTCGGCCCTTGCCGCGATGACGCCGAGACCCGACTGCATGTCCTTTTCCCAGTCCTGCTGCCGGGGCACCCGCTCCATCGCGGCTCCGAGCGTGGCCGCGATCGACTTTATCGGGGCAAGGGAGTTGTTGAGCTCGTGGCCAAGGACGCGCACGAGCCGCTGCCACGCCCTGAGCTGCTCCTCCCGGAGGGGCCGGCTCAGGTCGCCGAACACGACGAGCTGGTGCGGCCTTCCGTCCTCGCGAAACGTCGTTCGGCGCATGCTCCAGCGCCCTTGGAGGCGGGGCAGCGCGGCCGGGTTCAGGATCCTGTTCGGCTCGCCCTCCAGGCATTCGGCGAGGCCGATCGCCGTCGCATCCCGCCCGAGAAGGCGGTCGGCGGGCATGCCGAGGAGGATCTGGCCGGCTGGATTGACGAGCCGCAGGACGCCCTTCGCGTCGAACGCGAATATCGCCACATCGATCTCCTTTATGACAGCCGTGAGGAGTGCGGTGGCCTCAAGCGAGCCCCGCCTTTGGGCCTGGAGGGTGTCTCCCAGGCCGTTGATCTCGGCAAGGACGTCGCCCAGGGGGTCGCGCCGCCTGGCTCCCCGGGCGCGGAACGAGAAATCCCCCTCGCGCAGCGCCAGCAGCAGGTTGGACATCGTCTGCAGGGGCCGCACGACGCGCAGCCGGACCGCGGCCGCGAAGCCGAGCCAGCAGGCGAGGACAACCAGGCCGACCGCCGAGCGAACCTCGGGCGTGCGGCCCTCGCCCCACAGCCACGCGACCGAGATCGCGACGGCAGGCAGTCCGCCCAGAAGGCACCAGACGAATATCGCCTGGTCATGGGTGAGCTTCCTCGACCTTTTGGCCATGAGAGGACCTTGGCGACGCCGGCGGAAAGCTACAGTCCGTACTTCTCGAGGCGGCGGTAGAATGCGCTGCGGCTCAGGCCCAGCAGCTCGGCCGCCCTGCGCGCGTTGCCCTCGCAACGGGCGAGCGTCTTCTTGATCAGGAACGCCTCGACATCCTCGAGGCTCATGTCGTCCAGGCGCGGCGCGGCGGAGGCGGAGTCCAGCCCGAGATCCACCGCGCGGACAACCTTGCCGGGCGCCATCAGGACGGCGCGCTCGACCGCGTGGTTGAGCTCCCGCACGTTTCCGGGCCACGCGTAGCCGCGCATCGCCTCCCCGGCGGCCTCATCGAAGCCGGTAATCGCCTTCTTGTAGCGCTGCACATGCTGCTTGAGGAAGTGCTGGGCCAGGAGGTCAATGTCCTCCCGGCGCTCGCGCAGGGCCGGCAAGTGTATCTGGATCGTGTTCAGCCGGAACAGGAGGTCCTGCCGGAACCGTCCCGCGGCTACCTCCGCGGACAGGTCGGCGTTCGTGGCGGAGATCAGCCGCACGTCGGCGCGGATCGTCCGCGACGAGCCGACCCGCTCAAACTCGCCGCGCTCGAGCGACCTGAGAATCTTCGCCTGCTGCGCGGCGGGAACGCTCCCGATCTCGTCCATGAACAGGGTGCCCCCCTCGGCGAGCTCAAAGCGGCCGGCTCGGTCGACCTTTGCGTCCGTGAACGCGCCCCGCACGTGGCCGAAGAGCTCGCTTTCGAAGATGCCCTCGGGAAGGCCGCCCATGTTCACGGAAATAAAGGGGTGGCTGCTGCGCGGGGAGACCGCATGGATGGCCTGCGCGACAAGGCCCTTGCCCGTCCCGTTTTCGCCAGTGATGAGGATGTTCGCATCCGATGGCCCCACGCGTGCGACCAGCTCAAGGATCGGCCTCATCGCGGCGGACTGCGCGATTAACGCGGGTCCCTGCTTTCCGCGGAGCAGCTGGTTCTCCTGCTCAAGCCTCCGGTACCCGCGGACCGCCCCGCCCAGCTCGATCTGGTTGCGCACGATGGCGAGGAGGCGGAGGTTCTCCCACGGCTTCGATATGAAGTCGCGCGCCCCCCGGCGCATGGCCTCCACCGCGAGCTCGACGTTGGCCCACGCTGTCATGATCACGACCGGCAGAGTGGGATCGACCGACTGCAGCCGGCTGAGAAGATCGAGGCCCTCCTTGCCGCTCGTGGTATCCCGCGCGTAGTTCAGGTCAATCAGCGCCAGGGAATAGTCGTGCGCCTCGACCGCCTTGACGGCCGCCGCCGGGGACTTCACGGCCTCGATCTGGTAGCCCTCGTTCTTCAGCAGGAGGCGGAGAGCCTCGATTATGTCGGCATGGTCGTCGGCAATCAGGATGCGGTGTGACGGCGCGCCGGACATGCCTTAATCCAAGAGCAGGGTGGGGAGGGTGACGAGCGCCAAAAAGTCAGTCGTCGGTGAGCTTGACATGGTGGCGCTCGAGGGTCGTTCCGAGCTCGTGGTCGTAGACGGCCACGGCCTGGCGCTCCGCGGCTAGCGCAAACGAGACGCTGTTCTCGACGGACGCCACGAACTGCTGCTGCTGGACTACCGAGAGCGTGGTGCTTGTTCCGGCCTTCTTCTTCTTCTCCTCGGCTTCAAGGGCCTGCTTCGCCAGGGCGTACGCGACCTGGTCGGCGACCACCCGTCTCCTTGTTGTTTCAATCTGCCCGGCGGCGGCGGCGACGCTGACCGCGATGTCGGCCTCAAGGCGCCTCAGGTCCTGCTCGGCCTGGATTCGCTGGAGCCTCGCGGACCGCAGCCTGCCGCGGGACGTCGCGAATGTCAGGGGGACCGTCACGGCCAGCCCCGCCGAATACGAGGGGTTCTGGTGGTCCTCAACCATCTGCCGGCTGGCCGGAAACGTGTAGGCCAGCCCGTTGTAGCCGTAGCCTCCGACAAAATCGACCTCGGGAAGGAGGCCGTTCACCGCGGCCGCCTCGACGGCGCGGTTCTTGGCGATGCCGAGCCGCGCCTGCTGGTAGTCGGGCCGCATATTGAGCGCGCGCTCGAGGTCGGCCTTGGGCTGGACGGTCACGTCCGGAACCGACACCGGGGCCAGCGTGAATAGCGGCTCATCCTCGAAGAACGTGTCCTCCCCGATCAGGTTTCGGAGCTGGTTCTGGCCGTCGCGGACGGCCCTCTCGGCTATCAGGATGGCTTCCTCCTGGGCGGCGACGTAGAAGCGCGCCGTGATCACGTCGCTCTGCGAGATGCTCCCGATCTTGAAGCTCTTCTCGTTGTCGGCGAGAAGCGATGCGGCGAGAGACCTTGCCCTTTCGGCCGCGTCGAGCTGGTCGTGCGCGAGCTGGAGGTTGCTGTAGGCGATGAACACATTCGTGACCGTGTCGATGGCCGACTGGCGGTAGGCAAGGTCGGAAATGGAGCGGTCTGCCTTTGCAACCCGGACGGCCTCGAGGTTGGCGTCGAATCCGAATCCCTTGAGGAGGGGCTGCGTGACGGTGAACCCGCCGAACGTCTGGTAGTTTCTTGCGAAGCCGCTATACATGTCGCGGACATCCTGCGTGCTGGCGGTGACGCTGTAGAGGGTGCCGACCGGCAGCTGCCCCTGCAGCGCGGCGCTGTAGTAATCGGCTCGGATATCATCCAGCTGCACCTGGCCAAGCGACGCCGCGGACCGCGTTCCCGAGGAACTGCGGTTGAACGCAAGCGAGGGATCGAACTGCCCCTGCGCGACCAGGAGGTTCGCGCGCGAGATTCCGCGCCCGTAGGAGACGACCTTCAGGCTGCGGTTGTGCCCGAGAGCGAGGCGGATGGCGTCATCGAGGATCAGCGTGGACGCAGCGTCCTGTGCGGGGGACGGCACCGCCAAGGCCGCCGACACTGCGAACGCCGCGATGAATGGGACACGGCGCATGTGCTATTTGGCCAGAAGGCCGTCGGAGAGCCGCAGGATCCGCCGCCCATAGGAGGCATTTGTGTCGGAATGCGTGACCTGCACGATCGTGATGCCGTCCTTTTGGTTCAGCTGCTTGAAGAGCTCCATGATTTCACGGCCTTGGTCTGAGTGGAGGTTGCCGGTCGGCTCATCCGCGAGGATAAGCCGCGGGCGGGCGACCAGCGCCCGCGCGACCCCCACGAGCTGCTGCTGGCCCCCGGAAAGCTGCGAGGGGTAGAGGTCCTTTTTCCCCACGATGTGGAATCGGTCGAGAGTGTCGCAGACGATGGTCTGCCGCTCCGGCCTCGGTACGTCGCGGTAGGTGAGGGGGATCTCGAGATTCTCATAGACGGTCAGGTCATCGAGCAAATGGTAGCTCTGGAAGACGAACCCGATGTTCCTCTTCTGCAGCTCGAGCCTCCGTTTTCTTGGGAGCTTGTGGACCTCTTCGGCTCCGAATCGGAACTCTCCTGACCACCCGGAATCGTGCATCCCGAGTATGTTCAGAAGCGTCGTCTTGCCCGATCCGGACGGTCCCATGACCGAGACAAAGTCGCCCTCGGCGATCTCCAACGTGATGCCCCGGAGGGCATAGAATGGCCCGCCCTTGAGCGGATACACCCGATCTACGCTTTTCAGCTGAATCATGCGCCGTCTCCATCGCAGGGGCCGTGCCAGACCTCATGGATTTTCGCATGCTATTGATTGACATTATTTAAAGACATTTGTGATGGGGTATGGAAATCCCGGGGCGATTCGGAAGCGAAACACCGGCGTCCCGGAAATGGGACGTCCCCGTCCGCCGTCGTTCCCCCCGTGAATTCCCGCCATGGCTGAACAAATCCTCGAGGCGCGGCTTGAGGCGGCGGGACGATAGCGTAGTAAGGTGATCCCGTGCCCATCGTAAGATTCAAGGTGGACCCACAACCGGCCCCAGGCATTCCTGCGAACGCTCCCGCGGCAAAGCCCTCGGTCCTTTCCCGCCTTCGCAATGCGGCCATCGGCGCGGCCTGCCTAGCCTCCTTCCTCGCGTTGCAAGCGGGCCCGCCGGGTTCCGCCTCCCAGGTGTTCTTCGACGATTTCTCCTACGCGAACCCGGACGAGCTGGAAGCCCACGGCTGGATCGTCCGGACAAGGGCCGGCTGGCCGGGAATCGGAAACGCCGCCTGGAGAAAGGAAGACGTTTCTTTCCCGGCCGATCCCGCCATGCCGGGAAAGAGGATTCTCCGGATGACCTCGTCCACCGACGGGACGGCGGCCCACACGGTCCAGACGCAGATCTGCCAGCAGCGCAAGTTCAAGGAGGGAACCTACGCGGCTCGCGTGCATTTCGCATTCGGCCCGGCCTCGGGGCCGGCCGGCGACGTCGTCGTCGAGAGTTTTTACACCTACTCGACCGTGGATATTCCCAAGGACCCCAATTACAGCGAATGCGACTTTGAGTACTTGCCCGGGGGAGGCTGGGGACAGAAGGGGCCTGCGCTCTTTGTCACGACCTGGAGAACCGCCGACCCTTTGCCGGACGGCTCGCAGGACAACTCCCACAATGTCGTTCCCGGCCAGGAGGGCGGCTGGCACGTCCTTGTGCTCCAGGTCGCCGGCGGCCATGTGCGGTATTTCCTCGATGGAAAGCAGATCGCCGACCACGGCGAAGGGTATTATCCCCGTGAGATCATGTCCTTTAACTTCAACCTCTGGTTCACGCGGGAGGGGGTGGCGCCCCCGAGGCAGCTCCGCGCCTATGAGGAGGACATCGACTGGGTCTATTTCGAGAAGGACGCGGTGCTGAGCCCCGGGCAGGTCGAGCGGAAGGTGCAGGCGCTCCGCAAGGCCGGGATTCCCAGGCAGGACACGGTGGAGACGATGGGGCTTCCCTGCCCATGCAACAACTGAGGCCCCTGATGGCCCCGGACCCCTGGGACTAAGGCTGGACGATGCTCAACGGGCGCTGCGACGAATAGATCCGGCCGTCCGGGTCGGTCGCGCGCACGCGCAGGACGTGCTGGCCAGGGGAAAGGTCGGCGGGCAGCAGGCCGCGCCACAGGTGGTAGCAGACGACCGGGTCGGGCAGCCTCGGGCCGGCCGGGGGGCGGTCGGCCGAATCCTGCGCAAGGAAATCGGCGGCGTAGGAGGGGTCCCAGCCCAGGATCCGGCGCATCGGATTCCACGCGCGATCATCCACGCGCGCCTCGACCGTCCACCCATCGTGACCGTTGAACACGTTCTCGTAGAATGAGACAAAGCCCTGCCTCGGGGCGACGGCCCGCGGTGCGTGCAACTCCATCTGATGGTCGGCCGGCATGCGGGCGGGGACGTAGTCGAGCGAGACGGCGCCGCCCTTGAAACCGAGGACCGCGTATCCGGGCGGCGTGCCGTCCCACATCGTGGCGACCGGTATCCCGTCGGCATCGCGCGGCCCCCCCCAGAATCCGCCGCAGGCGGCCGCGACGTTGTACTCGTGGATGGGTTCCTTTCCCGCCCAGCCGTCCTCGGGCCCGTGCATCACGTGGCGCTGGTAATGGGTGTGGCCCGACAGGATGAGGACGCGGGGGCGGTCCCTCAGGATCCCGAAGAGCCGCAGGCGGTCCGCCCCGCGAAACCCCTCCGTGCCCGACGGGTCCGGCGGGAACAGCGGGATGTGCATCATCAGGACCACCCATTCGTCAGGCGCCGTCACGCGCAGCAGGTTCTCGAGGAACGCAAACTGGTCCCTGCGAAGGCCCCCTATGTAGCGGGGGCCGCCGAGCGGCCGGACGTCGTCCAGGGCCACAAAAAGCGCCGGGCCCGCGTGGAACGCGTAGGTCGACGGACCATAGACCGACTCGAACGGCGCCACGGCGGCGCCTTCATCTGGGTTGCCGAGGGCGAGGTCGTGGTTCCCCGGCACGCTGTACCAGGGGATTCCGATCCGCGCCAGCACCCGGTTCACGGAGCCGAAGAGGTCCGGCCGGTCGTACACGATGTCCCCCAGCGTGACGCCGAACGCGAAGCCGGCCCCTCGGCCGATGCGCCCGACAAGGCCCCGGGAGAGATAGTCCACCTCGGCGGGGGAGGCGGGCTGCGGGTCCGTGACCACCAGCGCGCGCAGGTCGTCCGGCTCGTCCGAGCGAACCAGCGGGAAGTCGGCCGCGCCGCCGGCCCCGGGTTTCGCGTGGAAGCGGGGCAGGTTCTCGCCGTCGGCCGGCGGGCGCCAGCCCCTGGGCTTGATGACGAATACCCGCGCCCCGGCCCGGTCCGGGAGATGGTAGGCCCCGGTCCCGTCGGTCAGCGCCACTTCGATGCCGTTGGACACGGCGACGGATGCCAGGCCAGGCTCGCCGGCCTCGCGCAGGCCGTCGCCGTTGCGATCGTCAAAGACGAACCCGCCCGCCGCGCACAGGCGGGCGGCCGCGAGAGCCATCGCAGCCAGGAGCCCTGCCCTTGCAGCGGCGGCGCGCGGGTTCATCAGTGGCCGGCGACGGCATGCGGGACGTAGGGCGCCTCGAGGGCCGCGATCTCCTCGGCGCCGAGCTTCAGCGAAAGCGCGGCGACGGCGTCCTCGAGGTGGCCCGGCTTGGAGGCGCCGACTATCGGGGCGACGACCCCGGGCCTCTGGCAGACCCAGGCGAGCGCGACCTGCGCCAGGGGGACGCCCCTGGCCGACGCGATCTTCTCAACGGCTGCGTGGACGGCCCTGTCCGATCCGGACAGCTCGGCGCCGTACATCCTGTGCGCGTAGTCGTCGGTCCCCGCGCGGACCGTGGCGGCTTTGGGCCCGCGCGCCAGGACCCCGCGCGCCAGGGGGCTCCAGGGCAGGAGGCCGATCGACCTGTCGGCGCAGAGCGGAAGCATCTCCCGCTCCTCCTCGCGGTAGATCAGGTTGTAGTGGTTCTGCATCGTGGCGAACGGCGTCCACCCGCGCGAGTCGGCGGCGTGGAGCATCTTGGCAAACTGCCAGGCCCACATCGACGATGCCCCGATGTGGAGCGCCTTTCCCGCGCGCACGAGGTCGTGGAGCGCCTCCATCGTCTCCCCGACCGGCGTCGCGGGGTCGAACCGGTGGATCTGGTACAGGTCGACGTAGTCGGTCCCCAGGCGCCTGAGGCTGTCCTCGATGGCGTGGTGGATGTGCTTTCGCGAAAGCCCGCGCTGGTTCGGGTCGTCGCCCATTGCGCCGCAGACCTTGGTGGCGATGACGACGCGGTCCCGGCCCGGCCCAAAGTCCTTCAGGGCCCTGCCAAGCACCTCCTCGCTTGCTCCCAGCGAGTACACGTCCGCCGTGTCGAAGAAGTTGATCCCGAGCTCGAGCGCCCGGCGTATGAAGGGACGGCTTTCCTCCTCCTCGAGCACCCACTCCCTCCATTTCCTCGAGCCGTATGTCATGGTCCCGAGGCAGATCCGGGATACCTTGAGTCCGGTGGGTCCGAGATTGACGTAGTCCATCGGTGCGGGGCGGGCTATTTCCCGGGCGGGGGGCCGTGGTGGGCCGCGTGCGCGGCGTAGGCGGCCGTGTCGGAAAGCATGGAGTCGATCGTGGCCGCAAGGGGCTCGATCCGCACGATGCCCGAGAACACGGCCTTGTCGCCGATCGCGTCCTCGAGGATGAAGGCCGGGCGCTGCCCGATCCGGTGGGAGTGGAACTCCGCCGTGCTGGCGTCGACGCGGGCCCTCACCGCGGCGGATTCAGCGTGCGCCCGAAGCTTCCTGGCGGGGATCCCCGAGGCCTTTGCCGCCACCGCGACGGCCTCGCCCAAGCCGCCCACCTTCCTGCCGCCGATCACCGCGGCGTCCGCCAGGGCAAGCCGGATCCTGTCGTCCGAGAAGCCGAAGTCCCGGGCCGCCTCCGCCACCAGGTTCGGGGCGTCGTACGAGCCCTTGCGCGCCGCCTCGAACCAGCCGGAGTTGAGCATGACATGCGAGTGCATGACCGTCCCGCCGCTCCGGCGGTAGAACCAGTCGCACTGGCTGCGGGACGCCGGGAAATCCTCCCTGCGCATGAGCGCGATCCGCCATTCAAACTCGGCGCGGCCCGCGTACCGGGCCTTCAGGTCGGCCCAGACGGGCTCGACCCAATGGCACCAGGACGAAAGGACCTCGAGGTAATAGGTGACCTTCACGCAGGCAAAGAGGAACGCGGGCACGGCCCGGCGTCAAGGGGTCTGGCTCCAAAGACGGCATTGTCACGGGACGGCCAGGCTGATCTTGTGGGCCATCCCATGAAGGTGCTTGGAATCGACATCGGCGGGTCATCGATAAAGGGCGCGCCTGTCGAGACGGGCACCGGGCGCCTCCTTGCCGGCCGCTTCAAGATCGAGACGCCCCTCCTGCTGTCTCCGGCGGAGATGGCCGATGCGGCGGGGATGATCGCGACGCACTTCCGATGGCGGGGCCCGGTCGGGATAGGATTCCCGGGGGTCATTCACGGGGGCACCATCCTGACGTCCGCGAACCTCGACAAGAAGTTCATCGGGTGCGACGCCATCAAGCTCTTCGGCAAGGGGACCGGACGGCCCGTGGCCCTGACCAACGACGCCGCGGCCGCCGCCCTGGCCGAGATGACGTTTGGCGCGGGGCGGAACTTTGGCGGGAAGGTGCTCCTTCTCACGCTGGGGACCGGCGTCGGATCGGTTCTCTTCTTCCGCGGCGCGCTCTTCCCCTGCGAACTGGGCCACCTGCAGATGGACGGCCGTGACGCCGAGAGGCGCGTGGCCTCCTCGGTCAAGCGCCGCAAGGATCTGTCGTGGAAGGAGTGGGGGCGCCGCCTCAGCCGCTACATCAATATCCTCGAGGGGCTGTTCTGGCCCGAGTTGATCATCATCGGCGGCGGCGTGAGCGCGAAGCACGCCAAGTTCTTCAAGTACGTCAAGCCGCGCGCAAGAATGGTCCCCGCGGAGTTCCTCAACGAGGCGGGCATCGTCGGAGCCGCGCTGTGGGCCGAGCAGGAACGCCGCGCCTGAGGGGCGCCCGGCCCCGCTTATCCGCCAGGAAGCCCGCTCATCAAAGTTTAGTGTAACTTTTGGCCGGGAATGCGTGTTGTGGGTTCATGCCGCCGCTATGCCTGCCCGCAACCGGGCCTTCCGACCCAGTCGGAAGGCCCGTTTGCCGCACCGTTGCGGCGTCTCGGAGCAAGGCCGCCTCCACACCGGAGGCCGTCTGCTCCGTCCGCCCTTGCTCGTTGCCAGTTGTGTTGGCGTGGGGGGGCCGGAGCCGGCCCCCCCACGCTGTGTTCCTGGGCGCGTAAAATGACATGGCTTGAACGATTGACCTGCAACTGATTACCCGTGAATGCTGCACCCATCATGTCCGCCTCCCTCTCCTCCGGAAACGCCACCGTCGCTGCCGCTGCTGCCAAGCCGCGCAGGAAGTCCAAGATGAAATGGTGGGTGATAGGCGGAACCGCGCTCGTTGCCGTGCTGATCACCCTCGCGGTCGTCAAGAAGCGCAGCGCGAACGTCGGCATCTCGGTCACCACCGAGAAGGCCGTGGTCAAGACGATCGTCCAGACGGTGACCGCGACGGGAAAGGTCCAGCCCGAGGTCGAGGTGAAGATTAACCCCGAGGTCTTCGGCGAGATCACTGCGCTGCCGTTCCGGGAGGGCGCCGCGGTCAAGAAGGGCGACGTGATCGTCAGGATCAAGACCGACTACTACCAGGCCTTGGTCGACCAGCAGACGGCGGCCGTAGCCGCCGCGCGCTCTGGCGCCGTAAACAGCCTGGTGCAGCTCGAGAAGGCCGACGCCGACCTGAAGAAGTACCAGGACCTCTACGACCGGAAGCTGGTCTCCGAATTCGACTACATCACCTACAAGACGAACTATGACGGGGCCAAGGCCAGCCGCGAGGCGTCGCTCGCACAGGTCGACGAGGCCGAGGGGTTCCTCAAGCAGGCCAAGGACTCGCTTTCCAAGACGTCGATCTATGCGCCGATGGACGGAACGGTGAGCTCGCGCTCCTCGGAGGTCGGCGAGCGCGTCCAGGCCTCGACGGAATTCGCGGGCACGGAGATCATGCGCGTTGCGGACCTGAGCAAGATGGAGGTCCGCGTGAAGGTGAACGAGAACGACATCGTCAACGTGAAGGTCAGCGATCCGGTCAAGATAAGCATCGACGCCTATCCCGACCGCAAGTTCACCGGCACCGTCCGCGAGATCGCGGCGTCGGCCGACAACAACGGCGCCGCGGGGAGCGGCTCATCGGGGCAGGCGTCCGGATCCGTCTCCGACGAGGTCACGAACTTCATCGTCAAGATCCGCGTTGCGGACAAGGACCTCACGCTGCGGCCGGGAATGAGCGCCACGGCCGACATCGAGACCCAGACGGTCAAGAACGCCGTCGCCGTCCCTATACAGAGCGTCACCGTGAGGGCTGCGGGCGGCCTGACAGCGGAGCAGCTCGAGGAGAAGAAGGCGAAGGAGATGCACGAGCGCTCCGGCAATGACCTCGAAGTGGCCGTGGACAACAAGGTAGACGCGCAGCGCGACCGCGAGAAAATGGAGCGCGTCGTCTTCGTCCGCGACGGCGACAAGGTGAAGCTCAAGAAGGTCGAGACCGGGATCGCGGACAATTCGACGATCGAGGTCAAATCCGGCCTGAAATCGGGCGAGGAGGTCGTCTCCGGAACCTACGCGGCGATCAGCCGCCTGCTCAAGGACGGCTCGAAGATCCGCGTCGAGAAGCCGAAGGCGGACGTGGCGGAAGCCAAATAGGTCCCGGACGCCATGAGCCCCCCGGCCCCCGTTGAAGCGCGCCCGGTTCGCCCGGTAGGCCCATTGGTCATCGCCATCGAGGGCGTGACCAAGCTGTACCAGATGGGCGAGGAGACGATCCACGCCCTGCGCGGCGTCTCGCTCGAGATCCGCCGCAACGAGTACCTCGCGATCATGGGGCCCTCGGGATCGGGCAAGTCGACCCTGATGAACATGCTCGGCTGCCTGGACACGCCGACGGCCGGGAAATACGAGTTCAACGGCCACGACGTCGCCGGGATGGTCGACGATGAGCTCGCGGAGATCCGCAACAGGGAGATCGGGTTTGTCTTCCAGACGTTCAACCTGCTCCCCCGCTCCGACGCCCTGAGGAACGTCGAGCTGCCGCTCATCTACGGGGGCGTCCCGACCCATGAGCGCCACGAGAGGGCGCGGCAGACCCTCATCGACGTGGGCCTCGGCAACCGCATCCACCACAAGCCAAACGAGCTCTCCGGCGGACAGCGCCAGCGCGTGGCGATCGCCCGCGCGCTTGTCAACCGGCCCTCGATCATCCTGGCGGACGAGCCCACGGGAAACCTCGACTCCAAGACCGGAGTCGAGATTCTGGCGCTCTTCAACGATCTCTACGAGAAGGGCAACACGCTCATCGTCGTGACCCACGAGGAGTCCGTCGCCCGCCACGCGCGCCGGATCATCCGCCTGCACGACGGGCTGATCGAGAGCGACGGGCCCGCGTACTGAGATACGCAAGCATGAAGCGGATCCTCTATGAATTGATCGAGTCGGTCCGGATCGCGATGGCGCAGATCCGGGCGAACAAGATGCGCTCGGCCCTGACTGCGCTCGGCGTGGTCATCGGCATCGTGGCCGTCACTCTCATGGGGACGGCGATCGCCGGCATCAACATCGGCTTTGACAGGAGCCTGGCGATGCTAGGCGAGGACGTGCTTTATGTGGACAAGTGGCCCTGGACCGGAGCCGAGGACTGGTGGAACTACGCAAACCGCCCGTCGCTCCGGCCCGAGGATGCGGTCAAGCTGAACCGGATAATCGCGGCCTCGCCCGACTCGCAGCTCGCTTTTGCCGTTTTTGCCGACGGGCGATCGGCCTCGATCAAATCCAACGGCAACAGCGTGAGCGGGGTCTGGACCCAGGGCACAGGCGCCGCCTACGGGCGCATTCTGACCGCGGATTTCACCGAAGGGCGCCTGTTCAATGAAACCGAGGACGAATCCGCCCGGCAGGTGGTCGTGCTGGGCTACGACGTGGCCCAGGCGCTGTTCCCGGGGCGCTCTCCGCTGGGCGCGACCGTGACCATTCACGGCCAGCCGTTCCAGGTGGTAGGCGTCCTCGCGCGCCAGGGATCCTTCCTGGGCCTGTTCAGCTTCGACAACCAGATGGTGCTCCCCCTCGGCGCCTACCGAAAATACTTCGGCGTCCGCGACGACTACGCCGAGATTCAGGTGAAGATAAAGGACAAGACCCGCCTGGACGAGGCGCGCGAGGAACTGACGGGTTTCATGCGCCGGGTGCGCGGACAGATCCCTGGAGAGCGCGATAACTTCAACATCAACGGGGGGGCGATTTTCAAGGAGAAACTCGACCCCATCAAGAGGGGAATCGCCTTTGCCGGGCTCTTTGTGACGGGTCTCTCGCTGTTCGTGGGGGCCATAGGGATCATGAACATCACGTTTGTGAGCGTGCGGGAGCGCACGAAGGAGATCGGGACGCGCAAGGCGCTCGGCGCCCGCCGCCGCACGGTCCTCCTCCAGTTCCTGATCGAGGCCGTGTCCATCTGCGTCCTTGGCGGAGCGGTCGGGCTCGGTTTCACCTACATCCTGTTCGCGGTGGTGAGGGGCGCGATGCCCTCTTTCCCAATTGAGTTTTCGCCACTCCTCGTCGTCGTCTCGATGCTCGTGTCCATCGCGACGGGCATCTTATCCGGGATCATCCCCGCCTGGGGCGCCTCGCGCCTGGATCCCGTCGTAGCCCTCCGGTATGAATGAGATCCTACGGATGGCTTTTGGGGCCCTCGGGGTGAACAAGCTCCGGTCCTTCCTTACGATGTCGGGCATCACGATAGGCGTGTTCTCGGTCATCGGGGTGATGACGGCCGTTTCCGCCCTGCGCGGGTCGATCGAGGTGGGCTTGAGCTTCCTCGGCTCGAACATGTTCCAGTTCTCAAGGTTCCCGGCATTCGGGGTCAACGGAAACGACGAGCACAAGTACCTTGCGAGGCGCCGCTTCACCCTCGACCAGGCCCAGCGGTACATCGAATTCATGGCTGGGACCGCGGACGTCATCTGCCTCAAGGCATTCGCGAACGGCAACCCAGTCGTGCAGGCCAGCTACGGCAACCACAAGACGACCAAGAGGGTGACGTTTGGAGGAACGAACCAGTACTTCCTCAAGGCCAACCAGTTCGAGATTGGAACGGGCCGCAACTTCACGCCCGAGGACATGGACCTGGTGCGCCCGGTCGCGATCATCGGGCAGGACATCATCACCAAGCTCTTCCCTTCGGAGAACCCCATGGGCAAGCTCATCAAGGCCAATGAGCGCACCTACACGGTGATCGGCACGTTCGCCTCCAAGGGGACGATGTTTGGCAGCAGCGAGGACAACATCATCATGATCCCGATCACCCGGTTCCTGATGGATTTCGGGGCCGAGAAATACTCGGTCAACATCGCAACCGAGGCGCCGTCGCAACAAGTGTACAATGCGACAATGGAAAAGGGCATCACCGCGATGCGGGTCGCCCGCGGGCTTCGCCCGGAGCAGGACAACGACTTTGAGATCTATTCGAACGACACCCTGATAGCCGCGTTCGCAAAGGTCGCCGACGTCATCAGCTCGGGCGCCCTGATCATCAGCGCGATCGCCCTTCTCGCGGCGGGGGTCGGGATCATGAACATCATGCTCGTGAGCGTCACGGAGCGTACCAAGGAGATCGGGGTCCGGAAAGCGGTCGGCGCGCGAAAGATCCTCATCCTTACCCAGTTTCTCGTCGAGTCCGTCGTCCTCTCGGTGACCGGGGGTCTGGTCGGCATCCTCCTGGGCACGATAGCCGGCGACGTGCTCGCATCGCTGCTTTCGGCACAGATCATCTTCCCCTGGGGATGGGCCACCGCTGGCGTCACCGTGTGCTCGGCGATCGGCGTCGTGTTCGGCATGTACCCGGCCTGGAAGGCCGCTTCCCTCGATCCGATCGAGGCGCTTCGCTTCGAATAGCAGGCTGCAGGGGCCGTTCAGGGCCTCAGCCGCGCCGGATCTCCGAGCCCGTGAAGCGGATCTGGATCCGGTAGACCTTCTTGATCCGGTTCCGGACGAGACCCGTCGCGAGGTCGACGTGCTCGAGTATCTCGACCCGGTTCACGTCGACGGTGGCGTGGTAGCCGCGCTCGGAAAAGATGTCGATCAGCATGGCGAGGGCGCGCGAGTCGTCGAGCATGGTGTCCTCCGTGTTCACGAGCGCCGTCCCCGAGATCGCATGCCGCAGGACGATGGGCATCATCTTCCGCTCGATGAACCCGGCCACGCGGTTGAACAGCTCCGCGTGCTCCAGCTCGTACGAGTCCAGCCGCCTCACGAGCTCCTGGCGGGCGTGGACGACGATCTCGCCAGCGACCGGGATGCCCCTCAGCCGGTCGACCGTGCGCGGATCCAGCTCAAGGGTGCTCTGGTACTCGAGCTCGCGCAGGATGTTCTCCTCGACCTCGGAAATCAGGCCCTGGGCGTTGATGAAATGGTAGTGGAATATCTCCTTCAGCTCCTGGAGGGCGTCCCAGGTCTGCTCCTTGAACACGCGGTACCTTCTTTCGGCCAGCGTCTTGTCGAAATCCGTCGCGCGCTCCTCCAGCAGCTGGCCTATTCCGGTCCGGCGCACCTCCTCGTTCTGCGCCTGCACCTCGGCCCCGCGCCTGAGCTGGCGGGCGACGCTCGTGGACTCGTCCACGAAAAGCACCATGACGTGCACCGTCGGCTGGCGGAAATGGATGCCGAGCGGCGTGCGGTAGTACTCCCGCCGCAGCGCCTGCATCTTGTCGACCAGGAGCTTGAGGCACTCCACCTGCACCTTGGTGCGCGGGAAGCCGTCGAGGATGACCCCGTCCCTGTACTGCGGCTGGAGAAGGCTGCGGAACAGGAGGTGGATCACCTCGCGGTCGCCCACCATGCTGCCCGCCTCCTTGAGGCGGCGGGCCTCCGGCGAGTCGAGCAGGGCGCTGATCACGATCGGATCGCAGGTTAGTCCGCGGGCCTTGCCAATGAAGCGCGTGTTCGTGCCCTTGCCGGCGCCGGGTGCGCCGCCGAGGAGAAGGATCTCCTTCGGGAAGCGCAGGTTTTCCCGCCCGAACTCGGCCTCCAGCCCCTGCCACACCGACCCGAAGATGATCTGGGCGTCCTTAATCTCAAGGTCCGTGATGCGTGCGGTGGCCGGCGCCGGGGCTCCGGCGTCCGGAATGGGCTTTGCGGTTTCCGGAGGCATGGGGTCAGCGCGACGCTCGTAGGGGCCCTCCCGGAGGGCAAGCCTTCAGTGGGAACCCGCGGGGCGGGATGCGGTCCAAACAATGTGCAATCCTGGCGGGCGAAAGCTCGCGGGAGCACCTAGTTGAAGCTGGACCTGGCGGGGTCGCGAAAGCGACCCCGCCTTGTTTTCCGGGGTCCCCCGGGCGTCGCCTCCTTGGCATGGATCGCGACCCGGGACGGATCCCTCCGGGGAGCCCCGGGGTTCTCTTTGTCATTGGCCCGCCGCCGCCGCCAGACCAGTCTCGCGGGCATCAAGCCATGCGCGTCCTTATCGTAGACGACGAACCCTCGATCCGCAGGACGACGCGGGTGGCCGTAGAATCCTCGGGCCACACCGCGTCCGAGGCGGCGAACGCCGCCAAGGCGGTGAAGGCGGCGGAGGAGGAGGGGTTCGACGCCGTCTTCCTGGACCTCAAGCTTGGCAACGACGACGGCCTCGAGGTCCTTGGGCGTCTGATGAAGGTGCGGCCGGCGCCGGCCGTGATCCTGTTTACGGCCTACGCGAACATTGCGACCGCGGTCGAGGCCATGCGGCGGGGGGCGTTCGATTTCATCCCCAAGCCATTCACGCCGGACCAGATCCGCACAGTGCTGGCGAAGGTTGCCAAGGCGCATGCGCTTGAACTTCGGGTCCAGGCGCTCGAGAGCGACCTTGCGTCGGGCGCGCCGCCGGTCGACCTGGAGTCCGCCGAGCCCGCGATGCTGCGCGCCCTTCAGATCGCGTTCAGGGCGGCCGAGACCCCTGCGAACATCCTGATCCTGGGCGCGAGCGGCACGGGCAAGAGCGTGCTTGCGCGCGAGATCCACAAGCGCAGCGCCCGCCGTGACGCGGCCTTCGTCACCGTCAACTGCCCGAGCCTTTCGCGGGAGCTCCTCGAAAGCGAGCTGTTCGGCCACGCCAAGGGCTCCTTCACCGGGGCCTTTGCCGAAACCGCCGGAAAGGTCGCCGCAGCCGACGGGGGAACGCTTTTCCTGGACGAGATCGGCGAGCTGCCCCTCGAGATCCAACCCAAGCTGCTCAGGCTCCTCCAGGAGCGCGAGTACGAGCGCGTCGGGGAGGCCCTCCCGAGAAGGGCGGACGTGCGCGTCGTCGCGGCCTCCAACCGCGATCTCGCGGCCGAGGCCAAGGCGAGCCGGTTCCGCGAGGACCTCTTCTACCGCCTGAACGTGATTGCGATCAGCCTTCCCGGGTTGCGCGAGCGCCCGGCCGACCTCAAGCGTTTGGCCGAGGGGGCGCGGCGGTATTTCGCCATGCGCGCGGGCAAGGGCCAGATCGCGTTCTCGCAGTCGGTGTCCGGCGCATTCGCCTCCTATTCGTGGCCGGGCAACCTTCGCGAGCTGCGCAATGTGATCGAGAGGGCGGTCATCCTTGCGCCCGGGGACACAATCGAGCTCGCGGACCTGCCCGAGGAATTCTCGGTCGCCTCCGAACCGACGCTCGCCGTCGGCGCGCGCGTCACCCTCGACAAGCTGGAGGCCGAGCACATCCGGCGGATCGTGGCCTCCTCCCGCAGCTTGGACGAGGCCGCCCGCACGCTCGGGATCGATCCTGCGACCCTGTACCGGAAGCGGGCCAAGCTGGGCCTGCTTTGACCCGCGCCCCGGGCATGCTCCGCACCCGCCTTTTCCTCGGACTGCTCCCGCTGCTCCTGGTGCTTGTAGCCACGGGTGCCTATGCGATCCGCGTGTGCCGCGAGCTAGCAGGCCCGCTCCAGCGGGACTTGGTCGCGAATTATCGGGCTGCCCTCGGGTGCCAGGAAATGCGCACGTCTGCGACCCTCATGTCGAATGCGCTCGCCTCGGCGGCCGACCCGATCGGGGCCCGGCGGGACCTGGACGAGCGCCGCTCGGCCTTCACCCGGGAGCTGATGGTCCAGTCGGCAAGCTCGGCCGGGAAGCCGAGGGGGCGGCTGGTCGAGGAGCTTGACGCGGCGTTCCAGGACTTCTCGTCGCGGTGCGACAGGATGCTTGCCGGGGGCGGCTCGGCCTCCCGCGAGGAGTTCCGTTCGGACGAGGATGCGCTCTACCGCGTGCTCCACGCAATCGATAGCCTGACCGCCAGCGACTACGCGGCCTCGCGCGAGACAGAGAGGCAGGCGGAGCAGCTTGCCAGTACGGCGGTCCGGGTCCTGTGGGTCGGCATCGGGGCCGCCGTCGCACTCTCGGCCCTCCTGGCCTGGTTCACGGCGGCCTCGCTCCTCCGGCCGATAAAGGCGCTCACCGCGTCGGCGGTCGCGCTCGGCGACGGGAACCTCGACACCCAAGTTCCCGAATTCTCCCGGGATGAGCTGGGCAGCCTCGCCCAGTCTTTCAACACGATGGCCGCGCGGCTTCGCGCCTACAGGGATGCCACCGTCGCGCGGGTCCTGAGAACCCAGCGCACCATGGAGGCGACACTCACCTCCGCGCCGGATCCGCTCTTCGTGGTCTCGAGGGAGGGAACCCTCGAGGTGCGCAATCCCGCCGCCGAGGAGCTGTCGATGCTTCCTGAATTCTCCCGGGGATTGCCTGCGGCGCTGGCCGAGCCGTTGGCGTCGGTGCTCGGAACGGAGGAGCACTACCTCCCGACCGACTACGGGCGCGTGGTGACATTCCGAGTGGGAAACGAGGACCGTCATTACCTGCCGCGCATCCTTGCGATCGGCGACAAGCTGACGGAATTCAAGGGTGCCGCCGTGATCCTTCAGGACGTGACTAAATTCCGCCTCCTGGACGATGCGAAGACGAACCTGGTGGGCACGGTGAGCCACGAGCTGAAGACCCCGCTCACTGGACTGCGCATGGCCGTCTACCTACTGCTCGAGAAGACCCTGGGACCCCTGACGCCCGCCCAGTGCGAGATGCTTGAATCGGCGCGGGACGACGCGGACAGGCTGCTCAGGATACTGGACTCTCTGCTGGACCTCACGCGGCTTGAGGCGGGTGCATCCGCGCTCGACCGCCGGCGGACACCGGTGGGCGAGCTTCTGCGCGGGATCGCAGACGAGGCCCGCCCGTTCATCTCGACGGCGGGGCAGCAGCTTGAGGTCCGGGAGGAACCGGGACTGGGGGAGGTGGACGTGGACGCGAGCCGGCTCCGGCACGTGTTCATGAACCTCATCTCCAACGCCTCGAAATATTCGCCGGCGGGCGGGACGATCACACTCGGCGCCGCCCCCGCGCCGCTGGGCTTCGTGCGCTTTTCCGTTCGCGACAAAGGCCAAGGCATCCCGCCGGAGGCGCTCCCGCGCGTCTTTGACCGGTTTTACCGCGTGCCGGGCCAGGCCAAGCCCGGCGCGGGGATCGGGCTTGCGATCGCCAGGGAAATCGTGGTTGCCCACGGCGGAACGATTGCGTGCTCGAGCGTGCCCGGAGGCGGAACGGAATTCCACTTCCTGGTGCCCGCGAATTAGGCGTCATCCGGACGGAAGGCGCGCTGCTTGTGCCTGCCATGCCCCGCCTGCGAGCGGCTTCAAGGTCCGGCCGGCGCGACGAATTCCCCGAATCCCTCGCGCACGAGCGAGAGGAACTGCTCCGCTCCCCGGGTCTGGTAGCGCTGCATGTGCCGCAGGATCACAATCTCGCGGACCGGCTCGGCGTCGGCCAGGGAGATATAGACCAGCGAATCCGCGTCCTCGGCCAGCCGGGCGCCGCGCGGGAGGATCGATATACCGGCGCCGATTCCGACGAGCGCCTTGACCGTCGCAAGCTGTGAGCAGCGGGATCCGATCCGGGGTTCGAAGTTGTTTTCGCCGCAGAACCGCCTCACCTGCGCGGCGAGTGAACTGGAGGAGCCGAGCAGGATGAAGGTTTCGCCAGCGAGGTCGGCGCCGACGACGCTTTGCTTTGCCACCAGTGGATGGCCTTTTTGCACGACAAGCATAAGCGATTCCTTGCAAAGTAGTTCCACATGGATGTTGGGATCCGTGACTGGACGCGCGACAAGCGCAAGGTCAAGTTCTCCTTCGAGCATTTCCCGTAGCAGCGTTGTCTTAAAGTCTTCCCGGATATTGACTTGAAGATTTGGAAAGCGACTTCGGCAACGTTCGATAAGCTTCGGCAGCATGAAGGGAGCGAGAGTCGAGATGGCTCCGACCGTGATTTTTCGTTCCAGGGACGGGTGATCTTCCAGCTGCTTTGTGGCGCTTTCGACCTCAAACAGGATAAGTCGGGCCTTATCAAGGAATACAATCCCAGCCTCCGTGAGAACAGCTTTTCGGCCGAGTCGGTGAAAAAGCTTGTGCCCGAGCTCTCGTTCAAGTTTTATTATCTGTTGGCTAATAGACGGTTGAGTTATATTTGAGCGGACGGCAGCCCGCGTGAAATTCCCCGTGTCGGCGACTGCTGCGACGTAGCGGAGTTGGCTGAGTTCCATAGGCAATGCCTATGGTATGTATAGATAACTGCAACTACCATTATTGCTTGGAAAATGTATCATAGTCGTCCCTTGCTCACGGGAGCAGGGGCATAGCCAACGATACATCACATGAAAACCAACATCATCCGTGCGGTCACCCCGGCGACAGTCGCCATAGCCGCCATCTTGCTTTCTTTTCGTTCCTTCACAGCGGATACCCTCGTCGCAGGATACTTCTGCGTCGTGGGATTGGGCGCCATTCTGGTGCTCGATTACCGCCTGAGCTGGAAACGCTTGATCAGCCGGTAAACGGACTGAGCAGATCCCAATTCGAGGGGCCCGGAGAAATCCGGGCCCCTTTTTTTGCGGTGCGCCCGGCAGGCTCGCACCTTCAGCCCGTGGAGCCACGTCGTGGCGCGGCTCTATGCCGAGATGGCGCACGCACTCAGCCTGAACGACGTCTGCGATGCCCTGCGTCTGATCTGGCGCCAATGAGAAAGCGCCACAACTCGCTTCAAGCGTCTGCGGGCCCTCGGCCTGGAATATGACCGCGTGCGCCAGAGCGCCGGAAACGGTCGCGGGGCATGGTTCAACAGCGGCGCCTCGCACATGCATGCCGCCTTACCCGCGAAATCCTTCGCGGCCATGGGCCTAATTACCCTGCTCGATAGCCTAACTACCTTTGCAACCTCAACCTCTTAAGGAACCGCCGCGATACGTGAACCGTACGTCCGGTGGTGTGAGAGCTGGGTGAGGGTAACCTCCCCAGGCTACTCGATCCGATTTAGACAAAATCGACACCCTGCGGCGCCTCATGCTAGAACGTCCCCGTCCAACCCTGTTCCGATGGAGGATTTCTCTGAGAATGAGTCCTGGGAAAACTGGTTTCGCCGTCACGGCCCGAAGCTGCTCCTTTGCGCGCGGCAGTGGACTGTCTCGATGGCCGATGCCGAGGACGTCGTGCAGGAGGCCTTCATCCGGTTCTGGAGGCGCCAACGCGGGCTTTCAGGCGAGCCCCTGGCGCTGCTGCTCACCTCGGTCCGCCGGGCGGGACTGGACATCGCCCGCCGCCGGGTCCGGCGCGAGGCGCGGGAAAAAAGCGCCATGGCGGAAGACTCCGGGCCCAATCCCCTGTTTGAGCCGCTTCCCGACGGCGACGATCGCCGGATTGCGATCGAATCCGCCCTGGGACGGCTTGCGCCAGAACAGCGCGAGGTGCTCGCACTCAAGATCTGGGGCGAGCTCACGTTCGCGGAGATTGCCGGCCAACTCGGCATCCCGCCCAACACGGCTGCTTCCCGCTACCGCTATGCGCTGGCGGCCCTGCGCCGCGAGCTGACCGCCGCCGGCTGCCATGGATGACGACTTCCAGGATCTCGAGGCCGAGTTGGGCCGCCTGCGGCCCGCCGCTCCGCGGAGCCATCTTCTGGCGCGCATCGAATGCGACGTTGCGCCGCGCCGCCTCGTTCTGCGCGGATGGCTTTGGGCGGCAATGCCGGCGGCAGCCGCGCTGGTTGCGGCTGCAGTCTTCGGGGTGCGGTGGGCGACGCGTCCTTCCCCGGAGGTATCCGCACCGCAGCTTGCCGCCGGCCCCGTGCTGAAGCCGGTGACCGTCCGTGACATCCTGGTCAGCACGCGCGACGAGGGTTACGTCATGCTGGCCGACGGCTGGCCGGCGCGCCGGATGCGGGAGGCGCACCTTGACACGATAGTCTGGAAGGACCCGCGATCGGCGGCCTCGCTCCAATGGAGCGTTCCCCGCGAGGAGATCCGGATCGTGCCCGTGAGTTTCCAGTGACCAGCCACCCCTTTCCCTCATGAACATGAAAACCGCGCCCCGAGCCATCGTTCCGCTCCTTGCCCTCGCCTTTGCCGCCGCGCTTTCGCGCGGCCAGGATTCGTCCATGCGCAGCGATCCGTCCATGCGCGTTGTCCTCGGAGGCCACGAGGGACCGACCGCGGACGGCCGCAGCGCTGATCGAGGGGCCGGCAACCGCCTCCAGCCCGCCATGGAAACGGAAAGCGCCGCCTTCCTAGGCGTCGAAACGGCGCCCGTCACGGAGACGCTCACCGACCAGCTCAATCTGCCGCGGGGCTTCGGCCTGGTCGTGGCGCATGTCGCTCCCGAGAGCCCGGCGGCGGCGGCGCTCAAGCCGCATGACATCCTGCTCAAGCTCGACGACCAGCAGCTGGTCGACTCCCGGCAGTTCGCCGTCCTCATTCGCAATCACAAGGACGGCGACGAGGTCACGCTCACCTATCTGCGCGGCGGCAAGGAGGCCACGGTCAAGGCCAAGCTCGTCCTTCGCCTGGTCCCCAAGCTGGCCGCGGATCCATTCGGAGGGCCGGGCTGGAGCAACGATCTTGGGCCGGAAAGAATCCAGGGAATGCTTTCGATGATGAGCCCGCGCCAAGTCGAGGTGAGGCGGGCCGAGGGAGACGGGGAACCCGAGTTCCGCATATTCAAGATGAACACGGGCAACAGCCACGTGAGCTTCACCGACCGCCTCGGGGCGCTGGAGTTGACGGTCGTGGACGGCAAGCAGACCCTTGTCGCCAAGGACGCGAAGGGGGAGCAGCTCTTCTCGGGTCCCGTGGACACCCCGGGGCAGAGGAAGGCCCTTCCCGCGGCGGTGCGGGAGCGCTTTGACCGCCTCGAGGGCCAGATCAAGTCCGACCTGGGCTACAGGATTGACGGAGACTTCAAAGGCTCCGATCCGAATGCGGATCCGGCGCCTCCGCTCTCCAGCATGCGGCAGGCGCCCCGCGGCGTCCCGGCTCCGCCGCTGACCCTCATCTGACCTGCGTCTGGGGCGTCAAATCGGGGGCGGCCCGGCATGCGCGGCCCGCTTGAGGAAGGCCGCCACGATGAGCGAAATGATGAATCCCAGGAAGAAGCAGCCTATCACAGTCGAAACTCCCTGCATGGCCGGGCCCATCATGAAGCGCGTAAATTTTTCCGTCTGCTCGAGCTGCGCGCCGCTCACGCCCTTGGCCTGGAGCTTGTCCATCGCGTCCTGGAGAGTGACTTCGGCAAACCCGGGATTGATGAACGCAAGGTACGCGTAGTTGAAGACGGCGCTCAGGAGCGACCAGACGAGCGCGACCTGCATGCCGGCGCCCAGCGCCCGCCCGTATCCGAATCCCTCGGCCTCCGGCACCTCGGCGCGGCGGGCCTTGACACCAAGCGCCGTGAAGACGACCGCAATGGCAATGCCGCCAACGCCGCCGATCCATTTCGCCGCGGACAGCTTCGCGGGATCGGAATGGAAACCCAGGAAATACAGGGCGAGGAGAAGGAGCGCGCCGGCGAGCGCCGAGAGGAAGCCATAGAGAGAGCAGGTTTTCATGGGATGGGGGTTTTGCGGTTTGGGAAAAAGCGGGGTTGGGTCAGGCGTCAATCCCGTGGTCCGCCGGGGATTCGCCCGGCGGCGTGAACGGAGTGCCCGGCGGCGTGAACGGAGCGCCCGTCGGCGGGGTCGGCTCCGGCTCGCCCGCCGGGGCCTGCGCGACGGGGGCGGATGGGGGCTTCAGGAACGGTTGCGCCGGCTTTTCCGGCGCCTCCTCGATCGCGCGCTTGAACTCCTGCTCCACGTCGCCCGCAGCCTTCTTGAACTCCCGGATCGCCTTGCCAAGGCCGCGGGCGAACTCGGGCATCTTCTCCCCCCCGAAGAAAATGAGGATGACAACCAGCACCAGCAGGAGCTCCGGCCCCCCGAGCCCGTCGAAGAATGCGAGAAGGGTGTGCGGCGCGGTCATAAGGTCGGTAATGCCCTGAGTATTCGAGGAACGCCGGTTCGCGCAACCCTATCTCACCGAGACGCTCACGGTGAATGTCTCGGTTCCTCCCGGGGGCACAAGGTGGAGCCCGGTCTTGTGCTCCGGGGCGTTTGCGGGCCCCATCCACGGCTCGACGCAGTAGAAGGGCGATTCATCGGCCTGGGTCCAGGTCACGAATGTGGCCCCGGCGGGCGGGATGGGATCGGTCCCGAGCCGGATCGCGACGTCTCCGGGCTGCCCCTCCTCCCCGAAGACGACCTCTGGGCTCCTGAGCTCGGTGTGGAAGGTCTCGATCAACGCGAGGTTGTCCATCCGCTCGAAAGGCGCCAGCCGCGGCCCTGGGACGAGGTGGCCGGCGGGGTCCTGGCGCAGCCGCAGGTCGGCGGGAATCCGGATCAGGTAGTCGCCGCGGGCGGAGCCCTCGCCCCAGGGCACCTTGAAGTAGAAGTGGTGGCCCGCGCACCACGGCAGAGGCTCCTCGCCCAGGTTCTCGAGCGTGAGCTTGCACGTGAGGCCAAACGCGGCGAAGCGGTAGTCGACGCGGAATTCGTATTGAAAAGGATAGCACGCTGCGGCCTCGACGCCCGGGAGGAACACGGTCTCAAACCCGCCCGGGTCGAGGCGTGTCGCCCCGAAGACGCCCTGGCGGGCCAGCCCGTGCATGGGCATGGGGCGCCGCACGTCCAGCGCATCGCGCCAGAACCCGACGTCGCCCCGGTCAAAGGAGCGGGCGCAAAATGGGAAGAGGATCGGGTTGCCGCCGCGCGCCTTGTGGAATTCCGCGGGGGAGGAGATCTCGGGCCAGTGAATCACGTCGCGCACGGATCCGTCGGCCATCTCGATGTTCCAGTTCATGAGCCGGGCGCCCCTTTCGGGCAGCGCGAGGAAGGTCGAGCCCCCCACGCGCCAGCGGATCATCGTCTGGCCGAGATACGGGATCTTCTCCATGCTTCCATAGGAGCCGGGGGCCTGGGCAGCGCGGCCTGCCCGGGGGGCCGGTCACCTGGTTGAAAAGTCGAACTGGATCCGTTCGTGCCCGGTGTGGCCTGTCGGATAACGGTGCCCCTTGTATTCGAGCTCCACGGAGCCGAGATCGGTGGCGGTCAGGTAGATCGGCACGTTCGGATACTCCCGGCGCTCGCCGCCCTGGAGCGGGCCCTGGTAGAGCTCCATGCCGTCCGACTTGCGGACCACCTTGATACGCACGGGCTCGATGGCGACGATGGCGACGGACGCCGCCGGCGCGAAGGTCGTCGTCTCGGCCGCCTCGCTTACGGGCGACGGCGCGACGCGGGAGCTTGTCTGGCCGGGGATCGGGGCGAAGAGCGTCTTTGCAATCCAGATCACGGCCGCCACGACGAGGAGGCTCACGAGGAGAATGCCTCCCTTGAACACAAGGGCGGGGTCGATCGGAGGCCCCTTTGGCAGGTTTTCGCCCGGGCGCTGGAACCTTGGCTGCGGCCGCTGGGACGACTCGGACACGGAGGATTCGGCCTGCGCCTCGCCGCGCTCGTCGGCCGACGATATGGCGAGGTCCATCCGGCCGTACACCTCACGGCTCGGCTGGCGGACGCGGGGTTCGCCGCCGCGCAGCGCCGTGTAGTCGCTCAGGAGCCGGTCCGACGGGATCCGCAGGTAGTTCGCGTAGCCGCGCAGAAAGCCCCGCGTGTAGATCTCTGTGAGCCCGATCTCGAACTGGTTCCCCTCGAACTTCTGCAGGTATTCGCCGCGAATCTTGGTCGCCTCGGCCGCTTCGCGGATGGATATGCCCCTCTTCTTGCGGGCTTCCTCAAGGCGTTCTCCGATTGTCTGCATGATGGATCACTTGCAGGTTTTCAGGGGCAGGGAAAGAATGATTTAATGGTGGAACGGCTGGCCGTCACTGCGCGTCGAGGTCGCCGATGATCTCGCGGGGGCTCGAGCCGTTCTCGGGCCCCACGATCCCCTTCTCCTCCATGATCTCCATGATGCGCGCCGCCCGGTTGTAGCCGATCCGCAGCCGGCGCTGCAGCATCGACGTGCTCGCGCGCCTCGTGGACTTTAGCACCTCGAGCGCCTGGGAATACAGCTCCTCGTCGCTCCCGAGGTCGCCTTCGTCGTCCCCCTCCTCGTCCTCGCTCGCCGTGCGGTCGATGTGTAGCTGCACGTCCTGCGCGAGCTTGGGCGGGCCGTTGCGCTTCAGGAACTCGACGATCTCGTGGATCTCGTCGTCCCCGACGAACACACCCTGCGCGCGCACGAGGCGCGAAGTGCCGGGCGGGGAGAAGAGCATGTCGCCGCGCCCGATCAGCGTGTCGGCGCCCTTGGAGTCGAGGATGGTTCGCGAATCCACGGATGACGGGACCTGGAACGCGATCCGCGACGGCAGGTTGGCCTTGATGACGCCCGTGATGACGTTCACCGAGGGGCGCTGCGTCGCTATGATCAGGTGTATGCCGGCGGCGCGAGCTAGCTGCGCCAGGCGCGCGATCGAGGTCTCGATTTCCGCGGGCGCGAGTATCATCAGGTCGGCGAGCTCGTCGATGATCGCGACGATGTAGGGGATGTGCTCGGGGATCTCCGGGCTGTCGGCGCCCAAGGGATCGAGCCCCTGCAGCGGGACCTGCGAGTCCGACTCGCCCTTGTGGCCCTTCTTGCGCGTGTTGAACCCGACGATGTTCCTCACGTTCGCCTTTGCGAAGAACTGGTATCTTTGCTCCATCTCGCCCAGGAGCCACTTGAGCGCCGCCGGCACCTTCTTCGGCTCGGTGACGACCGATATCAGCATGTGCGGAAGGCTGTTGAACATCTTCAGCTCGACGACCTTGGGGTCCACCAGAATGAGCCGCACATCCTTGGGGCTCTTCGAGTACAGGATGGACGTGATGATCGAGTTGATGCAGACCGATTTGCCCGAGCCGGTCGCGCCGGCGATCAGCAGGTGGGGCATCTTCGCGAGGTCCGAGACGAGCGGCTTTCCCGAGACGTCACGGCCGAGCGCGATCGGAAGCTCGGCCTTCGCGTCCACCCAGTCCTCGCTCTCGAGCAGCTCGCGCATCCCGACCGGCGTCGGATGCAGGTTCGGCACCTCCACGCCCACCGCGGCCTTGCCGGGGATGGGTGCGAGAATGCGGACGGACTGCGCGCGCATTCCGAGCGCGATGTTCTTGTCCAGGCCCGCGATCTTCTCCACCCGCACGCCGGCCGCGGGCACGACCTCATACCGGGTGATCACAGGTCCGACATGGATCTCCCCGATCTTCACCTCGACGCCGAACTCGCCCAGGATCCGGAGCAGGGTCGCCGCGTTGTGCTGGTGCTCCTCGTCGGTGCTGCCAGCCAGCGGCTTCACCTGCTCCTTCAGGAGCCTGAGCGGCGGAAACTCGTAATTCGCATCGGAGGTCTGCGGGAGAATGACCTTTGCCTTCTTCGGCTCCTCCGGCTTCACGATCTTGAGCTCGATCTTCGCGGCCTGCTCCTTGGCGGCGGGAGGCCTCGTCTCGGCCTTGGGCTCAGGCTCCGCGCCGGGGGCCGCGGGAATCCTGGCGATCGCCCGCGTCAGGGCATCGTCGACCGGCTTGGTCGAGAAGATCTTCCTTGAGCTGAGAGGGCCGACGTGCTGCGGGGCCACATCCGGCAGGGGCGAAGCCAGCGCAGCCCTTCGCTTTGCGCGCTCCTCCCTGCGCTTGGTCTTGTCCTCCTCGAGCGCCGCCCTGCCCTTCGCGCGATCCGCCTTCCATTTCGAGAAGTTTGTAAGCATCTTCTCCACGTCGGAGCCGATGTCCCTCGTGGCTACGAAAAGGAACGCGAAGCAGTAGATCGCTCCCAGGAAAAGCCCCGTGCCGAACGGCCCGAGCGCGTCCGCAAGCAGCTTCTGGTAGATCATCTGGCCGGTCAGCCCGCCCAACGCCCTCGGGAACCGGTCATTCTCCTTGTAGCTCTCGAACATGGCCAGGAGCCCCGACAGCGACACGATCCCGATGACGATTGCCGTGATGCGTGTCCCGACCAGGTGGCGCGAGTTTCGGATCGCGACGTAGGCCATCCACAACAGCGCGAAGGGGAGGAGCATCGTGCTGGCGCCGACGGAATAGAGGAGCACCCAGACCGTGTCCGCGCCCACCCAGCCGACCCAGTTCGTCAACGCCGGCGACGTCGAACGGAAAGTCACCTGGCTCGGGTCATAGCTTATCAGCGCCGCCGAAAGGTATGTTCCAGCCACGAAGGAGAATATCGCGGCCATCCAGTTCGGGCGGTACCTTGGCCCTTGGTAGTACGGACCGCCGTTTGGATTTGAACTATCTAGTTTGGGCATCTGTGCTTCAGGGCGCAGTGAATCGCCGATTGGACGCTAGCAGCCGGGGGGGGCAATTGTAAATCCCTCCCGAACCTTTTTTGCAACCATCTCGACATACTCCGACATGCAAGAAGTCCTTCAATTCCAGCCTCTTTACCAGGAGCGCGTGTGGGGTGGGCGCAGGCTTCACTCGTTCCTCGGCCGCGAACTGCCGCCCGGGCCTCCGATTGGAGAAAGCTGGGAGATTGTCGACAGGCCGGAGGCCCAGTCCCGCGTGAGGGGCGGGCCCTTCAACGGGACGAGCCTGCGCGAGCTGATCGGGCGCCACGCGGCAAAGGTCATGGGGCCCGACTGGGACCCGTCCGCGCGGTTCCCACTGCTCGTCAAATGGCTGGATTGCTCCGAACGGCTGAGCCTGCAGGTCCATCCCCCTGCGTCGGTGGCGCCTTCCCTCGGGGGCGAGTCCAAAACCGAGAACTGGTACGTGGCGCAGTCGGTGCCCGGCGCGTCGCTTTTTGTCGGGCTCAAGCCCGGCGTGAAGCGCGCGAGATTCGCCAAGGCGGTCGCCGCGGACACCGCGGAGGAGTGCGTGAACAAGGTCTCGGTCGCCTCGGGTGACTCGATCCTGGTGCGCAGCGGGCAGGTCCACGCGATCGACGCGGGCAACCTCATCCTCGAGATCCAGCAGAACTCCGACACGACCTACCGGATCTACGACTGGGGACGCGCAGGGCTGGACGGAAAGCCGCGCCAGCTTCACGTCGAGGAGTCGTTGCGCTCGATCCTGTGGGACGAGGGGCCGCCAGACCTCGTCAGGGCCGCCCCGACCTCCGGCACGATCGCGTCCTGCGACGAATTCACCATCCGACGCGTGGTCCTCGCAAGGGGCGAGTCGCTGCGGCTTCCGGGCCGCGACCAGCCCCGGATCCTGAGCGTGGTCGCAGGGACCGTGACGGCGGGCGCAAGGTCGATCCCGCCGGGAGACAACGTACTCATCCCGTGGTCGGCGGACGCGCAGTTCGGGGCCCCCGAGCTCGCGATCGTCCTGGTGACGGAAAACTTCGCGTGAGCGGAACAGCCAAGGCTTGCCTCTTCCTCGGCGGGGCCTTCGCTCTGGCCGCGCTCGCATGGATGGCCTTCCTCCCGAAGGCCGTGGAGCATGAGCTGCGCGCCGTCACGGGCTTTGATTTCCGCGTTGCGGTCCTGACCGCCAACCCCTTCACGGGCCGAGTGGTTGTCCGGGGGCTCGTTGCGAACAACCCGCCCGGATATCCGAAGCCCGACTTTGTCCAGCTGCGCGAGCTCCGTGCGGAGGTGGAGGAGTTCCCGTGGATGTTCTCGGGCCGGATCGTGGTCGACAGCCTCGACCTCGACATAGGGAGAATCGTGGTCATGCGGCGAAGCGACGGCAAGACGAACGCGGGCGATTTCATAGGAGCGTTCACGCGGGGCGGTCCCGGCCCTGGCGCGAAGGCGGGATCTCCCGCGCCCCCGAAGCCGGCCGGCTACCTCGTGAAGGTCCTGCACCTGCGCCTCGACCAGCTGGTTGTCGCCGACTATTCGGGGGCGCAGCTGGACGAGAGGACCTACAACCTGCGCATCGACCAGACCTACATAGACGTGACCGGCCCGCGGCAGCTCCTCGTGCCCGGTGTTGTGAGGAGCCTGCACGATTTTCTCCTGCGTCACGATGTCGCGCGGCTGCTCCCCGGCGATCTTGGCACCGCGCTGGCCGCCGCGGTAGGGGACGCCGCGCACTTCAAGAACGAGGTCAAGGAGACCGGGAAGAAAGCCGAGAAGCTTCTGAAGGGCCTGCTTGAGAAACTTGAACAATCGCCGAAGCAGTAGTTGAATCGCCCCCTTTGGCATGAGCACCTCCGAAAAAACAGACGCCAAGGGCAGCAAGGAGGCCGAGCCGCAGACCGCGGTTGCGGCGGCCGAGCAGCTTGCGGCGGCGAAGAAGGAGGCGGCCGAGAACCGCGACCGCTATCTTCGGGCCGCGGCCGACCTCGAGAATTTCCGCCGCAGGACGGTGCGCGAGAAGGACGAGCTCCGCCTGTTCGCGTCGTCGCGGCTTCTCGAGGACCTTCTGCCGGCGCTGGACAACCTCGCCCTCGGGCTCGCATCGGCGAAGGAGCCGAAGGCCGACCTGAAGGTTCTCGTGGGCGGCGTGGAACTCCTGCAGCAGCAGCTCAAGGCCGCGCTTGCGGCGCACGGGCTGGGCGAGATCAATCCGCTCGGCCAGCCCTTCGACCCGCACCAGCACGAGGCGATCTCCCACCAGCCGAGCACGGCCGTGGCGGCCGAGCACGTCCTCAAGGTCGTGCGCATGGGCTACGTCCTGAACGGGCGCGTGCTGCGCCCCGCCTCCGTCATCGTTTCGAGCGGCAAACCGGTCGAGGGGGCGGCGGGCTGAAGCATGGCAAAAGAGGATTACTACGACCTTCTCGGCGTCTCGAGGAATGCGACGGAGGAGGAGCTGAAGAAGGCGTATCGCAAGAAGGCGGTCCAGTTCCATCCGGACAAGAACCCCGGCAACAAGGAGGCCGAGGAGATGTTCAAGAAGGTCTCCGAGGCCTATGAGGCGCTGAAGGACCCGGAAAAGCGGGCGGCGTACGACCGCTTCGGGCACGCCGCGTTCCAGGGACCGGGCGCGGGCGCGCGCGGCCCGGGGGGATTCCACGACCCGTTCGACATCTTTCGCGAGGTCTTCGGGCAGGGCGGGGGGGGCGGCGGGATCTTCGACGAGATGTTCGGGGGCGGCGCGCGCGACGGCAGCCGCGACGGCTCCGATCTGCGCTACGACCTGGAGATCACGCTCGAGGAGGCCGCGCGCGGCGTGGAGAAGGAGATTTCTTTCCGCAAGCTGACCGCCTGCGAGCATTGCCACGGCTCCGGCGCCGAGCCGGGATCCAAGCGCGTGACGTGCCCCACCTGCAGGGGCGCCGGCCAGGTCCGCCGGTCGGGCGGGATCATCGTGTTCACGCAGACCTGCCCGGCCTGCGGGGGCGCGGGCGTGAAGATCGAGAAGCCGTGCTCGGCCTGCCGCGGCGAGGGGCGGGTCGCAAGGACGACGAAGCTCAATGTGCGGATTCCGCCGGGAGTCGACACGGGTTCGCGCCTGCGCTCGGCGGGGAACGGCGAGGCGGCCACCGCCGGCGGGACGCCGGGGGACCTCTACATCGTGCTCACCGTGAAGGAGCACGAGCTCTTCGAGCGCCAGGGGGACGACCTTTTCTGCGAGATCCCCATCAAGTTCACGCTTGCGACGCTAGGGGGATCGATCGAGGTGCCGACTCTTTCGGGCAAGGCGAGCCTCAAGATCCCGACTGGAACGCAGAGCGGGACGACCTTCCGGCTGCGCGACCGCGGAATGCCGTCGCTGCGCGGGGGACGGCATGGCGACCAGCTTGTCCGGGTCCACGTCGAGGTCCCGGCAACTCTCGGCCCCGAGCAGCGGAGGATTCTCGAGGAGTTCGCGCGCGTGAGCGGCGACGCGCATGAGCCCACGTCGCGCAAGTTCTTTGAGAAGGCGAAGAAATTCTTCTGAAGTGCCCTCATCCCCCCCAACGCCCGGAAATCCAAGGCTCGTGCCGCTCAAGAGGGCGGTCGCGATCCGCAGGAGGGTCGCGCGCGACGGCGGCGCGTTCGTCCTGACGAACGGCGTCTTCGACCTCCTCCACCCAGGGCACGCTTCCTTCCTGGAGGCGGCCCGCAGGCTGGCGGGAAGGAAGGGCAAGCTCTTCGTGGCGCTCAATTCCGACCAGAGCACACGGCGGCTGAAGGGGCCGCGCCGGCCGATCATGGACGAGGGCTCGCGCGCCTACACGCTGGCCCAGCTCCGCTCGGTGGACGGGGTCGTGATCTTCAGGGGCAAGCGCCTCGCCCGGGAGATCGCCGCGCTCAAGCCCGACGTCTACTGCAAGGCTGGCGATTACACGCTCGCCAGGTTGGATCCCTCGGAACGGGCGGCGCTCGAGGCGGCCGGCTCAAAGATCGTGTTCCTCCCGTTCCTGCGCGGGTTCAGCACGACGAGGCTCGTCCGGCGCATCAAGGCCGCCGGATCGGTCTGACGGGCCGCATGCGCGTTGTCATCCTCGGCTCAGGACGCGGCTCCAACGCCGAGGCCGTCCTCCTCGCCCAGCAGGCCGGCCGGCTGGGGGGCGCCCGCGTCGTGGCGGTTTTTTCCGACGTGGCCGACGCCCCCATCCTCAAGCTGGGCCCGCGGTTCGGGGTGCCGTCCGGCTTTGTCGATCCCTCGCCTTTCAGGACCAAGCTCGACGGGGAGGGCGAGGCAAGGTTCATCGCGGCCGTGTCGGGCGCGGGGCCCGACCTGGTCGTACTTGCGGGCTTCATGCGCGTCCTCAAGCCCGCGTTCCTGGGCGCATTCGCGGGCCGGATCATCAACCTGCATCCCAGCCTCCTTCCCAGCTTTCCTGGGCTCGACGCGATCGGCCAGGCCCTGCGGAGGGGCGTGAGGATCACGGGCTGCACGGTCCATCACGTGACAGCCGAGGTCGACGGCGGCCCGATCATCGACCAAGCCGCCGTGAGGATCGAGGCGGGCGAGACCCTGGAGTCGCTCGAGGCCAAGGTGCACGCGGCCGAGCACGCCCTGCTGCCCGAGGTGATCGCGCGGCTGAGCGGGGCCCGGCCGCCCGGCTGAACCCATGGAGCTTTGGGAGATCAGGGCGGAGATCCCGGCGGGCGCCGCCGAGGAGACGGAGATTGCGCTGCTCGAGTCCGGCTCCGGCGGATGGACCCTTCTCGAGGATGCGGTCGCCGGGCGGGCCTGGATCGTGGGAATCTTCCGCGCCGGGGCCGAGGCGCGGTCGCGGTGGTCGGAGCTTCGCCCGGCCCTTGCGGCCGCGCCCCTGGGCGGACCCCGGCTGCGGAGGCTGCCCGATTCGGACTGGGCGAACAGCTACCGGGAGCATTTCAAGGCGTGGTCCTTCGGCAGGCTCCACTGGGTTCCCGTGTGGGAGCGGGAGGCTTTCCGCCTCCCCGCCGGGCACTCCGTGCTCTGGCTCGACCCCGGAATGGCGTTCGGCACGGGCAACCACGAGACGACGCGGCTTTGCATCGAAAGGCTGGTCGAGTTCGAGGCGGCCCTCGCGGGTGGTGGGGCTGCGCCGGGAAACACCCGAATTGTCGACGCCGGCTGCGGCTCCGGAATCCTCGCCCTTTCCGCGGCCCTGCTGGGATTCGGCGACGTGTCGGGATTCGACAGCGATGCGGATGCGGTGCGGATGAGCTGCGAAAATGCGGAGCTCAACGGCCTTTCGGGCAGGGTCCTGTTCGCCACTGCGACCCTGCCGCAGGGGCTGGGGGGAGGGGACGCAGGGCTGGTCATGGCGAACATCCAGGCGGACGCGCTTGTCCGTCACTCCCGCGAGCTTGCCTCGGCGGTCGCCCCGGGCGGCGTCCTTGCAATGAGCGGGATCCTCGCGTCCGAGATCGCGGCCGTCCGGCGCGCGTTTGCCGCGGCGGCGCCGGGCTGGGCATTCGACTCGAGGGTCCTCGGCGAATGGTGCGACGCCTGCCTGCGCCGCCCGCCCCTTGCGGGCGTCAGGAAAACAGGTCCGGAGTCGTCCGAGTAAGGAACTCCTCCATGTAGGCCGTCGTCGCCTTGCCCTCGATGAAGAGGGGGTCGGCCATGATCGCCTTGTGGAGCGGGATCGTTGTCTTGATTCCCCGGATGAGGTACTCGCTTAGGGCCCGGTAGGCCCGCTCGAGCGCGACCTTCCTGGTCGAGCCGAAACAGATGAGCTTCCCGATCAGCGAGTCATAGTAGGGCGGGATGACGTAGCCGCTGTAGATGTGGCTGTCGATCCGTACGCCGGGCCCGCCGGGCGGGTAGTAAAGGCCGATCGTCCCGGGAGACGGCGCGAAGTTGGCCGCCGGGTCCTCCGCGTTGATCCGGCATTCGATCGCATGCTTGGTAAACGTGACGTCCCCCTGGTCCATATCGAGCTTGTCGCCATTGGCGATGCGGATCTGCTCCTTGATCAGGTCGATGCCGGTCACCTCCTCGGTGACGGCATGCTCCACCTGGATGCGGGTGTTCATCTCGATGAAGTAGAAATTGCCCTTGGGGTCCACGAGGAATTCGATCGTGCCGGCGTTCTCGTACTCGGCCGCCTCGGCTGCGCGGACCGCGGCTTTGCCCATCTTCTTGCGCAGGTCGGCCGTGAAGAACGGCGACGGGGCCTCCTCGATGAGCTTCTGGTGGCGGCGCTGGACCGAGCAGTCCCTTTCGCCAAGGTGGATCACTTTCCCGTGGCTGTCCGCCAGGATCTGGAACTCGATG